>ERZ1066124.18-NODE-18-length-197579-cov-24.711665_pt1 | contig 197579 bp, 187 predicted proteins | sample MGYA00382771_ERZ1066124 | MGnify/ENA primary metagenome ERZ1066124 (study PRJEB33369, sample SAMEA5778354) | biofilm metagenome | biome: Industrial cooling water; feature: Water cooling tower basin; material: Biofilm | place: United Arab Emirates | collected... | reverse complement strand
CTCGGTGCCAGGGCAATATTACAAAACAAAAGCCTTCTCTTACTTGTAAGGGAGGCTTTTTGTTTTTGGCGCCCTTCCTTGCAGAACTTTTTACCTATAACCAAAATTATTTAATACAATTACTAAAAAGGCGCCTGATCCAAATCCTCCTTCTTGACACACGTAGATTATGTCACTTCTAACAAAAGCCTTAGAGCGAATCCTAAAGTGGCTAGAAGAATACAGACCATACGATGTCTCATTTTTACAACCAGGACTTTCTAAAAACGAGATAGAAATAATTACTGAAGGACTACCATTTAAATTACCGCATGAAGTTTACGAATTGTATCAATGGAAAAACGGTACAAGTCAAGGAGATGAATATTGGGAATTTGGCTTATTTTTTGACTCCTGGAGTTTTAAACCCTTGAATTTAGTAGTCAATGAGTATTTGTCTCAACATTATCAATATCGACATCATTATATATACGATAATCAGTATTTTTTTCCAGTTAATAATCGTTACACACTTCCTATTTTTTTTGGAAATGTAACGTGTGATGCAGGTTATACAATTATTGATAAATATAAAGAAAACAGCTATGTGTATTTTATTAACTATAAGGGCGGAGGCTGTGAAATTCTGGCTAGATATATAAGTTTGACTAATATGATGTTAACAATAGCAGATTGTTATGAGGCAGGAGCTTACTATGTATATGAAACCACTTATAGAATGTATGCTAACGCCTGTCAAAATTATCAAACTGATCCGGACCCAAAATTTGTAAAAGAAACGATAGATAAAATTTATTGGAAATATAATTTTGGAGTTAAAAATCTTGCAGTAGCAGAACTCGAATCGCAATTTCACGATGGGTCATTAACTGACGAGTCTCTAGCTTTTCTTGAGGATGATCTAATCAAGTTTAAGCCACCAAGTGCAGTAGCACTGCTAATTAAGATACTACAGAGCTTGGAAGAGTATCCGATTTCATTGGAAGAAGTAAGTATTAAGGAGCGTATAGCTAAGATTTTAGGATACATTGGCGATGCTCAAGCGATAGACCCTTTAATTACAGTTTTACAAGATGACTTTTGGCAAACTCGATATTCAGCTGCTCTTTCGCTTGCTCTTCTTAAGGATAAAAAGGCGATACAACCATTATCTCAACTTATTTTTGATGAAAATGAAGATGTTCGGTATGCGGCTAATATGGCTATAAAACAATTAAGTGATGGTGCGTGACGGTACATGGTTACTTGTTTTGCTTCTGGTTTATTCATGCCCTGAACGCACCCTACGTTACATAATATGTAGGTGCCAGATAATTTTTAGAATATAAACGCCACAAGGCGCCGGGATCATGTCTCCCAACGCTTGTGTATTTGTTTATTAGCATGGCTGTGTTTAGATATTACTCTAAGCTGCTAACTGGGGTTGTGCAGTTAAGTTTTGCAGTGCTTGTTGCATCTGACTAACTATATCGAGTTGAGAATTACCGCTTTGTTGTATTTGAGCAAGGGTGTCACTCAGAGTTTGCAATTTTTGTCGCAACTCGTCTAAACCTTCTTGAGTTGGTTGAAGTGTTTCTTCATATAAGCTTACTTTTGCTCTTGATTCTGCAAGAGCGTCTTTTAGCATTAATAAATTATCTTCCTTAACTTTTAAATCTTGATGTTTTTCTTCATACTCTGATGTTTGATTTTCTATAGTGTCTTGCGATAATTCAATGCCAGCATTTATTTGTTCAATTTGACGCTCAACATCCTGCAAGATTGCAAATTGCTGTTTCTGTTGAAACTCAATTTGCACCAATATCGGTTTTAAATCGATTTGGCTACCTTGCTCGTTGCTATTCTTACCTTGGCGCCGCATTAAAACCGTTTGATGTTGCCGCAGTTCTCCTTGACGTTGTACCAAACTTCGACGTTGACCAACCAGTGTTTCGTTTAACATCTGATAAAGGTCTTTTTCATCGTTTAGTTCTTCTTCAAGGGTAGCTAACTCGCTAACGTCAGCAATACTTATTTTTTGCTGAATTTCTTTAATCGCATCTTCTTTATAATTAAGCTCTTGTTCTTGGTCGTGAACAAAACTTGAGTCGATATTTAACTTGTCTTGTAAATCTTGTACTGTTTTTTCTAACTCCTCTAAAGACATCGACTCTAAAGCTTCAACATCAACTGATTCGCTCAAATTTGCATCACCAGGCGCCGCTAAACTGCAAACTTGCTGATATAAGTCTTCTTGGGAACGTAACTGTTCTTTGAGAATACGCACATACTCTTGCTTTGAATCAAGCACGGCAGTGTTTGCTTTTAACTCGTTTGTCTGCTGGTCTAAAACAGCTTTGACTTGCTGACACTCATTTTGAGTCGCATCAAGTTCTTGTGATAAATTTTCAATCTCAAGTTGCTGCTGTTCTACCGAAGCTTTTTGTTGATCGAACTTTTGCCAGTGTGTGTTCAACAACTCCTGTTGAGTATTTACCACTTCAAAAGCGTAATTTAAACTCTCTTGAATAGCATCAGTCGAAACAACACTCGCTTGCATACCTTCGAGCAACCCATAAAAAACTCCAGCTTGCTCTGAATCTATTACTGTTCCCTGTTGTAAATTTGCACTTAATTCCTCTAGACGCCCTTGTTCACCACGTAAATGCTTCCAGGCACCTTCTAACTCTTGACTTCTTTTCTCAATTTCTTGTTTTAAGGTTTCAATTTCAGCACGAGAGTTGTCAACCTCTTGTTTTTCGGAGTCTAAATTTTGGCACTCCTCCTCAATCTGCTGAAGTTGTGCCATCCTATCTTCCATCTCAAGCTCTCGTCGTGAAAGTTCCTGCGCTTGGAAAGTTAACGACTCCTTCCACTGATTTATTTCTTCCTCCTTGGCTTTGAATTTTTCTACCTGTCGAGAATAATTCTGCAAAATTGTGGCCAAAGGGCGCCCAGCTTCTTGAATACGTTGAACTTGTCGAGTTGGACTTAATTCCACCATGACAAGGGCGCCATCATTTAATTTACTAGCATCCTCGGCAGAGATTACTTCTTCAGATACTGCGCTCCAACTTTGGTCGTTGCGCTGACAAGCTAGGAGCTTTAGTTCTGCTTTGCTCCCACCACCGAGTAAACCGCCTTTTTGTTTTTGTACTTCTGCTAAATACAGCACACCTTTAATCCTTTTGATGCACTTCTTAGAGTGTCGTTAGTTGTTAATAGTTATACGTTAAATAATCATGCAACCTACCATATCCAACCCGATAATAGCTAGACAAGGCAGGCAAAACTATTTATATTCGCGACATGTCAAATTTTACTATGGACATATACTGTAATCGCGTCATCATATTGTGTACCCATTTTGTCTAAAATGACTACCGTGTTATCACTGGCATTAAAATATGAAATCAATAAGTTAAAACAAGTATTCACAATTTTGATCTCACCTTTAAATATGGCTGCATAAATGGGCACAATAAAAACAAGTATATACAGGAGTGCCTTTAAGTGCCTTGGAGCTAGATGCAGGGAAATTTAGATGAAATTGATATTCGCAGTATCCTGCAATTGATTGAGCTAGGACAGCGAACCGGGGTACTGTTTGTATCCTCGTTGGAACCCAACCCAACTGAATCTTGGTTCATGTTTTTTCTTAGTGGTCAAATTGCATATGCTAGCAATGGAGTGCAAAACCTATCAAGACTTGATGATTATTTACGACATTATCGAGTCAAACCCCCTATTGATAAGTTCACAAACAATATATTTGATGTCCAGGTACGACGACGACAAGATCAACTAGCTTTTAGTGAATCGTATTCGTTGCCAGAATATAGTTACTTATGGGCGTTGCTCGGACAAAATATTATTAATACAGCTCAAGCTCGTACCATTATTCAAGGTCTTATACGCGAAACAATCTTTGACTTACTGAATTTAACGCGTGGAAATTTTCTTTTTGAGGTAACTTCCCCGCTTGCTCCTGTATTAAGCACCTGGAAGACTGCACCACTTACATCACAAACCATCAGGCAAGTACAAGACTGGAAACAGCTTTACCCCTATATCCAATCTCCTGACCAACTGCCAATGCTCGCATCTGTCGTTCGACTACAGTCTTCTGTGCCGATGGCTACTGCGAACAAACTCAAACAGTGGGCTGATGGAAAAACTTCGCTTCGTCAACTCGCACGCTACCTCAATCGCGATATATTGACTGTCGCTAAGGCTTTATATCCTTATGTGCTACAAGGGTGGGTACATCTTGTATATACGAATACAATAGATTTAGCAGAAAATGAACCAACTACAGAGGAGAATCAAATAAGCACAAAAAAAACTATTGTTTTCATCGACTCAGAAACAAGTACACGTAGCTCGGTAGAGTCTATTTTTATGTCAGAAGGTTTTAATGCTAGCGTTTTCTCAAATCCCATACAAGCGCTCACTGGTATCTTTACCCTAAAGCCTAATTTAATTCTATCTGAGCTAACGATGCCAGAATTAAATGGCTATGAGATTTGTGCAATGTTACGTTCGTGTCAAGCATTTCGACACTTACCAATTATTATGCTGACTGACCAAAAGAATTTTTATCTTCTTGCTAAAGCCAAAATGGCAGGAGCTACAGGGTTCTTAAGTAAACCTTTTAACAATGCTGATTTAGTAACGATAGTCAAACAGTGCCTGAATAGCTCTGCTTTCGGGAACCATAAAAATACAGGACTTGTTGATTACACTCAATATAGGGTAAAAGATAATATCACAGAACAAACAAAAACCTATCGTTTATAAAATTTGTCAAGGAATAGAATAAATTTATACATAAATCAAGCGGGGCAGGGAATGTTCCAATATTTGTAGGGACATCTACATACTTAGAGGTAGTAATGGGGTATATGAGTACAGTTCTGATTGTAGAAGATAGTATCGCGCAGAGGGAGATGATTACTGACCTTCTGAAGGCGAGCGGGATGACAGTTACCCATGCTGCAGATGGGGTGGAGGCGCTTGAGGCTATTTTAAGCGAACCTCCCGATTTGGTGGTTTTGGATATTGTTATGCCCAGAATGAATGGTTACGAGGTGTGTCGGCGCCTCAAGTCTGACCCAAAAACTCAAAATGTTCCTGTTGTAATGTGTTCTAGTAAGGGGGAGGAGTTTGATAGGTACTGGGGTATGAAACAAGGCGCCGATGCGTATATTGCTAAACCTTTTCAACCGACTGAGTTGGTGGGTACTGTTAAACAATTGTTGCGAGGATGAGTCACATATGACGCTAAAACCCGATTTTTTAGTTGGAGACTCAGATTACCAGTTGGGTCGAGAGTTAGAAGTTTCTAGTCCCGAAGGTGAGTTATATTTAAGGTTCTTTATTCCTTCGCACCAAGAGTTTGCTTTACTCGCTACTGGTATTCGCGAGGTTATTGAACTTAGTCCCGATAGAATTACCCCTATTCCTAATGCTTCTCCTTTACTTTTGGGTACTCTAAATTTACGAGGTCGTGTTATTTGGGTGGCTGATTTGGGACAGTTTTTGGGTGATGCTACTCCGTTAAATACCGACCGCGCAGAAATTCCAGTAATTGCTATCGAAGAACAAGAAACAATTGTTGGTTTAGCTGTTGATTCTATTGGTGGTATGGATTGGCTTTTGGTGCAGCATCTAGTCGCTCCAACCAATATTCCTGATATCGCGGCGCCTTTTTTACGAGGTGAGTGGTATTCCAATACCGAAAATAATTCTAGCTTACAATTGCTAGACCAAACTGCTATTTTGCGTTCTGCGCGGTGGGCAGGTTAATAAGATTAGACGGAGGAACCAAAATGACTACTAGTATTGATGATTACTCTTCTATTTATCAACAGGCACTTTATGCCTATGCTCAACAAAATTATCACCATGCTGCCACCTTGGTTGACACTGTAGTGACTATGGCGCCGCATGACCCGAATACACATTTACTACGGGGACATGTATATTACGTGTTGCAAAAATATGACATTGCTTTCATTGAGTACGAAAAAGTTTTAGAAATTACTAGTGACCCAGAAATTACCGCTTTTGCTAAAACTGGTTTAGAAAATATTAGTCACTACCAACAATTTTCTAATACCGACACCAACTTTAAAGAGTCAGATAATCCTGTAGACGTGTACTCCATAGACTCCGAGGCTAATTTCTCTGATTTGGTTGATGCTAGCGAGTTTGATGCAGTGGCTAATTATCCAGACTCCAGCGAATCCGCATCTCCATTTGGTGACATGGACATATCTAAAAGCGGTTTTGACCTGAGCGCCCTCAGTAATAATCACAAGAGTGATTTAAACAGTGATTTAAACAGTGATTTAAACAGTGATTCCAGTATTGACAACAACCCACCATCAAACAATCCCTTTGACTATCCCACCGACAGCACCGTATTTAGTTACAAAGTCAGCGATACTTTGGGCAATAATGACCCATTTGCTAATTACTCAGATTCGGCAACTCCTAACAACGCTTCTACTGATAAAAGCGAACTAGAATTACCTGCGTTTTGGCTATCAGATATCCCACCAAGTAATAACTTAGATACTGGTGATGGTAATAATGTAAATACTACTAATAGCTCCGAACCATTTGATATACCCGACGAGGTAATAGAGTCAAAATCAGTTTATAATAATAACTCTAATTTAAATGGTGTAAATAATAATGATGATGTAACTCTTTATATTAATGATAATAATGCGACTCCCGACCCAGAAATTAAAACAGATACATTAAATTTTACAACGTTTTCTCGTATAATAGAAGCGACTGATACCGAAAGTAGTGCAAATTTAACTACAGAAACACAACAAAGTCGGGGTGATTTTTCGACGTTTAGTATCGATGCTACCCTTGATGAAAAAGTGTTTGCGAATAATCCGACATCGAATGCTAACAGCTTTGATATGGATGATAGCTTTGATTTTGAAGCGTTTGAATCAGCATTTGGGTCAGATAGCGGCGCCTCCGATATTGACAAAGCATCTGATAATAACAGTGCCCCCTATTCCGAATCAACTCGTTCTAGTTCAAACAATAGTGGGAACAAAAATTCTAATAATATAGAGTTTTTAGAAGATTTTGATGCATTCGATGACCTTGGTAACATTCCAGGGTTTGAAATGAGCCACTCAGATACTTTTGGTAGTTCTCAATCAAATCATTCTGGGTCTTTTAATACCCCGATAAAATCGAACACACAAAGCACAATTACTTCCCCTAAATTAAATAAACCAGAAGCAACACGTGACTCGGAGTTGTTTAGTATTACTTCCTCTCAAGATGCTGTACCTATATTTACTCAATCTGATGCTCAACGCCGTTTGTCTCCTGAAGTAAGTATAGAACAAGGTATACTGGCGCCATTAGAAAATGCTCCGCTCGATAGCAAACAATGGTTTATAGCAGCAACAGTAGGTGTAGTAAGTGCCATTGTTGTTGCCACCGTCAGCTTTGGTGCTGCTAACTTATCACAAAATGGAACTGAACGTGGCGCCATTAGTCGAACTGGTTGGGCAATGGCATTAGCTGCGGGAGTTGTTTCTTTTGCTACAACTGGTGTAATGGGGAGTCTCACGTTTAAACAAATTCGTCGTACTACGTCTGACTTACAAAGTCAGTTTGATAGTGTACGTCAAGGTAATTTGGGAGTGCAAGCAACTGTATATTCTGAAGATGAATTTGGACAGTTGGCTGCGGGTTTTAATGAGATGACTCGTGTAATTTTTACCACGACCAACGAAGCGACACGCAAGGCACAAGAACAAGAAGAAGCCAAAGAAAACTTACAGCGGCAGGTAATTCGCTTACTTGATGATGTGGAAGGCGCCGCACGGGGAGATTTAACTGTACAAGCTGAAGTAACCGCTGACGTACTTGGCGCCGTCGCCGATGCTTTCAATTTAACGATTCAAAACTTACGCGACATTGTTCAACAGGTAAAAGTTGCCGCCAAAGAAGTTACAAAAGGCGCCACTAATTCGGAAACGTTTGCACGCGCACTTTCTACAGACGCATTACGACAAGCTGAAGAACTCGCTGTCACACTCAACTCTGTACAAGTAATGACAGATTCTATACAACGGGTAGCAGAAGCTGCACGCGAAGCTGAGACTGTTGCGCGCGATGCTAGTTCTATTGCGCTTAAAGGTGGAGAAGCTGTAGAAAACACCGTAGCGGGTATTTTAGAAATTCGAGAAACAGTAGCAGAAACCACGCGCAAAGTTAAGAGGTTGGCAGAATCTTCGCAAGAAATTTCTAAAATTGTGGCATTAATATCTCAAATTGCTTCGCGGACAAACTTGCTGGCATTGAATGCGAGTATAGAAGCAGCACGAGCAGGAGAAGCAGGACGGGGATTTGCAATTGTCGCAGACGAAGTTAGGCAATTAGCAGATAAGTCAGCGAAATCTCTCAAAGAGATAGAACAAATTGTGATGCAAATTCAAAGTGAAACATCTTCTGTAATGACAGCAATGGAAGAAGGAACACAGCAGGTAATTACGGGAACAAAACTTGCCGAAGAAGCAAAACGCTCGCTCGACAACATTATCCAAGTTGCCAACCGTATCGATATATTAGTGCGTTCCATCACCGCTGACACCGTAGACCAAACCGAAACATCGCGTGCAGTTGCTTTCGTTATGCAGTCGGTAGAGTTAACTGCTCAAGAAACATCCCAAGAAGCACAACGAGTTTCTGGTGCATTACAGCATCTAGTTGGAGTATCGCGCGACTTAATTGCCTCGGTCGAAAGATTCCGTGTAGAAACAGCTGAGTCGAGATAAGAGTGGAAAGTGCGCTCGTGCGCTCTAAGAGTAAAAAGTGCGCTCGTGCTGAGTGCTGAGTAGGAAGAGGAGAAGAAAGTTAAAAAGTTATAATTTTTAATTTATTATTCCTCACGGCAGCAACTTAAAACTCAAAACTCCTTACTTCTTACTTCTTACTCTTCACTTCTTACTTACTCAGCACGACTCACGAGCGCACTTTTAACTATTTATATACTCAGCACTCATCACTATTTAAAAAATTTATGTTACCTGAACAACAACAACGTATATTAGGCTATTTTATAGAAGAGGCGAGAGACCATTTAAATACGATTGAGCAAGGTTTGCTGAATTTACAGGAAACTTTAAACGACCAGGAAATGATTAACGAGGTGTTTCGGGCTGCTCATTCTATAAAAGGTGGCGCCGCAATGTTATCTTTAAATAGTATTCAGCGAACTGCACACCGTTTAGAAGATTGCTTTAAGGTTTTAAAAGAAAATCCAATTATTGTTGACCAAAAGTTAGAGTCTTTATTTCTTGGTGTTTCTGATACTCTCAAAGCTTTACTCGAACATTTAAGCGGCCCGTTTGGACTTTCTGAAGAAGCAGCAGCTAACTTGATGAGTGAAGCAGAACCCGTCTTTGGATGGTTGAATGAACATTTAGAGTCACTCTTGGGTACACAAAATGGTACCACCATTAAAGTCAGCACCCTGGAACCCCATAGTAATGACGTAATTCATTACGTCTCCCCTTCACCCGTCTCCCCGGAACACGTCTCCCAGGACTCCTCCCCAACAATAACACCCGTAAGCACCGAAAAAGATTGGCAACAATTCCAAAGCGGGGTATTACAAAAACTTCGGGACATGTTGCAATTATTTAAACAAGATGCAACTGACTCGTCTCGTAAGGGTTTAGAAGCTTGTTTACAATATTTGGTAATTATTGGACAAGATTTAAACTTGACTAACTGGTGTCATTTGTGTAGAGGTGCTGCAACTGCAGTGACTAACCCAGATAATAGTTATTTGACTCTAGCAAAGATTATTATTACAGAAATTAAAACTGCTCTTGAATTGGCAATAAGGGGGAGAGATGCTGACATTACCATTAGTCCACAGTTAGAAGCACTCCAGAATATACCAGATATTTCTTTACTCTCACTCAGCAGCGACTTTTTTGATAGTAAAGTAGAAGAAGAAACGGGCAAAAGTGAATCTATAGTTGAAATAACTGATTTAAATCAAATATCTGACCATAGTCCTTTTTTACACGATATCGATTTCGATGATATCAACTCGGATGATATTAACTCTTTGTTTGATATAACCGAACAATTGGACTTTGAAATTGATATTACAGATATTAGTGATATTACCGAAATAGAAGTTACTTTAGACGAGGATACTATCGAGTCTTTATTTGAATTATCTGAGGATATAGAAGAAATAGAAGATGTTTTCTCCAAGGATGATAAAGTTGCCGAGAATATTAATGATAACCGTGCTTTAAATGGTACGAGTGCGTATGAAGACCATCAAGGGCCTATTGTAGGTATTGCTGAACTTACCGAACTCGATGAGTTATTTAAGGATGATGCTTCATATGTAGATGATATAACTTCGGTTGAACAGCTTCCAGAAATTGAGGTATTGAGTGGTATTGAAAACAATAACGATGCTGGTTATGATGTTGATGCTTCGGATAGTGAACTTGATGATTTGTTAGTTATTGATTCTGGTACTAATTTTTACCCTAGTCCTAATAGGGGTCATGATGAGTTAACGGTTGTTCAGTTGTTTGGTAGTTCTCTTGATGATGTTGAAGATGATATTACAGGCGCCCCGAATAGTCCAAGTGTACCAGAGTCGCCAAGTTCGGATGATTTTGCATCGTTTTGGAACTTGGAGGAGTCGTCGGTTAGTTCCGAGTCGGTAGCATCTATATTAGAGTCAAGTTTGTTTGCAGCAACTGCTAGTGATGATATTTTTGATGGTTATACAGCAATTGAAAATTCGGATGAGAATTTGTCGCTAACATTTGATAATGTTAATGATTTATTTGAAGAGTTAACACCATCGCAAATTGCCGCTGTTTCTGATTATAATAATGATGATGTTGAGGAATTACAACAATTACATTTTTCTCCTATTGAGCCAGAATTTATAGATTCGACGACCGAAACACCAAGTATTATTCCGGAAGTTTCTGAGATTTGGAACTTTGATACATTTGAAGTCGAACCGCAAGTTGCTTCTGAAACAATTGTTCAAAGTCTTGATATTGGGTTCAATGAAATTTTAGATGATACTGAGTTGAATATTGAGTTTTCTCATCAAGGAAATAATGTTAGCAACTCAGAAATATCTGATAACTTACTCGAACCGCATTCATTAGAATTTAATTCTGATTTAATTGATGATGATGAATTTGCCGCACTCGAAGCTTTATTAGTTCATGATAATGGTAATAGTGAAGGAAAGGCGCCTTTAAATATAGAAGTTCCGGAGCGTGTTTCATCGAACAATAATATAAATGCTCTTGATGAATTTAGCGACTTAGAAAAAATGCTGGTTTCATCAGACAGTATTGGTGGAACATCGCAGTCAGCAAATGCTGTTTCCAAAAGAAGCAATACGAATAGACGTTCAACCGGAGCAAGGTTTGAACAGTTAATGAAGGTGTCTGTAAAACATCTTGATGATATGAGTAACTTGGTAGGGGAGTTGGTGGTTAACCGTAACACCCTCGAACAAGACCAGGAGCGTTTAAGACAGTCATTGGATAATTTACTTATACAAATACACCATTTAAGTGACGTTGGCGCCAGAATGCAGGAATTGTACGAACGTTCGTTACTCGAAGCATCTTTGTTAGCAACACGAAAACATAGTAATAATGGAGGTTTTAGTACACCAGTAAGTAATAAGGATAGTGATAGAGGATTTTCTGAGTTAGAAATGGATAGGTTTACACCGTTCCATACATTATCTCAAGAAATGATTGAGTTGATAGTTAGGGTGAGAGAGTCTGCGAGTGATATTGATTTTGTTACCGAAGAAACAGAGAGAGTTGCAAGACAGTTTAGGCAGGTAACAACGCAGTTACAAGAAGGTTTAACAAAAGCGCGGATGGTTCCTTTTTCGATTGTAACCGACCGGGTAAAACGGGGTGTGCGAGATAATGCGATAAAGTGTGGGAAGCAAGTTGAGTTAGTAATAGAGGGTCAAGATACGCTGATAGATAAAATGATTTTAGAGCATTTAACTGACCCGTTGATACATATGCTCAATAATGCCATAGCTCATGGTATTGAAACACCAGACGAAAGAACGAGTAAAGGTAAACAACCTGTAGGGATAATAACAGTGCGCGCGTTCCATCAAGGAAACCAAACTGTAATATCTGTATCGGATGATGGTGCGGGTATTAATGCTGACTATGTGAAACTTAAAGCGATAAAAGTCGGGTTAATAACACCAGAACAAGCGCAAACTATATCTAAGATGGAAGTGTATGAATTGTTGTTCCAACCTAATTTTAGTACAAAAGACCAAGCGGATGACTTAGCAGGTCGTGGAGTGGGAATGGATGTTGTACGAACTAGTATTAGTGAAATTAGAGGTACAATAACAACAGATTCTACACTGGGTAAAGGAACAAACTTTACGATACGATTACCGTTAACGCTAAGTATATGTAAAGCATTGTGTTGTGTATGGGATAAAGCGCGAATTGCATTTCCTATGGATGGTGTGGAAGACACATTAGATATATCTACTAAAAGCATTCATAAAAATGCCGATGGTACACTATATATATTGTGGCGTGATACCAAATTACCATTCAAACCATTGAAAGAACTTTTAACATTAAATAGGCAATTAAGTCGGGGAAGTGTATACGGAGGAACGCGCGATGATGATATGGTATCTGTGGTAGTGATACGTTCGGCATCAACATTAATAGGGTTGCAAGTAGACGCGGTACTCAGCGAACAAGAAATAGTAATTAAACAGTTCGAGGGTCCGGCGCCAAAACCAATAGGAGTAGCAGGCGCCACAGTGTTGGGTGATGGTAGAATAATGCCGATAGCGGATGTATTGGAAATAATTGATATATTCACTGGACGCACAGCGCTCGCAAGTCCTGTACCATTCTTTGAAGCAGCAGGTAATGGTACAGAGTCAAATGGCGCTCCTATAGACCCAACTGTATTAATAGTAGATGATTCGATAACAGTAAGGGAATTATTATCGTTATCGTTTAATAAAGCCGGGTATAGAGTAGAACAAGCGCGCGATGGTCAAGAAGCGTGGGAGAAATTACGCTCAGGTTTACCGTGTGACATAGTATTCTGTGACATAGAAATGCCACGCTGCGACGGACTGGAATTATTATCTCGTATATCTAAAGAACCGAGCTTGAGCCAGTTACCTATAGCTATGCTGACATCACGTGGCGCCGATAAACATAAACAAATGGCAATAAATTTGGGCGCTTCTGGTTACTTTACTAAACCTTATTTAGAAGAAGCATTGCTAGAAGCTGCTTCAAGGATGTTGAAAGGAGAGAAACTAGTAAGCCCAAATAGTTAAATTACCTTGTGTAAATCTTGTGTAAATCTTGTGTAAATCTTGTGGAACGGGCATCCTTGCCCGTTTCATACATTAATAAACTTCCTTAAAAAGGTCTGTAAGTACTTTTTGTCTAAATTCGTGGTACGCTTCTACAGCTTTATTGTACGAATTGATAGCCAGACAATGTGCTTGTATAGCTTCTTTAAATAATTTTAGTGAATACGTTTGCTTTTTAACATGTATATTCTGAATTATTACGGTTAATTCCTGACAATGATTATAGTGTTTAAGAAAATCTTGGTAGTAATTTAAAAAAATAGCATATTCTTGCGATATTCCTTCAATTTCACGGCTTTCGGTCATATTTGTTAGTCGTATTTTGTAGCATTATTTGGTTTTGTTTGCATTTATCCATCTATCGTAAGAATGATTTAATATTACGATTAGTTGTATTGATTTATACTTATTAATCTTTACGTGTTTTTTTTATACAAAATAATTAAATGTTCAAACCTCTTTTTAGAAAATGAATTGTAAACTTAGTTTGTTGTAAAAAAGTCATACTTGATTAGTATTTCTTAATCTTTCATAAGATAGATATATATACATTATGTCTATTGAGTGATATTATACAAATGAAACACAAATCCCTATATTGTCCGGCAAATTAATCTATAGAGCAATATAACGCTTATGCCTTGGTCTCTAACATTTATTAGCTGTTTTGACAAATAATATAAAGTGTTGCAAAAAATCTTAACCCAATTGTGTTAGATAGCACTAAGTAGTATTGATGAAACTGTTGCTCAATAAAAAGACTATCACAGCTTTTGCAACTGCATTAGCATCACTTGGTTTCTCTGGCTGGTTTTTATATCAAATTCCTCAAAAACAGTACACAGCAAACAATTGGGTGAAACATACCAGTAGGGTGCTTATCGAGTTAGAAGCAACACTATCACTTATTAAGGATGCTGAAACTGGACAGCGTGGATATATAATTACAGGTGATAAAAGTTACTTAGAACCTTATAATCAGGCAACTGCTGAAATTAATAGACATATTGAGCAACTTCAAGAAATAACTCTAGATAACCCGAACCAACAGCGTAGAATAGCAATATTGAAGCCGCAAGTCAACGCTAGGTTTAGTCAGTTAAAGCAAACGATTGAAGTGCGCCAAAAACAAGGATTTTTAGCGGCCGAGGCAATAGTAGCTTCAGGTGAGGGTAAGCAATACATGGATAAAATTCGGCGGACAATTGCCGAAATGCAACAGGAAGAGAACTATTTATTAAATCGTCGAATTCAGGTAGAGGAAGCAGCTACTGAATTTACAAAGAAAACATTTTTAATATTAATTTGCCTTGATGTTGGGCTAATTTGTTTAATTTACTACCTAGTTAATAGTGATATTGGCAAGCGCATAGAAACGGAATCGGTTTTGCGTCAAACTAATGCGCGTTATTCGAGTGCTGTGAGTAATGCTCCTTTTCCATTAATGATTCACGCTTCGGATGGGACAGTTGAAAACATCAACACCACATGGCAGGAATTAACGGGTTATATGCAAGCGGAAATTTCCACAATTTCTGATTGGATTGAGAAAGCTTATGGGCAGAAGAAGCAATTAGTGCAACGATATATAAACAAGTTATATAAGCTTTCGGAAAAGGAGCATCAAGGTGAGTGTTTAATTACTACAAAAAATGGTCAACAAAGAATTTGGGACTTTAGTTCGGCGCCTTTGGGTTTGGCGCCAGATGGTAGAAATTTAGTACTAAGTGCGGCAGTAGATGTTACCGCGTACAAACAAATAGAAAGAACACTCTCGCTCTCGTTACAAAGGTTAACATTTCATGTTGAGAACTCACCTTTAGCTGTAATTGAGTGGGATAGCGAGTTTCGTATATCTCGATGGTCTTCTGAAGCAGAACGAATTTTTGGCTTCCAAGCATCGGAAGTGACTGGTAATGATTTTGTTGATGATTGGCAGTTTGTATTTCCTGATGATTTAGAAGCAGTGATGTCGGTGCGAAATAAATTACGATATGGTATTGAGCAACGTAATATTATAAGCAACCGTAATTATAGAAAAGATGGTTCGGTAGTGTACTGTGAGTGGTATAATTCAACTTTAGTTTCGGAAACTGGCAAACTAATTTCGGTGTTATCTTTAGTACTGGATATTACCCCGCGCGTTCGACTCGAAGTTGAACGTACAAAACTTTTAGAAAGGGCACAAGCTGCACAGAATGAAGCTGAATCAGCTAACCAGATTAAAGACCAATTTCTTGCAGTTCTTTCTCACGAATTACGTTCCCCTCTTAACCCAATTTTAGGGTGGACAAAGCTATTAAAGTCGCGCAAGTTTGATGAGGTAACTGTAACTAAAGCATTAGATACTATAGAGCGTAACGTTAAATTACAAATTCAACTAATTGATGACTTATTAGATGTTTCACGTATTTTACGAGGAAAGCTAACTTTACATGAAGCAGTCGTTGATTTAAGCTTTGTCATCGATGCAGCAATTGAAACAGTGCGATTAACAGCAGAAGCCAAATCAATTAAAATCCTTTCTTTTGAAAACAACAGCATTGTTCAAGTTAAAGGTGATACCAATCGCTTACAGCAAATTGTTGGAAATTTACTTACCAATGCAGTTAAATTTACACCAAATGGAGGACAAGTCGAAGTTTACTTGTCGGTTTGCAATTCTCAATCTATTTCTTATGCTCAAATTCAAGTACGCGACACAGGGAAAGGAATAAACCCAGAATTTTTACCATATGTATTTGAACAATTCCGTCAAGCAGATAGCAGCACAACTAGAAATTTTGGTGGCTTGGGTTTAGGATTAGCAATAGTTCACCATTTGGTAGAATTACATGGTGGTACTGTGACAGCAGAAAGTGCAGGAGAAGGACAAGGAGCAACCTTTACTGTGAATTTACCACTAATCTCATCTCCTGATTTTATTGCTTCAAACTCAAACTCTCAAACAATACCTAATTTAGAAGGTATAAAAATTTTGATTGTCGATGATGAAGCTGACACGCGCGAATTTTTAGCTTTTTTACTGCAACAATATGGGGCAATAGTAACAGTTGCAATATCCGCTCATGATGCTCTAGCAAAATTTTCCGACATATTGCCAAATATATTACTAAGTGATTTAGGAATGCCTTTAATGGATGGTTATATTTTAATTCGTCAAATTAGAACTATGCCCGAAGAACAAGGAGGTCAAATTCCTGCAATTGCACTAACTGCGTTTGCTGCTGATATTAATAAACAGCAAGTATTAGCAGCAGGTTTTAATCGACATATTGCCAAACCTGTAGAACCTCTACAGTTAGTTACATTGATAGCATCCGTCTTAGAAATGCAATAGTATATTTATTAAGTTAAAAGTCGGCGCCGTACAAATTTAAATACTCAACGGCCACCAAAAAGCCGGGGTCATGACCCGGCTTTTTGTGTCTACGTCGTCTCGATTCAACAGCCGTCTGGCCCACAGAAACTGTGCCCGTACAGTACCTCCGCGTCACAGATATAGGCAATGCCCGCATAGTCGTTGAAAAACTTCACTCCGACCTGATCTGCAATATTCTCGGCCATATCCCGATTTTCGGTGAGCACCTCGAACTTTATATTCGCCTGGGTGTCAGAAACGCTGGGTTGTCCCGACGAGCGCACGTTGCGACTGCCTTTACCGCCAGTCTCCACCACCGTATAACCAGTTGCCCCAGATTCATCGATGATATTGGCGATTTTTTTCAGCAGAATCTTTTCTGTGACGATGACAAGCTTTTTGGCTGGCTTGGCCATGTTGGTTACCTCCTTACCGTATAATTAATGATCTTGTATGTTGATCTACTTGGTCTGCCAAACCAAGGTAGCGCCGACAGACTGCCACCCGTCTGGGATTAGCCGCCGCCAAGAGCCTGGGCAAGCCCGACGAAGAGTGGTATTGCCAAGCCGATCGCAATGGGCGTACCGATGGCTGTGGAGGCACCGATGTACGCGGAGGGATTGGCCGACGGGATACCGGCTCGCAACGTGGGTGGGCCTGAGATGTCTGAACTAGAGGCGGCGATGACGGCCAGAACCACGACACCGCCCATGCTGAATCCTGTAGCGTAGTGGGCAATCATACCGAGACCGAAGGCGATGAACCCATGCACCAGCGGTGCCACCACGCTATAAACGACGTACCACTGGGCCACCTTGCGTAGTTCGCCAATCCTTGACCAAGCCTCCATACCCATGACCAGCATCAAAATCGAAAGCAGACCGCGGAAGAGGGGATCGTAGAAGCTTTTATAGACACTTTCTGGACGGGCGAACAGGCCAAGAGCAATGCCGAGCAACATTGCCGATAGGGCAGGACCTTGGAGGCTTTCCTGCACGATCGGCCATATCTTGACCCGATTATCCGCAGCCCCCTGCTGCTTGCTAAGGTACTCTTGCCGGCTGCTGGGATAATCTTGCTGATCGCGGTAATCGCTTGCTGCAACGGGCTGCTTGCTGAGATACTCCTGCTTGCTGAGATACTGGTCTTCTGCCCGGAGCTTCTTCTTGTTGAGATAAATATTGGCCACCACAATCGCAGTTACGAGTGCTGGGATATCCATGAAGGGATAGAGTGCGCCAGCCCATGCCTCGTATTGGATATTTTGTTCTTCAAGTAGTGTCAGGGCGGCGGCCATGGTAGAGCCACTCACGGCACCAAACAACCCCCCGGTCGCAATCGCATCCACGGTTTTGACCTTCGGCAGCTTGGCTAACGTATAGCGCGCAATGAATACGATAAGAATTCCTAATGCTGCTGCAAACGCTGCAGGTAACACCATCTCCATCAGGTTGGAATTACGGATCGCAATACCACCGGTCAGACCGATTTTGGTGAGCAGCATGAAGATGATGATCTTACAAATCGACTCTGGAATTTGCAGTTGGCTACCGAGAGCGGCAATGACCATACCACCAATCAGAAAGCTGAGTGTTGGAGACTGCAACTGTTTAACGAAGTCCATTAAAAAAAGGGACCAAAAATCCACGAATACCTCCTTGTGTCTCCTCTGACGAGGAGTAGTGCAATAAATGAACTAAGTAAACTCTAAAGAGTTAAAGAAAGTTAGAGTGAGGCGCTTCACCTCTCAACCAGGTGTTGCACGAGAACCTATAGACAGGGCTTACGGTTATTGCCCCGGTCGGTTCAGAGATCAAAGTTAGGATACCGCCAAACAGGGCGGCAAAAAAGCCGCCATAAACTGCGCCATAGAGTCCGCTTCTGGCCCCCACACCCAAAGGTCAGAGCCAAGGTAATGAGATAACAGCAGTCGTTACACCGCCGAAGATAGCGCCCCCGAGGTTATTAAACCTGATGAGATTGGTGATTGCCATAACTGAGGTAAATGAACGGTAGGTCAAAAGAACTAGATGCGACCCATTTCATAGAAAGGATGGGTTATAGATAAAAGTCGGCTAGAGAATGGAATCTAACATCTGCGATCTCGCACTCAAAGAAGTCTCAACAACAGACTGCCGAGAATGATTGCCGAGTGACTTCAAGCTTTGAAAAACTAAATCGTAATAGTTAAATCATTTGGATATTCTTAACTGTACGCCACTCTGGGTAGTAATACTTACTGAGTGATCAAGAAAAAAGTTTTTGTATGCATAGGGATTCTTCTATGGTTTTTAGATCACTGACACCGCGAAGCCAACGGTCGGGGGCAGAAAGCCGAGTGTCGGGGACTGCAACTGCGCCACGAAGCGCATCAAGAAATCGGACAATAAATCCACTTTGTAATTCCTCCTCGATCAGATATTAGGGGTCAGGATGACAGATATGTGCTTAAATGACCGGATAGCACTATTCTCAACAAGATCTAAAAAACCGGGTTTGGTGAACGATAAATAAAGCTTTCCAATCGGTATGATCGGCAAGAAACCCGGTTTTTGCCCTAGGTGCAAGCTATAAGTTAAGATTATCTTAAAATTCGCACAAATTTGCGCTCGCTCTACATAGATCTGCTAACTAATTTCAAATTTAAATCATAAGTTTTCCTTTTATTCTCAGAAAACCCGTATATCTCTGGTCAATGTAAATTGCGATTGGGAGAGCCTACCCAAACCTGATTTGCCTTTGGTAGTGGGTATGGATGGAGGATATGTCCGCTTAATTGATAAAAAATCGTCTAACTCTGGATATTTTCAAGTAATTGCAGGTAAAAGTATAAAAGCTGACGGTACATCTAAGTGTTTTGGCATGGTTCTCTCTTACGACACCAAGTCACGGCGCCGCATATTTGAGGTATTGAAGTCTCAAGGAATGCTTCGGAACCAACAGGTAACATTTCTATCAGATAGAGAATCAAGTATACGCTAACTACAGTATTATCTCAATCCCATACGCTGCTTTTCAAGAATAAATTGAAACAATACAAAAATGATAATAGCTTCGTGATTACCAGTACCGAGAGGGATTTCTACTAGCACTCCGTCTTCAAGTTGGTAACGCAAGTCTTATCTGTCCGGAACCCGGTTAGATATTCCTCAACTGTCATTTTAACGGGTGGAAAGGGACACTTTGACCATCCTTATATATAGGAGTCGGCGCCGTTCATCTGTCCCCATGATAAATTTTTCATCGAATTGCTACAAACTGCTTTCTTGGCACCAAACCTGAAGTGCTACATATAATTAAATCTCTGTAAAATTACTTAAATAAATATCATTATTCAAAAACTATATAAAATTATCTTAAAATTATCAAAACTTTTTAATTTTAATTAGTAGAAACACTTATAAATTAGAGCGTATCTATTTTGGATTATTTCGGCTTTACACAATGAATATAATTAATAAAGTTTTGATTAATTACGTGAAAATATCTAGCCATTTTTAACGAGAATGAGTAACTTAGATTTATCGAGAAAACGAACAATAAAAACACACACTTAATATGAAAGCTACTGCAATTGCTTGTCTCATTATCACTGGAATTGGAGCTACTGTTATTGGTAATTCTGCACCCGCTCATGCCGCTAGCTTCCGCTCATGTACCAACAGCCAATTTAATATTGCAGATAATGTAACAGGTACATCTGATTGCCAAATTAGTAATGATTATAGTCAAGACTTTTTAAATACAAATCCTTCTACAGTTAACCAAGCTGGATTTTTTGGTTTAACTAATTGGGAATTTGGTGGCAAAATTGGTGAAAATTCTGGTTATGGTGGCATAGGTTCAGGACAGTCAGGAACTTGGAATATATCCAATGTTATTCAAAACTCTTGGGACAATATCATGCTGGTCTTTAAGTCTGGACAAGGAACAAATCTTGTTGGCTATAAGGTTACTGATGGCGTAACTTCTGGAAACTGGATTTCCCCTTTTGAACAAGTTGCATTCAATTTCAATGGCAAGAATAGCAAAGATGTATCTCACATTAGTGTTTATTATACCAAAGGCGCCAAACCACCTGTTACTTCGGTTCCAGAGCCAGGTACTATAGTTGCTTTAAGTTTAGTATCCGGTTCAATATTAGTGTCGCGTCGTCGTAAAAACCAAACTGTCGGCTAGCAATTTATTTACCGCTTCTGAATGCGCGCATTCACGAATCGCGCATCGCTACTCCAACTTTAGTATTAGGCGCCTTCTCCATAAAAAGTATTGCTACAATTCAAGCTTTATTGTGATGTGTTAGCTCAAGGGAGATTCATATTATATAAACATGAAAGCGAGTAGCGACTGCTGCAAGCTTTCAAATCTAACAATATACAGCAAATTCCTGTTATGTGAGGTATATAAATAAATGCCCAAACCCTTGTAAAGACGCGACATGTCGCGTCTCTACATGTACTCGATTTAAAACAAGAATTTGACTGTGAAGAGAAATAATAGTGTAATTTTACGCTCCGGCAATAGTTCGAGGTTTCTAAGTGCTATTAACTATAAGTGTTGTAACTACGTTGAAATTTTTTGATAGCGTCACTTACCCTACGTCTAAAATTTCCTCTTGAACTGGACAAATGTAACAAAATTGCTATAATTTTAGGCTCTTAGCCTATAGTTGTGCTGTTTTGCTGAAAAATGAATAAGTTAATAACACGGTTGCAAAGGTTTATTATTTCTTTTTTAACAACGATTATTGTTTGTAAGTGTTTACTTGCACCTAATATTGCAGTTGCTCGTACTACTAATGTAGATAACGCATTTTGGAATAGTACTGAGTATTTATTTAGACATAATTTATTCCATAGTCCTGATGCCTTCCTACAGGGTAATACATTATCGGAGTTGGGTCGATACTATGTAAAAGTACCATTTAGGCGCCGACCTATGTCAAGTAATCAAAGTTTGACTTATCCAGTTAGCCGTAAAGTAAACCAAGTTGATAATTATCATGGTACTCACGTTGCTGACCCATATCGCTGGTTGGAAGACCCTGACTCAAAAGAGACTGCTGCTTGGGTTGAAGCTCAAAATAAATTGACTTTTGGCTATTTAAATCAAATACCATATAGAGATAAACTTAAGCAGCGTCTCACTAAATTATGGGATTACGAAAAATATGGCATTCCTTTTAAGGAAGGTAGTAGATATTTTTACTTCAAGAACGACGGACTGCAAAACCAGAGTGTTCTCTATACTCAAAAAAGCCTTGATAGCGAAGCAAATGTATTACTTGACCCGAATAAGCTTTCTGCTGATGGAACTGTAGCACTTTCTGGTTTATCAATTAGTGATAATGGCAAATTCTTAGCTTACGGCCTTTCTACTTCGGGTTCTGACTGGCAAGAATGGAAGGTTCGCGATATTGAAACAGGGAAAGATTTAAAGGATAATCTCAAATGGATTAAGTTCTCCGGTGCCTCATGGACAAATGATAATAAAGGCTTTTTCTACAGTCGCTACGATGAGCCGAATCAGAAAACCAAGCTTGAGGATGTTAATTATTATCAGAAGTTATACTATCACAGATTAGGTACGCCACAATCTGAGGATACTTTAATTTACGAGCGTCGCGACCAAAAAGAATGGGGTTTTAGTGGTAGCGTTACGGAGGATGGACGTTATTTAGTTATCTCAGTATGGTTGGGAACTGATTCTCGTAATTTGTTATTTTATAAAGATTTGACGCAACCGAATGCTGATGTAGTTGAGTTGATTAATAAATTTGAGTCAGACTTTAGCTTAGTTGATAGTGATGGTAGTGTATTATATGTTCGCACCGATTTAGAGGCGCCGCGCGGACGAGTAATTGCTATTAATACAAAAGAACCAGAAAGGGCAAATTGGCGCGAAGTCATAGCTCAAGCACCCGAAACACTCGAAAGCGTTAATATAGTTAATAATTTATTCGTTGCTGACTATCTTAAAGACGCACGTAGTCAAATCAAAATTTTTGATATTAACGGTAAATTTGTTCGTGATGTTGAATTACCGGGTATTGGGTCGGTTGGAGGTTTCAGAGGTAAACGTACAGATACCGAAACATTTTATAGCTTTACTAGCTTTACGGCGCCTGGTACTATCTACCGTTACGATATGGTAACGGGTAAAAGTAAAGTATTTAGACAACCCCAAGTAGATTTTAAACCTGATGATTACGAAGTTAAACAAGTTTTCTATACGAGTCAAGATGGTACTAGAGTTCCAATGTTTATTACCCACAAAAAGGGTATTAAGCTTGATGGGAATAATCCAACATATTTATATGGATATGGTGGGTTTAATGTCTCGCTAACACCAAGTTTTTCTGTCAGTAACTTAGTTTGGATGGAAATGGGTGGAGTATACGCTACGCCAAGCTTACGTGGAGGTGGTGAGTATGGCGAAGACTGGCATCAAGCTGGAATGAAACAGAATAAGCAAAATGTATTTGATGACTTTATTGCAGCAGCAGAGTGGTTGATAACTAATAAATATACAAAATCCGCTAAATTAGCAATTGGCGGTGGCAGTAACGGCGGACTTTTAGTAGGCGCCTGTATGACACAGCGTCCTGACTTATTTGGCGCCGCACTACCTGCCGTTGGTGTAATGGATATGTTGCGCTTCCATAAATTTACAATTGGTTGGGCATGGACAGCCGAATATGGTTCACCAGATAATCCAGAAGATTTCAAGACATTATATGCATATTCGCCACTGCACAACCTCAAAGCAGGAACAGCATACCCAGCAACCTTAATAACCACAGCAGACCACGATGATAGAGTTGTACCAGCACATAGCTTCAAATTTGCCGCAGCATTACAAGCAGCCCATAAGGGTTCGGCGCCTGTTTTAATTAGAATAGAAACAAAAGCCGGACATGGTGCAGGTAAACCAACAACAAAAATTATCGAAGAAGCAGCAGATAAATGGGCATTTCTTACGCGCGTCTTAGACATGAAAATGTAAGATGCGTGAAAGCTTCTAAAAAATAAATTAATATCTTGTGGGATGGGCATCCTTGCCCGTCCTGATATTGGAGGCACCCCGAAGTGAACCACGGTTCACATTTATTCATTTATATGTACTACAAAGCTAAAACGTATTGCTATGCTATTGTACCAGCATATAAAGTCAGGCGCTTGTGCAAGGAAATCTAGGGTATAGTGCCCCGAAGTGAACCACGGTTCACATTTTACGTATAAACGTTTTCAGTTGTATTATTTAGTACTTTAGTTTGGTATTGTTAGTCATAAAGGTATACACAGACTAGTGTCTGGAGTCGTTAATTTGTGAACCGTGGTTCACATTTGTAGGGTGCGTGAAAGCTATTACAATCAATGTAACGAAAATTAAACTGCTTTCACGCACCATCTACCGAGATAGGTTAAATAAACATGAGTCAATAGTTATTTAGTAATACTTAACTGATAATGCGTTCTTTGCTCAAATTTTTATTCATCTTTTCTTGCTGCATGATTCTTTCATGTGTGCTGTGGGAACAGTTTGTAGTTAACAAGATATATTATTGTGTTTGGGGAATATCCTATATAGATTTTTTCTTTCCTGACCACTGGTATCACGGTTCTAGCGGTGGGGATATGATAAAGCCTGGTTGGAGTGTAAGCAAACTGAAGAATCTCTGGTATTACATTATTGCTGTTTCGATTTTTGTTAGTGCTGCACTTGCTTCGTCTCGTCCATCTTTCAGTAAAAGAGGGTAATTTTTGCTAAACTGGCGCCTACAAATAACTGTCCTAAGTCCTTGCTCAAATACACCATAGGCAAGGCGCCTCCACCCAACCTACGGTATAACGATATATTTAATACCATTTTTATGTGAAGATGCACATTATTATTCTTAGCCCCCCTTTATTAAGGGGGGTTGGGGGGATTTAATTATTTGCAGCTTCATATTAAATCGGTATAAGGTGCCTTTATGTTTAATATTTTGATGGTGAGGATTAGTTGTAAAAAATAAAATAACCTCGGTTGACTTCCGAGGGACTTTCTTCAAAGAGTTGCTGGTTCTCTAAGAATTTCAAATGTTTCTCCGTTGATTGTCAATTCATCGGCGCCGTTACTGCTAGCAACTGCTTCTGTTAATATTCTGGTTGCCCACTCTGTTAAGTTAAGTCCTGATGATTTAGCTATGTCTTGCATTTCTCGCTGCAAGTACGCTGGAATGTGTAAGGTTAATGCGACTGTTTCGAGTAAAGGTATTCGGGAGAGTCTTAACTCTTGTTCACTGTTACGGTAAGTCCAGTACTCACATTCATGCGCGCGGGTTTCGCCATCTTTTTCCAGAAAGTTTAATTTACCTAACTGGTAACAATAGAAGTTTTCTTTTTCTTCTAGTAATTCCGGACTACAATTCAAACAGTTCCAACAGCTTCGTATTGGTGTACTTGGTGTACATGATGATTTTGGCTGTGTATGTCCTGCATCTGATATTGCTGCGTCTACACTTTGAGGTGTGTTTGATTTATGCTCTGTTCGTGGTTTTAGCTTCTTTCTGCCTTTACTCCTATTCGATTCAGAGTTGTCGTTTTGTTTTTGGTATGCTTTTACTACTTGAATGATGTGGGTTGCTGTGATTTTACCGTTCGGCGCCGTAGAAACCGCTTGTTGCCAAACTTTTTGTTGTTCGGATGGAGTTAATGCAGTTAATGGACGCGCTTGACGTTCGTTTGCGGGAAGAATTTGTGAACCGTGGTTCACATTTTCATAAACCGCAGCAGCATCTATCAGGTAGTAAGCGGAACGTCGGGACATTTCCCAACGGTTGATGCAATACTCCTCGAAGGTGTCGTAACATTGCCTATACAGTCGCTTATCACGCAGTATACGCAACGCTTGTCCTATTTCCCAAAATGCCCGTAAACCTCGCTGAACTGTTGATTCTAAACTTTCTAGCTCTAGAACTTCAGCTTCTGAAAGCGCTTCTGGGTTGTTGGTATTTATTTGGTTGACATTACTATTCGGAGTTGAAGCAACTGCTAATTCTTGCTCACCGCCACTAGATAGTTGAAAAGTTGCACAGGAAGCAGTAAAGTCTAGATGTTCCATCGATATCCTTTATCTCTGGGTTAACGACTGCGTTATTGTTTATTTATCCATGAACTATCCACGGCGCCAGCACTTACTGTCACCGCTTTGTCAATGCTCTATACATATCCCGATTATATTGCACATGCAATAAATAATATTGCACAAGTTATGTGCTTTATGCAAACTTTTTACGTTTTGTATTGATTTTCCGTTCAAAGAATATGGGTAATTAGCCTTTTAAGTTTGTAGTTTCGTTTAAATTTTGCTCAAACCCTTGTAAATACAGGAGTTATACTTTTAAATAGGGTATACAAACCTTATAAATCTAAGAACGTGAGCGCTTTACCTCAACTGCTACTCAAGCGGGGGTATGGTCGGCTTTACATTAAATTTGCCTGTTATTGAAGTTACCAAGGTAAAAATTGTGACTGCCACATCTGTACCATCACTCATACAAGCGCGCCAAAATCGACTAGTTCAGTTGATGGAACAGCTGTTGCAAGATGGCTGGACTCAAACTGGAATAGCTGAGTTTATTGGCGTAGAGTTTACAACGGTGTACCGCTGGGTAAAGGGGAAGACTGTTCCCGAACCGGAGTCTAGGAACTTTGAGAAGTTAGCCCGCTTGAGTGGCGGAACTTCTCAAACGCTGCAAAAGTATCTAGATGGTGAAATAACTTTATCGGTATATCGTCAAGGTGTGGCAGGTAGGATGATGACTCAAGTAAAAAAGCGCTCGTCAAAACCCTCGAACGAGAAAATAAAGCAAGAGGTTTTAGCGAAAATTCGCTTGCTCGAACCCGCAGAAATTGCTGAAATTATTTCTGTCACAGCTGCTTTTCTAGCACAGCAAACGTAAAAAGTTAGGAGTTAGGAGTTAGGAGTTAGGGGGAGGGGATGCGACCAGTTAGTTGGCGAAAGCTCTTGGTTGGGGAATTTAGTTGGAAAAGGCTAGTAAGGTCTGCTGCTCTTATATATTTACTTTTTGCTGTTTTCGTCTATTTTCGGGCTGACAGTATGATTTTCTTACCTCAGCCATCTAGTTATCAAGACACAAAAGAGATTATTAAGCTTAAAAGTCCAGATGGTATTGAGCTTTCAGCACTGCATTTAATTAATCCTGCCGCAAAGTACACTATACTCTATGCTCACGGCAACGCTGAAGATTTGGGAGATATTAGGCAAGTACTAGAGAATTTAAATGCATTAGGTTTTAATGTATTTGCCTATGACTATCGTGGTTATGGCACGAGCCAAGGAACTCCCTCAGAACAGAATGCCTACAAAGATATAGATACTGCTTATAACTATTTAACTCAAGTTTTAAAAGTGGCGCCACAAAATATCATTATATACGGGCGTTCGGTTGGTGGTGGTTCTGCTGTAGATTTAGCCGCAAGAAAGCAAGTAGCTGGTTTAATTTTAGAAAGTACTTTTACTTCAGCTTTCCGTGTTAAAGTTCCTTTTCCAATTTTACCGTTTGACAGGTTTTCCAATATTGACAAAATCGATGATATTAAAGCACCTGTACTAATTATGCATGGTAAAGAGGATAATGTGATTCCTTTTTGGCATAGTCAACAGCTTTTTGAGGAGGCGCCATCACCAAAGCTGAGTTTGTGGGTAGAAGGCGCCAGCCATAATGATTTTACATATGTCGCTGGGAGGCGTTACGGTAAAGTTTTAAAGGAATTTATTAATCTAATTGAAAAGTAATTTTACACGCTAAATCATCCAAATAATAGAAGATATTGGATTAGCAAAGCGAGGAATTATATATTTAGTGATTTGTGTATAATTGCGGAGTAACCGTAAAAACACTGCTTTGCACTATCCTGCTAAAATTAAGATGGGAAAATGCACAGTTTTCAATGTAGCATTTTTTACTAGTTTTAACCGTACTGTTAGATTTTGAAATAATTTGGGTACTCTTAGAGAGTAATTAAATAATCAAATAGTACTCGAATATTGAAACATTTAAAATCTAATTTAATAATTTTAAGGATTAATGATAGATTATGCAAGTTTGTCTAGTTACAGGTGGTAGTTCTGGTGTTGGTCTAATGACTGCTGTTGGTTTAGCTAAATTAGATAATCATGTACTTATTGCTGGTCGTTCTGCAATTAAAGGTTCTAAAGCTGTAGAATATATTCGTCAAACTACTGGAAATTCAAATGTTGAATTTCTTTCCCTTGACCTGGCTTCTTTAGATTCTGTTCGCAATTGTGTTAACATTTTTATCGCCAAAAAATTACCATTACATATATTAGTACTTAATGCAGGTATATTTAATCGTCGAGGTACCACAAAAGAAGGTTTTGAACTAATTTGGGGAACTAATTATCTAGGGCATTTTTTGCTTATACATTTGTTGTTAGATATTATGCAAAAGTCTGCTCCTGGTCGCATTGTCATCGTCGCTTCAGATTTAGGATTACGACCAAATGATATTAGTTGGAATTTATTAGTTAAAAAAACACATTTTAATTTTCTAGAATTATATTCTGTTTCTAAATTTTGTTTATTGTTATTAACACAAGAGCTTTCTCAAAAATTAGCTAACTCTCAAGTGACTGTAAATGCAGTTCATCCAGGATTTGTACAATCTAATATTACTATTTGGCATCGACTAAGTAAATATTTAGGTATCGGTATTTCTCCAGAAAATGGTGCATATAGTACTCTTTTTTGTGCTACTTCACCAAAATACTACAGTATCACTGGGCAATTTTTAGACAGTAATGCTCAAGAAATTACTTTACCTTTAAATGTGCAGAATAAAGAATTATCGCAAAAATTGTGGGAGCGTAGCTTATTGTGGACAGGTTGTAATGAACCAATAAATAAACACTCAATTAGTTACGATGGTAGCGATGGAATATGGGGACCATATAAGCTTAGTTTAACTCGACAAGAGATGGCTGTAATTAAAGACGAAATACTTGACAATGTTTTGCCAAACTACTCTATTAAATTGTTGTTAAATCACTTAATCAGAGCGATTATTAAAAAAGATTTTGGCTCAATTATGATGACGTTATCACAATACTTTTTTAGAAATTTTAATATGGAAAGGCACTTAGATTCGCCTATAATTATGCAATTATGTCAAGATGAAAAATTACTAGAAGAATTAACAACACATTTAGGAGAAAATTTTCTGCTATGGAGGTCTGAAATTTGGGCTAATTATCCTGCTCAGAAAATAATTCCTTATTGGCATCAAGATTTATACCCTTACTTGATTAAAAATCAATCTAAAAATATTTATGCTTATATAGCTTTAACAGAAATTAATGAATATAATGGTTTTGAATATATTCCCAACAAATATCTTCAAAATTGCTCTATAAAAATTACTGACCCTTTCAGTGGTAATAAGTTTTTTGAAATTCCTGAAGAAGTTACACAAAAGGCAATTCCTGTACTGTTACAACCAGGTGAATTTATATTATTTACTGATGAGCTTATACATTGTTCTTTACGCAATAATAGCGGTAAAGTAAGAATTGCTTTAACTCTAAGATTAACTCAGTCAGGTACAAAAGTTTTACAGGGTTATACTTCTAATTATTACCAACCAATAACTTTGCGCTCAAAAAATAGCTAATTTCATATTTCTCAACTAACCTCAAGTTTTACAGCGCTGTAAATTTACTTGCTGCGTTGTCTAATACTAGTATCCAATCGTTGCCTCGTCCTTTGGTTGGTGGTGTGAATTTTCTGGTTTCTGTCAAGGAAAATTCTTCTACTTTTGTTCCTTTTCCTTGACGTGGATTGTACCACTGAGCTTTGATTCGATTGCCTGTGATTTTTGATAGTTTAACTGTAATAGGGTTTCCTGTTGGTGTGTAAATAAATGCAAAGCTTCCATCTGAGGCGCCTGCTGCTCTTATATCTTCTGTACCGTTTATAATAATTGATTGGTCTGGTACGAGTTTTGTATAAGGTCGAGATTCAAATAATTTTTTTAAATAACCCATTTGGGTTGCCCCTGGTTGTGCTAATGCTTTTTGCCAAGGTGTTCTAGCTTTTGATATTGGTTCCCTTCCTGGTTGCCACATCTGCCAAATGTTATGGTTTCCGTAAGTGTGACCACAGGTGCCTGCTAGCATTGACCAATAGGCAGCTTGCCTAACATCAAAATCATTGAACCAACCATTTTCTGGTTTCCAATTAATTGGATGGTCTTCATAACATGGTTCTCCGTCAAGTGTGGGTTTTGACGGACTTAAGAGATAGTTTTGAGATGTAACTTTATAATTGGGTATATTAATAGCCATGTGACCCGATTGGAACATGTTAAAGTCAAGCCAATCATCGTTATGGAACCAGGTTGCTGAATTTGAGCCACCCTGTGGATGGTACGTCATTAGATGATTTCCTGTATCTCCCTGTTTTAACCCTTTTGCCATAGACCGAATTATAGCTAAGTGATTATCGTTCTCAGGGCTACGGTCTCCGCCTAGAATCCATATAATAGGCTTGTTTCTATAACGTTTGCCAAGATAGGCGCCAAAAGCTTCAGCATTTGTAGGTGTAAATATTTCTGGTCCAACACCCCATAGCTTTTTCCATTTATCTCCCCATGTTGGTAACATTCCTATGTAAAGCCCTAGTTTTTCGGCTTGATTTACAACATAATCAACATGCTGAAAGTAAGCTTCGTTGGGTTTAGTGGGGTCATTATCTTTTAGCGGCAGGTTGCCGTAAGCGTTGGGTTGCCTAAGTCCATCAAGTTCTGCTAAAACAACAGCTTGAATGACGGTAAATCCTTTGCGGGCACGGTCTTGTAAATATATAAGTGCCTCTTCACGATTTGCTCGATGGAATAGTTCCCAAGCTGTATCTCCAAGGTAGAAGAAGGGCCTACCATTTTTTTGAACTAAAAAACGTTTGTTTTGCTGCACTCTGAGAGTTTGTCCAGCTTGAGTTTTTTGTGAACAAGACACCGACAAAGCTATCCCTGAGCAGAGACTGAGAAAAGTACGTCTAGTTAAAGGTTTGTGCATATTTTTAAAGAATTCGTCGCATTATTAATTAAAGCGCACGGTAAAGGTATTGATGATGATTTTTTTGTGAAGCTAATAAGTTAAATGTAACTTAAAGCGTAGAAACATCTCTGACTGATGGGTGATTTGGCGCCAGTTAAAATTGAATAATCTTGTGTGTATGGATGGCGATAAATATTAATTTTGAGGAATTTGAACGTGAAACGCTCTAATGTATCTAAATTCTTGGGAACTAGTTTGTTAGTAGCTAGTTTGGTAACTGTACCTGCTACTATGCGCGCTTCTGCTCAAACTAGTAATACCAATACAACAACTACTACTACTGAACGAACAGTTGTGAATGATGCTGACCGCGCAACTGATAATAATTTTTCTGATGGTGACTGGGGATTAATGGGTTTACTTGGTTTATTTGGTTTGCTAGGTCGTAGAAGTAAGAAAAACGTAGAAACTGTTGCTTATGATGACCGAGGTACTGTTGGTACTTCTGGTACTCGCGTTCGTTAATTTGAACGTGGTTACATAAAGATGGGAATATATAAGAGAGACTGTACATGTACGGTCTCTCTATCGTTTATTATGGGAATGCGCGTTAAAATGCCTGTTCGAGTTAGAGGTTGTTTGAAAAGTGTCTTTTGATGTCATGCTGAGGAACGAAGCATCTCAGTATACAGGCTCAAACCCTAGATTCTTCGTTCCGCTGCGCTCCACTCAGAATGACAATTTATACCTAGTTCGACTTTTCAAACATCCTCTTAGAGTTGGGTTTAATTTCGTAGTTGGTTATAAATAGTTCTTTACCTTTTTTGGCGCCGCTTTGTTTGTAGTTGTTCATTCCATATTGCAATTCCCATTCATTCATGTAAGAAGATTTTAAGTCAAGACGAGTCCGGCGCCGAGAACCTGGTGATACGATTCCTGTTATTGTTACATCAACCCCTACCAAGTCTAATGGTCTGGGTGCAATTGGTTGATAAAGTGTTACGGGAGCAAGGATTCAGGTTGGGTTAGCACAGTGGTATTTTATGGTGGTTGACAAGTATTCTTTTTAACATCAATATACTACCCGTTTCGGAATTAATTGCACGGAGATGGTTAAATTAATCAGCGTAGGGAGTATCCAAAAGCAACTTCTCTCCATCTCAAAACAAAACTTCTTCCTTCTTTCTTCTTACGAGCGTTCAACGCCCTAAATAATTACCGAAATAATTTAAGATTGTCTTAGTATTATATAAGCATATTTTATAATCATGAGTATAGGTGCAGTTGCAATTGGAAGAAATGAGGGGCAGCGGCTAGTGCGCTGTTTGAAATCGCTTATTGAGAACCTTCCACCAGGGACACCAATAGTTTATGTTGATTCGGGTTCTACTGATGGTAGTGTGAATATGGCAATATCTTTGGGTGTGAATGTTGTAGAATTGGATATGTCACGTCCATTTACGATGGCACGAGGATATAACACTGGGTTTAACTATATATGTGAGCATTTTCCATTCGTTGAGTACGTGCAGTTCATTGATGGTGATTGCGAAATGCTTTGTGGATGGATAGAGCCAGCGCGTCTTTTCTTGAGCAATAATATTGAAATCGCAATTGTTAGTGGTAATTTGCAAGAACGGCAACCTGAGTTATCTATATATAATCGTCTTGCTCAAATGGAATGGAATACTCCATTGGGGGAAGTTAATGCTTGTGTTGGTATTGCAATGATGCGAGTTAGTGCGCTGAATGCGGTTAATGGTTATAATGAATCGCTGATCGCCGGTGAAGAGCCAGAAATGTACTTCCGTTTACGCCAATTAGGGTGGAAAATTTGGCGTATTGATGTTGATATGGCAGTACATGATGCTGCGATGTTTAAGTTTAGCCAATGGTGGAAGCGCTCAATGCGTTCAGGATGGGCATTTCAAGAAGGTGTGGTAATGCATGGTTCTCATAATGAAAGATTTTGTGTTCGTCAAGCTCGGAGTAATTGGTTTTGGGGAATTCTCATTCCATCAGGAGCATTATTAATGCTATGGGAAACATCGGGTTTAAGTTTGTTGTTGCTTGTGGCTTATTGTTTGTTATTTTTGCGTATATATAAATATCGCATTACTCAGGGTGATATACACGAAGATGCGCGATTGTATGCATTTTGGTGTGTTTTATCAAAATTTCCCCAAGCGATAGGACAGTTGAAGTATTGTTGGAATCAATGGCGCAATCAACAAGCGACTTTAATTGAATACAAATGATAAAAAGATTGGAGTCCAATTTTACCAAGTGAGAACCTAGGTGAGGTTATAAGCGTACTTATACGGTCTATTCGCATTCGATAAATTACTCTTTATTTAGAACGGAAATGGCGCCAGTCTTTATAGGACGGCGCCGTATATTGGAATATACTCTCTTTACAGTGGCTGGTTTTATTTATGCGACGAGCATAGATGTGCTTCTGTTACAATTGTGCTTTTTAAATGGAACGGGCAAGGTTGCTCATTCCACAAGAGTAATTATCTATTTACGGCGCCTCGTACTAGAATGACTGTACTTTCAACACCGGATGCTATCGCTTCGGGTATGTTTCCGTTTATTGCCTGTTGTAATAGTCCTTCGCGTGAGGCGCCTATTATTACTACGTCGTAGTGTTCTTTGTTTGCTAGGTTAATTACTCCTTCGCTAACTGAGTCTGATTTTATGGGTTCTGCTATGACGGTACTTTGAAGTTTTCGGTTACGGATTAGTTGACGTATTGCTTCTTCTAGTACTTTCATGTCTGGTTTGTCTTCGCTTGTATTAAAAACTCTGGTTAAACGAATTTTTGAGTTTTCACCTAATGTTACTAGTGCTGGTAATAATTTTATCGCTAACCATGCGTTTGGTCCTCCTGCCATTGGTACTAACCAATTGTTGAATTTAAGTTCGGGTGTATGAGGTGTTGGTAATATTACGGTATTTGAAGAAAATTCTGGCGGTTTACCTGTTTTTACATATTCTCGTATGGAAGCTGAGATAAGTTTGGATTTTAAACTTTTTGGTTTATATTCTTTGCTTACCCCAAGTTTGACAAGCACTACTTCACAACTCGCTTGTCTAATTACTGCGTCTACTACGTTGCCAAATATACGTCCGGGTGTGGAGGTGCTACCTTTCCATCCCATTAAAACAATGTCTATATGACGTTCGTTTACTGTTTCTAAGATAGATTGAGAAATGTCGTGCGCTACACGAATTTGCGTATGAATGGGAATTTTTGATTTTTTGCCTAGTGCTTCGACTTGACGTAACAAACGTCTACTTTTTGTTGTACGTACTTCGCTTTCTGATGGTGAACTATAACGAGGAACGATTACGGTTTGTACACACTCTATTTCATAGTGTCGGTCGCGTGCAATCGCTATTGCCATTTTAATTAATGTTACAGCAGTTTCTGGATTTGCGATTGGAAGTAATAATCTTCCTCTTCCTACACTTGGGGAACGTGTTTGATATACAACGTAAGATGGTTCAGGTGTTGGGCCTGTTTGAGGGTTTTTACAGTTGAGATGGTCTGCTTCTGCACGAATTATATCCGCGCGCGTGATTATTCCAATTAGTCGGCGCCCTTCTACTACTGGTAATCTACTAATTTGATAGCGGTCTAGTAAATATAGTACATTACTTAAAGTATTTTTGGGTGTTACCGATACTGGTTGCGGTGTCATTATTTCTCGTAATGCTTGCTCGTGCGATAAACTCAATTCACGCACTTTTAGTAAATCTGATTGCGTTACAATTCCTACTAACTTTGATTCTTCAACGACTGGAAATCCTCGATGGTGTGACCGCGAAAAAGCTTGAATTGCTTCTTCTATCGTTATATCCGCATCTAACGATTCAACCCGACTTTGCATTACTTCTCTTGCTGTTAATCTTGTTAATAATCCTTCAGGCGCCTTTGCTTGTTCTATATCTATACCGTTTAATTTTAAAAGCTTATCGTATAGTGACCCAGGCACTAATTTCTCGGCAACAAGATATGATGTGACAGCACAAATCATTAAGGGTAATACTAAAGTAAAATTGGTCGTCATTTCAAACACGATGACGATGGCTGTTATAGGAACTTTAGAAACACCGCTAAAAAATGCCCCCATCCCTGCCAAAGCAAACGTGGTAATTGAACTTTCTCCTAGTAAATAATATTGACATGCCCCAATTAGATGCCCCAAACATGAACCTAATATCAAACTTGGTGCAAATAATCCTCCTGGGGCGCCGGAACCAAATGCGACTAAAGTTAAAAGAAACTGTGCTGCAAATACTAGCAAGGCTAATGGTGCATCGGGTATATTTGGTTCATTTGCTCCAATTATAAATTCCCGTAAACCTGTGTTATCACGAAATGACTCTGGCAGTATTGCTATGACAATTCCAGAAAATAATCCTGCTAATGCTACACGTAAAGGTAAACTAATATGCAATCTACGGTATACTTTAATACTATGTACTAAACCTCGATTAAAAAATGCCGCGAAAACACCTGCGATAATACCTAGAATTAGGTAAAAAGGGATATCGATAAGAGCGAAAGTACTTAGATTGGGATTGGCGTTGTAAGTAGCTTGGAGGTCAAGTTGTAAAGTACCACCACCTAATAATCTTGAAACAACTCCGCCGATAAATGAAGCGATGATAGCGGTTCCGAGTGTGATTCCTGACAAATCTTGAAGTAATTCTTCTACTATAAATAAAACTCCCGCAATTGGGGCGTTGAATGCTGCTGCTAGTCCTGCACCTGCACCTGCTGCTATCATTTGGCGCCGATGGTCGGGTGAAGTTGGAACTAAGCGACTTAGTGCTGCTGCAAGTCCGGCACCAACTTGTACTGTTGGACCTTGGCGCCCTAGTGTTAAGCCAGAACCGATAGCAAGCAGGGCGCTAACTAACTTTACACAAGCTACTCGTAATGATAGTTTAATTGGTACATTCGCGAGTGATGCTTTAACTTGGGGAATTCCACTCCCTGATGCTTCAGGCGCCAATCGCTCGACAAGGAAACCTGCCATAAATCCAAAAAGGACGCCGACTACTGGAAGTGCTATCCAAGGTGGTAACAAGTGCGATGTGTGAACTCGCCATGTACCTAAAGCACCCGAACCTAATTTCAACAGTACCGCAGATAGAGCAGCAACTAATCCAATCAGCGAAGCTTCGGCTATCGCTAAACCTCTTCTCGGTTGCAATAAATTGCGAAACCGTTGAGGAAGAACCGGAGAAGCCATAGAGTTTGTTGGTTAAAAGGGGAAAACCCTGAGATTAAGTAATGTGTAAATGATAGCCTACGAGCCGTTGTTAGCTTTTGTTGTAACTGATAATCCTTCTACAATCAAAGAAGGGGTATAACATGAACCATTCCAATCAGCATCATTACCTAAAGCTATGAGTTGTTTTAGGGCTGTGTAAACATTACCTGCAACCATCGTATCTTTGATTCGACCCGTAACTTCACCATTTTTGACGTAGTATCCTAAATCAACGTTGACAGAAAAATCACCAGATATTCCACTGGCGCCTCCAAGCATTTGGTCTACAATTAAGCCAGAGTCTAACTGAGTTATCAATTTTTGTAACGGCACAGTTCCAGGTTGAATTAAAAAGTTAAATAAACCTGGAGTTGGATAACTGCTCAAAGTTGGACGAAAGGCATTACCTGTACTATTTATACCTAAATTGCGTCCAGTGGCACGGTCGCTATAAAAATTCTGTAAAACACCATTTTCAATAAATACTCTTTTTTGTGTTGGTGTACCCTCATCATCGAATGGACAACTATAAGGGCCAGCTACAGGGTCTTGATATATAGTAAATTGAGCATCCATTACAGGTTGACCAATTCGCGAAGCCCACGGTGAAGCTTTTTCTAATACACGTTTACCGTTGAGTGCTGCTTGTACGGTACCCCATAACATATCCGCTGCTTTCGATGTAAACAAAATTGGTACCCGTCCACTTGGTAACGTCACATTTTCTTTTGCCCAGTCTAATCTTTGAATAATTTGCTGCGCTATTTTTTCTGGGTGTAAACTATCGCGATTTGTTTCACCATCAGAAACACTCAAAAAATCTTCACCTCGTACCCACTCACCCGATAAGTAACAAGAGAGTGTAGTGTCGGTATAGCAACAATCTAAACCTTCAGTGTTTACAATACGTGTCGTTTCTGAGTCGCATTCCCAATCACCATTACACAAAACCTCTGGATAAGCATCACGGATAATCGCAATAGCTTCTTTTCCCCAATCAACTAGTACAGATAAAGGTACAGATGAACCAACATCTCCAAAAACTGGTTCGTTAACTTGTGCTAACTCTATAAGTTCGGATGAATTAAGTCGTGATGAAGCAAGCGCGCGTTCTACCATTGCTTTGGGGTCAACCGAACCGTATGCGACAGTTAGTCCTGGACAACCATTGTGCCATAACCGTAATACAGTGCCTTCTGAAGAGCTTGTTTCGATTTGTTTGAGTCGATTTGCCTCAAAAAATACTGGTTGAGATAAAGACCGTGATTGATACACCTCAGCTTTATTTGCTCCTGACTTGATGGCAAGTTCTAAGAGTTCTTCAGGAAGAGGTAAAGGTGGAAATTGATAAGGCATAATGAGTGCTGAGTAATGAGTGCTGAGTAATGAGTGCTGAGTGCTGAGTGTTAAAGAGGAAAAGCCATTCCGTTCCCCCTAACTCCTAACTTTACTCAGCACTCAGCACTCAGCACTTTCAACTCCTAGATCACTTTACGGTAGAACGACATCTTGCAAAAGCCAAAATCCTGCAAAAGATTCTGATTCTGGACTTGACTGAATGCCAATAAAATGCACTCCCGAAGCTTTTTGTTTGGCTGCTTCAAATGAAGAAGCTTCGCTTTGCATTTGTGGTGTACGAGTGCTTGCTAATACCCAACTTTCGGTGGCGCCTGTTTCTAGTACTAATCTTCCGTTCAAACTAGGGTCAAATCTTAAAGAAGCTAATTCTAAGCCTGACATCCAAGCTGCTAATGGTAATGCTCGTCCTGAAAATAATAAGATACCTGGAATTTTGGTAGAATTTTCAATACCCATCATAGATAAAGGAAATGCTTCTCCAAAACCAATATCCCATTCGGACATTTCCGCAAAATCACTCGCATTTAATGTTACAAATCCCCACTTTTCACTTTCTAATGCATCGGGTAAACGCTGCGGTACAGGAGCATCTAGACGTACCGATGGATTAGTACCTCCTTGGTATCCAGGTTCATTTGGATACACTTCTTCCATTCGTTGTTCAAGCCATTTATATAATACTAAGATACGCCGACTTGGTTGTACGGCAATTCCCGCATCAGTACAAGCTTTGGTTATCATATTATTCATTTGGCGCCGGAAGAAGCGAATGCGAACGGGTGGACTTGGCGCTTTTTCGACCGCTTCATTAATTGCCGTTCGTAACCACCCTGAGTTTACTTCAGTGCTAGGGCAATATTTCGCGAAACGAAACAAAGATTCGGGATTGGCGCTAATCGTTGTAGGACTCTCACAAATCAACACTTCCCATACTTTCTTCTGATTCTCATCCAAAATCGGCCGTGAGTAAAAATCTAGTTCCCAAATACTGCCCATGCTAATCCCATCATTCCTAAGCTACATTTCTTATATCTCTTATGATAAAGGCGAACGAGAGCAAGGAAGCTTTCACGTACTATGCAATATAAAGGCACCGCGCACACTATCTAAACGCACCCAGTTAAGGGCAATAGCATCTTGGTTATTAACAGCTAACCAGTACGAGAAGCCAGTGTCAAGCATCCCGTCCATTTGCATCTCTACTCCTTCATCATCAATAAGCGCCAGCTCGAAAAACAAGGCACCCTCATCACCAAAAAACCCAGATATTGTCATATTGTGCCACACACACCAGTTTCGTTAATTCGGAAGACATGAGGTATCTTACCTGGATGCTTTTCGCGGCATTGGCGTGAAGCTGTTGATGAATCTTTATCAACGAAATACTCCCCACTATCAGGCTCGACCGCAACAAACCAATTGTAATGAGTCTCAATTAATTCCGATTTAACTTTATCAAATATTGGTTGACAACGTTCCCTAAATTCCTTGTGTTCAGCGTCCCATTCGGCAAGTTGTTCTGATGTCCACTGAATTTCTGGGAATATGCGTCCTCTACGCGCGGTACGGGTTGGTTTTGTTCCAGTCATAATGTTTTACGCTTACGTCTTACAATATCTATATATTAGAACGTTTATTATATTGTTCCACACGCACCTGTTTCATTAATACGGAAAGTATGGAACCTGTGGTTAGGATATTTCTCGCGTGCTAAATAGGCGCCTTTTATTCGGTCTTGATTAATAAAATATTCGCCGCTGTCGGGTTCAATTGTTATATACCAGTTGTAATGAGTTTTAATTAATTCTGGTTTGAGTCTTTCAAAAATAGGTAGCGCGCGCTGATATAAAGCTTCTCTTATAGCTTGGCGTTGCTCTTTTTGTTCCTCCGTCCACTGTATTTCTGGGAATATTCTTCCTAGAGGGACAGTGCGGGTTGGTTTTGTTCCAGTCATAACCTTATTACTCCGAAGTGCAATATGCGTTATATCGTTATTGATAGGCGCCACCCCAAAATCGTATATGGGAATAGGCGCCATGATTAAAAATGTTATAGCCCAATAAAAAAGCATCTTGATAAACTTCCCGCTTGTATTCTCAATCTTATTACAATGATGCTTTGATAATGTTTTAGTTATAATGTACTTAACTCTTGAAAAAGAAGGTTTTTATGAATAACGAACAAAAAGTTTTAGAAGAAAGTGCAGTACAAATTACCGAATCTTTTTTGTCAGATTTAGAAGAACTATCAAGACATGCAGGAAAGCCTCATTCTGCTATTTTTGCTGATAGCTTATTGAGAATAATACGCTCGATGATTGATACATGTAAGGGAGACCCATATACGGAAGTGGCATTGGCATTACATGATGCACTAGCGAATCAACATCGTTGGATTGATTATAAGAATGAGCAATATAAAGGTGCTTATAATTTATTTTCATATGCGCGTTAATCAGGGAACAATTAACAATACAGACGTTGAAAACTCAATAATAGCTTTAGAAAATTTAGGTTTTAATACCTTACCGTTTAGCGTTAGTTTTGATGATGTCTTATAATAAAGAAATTCCCAATATCTATCCAAAGGATGCCCATAATGAGTCTTGACGAACTCCTAAAGGCAGCTAATCAATTAGACGAAGCAGATTTGGAGCGCTTGCTCCAGCAGGTTGCTATCCTGCGTGCCCACCGTAAAGCAAACGTCCTCCCGTTAAAAGAAGCTCAACTGCTCCAAAAAATTAACCAAGGTATTGACCCAGAACTGCGTACCCAGTACCAAACGCTTCGCGCGAAGAAAGAAGCTGAAACTCTTACAGACGCTGAATATAACACTCTAATTCAACTTAGTAATAATATAGAGCAATTCGGCGCCCAACGTCTTGAAGCTCTTGCTAACCTTGCTCAACTTCGCGCATGTTCTTTATCAGAGCTTATGGTTTCATTAGGTATTCAACCTGTTACATATGTCGAGTGAATACGTTCCTGTAGCACTAAAGCAACTGGTATTTGAGCGCGCGCGTGGTTTGTGCGAATATTGCCGTAGTCAAGCGAAGTATGCCATAGACCCACTAGTTATAGACCACATTCAACCTGTTAGTAAAGGTGGTCAAACTATCGAAGACAATCTTGCTTTATCATGCCAAACTTGCAACAATTACAAGTACAATAAAACTGAAGCTTTAGACCCAGCCACAGGACAGCTTGTGCCTCTTTTTAATCCAAGATTAATGGAATGGAACCAGCATTTTGTTTGGAACGAAGATACAACGCAAATGCTAGGTATTACACCAACAGGACGGGCAACCGTTACCCTATTCCAAACCAACCGTGAGGGTGTGGTTAATATGCGTCGAGTCCTTGTCATAATGAATGAACACCCACCTGATTAATCTTTTAAATGCATATTCTAGGAGTAAAGGGTTCGGGGCGCGGAGATTGTCGAAGTTTGATGCCCGAAGCGCGCTACAACTGAGAAAGAGAATCGCGCGCTTCTATTTTTGGGTCTTCGATACCGTGCAGCATTAAGTTCATGCTACCAATTCGCAGCATAGTGGCATCAAAATCAAACCCGTGAAACATTTCTTTATTAAAGTGTTCGCGGTTGCCAGGTGCGTTTAAAATATAATTACCATCGCTGTCTTTTAGTTCCTGTAAATACTCAGCCACTGATACTAAGAATCCTGCAGTTCCACAGGCAGGGTCACATAGAACTTCTCTGGCATTAGGCGCCATCAATTCTACTATCATCTTAATAATGTGGCGTGGTGTTCTAAATTGTCCATTAGTTCCTGCCGTGGTTAACTTAGACAACATATATTCATACAAATCGCCCTTTGTATCCCTATCCTCCATTGGGATAGAATCGATTTGATTTACTACATTGATAAGTAACCCAGGATTGGCAATTAAAAACATCGCATCCTTCATGTGACGCGCGTATGCTGATTTTACAGCTTCTCCCCCCAGGTTTTTAATAAAAGGAAATGCTTCATCCCGAACTACCCGCATCATTTCTTCTGCATCTGTGATGTTTTTGAAGTATGACCAACGCGCGTGTTTATTATCGTCCCCAAAAATTGGATTTTCCACAGGTCTACTTAACCGCTGCGCTTTCTTCTCCTTTACCAGTTCCAAATCATCCAAGCGCTTGATAAATAGCAAGTAAGAAATTTGCTCAATTACCGACAGCGGGTTACTAATGCCGTTATTCCATTCATGTTGTCCACAAACGGTCTACCTTAGACTTTAGCTCCGCTTCAAAAAACCTAGGAAAATCTGGAACTCCTAAATCCACGCACAATCGCGGTTCATTGTACGATTTCCTCCACCCATCTCAGGATGGCACTCTAACCGTCCTAACGAGGACTTGCAAACGTCTGTTCATTCGGGTAATTTAATCCACCTGAGTCAATATACTCATTGGCAACCCCTGTAATCATCTACCAGAACTCCAATGACGATGCTGTGAGTGCAAATAATTGATTGTATCAGTATTTGGCGATTGTTCTTGGTTAACTTTCTAAAAAAATTGTTTCGAGGCTTGTTAATAGCGTCCGTGAGGTTCGTAACGCTATAACAATATTTATTTCAACAAAATTTAGAAAATTTGTACTTTATAGAGTAAAATAACTATAGCAAAAAATTAGCGCCTTCGCTTACGTTTTTTGGTAGATGATCCACTATTTGACTCTGGAAGTACCTTTTTCCAGAGTCTTTTTTTGAAAACTTGTAATAACACGAACAAAAGTAGTGATATTCGCTTGCCTACACTGACATTCGATAATGGCATTTCGTAATAACGCAAACAATATGGGTAGGCGCCGAATATTTACGTAGAACGTGAAGTTTTGGATATATATCTTTTTGGCAGATGACTAAATAACAGTGGAGAGGCTAGGATAAAATTTAGGTTTTCTATATCTATTAAGGAAAGCTTTTGCTTTTATATCATGTCAAATCGCCGTCTTTCTTCTCCGTCTGTTCGCTACCTTAAAGCTAGATTGTGGAATTTAGCCCGTCCTGGCTTTTGGGGAACTGCTCTGTTTTTATCTGTTATTGGGTTGACTATTAGGGAGTTCTGGATGCGTCCGGATATGTTAACTAGTAGACAGTCTAAACCTGTAGCTACCCAACCACAAGCGAATTCGACGCTTACCGCTGAAGACCGTGCTATTGCGGCTGATATTGATAATTTACCTATTTTGGCGTATGATTCTGAGCAAACAGAGGAATCTGCTTTAGATATTGCTGAACCCATTTCTCAACCCAAGAAGGGTAATCAAAATCCTTTGCAGGAAGCACTTAAAAATCAAAATGCTTCTAATGCTATTAAGTCAAATTCTAATCCAGCAGTTTCAACGGCGCCTGCACCTTCATTCAAATACGATAATCCTTTTTTGACCCAAGCTCAGAATTTATTGCAGTTTGGCAATGCTTTAGGTGATAGGAATAATCGTTCTACTGGGTTAAATACTGCTAATTCTTCCAGTCAAACTCAATCAAATCAACTAGATTCAAATTTGAGTCAAGGTTTCAACACTACTAACTCGACGCAAAGATTAGTTGCTAGTGGTTCTTTAGAAGCTGCACTCAATCCATCATCTCTAACACCTTTACCAACTCAAACTCCTTTTAATCAAATCATTAGCCGTAGTCAGCTTACTACTCAACCAAGTAATAATAATTTTAATACTGCACCTCAAGCTATAAATAATTCTCTTCCACCAACACAGTTCGTACAACCAATCACTACTCAACCTTCTACTTCTTACAATAACTTTAACGGCGCCAATCCAACTCAAATACCTACTTACACTAACCCCAGCACCATCAACTCTGTTCAACCAACCACTTCTTACAGTAACGTAAACGGCGCCAGTACCACTACTCAACAAACATTCAATACCCAACCTTTGCCCAACAGCACTCTTTTACCCCAAACATCCGCAGTAACACCAGGTACTTTTAATACAGTAATCAACCCGAATGCTAGTACTTTAACTCCTACTAATGAGAAAGGAAACGGAACTTTGACAACTCCGAGTTTACAACCTACTACCAGTCAAGTCCCCGGTCAATCTCTCAATTTGAGTGTACCTGTTAGATATTAATTTTAAAAAAATCACCCGCAGTTAAAATAACCTGCTATACTGTAAGCAACATTAGTACTACTGTGCCCGTAACAGGGCACATTTTTATTGTTTGAAATCACAAATTTAACGGATTGCACAGATTGCAGGGATTGATTTTTTGTTAGTGTTATGGATTTTATGGGCATCCTATGTGTAGTTATAGGATTGAGATTATATTTATATGGTACGTTTACGTGGGGAGTTTAAGCTATTTGCTGTTAGTTTTTTTTGGTTGTTAGTTGCGAATAGTGCTAGCGCACAGATTGTTCCTGATGGTACTTTACCTGTAAATTCTAGTGTTACTCCTGGATGCAGTATTTGTACTATTGAGTCCGGGACGGTTAGAGGTAGTAATTTATTTCATAGTTTTAGTCAGTTTTCTGTGCCTACCGGCGGCGCCGCTTTGTTTAATAATGGTGTTGATATACAGAATATTCTCACTCGTGTTACTGGTACTAATGTTTCTAATATTGATGGTGTTATCCAAGCGAATGGTGGCGCCAATTTATTTATAATTAATCCTTCGGGTATTGTGTTCGGCGCCAATGCTAGATTAAATATTGGTGGTTCGTTTGTTGGTACGACTGCAAATAGCGTTAAGTTTGCTGATGGTACAGAATTTAGTACTAAAAATAGTAATGCACCATTATTAACTATTAGCACACCCGTTGGGTTAAACTTAACAAACCCTGGCGCCATTACGGTGGAGGGTAGTGGGCACAATTTATTTATAACATCAGCACTCGCTCCAGTTATACAATATCCTAATATGTCGGAGTTGAGAGTTAAACCAGAACAAACTTTAGCGTTAGTTGGTGGAAATATTTTACTCGATGGTGGAGTTCTGGTTGCTCCTGGTGGCAGCATTAATTTAACTAGTGTTGAAAGTGGAGAGGTAAAACTTAACTGGTCGCCTAAGTTACAGTTAGATTACACGGCAATATCTAGTTTACAAGATATTGAAATTAAACAGCAAGGACTTGCAGATGTTAGCGGTATGAGTTCTGGTTCTATTCAAGTTCAGGCACGTAATATAAATATAACCGATGGTTCGATGTTGTTTTCCCAAAACTTAGGATTTTTACCTAATGGTAGTATTAATGTTAATGCTGCTAATAGTTTAAAATTAGATGGAAATAGTCGTTTGAATGGTTTTACTCGCAGTAGTATCTACTATCAGAATTTTGGTTTAGGTCAAAGTGGAGATATTAACGTCACTACCAAACAGTTAATCTTAGATAATGGCGCCTCTATTATTAATCGAACTTTTAGCCCAGTTCAAAGCGGTAATATAAATATCAATGCTACAGAATTTGTTAAACTGAGCGGATTTGTAGCTGTTAATCCAAGTGTTACAACTACTATAAGTACTACTACAAATAGTGTTGGAAAAGCAGGGAATGTAAACATTTATACTCATGATTTGTATATATTCAATGCTGGAACTATATCAAGTACTAACTTCAACGCAGGAATGGGTGGTAATATTACAGTAAATGCTGATGTTATTAATATCAGTGATAGTAATTCAATTACTGTACCTTCTTCTATATCTGCACCAAATTTTGGTACTGGCAAAGCGGGTAATTTAACTTTAAATTCTCGTATTTTATCAATTCGCTCTGGAGGACAAGTAACTACAAACAGCTTTAACTCAGGGGATGCAGGTAATATTATGATTAATGCATCTGAATCTGTAGAAATAACGGGTATTGTCTCAAATTATAATAGCAGTATCAGTTCTGCTGTTGAGAAACCAAATGCATTAGTTGGGCAGTTATTAGGATTATTTGATACACCCACTGCTACTTCAGGTGATATTACCATCAATACAGGTTCTTTAAAAATCAGCAATTCAGGGAATGTTGTGGTTAGAAACCAAGGTTTTGGAGGTGGTGGTACAATAGAAGTAAATGCTGACTCAGTGTTATTATCTCGCATTGGTAGTTTTATTGCTGATACAGCATCGGGGCAAGGTGGTAATATTAATTTGCAGCTAAAAGATTTACAAATGCGACATGGTAGTTATATCACTACAAGCGCTGGTGGTAGTGGTAATGGTGGTAATATTAATATCGATACTAATACTTTGGCTGCTTTTGAAAATAGTGATATTACTGCTAATTCTCAAGACAGTAGAGGTGGCAGAGTTACTATTAATGCTCAAGGTATATTTGGTACTCAGTTTCGCACTTCACAAACTGGGCAAAGCGATATTACTGCTACTTCTGAAGCTGGCGCCTCTTTTAATGGCATAGTTGATATAAATAGTATTGATACAGACCCTAGTTCTGGACTTGTTGAATTACCAGAAACTGTTGTTGATCGAACTCAACAAATTTCTGCTAGTTGTAGTAAATCAAATAATAATCAATTTGTAACGATTGGAAGAGGTGGTTTACCATCGAGTCCTGATGATTTTATTATACAGCAAACTGCGATATTTGAACCTTTTGAATTGCTATCTTCTCAAACATCAAATACGGTTAATTTGACTCGAAGGCAAGAAGTTACAGAAGCGCAAACAGTCGTGGTTGATAAGGGTGAGATTTATTTGTTGGCTGAGGCGCCTGTCATTATATCAAGGTCTGCTTGTAATTGACCAGGACTTACGCAAAAATCCTAGAAACCTGGAATATGAGTCGATAATTTGTCGTAAAAACGACGATTTTTGGTAGAAACCAGGTTTCTGTGCGTAAGTCCTATGTTATTTGAAGCCGATAAAATTATGTTTAACTCTGATTTTATAGTAACAAATATTGATGGTGCTTGGATATAAACATATATAAATGCGCCTTTCATAGTATCAAAATTTACATATAAAGTCATTTGTAAACAGGGGGACGATAGTGTGGTATAATAACGATTTTGCACGCTATTGTGTTCACTTGGTTACGATACATGTCTTGTTGCTAGAAACTAATGCACAATCAAGGTAAAGCTGATTCCGGTTTGAAAGATGACCCTGCTGTTTCAATAACTTCTGATTTAGGCTCCGCACGCTGTTCGCTTCGGGTCGAAACAGATATTGGAATGGTTTTACACTTGGCAGATGGCACGTTAAGAGCGTGTAATACTCGCGCTGAGGAAATATTAGGGTTGACGGCTGAACAGATACGTAAGTGGACTTCTGTAAACTGTCCTTGGCAAGCTGTGCATGAAGATGGTTCTCCTTTTCTTGGTGAGTTGCATCCAGCAATGGTGTCATTACGAACGGGGCAACCTTGCTTAAATATAGTGATGGGTCTTTATCAGCCAAGTGGGAACTTAGTATGGCTGAATATAAATTCACACCCTTTATTCCAACCGAATACATCGATTCCTTATGCTGTAGTTACAACGTTTTCTCTAATTGCTGCTATTGAGATACAATCAATAAAAGCCGAGTTCGAGGCGCCTCATAAACGGACTCAAGAGTTTTCGTGCAAGAATGAAGAACGATTCCGGATTGCCCAACTTGTTGCCAACGCTGGAACCTGGGATTGGGATGTGGCAACTAATAGCGTTTATTGGTCTCCAGAGTATTACACGCTGTATGGACTTGACGCAGCGACACCCTCAACTTATGAAAATTGGTTGGCAAGTATTGTAGAGGAAGATAGAGAGTTCGTAGATAGAACTATTCGTCAAGCATTAGAGCAGCAACAAACCTCGCTTACCTTTGAGTTCCGCATAAACCATCCCGTACAAGGTGTAAGATGGTTTGATTCCCGTAGTCAAATATTTTATAACCCCGATGGACAACCTGAGCGGTTGGTTGGTATCTCCATCGATATTACAGACCGCAAATGCATTGAAGAAGAACTGCGACAAAAAAATGCTATTTTAAGTGTAATTAACGAGTCGCTGCCTACACCAATTTTTGTTAAAGACCGACAAGGGCGAATTATTTACGCAAATCCAGCTACACTTGAGGTTTTGGGTAAATCTGAGAAAGAGGTTATGGGGTTACGTGATTGCGATTTATACCCATCGCGCGAATTGGGAGCAATGGTTACAGAAAATGACAGACGTATTATGGAATCTGGGCAAACCGAAGTGGTTGAAGAATCTCCAGATGGAATACGTACATTTTTGGGCACGAAGGCGCCTTATCGTAATGAGGCTGGAGAAGTAATAGGGTTAATTGGCATATCGAATGACATTACCGCACGTGTTCAACTTGAGCGCGACCGTGAACGTATTTTACAACAAGAACAAGCGGCACGAGAAGAATCTGAGCGCGCGAACCGTATTAAAGATGAATTTTTGGCAGTATTGTCTCACGAACTGAGAACACCACTTAACCCCATATTGGGCTGGTCGAAACTACTACAAACTGGTAAGTTGAATGCAACTAAAACTACTGATGCATTGAAAGCTATTGAGCGCAACGCCAAATTACAATCGCAATTAATCGAAGATTTACTTGATGTTTCTCGAATTCTGCGTGGCAAACTTACGTTGAATGTTGTACCTGTTACCCTGGCACCAGTAATTAATGCTGCTCTTGAAACAGTACAATTAGCCGCAGAGGCTAAAAGTATTTACATTCAAACCATTTTTGAACCAAATGTAGGACAAATATTAGGTGATATAGGTCGTTTACAGCAAATCATCTGGAATCTTCTATCCAACGCGGTTAAATTTACAAAAGAAGGGGGACGAGTTGAAGTTCAATTAACACAAATACAAACAAGCGCTCAAATTCAAGTTATCGATAATGGAAAAGGTATTAGTCCAGACTTTTTACCTCATGTATTCGAGCATTTCCGTCAAGAAGATGGCGCCATAACACGCCAATTTGGCGGATTAGGATTAGGATTAGCAATTGTGCGTCAACTCGTCGAACTTCACGGTGGTATGGTGACAGCAGAAAGTGCAGGAGAAGGATTTGGCGCCACTTTTACTGTCAACTTGCCCCTAATTAAGCAGGTAACAGAACCCGTAGTTAATTTTGATGACCCTTTACCCTACCCTAACGACTCCGAACCATTGGCTGGATTAAGAATTATTGTCGTTGATGATGAACCAGATTCGCTCGATTTTGTTGCCTTTGTTATTGAACAAGCGGGTGCAGAGGTAATTGCCATACCAAGCGCAATTGAAGCACTGCAAACTCTCCAACAAATTCAACCCCATTTAATTATCAGCGACATCGGGATGCCAGAAATGGATGGTTATATGTTTATCGAGCAAATCAGAACCAAATTACCACCTCAGCATCGAGAAGTTTTAGCGATAGCATTAACTGCCTTTGCTGGAGAAGTCAACGAACGACAAGTAATAATGGCAGGATTTCAAAAACACTTAGCCAAACCCGTTGACCCAGACGAGTTAATTTTTACTATAACGCGCTTGGTTACTGATTAAGAGACAGTTAACCAGTTGACCTATTAAATTAAATTAAATATTAATAAGCTCATCGTACCGGATAATAATTAATCTAATTGCCTCAAACAACGCACGCACACTAACTTCACTTGCTTGATATTTAACAGTTAATACATCAATCCAGTCGTGCAAATTAACATCGTTAGGGTTTGCAACATCCATTGTTTCTACCCAAGCAGTGTATATTTCCTCACCTAAATCTGGAGCATGTGCAACAGCTTCTGCCTCCGCACGCACCATCAAAATACAACGTTGGTTAATAATACAAGCATATTCTAGTTTCATAAGTTAAAGTTAGCCACTTGTTATAAATATAACAAACTTATTTGTTAAAATTGGTACCTTAAAACAACCATCATACTTGCTATTTTCCAAAATACTATAAAGGTAAAGTTTTTGTAACATCCCAGGCGCCGATTTTCTATATACTAGAAGAACACAAGAAGCACTACTTGCACCACATAACTTTGACAACTTAAGTGCAACTTAAGATAAAGCCAATTCTTTGATAAATAGGCACCTTTCTCTATAGCAATACACTTCGTTTCGATTTTTTATTATATATAAGGCGCCTTAGAGTAAGTTATTTTACATTGGGTGATCTTTAAATATTGCAAGTGCGTTAAATAAAATACTTGTGCTTTTTATTCGTAAGTATGGCGCCATACTTACGTATTTTTTAAAGTTAACGTTGCTCAGTATGACATATTAATCAGTGTTCCAGAGAGGTGGAATTTGGGAGGGGTTTTGGAAAATGACGGGTAACCATGTGGTGGTGGGATATTCGTTTTCTAGTCCCTGTAGTTTTTCTCTCGCTTCTCTTACTGATATATATAGGGTTTTACCGTTGGAAAACTCTGTAAGGAAGTTCTTCAAAAATTCTTGCGCGACTTTATCGGGTACTGGTTCGCGCATTACTATCATTTGAGGTATATTTAGTTCTACTAGGTTTAATGCTAATCCTAATCCGTCACAAGAATTGAATATTGCTAATTTCAATCCTTGTTGAATAGCTTTTTGTAGTGCGTTTTTTAGTTGAGCTATGCTTAGAGTTTCGTTTTTATTGATGTTAATTTGACCTATTTCTTGTTTTGTATAACTGTGTCCTGCAAAAAACAAAATATCCCACGGTTGTTGCCATAACTCATCGTTAACTTGTTTTCGTAACGGTTCGACTAAAAATGTTACTTCGCTATTCAGTAATTGTTCTAGTATTTTTCTATCTTGGTTAACATCTATTCCTGTGCTGTCTCCTAGTATTGCTAAGATTTTAACACGATTATTCGTAATGGACGGCGCCTCGATTTTATTATACGCAGCAGTATATATTGCTAACTCCGCATTTCGGTACGTATCAAAGAAAGTCCACTGTTGAAAAGGTAATTTTAGTAAAGTGCGGTTTTCGGATTGCAGGATAACACGTATTGTTTCTGATGGGTTTAATTGTTCGAGCAGTTTTTCTTTAATAACTCGGAATGACTCTGAGTTATTCAACCAGTGATTTAAATATTGTTTAAAGCGTTTTGCTGATGCTTCGCATTCTTGTAAATAGTCGTTACGACTAATATTTGTTGTTTGCATCTCAGGTATTTCTAACCGCGCGCTTGAAAGTAAGGTACGATGGTAAGCTGATTGCCATTGACTATATAATATCTCTAACTGCGGCGCCGTTGGTAGTTTGGCTGTACATTCAACACTGGGTGTTTCACCTTCATTTGAAATTTGCAGCGTTACAGGAATACTCCCACTTAACTCATCAGTGTCTCCAATTTTGAGTACTACTAGTTTACCTCGTATTTCTGACTTTGATGCAGGCGCCACTATCATTTGCATCAAGTTCTTTAAATCGGCTTGGTGTTGACGGTATAATTCGATTTGTTCATCTTTACTTTGTAATTGTGCTTGATATTTCGCTTCGATTGCTTGCAATGCTACCTGGTAACTTTGCGTAAAGTCACTGTGAATCTTTGTTTTATTCGCTTCTTCGGTTACTTCAACTTTAACTACTACTACTCCGTCCCCTTTATTCTCTATACTCCTTATCGCTAACTGAGTATCTTGATTTGCTGCCTTTACATCTACCAATGCACTATATAATGCTTGTAAATCTAAGCCGTTTTGAAATATTAAATCAACTGTATTAATAAATACCTGAAATAATTTAGTAAATTCTCCGGGTGCAAATACTCCGCTACTGGGACGACGTTCATTTTGGTTATTTAATAAAAATACATAATCACATATTACTTCTTCTAACTGTGTGGTGCTATCTATATTCCAAGCTTCTAAACATGCTGCTGTGAGTCTTGCGTGTTGAAAGTTGGTATTTATCGCTTGTGCTTTGGTAAAGTTCGCACGTTCTAAAATCGCATCTACAAACGTTGCTTCACTTATATCTGCTTCCGTAAAGTTCACTTCACTTAAATCGGCGCCTGCTAAATTGCCACCTTTGATGTTGCATCCAATGTATGATTGTTTAACACCACGCTTTTTGACCAATAATTCCCGCACTTTCGGATTTGCCAAAATTGTATTGCCAACTCTCGCACAATCAAGCTTTTGGGCAAGATGAAAGTTTGTATGCGTTAAAGTCGCATTACTAAAGTCGCAGTGTTTGAGAACGCTTTGCTGAAAGTTGCTATCGGTCAAATTGGCATTTATAAAACTCGTACCACGAATCGAAGCTAAATTTACAGCTATGGTACGAAAGAACAAAAACTTCTCTTCGTTCTTAAAAACTTGTCTTGCTAAATAACTACCTAAAAATGTCCCAGTGGACGCTGTACATATTCCCACACTAATGGCGCTGACAAATGCATTATCATTATTGGTAATCAAAGCACCTAACGCTACTCCCCCAATTCCACCTACTATTACAGCAAATATCGCTATAATTATACCCAAAGTACGGGTTAGTATTATCGTCATTGTAAACGAAACAGCCATCACCAAACCAAAAGCCACATTTACAGCAACCAAAACCCCAGCTACCGAACCAGCTACTACTCCATCAATAGCACTAATTGCAGAAACAGCTATTGCTACAGCACCAACTACAGCTGAAGCACCCAGTGCAACTTCGAGTGCTTGATAATTAATCAACACACAAAAAACGAAAAGCGTTACTAAGGCAATACCACCCGCAACGAAAGTATACTTTAATCCTTCCTGAACAGCAAAGTAAATAAAATCTGTGGCAATAACTCCCGAAAACGCTGCCGCAAATCCGCAGATTCCCGATAAAATCAAAGCTACTCCGATCAAAAGCAGATTTTGGTAATTTCCCAACCCTGCTTTTGCGTGACTAAAATTGGCGCCAATTAGTGTAGTTTCGCTAAAGTCGGTGCCGCGTATGTCACAATAACTAAAGTTGGCACCCCTTAAATTGGCGCCATGAAACGAACGACCACGAAGGTCTTGATATGCAAACTCTATAGAATTCTCCATTCCTTCGCTTCATCAAAACTTCACAATTGTAGCTTAACGATTTTGCGCGCGTTAAACAATACTCCCTGTGGGTAAATTAATTTGCTCGTTCTTGTTACTTATGTTTGTATCATGGGCAACCTGAAATTAGCGATATGTAAAAATGAGCAGATATAATTACGGGGGTAAAATGCTAAAAGTTCTTATCGGTCATAGTGAAGACCCAGATTCTCTGTGTGCTGTTGAAGAAGTTTTACAGCAGTGTCAAAAAGATTTAATGGACATGGCGCCTAATGCGGGTATACTATTTGCAGCTATAGATTTTGAACATGCTGTTATTCTTGAGGAAATATCACGTGTGTTTCCTGGACTTGAGTTGATTGGTTGCACTACAGATGGTGAAATGTCATCTAAAATGGGGTTTCAACAAGATTCTTTAGTACTGTTACTTTTTTGTTCTGATACTGTGGAAATTCATGCAGGTGTCGGAACTTCTGCGAGTTGTAACCCAATCGCTGCTGCAAAACAAGCTGTACAACAAGCATCTGAAAAGTTTTCCACCCCAATTAAATTATGTATTGCTCTACCTGCTAGTTATACTGAAGGTGGCGCCACTACAGATGGAGAACTGCTACTCAAGGGTTTAGAGTTAGCTTTTTCGTCACTAGTTCCGGTTATTGGTGGAACCGCAGGAGACCAATATCGTTTTAAAACTACTTATCAGTTTTTTGGAAATCAGGTTTTAACAGATTCGCTACCAATTTTGACTTTTGGTGGCAATGTTATATTTTCTCATGCAATATCTTGTGGATGGTCTCCACTCGGACGCAAAAGCATGATAACGAAAGCTAAGGGAAATATACTTTATGAAGTGGAGGGTATGACTGCCGTTGAATTTTATCAGGGTTACTTAGGCAATCGTTTACCAACTGCCGAAAATCCACTCGCTGTTTATCTTCGTGATAATGAGTATTATTATATGCGAGTGCCTAATAGTTGTAATGATGATGGTAGCATTAATTTTTTGGCAAATATACCCGAACAAGCAAGCGTTCGAGTTACCGATAGCAGTCGAGACGAAATAATTGCCGCTTCTTTGAATTCATTTAAAACTGCTTTACAAAACTATCCTGGTAATAAGTTAGATGCTGTACTCATATTCTCTTGCTGTTGTCGTCGTTGGCTTTTAGGTACTAGAGCAAAAGAGGAGTATCAATTGATTAAAAATGCACTTCCGTATGAGGCGCCTATTTGTGGGTTTTATACTTATGGAGAATTTGCACCGTTAGAACCACAAGGAGCAACTTATTTCCACCAAGAAACTTTTATAACTCTACTTTTGGGGACTCAGTAGAGAATATGGATATAGAAAACTTGGAACTGGAGAGCAAAATTAAACAATTAGAAAAAAGCGTTCGGATTTTACAAAAAAAATTAGAACGCTCTAAAGCTGACCGTATAAACTTAGAGAAAGCTAGCGAACTCAAAGAATCACTGCTCAAAAGTGTTATTCGAGAATTTGAAGAGTCGCAAGTTGTTCTAGAAAAACGTACTGTTGAATTAGAAACAGCGCTTAAAAACCTCAAATCATTACAGGTTAAACTTATTGAGTCGGAAAAAATGTCAGCGTTAGGAGTATTGGTTGCTGGAGTTGCACACGAAATAAATAACCCTGTGAACTTTATTTATGGTAATTTAGAGCATGTGAGTAATTATTTTCAAGAAATATTGAATTTATTAAATTTATATAGACATTATTATCCGACACCTGTAATTGCGATTCAAAAGCAAATCAAAAAAATTGAACTTGATTATATAATAAAAGATTCGCAAAATATATTTGATTCTATGAATATGGGAGTGGAGCGAATTCAACAAATTGTTAAATCGTTACGGACATTTTCTCGACTCGATGAAGCTGAGTTCAAAGTCGTTGATATTCATCCTGGAATTGATAGTACTTTATTGATATTGAATAACCGTCTTAAACCTTCTGCACGGTTTCATCAAGGTGTTAAAGTTATTTTAGAATATGGTGATTTGCCTAAGTTGGAATGTTACCCGGGTCAATTAAATCAGGTGTTTATGAATATTCTGGTGAATGCTATTGATGCTTTGGAAGATGCTGGACATTTATTAATGCCAATGATTAGGATAAGCACTGAAGTGCTTATTACGAAGAGTGCAGGGTGTGCAACGAAAACTGGGTGGGTAGTGGTTCGCATTGCTGATAATGGTGTTGGGATAAGTGAAACAGTGCAATCACAATTATTTAATCCATTTTTTACTACCAAAGATGTTGGTAAAGGGACTGGGTTGGGGTTATCTATAAGCTATCAAATTATTACGGAATTACATAAGGGGAAATTAGAGTGTTACTCGACACCCGGAAATGGAGCAGAATTTGTCATTACTATACCAATCAGGCAAGATGTTAAATGATAAAATGTTCGGTAGTTTCGGCTTCTCCTATACAAATTTTAACGATGAAAGCTTCACCAAGTTCTCCGCTAAATTTAATTTGTATAAATAAATCTGCTAGTTGTGCTGTTACTTTTTTTAGCACTTTACCTGTTGTGTCGAGTAACGCTAACTTTAATTGTGGTGGTAAATAAATTTCTCTCCCTGTCGGGTAAACTTGTAATAATATGCCAAATCTATTATTGATTTTTGGGATTAATGCGATAGCTAGAGCTATTCCTTCTCCTGCTAGCTGAATTCCTAAGTCGATTAATTTGACTCTTCGTACTGCCACTGCTGAGTTTCCTGGGTCTATTTGCCATAAACTCTCGACTGCTGTCCACAACGTTTCGTCGTCTTGAGTCGTTTGTAATAACTTTATTAGTGCTTGCTTCGCGTTTTGATTATCTTGGCCAATTTCACTCAGTCTTTTTGCAATACTACGCTTTTGAGATTCATCTTTTAAAAGCGGTAATTGTTTTATTAATGTGGATATCTCATCAATTATCGATATTGTGTACTCACGATGATTAACACTGCGGGTTGCAACTGCTAATTTTTGTGTTTGAGTTGGAATTTGCCATTCGGGTGAATGTATATTTTGTAACCAGTGACTGAGAGTAATTGGTGTCAAGGTGTTTGGGATAAATTCGATAATGTTATGACGTGTGATATCTATCAAGTCTTGCTCGGTTTGCACTGCTTGATTTAATACCTGTTCTGCCATTTGCATTATACTGTGTTGATTATTACATAGTGCTGGCGCCTTGAATTTATTGATTTTACTTTGTTCACTTGTATGAAATGCTTTGAGGATATCGTTATTAACAAGTGTTTGACTACTTTGTTTAAGTCCTAAGCTTTGGATATGATGTGAGCATGGGAGTTCTGTTAAGTAATGGTGTGAGTCTCCTATATTTAATAGTGTTTCATATATTTGGTATGATAAGCGGGCGCCTGTGGGGTGACGTAAATCGCATACGAACATGGGAAATACTAACCAAGTTTCGGCAAGTAAGTCTTTTTGTAGCCCAGAAATGTAACTGGGAATTAATATATCAACTTCACTCAGAAAATTTGTTTCTTCTGAAAGTAGCATTACAGAGACAGTTGGTAATACTACTTCTTCTGCTTCTGTAATAATCATGACATATCTTGGCGCCTGATGATGGCACGAAGGAATTGAGATGGTATTGAGTTCCCAAATTTCACCAGGTAATGGTTGTATCATAATCAATTAGTTTAAAAACTTGCGCTATAAAGATAACGTTTAACCGCGTTTTTATATACTGAGTATTTTTACCATATGTTTTTGGTGCGGCGCCGTTGTGAATGGTTGAGTTGTTTTTGATTTTTGTGTTTGGTAGAATCAGGTTGCGCTAATCCTAACTCAATGACGACACGTAACGCTAACTCTTTGCGTCTTCGGGAAATTTCGGGTTGGGTGACTTGAAGATATGAAGCAAGTTGGGTTTGCTTGGTTCCTTTTACTAGTCCTTGCCAAAGTTTTAAGTATCCCCGTTCGGGATAACGCTGGTCTAGATTTTTTACTGCTTTGGTGACTTGTAATGTAAAGTCCGCACGTTCGACTGCATCAAAAGAGTTAAAATCGTCAGAAATGTTATCTAATATAGATATGTCGGTTCCTGGGACAAGGGAGTTTAGACTTTGACACTGTTTGCTCCCCTCTTTGCGTACAAAGTCTATTATCTCGTATCGTGCTACGACTGTCGCCCAACGAGAAAAGTCTTCTGCATCCCCATGACGAAACCTACCTGCTGAATAAGCTTCTAAAATCTTTATATAACCAGTTTGCACCGCATCCTCCCAACTGACCGAAGTCCCATGTACGTACTTCTTGGCAATTTTTTCAATAATGCGACGCTGTTTTAAGTCAGCTAACAAATAATCGTGCGAATATGATGACGAGTTGCTTAACATATTTAGATGCTTCCGTTTTCATATTTCCGAGAAATCGGGTTTCAAAGTTGAGGTTTCTTTGGGTACTTCAAATGTAGACTTCATTTAAAAAACCAGGTTTCCGGAAAACCTGGTTTTTTGTACTTGTTTATTCATAATTTTAATTGGTAAATTTTGTAACCCTGATTAAATAAGTATTAATATATCTCGAAGTTGGATTCTATAATGCCAGGTTCTCTTTTTTCTGGAATTCCGGTTGTTGGCGGCGCCGTTCTGTTAGACTGTAAGTTTGTACTGTTTAAGTGAGATATATAATAGTTGTTTTGACTATTGCAGAATATAAGAGTTCCTGTAAAAATCAAGAATATTATTATAGTCCTTTTCATCGTTTTGTGCTTTAACTCGTTGCACTTATTTATATGGTTGCTATTTTGAAAATATGCAGTATAGTAGACTATCTAAGTATTTATGTATAAACTATGTCTAGTAAAAATCAAACAGTATTGATAACAGGTCATAAAGTGGTATTGGTTTAGAAACGGCAAAAATATTTTCTAGTCAGGGTTGGAACGTAGTCGCAACAATGCGGAACCCCACCGTAATAGGTACTTCAGTACCAAATATATTGTGCTTACCATTGGATGTAACGCGAAGTGACACGATAGAACCATATTGAGAGATGTTTTGTGTCTTAGTATGATAAAAAATTAAAAAACCTGACAGGAACAGGTAATGTCCCTATCAGGTTTAAATTAAAACTTGTAAAAGTTTAGAGAATTCCCCAGAAGTGTAAAAAGCCTTTACCGGAGAATAATTCAATTAAAACTGCTGCTAAAAAACCAATCTGGGCAAAGCGACCGTTCCAAATTTCTGATTGTGGTGTGAAACCCCAGACCCAAGCGTTGCGGTCTTGAACTGGTGTGTTGATGTTTGTGGTTTTTGTGGTTGTAGTATCTGGCATGATTAAGTATATTCTCTAGAAGTAATGTAAAGGTTTGTTAGCCTCTATTAAGAACTGTAACAGATTTTTACAAAAAGTGTGTAGATTTATGTATCTTATATATTTGACATACTTATATCGGCTATCAGTTTTTGTCCTATATACTGATAACCATTTTCAATAATTTGTGGTAAGTGGCTATAATTAGTTTGATTCGCAGGCAATTCCGTCTTTGTCTTGGTCTAAGGTTTTTGCCCAAGGGTTGATTCGCACGTTAATATTACTGATGCCACGCGCGTTTAAATCTTGACAACTGCCTGATTGTTCTAAAATGACCTTATCTGTTGGAGTCGGCGCCTTTTGTGGTTTTTGTGGTTTTTGTATGTTAATATCTATGTTCTTGGATTGGGTGCCGCAATTAGAAGCACGGAATTCTGCGACTAAATTATTTGTTTTCGCTTGATTCTTAATAATATTTTGTTTAACAGCTTGGTAAAATTGGGGTTCAGTGAGTTGCTCTGTGGCTTTTGGGTTTGCAAGAGCAAGTGCCATTGCAGCAACTTTAATTCTATATTCTTCATTAACTACACCGCAACCAATGGACGAACGTATGTTTGCTGCTAGTTGTTCGCTTGAAGGAATTGGCTTGTCTATGTTTGGTGCTATTGTAAAGGGTGTTTTTTGAGTTGTCAGTGGTGGTAATGGTGGTAATGTTTGTATTATGGTTGGTGTGGGTATAGGAAGAGGTGGTAGCGTGGTTACTATTGTTGGGGTTGGCGCCACAGTTTCTATAACTTGAGACGTAGTTGTTGTTACTTTAGTTTCTGTACTAGTAGGTATTTGACTAGACTGTTGAGTTGTTTGACATCCGACTATTGCAAGCATTCCCAAAATTAATATCTTTTTCATATTAGTTCCTCGCAGCAAAAAGAAGCAGAGGTTATATAGTGGGTTAAATATTGGCGCCTATCAAAGTTTTTAACTGCGAAATAAGTATATCACTTTGCGCGGCACCGCGCGTTCAATATGCTGTGTTGAAAACATTTTAAATGTCTAGCACTACTTGTATTTATCTCTTCTAATACTGGCAAGCATTTATGCATTCGTTACAAATCGCAATATTTAGTTTTTGACAACCTCTTGGGATGATAATAACTACATTGATGAAAATAGCTACTGAGAAAAACTCAAATATGCTACCACAATTTTCTGAACGGCAAATGCATTTTTCGCGCTGGGTACTAACGGTCGCATGGCTTTTGGTGATTGTTTCGTTATTTTACGACCCTTGGACTTCAGTATTGACGGCGCCAAATCACCCTTGGAGTCCTTTGCGATTGCCTGATACTTGCATTCAAGTACAGGGAAAATGCTTGTTTGAACAGCCTTATCCTTTGGGCACTACTCTGTTTTGGGGTGCCATTGTTCCTAGTGCTATTTTTATATTATTGGTTTTTGGACATGAGGTGTGGCGCCGAATTTGTCCTTTGTCTTTCTTATCGCAAATTCCGCGTGCGCTCAATAAGCAACGACAATTTAAACGAGAAAATGCTAAAACTGGTAAAGTCCGTTATGAACTAGCTAAAGTTAAGCCAGACTCTTGGCTAGGTAGAAATTATCACTACATCCAGTTTGGTTGGCTATTTGTGGGGTTGTGCGGACGAATTTTGTTTTTTAATGCAGACCGTTTAGTGCTGGCGTTATGGTTATTATTTACTATTGCTTGTGCAATTGGAGTTGGTTATTTTTATGCTGGAAAATCGTGGTGTCAGTACTTTTGTCCAATGGCGCCTGTACAGAAGATATATAGTGAACCTGGTGGATTATTTCGCACTAAAGCTCATACCAGCGACCAAACAATCACTCAATCTATGTGTCGCATTACTCTACCCGATGGTAAAGAACAAAGCGCTTGCGTTGCTTGTCAAAATCCATGCATTGATATTGATGCCGAACGTAATTACTGGGATGGTTTGAATAAACCAACAGAAAGTTTTTTACGCTATGGGTATGTAGGTTTGGTTATTGGCTATTTTGTGTACTATTATTTATATGCAGGCAATTGGGATTATTATTTTTCAGGCGCCTGGGCAAGACAAACCGACCAACTTGCATCGCTTCTTAATCCTGGTTTTTACTTATTTGGACAGGCAATAAATATACCAAAAATTTTAGCAGTACCTTTGACGTTGGGAGCATTCACTGCCGTCGCTTATTATTTAGGAAAAATTGCAGAAAAACAAATAATTTCCCGTAGTCGCCAAAGTTTTCCTAATCTTCATGTAGATGTAGTTCGCCACCGAATTTTTACTCTCTGCACATATATTATTTTTAATTTCTTTTTTATATTTGGTGGACGACCGATAGTTGCCACATTACCAGTTTGGGTACAATATATCTATGATTTAGGATTAGTTTCATTAAGCACGCTTTGGGTTTATAAAACCTGGAACCGTAGTCCCGATTTATACTCACGTGAAAATTTAGCCAACCGTTTCCGCAAGCAGTTAGTCAAATTGCAACTAAATGTTTCTCAATATCTAGAAGGACGCTCGCTTGATGATTTGAATACCCACGAGGTTTATATATTGGCAAAGGTGTTGCCAGAATTCACAAAGGAAAATCGCCACAAAGCTTATAAAGGAGTTGTACAAGAAGCTCTAGAAGAAGGATATGTTAACTATTCTAGTAGTTTAGAGGTACTACAGCAAATGCGCTTGGAATTAGGAATTACCGATGATGAACACCGAAAAGTTCTAGAAGAATTAGGAGTTGAAAATCCTGAATTGCTCGACCCAGACCGTCAACGTACTTTAGAAAATCAAATTCGTTTGAATGGATATCGCAAATCTTTAGAACGCTTGATGTTATTACAACAACAATCTAGCAACGAAAATTTCGACCAACTTCTACAACAAAATTCTAGTGAAATAGGCGCCTTAAGACAACAGTACTTTATTACATCTCAAGAACAAGAGTGGATATTAAGCGGTTTTTCTCCAGAAGCAGGAGATAAACGACGTGCTGAGTTCCTATTGGCACAATTACCAAGTTTGATTACCTGTTATCGTGTATTGAATCAGCCAATTATTCGCCAACATCAGGCAGTATTAACTCTAATAAGGGAGAGTATTTATCACAAAGAAGAACTGATTATTCGCTCAATTTTAGAAATTCTTGCAACACAACAAAATAGTGCCCTAGCGCTCAAGTTAGGTTTATCTTTAGGACAAATGTCATCATTCGTTTTGGTTGAATTGCTCGAAGCAGAACCTTGGAAACAACGTCTACACCCAGAAATATTGAGATATTTAACCCAACCCAGCAGTGAGTCGAACACTTGTTCTATCGAGTCTTCCCCATCAGAGGTGTTACAACATTTAGAGGCATTAGTGGGTGATCAAAATCCATCGCTCCAAGCAGCATGTCTTTATATCATTGCTCAACTCGAACCCGAACGAGGAAAAACCATTGCCTCCCAATTTAGTAGCGATAGCTCAAAAGTACTGAAAGAAACTGCTGAATTACTTATATCTCAACCCACTCCCTATCCCTCTTTAGATTCATTCCCAACTTTAGAAAAGGTAGTTTACCTGTTCAATAGCGATTTCTTCCACCGAATGCATCCTGAAACATTAGTTTCTCTTGCAGAACGGGCTGATGTTAAAACCTATACACAAAATCAAGTAATTACTGAAGCAGGTGATACTTGTCGAGAATTACTATTGTTACTGAGTGGTGATGCAGAAATTCGTTACCAACTTGCAAATAATGAAATTCGGGTTGAGAGTCTGCATCCTGGAGAAACGTTAGACGAACTAGATGTATTAGCGCATAGCCAATCTAGGAATACAATTATTGCCAGCAGCCCAAAAACTCGTATTTTGGCAATTCCAGTACATACATTCGATGATTTACTAGATAGCGATAGCGATTTTGCTCGTCGGGTTCTTGAATTAGAGAGTCGGCAACTACAACGGTTTATGCGTTCTATCAATTCTCCCTAAGCAATTTTGACTTTGTGCAAAATTTTTATCTATCTGTAGACAGATGCTGGTAATATTAATTCAATTACCTAAATTATCCTGATATGTCCCAAGCGGGCAGGGATACTTAGATGGTAGATGCACCCTGATTCAATTCGACCTCAATCGTTTTAACGGTTGGGGTTTTTTTGTAAGGCGCCTTCTCAATTTTAACCTTCTCAATTCTATAAACAGATTTATCCTGATACAGTTAATTGCTTGACGAATACAAATATATAGATGCACCCTGATTAACCTCTAGTCCCCCAGTTACTTGTTAGCTGGGGGTTTTTTATGAAGAGTGGAGTAACTGTTTAGGGGCGCCGACTTGAGTGAGTAGTTATTGAACAGAAATTGAACTGGATAGTGAATATTGGGTTAAGACAAACTAAATCTATCGAATTTAAAGTATTTTTTGTCTTTACATATGATGAACTATTCAAACGGGTTACAAAAATTGTCGCGTCGTGGAGTTGTGGTGAGTGGGGTAATTGCAGGCGCTGCTACAGCTTTAGGTTTGCCGCTAATTGGTAAAAGCGCTGAAGCGCTTACAACGAGCGCAACGAGCGCGAAACGGAATGATTTGAAAATTTTGAATAATGCGCTTTACTATGAGCATCAAGCTATTTGGGCTTATAGTTTTGCGGCAGGAAAGTTGACTAATACTGATGTTGGTAAAGCAGTTTTGGCTCTTGCGTTGCGTAACCAAGCTGATCATAAAAAACATCGTGATGCTTTAGCTGCTGCTGTTAGTAGTTTGGGTGGTAATCCTGTTAAAGCAGAGTCTAGCTATGATGTTTCGTCTTATATCAAAAAGGGTGAAGGTAATATTGACAGTGATGTGAATATTGCTAAGTTGGCTCTGGCTTTAGAAGTTGATGCGGCAATTGCCTATACTTTGGAAGCTGCTAAACTCAAAACTCCTAAGTTAGTTACAGTTGGCGCCAGTATTGGCTCTACTGAGTCTGCACATGCTGCGGCAATTCGTGCCACTTTTAGGGCGTTGGGAGTTGGTATAGAGATTGTGCCAGCGGCTTTTGTCAGCGTGGAAACTCGTAATGCTTGGGTATTGAAAGTGTAATTTGTAAAAATAAAACCTAACCAATATGCAGTTCAGAGTTTCTCAATCATCTATATTATGGCGCCAAGTTGTAGGATTATCGGCGATATTAGCGGCAGTAATGTTTAGTTGGATGGCTTATAGTCTTTATCAACCCAAGATTCTCCAAGAATTGGGGTTTGTCAAACTTGCTGCATGGTTAGGAATTATTCAGGGGTTTTTAGGTGCAGTGCTTGAACCTTTCGTTGGAAGTGTTTCTGACCAAATTCAACGACGCTTTGGCAGTCATTTACCAGTTATTACTACAGGTGTGACGTTAGCAGGGTTAATTTTTGTTGCGGTTGCAATATTGTTGCAATGGCAAATACCTGTTGTCATTCGTCCTTTTGTTCCTGTGTTAATGACTTTGTGGGTAATGTCAATGATTGTATTTCGGGGGCCAGTGGTTGCTTTACTCAGACAAGCTGAACCTTTAGCTGCTTTACCCCAGGCAAATATGCTACTGACCGTTGTATTTGGATTAGTTGGCGCCTTATCGCCAATTATGACTGGTTTTCTGAATAGTATTGGTGGTTCTATTACTTTTATTTTAGGCGCCATTTCTTTAACTATTGGCGCCACTATTTTATATACTTCGACTGATAGAGATGTTTTATTTACAAATATTGAAGCTAGCAAATCTTTTATATCACTTAAAACTATTAGTATAATTTTTGCAATTGGTTTAGGGGTCGGGATAGAAATAAATTTACTGCTGAGAACTTTTTCTAAGATTATTCAACACTTATCTGGTATTCAAGCTAATTGGATTATATCAGGTATATTACTGGTTTCTGCTTTGACTGTAGTGCCCGCTGCAACATTGACTACTAAGTTAGGCGCCAAGTTAGCAATGAAACTAGGAATGTTAATTATTGTAATCTGCCTAGCCTTACTTTTATTTCAGTTGGGCAGTATGTTAGCGATAGGACTAATTTTATTTGCTGGATTTGGTTTTGGATTAGTTTTTGAAAGCCAAATTCCTTTAATTTTAGGAATGGTCGCTAGTGATAGAGCAGGTTTGGGAACGGGTTTATACTTTGGTGGAATTGGTGCAGCTGGCGCCTTGATTTCAATTTTGTTACAATCAGTAAACGCCATTACACCTTTAAATCAACTTATTTGGGGCGCCGTATCATTTCTTATTTTAATTTTATGCTTGGCAAATAATAAGATTTCCAACTTATCAGATAAGTCATAAATTTTAATCTTTATAATAGCATTTATAGACATAAATCTGGTTTCTTCGCTGATAGCATGTAATAAAAATAATGATTATGCATAGAAACCAGGTTTGTTTGCGATTTTATCATATATTATCTGGAGGCATTACCGTAATGATTGATATTGGACTTACTCATATAGCACTCCCTGTATCAAACCTGGAACGAAGTGTTAAGTTTTATTCTACCTATGCTCAAATGCAAGTTATTCATCAACGTATTGATGTAGAAACAGGTGTTGCTGTTGCTTGGCTTTCTGACAATACTCGTCCTTTTGTAATTGTTTTGATTCAAAAAGATTCAGTACATCCCGTTCTTTCTCCGCTTGCTCATCTTGGGGTTGGTTGCAAAAGTCGCGAATATATGGATTCTTTATGTGATAAAGCACGACAAGAAGGTTTATTATTTCAAGAACCAAAAGATTCTGGGTACCCAATTGGTTATTGGGCTTTTTTGCAAGACCCAGATGGTCATACGCTTGAACTATCTTATGGACAAGAAATTGGCTTGGTTGTAGAAAACAATTCCTTATGATTTAATTTTAGGCGCCTTAGATATAAGCGAGAGAGATGCTGTCACTCTATTTATTGGCTCTGTAGCAAATTTTCTACGTGGATTTTGTAGAACTCTTAAGCTAGCCTTTAATTCTGATATCACAATTTTTCTTTCAGACTCAGATAAAGACTCAAATAAAGGTTCAGATAAAGATAGCGGGGTAATATTAGTTTCTTTGTGGAGATTGGCAGCAATTTCTCCGATGTATGTAGCAGCAGTATTAGCGACATCTTTATCAGAATCATTAAGTGCAACCCGCAGAGCAAATAAAATTTTACTTATTGGGACATTTATACTTCTTAAAGCTATAGCTGCATGGATACGCTCCCATTTACCTGGGTCATTTTGAAGCATTTTGATTAAAGCTGGGACTGCTTTTGTTGCTTTTTGTTTCATCAAACCCAATTGCCAAGCGGTACCGCGACGCATTAAATGGTTTGGACTTTCTAGTCTTTTTATGAAATCAGCTACGCATTGAGCATCATCATGACTGCAAGACTCAGGATTTTTATATTCAAGAAGCGACCTAGGCGATTCCGACGTATCTGGAAGTATTGGAGCTTCTGGAATTTTTGGTGATGAAGATTGTGCAAGAACATGACTTCCTAAACCAAGGAATGTCATGAGTGAGAAAAAAATAATCCTAGATTTCTGCAAGTTTTTCATAGTTTTATTTTGTTGTTACTTATATTTAATTTTTTACAACTTAACAATGAATACTATATTGCAATTGAATTAAGATGTAAAGGTTTGAGGCGCCTTCCGGTTAAATTTGGCGCCTTAGTATGTGGTTTAAATTCTAGATTGGTTTAATTGCATAATTTTGCGTTGCGAACCATAACATATACATCAAATATCAAAATCGATGTCCCAGATTTTAATGGTTTGGAATCCTTTTCCAGAAGCGAGCTTTTTACCATCGCGACTCCAAGCTACATTCCAAGACATAGGTATATTAATGCCAGCAGTTTTGAGTGATTTACCTGTGGATACGTCCCAAAGTTTAATAGTTTTGTCTTGACTTACAGAAGTAATATTGCCATTATTATTCCAAACTATATCAATAACTGTACTGCTATGTCCAGCCAAGGTTTTGATTAATTTACCTGTGGATATATCCCAAAGTTTAATGGTTTTATCGCCACTGGCAGAAGCAAGGGTTTTACCGTCATAACTCCAAGCCATTCCGTTAGTAAAAGTACCATCTGGTACGTCATTAACTCCTACATTGGTATGTCCTGTCAAGGTTTTGATTAAATTACCCGTGGTTTTATCCCAGAGTTTGATGGTATTATCATTAGCCGCAGAAGCTAGTATTTGACCGTCTACGCTCCAAGCTATACTACTGATGTAAGAATTACTATGCCCTGCTAAGGTTTTAATTAATTTACCTGCGGTTCCATCCCAAAGTGTTATGGCGCCGTCATTACCTGCAACTGCAAGAGTTTTACCGTCTGCGCTCCAAGTCAAACCATTGCCCGCTTTACTTGTAAAAGTTTTAATTAATTTACCCGTGGTTGTATCCCAAATAATAACTTCGCTTCCACTACTAGAAGCAAGGGTTTTATTATCAGCACTCCATGCAACATTATCGGCACCATATTTATGTCCACTCAGAGTTTTAATTAACTTACCTGTGTTTCCATCCCAAAGTTTAATAGTTTTGTCATCACTTGTAGAAGCAAGAATTTTACCGTCATAACTCCAAGCAGTATCATTAACAAAACCGTTATGCCCATTTAAAGCTATTTTTTCCGTTACCTCTTCATCTTTGACTAAATTATTTAAATCCCAAAGTTTAATAGTTTTGTCTTGGCTTGCAGAAACGAGAGTTTTACCATCCTGTCTCCAAGCTACACTCATAATAGGACTTTTATGTCCAGCTAGGGTTTTTATACGTTTACCCGTAGCATCCCAAAGTTTGATTGTATTATCCACACCCGCAGAAGCCAGAGTTTTACTATCTTTACTCCACGCTATAGTTGTGGTGCCATAACCGTGTCCATAAAGGTTTTTGATTAGTTCACCTGTAGTTGCATTCCAAAGTTTGATGCTTTGGTCATCGCTGGCAGAAGCAATCATTTTACCATCGCCACTCCAAGCGACACTGCTCAGATAACTCATATGTCCATAAAGAGTTTTAAGTCGTTTACCTGTGGTGACATCCCAAATAGCAGTACTGTCCAAGCTAGCAGCAGCAATATTTTTGCCGTCGGGACTCCAAGCTACACCAACAACTGCATAGCTATGATTTAAAGTTTTAATTAATTTACCTGTAGTTGCATCCCAGATATTGACGTTGTTATCTAAACCGCTAGAAGCAATAGTTTTACCGTCTGGACTCCAAGTTAAACTGCGAATACTATTATGTTTTGCTAAGGTTTTGATTAAGTTACCTGTAGATGCATCCCAAAGTTTGATAGTGTCGTCTAAACCGCTAGAAGCAATAGTTTTACCGTCTGGACTCCAAGATATAATATTGGCGCCGCCATTATGCCCAGTCAGAGTTTTGATTAACTTATTCGTGCTTGCATCCCAAAGTTTAATGCTGTTATCGTGACTTGCAGAAGCAATAATTTTGCTGTCGGGACGTAAGGAGACAGCATTGACGACATTGCTATGACCAGTTAAAGTTCTTGGTTCTGTTGCCATAATTTGATTGTTTGCAATTAAACTTTTGCTTTGACTGAAAATTGTTTGAGAATAACTTATTTGTGCTTGACAATATAAAGTTACAGTTAGTGCAGCTATTCCAAATCTCACTGCAATATTTTTACTAGAATTAACCATCTCAAAAAATCTTCGTAAATCCATAGCTATTGCCGTTTATAAAAAGCAAATATTGATGCTGATATGTAGTATGAGCATACAATTCGTTGCTTTGGTTTTGTTATTTTCAATATACTTCTATAGTTTCCTAAACCAGTATTCCACTTGTGCAGGAATATAAACTGTCATTAGCTATGTAACGAGCATTCTTCAAGATGCTTCACTTTACTTCACCCCACTTCGTAATCTATACAAATACTTTTTAATCCCGTAGGATAGGCGTCTTGCCTGTCCTACTACAAGGAAGTTTATTTGATTTGATATTGGTAACTACATTAACAAATGTAACAGATGAGTTACATCCGCTGCATCCGTTGCCATTAATTATCTATCAACGGACAAGGAACTGATTTTTTACCAGACCAATCAGTAAAATGATTATTATTTTGATAGTGTCTGGGAGTTTGCATTAACAATGACCAAGCTTCTTTTACATCGATGAGATTATATTTCTCTGGGTAGTGTTGAATGAGTAATTGTTGCACTAAGGGATAGTAGTTGGAATTCATGCTTGGGAATATGTGATGCTCGGTATGGTAGGAAAAATTGAGATGCAGCAAATCAAAGATTTTTGGCATTCTCAAAGAAAGACTGTTAACTAAAGGGTCGTTGACATCTGTCATTTCACAAATCATGTGATTTGTATAAATGTAAAACATTGCTCCGGCATAACCAATGGCGATTGGTATAATATAAGCCAAGACTATTTTTAACAAGTCAAATTTTAAGTATGCTAAGATACTTCCATGAATTGCTATAATTCCTAACCATTCTATGGCTATTATGCGGCGTTCTTTGGCGCCTACTGTAAAGGCAGCAGGAACGTAATTGACAGATTTGCTATTAAATAATAATACGGAAGTTAAATTCCGAAAGTTGTGTACTGCCCATGCTGATGTCATACCTAACATCAATCCAAATGGATTTACTTCTGCTGAGGGAACAAATTTATCTTGAATCCATTTTCCCCAAGTGTGTGGTTGGCTTGATAAATAGTTTCGGTCGGGGTCTCCTAATGAATTGGTTTTGTTATGATGTTCGCGGTTGTGTACTGCTAGCCAAAATGTTGGTGGCATTCCTAGCATTGTCATTCCTAAAAAACCAAACGCATAAATTAAGCGAGGGTTTTTGATGACGCTGTTATGCAGTAGTTCATGGGAACTAAATAGTAATACTATTATGCTGTTGCCCATTATTAGGGATAATGGTAGATATAACCATAGTAAGTATAGAGGCCATTGGTTTAAATAAGATGCTATACCCCAACCTAGAATCAATATTGCAATATTGATGAGTAAGATAGTTAGTTTATTTGAATCTTTTAGAAATGCTTCGTCTGGCAGTAGAGGGCGTATTTGTTTTACGTATAATCCGTGCCGAATCAAATTTGGTTCGCTAGTAATTGTCATAAGGTATTTTTGGATTGTTTTGATAATTTGAGCTATGAAAGTCAAAAATAAAGCGCTCAAATTTCGCCTTATATCCGTGATGGTTAGAGCAAAATACCTAGGAGTAATAGGATGTGCGTATCTAATTTTGTTTCTGTGCTACAAACACTTTTACTAGTATATACTAGGAAGCACTGGGAAGCACTGGGAAGCACTATGAAGTATTAAAAGCATTGAAGTCCTTATTTTTACCACTCCATTAGTTCGTACTGTCCGCCTGTTTATGAATTATTCTAATAACAGCAATTTTGCTTATAATTTGCTCAACATCTATCAAGACTTCTCTCAAGTTACTGATGAGCAGGTTAGTTGTTTACAGAACTTACGCACAGAAACCTGGTTTCTATGCATTCATTGTCGCAGACAAATCGTCGTTTTTATTACAAACTATCGACTCATATTCCAGGTTTCTAGGATTTTTGCTCCCGTCCTTGTTTAGTTGAACAGTTGGATTCGAGATTTTCTACGGTCAAAAGGTAGGATAGCTTAAGCCACCCTACCTCACTGGAATGCACGCCTGCCCAGAAACCGGGCTTCTGTACGAAAAATCAACGTTTTATAGCAAAATCTTTGTGACTGTTGCCCGGTTTCTTTAAGCTCCGCAGCGAATGCTGCATTCCGGTGAGCTACCTTTTGACGTTAAATTTTCTTCGTGAAGCCTTGGTTCTGCCGTTGCAGTTCTTGCTTATTGAGCAACGTAATCAGCAGTACTTTTGTCTAATTCTTCACTTGCACGTTCCCGCATTGTATCTTGAACATGTTTTTCATGCAAACGTTCTTGCGTCATTGCTCCCCGTGCTTTTTCTTGCATTGTCAAATCAACTTTGACAACATTACGTTGAGATGTTTGAGCTTTTGGTAAAGTTAAAGTCACCACACCATCTTTTACCTCTGCTTTTACTTCCTCGTGTTTAACATTTACTGGTAACGGAATAATGCGTTGAAATTGTCCGTAACTAAATTCAGAGCGATAAAATCCTTTGTTCTCGCTAGTTTTTTCCTCTTGATATTCACCTGCAACTGCAACAGCATTTTCACTGACTTGAATGTCTAAATCTTTAGCATCTATTCCCGGTACTTGTACTTTAAGGATAATCTCTTGATCTAATTCTTTAAGCTCAATAGCCGGATTCCAATTGAGACCATCGAGTCTAGGGAAGACTTTATGCATTTGTTCTGGATGCATAATTTCATCAAACAAGCGATTTACGTTTTGACGTAATGCATTCAACTCTTTCAATGGTTCCCAGTGTATTAAAGACATATTTATATTCCTCCAATACGCTTCTAGTTTTTGATAGTAGAGCCTTGTTTGGACTCTACTATTAAGTTTAAGAAAAAAATTTGAGGAAGTTGTGAGGATTGTGATGGAGTTAAATATTTTAATAAAAAACAAAGCGCAATAAAAGACGTGTTTGACTTGGTGGTAGTTCATTGTATTTGTATTATTTAATACGTCAATCAGCTTCAGTATCACTCAGCCCTTGGGGAGTGGTTGTCAGGTAGTTTCAGGTTCAGGTTAAATTTTAAATTTGAGGAATTTGTGAAAAATTTTGAAGAAGTGTTAAGATATATGAAGTAAATTGAACTATGTAGCAGGCTACTTTGTATTATCAATATGGAAATACATAATAATTTTATGCAAAATACATTCCCCTGAAACCAAAAGCTCAGAGCTATACAAACAAAGCTTGCATCCCGCTGGCTCACTGTATCTAGAAACGATATAGTTTATTTTTACGATTCTCAACTATAAAAGTGTAGTTACCATCGCTAAAAATTTAGATAATGAAAATTTTAGTTATCGAGGATGACCTGCTTGTTTGTGAAGTGCTAAAGCTCATTCTTAGCAATCAAAACTATGCAGTTGAGACAGCAGCAGATGGTGAAGCTGCTAAAGATTTAATTCAAACTTACGAATATGATTTAATACTACTTGATGTTATAATACCAAAGTTAGATGGTATTAGCCTTTGCCGTCAAATTCGTGACTTAGGTTTACAAACCCCAATCTTATTATTAACAGGACGCGATAGTAGTCACGAAAAGGCAGTCGGTTTAAATGCAGGTGCGGATGATTATCTTGTTAAACCTTTCGACCAAGAAGAGTTGATAGCGAGAGTACATGCTCTTTTACGTCGTGGTAAAGTGTCTTCACAGCCTGTATTGACAGCTGGAGAATTAAAACTTGACCCGACTACATGTCAAGTTACTTATGGTGATGAAATCTTAAATTTAACCCCAAAAGAATATGCGCTTTTAGAACTGTTAATGCGAAATAGCAAGCGGATATTTAGTTGCGGAATGATTTTAGAGCATTTATGGTCTTATGAAGAAGCTCCAGGCGAAGAAGCTGTTCGTACTCATATTAAAGGGTTACGACAAAAATTAAAAGCAGCAGGGGCATCTAGCGATTTAGTGGAAACCGTTTATGGAATTGGTTATCGATTAAAAATATCACAACACCAAAAAACTGAAAAATCTACCTCTCAAGTTGAAACTACTTCTTTTAAACAAAAAACTATTTCAACAATTGCTCTATTATGGCATAAATATAGCTCTAATGTTGTTGAACAAGTCAATATTTTAGTAGAAGCTGCTGATGCTTTGAAGGCTAACAATTTAAATTCAAATTTACGTTCATCCGCACAAAATGTGGCGCATACTTTTGCTAGCTTTCTAGGAAGTCTTGGTTTGAATAAAGGTTCTCAAATTGCCCGTAAAATTGAGAAACTCTTACAATTTGAAAATGATTTAGATACAAACGATACAGCAAAAATCGATAAATTAGTACAAGATTTAGTACAAGAAATTGGGCAGTTTTCGCCACTCACGCTACATTTAGGGGAAAAAGTACAAAACGAACTTCCATCAGTGTTAGTTCTTGATAATGAATCAGTAGTTGCGGAACTGCGAAATCAAGCAATAAATAAAGGTTTACAAGTTATTGGTGCAAACGATATTAATACAGCCCGTGCTAAACTTTATAGTACACATCTAAGTATTGTTTTGCTTGACCCTACTGTTTGCGGAAGTTGGGAGGATGTTAGTAGCTTACTGACAGACCTTAAACAACGTAAACCACCTGTACCTGCTGTAATTTTTACAGAGAAGACCGATTTTGCTAGTCGTTTACAAGCCGCTCGTAAGGGTGGAAATACTTTTTTGCAGAAACCGACTACGCCAACCAAAGTCTTGGAAGTTGTAGCACAAGTATTAAAGCAAGATGAAAATTTTGAGACTAATATTTTAGCCGTCGATGATGACCCAAAAATTTTAGAACTTTTACAAGTTTTACTGTCACCTTGGGGATTAAAAGTACATACTTTGGATAATCCCAAAAACTTTTGGGAAGTATTAGAAGCAACGAAGCCACATTTACTTATCTTGGATGTAGAAATGCCAGAGATAAACGGTATTGAGCTTTGTCAAGTAGTTCGTAATGACCCTTATTGGGGTGATTTGCCAATTGTTTTTTTAACGGCTCATACTGGTTCTGATATTATAAATCAAATATTTACCGTAGGCGCCGATGATTTTGTGAGCAAGCCAATTGTAGGCCCTGAACTTATCGCTTGCATTCTGAACCGTTTGGAACGTAATAAATTATTGCGACGTGTAGCACAAAGCCAATCTTCTGTAGACCGCAATTCTTGTTCATACTGGCGTACTATATTTGATGCGGAACCAGAATGCGTAAAAGTACTTGCTGCCGATGGGACTTTACTAGAAATGAATCCAGCAGGATTTACGATGATTGAAGCAGAAAAAGCAGATGATGTAATTGGCCGCAATATTTACTCTTTAATCACCCTGGAATATCGCGATGCATTTGAAAGACTAAATCAAAAAGTATTTGCAGGCGGTTCTGGAACTTTAGAATTTGAGATAATTACTTGTAAAGGAAACCATCGATGGCTGCAAACTCACGCTGTACCTATGCAGCAACCTGATAAAAGCATAGTCGCAGTCTTGATTACACGTGATATTACCAACCATAAACAAGCTTTATTAGAATTGAAGAAAATCGAGAAGTTGTTTCAATCAAGTTAATCAAGCAGTTTATGAGCGATGCACAAATGCTTTTATATAGGACTACTATTTGAGTTTTGAAATGTACGCTTATGTGGGCAATGCCCACCTTATCATGGTTTTGGTGGGCATTGCCCACCTTACACATACTTAGATTTTTTCAAAAATCAAACCGGATTTCTATATATACAAAAAGAAGTTGAGGAACTCGTGAGGATGAGTAAAGTGCGTAATAAAACTTCAAAAACAACAACACCGTTTTCCTTTTTTACTCTGGCAATCCTCACAAGTTCCTCAAATTATTTGCGTATAAACAGAATTGTGAGGTATTAACACTCAGAGGTTTTAAATATGTTTCACAAGATTTTAGTTGCAATTGATAACTCTGATATTTGCCAGCCCGTTTTTGAAAAAGCTGTATCGCTTGCAAAATTAGCAGATGCTCATCTAATGTTGTTCAACGTCATATCACCCTTCGACGAACAATATCCTTACCCTGCTTATATTAACGGTAATTTCATTGCCCTAAATTTGCATGAAGAAGCTATGAAAGAATATATGGGAGAATGGGAAAAACTTAAACAAGACGGAATTAATTTTTTAAGTCAACGTTGTCAACAAGCAAGAGATATGGGTGTCAATGCAGAATTTACACAGCACCTTGGTGACCCTAGTCGAATGATTTGCGAATTAGCTCGTAATTGGAACGCTGATTTAATTATTCTCGGTCGTCGTGGTCATACTGGGTTGAGTGAGTTACTATTGGGTAGCGTTAGTAATTACGTATTGCATCATGCTCCTTGTTCTGTTCTAACAGTACAACAACCAATAAAACTTAATACAGAAGAACTCCAACAAATACAAACAGCCCCTGTCTAATATTGTAAATAAGTATGGCTACTTAATTAAGTTTAAGTAATTGCAGCACATCCTCAAAACGCGGTATTTGTTATGAAAAAAGAAGCAATGGATGCTTTAGAAGCATTAGTTGATAAGTTTACATTAAGCGCCATTTTAGAGTTACTAGAGCGGATATGCCATAAAAAGGCAGAAAATCTCAGAAATAATTGGGAAGATGAGACTTTGGCAAAATTATGGGAGAAAGCTGCAAGACAAATTGAACAGATAAATGTTGATATTTAGCTATCACCTAGTTATTAGGTTCTCAGTAGTTTCAAATATAAGCGAAAGTTGGCTTTCTACAAATTAATTTCGACTTTGACTACAGAATTATCATCACTGTTATATTTGAGAAAGCCAAGTTTTTCACAAATTCTTTGCATCCCTCTATTCTCAAGCAGAATAGAGGCGCCAATTCCAGTTAAATTTTCATCACGTCCAATTTGCAGCAGTCGCTTGAGTAATTCTGTTCCTAGTCCTTGGCATTGAAAGCGGTCGTTAACTAACATGGCAAACTCTGCTGTATTGCTGCCGTGTATTTTACTCAGGCGCCCGACTGCTAAAATTTCGTGTTGTTGAGTTTTTGGATTTTTATAGTCAGCGACAAGTACCATTTCTCGGTCATAATCAATAAAACAAATCCGTGTGAGACGTTCGTGGGCAATGCGCTGAGTCAGTTTAATCAAATGAAAGTACCGAAAATAAACGCTTTCTTCGGATAAAGTTTTGTGAAATTGAATCATTAACGCCTCATCTTCAGGACGAATAGGACGAATTGTCACGGACATACCGTTTTTCATTGTCCAGGGTGAAACATATTGTGTAGGGTAGGGACGAATTGCTAGTTTTGGTAATTGGGTTTCGCTTTTATTTAAATCGTGAAGAACAATACGAGCATCAAGAGCAACTAGGAAGTTTTGATTTGCTTCTTTTTTGGTTGAATTTATTTCTGATTTTGCTAAAAGAGGGTTAATATCAATTTCTTTAATCCACTGTTGCTCGACCACAAGTTGACTGAACCTAACTAAAATTTGTTCTAAAGCTTCTATGTTGATGGGTTTTCGACCGCGAACACCTTTGAGAGCTTTATATATATGGGTTTGCTCCATCAATAACCGTGCCAAAGTAGTATTGAGTGGGGGAAGTGCTAACGCAGTATCTTGAAATACTTCAACTAATTGCCCACCACAACCAAATAGTAATACTGGGCCAAATTGTGAGTCGATACTGCTACCGAGAATTAATTCATAACTGTTTTTTAGGTCTACCATTGGTTGGACGGTAACACCTAAGAAGTTTTGAGTATTGATTTCTTGAATTTGGTAATACGCATCTTGTACAGCTTCTGCATTTTGCAAATTCAAATGTACCCCACCCACATCCGTTTTATGGGTAATAGTTTCAGAAAATATCTTGAGAACAACAGGATAACCTATTTTCTCAGCTAATTGAACTGCTTGCTGTTGAGTTGTTGCAATATATGTTTCAACTGTGGGAATATCATAAGCAACAAGAACTTGTTTTGACTCCACTTCTGTAAGTAAAGTTCTCCCAGCTTGCCTTGCTTTTTGAATAATCGTTTCTGCTACGACACGGCTACATACAGACATATCCGTATCTGCACAACCAATTAGTATGGGAGTTTCGTACAAAGACCGTAAGTTATAACTATAACGCCACATATAGTTAAATACACGTGCTGCCGTATCGGGAAATGGAAATGTCGGAATCGAAGCTTGATTGAGAATTTCTGCTCCCGCTTGTACATCAGCATCACCCATCCAACTTGCTAGTATAGGCTTACCAATTTTGGCATAAGGTTTTAATAGACGTGCGGTTTGGGTTGGGTTGGTCATTGCTTGAGGTGTAAGAATGACTAGTAACCCGTCACTATTTGGGTCTTTAGCTGCAATTTCAACTGCTTGAATGTAACGATTTGGGTCTGCATCTCCTAGCAAATCTATAGGATTATTGTGGTTGCCATGAGTAGGCAATATTTGGTGAAGTGCATCATAAGTTTGCTTTGATAATTCTGCCAACTCTCCACCATTCGTTATCAGTGCATCAGTTGCTAATACTCCTGGGCCTCCAGCATTGGTAATAATTGTCAATTTTGAACCCTTGGGACGAGGTTGTTTTGCTAATACTTCTGCCATGTCGAATAAGTCGGAGATGCTATTAACACGCAATACTCCACATCGCCGCAATGCAGCATCGAATACTGCGTCACTTCCCACTAACGCTCCTGTATGGGAGGTTGCGGCTTTTGCTGCGGCTTCTGTACGTCCAGCTTTGATTAAAATTATTGGCTTGGTCAAGGCAACTTCCCGCGCGGCAGAAAGAAATGAGCGGGCATCACCAATCGATTCCATGTAAATCAAAATACTTTCTGTATGTGGGTCTTCACTTAAGTAATAAATTAAATCGCCCCAACCAACATCAAGCATAGAGCCAATTGAAATAAACGAGCTAAACCCAACATTTTCACGAAAACTCCAGTCCAATATTGCCGTACACAAGGCGCCACTTTGGCTAATGAATCCAACTTTACCAGGTAATGCCATACTACTGGCAAAGGTAGCATTTAGACCAGTATGGGTGTTAATAATACCCAAGCAGTTAGGACCAATCAACCGCATTTTGCTTCGACGCACCTGTTCTAACACCTGCTGTTCTAAAAAGGCGCCTTGTATACCCGTTTCCTTAAAACCTGCCGAAAGAATAATTGCCCCCTTAACACCTGCATCAACACACTCAGCAATTACAGATGGAACAGTTACAGATGGTGTCGCAATAATTGCTAAATCTATAGCTTCTGGAACGGTGCCAATATTTGGGTAAGTTTTGATACCGAGAATACTGTGATGTTTAGGATTAACTGGAAACACTGTACCGCCAAAGGAGTTGCTAATTAGATTCCAAAGGACAGTACGCCCAACACTATTTTCTCTCTCGCTTGCACCAATAACAGCGATAGTTTTGGGAGCAAAGATAACATCGAGGGGATGATGTTCTTCTCGAAAAATATCATAAGCGCGGTCACTTGCCATTTGTATCGACTTCATAGCTTCTCACTAAGTAAAAAATTAAAAATTAAAAGCTGCTGCATCTGCATGACAACCGCGATAAGCAAGAACAAAAGTAAGAAGCGCGCGTTGCACACATTTGCTCTTACTTTAAGTTATAGGCAAATATTTTGAGGAACTTGTGAGGAAAGTTAAAGCAAGGGCAGAATTATAGCTATCAAACTTTACAGTATAAAAAGCTACTTTTATATTAAGTATGGTGGGCACTGCCCACCATACCAAATCTACTGAAAGCGGGAATATTCCCAAAATACTAATTACACAGTAGCAAAAACTTGATTTTGAATTTTGTATTTAAGCTCAGTATCCTGATAAATTTCAGCCCGAAGTGGACTATAAATCATTTCGTACCAAAAATGTCCGACTCGTGTATCAAATTCGTTTGGTTGATTTCGCATAAACAAATGCAGGCATTTTGCAAACTTAGCAGGTAACAACTGGCATGAGAAATTGCTAGCGTTTCTCTCATAAGGGTGTACCAAAGACTCGATATGCAAATTAGTAGTTAAACCATAAGCAGGGTAAGGTGGTTCAGTAGAACCTAATGCAAACCAATCAGGTACAGGAAATACTTGCTGTATATCTTGTGTATGTCCCATATTCATGTGAGCAAAATAGTGCAGCCCAAAGTTGAGATAAACAACTTCTGGACTATCTATAATTCGATCTTCTTCTGCCTTTGGTTTTCCTTTGACAAATAATTCTTCAATTAGATAGTCGGCGCCTGCGTATAAACTAATTACTCGGTATAGTTTGCATATTAAATGCCGATTATGGCCTGTAACTGGGTCTGCACCCATATAATCGAAAGGCTCCGAGGCAATAGTAATACTAGCTCGTACACAACCGCTCGATTGCGATACTAAACTATACGAATGGTTGTACAAATGAACTTGATAGTAAGGTAATTTTGGATCAGAAACACCTGGTAATTGAAGTGCAGCCACCTGCATACACCGTTTCTCTGGGTCTTGACCTAACCATTCACCTCTTGCCGCAGGGAAAGGGTCTAAAATTTCTTGGTGGTCTAGCTGAATACTCGTTGCTGAACCAGAAAACCAATTCCGCTCATTATCTTCAGGCGCAGGTATTAAATTAAACCAGACAATCAAACGACTGTTTGACAATCTAACTCCACGTTCGCGTCCGTCTGCTCCATAAACCACTTCCACAAAAGGCTCACCCAGATTTTGAGGCATTGGCTTTCCTCGGTCTAGTTTAATAAAGCCCGAAACAAACATATCATCTTCTGAACCTGGCGGAATCGGCTTTGATAGAGAGAAAATTAAAGTATCACGCTCCAAGTCCTCTGGGTCAACTTGGTCAACTTGGGCTTTTATTGGTGCGTGTGAAAGGTCACGTAAGTCACTTAATACTAGTTCTTCTGGTGGAATTTGAAATTGTTGATAAATGGGTTGCCAAGGAAGGGTAATAAAACCGCTTCGCCAATAATTCGATGGGTTAAAAACGGCTAATAAATTAATAGATGGCATTGATATAGCCCTCAGTGTAGCTTTATAATTTACCTACTAGCCAAACGCCTGCTGCGCTTTTCTAGAGATTTTTTGAGATTAAAAAAATAATTTGAGGAACTTGTGAGGAATTTGAAATTTTAGTTAAATCTGTGCTTTTTGTAGTTTTAACAACCAAACTAAAGCAATACCTGTTATTCCACCAATCACGGCGCCCATTGTTGCTCCAGTCGCAGCGGTGATAAGAGTAGTTTGAACACTTAAACTATCCCTTACCATCCCGGCGCCAACAAATGCTATTACTAAACCCAAAGCCCAAGCAAGAGCATTTACACCTACCCAGCAAATTGAAAAACGAATTTGAGTCCTTAGTACGAGCCATTGGCAGAATCCCAGCACTACCCCTAAACCAGCACCAACCAAGACTAATCCTTGGATAAATACTGTTATATTCGAGGTGCCAGCATAAGCAAGTGCCATCAAAGTACTAATAGTTAGCCCAGTAAACCAAGCCAACAAAGAGCCAATTAATGTAGCTACAATCCATTGAGCAGAATGTTGAATATAACGACGAAGAACAAGCCATTGGGCAGACCCTAAAATTATTCCCTCTAAGGCGCCAAGTAAAGTAAAAGTACCCTGAATGTAACCAACACGACTGATTACAATACCTACTACAGTTACTATCGCTAAATTCATTAAAGAAGCAATCGATGTTGCTAGCACCCAACGTTCCCACAAAATTAAGCTATTCCAATGGCTTATACGGTGCCGTTTCATAGTTGCTACCTCACAATTTCTCCCGCTTGGCGTTAAGCTATATCTCGGTTATAAGTGATTAATTTGAGGAAATTGTGAGGAGATTTTATACTTAGTGAATATAGTCTTTTTGTACTGCTATTTAGATAAATGTGAACCACTTCCATTACTTACTTAGTTGGTATATAATAAGTTGAATGTAAGTTACTGCGTTTTACTCCATTAAAATCAATCGTAGCGAATCTAAACGTACATACCAAGGCAAGGGTCGGTCTTTAAGTGTCACCCATTTTTCTTTAAATATCTCTGCTTGCAAATGATAATCGCTTTTGCTTTTAGGAGGATTGTGTAATTTTAAAAATAATGTCATTCGGTGCGGGGTTTCGATGCTATTTGCTAACCAACATGGAAATGTATTTTCTTGATTTGAATCGTTGGTGAAAGTAATTTGATGCGCGCGAATGGCAATGTTAGAAGAATTATAAGGGATTGGTTCGATTACTCGCAATGTACAACCCCAATCAATAGCTTCTACTTGTTCTAACTGTTTAACAACTGCTGTGGAAAAGTTTTTACAACCTGTAATTTTAGCAACGGTGACAGTTTGTGGTCTTTCAAAAATTTCATGTTTAGAACCATATTGTATAGCTTTGCCTTGCTCTAATACCAATAAGTTTGAGCAAACTCTATAAGCTTCTTCCATATTATGGGTTACAAATAAAGATACACCACCGTAATCAGCAAGTTTTGCAATCATTTCTTGTTCGAGTTGGCTTCGTAAATAAGTGTCCAACGCTGAAAATGGTTCATCTAATAGCAGCGCTTCTGGTTGCGAAGCTAATGCTCTTGCTAATGCGACTCTTTGTTGCTGTCCTCCAGAAAGTTGATGGGGATATCTATTACCTAGTCCTGATAATTGTAGAGCTATTAAGTGAGTTTCTACTTGTTGTTTAATTGCTTTACTAGAAATTTTTTTTTGTACACCAAAGGCAATATTTTCTGCTACTGTCATATGAGGAAACAGAGCGTAATTTTGAACTACAAAACCTATCTTGCGCTCGCGTGAAGGTATATTAATTTTACGTTCAGAGTCAAATAGAACTTTCCCATTCAAAATAATTTTACCTTTTGTTGGTGTTTCTACTCCTGCCAAACAACGTAAAATCATACTTTTTCCGGCGCCTGAACCCCCCAATAACCCTAAAGGTTGGTTGTCTGCATTGAATGATACTTGTAATTCAAAATCAGCAAGTTGTTTATAAATATCAACGATAAGACAAGAATTCGTAGAGACGCGATTCATCGCGTCTCTACAATTTATCACGTCTGTATAATTTATTTGGTTTTGAGTAAATTTTTCTTGTTTTTTAAGTCTTACTTTTTTCTTACGTACTTCTTGCCAAACATTTGCTCCAATAATTCCTGATAATGATGTACACATTATTACCAGCGACCAAAACCAAGCCTCGTTATTTGCTCCCCCTTCTACGGCAAAATAAATCGCTAATGGCATTGTTTGAGTTTGACCTGGAATATTACCTGCTAGCATTAATGTGGCGCCAAACTCTCCTAACCCACGAGCAAAAGCTAATGTTGTTCCTGCTAAAACTCCTGGTAACGATAGAGGTAATATAATGCGCCAAAATATTGTTGATTGTTTGGCGCCAAGTGTTTTTGCTACCAATAAAAGATTTTCGTCGATTTGTTCAAAAGCTCCTAATGCTGTACGATACATTAATGGAAACGAAACTACAGTTGCAGCAATTGCGGCGCCGTACCAGTTAAAAACAACACTAAACCCACCAAATTTATCTAGAAATTGCCCCGCTATTCCATATTTACCGAAAAACATCAACAGCAAAAAACCAACAACAGTAGGAGGTAAAATCAACGGAGAAACAAATATTCCCTCAATCAACGATTTGGCTTTACCGCGATATCCTAGCATCCAATAGGCAGCAGCAATACCCGCAAAGAAGGTAATAAATGTTGCTAGGAAAGAAGTTTTTACTGATAACCAAAAGGGAGTTAAATCTTGAGGCATAGTTATTTTAAATATTACTAAGGCAGGATAAATCCGTATTTATTGAAAACGCCTTTAGCCTGCTCACTAGATAAATACTGTACAAACTCTGTTGCCGCTTTCACATTTTTACTCTGTTTCAACACTGCCATTGGATACACAATAGGTGAATGATATGTCTCTGAAGCTGCAACGACTGTTTTAACTTTGTTAGAAATTGCCGCATCAGTTCGATAAACCAAACCCGCATCAGCATTACCAGATTCTACGGCAGCTAAAACTTGGCGTACATTATTAGCGTAAACGAACTTGGATTTCAATTTGTCATAAATCTTTAACTTTTGCAGAACTTGTTCAGCATATTGTCCTGCTGGTACGCTCCTAGGTTCACCAATCGCAATTTTTCTAATATTGTCTTTGCTAAGGTCAAAGAAACTTGTCACACCAGTGCTATTTCTAGGGACAATCAATACTAAACGGTTCTTTGCTAAAATGCCGCGAGTACCTGGAACCAACTTTCCTGCTTGCTCCAAAGTATCTACCTGCTTTTTCGCAGCAGAGATAAATATATCAACTGGGGCGCCTTGCTGAATTTGTTGCAGCAAAGCACCAGAGGCGCCAAAATTAAAATTAATTCTAACTCCTGACTGACTTTGTTGGTAGTTAGTCTTTATTTCCTCCATCGCGTCCTTTAAGCTGGCAGCCGTCGATACCAACAAAGTAGTGTTCGATTGCGCCACCAAAGTTGATATTGAGGGAATTAACAACGAAGCCCCTATCGCCAGTAACATACTCACAACCGCTGCACCAATGAAAGCAAAAATTCGTCTTCTGTTCATCATTGCCGTAAAATTAACGCTTGCTAGTATATTACCAACTTTTTACTAAATTACCAATTAATTTGGTAAAAATTATTTTATAATATCTACTACATAGCAATAAAATTCATTAATAAGATTCCCAATGTTTGGCGCTTATTATTTTTGCATCTTTCTCGTCGAGGTAAAATTTGTATATTGGTTCTCCTGTTACCTCACAGCGTAAAGGTTCCAATATTTTAGTAAATGGGTTCCAAACTAAGGTTATATCTCTTTTTGCTTTCTTTTTTTGGAGAGTGCAGGTGATATGTACTGTTGGGAGGTGTAATACAATAGCACTATATAGTTCAGCAGAGACTTTGAGTGTGTAGCGTTCTTTAATATCTTCAAGCTTTCTTTCTAGCTCACGATTAGTTGCTTCGATGCGTGCTAATTCTTTATCTTTATCTTCACCTTCTAGATTTTTATTTTTTATCTTGGTGGTAATTTCTGAGCTAATGGTACCGTAATAATTTTTTAATCTATCTTCGTCTCTTTCTCTAGCTCGATTTAATTTGGCTGACCATTTTTCCAAATCAGTTTTAATTAACTCTGCTGATTTTGTTTCAATTATATTAGATAATTCAGATTCGGAAGTGGTTTCTGGAAGTAAACTATCATCGACTGGAATTAAATCAGATTCCCATAATAACGCATCACCGATATCGACAGGCGCCACTCCGGTAAATTCATTTATAATAAACGAAACCATTCCGATTCTTTTTTCATCGGCTTCAGCAACATATGCTACATTACAAAATATATAACGAGTTGTTTTTGGTTCGGCACCGACGTAACGCATTAAGCCATTGAGTGGTACAATCTTTTGAGTAACTAATTTTTCAAACCCAGAAGCTTTCAAATAGCTTTCATATTTGACTTCCAAAGCAGTAACACTACCAACACCAGCAAGAATATCCAAAAACTTATTTAAAAGCTCAGAATGATAACTAACAAATTGGCTGTTAGGAGTATCGATAAGCGTACTAAATACAGTTTCCTCATCAACACCTAAAGAGCTTGCAACCTGTTCTGGCAAAACAACCTGAATAGTTTTTTCATTTACAACTTCAGATAACCCATCGCAAACAGAAACAACTTTCTCCAGAGTATTAATAATCGGGTCAGATATAATAATCATTATCTTTTCCTTCTTTGCGTCCTTTGCGTCCTTTGCGGTTCAATCAACTAAGCTTCAAAATCTTCACCAAAAATTTGCTCATCCAACTCTTGCGTCTCTTTATATTTATCTTTAGCCTTAAGCAAATTATCAGCTAAATTTTCAAAAGCAGTATTTAACTCAGGAAGCGACTGATTTTTTAACCAAATATCCATGATTATCTCACCAAAATCGAAATCATCATCAACGTTGCCTAAAATAGTCTCAATTTCACCAACCACCAGTTCAAACATATTAATTTTATCATGCAATATTCTCAATATATATTCTTCAATACTATCTTTCTGACAAAAGTTAAAAATAAATACATCCTGAGTTTGCCCAATGCGGTGAATTCTACCGATACGTTGTTCAATTTTCATTGGGTTCCAGGGTAAATCATAATTAACAATACAATTGGCAAATTGAATATTGCGTCCTTCTCCTCCTGTTTCTGATGCCAATAAAACATTAACAGTATCCCGAAACGCTTCAATTGCTGCATCCTTTTGTTTTAATGTCATATCTCCCAAAAACTCGGCAAACTCAATACCTGCTTCTGTAAAGATTTGTGCCAAATACGCTGAAGTTGGTCTATGTGTAGTAAAGACTATAGTTTTCTGTGATGATTTTTTTAATAGTTCAACTAAACTTTTAGCTTTTTCAACTTGCTTAATTTGCCCTGCACGTCGAATTAAAGTCTTTAATTCTTCATTATCTAACTTCTTAGAAAGATTTTTCAAAGATTCTGATAGCGCATTTATACTAGAACCTGCGCGCATAAGTAAATTTGTACGAGATAATTTATCAAGGTCCTCGGAATGTACACGTAAAAAGTTACTCAAATCTTGGTAAAGTTTCTTTTCAGTGTCGCTAGGGGTAACAGTAATAGTTGTAGCAAATCTTTTAGGTAACTGGACATCGACTAAAGAACGAGTGTTACGTATCATGACTTCACGCATGAGACTCCGCAACTTTTCCTGATTTTTGGGTATTCTGCCATTTTTGCTGGAAACGTATTCTCGCTTAAAGTCTGCTTCAGTTTTAAGTAAACCTGGTTTTAATAAAGTTAGTAAATTAAATAGTTCCACCAAAGAGTTTTGTACTGGTGTTGCGGTCAACATGAGAATAAATCTTTTATTTAAAGCATTAACAACTTTCCAGTTTAGGGTATTGCGGTTTTTCAAATGATGTGCTTCATCAACTACAACTAAATCCCAGCTACGTGATGTTACCAAAGGGTAATGTTTTGCAGATTTTGCGGTATTGAGAGATGCTACAATTTTTTGGTTAGCTGTCCAAAACTCTTCAGGGTTTTGTTGTCTAGTATCATCATCGGTAGTGATGGAAGAAATACCAAACTTAGAAGCTAATTCTAATTGCCATTGAGAAACGAGGGAAGCGGGTGTTAGTATCAATATTGATTGAATCATTCCTCTCGCTAAGTATTCACTCACTATTAACCCTGCTTCAATAGTTTTACCTAATCCTACCTCATCAGCAAGTAATGCACGTCCTCCTAGTTGTCGTAATACTTTTCTAGCTGTTTCTATTTGATACCAGTGTTTGTCAATTGCGGTAAGTGTGGGAAGACAAACTAACTGGTCGTAGTCTGCCATTAGTGATAATTTGAAGAGTTCGTTACGCGCGTTGTAGTATTTGATGTCATCGTGTTGACGCTGTTTTAAGGCTGTCATGGCTCGTGAAGGATTGAAGTTGAAGTTGTAGGTGTCGTTCATTCTTCGTAGTAAATGTGGTGTGTGTTGGAAGCCACAACTCATTTTCCTTCATTATTGTCGTTTGGAACACTCGTATTAAAAATTTTTAACGAAAATCGTTGAGCGGAACCCAATATAATCCCAATATAATTAAGATGTTGGGTTCCGCAAAGCCTCCACCGAACCTACAGTAGTCCTCGGTAGCGGATGAAGACTAGGATTACTGCCCATGAACCTAGTGCTACTTTTGCTGCTACTAGGATGTTGAGGATAGGGAGAATTCCACCACTGAATAGCGCTCCTAGTTCTCCGTGTGGTAGTTCGGCGCCTGCTAAAGTCACGACTGACAGTACAATGAAAACGAGTACTGAAAGTTTTTCTAATATGGCAGCGTGCCATCGTTTATAAATTGCCTGCATCCATTCTGGTGGTGCAGTAATAGCTACGAGACCAATAGCGGTTCCACCTGCTACACCTGCTGCAAAACCACCACCAGGACTGAGGTGTCCTCGAATTGCTAGTTCGATACCTACTAATGCTGCAATAGTTGCTCCTAAACGTGCTAGTATTACAGACGGTTTATCTGTGAAATGATGGACTTCAGTAGAAGGCTTTTCTGTTGCTAGTAAAAAGTTGGCGCCTAATATGGCGATGGTAAATACTACCACCTCGAAAATGGTGTCATATAAACGATTTCTGAAAATGATTCCCGAAACCGCATTAGATACACCGCTATCTTTGACCACTACATCGACAATAGATACAGGATAGTCTGGCGCCGGATTGGCGATGACAAGCATTTTAATATATAATGCTATCCCTGCTAATACGTAAATCCATTTCATTGCTGTTCCCCCAAATATGACGCACTTACATAAGTCAGGGTTGTCCCTGGTGATGAAAGTTCGGCTTGCATGATGTCGTAGATGCGTTGCAGTCTGATTAAGGTTTGTATTGATTCTTCATTATTTAATTGTGAGTGGACACAGGTCGCATGTACTTCTTTTTCCATTAACGCGCGATGTAATGCTTTTGTATTAGTGTATGTTACTAACTCCAAACGCATATGGCGTTTGTTAAAAATTGTTCGGATGTTAGCTATAAGGTTTTCCAGTTCAGAGGTATTTTTATCTGTTTCTGTTGTCTCTTTTAGCACACCTAAACGCATTACCATTGATGAACGTACTGCCACAGCATACAAAGTAATGGCAAGCATGGTGCCCATTAATGCTTCGGTCAACGCAACATCTGCGGCGCCTAAAATTCCATACACCATTGCCGCAATCGCTCCTAAAATGCCACGAATTACCAATGCATTATAAGGATTTGCTTGAAGCACTAACATACAAGCTGACAAAGGTAACAGAGCAATGATGAAATATATATAAATATCAGTCATTGCTTACCTCACTAGGTGTAGTGGAGCAGTATGCTAGTACGTACCCTAACATGGTGTTCCAAATTGCCAAACAGATAATGCCAAGGATAAGTAGTGGCCATTCATTGGGTCTTTTTAACAATAGTCCTACGAGAATAGCAATTGACCCTAAAGTATCTGCAACCGAAAGACTGTGCAGCTTGTATAATACCGAGCGATTACCCAATAAGTAAGAAGTTCCCCAAAACCAGAAGACAATTCCTACAGTTATACATGTATAACTTAAGATATTTATCATACATCACCCATTCTCTTGATTACATTTGCTAGCAGCATAAACCCAGCATTACCCACACTTAAAATAATTGCGGCAACGACACCAATCATCCAATCATCACGTAAGACAGAAACGACTAATACTATAATTGCCGTTTTGCTAGAAATACTTGCTAATGCCAGCATTTTCTGCCAGATATCATCGTCTCTCCAAGCTTCATAAAATGGTATAAGTAACGCCAAAATCATTGCAATTAATACTATGTTCAAATTCATGAACTTCTCCTCCGTCGAATTTGGTGGACTTCGTACCAACCCTCTTCGTGATATTTCAAAACAATGGTTTTTGGCGTAAAGGTAATCAAAAAGACATCGAGGAATACCATTCTTGGTGAACGTTTAGATGAAACCCGCTCCATAACTACTTCTTCATATTTATGAGGGCGAACGAGCAATTCAAACGCTTCGATATATGCTTGTGGAATCGCCATTATAATTTTCCACAGCACTTGTAACCAGTCTTTTAATGTTTCCCTTGCCGCGTTGGTACGTGGTAATAAAACAGCGATGCAAACACCAATTATAGTATTCGCGACTGTAAAGTTGGCAGTCAGCAAAAACCAAATTAGCAGTCGTAGTATAAAATGTCCAATCATGCGGCAAATCTCATCCAAAACAGCAGAATCAAAGTTAAGCTCATAAAACCGACAAGATGCTCAAATCGCTCAAGCATACGCGGCAGTTTCACAAACGACCGTTTGAAAATTAATACATACGCCAAACAGCCAATACCTACTATTGCCAGCGCTTTTACGATATTCGCAACGGTATATGCCTCGTAATAAAAAAGATTTGTAGCAACAAGGGCGCCAATCAGAAAGGTTACTGGTAGCAAAAAGTTGGAGCGTACCTCCTCTTGTCGGTTATGGGGCAGAAATATAAATCTGGAATAAGCAATTGCCGTTCCGACTGCGGCAATATTCATGATGATTGATTGCCAAGGCAATAAATTTTTCATGGTTAACATCTTTGCCCCGAAGCCAACCAACAAGGGAGTACCCGAAATTGATAAGCTGGTAATAACTAGTGCAATCCATACCCCAGTATTAATTGGTTTTTGTTGCAGTAGCTTGAGATCACGGGTTGGCAAGGCGCCTGCTGATAGAAAAAGCGCCGCTTTAACTATTCCATGTGCAAGTGCGTAAAAGCCACCTACTACTGGTGCAGCGAGAATCCAGCCTAACTGCGAAATGGTACTCAGCGCTAGCATACGCTTAGTATCTTTTTCAAAAATGGCGTAGATTACTCCTAAAAGAGTTGCCGCAATTCCAAATATTCTGACAATTGGCTCGATTTCCTCTACAACCAAAGCGCAACGTAGCAGTGGAAGTATACCAGTTTTAACGACAACTCCCGATAGCAACGCTGAAACAGGAGTCTCTGATTCTGAGTGGGTTAAAGGTAGCCACAATCCCGATACAAAAACCCCTCCTTTTATCAGTAATCCCAGAAATATCAGGGCTAATGCTTCTGGAGGCGCCCCACGCAACCCAACAAAATCAAACGAATGATTTGCTTTGTAAACCAACGCGGCGCCTACAAGATAAAACAACATAGCCGTGTTGCTAACAAACAAATAGCTTAAACCAACCCAAAGCGAACGGTCGGTGCGGGGATAAGCAATTAGAAGGAACGCGGCAATACCGCTGACTTCTAACGCCACATATAAACTGATAAAATCAGAACAAGCAAAGGCGGCATTGACGCTACCATGCAAAATGATGGTTTGTGCGTAAAAGAAAGTCGATTTATCGGTACGCCAACAGTAGAGTAAAACGGCAGTCGTTACCAGCGCATTGATTAATATAAAGTAGCCAGTCAACTGATCGACTAGTAATATGACACCGAAATGGTCTACGAGCTGTAGTTTAATAGAGGAATTTTCGACAAATAGCTTTAACGCATAAGCACCAGAAATAACGGCGCCGCATAGTGCGAGAAATTTGTCAAGCTTGGGGAATAAATAAATGACGAACCCCAGAAAAAACGGTAGTGCAATCCATGCGATTGTAATGGTGGTCATGGTGTATTATTCTTCTCAACCTCATTGGTTTCTAATGTCGGATTATCACGTGCCAACTTCATGACACCAACAAGCATTAACGCCTGAATCGAGAAACCGATTACAATCGCAGTTAAAATAATTGCTTGGGGAACTGGGTCGGAATAAGCACCATTTTTGATGGATGAAGAAACAATTGGCGTGAATAAGCCCTCTCGCGATGCAATTAGCACATAATAGGCAATAACCCCTGTACTCATTACATCCATAGAGATGATTTTCATCACCAGGTTTTTTTTCAGAATTATGCCGAAAAATCCGCATAACACTGTGGCGAATACAAATGCTTCTAACACGGGAATTGCCTGTTGGGTAAGGTTAGTCGTAATTATCTTCTAGACAAAGATATTATTTTGACAATGGAACAATTGACACACATCTAATATTGAGAATAAATTATGTTAGGCATTCAAAGCAAGATATTGGTGCCGATAAAGAATAAAACGCGCGGAAGCTGCATCTAAATATGAATGTATATAAAATTCTTATGGTTAAAATATAAAAATATTTATAATTATTAAAATTATTTAAAGCCATTCACAAGTATAATTGAAGGTTTGTGAAAAAACAGACACACAAAAGCTTATTTCTTCATAATCAGCCAACTTACAACTTTCGTTTGTAACAATTTGTTACATTATGCTTGCGAAAAATTACGTAATCGTTAAGGTGCCTTATTCTAATTCCAAGAAGTAATTTGATAAGACAAGAGAATAGGTTTTAGCATTTTGAATTGGTATAATACCACTAGGCAGTATTACAAAGTTTATACTTTAATATATCTTCGATTAAAGCACAATTTTACTGTTCATCAAGCAATTATAAACAACTAACTTTAACTAATAAATCATTCTTGAAAAGAACTATAAACATTACAGATATAAAAATCTTATATTAGTCAAAAGAAATATTGATTAATTCTGATACACAGCAACTTAAATTACCAAATTAAGTAGTTTTGACGCCGAACAAGAGTGCATTATTAACTTATCGGCAAACATTCCCAAGTCGAGTTTATCGAGGTGGTAAAAATGTATTACGATATCAGAAAGGAGTAAAATTCTATTTTGGTAGTAGCTAGAAAACGAGATAAGTGTATATTATTGAAGTGTTATTCAAATTTTATTATTTTTATTAATGTTCTCCTTTGGAGAACTAACTATAAGATGGAAAATCAACTGAATTTTATTGGGCGACAATTGGCTAAAATATCAGCTATGGCTTCCCCTGCCTTGTTATTTATCGGTATAGTTGCTCTATCATTCGGTTCTATCTTTATTAAATGGAGCGAAAACGAACTTAGTCCCGATGCGACTGTATTTAATCGCTTTTGGCTAGCTACTATATTCTTTGCCCTATGGCAGTTTGCCAAGGTGATAATACAATTTAGAGAAAGGGAACCAATACAACGGCAGCCTTACACTTATCAAAATTTGTTAATATTGTCAACTTCCGGAATCTCGTTTGCCTTAAATCTAGTTTGCATCGCTTGGTCACTGACTCAAACTAGTGTTGCTATTTCTACTGTACTACATAATTTGGCGCCGATATTTACTAGCTTAGGAGCGTGGTTACTATTTAATCAAGGCTTCAACCGCCAATTTGTCATTGGAATGATTATCGCTTTTGCCGGAGCGATTGGCATCGAAATCGAGGAACTCTCTACTGCTACCAGCAATTTAGTTGGAAGTTCAGTCGCAATTTTAAGTGCGATTTTTGCTGCTGCTTATTTGCTAACTGTCGAAAAGCTGCGAACCAAATTCGATTCGGTGACGATACAATTATGGATATGTGGAATTTCTGCTATAGTGATGTTACCGTTAGTTTTATTGAGTGGAGATAAAATTTTTCCTTCTACACTCTCAGGGTGGGCTTGGGTGATTAGCCTTGCTTTGGTTTGCCAAATTGTTGGTCAAGGGTTATTGACGTATAGTCTTAATAAGTTTTCCTCGGTTGTTGTTTCCTTGGTTCATTTGTTAGAGCCAATTATTAGTAGCCTTTTTGCTTGGGTAATATTTTGGGAAAGGTTAAGCTTTTCAAATTGGGTAGGTTTTATAATACTCCTTATCGGTTTATATATAGCTGTCTCTAGCCAAGTTACTGTTGAAAATTAACTTCATTACACCTATTATTAAAGTAGTTAATGATTATAATCCGCAAAAATAAATAATTTTGGTGTTGAAATGTGGTAATGAATTAGAGGTAGATATCTTAGTCAATTCAGGAATTTAAACCGTCTCATCGAACTTTTTAGTCAACATTACTATAATTACTCATGCAAAAATCCAACGTAAAAAACATTTCTCCAGCGACTCGCTACCAAAATGCAGCGATTCAATATTATTTAGAACTAACAAATTCTCCATTCCTACATTACGGGTATTGGGAATCACCACCAGTAGCGAATCAGGAACTGACTATTAGTCAGCTGCGTATTGCTCAAGAAGCTTATTCAAATAAACTTTTAAGTTTTATTCCAGAGGGAGTAAATTCTATTCTTGATGTCGGTTGTGGAATAGGAGGTAATGCTAGTTATTTACTGGAACGTGGTTTTACGGTAGAAGGACTGGCGCCAGATGAACTTCAGGAGGAAATGTTTTTAAAACAAACAAACTGTAAAGCACCATTCCATTTAACCAAATTTGAAGATTTTAAGACAACAAATTCTTACAGTCTCATTCTTCTTAGCGAAAGTAGTCAGTACATAGCGGCTTCGGATATTGCTCAGTGTGCATCACGTTTACTTAGCTCTGATGGTTATTTGTTACTTGCGGATATGTTACGTGTTGACGATAAGTATAATGAAGGTATCTTTTCTAATTGTCATGTGGTTACAGAGCTTAATACTGCGTTAGAGCAAGCTGGATTTGAGCTAATTAAAACTGAGGATATTTCTAGCAAAATTACTCCAACTATTGATTTGTGTGTTGACAACTTTCGGACTTTTGGGTTATCGACTGGTAGATACATTGGAAACGTTTTAAATATTGCGGTACCTCCATTATACGGGGTTTTTAACTGGGCATTTAAACGCTGGCTGCAAAAACCAATTGTTGAAGGGTTACAAGCCAAGTCCATTTTTGAAAAACATTTATGTTATCAAATTCAATTATGGCGCCTGGTTAAAATTTAGGATTAAGTTTAATAGGAATGCAGTTAAATCTACTGTATTCCATTTTGCATTTTTTATTCTGTTAGACATATCTCTTGACGCTGGGCATTTTAGTAACTACTATGTCAATGAATATGTACTTTTCCTTATACAAACTGACTTGGAGGTATCCTTGAATTCCACATCCCTAAAAATGACAAAATTGGCGATAGTTGTAAGTTTTGTCTTGATTGGAAATATTACCACAATAGTTATACCATCAAATGCACAGGTTGCCTCAGAACGTAGCAATAATAACAATGCTGAGTTAAAACAGTTGCTTGATGAAGGACGTAGATTGCTTGATATTGGTGATTATAATGGCGCCATAGACAATTATCAGCGTGCGCTAACTATACAGCCAAAAAATGCTTCAATTCATTCTGGAATAGGTATACTATATGTTAAACAGAGTAACTTGCCTGCTGCTCGAACAGCTTTTCAACGCGCGGTTCAGCTTGCCCCTAATAATGCCGATTACCAGTACGCTTTAGGATATATCAACGCTAATTTAGGAGATTATGCGAAAGCAAAAGAAGCTTATCGAAGAACTGTACAATTAAATCGGCGCCATTTTAAAGGATACATGGGTTTGGCGACTGTTCTCACACGTTTAGGTGAAAATACGGGAGCAATGTGGGCATATCAAGAAGCTGTAAAAATAGACCCGAATAATCCTTTAGTATCTGATTTTCGCAATCAATTAAAAATACTGCAAAATAAAAAATAATATTTTTTGATAGATTGGTGCGTGACGCTACTAGTTTACTCCTCGTAGCTCACCGGAATGCAGCATTCTCAATAAGAGCGAACCTTACGGTTCTACTTTTAAATTAGGACATTAATTTGAGGAAGTTGTGAAGATGAAATGGGTTATGTAAATACGACATGCGCCACACCAGCAGAAATACCAGCACCAACGTAATATTTTAATTAAGTCGGTTGGTGTAGAGGAACGTCCCTTCGAGTTATCCCGAAGGGCGTTCTTCAACCGAAGCTACGTATTTGTGTTTTTCGAGCTATCCCTCATATTACTAATAGTTATCATTGCTGCATACTTGCTTTAGTTCCTCTTATGACTTGGTTCACCTTCAAAAGGTTGAACACCTGTTTCTGGATAATTATCATCTCGCGGACTAAAAATTCTAACAACGGCGCCTGAAATATAACTCACAATTTTTTGCGGTACTTGTTTGATAGTTTCAAGAATAGTTGTGCGATTTGTATTGGTAGGCATAATATATTCCTCATTGATGCCAAAATTTAATTGGATTGATAATACTACTCTTATGAAATAAGCATTGATTCAAATATTTCCATAATGGAAACCTGACTTTAATTGGTGGATTGCGAGTTTTAATAATCATACCTACCTCCAGTTTAGTAATTTAAAGTATCAACCACTACACCAATCATCAAACTGTCTTTCTCTATAAGCTTCTGGAAACTCCTCACAAAATTCTTCAAATGCTGTTTTCTGAAGTTGTTTTGCTTCTTGATGGGCAATTTCAGCTTGAAGCTCATCAACCACATCCCAAGCCGCAGCACATTCCTCTGAGCGTGGAGAAGTGTTTGCACAAACTTCACGAGATTTTTTTATTGCTTCTTGTAGTTCTTGTTCAAGTACAACTGTCCGGGGTAGCTCTACGAACTCGCTTTTGCAAATAATATCAGAAGCCGAAATTATACCGATTAATTCTCCTTGAATAACAGGTGCTTGCAACAAATGATTATCTGCAAATAAGCGGGCTACATATTCTACTCCTAAATCAGGATTGACAGTAATACATGGCTTTGTCATAATTTCATATACCCGTACTTTAGAAGGGTTTTTACCATAGGCAATTACCTTACTAATAATATCTGAATTAGTGATAATTCCATATGCATCTTGAGGATGACGGCGTTCTACGATTAACGCTCTCCAATCGCGCGCTCTCATCAATTTTACAGCTTCACTCACTGTTGCCGAACTGCGTATTGTGGCAACATCATTTGTCATGATATCTGCTGCTTTTAACATATAAATGCTCCTCAACTCATTGGTATTTACCCACGGGTTTTAATTCCCTTATATTTTTACTTATAGAGGAATAAGTTGAGGATTTTGTGAGGACTGTGAGCGAGATGGGCTATGTATATTTTTTGCTCGCACTGGCTCGGTAATTGCCAAGAGTAGCTCCAGAAGCACTCACAATATCCTCACATTTATCAGCTAATCTCAAAGTAGAAAACGGTTCATAACTAATAACCGATGGCATTTGCAACCCGAATTGCAGATGTAACGGTGCTTTCGTGTATACTGCAAACGGGTTAAATATAAACTTTGTCATGCTGAACGAAACGCAGTGCAGTGAAGCATCTTAGAGATTCTAGCCTGCGGCAAATGCTCCGCATTACGCTACGCGACTAATGACATTTCTAAACCGTTCTTAGTATAATCCATCTGCTAAGTATGCTCCCACATGGTAAGTATTATTTTCACCATTTGTTACACTTGCAGAGAATTAGCAGTTTGTACTTGTTGCAATTATTGACTATTGGCTTTAACTGATTGTTGTACTGTTAGAACAGAGCAAAGAGCATGGTGCAAAACATAATTACTAACACTACCCAAAAACAACTCGCTTAATCCAGTTCGACCGCGACGACCGATAATAATTAAATCAGCATTCCAAGTCTGAGCTATTTCACAAATGACTAGACTTGGGTCGCCAAATAAAATTCTAAATTCTGCATCTATACCCAAGTCTATTGCTTGCTGACAAAGTTGCCTTAAAAACTTAATTTTATCTTGTTTAATGTTTTCCGATTCCTGAATGTATTCCTTCACAACTTCTCCGTATAAAGTTGGAATAGCAGTATTAGGATAAACATATATTGGGGGATACTTTTCATCAAAGGGTGATATTACGTTGACCAACATCAAATTTGAAGCAGTCAACTGTGCTAGCGATAAAGCTTTATCCACAACTGGCTGGCAAGTATCATGAGTATCGACTGCAACTAAAATTTTATTAAACATACCTAAAACCTCTGAGTCTTAATACACACGCCTAAATAGAAAGGTATTGAGGTAAGTTCCCTGCTATTCTCTGAAATTAGCATTAGCTAAATCTTCAATACCTCACAATTCTGTTTATACACAAATAATTTGAGGAAGTTGTGAAGAATGCCAGGTAGAGAAGAAATCGTGATTTTATCAGGGCAAAGCTTTTCCTTCAAGCTAAATATGAAGATTGGAACTCTTGGTCTGATTTACAACGTTTTGCCATTCCCTAACAACAAATTGGGGAATCTCCAAGTTTATATAGCGACTACCAGCTAAAGGAATACCAAGTAACACCTCCGAAGTGAGCATGTCGGCAGCTAAATCTTGAAGGTTATATTGACCAACAGTTGGCGCCGGAGCTTCCTCTGGAAAAATATCGGCAGCGATAAAAATTTTACCTGTATTTGTCGTAATCTTAAGTTGCATGGGATGAGCTACTTCGGGGGCGCCTGGTAATCCTATTATTCGTAAATATAATGGAGGCATATTATCTTGCGTTTCCGCTCGTATAGCTTTTGGTGGCTTACTATTTTTGTGCTTGGTTTTATATGTTCCATTCTTACAACATTTATTCCGTTTTTAATTTCTACATCAGATTGATTTAATTATTTGTTTAGTGGCTGGTCTTATATGCTTTTTCTGGTTTGAATTGCTAAAAAGATAAGATTCATAAAGAAGCGATCTAGACCAAAAATAGCAATAACTTACTCAGAAATAATCAATACTGCGGCGCCCTTAATCTTACCGCTACGTAAAGCATCTAAAGCTTCGTTGGCTGCGGTGAGGGGAAATGCTTCGACTTCGGTATGAATAGGAATGTGCGGCGCCAGTGCTAAAAATTCTTCCCCGTCTTGCCTTGTTAAATTTGCTACCGACCTAAGTATGCGCTCTCCCCAAACAAGCCAAGGAACACCAACTCGTTCCCCAACGCGAAAATTTGTTACTTGCTCCCCAGTTTTGACAACCGTACCGACAATCTGATGACCTGGAATTAGCGGTAATTTGGAGTTTGTTAGTTCTCCGTCAACGATGTGTAAATCTGTACGGCAAATACCACAGGTATGTACCTGAATCAGAACTTGATGGGAATTGGGAACAGGTGAGGGCACATCCGCAAGTCTTAGTCTTTGGTTTGGTGCATCCAAAATCATGGCACGCATATATTTTCATCCTTATTTTTGTCAGTGTCAGCAGTTGCAACTGGAATTAGCTAGCGTTTCGGTGATTTATATATTGAGTTTAAAACATAAAAATGAGCAAATCGGGTTTTCGCTTCAAAAACCAGATTGATGAATGAATCAATTTCCGTATTTTTATCCTTTATGCTGCGGGACACTGCGCTCTGCGCGTCTCTACGATTTGGATATGTACCAGGGTCAACGTGAAATGGTATAAGTACGGCGCCTTCACAAGTTCCTCAAATTTTTAACATAGTCTAACAATAAGGTCTTGATAGACCGTAGTAACAATGGAAACTAGTACAATGGTAAAATTTATCAATTTTTTACAGTACGACCTGGCAATTCCATTTTGAGATTCAGCCACATGAAAATGCAAAAACGTATTGGTATTTTAACTAGTGGGGGGGACTGTCCTGGTCTAAATGCTGTGATTCGGGCAGTTGTTAGCCATGCTACTCTCACTTATGGTTGGGAGGTATTAGGTATTCCATACGCTACTAAGGGTTTGCTAGAGCAAAAAGCGATTCCTTTGCGTGTTCATGGTTTAGATTTGCGCGGTGTTGACCCATTATTGAATATGGGTGGAACAATTTTGGGCAGTATTAATAAAGGCGATACTCTTAATCATATTGATGAAATTCTTGCTAGCTATCGAGCATTAGAACTTGATGCATTAATTGGCATTGGTGGGGACGGAAGTTTAGCAATTCTTAACCAACTGCGAACTGCTGGCAATTGGCAATTTATCGCTATCCCCAAAACGATTGATAACGATGTTGCACTTACTGAGCATGTTGTTGGTTTTGATACATCTGTGAATACGATTGTTGATGCCTTAAATCGTTTGACTTTCACCGCAGCCAGCCATGATAGAGTAATGATTGTCGAAGTTATGGGGCGTAGTGCAGGGCATTTAGCCTTACATGCAGGAATTGCAGGAGGTGCGGATGTAATTTTAATTCCCGAAATTCCCTATTCAATTAAAGATATTTGCTTGCATTTACATGAATTACGCGAAAATTGGGGACGTAAATTTGCGATTATTGTTGTAGCAGAAGGCGCCTCAGTTGCTAGTGATTCCGAATGCTACCCCGAATGTGAAAAAACACGATGTGGTATTGGTCAGTACATTGCTGATGAAATTAGTTGTTGCAGCCAAAAACAAATCGACATTCGTGTTTCAGTGTTAGGACACATCCAGCGAGGGGGAATTCCTTCAGCGTTAGACCGTTTAGTTGCAACTGCTTTTGGTAAAGCTGCTGTAGATTTAATTGCACAAGGCGATACAGGTAAGATGGTTGGATGGCACAATGGAAAAGTTGAAGCTATACCTCTTTCTAATGTTCTTGCTCAAAGTCCCTTGCTTGTAAGCGCGAATAGTTATTTAGTCGAAACAGCACGCGCGTTAGGTATTTATGTAGGAAAATAACCAGCAAAAGTTATCACAGTTATCAACTTCCTCACAAGTTCCTCAACTTATTTAAGTACAAATAACAATGTACGGTCTAATTCAAGAGCATTCTCAATAAACGTAGCTTTTTTAAGTTCCCAGTTCTCATCACTTTAAAAAGGATATTGTCTCATGGTATCAACATCAGTAAATCCACAAACAGTAAACCAAAATCCGCTACATGCAATGGTTCTACCGTTTGAAACTGTTAGTATTGCAGATGTCTCTATTGTTGGAGGTAAGAATGCATCATTGGGAGAGATGATTCAGCAACTAACACAGAAAGGTGTGAAAGTTCCTACTGGTTTTGCAACTACTGCTTATGCTTATCGTTACTTCATAGAAAATGCTGGTTTAGAGAAAAAATTACGAGACATTTTTGCCGATTTAGATGTTAAAGATGTTAATAATCTGTGCCAAAGGGGTAAACAAGCGCGTGCATTAATGCTCTCTACTCCATTTCCAAAAGAATTAGAAAATGCAATAACCGAAGCATATCAACAATTATGCGAGAAATATGGCTCGGATACCGATGTCGCAGTACGTTCGAGTGCTACTGCGGAAGATTTACCCGATGCGAGTTTTGCAGGGCAGCAAGAAACTTACCTTAATGTCCACGGTACCAAAGCAGTACTTGAAGCGTGTCATAAGTGCTTTGCATCAATATTTACCAACCGGGCAATTTCTTATCGCCAAATTAAGGGTTTTGACCATTTTAATGTTGCACTTTCGGTAGGTGTTCAAAAAATGGTGCGTTCAGACCTAGCGGCATCAGGTGTAATGTTCTCTATCGATACTGAGACGGGTTTCAAAGATGCAGCATTAATCACAGCAGCTTACGGCTTGGGTGAAAACGTTGTTCAAGGCGCCGTTAACCCCGACGAGTATTTAGTCTTCAAACCTACACTTAAACAAGGATATCGCCCAATAATCAAGAAGCAATTAGGAACCAAAGAAATTAAGATGGTTTATGATTTAAGTGGTTCTAAGCTGACTAAAAATATACCAGTATCCCAATGTGACCGAGTGGCATTTGCTTTGACTAATGATGAAATTCTCCAACTAGGACATTGGGCTTGTTTAATTGAAGAACATTACTCAAAAGTTCGCGGTATTTACACCCCAATGGATATTGAATGGGCAAAAGATGGAATTACCCGCGAGTTATTTATTGTTCAAGCGCGCCCAGAAACAGTACAGTCACAAAAATCACAGAATATTTTACGTACTTATAAATTATTAGAAAAAGGTTCGGAACTAGTAACTGGTCGTGCAGTTGGCGAAATGATTGGACAAGGTAAAGCGCGAATTATTTTAGACATACGTCAAATTAATCAATTCCAAGAGGGTGAAGTATTGGTAACAAATCGTACTGACCCAGATTGGGAACCCATTATGAAGCGTGCAAGTGCAATTGTCACAAACACAGGTGGGAGAGTATGTCACGCCGCAATAATAGCACGAGAGATGGGAATTCCAGCAATAGTTGGTTGTGGTAATGCGACAAAAGTAATTCAATCTGGGCAAGAGATAACCGTAAGTTGTGCAAATGGTGAAACAGGTAGAGTTTATCAAGGCTTAATACCTTATGAAGTCACAGAAATAGCCTTAGAAAAACTTCCTATTACCCAAACAAAAATCATGATGAATGTGGGAAATCCCGAAGAAGCATTTACTTTTAGTGCAATACCAAATGATGGTGTAGGGTTAGCACGGATGGAATTTATTATTGCCAATCAAATTAAAGTACATCCTTTGGCATTGGTAAATTTTGATAAATTAGATGATAAATTTGTAGTCGATAAAATTGCCGCACTAACTTCTCAATATGAAGATAAAACGCAATTTTTTATTGAAAAATTAGCTGGTGGTATTAGCACAATAGCAGCGGCGTTTTATCCCAAACCCGTAATTGTCCGCTTAAGCGATTTTAAGAGTAATGAGTATGCCAATCTCTTGGGAGGAAAGCAATTTGAACCCAAAGAAGAAAACCCAATGATTGGTTGGCGTGGAGCATCGCGCTATTATGACGAACGTTATCGCGAAGGATTTGCACTTGAATGTCAAGCAATGAAGAAAGTACGCGACGAAATGGGTTTAACAAACGTAATTTTAATGGTACCATTTTGCCGAACCCCAGAAGAAGGACGGCGTGTACTTGCTGAAATGGCTCTTCATGGATTAGTGCGAGGAGAAAACGATTTACAAGTTTACGTGATGTGTGAGTTACCAAGTAATGTACTATTAGCTGGGGAATTTAGCGAAATATTTGATGGTTTCTCGATTGGTTCTAATGATTTAACACAATTAACTTTGGGACTCGATAGAGATTCTGAGTTAGTAGCGCATTTATTTGACGAACGTAACGAAGCGGTGAAACGAATGATTGCAAATGCTATACACACCGTTAAACAACACGGACGTAAGATTGGTATTTGTGGACAGGCGCCTAGCGATTATCCTGAATTCGCGCGATTCTTAATAAATGAAGGCATTGATTCGATAAGTCTTAACCCAGATTCTGTACTTAAGACGCGATTAGAAGTAACCAAACATTCTTAAAAACCGATATCCCCGACAACTTCTGCTCTCGTCGGGGATATAAACTTAGCTATCATTATCCCATTCTTCGTTACCAAGTAGATCAATAATTTTATCGCGGAGGAGAAAATCATTTTCTTCTAACTCAAGTTCTATGCAAACCCAATCACGACCAGGAATAAATTTACACAATGTATAAATTGGCTCGTTACGCTGAACTTTTCCTTTTTGCACAAGTTGACGTGCTTCTTCTTTCAAAACTTCTAAGTTGTATTTAACATTAGTTTTCATATAAAGTACACCTCTGATTGATCCGCCAAAATTTTACCCAAAGTAATAAGAAGTGTCTTGATGATGAACCCATTCCGGTCTATACGTAGACAGAGTACGCATATATTGCACACGTTCAAATGCACTTGGATTAAGACAGTTTCTTTGACTAGCCATAAACTACAGTTTATCTACCGTAATTTAGATATATGCGGATTTGGAATAATAAAAATTGTTACTTAGCTACTCTGAGTATGAACCTGAAAACGGCAAAATTTGAAAAACTACTCTAGCTTATCTTAAGCACAAAATTTCAGCAAGTAGAGTTTCAAAAATAGAAATTTTGTACTATTGAATTAAGTGCTTAAGATTGCAAGTTTTAAACTTAAAAACACATAAAAATACGGTTTGCCTATCTAATTATCGTATTATAAAATGAAATTACAAGCTAAAAAGTGACTTACTTAATCCTTACCTTGAGTCTAACTACTGCTATTTCAAAAAAGTCTCCCTTCTGACCTCACGTTCTGTATCTACCATCTGAGTAAATGCAGGACGTGATTCCCCATATTACTCCTCACAATCAAAGATACAAAAATTATGCAGTTACAAGAAGCTATTACACCTAGTAAGCTAGACAAGCGTCCAACTGTAGCAATTGGTCATATTCAACTACTAGTAAGCGATGTTTCAAAGGCTACCGACTTTTTCATCAGGTTAGGTTTGCGGTATATTCATCAATCAGAAGATATCGCCATATTAGAACTACGAGGTGGAACTCACCTGATATTGAAGCAAGCAAAAAGATATATAATGACTGCTGGCACAAAGGCGCCGTTCGATTTGATGGTAGATAATATTGTCGCGACTAGGAACGCTTGCATTAGTAATGGTCTGTTTCCTTCTCCAATTGAAAAAAATCAAGTCCACAGTCAGTTTATTATCAGTAGTCCCGATGGCTATCTAATTACAATTATTTCGTCCCACACAAATGGAAGAATCGTTTGAGGAGTAATGAGTGTTGAGTTCTGAGTGCTGAGTAAACGTTAGAAGTAAATACTCAGCACTCAGCACTTTCTACTCAGCACTAAATTAAGGCTTTTTCTAAATCTGCTTGCAAGTCGAGTTTATGTTCGATACCAACAGATAAACGTACTAAATTATTAAAAATAGGAGCATCCCTAAAAAAGTATCAATGGTGTAGAAGTAGGGATACTCCAAATGAACTGTAACCCGGTTGCAGATGCACCCATATAAAAACTTAAACTAAAAACTTAAACTTTACGCTGAAATTAAGCAGAATATTGAAGTGGGAACGCTTTTGCACTTTTAGGCAGAACAAATACTTTTTGCTGTGCCTCTAAATCCAACTTATCATATTCTTCACGTGTAATTGTTGCTGTTACAGTATGTCCATCTTCAAATGTCAATTCTGCAATAATTTCCCAGCCCAAATGAATTAAGCGGCTGATTTTAGCAGGCACACTACCTTCAATTTTACGTGTTTCTATCATAATATCATGAGGTCGTACAAATACATCTTGAGGATTCTTCTCAAATCTAAAATTTCTAACTAACTGCGAATTATTGGGTAAAACATTCACAGGGCCAATAAAACTCATTACAAAAGATGTTGCAGGATTATCGTAAACGTACTCTGGTGAACCAGACTGCTCAATTCTACCTCTGTTCATTACGACAATTTCATCCGAAACTTCCATAGCTTCTTCTTGGTCGTGGGTAACAAACACCGTTGTTATTTGAACCTGCTCAATTAAATTACGCAACCAGTTTCGCAGGTCTTTCCGCACTTTCGCATCTAATGCACCAAAAGGTTCATCAAGTAATAACACTTTTGGTTGCACTGCCATCGCGCGTGCTAAAGCAACTCGCTGTCTTTGACCTCCAGACAGTTGTGATGGATAGCGGTTTCCTAACCCTGGTAGCTGTACAAGTTCTAACAATTCATCTGCACGTCTGGTAGCTTGCTGTTTGCTGACTTTGCGAATATCTAACCCAAACGCAATATTTTCTTTCACAGTCAAATGCTTAAACAAAGCATAGTGCTGGAACATAAAACCGATATTGCGCTGTTGTACTGTTTGATGGGTTGCATCTTGACCTGCGATATAAATTCGACCTTCGTCAGGTGGTTCCAACCCTGCAATAGCGCGCAGTAAGGTAGACTTTCCTGAACCGGAAGGGCCTAACAAAGCAACTAGCGAACCAGTCTTCACTTCCAGATTAATATCATCAAGAGCAAGAAAACTGCCAAACCGTTTGTTTACGCCTTCGACTGTAATCCCCATTTCTGTAGACTCCTTGGTAAAAATTAACTACTTACAACCTACTTATATTCTCATATTCACCTACAAATCGCTCGGTAATTTGTAGAATTTGTTACCAATATGCGTTTTTTTTGAAGAACCCTGTATTATTTATATAATCTAGCATAAATTTACCGATATTTAGTAGATTCATGCTAGTATTGTAACTGTAATCTAAGTAGCTTGATGTTTTGTAAGGTGGGCAGTGCCGCCTGATGCAAGCATCAGTAAAACTTATAGATAAAATAGAAAATTCCAATACATTAATCGTAATACTTAGCTACTTTATATGGAATGCTAGTAATTAAGTAATACTTTAAACCGACTGACTTACCGTATAATTGCCGTTTTGGTTTCTGCTTGCTAGATACATGTTCCTTTAATTGCTGATAGCACAAGCCAGCAATGGATTTCATTCTTATTATCTTCGGTTGGAGCATTCATGATGAAATTGAAACTAAAGTTATTCCAAAATCTAAAAAAGCCAAAGTTCTTTGCAGCTTTAGCAACCGTTATCGCTTGCCTTGTAGTCATTCCGTTTTTAGCATTACCTGCGTTTTCAGTTGGTCAGAAAGCTAGCATTAAGTTCGTTTCCCCTGCTTGGGTTGCTCAAAATTCTAAAGACTCGAATTTAAGAATATTAGACGTGCGAAATGTACCGTTGGACTATATCTCTGGACACCTTCCAAATTCTGTGAACATTGCAGATAGTGTTTTTCGCGGGCCACGAGAAGGTTTACCAGTACAGTACTGGAATAGTCAAAAGCTGGGAGAAATCTTTACCAACTCTGGAGTTAACAACAACAGTCGTGTTTTGGTCTATTCAGATGGTAGAGATATTCTAGGCGCCACGATGGTTGCTTATTTATTAGAACGTTCTGGACTGCGTGATATTGCAGTACTAGACGGAGGATATAAAGACTATAAAGCAACACAACCTGTAACTAGAGAATTTCCCAAATATAAACCAGGAAAATTTGTAGTCCGAGATAATCCATCTGTTCGCATAAGTCTTGATGAAGTCAAAAAGAAAATTGGTAAACCAGGGGTATCAATAATTGACCCAAGACCAGAGAAACTATTCCGGGGAGAAGAAGATGTGTTTATTCGCAACGGACATATACCGGGTGCAATAAACATTCCTTGGGTGACATTTACACAAGCACAAGCAGAGAATCCCCACAAATTGAAGTCATTAGAAGAAATCAAACAAATTCTGGCAGACAAAAAAGTTAGCCCATCTAGCGACATCATCATTAGTTGCAGCACAGGAAGAGAAGCTACATTACAATACATTGTCTTAAAACATTTGCTAGGGTATCCTAGAGTGAGAATATACGAAGGTTCTTGGACTGAATACAGTTCCTACCCAGATTTGCCTGTAGCTACAGGTTCTGGGCAGGTAAGTTAACGCCTAAAAGGAGTAATATTTATATGAAACTAGGAGTTTTGACGCTAGCATTATTGCTTGTTAGCGTTGTTTACAAAGATACACAGTTACTAAGTAACGCAAATCAAACCTTAATTAGTTGCACCACGAGCGAACCAACTCCACCAAAAAATAGTGGAGGCGGTAAGGGCAATTCGTAAACAATTCGTAGGTTGGGTTGAAGAACGTTAACGGAGTTATCCGAAGGAAAACCCAACCTACAATAATTTAAAACTCTAAAATTTACTTTTATGAGCAGTAATATTAATCGCAATCTTTCATTAAAACATCAGTATTTACAGGAACCTCCCAAACGCGCGCAAAAGTCGATTGTTTTTATTGCTCTTTTAATATTTACTGTTGGAACAATTGCTTTGAGTCAGTATGGTTGGCGCCAAAGCGTATTATTTTTAATCGGTGGATTATTAGGAATAACTTTATATTATTCGAGTTTTGGTTTTACTTCTGCTTACCGCAAGTTTTTATTTAAACGGGATGCAGGTGGAATTTATGCTCAGTTGCTAATGCTGGCAGTTGCTACAGTTTTGTTTGCTCCTATACTTGCTTCTGGAACAGCTTTTGGTCAAGAAGTTAAAGGGTCTATAGCACCTGTAGGAGTTCAAGGAGCTATTGGTGCTTTTTTATTTGGTATTGGGATGCAAATAGCCGGAGGCTGTGGTTGCGGCACGCTTTACACAGTTGGCAGTGGTAGCTTGTCAATGGTTTTTACAGTAATAGCCTTTTGCATTGGCTCATTTTGGGCAAGCTTAAATCGTCACCTTTGGTCTAATTTACCATCTATTCCGCCTGTTGTACTTGGGCAAAGTTTAGGTTGGACAGGTGCCGTCTTTTTACAGCTAACTATATTTATAGTGCTTGCTGGTTTACTTTGGGCATGGAGCAAAAAAGCACGCAAGCAAATAGAAATACCTACTTCACTTATATTTGGCGCCATTGCTCTAGCAATTTTAAATTTTTTAACTTTAATAATTTCTGGTCAACCCTGGCGAATTACTTGGGGTTTTGCTTTGTGGAGTGCGAAAATAGCCACTATTTTTGGCTGGAACCCTTCAAATACTTCATTTTGGGCTGGCAAAGCACAGCAAACAGCTTTATCACAAAGCGTGTTTGCTGATATCACTTCAGCAATGAACATTGGGATTATTTTAGGAGCATTTTTGGCAGCAGCGCTTGCAGGTAGACTAATTCCCAAAACTCAAATAACTCCCAGTATCATCGCATCAACGCTTTTAGGTGGTCTATTAATGGGTTACGGCGCCCTAAATGCCTTTGGTTGTAATGTTAACGCCTTCTTCGGTGGTATAGCTTCTACTAGTTTACACGGTTGGATTTGGATTATTTTTGCTTTACTCGGAAGTTTCATCGGCGCCAAATTACGCCCAGTATTTGGGCAACAAATTTAAATTGGTATTTCAACGGTGCGTATAGGCGCCTTACGACTCAAAATCTGTACATTTGGTTGGAAAAATTAGAGATTGATTTTTAAACCAACCTCCTCGACTCTCCATTTTTTATACTGTGAGCGCCTGCTGTTAAACTCAAAATCTAAAACTTTTACATTGGCTTAAATACACTGGCGCCTAACCCAGGTGTAATATTAGCTGTTTTTTGAAGTTCTAGTTCTAGTTGTAAAAGAGTTGGTGCCATTACAGGTAAAAACGCAACTTCTCGCAGTCTCCGTGCAGTTCCGCTGGGCTTTAAGTAAGCATTTGTACCTTTGGCTTCTAATTCTAACCAAACTGAGTCTAATGCAAGTCTAGTTAAAGCTACCCGCAGTTCTAATATCTCGCGTTTTGATGAGTTGAAGTTTTGCAAACTGCCTAGTTTCCAAATTTGAGCTTCTAACTGAGTTAGAGTAAAAAAGTTATATCTGAGACGGTTAACTAACGCTTCTTCATTGTCTCCGTCTGTCGAGTGCAAAGTTTCTTGTAGTGACCGTCGTGTTATTCCTAGTCCTAACGCACATTGCATGAGTATTAATTTAGGGCGAATTTGTGATAGGAATAAATCAGCATCTTCACTGATAATCCATTGACGAGACAAATTCACTTTATTTAAACGTAGTGTACTTGTCCAAGATGCTTGCAACCCTAATAGCTGTAAATCATCTCCTCGTTGTATTCCTTTTGCTTTAGACGGCACAGCGACTATTAATGTTTTTCCATCATCCGTTTTTGCTTTCACTACTACAAAAAAGTTTTTCGGTTGCACGTTGGACACCCACGGCAAGAAACCCTCCAAAGTTACTGTATCTTTTTCTAGCGATGCATTAACTGGCGCCGCAGAAACAACATCTTCAATTACTATGGCGCCAGAGCATTCTGCCCGTAGAATTTTGGGTAGTATTTGCAAATTTAACCAGCGATTAGAACTTAATATTAGGTATTCAATAAATGTCCGCTGGCACCAAAATACAAATCCGCTTGTTAAACATTGTTCTGAAACAGTAGCGATTTCTTCAACTGCACTAAATAATGTTCCATCTAACCCACCAAGACTTTCTGGTACACCATGTGCTAACCGTCCTGAAGAAGATAACATATCCAGTGATGAACTTACACTGCACCCTGATACCCCTTCATTCAACCAGTTCGCTTGTTCTGCCAAAGACAATTCGATAGTTCTGTATTGGCTAACCATTGATGATTCTCCTTAAATGTAATGATGATACTTGGAAGCTGTCGGGGCGCCCAAAAACCTTCAACATCACACTGCTCTGATTCGCCCCTGACCAAATACAATGCTCTTGGACAAGATAAAGTACTGTTAATCGATAAAGTTTACGTATTTTACTTTTATTTACTTTGTCACGAGTTTCTCCAAAACGCAAGTAGAAAAGTTTAGAAAATTAAAGGGTATATAGTGCCTAACTATTCTTATTCATAGCTTTCAGCCATTTACGAATAAATTCCTTAACAAAAGTTAATCAAAAAAACTATTGTGTTTGCACAGTGCTAATGGCATACTAAATTCTATAAACTACGGTAACTTGATGTAGTTAACGTATTTATCAACATGGTTATAAACAAAGTACAAGCAAGGAGATTAAAGCAATGGTATTAGATGCATTCACCAAGGTTGTTGCTCAAGCAGATACACGTGGAGAGTATCTTAGCAATTCGCAGTTAGATGCTCTACTAAATCTTGTTAGGGAAGGAAATAAGCGTGTGGATGTTGTCAATCGCATATCGAGCAACGCTTCGGCAATTGTTGCGAATGCTGCACGCTCTTTGTTTGAAGAACAACCTCAACTGATAGCTCCAGGTGGTAATGCTTATACTAGTCGTCGTGCAGCTGCTTGCTTGCGAGATTTAGAAATCATTTTGCGCTATGTGACTTACGCAATATTTGCAGGTGATGCCAGTGTGTTAGATGACCGTGCTTTAAACGGGTTACGCGAAACCTATTTAGCGTTAGGAACTCCAGGAGCTTCAGTAGCTGTTGGGATTCAAAAGCTCAAAGAAGCTTCACTTGCGATTGCTGGAGACCCAAATGGAATTACTCGCGGTGATTGCAGTGCTTTGCTTTCGGAAGTCGCTAGTTATTTTGATCGTGCGGCATCAGCAGTAGCATGAATCAAATAAAACTTTCTTTTCTTAATACACAAACCAATCAGGGAGATTATAAATCATGTCCAAAACACCTTTAACAGAAGCAATTGCTACAGCAGATTCACAAGGGCGCTTTTTGAGCAGCACTGAATTTCAAGTCGCTTTCGGACGTTTTCGACAAGCTACTGCTTCACTTGAAGCGGTGAAAACTTTGTCTGGTAGAGCGCAGAGTCTTGCTGAAGCTGCTGCAAATGCTGTGTACCAGAAGTACCCTTACACTACTCAGTTGCAAGGTCCAAACTATGCGTCAGACGCTCGTGGTAAGCAAAAATGTGTGCGTGATATTGGCTACTACTTGCGAATTATTACATATGCATTAGTTGCAGGTGGTACGGGTCCAATTGATGATTATCTGATTGCTGGTTTAGCTGAAATCAACAAATCTTTTGAATTGTCTCCAAGTTGGTATATTGAAGCTCTGAAACACATTAAGGCAAATCATGGTCTGACGGGTGACCCAGCTGTAGAAGCTAATTCGTACATTGATTATGTAATCAATGCCTTGAGTTAATTGTTGCTTCAAAGCTCAATAGCGCAATGTTTTCCTCGGTCTTGAAATTTCCTAAATTCCGATAATTAAAGTATTCTCCTATTTCTGCTGTCTTGGTAGTGGATAGTTTAAGCGTGACTATCTGCTACTAATTTTTATTTATATACTCGGTTTCTGGGAGTTTTTTTAAGCTTGGGTCTATTTGACTCTGACGCTCAAACCGTAGGTCTACACCACAGAAAGCCTTTTCTCCCTAACATCCGTGTCAGTTTTGTAACCCCTGCTACATCTCGCCACAGTAGGGTTAACACAACTGCTATCATCAAAGGTAAATTGAGAATTCTATCGTCTCTACTTAGCACTAATTAAGGGCATTTTCTAAATCTGTTTGTAAATCAAGTTTATGTTCGATACCAACAGATAAACGTACCAAATTATCTTTAATTCCTCGCTTCAAACGTTCTGCTTCTGGAATTGCGCCATGAGTCATTTTAACGGGATAGCATAGTAACGATTCGACGCCACCTAAACTTTCTGCGAGTAAGAATAGTTTAATGCGAGAGACAAATTTTTCAACTGCTGCAAATCCACCTTTGAGTTCTAAGCTAATCATGCCACCAAAACCTGACATTTGAGTTTTGGCTAGTTGATGCTGTGGGTGGTTTGGTAAACCTGGGTAGTAAATGCGTTCAACTTTAGGATGGTTTTGTAAAAAATTCGCCAGGTGTAGAGCATTAGTTTCGTGTTCGCGCATTCGTACTGCTAATGTTTTAATTCCTCGCAGTACTAAATAACTATCAAAGGGGCTAGGAACGGCGCCGATTGCGTTTTGATAAAATTTAAGTTGACTATATATTTCTTCATTTGAGGTGATAACTGCACCACCGATAATATCACTATGTCCTCCTAGATATTTTGTAGTACTGTGAACTACAATATCGGCGCCTAATTCTAGAGGTCTTTGAAAGTAAGGACTAACAAATGTATTATCAACTACTAAAATTAGTTGATTTTGACGTGCGATAGTAGCCAGAGATGCAATATCAACAATTTTTAATAATGGATTTGTGGGTGTTTCAATCCAAATTAATTTAGTGTTGGGTTGAATTGCGTTTTGAAAACTAGAGTTAACGTCTTCTACATTGATATCTACATAGGTAGTCGTCACACCCCAATTCCTGACTACTTTTTCAAGTAATCTATATGTACCACCATATAAATCATCCACTGCGACAATATGGTCGCCATTTTTAAGTAAACTAAGTACAGTAGTGGTAGCAGCTAATCCAGAAGCGAATGCTAAACCGAATTTACCAGATTCTATCGAAGCAAGAGCTTGTTCTAATGCTGCCCTTGTCGGGTTGCCCGTGCGAGAATATTCGTATCCTTTGTGCTTGCCAATTGCTTCTTGTTGATATGTAGATGTTAAATATATAGGAACATTAACTGCACCTGTTTGCAAGTCAGGTTCTTGTCCATCGTGAATTGCTTTAGTTTCAAAATGCATTGTTCTACCCTATGATATACTAATTTTGGCTAATCCAATATTTGATTAAATCTGCTCTGGTAATTAGTCCAACAGGCGCCTCGTCTCGCTTTATAATAATACCTGTTGTTCCTGAGAGCAATAAACGATAAGCTTCAGAAATATCAATATTTTGGTCTAATATAGGTAATGGTTTACCCATGACTGCCGATACTTCTTGATTTGTAAAGTTAATTCCCTCATGTAGTAACTTCATTAAAGCTGCTTCATTCAAGTTTCCTACCACTTGTTGATTATCGATAACTGGTATTTGGGAGATATTAAGCTTTTGTAATAGATTGGTTGCTTGACTTAAAGTATCATATGGGCTTACAGAAATAAGCGGTGGAAAATCTTTTTGTGACAAAATTTCACCAACTTTAATTGATTTAACTGTTTTACCTTCCCAAAAGCCATTTTCTTGCATCCAAGCATCAGAGTAAATTTTATTAATATAATTTCTACCTGTATCTGGTAATAAAACTACTATATATTTAGGTTCAGTTAGTCGAACTGCATATTTTAATGCTGCTGCTACTGCTGTACCACAAGAACCTCCAACTAATAAACCTTCTTCTCTGGCTAATCTTCTTGCTGTATTAAATGATTCTTTATCACTGACGCGAATCATTTCATCAACTAACTGACGGTTGAAGGTTTTAGGAATAAAATCCTCACCGATACCTTCTACTTTATAAGATTTGGGTGAGTCTCCTGATAATATAGAGCCTTCTGGGTCGGCACCTACAATTATTATATTGGGATTTTGTTCTTTAAGATATTTGGCGACACCAGATATAGTACCTCCGGTTCCCATCCCTGCTACAAACACGTCAATTTTACCTTGGCTCGAAGTCCAAATTTCTGGTCCCGTTGTTAAGTAATGCGCTAGCGGGTTATTGGGATTTTCAAATTGATGTGGACGAAAGGCGCCTGGTATTTCTTTGGCTAATCTTTCCGCGACACCGTTATAACTTTCGGGTGAATCTGGAGGTACATTCGTTGGGGTAATTACTACTTCGGCGCCGTAAGCTTTGAGTAAATTGATTTTATCTTGACTCATCTTATCGGGCAATACAAAAATACAACGATATTTTTTAACTGCACTAATTAAAGCTAGCCCCACACCTGTATTACCAGCAGTCGCTTCAATAATAGTACCACCAGGTTTTAAGGCGCCTTCTCTTTCTGCGGCCTCAATCATAGCTAGTGCAATTCTATCTTTTGTGCTGCCACCAGGATTCAGAAATTCCGCTTTGACGTAAATAGGTGATAGAACATCTTGAGTAACTTTATTCAGACGAATTAATGGAGTCCTACCAACTGCTTCTAAAATATTGTTGTAAAGCATAATATTAAAGGTTTTGTAATTGTTGCAGCTTCAGAATGCGTGTACCAGCAGCAGCTAAAGTTTCTGGCTTTTTACTGAAGCAAAAACGAATAAATTTGTTACCAGCTTCTTTGTTAGCGAAAAAACTCGAACCCGGAACGACTGCTACACCAATATCTTTAATTAGGTACTTAGTAAATTCCACATCGCTTAAGTAACCAAAGCTAGAAATATCTGCAAAAACGTAATAAGCTCCTTTCGGAATAAAGTAAGGAATTCCAGCTTGATCTAAAATATCAAGTATAGTGTTGCGCTTCTCTATATATAGCTTCGCCAAGTCTTCGTAATAACTCACTGGAAAATTCATCGCCGTTACCCCTGCTCTTTGTAACGGTGCAGGCGCCCCAACGGTAAGAAAATCATGGACTTTACGAATTGCCGCAGTTAATTCTGGGTTTGCCAAAATATAACCAACACGCCAACCAGTCACACTATAAGTTTTAGAAAGACCATTGATAGTGACGGTTCGCTCCGACATACCTGGTAAAGTTGCCATTGCGATATGCTGCGCTTCATCATAAAGAATATGTTCATATATCTCATCAGTAAACGCTAACACATCCCATTTCTGACATAGTTGAGCTATTAACGTCAGTTCTTCGCGCGTGAATACTTTTCCTGTTGGGTTATGGGGAGTGTTTATAATTATCGCTTTGGTATTTTCATTAAAACTATTACGCAGTTCTTGCTCATCGAACGTCCACTCTGGAGGATGCAGCGATACATATCTAACTTTGGCGCCTGCTAACACCGCATCGGGGCCATAGTTTTCATAATATGGTTCAAACACAATTACCTCATCACCCGGATTCACAGTTGCTAGCATAACCGCCGCCATCGCTTCTGTTGAACCACAAGTAACTGTAATATGCCGTTCCGGGTCAATATCTAGACCTAAATACCAGCGAACTTTTTCTGCTATTGCTTGACGAAAGGGTTTATCTCCCCAAGTAATCGCGTACTGATTAACATCCTCTTCTATCGCTTCACAAGCTGCCCGCTTTAACTCAACAGGACAAGAAAAATCAGGAAAACCCTGCGCTAAATTCACGGCGCCGTATTGCAATGCCACCCTCGTCATTTCTCGTATCACCGACTCGGTGAACTGGGTAGCTTTATGCGAAACGTAATTTTTACCTACTGTAACCACCCTTGTGCCTCCGTTTACTCATATTCTACGGCAACTTGCCCGGAAAACCGTATTACATGTAAGTATGACATATATTTTATGGAGTTCTCTTAATTTCTTTCGCGACTCAACAAACAATAATAATGTAGAGACGTGTAATCCGGAGGATTTACCCTAGAGATTAATTACGTCTCTACGAAAATTTTAACCCGAAATTTATAGACTGTGTGAAGTGTGATTATAAAGCTAAGTAGCTAGCCATTTCACATAATAGTGAAAACACCCTAATATATATTAATATTGTAACCTATGCTGCATACTTTAATGAAAAATATTTTGCATCTTTGGGCTTAACAAATACTTTTTGCTGCGGTTTTAAATTTAATTTATCATACTGCTCGCGAGTTAGGTTAGCTGTGATTGTATGCCCGTCATCAAATGTTAACTCGACTAGAATTTCCCAGCCTAAGTGAATTAAACGACTTATTTGAGCTGGTACACTACCTTCTATTCTACTTGCTTCTATCACAACATCGTGTGGTCGTACAAATACATCTGGCGCCGCATTACCCAATTCAAAGTTACGAACAAATTGTGAATTTCTCGGTACAACGTTTACGGGACCAATAAAACTCATAACAAAAGCAGTTTCTGGATTATCGTATACATGAGCAGGTGAACCTACTTGTTCAATTTTTCCTTTGTTCATGACGACAATTTCATCCGAAACTTCCATTGCTTCTTCTTGGTCATGGGTAACAAACACCGTCGTAATTTGAACTTGCTCAATTAAATTACGTAACCAGTTTCGTAGGTCTTTCCGCACTTTTGCATCCAAAGCACCAAAAGGTTCGTCAAGTAATAACACTTTTGGTTGAACTGCCATCGCGCGCGCTAACGCAACCCGTTGTCTTTGACCTCCAGATAGCTGGGATGGATAGCGGTTTCCCAACCCTTTTAACTGCACTAGTTCTAATAACTCTTCGGCTCGTCTTGTAGCTTGTTGCTTATTGACTTTGCGAATATCTAACCCAAACGCAATGTTCTCTTTCACTGTTAAATGCTTGAATAAAGCATAGTGTTGGAACATAAAACCGATATTGCGCTGTTGCACAGTTTGGTGAGTAGCATCTTGCCCAGCAATATAAATTCGACCCGTGTCTGGTGGTTCTAATCCCGCTATCGCGCGTAGTAAGGTAGACTTTCCTGAACCTGAAGGACCCAACAGCGCAACTAGCGAACCTGTCTTTACTTCCAAGTTAATATCGTCAAGAGCAAGAAAACTACCAAACTGTTTATTTACGCCTTCGACTGTAATCCCCATTAACCGTAGACTCCTTTGTAAAAATTGACAGCTAACAACTTACTATACTCTCATAATCACCTACAAGTTGGTCGGTATTTTGTAGATTTTGTTACAATATGCTCTTTCTTTAAAAAAATTATGTAAAGTTTATTGTACTTACAGTAAATCTACCGACTTTTAGTATATTGGTGGTATTATCATAACTGCAAACTAATTACACAGGTAGAGTCAGAAGCTGCAACTCCTAAAAATAGAGCTTCCCAAGTGTGAGTGCGATATAAGAATTGTTTTAACAATTGTGCATCAACTTTGAGTAATATTACGCGTACATAATTGAGAACAAGCATATAAAGTTTATTTGTTTGGAGTTCTTATACCGACTCGTCAATATAATCAATATCAACTAAATTTGTAATACCAATAACCGCTGCAACAATGAATAAAACAAGTAATGATGCTCAAAAGCCAAGTAACTTAGAAAATTCATCTAATAATGAAAAATTACTGCTACGGATATTCGACCGTCGAGACATTATTCCTGAACGCAATGATGTGCTATGGAAAATTGAAAGTGGTGTCGTTCGTAGTGCCACCTGGAGCGAAGATGGAACATTTATAACTTTAGGTTATTGGGGTGTTGGAGATGTGGTTGGTTTTGCATTATCTAAAATTACACCCTACCAATTAGACTGTTTAACTCCAACAGAAGTAACTATTATTCCACCGCAATTTTGGTATAAACATATAAACCTCTTGTTTTCTCATATTCAGCAAACAGAGGAGCTACTAAGCATAATTAACTACAAAGGTGTTCATATAAGGATGTGTCAATTTTTGATATGGTTGAGCGATAAGTTTGGTCGTGATGTCGAAAAGGGGAAGTTGATTGATATTCACCTCACTCACCAAGATATTGCAGAAGTTTTAAATACTACAAGAGTCACAATTACGCGCTTGCTCATGCAATTAGAAGCAGAAGGAAAACTTACACGGCATAAACGTCAAATTATTGTAACACAAAGTTTACTTGGCTTACGTGACGCCTAGTAGAAACGTTACATGTAACGTCTTTACTTGTTACATGGTTATCTAGAATACATAACTACAAATAATCTATCAATATTGTGTAGTTTCGCTCTTGAAAATTAAGTAAGTACTCTGTAATCTGTGATATACGCATATAGAACTTAAAGTCTGTGGGGTACAGAGTTATCTTCGACTAAATTCAAACAAAAAATAAAGGGAATTTGTGTAAGCTATGGCAGTTTTGTCTTCTAAAAAAGGTTTGCAGACAGATACACCTGCTTGGAAACAATTTTTCAACGTATTAATTGGTAATTCTTGGGCTTGGCGGATTAGTGTCATATATTTGACAATAATGCTGATAATACCAATAATTGCCATGTTTCTAAAATCTAGCGGTGAACCTCCAGCAGAGTTTTGGAGAATTGCTACTAGTCCAATGGCACTGTCTGCATATGATGTGACTTTCACTACATCTTTAGTTACGGCTTTAATTAATGGAGTTTTTGGGACTCTGCTTGCCTGGGTGCTTGTTAGATATGATTTTCCGTTTAAAAAGTTAATTGATGCTTCTGTAGATTTACCCTTTGCTTTGCCGACAGCTGTAGCGGGTTTAACGTTAGCAACAGTTTATAGTGAGAACGGTTGGATTGGTCAGTTATTTACTCCCTTTGGAATTAAGATATCCTTCACTCGTGTTGGTGTAGGTATTGCAATGACTTTTATATCGCTATCTTTTGTGGTGCGAACAGTGCAACCTGTACTTTTGGAACTAGAAAAGGATATTGAAGAAGCTGCTTGGAGTTTAGGCGCCAGTCAGTTTCAGACTTTCGTTCGAGTAATTCTACCACCATTATTGCCATCAATTTTAACTGGTGTGGCATTAGGTTTTTCACGTGCGGTAGGGGAGTTTGGGTCTACTGTAATTATTTCCTCCAATACACCGTTCGAGGATTTAATAGCACCCGTACTAATTTTTCAACGCTTGGAGCAGTATGACTATTCTGGCGCCACTGTAATTGGTGTTGTGATGCTGCTGATTTCTCTAATATTACTGCTGACAATTAACTTACTGCAAGCTTGGGGAAGAAGATATGGCTAATAGTGAAAATCTTGGTACAAAGAAAAAAAGTCTCGTTGAGATTGTTTTGATTGTAGTTGCACTGACTTACTTATCTTTAGTCATATATATTCCAACCATAAATGTTTTCGTCCAAGCTTTTCATAAAGGTATCGGGCCGTTTATATCAAACTTGAGCGAACCTAACTTCCTTTTTGCAGCCCGATTAACACTAATACTTGCCTTAATAGCTGTACCTGTAAATACAGCGTTTGGTCTATCTGCTGCATGGGCACTAACACGCAAAAATTTCCCAGGTCGTGCGTTTATTTTAAGTGTAATTGACCTGCCTTTCTCAATCTCACCAGTAGTCGCCGGCTTAATGATTGTATTATTATACGGGCGCAACGGTTGGTTCGGCGCCTGGTTAATAGAAAACGACGTTAAAATTATCTTTGCTTTACCAGGGATGATACTTGCAACCGCATTTGTTAGTATACCTTTCGTCGCGCGCGAAGTAATTCCTATACTAGATGAATTAGGCAAAGATCAAGAAGAAGCAGCAGCAACACTTGGCGCCAATGGTTTCCAGATATTTTGGCGTGTTACTCTACCCAATATTCGTTGGGGTTTACTCTATGGTGTACTTTTAACCAACGCTAGAGCAATGGGTGAATTTGGCGCCGTATCAGTAGTATCTGGAAACATCGCTTCCGAAACTCAAAGTTTGCCTTTATTTATCGAAGACGCTTACAAACAATATCAAACAGAAGCAGCATTCTCAGCAGCCGTAATTTTGGCACTATTAGCACTTGTTACCCTTGTCTTGAAAGAAGTACTTGAAAGCAAAACTGGTAATTCCAGAAAAGCATCTCATTAGAGTAAGCCAAAAAATGAACTATCCTGTGGTGTCATGCCCAGGTAGAAGCATCTTCGCAAGATTCTAGCCTGCGGCAAATGCTCCGCATTACACTGCGTTCAGAATGACCGAAAAGCATTTTTTTCGTGGAGTTCTCTTAGTGTTTTGTGTACTGCAATGCTTGAGAAGAATTAAGCAGTATGCGATTCTATAATTTAACAAACAAACTACGGTTATTTGATAAATAAATCGTAGTTTTATTTAGGAGAAGACATAACTATGCCACAGCATACACCAGGTATATTTGGCGCCTTGCTACAACGTTCCAATAAAACTTTTGCCTTATTTGCAGCAGCAGGCTTGGGTATAAGCTTGGCGATTCCAGTTTTTGCTGCAAGCACAGTTGGCTCGGGTAATGCACCAGTTGCTCAGAAGAATCAACTAATTGCTCAAAGGGGTGGCAGGGTTGAAATTACTTTAGTATCTTATGCAGTCACCAAAGCCGCTTACGACAAAATCATTCCTGATTTTAAAGCCCAATGGAAAAAACAAACTGGTCAAGATGTAGAAATCAAGACTAGTTACGGTGGTTCTGGTACACAAACTCGTGCCATCATTGATGGATTACAAGCTGATGTCATCAATTTAGCATTGGGTTTAGATGTCAATAGAATTCAACAATCTGGTTTAATTCAACCAGGTTGGGAAAGAGAACTTCCAAATAATGGGATAGTTACTCGTTCAGTAATAGCCTTTGAAACTCGTGAAGGTAATCCAAAAAGAATTCAAGGTTGGAAAGATTTGACGAGAAGAGATGTCAAAGTTATTACTGCAAATCCAAAAACATCAGGCGTTGCTCGTTGGAACTTCTTAGGACTATGGGGTTCTGTAATCAATACTGGTGGTAATCTAGCTGCTGCAAGGGAATATGTAACTCAGGTTTATCGTAACGTTCCAGTATTACCAAAAGACGCGCGTGAAGCAAGCGATGCGTTCTACAAAAAGAATCAAGGTGATGTACTACTGAACTACGAAAACGAAGTCATCTTAGCTGGCAAACAAGGAAAAACATCACCTTCTTACATAGTGCCTCAAGTCAACATTTCTATCGATGCACCTGTTGCAGTTGTAGACAAGGTTGTAGACAAGCGTGGAACTCGTAAAGTTGCAGAAGCCTTTGCCAAGTTCCTTTATACTCCTCAAGCGCAACGTGAATTTGCCTCAGTTGGCTTCCGTCCAGTAAACGCGACTGTAGCCAGAGAGTATCAAAAACAATTTCCTAGAGTTGCAACCCTCAAAACAGTAGCTGACTTTGGTGGTTGGGAAAACGTTCAGAAGAGATTCTTCGCTGATGGTGCCATCTTCGACCAAATTTATACCAGACGCTAGAATTTTCCAAATTTTCCCGTCAAATTGTTAATTTCGCCTAAATAAAGGAGTCACCCTTAGATTTACTCTGAGGGTGACTTTTTTATGCTTTTGTAACGAAAAGCACTTACTCTTGTAATTTTTTGTGAGATCGTGCTATTTAGTTATTAATTACACTAAGTTGACCGATTTACAGTAGATTAACTGTTCAGGGTGCTTTGTGGGGTTTTAGAGTTTTTTTGTGCAAGATGCCATTGCGGGAGTCCGGATGGTAACAGGAGCGTTCGTTCGTTGATTCAAAAGTTTGTCCTATAAAGAGTGGTGTGTTGGTGAAGTTATGAAAAAAGCTTTTTGGAATTTATCAATAGTATGCAGTGTTTTGGTTTTACCTTTTTTATCAGCAACGAGTGCTTTTGCTGATATCCAAGAGGAGAAGCAAGAGGAGACAGAAGCGCTTACATCATTGGATGAAAATTCTGTTCTCGACTTTAACAAGATTGAGAGTGGTACAGCACAGGCGCCTACAGAAGAAACTGCTCAAAATCCATCTGATACGTCTACTATAGATGAGACTCCTGTGACATCTGTATCACAATTTTCGGATGTGGCACCTACAGATTGGGCTTTTCAAGCACTCCAGTCTTTGGTAGAGCGATATGGGTGTATTGCTGGATACCCTAATCGTACTTATCGTGGTAATCGTGCTTTAACACGCTATGAATTTGCAGCAGGGTTAAATTCTTGTTTAGAGCAAGCTACAAAATTAATTGCGTCATCAACAAGCAACTTGGTGACAAAGCAAGATTTAGACACTATACAAAGACTAAATCAAGAGTTTCAACCAGAACTCGCTCAATTAAGAGGAAGAATAGATAATCTTGAACAAAAGGTTGCAGAAGTTAAAGCGAGCCAGTTTTCAGCAACAACGAAACTTACGGGTGAAGTTCAGTTTGTGGTTGGAGGAGTTTTTGCAGGTAATAACGTTATTACTAAGCAACCAGCACCGCGCACTATTACATTTGCAGACCGGGTTCGTCTAGTATTAAGTAGTAGTTTCAGTGGTAAAGACCAACTACGTTTAACACTCTCAGGTGGAAATATTACAACTTTGGGTGGTGTTCCTAATCCTAGAGGCAATTTTTCCAATCCTCTTAGTTCAAGTAATCCGACTGGTGGGATTTTTGGAACTTTTGACGGGAGAACTGCCGATAATGCTAGTCCAGCTTTTGGCGCCAATCAACTTGCTCTCGGTGGTATTCGTTATCGGTTCCCACTTAGTGATAATACCCAATTTAATGTTTTTGCTCAGTCGGATGGCGCTTTAGAGATTGGATTATCTGGACCAACTAACCCATTTTTTGAAGGGTCTGCTGCAAACGGGATTTCACGATTCTCACGTCGGAATATGGTGTATAACTATGGAGATACTGGTCCCGGAATTGCCATACTGCATAAATTCAATAAGCAGTTTGAATTGGGAGTATCTTATAGTGCCCCTAATGGTGATAATCCCACACCTAATAATGGCTTGTTTACAGGTAGATATGTTGCCTTTGGACAGCTAACATACTTTTCCCCTAGTCGGGATTTTCGATTTGCTTTAAGTTATGCCAACACATACAGTCCACCAGGAACTCTAGGTCAAGGTGGAACTAACTTTGGCCCTGCTGCTGGTAGTAATTTGGCAAACAGCACTATCTCAACTAACCTTCAAAATGCCGCAAATGGGATTGTTGATAAAGGAACAGTAGGAAATCTTTATGGGATTGGAGCTTTTTATAAGTTGAGTCCAAAGTTTGCAGTCAATGGTTTTGTCGGTTATTCTTCACACCGTTTTTTGGAACACGGTGATGCTGATGTTTGGAACTGGGGTGTTGGACTATCATTCCCTGACTTGGGTAAAGAAGGTAGTTTAGGAGGCCTTTTTGTTGGTATGGCGCCAAAACTAACTTCACTTAGTAGAAATGTAGATTTGGGAGCAGGTCGAGGACAAGCAGATAAAGATACCTCGCTTCACGTTGAGGGATGGTATCAGTACCAACTCACCGATAGTATTGCCATTACACCAGGTTTCATTTGGATAACTGCTCCCAACTCTGATGAAAGCAATCCTGATGCTGTGATTGGTTGGTTACGTACTACTTTTAGATTTTAAGCCAATTTTTTATCGACATAATACTGTAAATCGATAAATTTACAGTATTATATTTTTAATAGGGGGCAAACAAAAATGATTAACCAACTTTTTCAAAGAGTAACAGCGCGGTTACGGGGATGGAGGTTATTAACTATTCCATTTCTTGGCGCCTTTGTTACTGGTTTATGTCTTAGCCTGTTATTTGCTGCTTGCACGGCTAACAACGCAAGTAATACAAATACTGTGTCTGCTAATAATTCAAATCAGACCAAAGCATCAGTAGTAAGATTTGGTTATCAAAAATCATTGATTTTACTAAAAAGCAAAGGAGTATTAGAAAAGCGTCTTCAACCAGAAGGAGTAAAAGTACAGTGGATAGAGTTTCCTGCTGGGCCACAGCTTTTAGAAGCATTGAACGTAGGCAGCATTGACTTTGGACACACAGGAGAAACACCACCAATTTTCGCTCAAGCAGCAGGAGCAGCATTAACATATATAGCAGGAATTGCACCTAGTCCTGCAAGTCAAGCTATTCTTATACCGCAAGACTCACAAGTAAAAACCATTGCTGACCTCAAAGGTAAAAAAATAGCTTTACAAAAAGCTTCTAGCGCTCATTACTTGCTCGTGCAACTTCTTGAAAAAGCAGGATTGAAATATACTGATGTTCAACCTGTGTTTTTGCCACCAGCAGACGCGCGCGCGGCTTTAGTCAAAGGTAGCATTGATGCATGGGCAATTTGGGATCCCTTCTTTGCTGCTGCTGAGAAATCAGTTAATGCTCGTGTGTTAGCAACAGGTGAAGGACTTAATAAACAGGGGGGATACTATCTAGCTTCCCGAAATTTCGCGACCAATAATAAACCAACAATCAAAGCAATATTAGAAGAAATCAAAGCTTTAGAAGATTGGTCAAATCAAAACCGAGATGCTGTTGCAGAAACTCTTTCACCTGTACTAGGTATAGATTTAGACACCATGAAAAAAGCTACGCAAAGAAAACAATTTGGTGTTGTGCCTATAGATAATAATTTAATTCAAGTTCAACAACAAGTTGCTGATAAATTTTACGAGTTAAAATTGCTACCCAAGCAAGTCAATATCAAAGAAGCAACACTGGCGCCAGAGCAGTACGCAGCATTTACACCAACAACATAATAATGATGCTTGTATTTTCCACATAATTATGTCAAACTTAAATAAAATACGGTATCTATACTGATTAACCGTATTTTAATTTCAAGATACGGATATCGGAGTCAGTAAGTGAATAAGTAAAATCTTAGAAAATTAAGAGGTTAAGGTAATGACGACTGAAGCACGTGGAATGCGGTTACAACTTCATTCTTTGACAAAATCTTTCGGTGCCAAGACGGTCTTGAGAGGAGTTGAGGTAGACATTGATGAAGGTGAGTTTGTAGCTATTGTCGGTCGTAGTGGTTGTGGTAAAAGCACAATGTTACGTTTGATTGCAGGACTAGAGGCGCCGACTACAGGTAATGTGGCGTTGAATGGAAAAGTGTCGCATCAAAAAATTAATCCGGCAGTTCGGATGATGTTTCAAGACCCGCGACTATTACCGTGGGAAAGAGTATTATCGAATGTTGAATTAGGTTTAGTTGGCGCCAACTCAAAGGTTTATTCTAAACAAATGGCGTTGCAGGTATTACGTGCAGTCGGTTTAGAAGATAGAGCTGACGAGTGGCCTTCTGTATTATCTGGTGGACAACGACAAAGGGTAGCGTTAGCAAGAGCGTTAGCAAGTAGACCTTCACTGTTGCTTTTGGATGAGCCGTTGGGAGCATTGGACGCACTAACCAGAATTGAAATGCAGCAATTATTAGAAAATTTGTGGAAAGAACAAGGATTTACAGCGCTATTAATAACCCATGATGTTGAAGAAGCTGTAGTACTAGCAGACCGAGTAATTTTGGTAGAAAACGGTCAAATTGGTTTGGATGTAGAAATTAATATTCCGCGTCCGCGCGTTCGAGGTGATGTAGTACTTGCTCAAACTGTAGAGAAGATTTTACATCGAGTGATGGCTAAACCAGAAGATTCTTTACAGACACAATTTACAAATCGAATAAGTGCATAATAGTCTACATTAAAATTTTGGATTTATATGAAAATATATTCTGCAAGTGAAACCTTAAGACCAAAGGGTAAGAAACCAAGGTTTTCTCAATCTGATTTTCTAAATAATCGCTCTATTCAAGCAATTATCCCTTGGGTTGTACCTGTATCAATTCTAGTGTTTTGGCAGTTCTTTTCTTCTATTGGTTTAATTCCCACTCGAATACTACCTTCGCCTTTAGGAGTATTAAGTGCTGCAATCAAGTTAGCTCAAACGGGTGAATTGTTTAGAAATATTACAATTAGTGCAACGCGCGCGATATCTGGGTTTGTGCTTGGGGGATTAATTGGATTTTGTTTAGGTTTAATTAATGGTATTTCTCCGATAGCAGAAAAACTTTTAGATACATCAATACAGATGTTACGTAATATTCCGAATTTAGCATTGATACCGCTGGTAATATTATGGTTTGGAATAGGAGATGAAGCAAGATTATTTCTTGTATCATTAGGTGTAATGTTTCCTATATATTTAAATACATTTCATGGAATCCGCAGTGTAGATGCGGGACTAATAGAAATGGGAAGAATTTACGGTTTAAGCGCGTGGGGTTTATTTTGGCGAGTTATCCTACCAGGAGCAATGTCTTCCATCTTGGTAGGAGTTCGCTTTTCACTAGGTATTATGTGGTTAACATTGATAGTTGCAGAAACCATAGCTGCTGACTCTGGTATTGGTTACATGGCAATGAACGCGCGAGAATTTATGCAAACTGATGTTGTTGTTTTGAGTATCTTATTGTATGCGTTGTTCGGGAAGTTGGCAGATATTATCGCGCGGAGATTAGAGAAACATTGGTTACAATGGAACCCCAACTATGCAAAAGCTTAATTGTGGAATGGGCATCCTTGCCTGTTCCATAATGAGGGCGGGCAAGGATGCCCACCCCACAAGATAATTTTAATCCACAGTTACTTGCTGTTTCGGAAACTCTCTATTCCCAACGACTTCACCAAACGGACTTAATACTTGTTGTTGTTCAATTTCTGGGAGGTTTTCCAAAGGTAAAAGCGGGAAAAGCAACTCAGCAACTCTATACGCTTCCTCTAAATGCGGATAACCTGAGAAGATAAAGCTATCAATTCCCAAGTCTGCATATTCCAATATTCTTTTCCGCACAGTATCCGGGGCGCCAACTAATGCTGTTCCGGCGCCACCACGTACCAACCCAATACCTGCCCACAAATTCGGGCTAATTTCCAAAGATTCTTTACTACCGTTATGTAAATCTTTCATTCGACTTTGCCCAACTGAGTCCATACGTGCATATGCTTGTTGAGCTTTGCTAATTGCTTCTTCATCTACATAACGAATCAAATCGTTGGCTGCATCCCAAGCTTGACTTTCTGTTTCTCTGACTATTACATGCAAGCGAATACCAAAACGCAACGTTCTACCAGTAGCTTCAGCGAGTCGGCGCACCGAAGCAATCTTAGCAGCTACTTGGTCGGGTGGTTCACCCCATGTTAAATATACATCTACATGCTTTGCTGCTATTTCTTGGGCGATAGGTGAAGACCCACCGAACCACAACGGTGGATAAGGTTTTTGCACTGGAGGGAATAATATCTTGCCACCATCTATGTTTAAATAATCACCTTGAAAGTTTGTTACCTCTCCTGCTGCTATCCGGCGCCATACTGTTAAAAATTCATCTGTTTGCTTATAGCGGTCATCGTGATCTAGATGTACTCCATCACCTGCTAATTCTACAGGGTCGCCTCCTGTAACTACATTAATTAGTAATCTGCCGTTAGAAACTCTGTCAAATGTTGCTGCCATTCTTGCTGCTACTCCAGGTGACATTAACCCTGGACGTATTGCCACTAAGAAGCGCATCTTTTTTGTATGTGTTACCAATGTTGACGCCAAAACCCAAGCGTCTTCACATGAACGTCCTGTTGGTAATAAGGCGCCTGCAAACCCTAATTGGTCTACAGCTTGCGCTATCTGGCGCCAGTAATCAAAATTTGCCGCGCGTCCACCTATTGCTGTACCAAGGTAGCGTCCGTCACCATGTGTGGGAATAAACCAAAGTAGTTGCATAAACCCTATATTTTAACTGATTTAATTATACGGTATGTTTATCGGTAAATCGTATTAAAAGATTATTATGGGACGGGCAAGGATGCCCGTTCCACAAGAGCATCCCACAAGAGCATCCCACAAGAAACTTCCTACAAGAAACTTCCTACAAGAAACTTCCTACAAGATGGGGTTTTGCTAGTTATAGTTGACCTAGACGTTTAGGTGTGATGGCTCTTAGTAGTTGAGGGGAAGGTACGGCGTCTCTGATATCTACCTTACGAGGGATGATTTTTTCTTGGAAATAGAAGTCTGCAACACGCTGTTGTTCGGCAATGATAGAAGGTGTTAGGGGTCTTAAGCGACGGACGGCTCGACGCGCGACTGTTTCTAAAACTAATGCGTCAATTTTTAGTTCGGGTGCAAAAGCTCTAGCAACTTCACCTGGGTTTTTATCAGACCATTCTCCAGCTTTGTCTGCTTCTTCTAAAAATACTCGCACTAATTCTGGATTTTCGGCAACAAATTCACGTCTAGCAATGTAAAATCCACCCAAGGTGTTAATGCCCGCTGCATTTCTCAGATTGCGAATAGGAATGCTTTTTTCTACAAGTGCTAAAAATGGGTCGCCACCTACCCAAACCTCAACTTTGTTTTGAATGAAGGCGTCGCGCGCTTCGGATGGGGTTAAACCAACTACTTGAACGTCACTAATTTTTAAGCCTACCTCTCTCAATGCTCTTGCTAATAAATAGTGTGCATTAGAACCTCTTTGAAAGGCAACTTTCTTGCCTTTAATATCTGATAATTTTTTAATTGGAGAGTTGGCTCTAACGATAATACCTTGGTTTGCACCTTTACTAGGTCTACGTCCAGCAATATAGATAATTTCTTTTAAGCCTGCGGCTTGGGAAAATATTGGCGGTGTTTCTCCAACTGTACCAATATCTACTCTATTGGCATTCATTGATTCTATTAATTGCGGTCCTGCTGGAAATGGTCCAATCCAGTTTACAGTTACGCCTAATGCTTTAAAACGTGGCTCTACAGTTTTTCTGATTTTAACTACATCTCCAGATGTTTGATAAGCCAAGTTAATAACTTTAGACTTAAATCTGGGCTTTGTCTGCGCTTGAGTCGTTTGTACCAAGGCGCCTGTCAAAGGAGTTGATAGGGCAAATAATCCCACTACTGCATATTGAACAATGCGCTTTAAGGCTGTGCGACGCTGCGGTAAGAATGGAATTTTCATGGTTTTTATGAAAGCTAGTTTAGGTTGGTTTCAGACTTGCGTTTGCTTCCCGTGAACTAGAACACCGATTCAATTTCATTTTTATCGGCAGAGACACCATGATAAATGTATTTAATTAACAATTTTGAACACCAATTTTCTACTATTGATGCTGTGTTCTATTTAATGTGGTTGGGAACTCTGTTAATTGCTTTAATGATTCGACAAACACTTTGGTCTTATATTGATGTTTATCTTCACCAAATCATTAGCAATATTTTTAAGAAAAAATTGTCATTCTGAACGTAGCGAAGAATCTAAAAATCCGCTGCAAATAGAGATGCTTCACTACGTTCAGCATGACATTTAACATACTTACTAAAAAGGACGACTACCTGCAAGGCTAACTCTGTGTAAGACTCTTCGTTCGGAAGGGTCAAATGCTTCGCGATAATGTAGAGTAGCTTGGTTATCCCAGTAAACAATATCACCCACTGACCATTTATGTTGATAATAGAATTGTGGCTGATTTAAATGTTTACGTAATCGTTCAATTAGTGCGGCGCCTTCTTGTGGTTCTAAGCCAACAATTTCAACTTCAGTTGCAGCATCCAAATATAAATGCTTTTTGCCGCTTTCTGGATGTGTTCTAACTAAAGGATGAGGGAAAACAGGACTAATTAGGGGTATAGTGTTATCTAAGCGGTAAGGTTTTCTCGGTTCGTTGCGGTCGTGTAAAAACGGGTTGTAGGTAATTAATTGTAAATTTGCTATCTCGTTTTTGGTGGTTTCGTCTAAAGTTTCATAGGCTAAATTGGTATTTAACCAGTAAGTATTGCCACCTACAGAAGGTATTTCTAAGGCGTAAAGTAATGAACCACTCGAAGGATAAGGCGTCCATTTATGGTCTGAATGAAAGGTCAGTTCGCCTGTTCCTGTATATCCTCCATCAACGTTTGAGACGGGAATTATTACTGGAGTTACTCCTGGTTGAGATGCTAATACTGGAGTTTCATCTGATGGGACAAATAGTGAGCCAAAGTAAAAGGCAAAATTCAAAAACTGTTGATCAGTCAGCTTTTGTTCTTTAAATATCAAGATGTGGTAATCGCGCAAAGCTTGTTTTAGTTGCAAAATTTTTTCTGGCGCCACTGCTTGACCTGCATCTAGTCCGGTAACAACGGCACCTAGTGGTGCATTGAGAGGAGTAATTTTAAATTCTATTGCGGTTGCTGTAGACATGATTTTTCCCTAATTTTGTACGAAATATTTATTTTTTGGCTAGGACTTCTTGTGGAGTAATTTTGGCGTAATCTTCTGGTTTTAAAAATTGTTCTCTGACATCTACTTTTTTAGGGATTTGTCCTAAGCTGTACCATTTATCTGCTACTTCTTGTTGTTTGGTAATGATTTGCTCTGTGATTGGAACTAAAGTAAAATCGTACTTATCGTGCATAGCTACTAAGGTTGGTACGTCAAGTTGAGTTACAGGAGCAAGCAGTTCCGCTAATTCTTTAGGGTTATTCTTTGCCCAATTTTGCTCTTTTTGGAATTCGTCAAGGAAGATTTTGATAGCTTCTTGATTATTGTCATAGAAAGCGCGCGATGTTGAAAAGAAGCCGTTAGTATCACGCAAACCATTACCACCGTCGATTAAAACACGCCCAACGTTTTTCTGTACGTTTCTGGTGACAAACGGTTCCCAAATAAACCAAGCGTCAACTCTATTTTGGCTAAATGCAACGTTGGCATCTGGAGGTGGTAGAAAAACTGACTCGACGTCACTAAGTTTTAGTCCTTCTTTTTCTAATGCTCTGACAAGTAGGTAATGACCTATCGATGCTTTTTGGAAAGCTACTTTTTTACCTTTTAAATCTTTGACGCTTTTTACAGGGGAGTTAGCGGGAACTAATAATGAAATAGACCTACCATCAGAGGAATTAGCAGCTAAGTAAACGAGAGATGAGCCTGCTGCTTGTGCAAATACTGGTGGTGATTCTGCTGTGGAGGCAATATCTAGTCCACCTGCGTTAATAGCTTCTAGTTGTTGTGGTCCTGCTGCAAACTCAAGCCATTGTACTTTATAGCCTAGAGGTTCTAATCTTTTTTCTAAATTACCTCTTTTTTCTAAAGAAGCAAGAGCGGTAAGTTGTTTTGAACGAACTATGCGTATTGTTCTACCACCTGTTGTTGTTTGACTTGCTGCTTCTGTACTAGTAGGTGAAGCTGCTTGGTCAGGTTGTGAAGTTTGTGTTCCACAACCTACTAGTGATGTTGAAAATGCCATACAGGCGCCGAGAAGGAATAATACTGAACGGCGAGTTGTTCGGTTGTTACCAAGGTTTTTCCAGTCTTGCATAGTTTTATTTATTGCTTCTTGTGGGTGTTTTGATTGCAGAAATATTTTTAGCAAATAATGCTTATACGACAGCTTTTGTCAAATTAACTTTCTATCTGTGAGCGTGCTTTACCTGTCTTTTAATATAATAGACTATTCACTGATTTAATCAAGTAGTTTGATTTACTAGTAAGCACCATCTTTACATAGGTATTTTAATTTATTAAACGAATAATATAAAATTTACTTTTATAAATATGAAAAATAAGGTGGAGTTAACCACCTTAACAAAGGGAACAAATAAAGGGCTAAAATATTTAGTTCTATATAGATTTAATTTAATATAATTTGCTGTTGAGTTTTAGAAATAGAAGTGGGAGTAAGAGTTGATTTATAAAGTAAATATTTAACCTCTGTAAGTTGGGTTACGCAAAGCCTCCACCCAACCTACATTTTAACCTTATACATGTACTCTAACCCACTCCTTGCTACTATCAACCGGAAACTGTAAAAAGTATATGATTGTTGCTTCTGTAAGTATCCTTATATCAACAAAAATAAAGTTTGTCATTAGCCACGCAGGTTATAATCTTAGTTCTATTCAAACAGCATGAAAATTGAGAATTTTATTATTTGTTTTAAGAAAAAGTAGAGTGGGAAATGAAAAACCCACACTACCAATTAACGAGTAGATGTCCTTTAATTATTATTAGGTCGGTGCGTTACGCACCCTACGAATATTGGGTGACTAAGGGGAGTTGATTATTGAGTACCCAGTCACCTACTGCCCGTAGTTTATAATTTACTGGGTCATGAAGAGTAAAGGTACGTAAATCTCGCCAGTAACGGTCAAACCCATATTTAGTTGCTGTCGCACGTGTTCCTGTGACTTCAAAGATGCGATTTGTTATGTCTAGTCCTACGCGCGTTGCTAATGCTTTGGCTGCAAATACTGCAATTGCTACTTCTCCTCGTTCTTCGTGTGATAGTGATGTTTCTTTTTCCCACGCTATTTGAACTTTTTGAGCAGCTTGCTCTGCAAGACCATTTGCTGCCTGGATTTGAATCCAAAAATCTCCATAATCGTGTAATATGTATGGGTCTTGCGTAGCGCTTTCAACCCCAGATGTAATCCACGGTCTAGTATTTGTTTTTGTATATTCACGAGCCGCAAAAAAGGCGCCTTGAGTAATTCCCAAGTATACATAGGTTTTTGTAAGTTGGGCGATAATGCCGAGAAACGTCGAAAACGCATTATCTGGAGGTGCGGGATACCCCAATATCTCATTTGAGTACACCAAAACGTTGTTGAATGTAAAACTGTTGCTGTCTGTACGCCGTTGTCCAATGTTATCCCAATCTTGATTTGAGGTTAACCCTTCTCTGTCTCTTGGTATTACAAAAATATAAGGCAATTCGCCGCCTTCGGGCAAAGCAGAAAATACTCGTAAGTCAGCAACGTTGATACCAGTCCCAAAACTTTTCACTCCCTGTACACGAAAGTTCTCTCCATCTGGAGTAATTTTTAATCTAGTATCTCTTGTATTAATTGCATTTGCCCAAAACCAATTATTCTTAGCTGTTTCTCGATAATATCTTTCTTTTTGCTCACTCGTTCCCGAAACATGAGCCAAAGCGGTTAAATTCAAATGATTACCATATAATTGACCAATTGAACCATCAGATTTAGATAGTTCTTGAACAATTTTTAATGCATCACTCCAAGTTGCTCCAATTCCTCCATATTGTTTAGGAATTACTAAAGGAAGTAAACCACTTTCACGCAATTTATTAATTTCTTCAGATGGCGCCCCACCTTTGTTATCTCTTTCTACGGCGGATTGCTCTAACTCTTTTGTTAAAGAAACAGCTATATCAATATAATCTCTAGGTTTTGTAATATCTAGCACCATAACGGGAGCATCCTTGATTTTAAGTAATAGATAGCAATCTTGTAGAGGATGACTTCAAAACTGCTATCCGTTTGCTAGAGAGGAGAACAATTGTCTTAGGGTAGGCACTGCCGAGCAATTAGGAATTGATAGGCAGTGGACTGCCTAATTACTTTTTTAATTGTTTGAGAACTTTATCAGTTTCATCTCGACTTGCTACGGATGTTTGTTTATTTCCCCAACCAACGCTGTTACGATAACTGCCTAGTAAACCTGCTTCTTCTAGTTCTTTTTCTTGAACTGTTGAAAGTGGCTCGACTTGTGGTGCCACGTATAAGGCGTTGGCTGGGCAGTATAATTCGCACATGAAACAAGTTTGACAGTCGCTTTGTCGCGCGATAATTGGCAAACTTTCAGTTACTGCATCGAATACATTTGTTGGGCAAACGCTGACGCATATATTACATTTTATACAGCGTGATTCGCTTATTAGTTCTATCACTTTGCTACTCCTGTTTAGTTTTGGAGGGTTGAGGCGGTAGTGAGGACAAGGGCGGGTTTACTGGATGGTTATACTGTTTTAGGTTATGGGTTAACCCGCCCTTACTAGATTTGAGATTTTTGGGTTTGAGATTTGGAAATTGTGGATTATGCAGTAGTTGTTGTGTTCTGACCCAAACTTGATCTAAACCACCGCTAACTAAATAGTGCTGCTGGTCTGGGTCTTGTTTTGGATAGTCAAGGTGTTTGTGCATTCCGCGCGTTTCTTTTCGGAAGCAAGCGCTGGCATACATCCATCTTGCTGTGGCAACCATTGCTGCAATTTCACGCCAGCGTACTAGTTGTTTTTGTTCGACTCGACTAGTTGATATTTCTGTCCATAAACCCTGTAGTACTCCTATTGATTTAGATAAGTTTGCTTCTGAACGAAAGTAATTTTTGTCGTAGGGAAATACTTCTGCTTGTACTGCTTTGATAAATTCTTCAGCTGTATATATTGATGAACGTTTGCTTGTTGGCTGTAATGCAGCTTGCCCTGTAGGTTTTAATCGGCGCCGATTTGTTCCATAACTTAATCTTAAAGCATGTTCGGCGGCTGCTTCACCCGACCAATAACCTGATGAAATTGCCCAAGCTGCGTTATGACTGCCACCTCCTGTAAAGGCGCCGCAAATTAGCTCGCGCGTTGCAGCATCACCAGCAGCATAAAGTCCAGATATGGAAGTCGCACAATTATCATCAATTATCCTAATACCACCTGTACCTCGCACTGTTCCTTCTAAACGAAGTGTGATTTCAAAACGTTGAGTAAATGGATTAATTCCTGTGCGGTCAAAAGGTAAGAAAAAATTTGGTTGTGACAAACGCATACTAGATTGCATTTGTTCTGTAGCTTTGTCTAATATTGCGTAAACAGGTTGATTTAATAATGTTTTCGCGATTACTGAACGCCCTTTTTGAGAACCTGCTCCAGGTATTATTGTACCGTCTGCATAAGTAAAGGTAGCCCAGTTGTAAAATAGCGTTTTTGTTACAGAGGAAAAAGCAGGAGAGATGCCGTAAGCATTAGAAAATTCCATTCCTGACATTTCGGCACCTGCTTCCGCTGCCATTAGGTATCCATCCCCGGTTAGAACGTTGCAGCCTAACGCTTTGCTCAAAAAAGCACAACCGCCAGTGGCAATGATGGTACTATGCGACCGTACTATCCATTTACCGTTTGTCTGACGATTAACTCCTCTAGCACCACCCACAGCACCTTCATCATCTACCAGCAATTCTAAAGCTGGGCTGTGGTCTAAAACTCTCACTCCTGCACGTTTAATGTGCCTCCGCATCAAACGCATATAATCTGCTCCCTGTAAACTTATCCGTACAGGTTCGCCATTTTTATCAACAGGAAAAGGATAACCCCAATCTGCTAACAAATTAACATTTGTATAAGTTCTATCTAGTACACGGCTCATCCAACGACGGTCTGATAAAAACCCACCCAAAGATTCCCTACTCGTCATTGCTTCTAAACGTGCTGCTGGTTCTGGTGGCACATACCAAACACCATTCCCCGATGCTGCAGCACATCCAGTTGTTCCGCAATACCCTTTATCGACGAGAATAACCGAGGCGCCTTGTGATGCAGCACTCCAAGCTGCCCAAGTACCAGCGGCGCCACCTCCGATTACAAGTACATCAGTATCTAGGTTGATATCAAAATCGGTCGTTAGTGTCGTCGTCATCAAGAACCACTTCTCCATCGATAAAATATGGGTTAGACAGGCTACCAGTTATATACACTGCGCCCTGCCATCTAAACTAAAACTCAGCTACCATTTTACCTTTTTTAATCTACTTTAACTTGATTGATTAACCGTATTTTATTAAGATTAAGTTTTGCACAACTCGTCTCAAAAAGCAAGTGTCTGGTTAAAAAAATTTTGGCAACGGATGATGAACGGATGGATTGTTTGCAACCAACAATCCATCCGTTGCAAGAGGACTAACATCTATCTAGTTATAGATGTTAAAACAAAAAAATAAATGTAGCAGATTGATACTTGTGTTTGAAAATCAGGTATGTAACTATCAATTATAACAAGCCTAAAATACAGTAAATCGGTAGGCTTTAAGTAGCTTTTAATGAAGTTAAGTGAGGGTGGCACCTGCGAACGGTGCTGTAAAATTTGATTAAACTTCTGTATTGAATTGGGCGGAACAGTAGAGCTTTCACCTATTCATCTATATATTTGTTGCGTGGTGCGTGCAATAGGATTTTGATTTCCCCGTATATTAAACACTTCCAAAAAATTCATTCTCCATCTTAAGAGTGGAATGGGCACAACCATCTTGTGGAATGGGCATCCTTGCCCGTCCATCTATATCCATCTAAAAACATTAACTCATGTGAGGAACAATTTAATGTCTAAGCTTTCTTGGAACTATCTAGTCTTAATTCCATCCCTTTTTAATGCAATCTTAGCTGTATCTACTGTAGCAAGTGCTGAGTCGATACCAAATCCTCAACCTAAATCACCTTTAAATTCTATAACAGAAGTTTCAGTTTCTCAACTAACTTCACAAACTAATTCGATTGGACAAGTCACATCAGTTTCCCAACTTTCGGATGTGAAGCCTACAGATTGGGCATTTCAAGCATTACAGTCTTTGGTAGAGCGCTACGGCGTAATTACAGGATTACCAGATGGTACATTCCAAGGAAATCGTTCTTTGACTCGGTATGAGTTCGCCGCAGGCTTGAATGCAGCGCTCGATAAGATTAATGAAGTCGTTTTTACTGCCACTGAAGATGCGGCAACAAAAACGGATGTCGCAACGCTGCAAAAACTGCAAGAAGATTTTGCTGAAGAATTAACGACACTGCGAGGTCGAGTTGATAAGTTAGACGCGCGTGTAACAAAGCTTGAAGGCAATCAATTTTCTACAACAACCAAACTAACAGGACGAGCAACATTTCTACTTGCAGATACATTTGGTGAGCGTGCGAATGGTAAAACTGATGATACGAATACAACTTTTTCTTACCAAGCTTTGCTCAACTTGCAAACCAGCTTCACTGGTAAAGATCAACTGACAACTAGTTTGTCGGCTGTGAACGTTCCTGTTTTAGCGGGTAGTACGGGAACTCAACAGACACGTTTTAATATTGACTACTCACCAAGCGCTCGTTTTTCTGACGGTAGTTTGTTTCTGAACCAGTTAGTCTACCGTTTCCCCGTCGGTAAACAAGGTACAGTTTGGGTTGGCGCCAGACAGCTTCAACCAGCCGCTTTTCTTCCTACTTTGAATCCTTTGGTTGGTGGTGTTAGTGGTGCCGTATCAAGATTTTCAACGTTCAACCCGACTATCTACCGACCTGGGTTTGATGGTGCTGGCGCCGCTTTTGCGTATAAATTCAATGACAAACTCCAATTCAACGCGGGTTATATCACAGATGATACTCAAGCGAATAAACCTAGCGTTGGAGTTTTTAAGAATAACTACAATGCAATTGCTCAGTTAACTATTACACCATCACCCAAGCTTGATGTTGCTCTGACTTACAACCACAAATATTTTGCGAATCCGACTATTGACTCTACAACTGGTAGAGTTGACCCTTTAACTAATTTCAATTTGACTGGTGGTACAGGTACAGTCAATGCTTTCCGTCCTTTTGAACAGAATGCCACTGCGTCTGATAACTTCGGACTGCAGTTTAATTGGAAAGCTGCTAGTACTTTTCACTTAGGTGGTTGGTTTGGTTATACAAATGCATCCCAAGTCAGTGGACCAAATAACAGCGCAACTATTATTAACGGCGCCCTTACCTTGGCTTTCCCTGACCTCGGCAAAAAAGGTAATCTAGGCGGGTTTGTTATTGGTATTCCTCCCAAAGTTACCAGCAGCACCTATCGTCCTAGAGTTGGGGCGCCGCTTCGACAAGACTCTGATACTTCTCTGCATCTAGAAACTTTTTATACCTATAAAGTAAATAACAACGTTAGCGTTACGCCTAACTTGTTCGTAATTTTCAACCCAGAAGGTAACAGCGCTAACTCTCCTATCTGGGTAGGTGCCGTCCGTACTACCTTTACTTTCTAGGCGTACTTGTACCAATTTGACTTATTAATTTACGGAATTTCGTGTAAAATCATAGCTATAATCTACGATAACTTTATCAAGTTTTAGTAGTTTGTAGCTATAGTGACCCTTAAGGAGAAGCACCCATTACCTCATGAGTAATAAATTTTTCAAAAATAAAGTGGCTAAACAGTTGCTGCCTTGGGCTGTACCTGTGCTGTTGTTAATCACCTGGCAACTTCTGGTAGAATCTGGTTTTCTTTCGACTCGTATCTTACCAGCACCGACTAGTGTAGTTACGACGGCGATAAATTTAACGCTATCTGGGGAATTATTCCGGCATATAGGAATTAGCGCCGCACGAGCAATTTCTGGTTTACTTATAGGTGGAAGCATTGGTTTAACATTGGGTTTTATCAATGGTATTTTTCCAGTTGCGGAAACACTATTTGATACGTCGGTGCAAATGATTCGCAATATTCCAAACTTGGCATTAATTCCACTGGTGATTTTATGGTTTGGTATTGGGGATGTCGCTAGATTGTTTTTGACTTCTTTGGGTGTTTTCTTCCCAATGTATATCAATACCTTTTACGGAATTCGCAATGTAGACCAGAAATTAATCGAAATGGGTCAAGTTTATGGATTAAGTTCTAGAGAACTACTGACCGAAATTATTATTCCTGGTGCGTTGTCTTCAATATTGGTCGGTTTGCGTTTTGCTTTAGGTATTATGTGGTTAACACTAATTGTTGCAGAAACAATTGCCGCAGACTCTGGTATTGGTTACATGGCAATGAACGCGCGCGAGTTTATGCAAACAGATATCGTAGTATTAAGTTTAATTTTATATGCCTTACTGGGCAAAATTGCGGATGTTGCCGCTAGAACATTGGAAGCGAAATTTTTAGCGTGGAATCCCAACTACAATCGTGTGTAAATTAAGCAAGACAATTAAGGAGTTTATAGTATGGCGCCAGCGAAAGGTACACATTTAAAAGTTTGGGACTTACAAAAGGCTTATGGAAGTAAAACGGTTTTACATTCACTAAATTTAGAAGCACAACCAGGAGAGTTTATTGCAATAGTTGGGCGTAGTGGTTGTGGTAAAAGTACATTATTACGTTTGATTGCTGGTTTAGAAGCACCTACCGATGGTGGAGTATTACTAGATGGAGAACCCTTGCATCGGTTAAGTGATTCTGTAAGAGTAATGTTTCAAGATTCGCGCTTGTTGGAATGGAAGCGTGTTTTTGATAATGTTGGTTTGGGATTAAAGGGTGAAAATCGGCAGAAGTTAGTAAAGTGGGCATTAAAGCAAGTAGGACTTGAAGAGCGAGCTAACGATTGGCCAGTTATACTCTCAGGAGGGCAACGTCAACGGGTAGCGTTAGCAAGAGCATTGGTAAGCTCACCACGCTTATTACTGTTAGATGAACCTTTGGGCGCCTTGGATGCTTTGACTCGAATTGAAATGCACCACTTAATTGAAACTTTATGGCAGGAACAAGAATTTACAGCACTTCTAGTAACTCATGATGTAGAAGAAGCTGTAGTACTTGCTGATAGAGTGGTGTTAATTGAAGCAGGACAAATTGTTCTAGACGAAGAGGTAAATCTTCCACGTCCAAGAGACAGAGCAAATCCAATATTTGTAGAAATTAGAGAAAGAGTGTTAGAGCGAGTCATGCGTCGCGAAGGCGCCAGTTTAGTTGCGGGATTAACTCAACGTTAGAGGATGTCATTCTGAGCATAATGAAGAATCTAATATCTCAGTGTATACACCAGATGCTTCACTACGTTCAGCATGACATAGAATGACACTTTTAAACAGTCAGTATATGGAGAAATTTAGGTGAAACTTATCTTATCAATTGATATAGCTGCTGATATTGGAGTACATTTATCATCTAATGTTAAAGTTGTGCAGGTAAATAGAGATGGTGACTTTGACAGTGATGTTAGTGGCGCCGAAGTTCTTTATTTAAGTTGGCCTTTTCTTAAAAATCATATCCTTGATAATATATTCTCACAAGTTCCTACATTGCGTTGGCATCACACGACTAGCGCTGGAGTGGAGCATATCTTAACAAAATATTTGGATATTTATTTGGAGCGCGATATCATTCTTACTAATGGTGCGGGACTTCATGCAATTCCTATTGCCGAATTTGTTATTGCTTATATGCTTTCTCACGCCAAGCATTTACCAGAGTTACACGCTTTACAAATTCAACGTCAATGGAAACGAGGTTTTAATATTGAAGAATTGACTGATACGACTTTATTAATTATTGGCGCCGGTGGTATTGGACAAGAAATTGCTGCGCGCGCTAAAGCTTTCGGTATAAAAGTTTTAGGTAGTCGGCGCCATCCCCAACCCGCAGCTAACTTTGATTTAGTAGTAGGTGCTTCGGAGTGGCGCCATCTTTTACCAAAAGCTGATTATGTAGTAATTGCAACACCTTTAACACCAGAAACTAAAGGTTTAATTGATGAAGCTGCACTGCGCTTATTAAGTCCTAATGCGTATTTAATTAATATTGCGCGAGGTGCAATTATTGACGAAAATGCACTCGTAAAAGCTCTTAGAGAAAGATGGTTCGCAGGCGCCGCATTAGACACGACTACTATAGAACCATTACCAGCAGATAGTCCATTATGGTCGCTTGATAATGTATTTTTAACACCACATTGCACGGCACATTCGCCAAAACTAAACCAACGTTCAGTAAAATTATTTATCGATAATCTCACACGTTTCCAAGTTAGATTACCGTTACAAAATGTAGTAAATAAGCAAGCAGGATACTAATATTACAAAAATAAAAATAAAAATCAGGAATAAAATTAATGGCACATCTTTTTGAACCAATCAAAATTCGTGAAGTTACGTTCCGCAACCGTATAGCAGTTTCACCAATGTGCCAATATTCTAGTACAAATGGATATGCCAACGAATGGCATTTAATTCATTTAGCTTCCCGCGCGGTTGGTGGTGCAGGTTTAGTTTTTACAGAAGCTGCTGCTATTGAACCCAAGGGACGTATTAGTCCTCAAGACTTGGGAATATGGTCTGATAAACACATCGAATATTTGGAAAAGATTGTTCATAGTATAGATAAATATGGAGCAGTTGCAGGTATGCAACTTGCTCATGCAGGCCGAAAAGCTAGTACAGCAAAACCTAGTCGTGGAGGAAAACCAGTAGATGAGTCTCAAGAAGGGTGGCGCCCAGTAATTTCTAGTAGTGCCATTCCATTTAGTTCAGAACATCCAACACCTGAAGCTTTAACTATTGAAGGTATTCAAGAAATCATAAATGCTTTTGTTCAAGCTGCTAAACGTTCTGCACAAGCTGGATTTAAAGTAATTGAAATTCATGCAGCACACGGATATTTACTACATCAATTTCTCTCACCACTTGTTAACCAACGCGAAGACGAATATGGTGGAAGCTTTGAAAATCGTATTCGTTTATTAGTAAAGATTGTAGAGCGAGTACGCAGAATTTTGTCAGATAAATACTTACTTTGGGTAAGAATTTCTGCAACTGACTGGGTAGAAAACGGTTGGGATATTGAACAAAGTATAGCTTTGAGTCAAAAATTAAAATCTCTGGGAGTAGATGTAATTGACAGCTCATCAGGCGGAATTATTCCAGGTGTTAACATTCCATTAAAACCTGGTTATCAAACAGAATTTGCCGAACGTATTCGACGTGAAGCAGATATTGCCACAGGCGCCGTTGGTTTAATTACATTGCCCGAACAAGCAGATGAAATTATTCGTACAGGTAAAGCAGATATAGTATTGCTAGGAAGAGAATTACTCCGAAACCCTTACTGGGCACATTCAGCAGCTAAACAACTAGGACACGAAAAACTCTGGCCTCTACAATACGATAGAGCTTGGTAATAATTTGCAACCTATACAACGGATGTAACGGATGTTCATATCATGTCCGGTTGATTACCTATAATGTAGAGACGTTACATGTAACGTCCCTACGACGTTTGCCTGTACTACAAGTTTATTGTCGGTTGCCAAATAACTTTACAATTTATTAGATAAGCTAACAGTTAGATATACAAAATTTTATTGAGATAGAATTGTATTTCACAAAACGATATGTAATGATATAATAAATACGGTAAACCGACCGATAAATAGTAGTATACCTGTTTGACTGGTATGCTGACAAGTTTTCATTCACAGTACTTTCGGGGAAAAAATTTCATGAGTACAGTACAACTTTACTTTGCAAAAGGTTCTACTTTTTCTCAACGCACCCGTGTTGTTCTGCTCGAAAAAGGTATTGAATTTACTCCAATTGAAATAGATTTGCAGAATAAACCTGCTGAGTTCACACAAGTTTCACGATATGGCAAGGTTCCCGCTATCAAGCATGGGGATGTTGAAATTTATGAATCAGCCATTATCAATGAGTATCTAGATGAGGTGTTTCCAGAACCTCCTTTATTACCTCGTGACCCAGCAGCGAAAGCTGTTGCTCGTATTTTGATTGACTACGCGAACACTCGTTTAGTCCCTGGATTTAATAAACTACTAAGGGGTAAAGATACGACTGAACAAGAACAGGGACGAAAAGAGTTTACAGAATCTCTACTATATATAGAGCAAGAAATATTAGGTAAGCTTTCTAGTGGTGGACAATACTTTTTAGGGAATAAGCTGAGTTTAGTTGATATTAGCTTTTATCCTTGGTTTGAACGCCTACCATTATTGCAACGCTTTCGTAACTTTGCTTTACCATCTGAAACACCTCGCTTGCAGGAATGGTGGAATGTCTTGCGTGAAAGAGAGTCAATAAAAGCAGTAGAAAATCCTACTAGCTATTATATCGAGCGATTCTCGAAGATTCTCGGTACACCAGCTTTTGCAACTGCAAATCGTAATTAGTGCGAGGATTAAACCTATGAGTATAAACAGCCAAGTGTTAGAAGTTGCTGTAGTTGATGAATTGCCTTATATAGAGGCAAATCTTCACTATCTTATTCCAATGGCAGAAAAACCTGTCATCTATATCGATGAACCACCACCAGGTATTCCACGGTACAACGGTAAATATGAAGCTTACAAATTACCAATTCGTAATGCTCGATTTATAAAGCGTAATTTATTTTTAGACCAAGAAGGTTTTACATTTGTTAATCATCATAGTGCAGTAAGTAACTTCTATGATGACTCGGAGATTCGTCGTGTTTATTATCCTGAAGCTGAACAACTTTTGCTCAAAGCAACAGGCGCCACAAAAGTGATAGTGTTTGACCATAACGTCCGTAATGCACAACGCGCGCAGCAAAATCAAAACAATGCAAAAGAACCAGTCAAGCGTGTACATAATGACTTTACCGCTAAATCTGGTTATAATCGTGCGAGGTTAGTTTTGGAAGCATTGAAAATAGAAGATGCAGAAGCACTTTTACAACGTCGATTCAGTATAGTTAATGTATGGCGCCCAATTGCTGAACCAGTGCAAGAACACCCATTGGCAATATGTGACGCTCAAAGCATGGCAAAAACAGACCTGATAGCAAGTGACCTTGTATACCGTGACCGTGTTGGTGAAACCTATGGTATTATATATAACCCAATGCACCAATGGTTTTATTTTCCTCAAATGCAGAAGCATGAGGTAGTACTTATTAAGTGTTTTGATTCTTCTTCTAATATCGACGCTAGATTTACTGCTCACACTGCATTTGAAGACCCGACAAGTTTACCAGATGCTCCACCACGAGAAAGCATTGAACTGCGAACTCTAGTTTTTTATTGAGTCCTAGATTAAGAAAATTTTTTCTTGTGGGGTGGGCATCCTTGCCCGCCCTAATATAAGAACGGGCGAGGACGCCCATTCCACAAGACCGCCCATTCCACAAGATGGTTAATTTAATTTTTGGAAATCTTATTATTAATATAGATGTTAAAAGATTCATCTGAATTAGAAATTACTACAGATTCACGCCTCGCAGTAGCTGCAATCAATGAATTTACCGATGAATGCGAGCGTGTTGGTAACAATACCCAAGTTATCAAACAAGCTGTAGAAGCAGATGCAAATTGCGTCATCGCAAATACATTGGTTGCAGCTTTTCATTTATTTTCAGGTCAAAATGATGCTTTGACTGCGGCGCCTTATATAAATAACGCCAGTTTGAATTTACGACACGCGAACAAAAGAGAAAAGCTTTATGTTGCAGCTATCGAAGCTTGGGCAAAACGCGACATTAAAAACGCAATTGTTTATCACGAAACGATTGCCGAACACTACCCTCGTGATTTAGCGTCAGTTCATATTGCCCAGTATCATTATAGAAATATTGGTGACAGTGAAGGATTGCTGCGAATAGCCGAGAAAGTAGCAGAAGCCAATCTTGATAATCCGTATATGTATGGAATGCTAGCTTTTGGGTTAGAAGAATGTCACCGTTTAGAAGAAGCAGAAATTGTTGGACGAAAAGCGGTTGAAATGAAACATAATAATCGTTGGGCACAACATGCTGTAGCTCACGTTCTCGAAACCCAAGGGCGCCTTGATGAAGGAATAGCTTGGATGGAAAGCGTCCGAGATACTTGGGAGTCTTCTAGCGAGGCATTTTATAATCATCTTTGGTGGCATACAGCGCTTTATCATCTTGATGCTGATGATATTAACAAAGTACTGGAAATTTACGATACGCAGATTTGGGGACGTGCCAGAAAAGACAACGGACGAGAGCAAATAAATGCAATCTCACTGTTATTACGGTTACAGTTGCGAGGTATTGACGTTAGCGCGCGATGGCGAGAAATAGCTGATTATTTGTATCCTAGATTGCACGAACATCTTATCCCGTTTTTAGACTTGCAATATATTTATGCTTTAGTGCGGGGTGGTAGAAATGATTGGGCAGTAGAAATGTTAGATAGCATAAAAAATTATGCAGATAAAGCCCAACCTTATGCTCAAAAAACTTGGAGAAATATCGCATTACCCGCAGCTTATGGAATGATTGCTCATGCTCAAGGCAAATGGCTTGATACGATAAATCAACTAGAGCCAGTATTACCCAAATTATATTCAACAGGTGGTTCTCATGCTCAACGAGATTTATTTGAACAAATTTATCTTGATGCTCTCATTCATGCAAATGAAAACGAGAAAGCACTCTTACTATTATCAAAGCGTAACACTGCCCGCAGCAATATTCCGATAACGCAGCGACAGTTAGCTAATGTACACAGTAATTTAAACGCAGGGTAAACATCATGACTAAATATGTCAATCTTGGTAAAAGTGGATTAAAAGTATCTCGGTTATCGCTTGGTACAATGACTTATGGTTCACGTAAATGGCGCGAATGGGTGTTAGAAGAAGAAGAAAGCCGTCCTTTCATCAAACTGGCTTTAGAATTAGGTATTAATTTCTTTGATACTGCTGATGTTTACTCGTTAGGCGCCAGTGAGGAAATTCTTGGACGCGCGCTTAAAGACTTTGCCAAACGCGACCAAGTTATCATAGCCACCAAAGTTTACAACCAAGTTGGTGATGGACCTAATGACCGAGGACTTTCTCGCAAACACATCTTTGATAGTATCGATGCTTCATTACGGCGCCTGGAAACAGACTACGTAGACTTATATCAAATACATCGTTGGGATAACGAAACACCGATAGAAGAAACCCTCGAAGCACTCCACGACTTAATCAAAATAGGTAAAGTCCGTTACATAGGTGCATCGAGTATGTACGCATGGCAATTTGCTAAAGCCTTATATACTGGCGACAAACACGGCTGGACACGGTTTGTATCAATGCAAAATCACTACAACTTAGTCTACCGAGAAGAAGAACGCGAAGTAATTCCTCTTTCCATAGCAGAAGGAGTTGGAATAATACCTTGGAGTCCACTCGCGCGAGGTTTATTAGTCGGAAACCGTCAAAAACAAGGTTATGGAGAAACACTGCGCGCAAAAACAGACGAATTTGCTCACAGTCTTTATTATGATGACTTAGATTTTCAAGTCGTTGACCAAGTTATTAACCTAGCAAAAGAACGTGGTGTCAAACCAGCACAAATAGCTTTAGCTTGGCTATTACACAAACCTGGCGTAACTGCTCCTATCGTTGGCGCCAGTAAAATAGAGCATTTAAAAGAAGCAGTTGAAGCTATAGATATATCGCTATCAGATGAAGAAATTAAATTATTGGAGGCGCCTTATAGACCACATCCTATTTTGGGACATCGTTAGTAGTTTATATGATTAATCATCATATATCGCAGTCCGCGCATCATTTGTAAAATCAGCACGTTGTAGAGACCGTATTAATACGGTCTCTACGTAGATATAATCAGAAATTATTATAATGATTCAAGAATGGCAACAAGGCTAGCTACAGAACAATTTGAAGCTCTTAATAATTATAAAGAACTAAATGAGCCAATAATAGAAGCTGTCAAAACTCTGCTGCTAAATATTGGAGAAGAACCAGAACGCGAAGGACTACTGAGAACTCCAAAACGAGTAGCAGAAGCAATGCGGTTTCTCACCAGTGGTTACAACCAGTCTTTAGAAGCACTTATTAACGGCGCCCTTTTTGATGAAGGGCATAATGAAATGGTATTAGTTCGCAATATTAATGTATTTAGCTTGTGCGAACATCATATGTTACCATTTCTAGGTAAAGCACATATTGCTTATATCCCAAATCAAAAAGTTGTAGGACTGAGTAAGCTAGCTCGTATCGTTGAAATGTATTCACGACGTTTACAGGTTCAAGAAAGACTGACAACACAAATTGCTGAAGCTGTTCACACAATTTTAGAACCTCAAGGTGTAGCCGTTGTCATAGAAGCTACTCACATGTGTATGGTGATGCGGGGAGTGCAAAAACCTGGTTCTTGGACTGTTACTAGTGCAATGCTGGGTGTATTTCAAGAAGAAACAACCCGTAAAGAGTTTCTCAATTTAATTACTTATCAGAATAAAGGCAACAAACAAAAATCGTAGGATAGGCATCTCGCCAGTATTGTAAATATTTATGTATAGTTATATAAAAATTTAACTAGTTAGTGCTATTTCACTAATTGAATCTACCTCGTCTCCACAAGCGTGAGCGAAAAGTGAATGACAGCCGACCCGCTTTTTTATAAAATCTTCAAAGACCTACCAGAGTTATTTTTTGAACTCATGGGTGAATCACAGAAGGATAAAAGTGCATACGAATATAGCGCACCAGAAATCAAGCAACAAGGTTTTCGTTTAGATGGGTTACTTCTGACAAAACCTGGATACAGCTTTAGTCCAATTTATTTCATAGAAGCACAAGCATATAAAGATAGTAACTTCTACGACACTTTTTTTGGCAAAATAATAATGTATTTGACCCAATACAAACCCCAAAATGAAAAATGGTATGCAGTCGTCATTTACGATAGGCGCAGCAATGAAAGAACACTTCCACCATATTTAAAGATATTCTTGCCAGTTTTGCGTCGGTTTTACCTAGACGAACTAGGAAAAGACCCAAATCAATCCTTAAGTATAGGAATAATGCGCTTAGTCGTCGAGAAGAAAAGCAAAAAGAAAACAGGGGAACTAGCTCGACAGTTAATAGATAAAACCAATTCGGAAATTACCAGCTCCAGTTTGCAAGAAAAAGTTTTACAATTTATTCAAACGGTGGTGATTGACAAATTTCCAAACATGACAGTGGAGGAACTAGAGAATATGCTTGAATTAGAATCGCTCAGAAACAGCAAGGTGTATTTAGAAGGTAAGCAAGAGGGACGGGATGAAGGACGACTCGAACAGAAACTGGAGATGATTCCTATTTTATTGGAGTTAGGGTTAACTGTCCAGCAGATAGCAGAACGCTTAAAGCTAGATGTGAAAACTGTTGAAGAGAACGTTAAAAAGTAGCTATTTATTTAATTAGTCTGTCTTTCTTAGTTGAAATCCTCCAATATTTCCCCAACCGAAGCGCTTTGGAATGGGGGAATTTTGACACTATGCTCTTTAGCCACAAGTAGTAGCGGAACGGGCACACTGATTTTCAGGTTTTATCCATCCCGTAAAATTTTTGTACTTAATACGTATCCATTGCCCTTGACCACCGAGAACTTTGCCAGAATTAGCAACTTTAGTAACATTTGTCACCATAACTGACTAAAGTTAAGATTTGTAATATATACTAAAAACGGGTTAAAACTTAACTTTTAAAGTAAGCGAAAGTCTTTAAGATGCTTTGTACCTCAGCATGACAAAAGTATAGATTTTACCCGTTTACAGTATAATTGCCTCATCATATTATAAAAATTTTAAATTATATTTATTGGAATAAATGATTTATTTACGTACAAAGAAATAACATGTCATTATCCAAGCAATTACAATTACAAAACATCTAATCAACTCTGGCTCAATATTACGAGCATAATAGGTGCCACAATAACCACCAATGGCAGTACCAAGCATCATGATTACAGCTTGCTGCCACGCAATAACATCAGCGACTATAAAAGTTAAGACAGCAAAACTATCAATACACAACATCATCAGCACTTTCAAAGCATTTATAGTATGAAAGTTTCTAATGCCTAGCAAACTTAAAGTAGCTAATATTAAAAAGCTAATCCCTAAACCGTAATACCCTCCGTAAATACTAATGACAAACTGAATAAATGATGCTTTAAATAAAAAACTCCAAGAATTTTGAGTATTGTCTTTAGGTAGAATCTGTAATCGAGTTTCAATCAACCTACCGAAAGTAAAGATTACTGTTGCAATCAACATTAAGTAGGGTACAAGCTGATTAAATATAGCTATTGGAGTATGAAGCAGTAAAGTGGCGCCTATTATTCCACCAGCTATGCTTACACTGCCTAAAAACCAGGATAATTGTTGATGTGTTTGTAGCTGGTCACGATAAGCACCAATACTTGCTATATATCCTGGTGATGAGGCAACTGTACTTGTGGCATTAGCATTAATAGCTGGTAAACCTGTTACAATGAGAGCCGGAAAAATAATTAATCCTCCTCCACCTGCAACAGAATTTAGTACCCCACTTATCCAAGCAGCAATAAATAAAAAACAAGCTTGTACAAAGTCCATACTAATCAAGTAGAATATGGTTCCAATTCAGATTCCCATCTTTGATACTCCGCGCGTAGTTGCTCAAATATACTTACATACTCAAATTGCAAATCAATTTCTTCTTTACTATCTGTTGCTAAATTGAAAAGAAATTCCTTATCCCCAGTTTTTACATACTTCCATTCTCCACTACGAACGGCGCCTTGTAACACTTTCGGTGGTAAAACTGGTGTATCAATACCTTTATAGCGCCAAAACAAGACTCTATCATGAATTGGTGTTTCTCCTGTAATAATAGGAAGTAAATCTTCACCGTCAAGAGGATAATTTGGGTCAGGTAATGTATTTGTTGCTGCTAAAATTGTTGCAGTAATATCATGGGTGATAATTACTTGGTCGTTAACTTGGTTAGGTGCTATTACACCTGGAAAACGTATATAAGTAGGAACTCGAATACCTCCTTCATATACGTAGCCTTTTTTACCTTTAAACTCACCTAAATTCGAGAACTTTTCACCACCATTATCACTAGCAAAAATAACTATAGTATTATCTGCAATACCCGCTTCATCAAGCGCTTGCAATACTTTCCCAACACCTTTATCTAAACTTCTAACTACAGCAGCATAAGATTCTGCCGTTCCCGTATTAATCCAACTTTGTAGACCATCTTTACCAATTAATGCATTACTAAGTTCTATATCATCAGGTCCTTCCCAAGGCCAGTGCGGCGCCGTGTGGTGTAAACTCAGGTAAAAAGGCTGATTGCGTTGTCTTTTGATAAATTCAATTGCATGGTCAGTAAACAAATCTGTAATGTAACCTATATACTGCACTGGAACCTCTGCTTCCCAAAGGTCTGGTTCTCCTGAAGTATCTACGTGACGAAAATAATCAATGGCGCCGCTAAAATTACCAAAGAATTCATTAAACCCACTTTGCAAAGGACTGTATTTAGGTAAATAACCACAGTGCCATTTACCAATCAGAGCAGTATCATAACCATTAGCCTTCAACAACGACGCAACAGTAGGGTGTTCAGGAGGTAATCCTACACTATCATCTGCTTGTTGGGCGCCGAGTAAAGGTTCTTGATTACCAATTGGCAACCTCCCCGGATAACGACCTGTAAAAAAACTAACGCGCGTTGGTGTACAAACCGGAGACGACGAATAAGCTTGACTAAAACGCACTCCTTCAGAAGCCAACTTATCTAAATGTGGCGTTTGATAATTCTGCTGTCCATCAATACTCAAATCCCCCCATCCCAAATCATCAGCCAGAATGAATACCACATTCGGACGCTGTACATTATCAGAACTTGTGAAAACCATATTAATATACTCTAAGTCGATAAACTTTAAGTAGTATACAATTAAAGCAGTAGCATTGCATAGAAGCTAGACTACTATCTTGTGGAATGGGCAAGGATGCCCATTCTACCCTACTCATATTCTTCTAAGGCGCCTAAGTTCCGTATTTGAGGCCAAATTGTTGCTACTGCAATTACTACTAATATTGTTCCTACACCTCCAGCGACTACAGATACTACTGGTCCTAAAAATGCGGCTGCTAAACCTGACTCAAAACTTCCTAATTCATTCGATGCGCTAATAAATACGCTGTTAATTGCTGCTACTCTACCACGTAAGTTGTCAGGTGTACGAATTTGGACTAGGGTGTGACGAATTACGACGCTGATAGCATCTAAGGCGCCACTTAATAAAAGCATTAGTAATGATAACCAGTATGAACGCGATAATCCAAATATAATTGTGACTACTCCAAAGCCAACTACTGACCATAATAATGCTGGGCCTGCTTTACGTAATGGTGGTAAGTGTGCTAGTGTTACCGCCATAATCAAGGCACCTATCGATGATGCTGCTTGTAAACATCCTAGTTCAAATGGTCCGACGTGCAAAATATCTTTAGCAAATATAGGAAGTAATGCTACTGCACCTCCTAATAATACGGCGAACATATCTAGAGATATTGCTGCTAATATTAATTGGTTGTCCCAAACGAATTTGGCGCCTGATGCGAGTGCTTTGAAAGATATTCGTTCTTTGGAACGGGTGAATGCTGGCTCTTTAATCATTGCTGTTGATAGAAAACATAGCAATCCTGCTATCGCTGCCATGATATATACACCTGTGGCGCCTTTCATAACTGCAATTGCCATTCCTCCTAAAGCTGGCCCGACTACTGAAGCAAGTTGAAAGCTGCTACTATTCCAAGTTGCGGCATTTGTAAAGGCTGTTACGGGTATTAACTGAAATAATAAAGCGTCACTTGCTGGTTTGAGAAACGCTCTGGCAATCCCTGTCAAAATTAAAATCGCGTAAATTAAAATTATGGCGTTTTGTGTATGGGTATAAGAAATTACGGCTAAACCAAACGAACATAAAGCAAGTACCCCTACAGAAATTAACCATATCGGTTTACGACGAAAGCTATCTGCAACCTGACCTGCTATTAAAGTTAGCAAAATCATGGGTGTAACTTGTGCTAGTCCAATACCCCCCAGTACCAAAGCTGAACCAGTACGTTCGTATAGTTCCCAACCTAGAGCAACAGTTTGCATTTGGGTGCCGATGAATAAAAGTGTGCGCCCGATTATAAATAATCGATAGTCGCGATATCTCAAAGCTGCGAAAGCATCGTGTTTTACTACAACTTCTGGGCGCCTGTTTAACTTGTGATTGCGAGAAGACATATTTCAGTATTATGCTTAATTTATCTAATAATTAGAAATTCTAAATATTAGCGTGCCATCTATTATACCTCAGCGACAAAAATGTGGATCGGGCAATAGAAAGCCCGCCCTTGTGTACTTCATTAGAATGGGAACCGCTATAATGCTCTTAGCTGCTCCTAGATTTTCTTTGAAGCTTCTTTTTTCTAATCACGATTACGGTGATATATTTCCTCGAACACCTGGAATGCTTTTAATTGGACTACATCAGACTTCTCGATGAATGCTATGACCAAGTGTTATAAATCATACTTTAGGAACACCGCTATGGAAACAAGATTTATTTTCATTATATTTGCTGCAAGAAGGATAAGGGATTGCTCATATTTTCGGCAAAACCAAGAATTCCCCGGTCGCGATGAGAGTAAATTAATTTACCTTGGGAATCAAATACATTACATGTCTTTACCTGAACTGATTGCAATAATAAATACTAACTATTACTATAAGTTTTATTCTGAGCCGTCTCTACTAAGATTTTATTACGATTACGCTAATGTAAAAGATTGATTATATGACTTTCAGATGTTGTTTCAACCACTCAACAAAAACTTCGCGCTCTATCTCACTTGATGCTAATTGTAGGATAACTCGCTCTTGTTCATCAACTGATGCATTAATTTCCAGCCCATTCAATACCAAAAACGTTTCCATTGCTGCGTGACCAATACGCTTGTTGCCATCAACAAAAGGATGATTCATAACTAATGAGAATCCTAAAGCCGCAGCTTTTTCGACTACCGTAGGATATAAATCTTCACCACCAAATGTCATTCGAGGTTGTGCGATGGCTGACTCCAACGCTCCTAAGTCTCGTACTCCCGATGCTCCTCCAGATTGATTAATAATTTGGCGATGCAGTGAAAGGACTTCTAGCAGTGATAAATACCGAATCATGCTAAACGCTTATATAAGTCAGTATTTTTTTGCAGTACATAGCCTGCAGCGCTCGTATAATCAGCTTGCGGATGATTCAGCCATTCGCTTATGCTAATGCGTAAAAACTCCTCCGGAGAAATGCCGAGTTCCCGTGCTAACTCTTGCATCTTCTCAAATTGTTGATCCGAAATGTTTATTGTTATGGAAGCCACAAGGAAAGCCTATAAAAGCTGATAAATTACTTGGTATCTTACTACTATAGCAGTTCTCACTCCCTTTGTCCTAGCCCAAGCTGTACTTGTGTCTAGCAGTTGAGGCGTTGAAAAGTGAACCACGAATGCATAAATTTATTGCTTGGGTGAAAAAACAAAATCTCCAAAAACGAGTAATTGTACATATCCCTTAAACTGACGCACGAGACGACATGGCGTAAAAACTACCAACTTAGATGCTGTGGTGCTACTACATCGTAAAAATAGCTAGCAAAAGTGACAGGCATCTGATTTTTTCATTGACTTTATGTTCAGTCATAAAGGATAGTATTCGGCGCCAAACAAGCGCGAGAATTGCTTTCTATCTTCGCAGAAACGACTCATCTATCCAACAATAGTTAATTTTTTGACAAAACATGTATATACATGTTTTTGATGAAATTTGTCTAATGTACACAAACTAAGAATATAAATTGGTAAGAAAAATGCCTAAATTCGATGAACATCCAACAGTCAAAAGTTTTTATAAAAAAGTTGCTAAGGTCGATGTTTTGCCGCAAACTACTACATTAGATGCAACTTTGCTGCGAGATTTATGTTTGGAGATGGGCGCCGATGATGTGGGGTTTATCGAGATTGACCGACCAGAAATTACTAATTAAAAACAGGATATTTTTGCAGCTTTTAGTAGAGCAATCACAAGAGAGATGCTTCGTTCCTCAGCATGACAAAAGTATAAATTTTGTTTTAAGGTGCCTTTTTAACTTCTGATTTGGAGAAGACATCTTTTAGTAAGGTTAATCCTTGTTCTATTTGTGTTATTTCTTCTTTCGTTAAATCTTGTAGTATGTCTTTAATGTGCGCGCGTGTTTGTGACTGAGTTTGTTCAAAGTGTTGTTTACCTTGGTCTGTTATGTTTAGAACTACTCGGCGCCGTTCTTGGGGATGGTCGGCACGTTGTACGAAGTCACGCTGTACTAATCGTTCGATTGTTGTTGATGCTGTAGCGCATGTTACACCTAGATGCTCTGCAAGTTCTGATAATGAGGCGCCTGGGTTGCGTTTGAGAAATGCGAGTGTTCGCAGTTGTGGTATAGATAGAGACGCTGCGCTGTTTTCACGCATATCGGCTCGGATAAACCGCATTAGTAATGGAATAGTGTCCATAACCGAGGCAGCACATTTTTCTTCTGGTTTATCCGAACTCATGAGCTTGTTTTTCTCCTTGTTACATTGCGACTCTTGGATAAAGCCGCCCACAAATGTATGTTAAGCTTATTAATGTTAGCAGGAGAATTGCAAAGTCCCAAGCATAGCTGTAAAGACTAGCACTATTAACAAGCATGGCGCCACGCAAAGCATCAACCTCATAGGTTAAAGGGTTTAGGTGAGATATCCATTTTAACCACTGTGGCATTAAGGAGATTGGATAAATCGCGTTACTAGCAAAAAATAGTGGCATGGTGATTAACTGCCCTATTCCCGTCATCCGCTCGCGCGTTCTGACTACGCAACCAATAATTAATGAGAATGTACAAAAGCAACCTGCCCCTAATAGTACTATAGCCAGTACTTTGAGAAAAGCTATTGGGTTGAGATTAAGTTTGACACCTAATAAGAAAGATAGCCCGTAAATTATAAATACCTGAGACAAGCATCGCACACCACAAGCTATAGATTTACCTAAAACCATTGCCATACGGGGAGTGGGACTAGATAGTAATTTATGCACTATTCCTAAGTCTCGTTCCCAAATTAGCGCCATTCCTCCTGTGAATATTGCCACGAATAGAACGCTTTGAGCTAAAATTCCCGGCGCCATGAAGTCTAAGTAAGGTAAATTTCCTGTAGGAATAGCGCGCGTTCTGGTAAAAACTTGTCCAAAGATAAGTAGCCATAATGCAGGTTGAATGCTTCTTACTACTAAATCTGTCGGGTCATGTCGAAGTTTACGCACTTCTAACTCAGCAATAATCAGGGTTTTGTTAATTAACTCAGTTATTGCTTTGATACTATTATTAACCCAACCTTTCAGCGGTGCGTCTATTTCTTGCCGTTTCACGATAACTGACTCCAGATGCTAGTTGATCCCCGGTGTAATGAATAAAGACATCATCCAAGGTGGCGTTGTCTTTTTCTAAAGAAGCTTTTAAATCACTCGGCGCCCCAGTTACAACTACTTGACCCCGGTTCATAATTACAACTTGGTCACATAAATTATCCGCTTCTTCTAAAAAATGCGTAGTTAAGAATATAGTTGTGCCAAATTCTTCACGCAATTGTTGTACAAGCTGCCAAACTGTCGCGCGCGCTATTGGGTCGAGTCCCACAGTTGGCTCATCGAGAAATAAAACTTGCGGTTGATGTAATATAGATTGAGCAATTTCTAATTTACGAATCATCCCCCCTGAATAAGTACGTACTAAACGGTGCTGTACATCTTGCAAATTCATAAAAGCTAAAACATCTTGAATACATCGTTGCCGACGCTTAGACGCAATGTTATACAGCTTGGCAAAAATTAACAGATTTTCATAACCCGTTAAACTGCCATCCGCAGACAGCGCTTGTGGTACATAACCAATAGACTTTCTAACGTTTTCAGGTTGACGCGCTATGTCATACCCTGCTAAGTATGCCCTTCCTCCACTTGGTGGTAGCAAGGTAGTTAGCATTTTGATGACAGTACTTTTACCTGCTCCGTTTGGACCAAGTAAACCAAACACTTCACCCTGTTTTACCGATATATCCAACGAGTCCACAGCTACGAACTTGTCAAAGCGGCGCCTTAACCCCTCTGTTTCTAAGACGGTACTTGACGGCGCCCTCCTATGCTCGATTTTTTCTGTAAGCCTAATCACTTTCTTCGCAACCCTAATAATTAGATTATCTAAATATTATTGTGATATGGATTACGAAGTCAAGTGTCTGTTTTTTAGCATCAGGCAACGCTTGTTTTTCAACCTTCTTTGTGTGATATTTCTATCTATCTAAACAACGGTAAGGCAATCGATTTACCGTATGATTAATCTTTCTGCATACGTATTTACCCTTAAAGGCTTAGTGTTTATGTTGATAAAATTATTTGCAGTACGAGTGCTAGGTAATTTAGTGGGTTTATTTCAAGAATTCCAACAGCAAAGAGCTCGTGTATTTATTGCAATGTTTGCGGTGGGATTCACTGTGGCATTTGCTTTGACGGCTTGTTCTGGTGGTGATAAAGCAGCACAAAAGGCGCCTGCGTCAAATCCAACGACAGCACAGAGCGGTGTTGTAATTAGAATTGGGTATCAAAAAGCGGCAACTGTGCTTTATGCATTAAAAGCAAAAGGAGATTTAGAGAAAGCTTTTGCGGCAAGTGGCGCCACTGTAACATGGAGTGAGTTTCCTGCTGGACCACCAATGTTAGAAGCTGTAAACGCAGGTAGCATTGACTTTGGCTATACAGGAGAGGCGCCACCAATATTTGCTCAAGCAGGTGATAATCCGTTTGTTTACGTTGCTTATGACCCTTGGGGTGCAAAAGCTGAAGGTATTATAGTTCCAAAAAATTCAAATATTTTGAAAGTTGCTGACCTTAAGGGTAAAAAAGTCGCTTTTGCGAAAGGTTCAAATACTAACTACTTAGTAGTTAAAGCTTTGGAAAAAGCAGGACTGCAATACAGCGATATTCAACCCGCTTTTTTAACACCTGCCGACGCGCGTGTTGCATTTGAAGGTGGGAACGTTGATGCTTGGGCTATTTGGGACCCATTTCTCGCAGCAGCAGAAAAAGCTTTGGCGCCACGCTTATTAATAGATGCAACAGGACTGGCGCCGAACCGTGGATATTTTCTTGCTGCAAAAGCTTTCGCCGAAAAGAACCCAGAAGGATTGAAAACTGTTTTAGGTGAAGTTAAAAAAGTGAGTGACTGGGCAAAAAATAATTCATCTGAAGTCGCAAAGTTACTCTCACCTGTACTAGGTATAGATGCTGCTGTACTAGAGACCGCAGAAAAGCGACGCGAGTATGACGTACTTCCACTTACTGAAGAAGTAATTCAGAGACAGCAAGAAATTGCTGATACATTCTACAGAATCAAACTTATTCCTAAACAAATTAACGTCAAGGAAGCTGTTTGGCAAGGAAATAAATAAATACGCGATATATCGATATTAATGTAGAGACGCGTAAACCGAAGGTTTTCCCGAAGGGATTAATCGCGTCTCTACTACTGTAAGTCGGTCAAAATATAGTAGTATGCATTAAGCGTTACAAAAATTCGCGCTTATTTGGATTATTTTATGATTAGTGGAATTTTTGAGAATTGCATCGGGTCGCGCGATGTAGAAACTAGTCTCAAGTATTGGGCTGAGTTGGGGTATCGAGTCGTAAGTCAGGCACAATTAGAAGCGAGACAAGCAGAGTTACTTTATGGGTATGCATCAAATTTGACATCTTTTAGACTGCAAAATGGTAATTCATCACAGCATGGACTGATACGACTGATGCTATGGTCAGAACCATTGAATGAAGGTTTAGGCGCCACAAAACCATTAGTTATTGGTAGTCGTTGGTTTGCTTCACTAACAAAAGATATTTATACGGTTGCTGATGCTTTTGCTGATGATAAATCTAACGAAGGTAACTGGATAATTACTGAACCTGTACGCGCGATAGAAGGTGTTGGGAATGTGGGAAAGAGTTTGTATGAACGCTTTGTAGGAGTGCGGGAAATGTTTGTAATTGGTACAGAAACACGACAAGCATTTTTTCAACGATATAACTATAATCGTCCAGGTTATGGTACGGTAGAAGCAAGTTCTCCTTTAGCAGTAAGCGAAGGAACTCATTCAAGTTTAGTTATCGCTGACCACAGTTTGAGTCTTTTCTATGCAGAAGTTTTCGGACTTGTGCCAATGGAATTTAATGGTAAACGTTCTGGCTATCAAAATCCTTCAACTCGTCAAACTCTAATATTAGAAGAGGGACAAGAATTTTATGTATCAGCGTTTTGTCCACCGAAAGCAGTTGCAGGAGTTTTACAAGTATATAGTCCGCTGTATCCTAAACCAGACAAACGTGAATATGCTAAACCGGGTTCATTAGGATTATCTTTGTTTACTTATCAAGTTGATAATATCGCTGCTTTTCATGAAATTTGCAGTCGTAGCAGTGGAACCAACGTTACTCCAATTTTAAATAACGAATTTGGCGAACTTTCCTTTGGACTAGTGGTGCCGGATGGAACATACTGGATAATAATTGCACAACAGTAAAATTATCAGGTTTAATTTGTGTTAGAACTTTATAGCTATTATCGTTCAACAGCATCCTACCGAGTTAGGATTGCACTAGAGCTAAAAAAGATTCCCTATCTTTATAAGAGTGTTGCTAAATTACGAAAAAATGACCTAGAGTTTACGATAGAGTACAGCCGAATTAATCCTCAAAAAATGGTCCCAACTCTGGTTGATGGTGATGCTATTATTACTCAATCTTTAGCTATTATTGAGTATCTAGAAGAACGTTATCCTCAACCAACGCTTTTACCCAGTGATGTTTTAGCAAAAGCTTATGTTCGTCAAATAGCACTGTTAATAGCTTGTGATATTCATCCTTTGAGCGTGATGAGAGTACGTAAGTTTTTTACTTCAACAATGGGTTTTAGCTTCTCACAAAAAATGAGTTGGTATCGTCACTGGGTAGACGAAGGTTTAAAAGCTTTAGAAGAAATTTTGAGTAACAGTAAATTTCGGGGTAGCTTCTGTCATGGAGATGAACCAACAATTGCAGATGCATTCTTGGCGCCTCAAGTTTACAATGCTGAAAGGTTTCAATGTTCTTTATCTTCATATCCAATCATTCGTCAAATCAATGAAGTATGTATGAATCATCCTGCATTTATTGCTGCTCAACCGCATTTACAACCAGATGTTTCAGAATACAGTCCTAACGATGAATATTAAAACATTAATATAATGATACAAATCCGTAAAGCATACTCAACTGAAGCATCTAAAATTACTCAACTAGGTATTCGTTCCAAACTTTACTGGGGTTACAACTTGGAACAAATGAGTGTTTTTGTACAAGAACTCACGCTACAACCAGATGCTATCGCAGCGTTAAATACGCATGTTCTGGAACTGTATGATGAAATTATTGGCTACTATAACTTGTTGCCACATGAACAAACAGTAGAGTTGAAGCATTTATTTATCGAACCGATACATTTTCGGCAAGGTTTCGGTAGTAAGCTTTTAAAACACGCGCGTAGTACTGCTGTCTCTCTTGGTTTTCGGCAGATGATTATTTTAAGCGACCCAAATGCAGAAGCGTTTTACTTAAAACATGGTGCCCAATTAGTTCAGTATATTCAATCGAGCATTCGTGGGCGCCTGATCCCGCTTCTAAAAATTCAATTAGAATAATCATCTAAATATCACGTTTTTGAAGTACCTGACTTAAACTTCCATTTCATGTACGCCTCAACCGAATCAAAATACTGTAAGATACCGTCTAAGCCTTCAGGTCTACCTTTCAAATAACCTTCCATATAAACAGAGTCTTGCATTTGTGGTAATATTCCAGCATCGCGATGCCTTAAGCCTTGTTCATATCGGGTGTTAATAAAGTGATTAAACATAAAATCTCCTTATCCCTACAACTCTATTGTGCGATATCTTGCTTGATAACAGCAAATGTTCTTTGTTGTTAAATCAATAAATTAAATTTATTGAAGTTTGGAGTGATCCCCCCAACCCTTACTTGTGTCTACACTACAAAAATGACAATTTACGGTTCAATTGGAAAAAAATACTCAACAACGCGCGTTCCCGACTATCGCATTGTTAAAACAATAACTAATTTACTAAATTTACCTGAAGGTAGTAAGATAGCTGATATCGGTGCCGGAACTGGTGGTTACAGTTTAGCATTAGCGAATCAAGGATTTGATATTTATGCAATCGAACCTTCTTCAATAATGCAGTCTCAAGCAATACAACATCCAAATATTAAATGGAAAACTGGTTATGCAGAAGCAATTCCTTTACCAGATAATTCAGTTGATGCAGTGATAAGTGTATTAACAATTCATCACTTTTCGCGCCTTAAGAAAGCTTTTCAAGAAATGCATCGCATTCTTAAATCTGGAACAATAATTTTATTAACTTTTGATATTAGGCTAGCTCAGAAGATATGGCTATATGATTATTTTCCTTGGCTTTGGGAAGATGCATTACTATCTCTACCCATCAATGAGCTTATTAATTTAATTCAAACAAATACTAAAAAGAATGTTGAAGTTATACCTTTTTTACTACCGCATGACTTGTCTGACTTATTCGCTGCTGCCGCTTGGAGGCGCCCAGAATTATATTTACGACCAGAAGTACGTGCGGGAATATCCTCATTTGCCAAGTTCGACCAAAGTATTATCGAATCTAGAGTAAACTTACTAGCAGCAGATTTAAGTAATGGTGCTTGGAATGCAAAATATAAAGAAATTCTCAATCTTACAGAGATTGATGTAGGCTATCGTTTCCTACGAATATTTTAACTAAGTTAATTTATCTTTTAAATGCTTCATCTACTGGTATTTGATAGCCATTCGCAAGACGATTTGTCATATTAGCGGCGCCAGTAACTGCCATTAGTTCTCCAAACATATTATCACTCATTCCTTTATTACGTGCTGCTGCTGTATGAGAGGCAATACAATATTCGCAGCCATTTGTAACGCTGACCGCAATATAAATTAACTCGCGCGTGAGTGGGTCAATTTCACCCGGACTCAGCATTACTTCTTTGAGTGTGTCCCATGTTCTACGTAAGGTAGAGGGATGATTGGCTAAGGCTTTCCAAAAGTTGTTAATGTAATCGGTTTGGCGAATGGTGCGGATATCGTCGTATACCGCGCGTACTTCTTCACTAGCATCTTCGTATTCAATAAGGTTTGTCATAATTGCTTAGTATTTCTAATTCCAGATTTATTTTACAACTTTAAAGCACCGCGCGTTGTAACTCAGGGAAAACTTTTGATACTTTACTTAATACATAATCTCCATATGTGCCCTGAAATTCATGAACACTGGCGCCATCCCATCGATCGTTTTTATTGTCTGATATTACCCTATCTAATTCAATTGGTTTGACTTCAACGCTAAAGTTGGGGTCAAAGAAGAAGGGAAACGAAAGACGATGTTTTCCTGATGTATTTAATACCCGGTGAGGTGTAGAACGATATAAACCTCCTGTCATTCGGTCGAGCATATCGCCAATATTACACACAAACGAATTAGGAATTGGCGGCGCCTCAATCCAACCTGATTTTGATTTTACCTGCAATCCACCATTAGAATCTTGTTTGAGGATTGTTAAAACACCATAATCTGTATGTTCGCCAACGCCCCAGTTATCTTTATTATTAGATGGTGAGGCATTAGGAGGATAATTAAAAATACGAAATAATATTAATGGGTCGGATGTGTAACGGTGGGCAAAATAAGACTCTTCTAATCCTAAACTAAGTGCAATACCAGCCATTAGAGTATGTCCTAATTGCGTCATCACATCCATATATTCGAGTACTGTTTCACGAAGCGGTATATTTGATGGAAACAGGTTGGAACCGTGCATAGGAGTGTTCGCTTGTACCAATGGATGCTCTTTTCCTAGTTCGGCGCCGAAATAAATTCCTTCTTTCTGGTCAGGTTTACCAGATGTTAACTCGCCACCTACAGGAAAGTAACCTCGCCATGCTTTTCCACCTAAAGCCATGCGGATTTTCATTTTAGTTTCTAAGTCTTGGGCGAAAAACTGACGGCTAAGTTCTTCTAGTCGTTGCTGTAAACTTTCATCTACTCCATGCCCAATAATATAGAAAAACCCGCATTCACAACAAGCTTGTTGAATTTGAGAAGCGACTATATAATGGTTGCCAGTTCCAGAGACTAACGGACTTATATCAATGATAGGAACTTGTGAGATTTGCATTTTATTACCTTTGTGTACTTTGTGTCTTTGTGGTAAACATTAAAATTGTAGGTTGGGTGGAGGCTAAAGGAACCCAACATACAAGGTTATAAACATAAAATAAAATTATGACCTATTTAAAGTTAGATGATAGCACCATTCGTAATATCCTAATTGAGACTAAAACTATTGCTGTAGTTGGACATTCCGATAAACCAGAACGTACTAGCTATCAAATTGCTCAGTTTTTGCGCTCCTGTGGTTATAAGGTAATTGCTGTTAATCCAATGGTAAATGAGATTGATGGGCAACCAAGTTATCCCACACTTAACGATGTGCCTTTATCAGTAGATTTAGTGAATGTCTTCCGTCGTGCCGAGTTTTTACCAGAAATAGTTGATGATGCAGTCGCAATTAATGCTAAAACTATATGGACACAGTTGGGAATTTATAATGAAATTTCTGCTCAAAAGGCTTTACAAGAACAACTTAATGTAGTCATGAATGCTTGTATAAAAGTTGAATACCAAAGACTTAATATCAGGCGCCAATAATAAAGTAAATATAAAAATCTCAAGTCAACCAACGACTCACAACCGTTACCCATCTATACTTTTACAAAAATTAACGTATTATATGAGGCTTTAAGTATAAAAAGATGCTTGTAATCTGATGTGTTATGTGACACCTTTTTATTAAGGGCTAACTACTGTAGATTTATAGATTTACAGTAGTTTAAAAATAAAACTTGATATACGTAACTCATGACACATACAAACAGTAACAAGCCAGTTTCTCTTGAAGTGCGGCAATTTTCGCTCCACACTACCCTAATGTTGGCAGCAGGTGTTGGTTTAAGTTTAGGTATTCCCGTTTATGCCCTTGCTAGTTCTCAACTAATTAGCCAAAAGCCTAACAGGGTAGAACTCAACTTGGTTTCTTTTTCAGTTACCCAGTCTGCATACGAAAAAATTATTCCTCAGTTTGTTGCTAAATGGAAGCGAGAAAAAGGTCAGGATGTGGTGATTAGGCAGAGTTATGGAGCATCTGCTGCTCAAGCTCGTGCTGTAATTGCTGGACAACCAGCTGATATCGTTGGCTTATCTCTGGTGCCAGACATTGCAGAAATTCAAAAAGCAGGTTTAATCAAGCCAGGTTGGGAAAGAGAACTAGACAACCGTAGTATTATTACTCGTTCAGTTGTTGCTATAGAGACTCGTGCGGGTAATCCCAAAAAAATCCAAACTTGGGGAGATTTAGCCAAACCAGGAATAAAAGTCATTACACCCGACCCCAAAACTTCTGGAAGCGCACGGTGGAATTTTCTTGGACTGTGGGGTTCAGTAACACAAGTCGGTAACAACGAAGATAAAGCTATCCAATTCGTAAGCCAAGTTTACAAAAACGTTCCTCTGCTACCCAAAAGCGCGCGTGAAGCTACAGATATCTTTTTCAAAAAAAATCAAGGAGATGTTCTGCTAAGTTACGAAAACGAAGTAATTTATGCAAAACAAAGAGGCGAAAAAAATTCTTCTTACATAATCCCCAAAGTTAACATATCTATTGATAACCCAATAGCAATAGTTGATATAAATGTTGATAAGCGTGGTACACGTGAGGTAGCTGAAGCATTCGCCGAATTCCTTTTTACTCCTCAAGCTCAGAGAGAATTTGCGAAAGTTGGATTTCGACCCGTTAATCAAGCTGTAGCTAAAGAAGTAGAAAATAACTTCCCTAAAGTTAATCAGCTATTCTCAGTTATTGACTTAGGAGGATGGGACAGAGTTCAGAAGAAATTCTTTGACAATGGCAGAATCTTCGACCAAATTAAAGGCAACCGTCGCTAAACCTAATTTGTAACTCTTGCAGAATCCATTACTCTTATCTTTATCTTGTGGAACTATCTTGTGGAACTATCTTGTGGAACGGGCATCCTGCCCGTTTTTCATATCAAAGCAAACAGCTATTATTAATATTAGGGCGGGCAAAGATGCCCACTCCACAAGAGAACCAGGTCATAAAATGAAAATATTTCCTATTAGACTGAAACCTAACGACGACTTAAGACAGAGTTTAAAAAAATTTGCCATACAGCAAAATATTACAGCAGGATTTATCATTACAGCAATTGGTAGCCTCAAGCAAGCTACTATTCGCTTCGCCAACCAAAATGAAACTACAACATTAAACGATAAATTTGAAATTCTCTCTCTCAACGGCACAATTGCAAATACAGGTGTGCATTTACACATAGCCATATCAGACAAACAAGGTAACACCATCGGCGGACATTTAGCTGATGATTGTATAATCTACACTACGGCTGAAATAGTCATTGGAACAAGCGAAGAATTTACCTTTTTACGAACCCCTGACTCAGAAACCGGATATCTAGAATTAGAAATTACTCAGAGTACCTCTCAAAATTTGCCTTAAAATATTGTAGGGTAAGTATTAAAACTTTGGTGAGCTAACAATAAGCTATGTTCAATCACTTCGCGCGCTAGTTGGTCATCGTCCCTTAATTATCCCAGGCGCCGCTGTGTCAGAATTTATCTTACAGTTAGATTTATATAGAATTTTAATAATGATGAAACAAGGTGCCATAGAACATTTTATGTGGGAAGCAATCTACGAGGGAAGAAAGGCATTACCGGAATGCCTTCCAAATCCTCCTGTTGGCTGCGTGCTTGTCGAGGATGACAACATTATTGCTAGAGGTTATACTAATAAACCTGGACAACATCACGCAGAAGCAATGGCATTAAGCCAACTAAAACATCAGGAATTAACAAATGTTATTGCCTTTGTGACGCTAGAACCATGTTCATTTTATGGTCGTACACCATCTTGTGCCAAAGCATTGGTAAAAAGAGGAATAAAAGAGGTGTATGTAGGTATTATTGATCCACATCCAAAAAATAATGGGGCAGGCATTATGCTATTACGCAAAGCGGGAATACAAGTTTATGTGGGTATATTGAGCGAAATTATTCAGCAAGACCTTAAACCTTATTTAGTATTTGAGTATTAATTACACAATAAGTGAAAGTATTATTGGCGATACCTTTGCAAACGCTGTTTCAATGTTCCTGTGTGTAACTCAAACAAATGATTATCATAATCGTAGAAGTATAAAGAACTTCCTTCTCCTTCTACACGACTACGCCCTACCCTAACATCTACCCCAAGATTTTTAATTCTGTTTTCATATAGTTCAAAATCTTCTTCGTTAATTTTAAATGCGATATGATTATATGTTCTTTCTGCTAATGGCTCTCCTTCCATGATGGCAATCCATAAACCATTTATTAGAAAAAATTTCTCTTTGGATATAGAAAAAGTTTTCTGTTCACTATAATAAACTTCCTCGGCGCCAAATATATGTGTTAAGAAGTTTGTCATCTTCTCCAAATCTTTGACAATAAATGTTATGTGGCTAATTCCTTGAATCATTTATTCTACCATTAATGTTGAAGTTGAATATTATTGATTGCTCCTTGTGGAACTTCTCCACTTAAAGCTTGAACAATATTATATGCTGCTTCCAGGGCTATATCACGACGGATATTATGAACGGCAGAGCCAAGATGCGATACATTATCTTGTACCCAAAATAAAGCTGCTTTATCGGCTCCTAAAGCAGCACCTTGAATATAAGAAACTGGCACTTTTGCTAAACTCATGTAGCGAATTTATCTTGAAAAATTTGATTATATGCGTATAATATTTTTAATTAGCAAAGGTATTTCTCCTAAATCATCTATAATTCCATCTGCATGTTGCGCTTCGTGCCACCCAGAATTTCTTTTCCAGATGCTTTTCATTCCTGCGTTAGAGGCGCCTAAAATATCTACCTCTGGGTGGTCGCCAATAAATACACTTTCATAAGGTGTTACATTCAGGTTATGTGAGGCACGCATAAATATTTCTACGTCTGGTTTGCGAACTCCTTCAACTTCAGAAATCAAAATAGTTTGGAAATATCTATTTATACCTAGACCTTGAATCGCGCGTTTTTGAAAAACACCAAGTCCGTTAGTAATGATTCCAAGTAGATAACCTTGTATTAATAAGGTATCAAGAGTTTGATGTAAGTTGGGAAAGGGAGTGCAAGAGTAAATAAACTGTCTATTATAGTCACTTAGTAACTCTTTCCAAGTAATAGTGCTAATTTCAAATTCAGAAACTAGGCTTTGGTAAACTTTATCTTTCCATACATAACCTCGACAATCAAGTTCGATAAATCGCTTGATATAATCTTTTTTTGGAATTTTATTTAATTGCGATTTGAGTCTTTCGTATTGATTAGATATAAAATTTTGAATTGAAGTATCTCTATCGAGAAGTGTTCCATCTAAATCAAATAGTATTGCTTTAATCATTTTATTATATAAGGTTAACTTGCAACGGATGATAAACGGATGTAACGGATAAATACTGATTCGCTTCTCATGCTGAATTTTGCAAAAGAATCGTGCAAACTATAGTAAGTATATCGATTTACTGTATATTAAAAGAGAAGAATTGCTTTTGTATAGAAGTAATTTTGTATTTATCTAAGTATCAAGCTTTGGATTTGTTTCAACTATGAGTCAAGTTTTAGACGAAGTTCTATCGGCAAACCGTATTTATACAGATAATTTTGGTGATAAAGGTAATCTGACTATTCCACCAAGGCGCCGCTTTGCAATTCTAACTTGTATGGATGCTAGACTTGACCCGGCGAAGTTTGCAGGATTATCTGAAGGTGATGCTCATGTGATTCGTAATGCTGGTGGTCGTGCTTCGGATGATGCGATTCGCTCGTTAGTGATTTCTTACAAATTACTTGGCACTCGTGAGTGGTTTGTGATTCATCATACTAATTGTGGTATGGAAACCTTTACTGATAGAATTATGCGCGATTTACTAGCCAGTAGTCTTAAAACAGCCACAATTGATGATAAAGGTTGGCATGATTTTGGTGATGGTTCCGGAACAAATGAAGCAGAGTTTATCGATTGGTTAACTATTGACGACCTTGCTAATAGTGTCTATATAGATGTGAAACGGATTCGTAACCATCCATTAGTTCCGCGCGAAATTCCTATTTACGGTTATATATATAATGTTAAAACAGGAAAATTGACTGAAATTCCTGAAGCTACTAAAGTTGGGCAAGCTGTATAAGTTAGAGTAATCAAGGAATAAAAGTAAGGTGGCATAGCCACACCTACGGCAAAGCAGGCAAGGCGCCACCAATTCTATACAATAAAATCAAGCACACGTAATAAATAAGTACAAATTATTCGTCAATCTAAATATTGATATTGAGAGGAAGCTTAAATTGTCACTATTAAAAACACAACCACCGGTTTTATCAAGCTCACAAAGACTTTTTGCTCTATTCGGTGTAGGTCTTGGAGTATTTATGTCTACCTTGGATGTAGGTATTATCAACGTCGCTCTACCAACGTTAGTTGCTCAGTTACAAACTACCTTCCCTCAAGCTCAGTGGGCAGTATTAAGTTATCAACTGGTTAGTTCTAGTTTAGTTTTAGCTGCTACTCGTTTGGGTGATATGTGGGGAAAAAAATCTTTATACCAAGCGGGACTAATTACATTTACCTTGGGTTCATTGCTGTGCGGACTGGCGCCTAATATTAATTTTTTAATTGGGTTTCGTGCTTTACAAGGGTTAGGCGCCGTGTTTTTATCTGGACTTGGTTTGGCTATTATTGCAGAAATATTTCCCAACTCCGAGCGAGGTCGAGTTGTTGGTATTATTGGCAGCGTTGTTTCATTAGGGGTTGCGCTTGGTCCTTCGTTGGGAGGTTTGTTTCTATATATAGCAGGTTGGCGCAGTGTTTTCTTGATTAATGTGCCGTTGGGTATAATTGCTACTGTACTTGTTGCGAAAGTAGTGCCTTCTTCTGTATTAAGTAAAGAGAAACAACGCTTTGATATGGTTGGCGCCATTTTAGCATTGTTAACGTTGAGCAGTTTTGCGTTGGGGATGACTCAAGGACAACGAGAAGGTTTTAATAGTAGTCATGCAGTTAGTTTACTGGCATTGAGTGTTATAGGTTTTGTTAGTTTTTTGATTGTTGAAACTCGTATCAAACAGCCTTTACTAGAAATTAAGCTGTTTCGCAATTTGCGTTTGAGCATGAGTCTATTAAGTAACTGGCTCGTATTTATCGTTTTATCTGGCTTAATGCTGGTTATTCCCTTCTTTTTAGAGCGTGTCAAGCAATACCCTACTTCAAAAGTCGGATTACTACTTGCCATATCACCTATTGTTAGTGGTTTAATTGCTCCAATATCCGGCGCCATGTCCGACCGTTTTGGTTCTCGATTAATTGGTTTAGCTGGATTAGGATTAATGATTGGCGCCTGTCTAGCTATAAGTACTTTTGATGCTCGAATTACAGAGTTGGGATATATAGTGCCTTATTTAATCTACGGTACAGGGCTGGGTTTATTTCGTTCACCGAATGATAGTACTGTAATGGGAGCAGTATCTAGGGAACGATTAGGAATTGCATCTGGGTTGTTGTCTCTATCGCGTACTTGTGGAGTTACTGTTGGTATTGCTGTGATCGGAGCAATATTTACTGGGTTAAGTGGAAGTATGGATGTCGCAACTGCTACAAGCGAAGCAATTGTTGCAGGATTTCAAGGAACGTTTCGTGCGAGTGCAATAATTCTTTCTGTGGCAGCATTGGCATCTGCTTTTAGATTTCACAAATCTAATGCTGTTTATCATTAATTCTCTGTGTCCTCTGTGTCTCTGTGGTAAATAAAATTACTTTAATCACAGCACAGGCAGGATGCCTGTGCTACAACCTTTGACAAAAGTTAAAAATACTCTTGCTTTATTAAGCATTATGTGTGATTCTCTAAATATATACTACACTAATCCGACCGACTAACTGTATTTAAGCAATTAGCAGTTTATGAATCAGAGTGAGGGGTGAATTATGGCTCTTAAGCTTGAAGGAAAAGTGGCAATTATTACTGGAGCATCTTCGGGTATTGGTGAAGCAACAGCAATTGCATTAGCCCAAGAAGGCGCCTCTGTTGCGATTGGCGCCAGACGTGAGGAACGTTTGGAGGCATTGGCAAAGCGCATTGAAGCGAGCGGTGGTAAGGTATTGCCTATTGTTACTGATGTCACAGATGAAGAGCAAGCAAATAAATTAGTAGAAAAGACAAATGCAGAGTTAGGAAGGGTAGATATTCTTGTTAATAATGCAGGTGTGGCATTAACTGGTAATGTTGATGGTGGAAATACGAATGACTGGCGCCGGATGTTTGATGTAAATGTTCTAGGGGTACTTTATACAACTCATGCAGTTCTACCAATTTTCAAAGTGCAGCAGACAGGACATGTTGTCAATATTTCATCGGTAGCAGGTCGCATTGCACGAGCTGGTGTTGGTATATATAATGCAACTAAATGGGGGGTTAATGCTTTTTCAGAAGCATTGCGGCAAGAAGTATTACGAGATAATATTCGTGTTACTATCATTGAGCCAGGATTGGTAAAAACAGAAATTAATAACCATACTACTGACCCAGTAGCAAAGCAAATTAGTGAAGAACGTCTCAAAGCAATTGTTCCACTGCAAAGCGAAGATGTTGCAGCAGCAATAATTTATGCTGTAACTCAACCTTCTCACGTGAATGTAAATGAAATTCTAATTCGACCGACTTTACAAGAACGGTAATTTTTTTGCATACAATTCAACAATGAAACACCAAGAAGGATATTTTAAAGGAACCGGAGAAATAAACCTTTATTATCAAAGCTGGCGCCCGCTCGATAATCCACATGCAATTGTAGTAATAGTACATGGTTTAGGAAGTCATAGTAATTTATTCGGCAATATTATTCAGTATTTAGTAAAAGCTGGATATGCTGTATATGGTTTAGATTTACGTGGACATGGACGCTCACAAGGGCAAAGAGGACATATCAATAGTTGGAGTCAATATCGAGAAGACATACAAACTTTCTTAAAATTAATTGAGGTACAAGAGTCAAAATCTCCTTGTTTTCTCTTAGGTCATAGTTTAGGCGCCATAATTGTTTTAGATTATGTTCTACGTTTAGCATCTTCAGTCAAAGGAATTATTACAATGGCGCCTCCATTGGGAAAAGTAGGTATTTCACCTGTAAAAATGAACTTGGGACGTACACTTTCAGCAGTAATGCCAAGATTTGCACTAAGTGTTGGACTTGCTGGCAATCAAATTACCCGCGACCAAAATGTACAGGAAACTTTCACTCAAGACGTACTAATGCATTCCAGAGGAAGCGCGCGCCTTGCAACTGAATTTCTAGCCGCCAAAACTTGGATTCAATCTCATACCGCTAATTTACGAGTTCCCATTCTAATTTTGCACGGTGGTTCTGACTCAGTGGCGCCTCCTCTTGGTAGTCGTGTATTCTTCCAACAAATTGCTTTCCCAGACAAAGAACGCTATGAATACCCCCAAAGTCGTCATGCACTACATCGTGACCTCGACTATCAAGCAGTATTAGCAGACTTGGAAGACTGGTTAGAAAGACACGTTAAGGGAGGAACTGTGATTCCATTCACTCCTCGCTCAAATAATAATGAATATATGCTAGGTTAACTGGCAACGGATTATAACGGATGTAACAGATAGGCAATTCGTAGCATAGGCATACGAACTGTGCCTAGTTTTTTTACCACAGAGACGCAGAGACCACAAAGAAAATCGTACATTTGTACGGTGGGCAGTGCCCACCGTACTTACAAAAGTGAAACTACAACAACTTGATAGGGTTTTAGTATTTTATCTCAAAACCCCCTTGATTCGTTCTTCAAAGTGTGCCATAATAGAAAACTAATAGCGTAATACGGTTTCTCGACTGATTTACAGTATATTAGATGAAATAATGGTTCAAGTATTAGCAAGGAGATTAGGAGCGATGTTACATCAAGATACTGAGCAAATGTCTCTCTTGAAAGGTTTGGAATCACGGCGCCAGTTAGGAATTTCTAACGACAGGTGTCTGTGCAATATAGCTTCCACAGATGGACGAATCAATGGAAATGCAAGTAAGTTACTAGCAATTAAATTATCGGTGTTTGCTGAGTAGCGCAACTAATTAAACCCTCGTCTAAACAAAGGAGGATAAATACATGTCTAATATCGTTGCAATTGCTGGAAGTCCATCCCACCCTTCCAGAACCTATGGACTTTTGGAATATGCAAATACTGTTTTACAGCAAAACGGTTTGAAGATAGATGTAATATCAGTACGCGATTTACCTGCTGAAGATTTGATATTTGGACGCTATGACAGTCCTGCGCTACAAGAACCCAAAGCTTTACTCGAAGCTGCTGATGGTGTAATTATTGCCACTCCAATCTACAAAGCAGCTTATACAGGTACACTGAAAGCATTTTTAGACTTGCTACCTCAGAAAACACTTTCCAATAAAGTAGTTTTACCAATTGGGACTGGTGGAGCTATTACTCATGCTTTGGCAGTAGATTATACACTTAGACCAGTTCTTTCTGAACTTGGTGCAAGACATATTTTAGCAAGTGTTTATATCATAGATAAACAAATCCAATTAAACGCAGATGCAAAAATTGAGCTTGATGAGGAGAGTGAGCAAAAATTAAAGGATGCTTTAAATGAACTAGCACAAGCTGTAAATCCTCAATCAGCGTCTAAAGAATTGGCTCACATCAATTAAATTTTTTACATGTTGCCTCAATATGCCATAGATAGGTAGCAATACATCCTCTATCTGCTACCCTTTCCTAATTTTATATCCATCTATATCAACATAGTCCTTCTTCCAAGCTTTCCTATTCTGCTATTGGTATTAGGTGGGTATAAGCGTTCCTGCCTACTACTTTTCTATCAAATATTTTGGAAATAATAAGGAGCTTTTGCTATGTTGCCTCAACGAGTGGAAAGAGAATTATGCGAAGGTGAAGTTTGGGATTGTTACTCGACAAGCCAAGTTGAGTTAGAGTCACCAGTAAAAGACATTTGGGACAATACCAAGCAACATCAAGAAAAAAAGTATAGACCTTTAATTATAGATTTTATAGTTAAAATTATTTTAATATTCACTAAACGGATTTTTGTTACTAACTAGAAACTGGGTTTATAATAAAAAACAAATCCGATTTCTTTGACAGTAATTTTTAACTATATAGGTGCATAATGCCAACTAATAGCATATCCACTTGGGAGCAGTTACTAGAACTTGCTCGAAAAAAAACCGATGCTCGTCGCATAGCAAGACCAGGACAGTCTCCATCTACGGCGCCAATTCCTAGCAGTCTTCACAAATTACCTAAAGATACAAAACCGCCAGTTTTATTGTATCGCGATACAAACTCTTGGTGTCCTTTTTGTGAGCGGGTTTGGTTTGCTTTAGAGGAAAAAGGGATTCCGTTTGAAACAGAGTTTATAGATTTGAGTAACAAGCCTAAGTGGTACACAGATATGGTTCCTACAACTCTTGTCCCAGCAGCAAAAATTGAGGGTAATCTTGTCTATGAGTCAAAAGACATTCTTTTAGCGTTAGAAGAAAAATTTGGAAGAACCTTACTTCCAGATGACCCAGAGGAATACTCTGTTGCACTGCAATTGGTTGAAGAAAGTGAAACAAATGGTTTCTTAGGCGCCGCTTACAACTTCCTCAAAGAAAACACATTAGATTATATAGAGGTAGCAAATCACCAAGTAGCATTTGAAACGAAATTAGACGAACTCGAACAACTGTTAGGAAAATATCCAGGCGCCTACTTTTTATCAACATTCAGCTTAGTTGATATATTATACAGTCCTCATCTCGATAGACTAGCAGCAAACTTACCAGTATATCGAGGCTATCATATCAAAGGGAATCCACGCTTCCCACGAATTAACGCTTGGTTTGAAGCACTTAATCAACGTCCTGCTTACTCCCTTGTTAAATCAGATGACATTACTAATAATTTACTTCGCAAGAGAAGATGGGGCGCCCAACCAATAGGAAACCTTTTACCTCCCGACCCAGCATATACCAACGTAACTCAATATCGCGCAGAAGCTGCGGAACGATTAAGTGATAACCGCGAAGTTGCCATTGGAGACATTCTAAAAAACTCAGGAGTTCAATCTTTAGCCAAAGATGCTGATATTTCACAAATCAGACAAGCAATAGACTTTCATTTAAGACTGCTAGCTGATTATCTTATTCACGGTGACGAAAAAGTTTTACCTTGGGGAAGAGTTGGGGGCAAAGATAACGCAGACCCAACATCCTCAGCAGTCGGCGCCATCACATTAGCTTACGTCAGAAATCGCATTTGCGCTCCTCGTGACATGAGTGCAGGTGCCGCAACAGCATTTCGAGCAGCCACCGATAAAGTCCTAGCATCTATCTACTAAAATGCTCCTGTTGCACTGTCATGCTGAGGAACGTAAATTGTCATGCTGAGGAACGAAGCATCTTAATTTAAATTCTTCACTATACATTACATTCGCTTAGACACCAGGCATTTTGTTGTAGAGCTATTTAAAATTAAAAACCTGGGAAGAAATGTGCCTGTTCTTCCCAGACTTAAATATAAATATCAGGTGTATATCAATTCAAATTACAAAAATCTATAGAATACCCCAGAAGTGTAAAAAACCTTTACCAGAGAACAATTCGACTAATACAGCAGCAACAAAACCAATTTGAGCAAAGCGACCATTCCAAATTTCAGCTTGTGGAGTAAAACCCCAAACCCAAGCGTTACGGTCTTTAAATTCAGGCAAATCAAATGTTGTGGTTGTTTTTGGTGTTTCTGACATAATAATTATCCAGAATAAATTAATTAAGGCTTGTAACCTTATATAACAACTATAACGCTTAATTTCAATATTTACAAAAGTTTATAGCGTTAATAAATTTAAATTTAATTACATTTGATAATGGCTAAAATTAAAGATATATGTTAAAAAATTATTTAAAAAAAATAAAAAATTACTTTTATAGTTAACCTGATGTTAATATATTTAACCGCGAAGAACGCCAGTACAAAGAAAAAAATTAGTTAATACTACGGCAAAAATAAGTAGTTATTATTTCATTAATAACGAAAGCGTTTCAATTTTGTTAAGATATAATTTGTCATTCTGAGCGCAGCGAAGAATCTCGTTAATATTTAAGATGCTTCGTGCCTCAGCATGACAGTTTTTCAAGATGCTTCGTGCCTCAGTATGACAGTTTTTCAAGATGCTTCGTGCCTCAGCATGACATAGCATTCAAATTATAAGATGCCTTGTACCTCAGCATGACATTGTATCAAAATTATAAGGTGATAAAAAAAGGCGCCGAGCAATATGTGTCATAAGTCGGCGCCGAAAGCAATCAAGTCATATTGTTAGCAAGCCAAGGTTTTTTCTAGTTGTTTGTTAAACCATCAAATGCTCCTCTTAAAGCAGCTACAGCATCTTGAGTTCTAGCCCAAATACTTTGGTCTGGGTCTTGACCTGTGAGTTCTCTAGTTCCCAAAACTTCTAAGACAGCTTTTAATTGCTCTTGATGCGCGCGGTTTCTAAAGTTAACTTGGTTTAATGGGCCTATCGCTTCTTTTACATCGTCACCTGTAATTTGAGATGCTTTATGAACGACCAAACCAGTAGTAAAAACTTGATGTTTAATTCTTTCATGGGCAGAAAACTTTTGATATAAAGTTAACTCTGAACCTTCTATCAAACGTTTGGCTTGTTCAATATACTGCTGAATGTTGTCTCTGGGTTGGACTGAATTTCCAAATTTTCCTAAAATATCTTCAATGACCGATAAGTTTTGTTGATCATCTTTAAGAAAATCATTCAAACGGTCGCTAATTTCTTTATCATTACTTACTGCCGGCAATAGTTTCTGTTCATTGTCAATCAACAATTGTTGTAAAGCTTTGATATCTGCTATTTCTGTAGCAATCGCAATACGCTTGGTGTCATCTAAAGTTGCTGGCATATTTTTCTCTTAATTATTTATGGGCATTACTAAAATCTCATACTTCTTTATTTACTTAAATTATACTTAAGATAGATTAGTAATAAACTCTTTTAGTCAGTCTAAAGTTAGATGATAATTGTAATTATAATATCTAGGATATTAGATTAACTACTAAAAGCCGATAGAATTATAGTATTATTAGCAATAAGGCTGTTCAAGAGAAGGAAAACAGATTATAATTAGGTAAGTTTTAGAAGTGATAAACTAATTGCCAACTCACCACAATCAAAAGCACATAAATTAGAAATCGCAGTAAAAGCTGAGGAGCAATCTGGCAAAGTTTGGCGCCAATTATGACACCGGGTACTGTGCCAATCCAAATAGGAATTACCAAATTCCAGTTAACTGTCCCCAAAAATATGTGTCCCAAGGAAGTAAATAGTAATAAAATTGCTGCCTGTGCAATATCTGTACCTACTAGCTTTTGTGCGTCAAGTCGAAAAAATGCAATTAGCACCATTGCAAATAAAGAACCAGAAGAAACGCTAGTCATTCCCACCATTACACCAAGAACGGCGCCTACACTTACCGTTTGAATGCGACCGATATAAGTGTTTAAGTCAAATTGCGATAGTTCGGGTAATTCAAAGCTGGGGAAAAATACTGTAATCAATAACTGTCCAAGTCCTAATAAGACTACAAAAAGAATCATACCTCCTATTAAACGTAGCAATATATCATCAAGATTCACAACTTCTGTTTGCCGAATTAAGTACAAAATACCTACTCCTACAAGTGAACCTGGAACACTCCCCAATGCCAACCACTTCACTACTTGCAAATCTAAAGTATGTTGTTGCCAATGCTTGGCGCCACCTACAACTTTCATCAATGTTGCAGCAACAATATCCGAACTTACAGCAACGGCAGGTGGCACGTTAAAAATAAAAATCAACATAGGTGTAATTAAAGAGGCGCCACCAATTCCCGTTAATCCAACAATAATGCCAATTACAAAGCTTAGGCTAGGTAGTATTAAGTAATCCATCTTGCTCTGTTAAGCTTAATCTCGTTCAAATGATTACTTATATACTACGTATTTTCAAGTATAATATACACTAAATCTATAAAAATAGAGTATTATAGAAAATGGAGTGGGGTTGCCCACTCCAAATTGCTACTATCAGCCGGAAACTTGAAAAAACTGAACCACGCATAAACATTTTGGAAGCGTTTTAATACTTGTACCTTTTGGCTTTTGTTAAAGGAAAAGCAGAGTGGGCAGTTGCTCTTACTCACCTACTAAGCTACAAGTAGATATCTTTTAGTTGTTAGTACGATAATTATTTCCCTTATGAAAATAAAAATAATAGATAGCAGTTTTTCAAAGATTAATCTTTAATCAAATCAAAGCTGCTACCCGTTTGTTACAGAGGAGAACGATTCGACCTAGCACATAAGATTACTTATGCTGTTAGCTAACTAGGTATTACAATTTTAATCTACGATAAATTTACTGATTAACCGTACTTTAGCATTAAACTCAAGTTTGCCATAGATTGGCGGAAAAAGCAAGTGGGTGATTAAACTAAACACCTGGTGTTTACCCACCAGCGACAATAACTTCGGTGCCAGTAATATGGTCGGTGTATACTATAGTGCTTAGTGATTTTTATGTCATAGTTTTAAACTAGCATTTTATACTTAATTTATTTTTATGTTTGTAAATCAAATAAACTATATAGTTATTTATTAGTGCTGGTACAACTAGCGACCAATAAGAGCTATCACAATCAAACCCAGCAATTAATAATAAAGGTGTACCCGTTCCTTGAATGTTGTAGAACAAATCAATCCCGTTGACATGAATTTTTGGCATAATTTCTACTCATAAAATTGGGATGCCCCATTAAAATATATCTTTTGATAGAGATATTTGAACAATTTTCTACTTGATTATCTTCATGTTGATGCAGTATTATAAAATTTAACTACAATTTATCAGTCAACTTACCGTAGTATTTGCTTGTTTTCGACACAAAGCTTTCTTTACCCCCAATAATATCTTTTAACCCGCTGCAAATAATTAATCAGTGGTGCAGACCACGAAGGAGAAATACAAATGACAGTAACTGCAACACGTATTGCTATTACTCCTACCGGAGGAGCGCTCGGAGCGATTGTCACAGGTCTTGATACAAGTCGTCCTGTGGCACCGTCCGAAATTCTGCAACTCAAGCAAGCATGGCAAGATTACCACCTCCTCATCTTTAAAGACCAGACTTTAACCGAAGAGCAACTACTAGCATTTGCGAATTACTTCGGTGATATCTTTCAGCAACCAGCGTATATTCCCAAAGGCAAATCAGAAACTGTATTGCCGCCACTCGTACTTACCCTTTCCAACGCATCCTATGAAGAAAGTTCAGTAAATTTACGTCCTGGTAATATCGAACTTTTACCTCATATAGACCATAACTGGTTTGCTGCTCCATCAAGTGGTTCGCTTCTGTTTGCAGTGGAAATACCCGAAGGAAGTCCAAATACTTACTGGGTAAATTTAGTTCAAGCTTATGAAGAATTAGACGAAGCAACTAAGAAACAGATTGCTAACTTGCAAGTACTCCATTACAATCCTTTTACCAAACTCCATAAAGGTAATATTCCCTCTGCTTCCTACGGTCCTGGTCGAGAGCTTGAACCAGGTGAGAAAGTAATAGCACATCCACTTGTTCGTACTCATCCAGATAGCGGCAAAAAGATTTTATATCTTAATGCAGCAAACGAAGTAGAAATTGTTGACTACGACCCAGAAGAAGGTGCAAAGTTAATTGAGCGATTACGGCAGCACATCAAACAACCAAAATTTGCCTACCAACATCATTGGACAAAAGGCGACCTTTTATATTGGGATAATCAAGCAACCGCGCATTTTCGCCCAGAATTTGATGAGAATGCAACACGAATTCTAAAGCGTGTTAGTATTCGGGGTAGCCGTCCTTTTTAGTTCGCATTTAATTTACACATTGTAGAGACGCGATTTATCGCGTCTTTACATACAGGTATTTTTTACTGCCATATGAACAGCATCAATTATTACGATAATATTGCACAGGTATACGACCAAACACGGTGGTTAACAGAATCTGTCGCAGAGGAAGTAGCTGATTTTATTATTAATCTTACCCGCGCGGCGCCAGAAACTAATTTTCTAGAACCAGGTGTAGGAACAGGATTAAATGTTTTTCCTTTGGTTAAGCGTGGTTATTCCGTAACAGGGATTGATGTTTCCCAAGAAATGCTCGATCAATTTCGTCAAAAATTCGATACTACTCCTCCTAATTTAAAGTTAATTCATACTGATGCCTCACAATTACCTTTTTCAGATAACAGTTTTGATGTTGTACTAACTGCTAATATGCTTCATACTGTCTCTGATTGGAGAGTCTTTTTAGATGATATACATCGTGTGCTAAAGCCTAGAGGTTTTTATCTCAACTCTCAATGGATTACTCCACCAGCAAGAAAAGAATTTGAAGGTTATTTTCGAGAATTTTTGGCTAAATCTAAAGGAAGTAATACAAAATTTAAAGGTGTTGCAGCAATATCAGAAATAGACACAGAAGGATATTTAAATCAAAAAGGATACGTATCAAATTACTTAGTAGCTAAAGAATGGACAGTTAGTAATACAGTAGAAGAGTTACTAAATTGGTATAAATTGCGCCCATATGGGTTTTGTTGGCAAGTTTCAGAAGATGTTTTTCATAAAGTCTTAAAAGAATTTGAAGAGTTTTGTATTAAACATTATGGTTCTTTGAAGACTATTCTCTCATCTGAAGCTAAATTTGAAATATGGGCTTATAGTTTATCTTCTACGCCATAATTGCTACAAACTGAATTAGCGGCGCCACAGCATCAGCATCACCGACTACCTGGACATGCTGTTTAGCTTCGTCGGAAAGCAAACTTTTAGTCCAAATTCGCCAAATTATATGAGCAGGAACAATAATAGAGGTTTGTGCTGCTGGGTTTATGCCGCTCCATAACGACCAAGTACCACGTTCTCGTTTTAACGTCCAACCTAATGTTACTTGCTCTGTAGTTGAAATTGATATAAGTACCCCATCATGTGCCTCAAATTTACAATACGCAAACGGCAACCCGCGCGCAAAGGTTTCGAGTACAGGTGTTAGTAGTGAAGGTGTATAAAGTGGAGGACGTTCTGTAGCATCACGTAGCTGCTGTTGGTGATGCCATTTTTCCGTATACTCGCGCGCAATATCAAACCAGTTGCGGGAAACAGTTTCTCCAGCCCAGACAACACCAAGTCCATCAGCATTGGCATCTATTTTCTCAAACAACGAAATCAGCGCTTTATCATATATCTCAATCAGTTCGATCAGAACCTGCGGACTGACGCGACGCATTCCCATCATGAACTCACGGTTATCTTGCTGTATAAAAGCTACCAGTTCTTCAATCCCACTAAATGATGGCATCGGTGAGCGGTAGCTGTCGCGCAAACTCGAAACACGTCGAATACTACCGTGAAGCAAATGTGCTGTGAGGTCTTTAACATTACGGTCTTTATGTATAGTCGGCCTAGTCCAGTCAACTGGCGCCAAGTCACGAAGTAAATCGAGCAGCGCTTCGTTGATAACATGAAACGGTTCTATAACGGGAATTGAAACTGTATGGTCAAGACGTGTTTCGGTAGAGAACATAATTTGTTACGGTAGCTAGGATTAAGCTTAACAATTTTATTACGTGTCGAATATAGCAACAAAACCTGTTTTGATACCCTTCTTAAAGCCAGTTTTTTCATAGAACTGGTGTATTTCCTCACGTTTATTACCACTCAAGAGCATTACTTTGTAACAATTATGGCTCCATGCAAATTGTAGGGCATGGTCTATCAGGCGCCTTCCAACACCTTGCCGACGATAGTCAGCGTGAGTAATTACATTCTCAATCAATCCATAGGGACGGGCACCGCGCGTCAGATTAGGAACAACTACCAAGGTGCAGGAGGCAATGAGGTGTCCATTGAAATCTGCCACAAAGCAATTAATCTTGTAATCACTTAATATTTGATTCCATATCTCTTGAAGAGTTGATTCGTCAGGTAGAGGATCATCTATTGGGTTCAAATGTTTGTAAAGCTTCAGAAGTGCTGGCAATTCATGTTGCTGAACCTTACGTATCGAAATATTCATATTTGTATACTCTGTCTAGGGTTTGCTGAAAAAGGAAGAAAAGCTTACATTCTCAGATTATCAAAAATGCTGCCCGTGATTTCATTGAATGGAGAAGACCTGATTTTACTTTAATCCCATTCAGCAGTTTTAATATTGCAATGTTCTGCAACTAATCGAACCAATGACTCAAACTTATGTGTATTCAGTTGGTTGCTCACAAAAATCCATTCATCTGAAGGATTAGTATTTATAATTGAGGATAAGAGATGTTGTTTAAAGGAGATTAATACTTTTTATTTAGCATCAATATTTTTCAATTTTAATAATGCTTCTTTCACAGCTTCACGGACACTATTATCTTCATCTTCTAGAAGTTGTGAAAGTGGCTCTATTGCTTTCATATCTCCAACCTCACCCAATGCCCAAACCGTTATTGTTTTAAGATGACTTTCACTATCTTGGAGTATTTTAAGAAGAAAATCACTTCCTCTCTTATCTTTTAGCTGTCCTAGAGATTTCGCTGCATGAAATTTTGTAGAATACAATAAATTATCAAAGTCTTCACCCTCTAAAGCATTAATGATACCTGACACAGCTTTATTATCACCTAACTCACCTAAAATTTTTATTATTTTAGTTAGTCCTGTCATACATCTGCTACTGTCATTTTAGCAATGCTATAAAGTGAGAAAAAATTGTCTTTGACCTCTTTATCTATCAATCCTTGTTTATCGTCTAATTTTTTTAATTTATTGAATATAATACTAACTATTTTAGAAGTATTTTGAGTTGCAAAGTCGGAAAATTTTTCTACCATTAGTTGCATAACCTCATTTAACATAAATAAATCAAAGTGCTGTACTTGCTTGTTTATATAATCTAAAACTTTTCCTTTGTCTGTATCAAATAGTACACTTAATGCGGCGGCTTGTAAGTAATAATCACCTTTTAAAGTAGACAAAATTTGCCAAGCCACAACAGAAGCTTGGTTGCTATCGCGCGCAGATAGTTCTGCCAACGCATAATTGGCAATATATAATTCATCGCATAAAGCAAGTTTTACTAACATATCCTCTGATATGTTACTATATTCTATATCTGAAGCATCCATCAACATAAATAAGTCTAATTCATCAAATTTCATACTTAAACCTTTTTTGTATAACTAAAAAAATTGGGGTTAGCCTTCAAAGTAAAGAGTTGTTAGATATATACTACCGTCCTCTAGTATTTTCCACGCACGTTGTAGAGACGCGATTAATCGCGTCTCTACATGTACAATTTTTTTATAAATCATATAGGATTGCTATATGCTCTATCTATTAAGGTAGGAATACAATTACTCACATTTAAGGAAGCTGCTAAATCAACATCTTGCTCAAATCCTTTTTCAAGAAGTTCTATTCCAGAGCCACATTGCTTGAGAAGAGATTTTAAATTAGGTTGAGCATAGCGATAAGCTGCAAGTGCAATTTGTGCGTCTGGTGATAAGCTTCCTTGTAGATAACTGATGATGGCGCCTGCTCCAATCAAATCCTCAAACGAGGGGCGGAGACTACCATCTTCCCATTTTTCACCTGCTGGTATAATGGCGATACGGTGCCCATATTTAGTTGCAGAATTAGCGACAGCTCGACAATTTCTCAAACAACCAGCCAAAGTTGGAGTCTCTCCTGTTCCCAAACTAAGAGAGGAACCATTTGGTGAAGGAAGTACCAGTCGAGTGTTCTCAGGTATTTGACTTAAGGATGCGGGAGAAAGTGAATAACCACTACCTCCCCTTTTAGTTGCTAATTGGGCGTTCACAGACTCAGCAAATATAGATGCCGATTCATTGTTCCAATCGCAGGGGAAAACAATAGCTTTCCGACTATTGGCAATTTCAATGCAAGTCGAAAATGAAAGAATGTCAACTATAATAATGACATCACTAATTGGAGCTAATTGCTCAACTCCTTTTTTTCCCCACTCACACCTGATATCAAAGCTAGATTGATTGTAGAAAGTCATGTATTATGAATATTATTGTTCGTACATAACTTGAATAACTTTACCTAAATTCATAGACAAGAATAAAATTATTTGCTGGCATATCAATTTTTTCTTTTAGTTCAATATTATACTTATAAGCAGCATTATTTATATCTGTAACATCTTTTAATCCCCATTCTGGTACTCCAGAAGAAAGTAGAGTTTTGTCGGGAGCAATGCGATTTTGTTAAATCAGCCTAAAATGCGGCATATATAAAAAACTTATTCTCAGTACAAAAATATATTTAATACAATTAATATAGTATTAATACTTAAAAAAATAAATTATGTAACTATATAACTTTCAAAAAATATTAAATTACATTAATAAAAAAATAATATTTAAAAGGCAACAGGGAACGGGGAACAGGGAACAGACTGGTTTGGGATGGGGATTTAACCCCAACCCAAACAAACAACTTATAGAAGATGGGGTTTTAAACCCCGATTGGGAACAGGAACATGGAACTGTTGCCCGTTCCCTGTTCCCTGTTCCCTTCTTCGATAAATACTAAAAAATATTCTAAAAAGCAAAGGCATGGCGCTGAAGCAGCCGAGCGTATGGGCGCCTAGAAATAAAAAATGATATGTGGAGAAATGCCGTAGTTGTAGGCTTATACAACTATAAAGGTCAAGATTCTTAAAAGTATTCAAAAAAAAGGTAGGATTACCGAGTAACAATAGTGAGCGTAACTCGAAATGTACCTACCATGACAAAATATATATATCCAACTTTAGATTTAAGCAAATCCTTGCAAGATTTTAAAGATTCGGTTACGAAACTTTTAGAATTAGATAATGTTAAAGAATGGGATGGTCGGATTGTTAAGCTTCGTGAACAAGAAATTAGAGATGCAGCTCTTGTACTCGCTGGACAATGTATTGCAATATTGTTATATAATCTTTCTCAATCCCAGGAAGCTTCAGATAACGCAATGATTCAAACAAAGGGATACTGGGAGTTAGAAACAAGAAAACACGGTTATCGTCGAAGGCAAATATTAATTGTCGGAAATGTTTTAATCACTCTACTATTACCTTATGTAACAATAAGAAATGATAAAAGTGCAAAAATAGATAATGAAGAAAAACAAAAAGGTAAATATGAGAACCAAGGTTTCAGTCCACTTTTAAAATGGTTAGGAATGGAAGAAGGAGTAACTCCATTAGTTTGGTCAACAGTTGCTAAGTATGGCTCAATTGCTAGTTCATTTGAAATTGCATGTACAATTTTAATAGACTGGGGAATTAATATAAGCCTAAAACGAGTAGAACGGCTTACATATAAGTTTGGTCAAATAGGAATTAAATTACGACAATCAAAATTAGAAAGTCTGAAAAATAATAAATTAACGCCTGGAAACATACTTCAAGGACAACGTGTTGTGATAACTGTGGATGGGGGTAGAAGTAAAATGAGAGTCAATAAAACAGATTCAAAAAATGAAAAAACAAATAGATTTGGCTTTAACGGAATATGGGTTGAACCAAAATTACTAACAATTTATGTTGTTGATGAGTCAGGGAAAAAGGTAAAAAATGATGCTATCCCTATCACGAATGATGGTACATATGATGGACATAAAGCATTTTTACAAATTTTAGAAATGTATTTAGTGAGTTTAGGAGTTAATCAAGCAAAGCAAGTTTTATTGATTGCGGATGGGGCGGAATGGATATGGCTACATATTCCTCCCCTCTTAAAACGCTTAGGATGCCCAACAGAAACTTACGAACTGTACGACTTTTATCATGTTACAGAGCATTTACAAACTTTTGCCGATGCAGCTTTTACCAAAGATAAAGAACGAAAAGATTGGTTTCAAAATGCGCGAAAAACTTTAAAAAAACACGGTGCTTTGACGCTAATTAAAAAAATGACTAAATTTATTGCTTCAGCGACTGGAGAGCAATGTAGAATTATGACACAACAAAGAGATTATTTACTACGCGCGTACCGTGAAGGGCGTTTAAATTATCCTGAAATTTTAGAAAAAAAACTACCAATCGGTAGCGGAGCTATTGAAAGTTTAATTCGACAGGTTGTAAATTTAAGAATTAAGGGGAACAGTAAATTTTGGTTAAAAAGTAATGCAGAAATTATGTTACATCTTCGCTGTCAATGGATGGCTGCGAATTGGAATAATTTTTGCGATTCAATTTTAACTTCTTTTGTCAACCCAAAAGTTGCTTGATATATTTTATACATACAATCTTAACCAAAACATTTGATGTAATAATAAATACTTACATAGCAATAGTTATTTATATTCAATTGATTTGAATAAATATCAAATCTTTGACCATACTCTTTTTGAAGCTTCTCAAAAAGATAATTTGTGCTGAGAATTAATATTTTTATTGTTATTTTAAATACTTTCTATACGGTATAAGTATTTTTAATGACTTGATTTTTGGCGCCACCTCACAAAATCGCATTGCTCCCCCTAAAAGTTGTACATAGTGATGATTTTCTTTCATAATACACTTTATATGTTAACTTACCGTATAATAATAAAAATCCTTAATAAATAAGAAGCGTTGTAAGAATTAATGCAACTACATAGTCAGTGGAGAATCTATGGCAGCGCAAGAAATTATTGGTGGTGGCGCCGTTAAGCTTTATGTTGAAGAAACTGGTAACCCTAACGGTAGACCAATTCTATTTATCCACGGTTTTTCTCAAAGTAGATTGACTTGGCGCCAGCAATTTAACTCTGAGCTAAGTAACAAATTTCGTTTAGTTGCCTTAGATTTACGTGGTCATGGGTTATCAGAAAAACCCCACAATGCATACGGTGATTCAAATTTGTGGGCTTCGGATATTCAAGCAGTAATTACCACTTTAGGTTTGGAGCGCCCTATATTGAGTGGTTGGTCTTATGGTGGTGCAATAATTAGTGATTATGTACGAGTTTATGGTGATGCACAACTGGGAGGAATTCACTTTGTTGGCGCCTTAACTAAATTAGGTGATGAACTAGTTCCACTTTTAGGAAAAGACTTTGTTGCTCTTGTCCCTGGCTTTTTCTCTAATGATGCAAGCGAGAGTTCAAAAGCACTACAAAAACTGGTACGACTAATAACTTATAAAGAGTTGCCACCATCAGAATTTTATTACACATTAGGATATAATACGATTGTGCCGCCGTATGTAAGGTCAGGTTTACTATCACGTTCTCTAAGTAATAACGATTTACTACCTACCTTCAAAGCACCTGTATTAATTACTCACGGTCAACTCGATGAAATTGTTTTACTCGAAGCAGCTAAGGAACATGCTGAATTAATTCCTCATGCCCAGCTTTCTATTTATCCTGATGTCGGTCATGCTCCATTTTGGGAAGATAGTAAACGTTTTAACCAAGAATTGCACGATTTTGTCACAAATAACTCATAAATTATGTCAGCTACTGCTTTAATTGTCGGCGCCGGAAGTGGTTTGAGTGCATCCTTAGCGCGTGTCTTTGCTAAAGAAGGTTTTACTGTTGCTTTGGCTTCACGACAACCTGATAAACTTAGTAAATTATCGGCTGAAATTGGAGGCGGCAGTTTTGCAGCAGACGCTTCAAAACCCGACGAAGTAAACCAATTATTTAATGATGTTGAACAAAAATTAGGGGCGCCAAAAGTTGTAATTTATAATCCAAGTTGGCGCGTTCGAGGAGCATTTATCGAACTTGACGCTGCGGATGTTGCAAAAACACTGGAAATTACAGCATATGGAGGCTTTTTAGTTGCTCAAGCCGCAGCTAAACGACAATTAGAATTAGGTTCAGGAGCCATTTTCTTTACAGGTGCTTCCGCAAGCGTTAAAGGTTATCCACAGTCGGCGCCATTTGCAATGGGTAAATTTGCACTGCGAGGTTTAGCACAAAGTATTGCCCGTGAACTGGCGCCAAAAAATATCCATGTAGCACATTTTATTATTGATGGCGCCATTCGCTCCGAAACTCGACAAGAATCACCTGACAAACCAGATAGCTATCTTGACCCAGATGCAATTGCTCAAACTTATCTGAATATATGGCGCCAACCTCGCAGTGCTTGGACATGGGAAATTGAATTACGTCCTTGGGTAGAGACATTTTGATGTAAAAAATTGGATTCTGGTACAACAGTGAGGTATTGACTGTGTTAAAAATAATTCTACCAACGGAACTCGCTGATAAAGTCGAGCCACTTTTGCCGCAAGATATTACATCTATTCGCGTAAGCCCTGAAGGTGAATTTGATGGTGATATTAGTGATGCTGAAGTCTACTTCAATGGATTTAAATTAAAAAATACGACACTTCATAAAGTACTAGCAGCAGCACCGAAGATTCGCTGGCAACATACACCAAGTGCAGGTGTGAATCATATTCTTACACCTACATTTTTAGAACGTGATATAACTTTGACTAACGGTTCAGGAGTTCACGCTATACCTATTGCAGAATTTGTGCTGAACTTCATGCTTTACCATGCCAAGAATGTCCAAAAGTTGCAAAGTCTCCAAGCAGACCGCTATTGGTACAAATGGTTTGAGTTACAAGAGTTATATAACAAAAATGTATTAATTCTTGGTACAGGAAACATTGGTAAAGAAATTGCCTCCCGCGCGAAAGCTTTTGGTATGAATGTTTGGGGTAGTCGTCGTAATCCTGAATCGTTACCTAATTTTGATAAAATAGTAGGCGCCGACTCATGGCAATCTCTTCTTCCAGAGGTTGATTATTTAGTAGTTGCCACTCCCCTAACACCAGAAACCAAAGGTTTAATTAACGCTTCGGTACTGCGGTCACTACGTCCGAGTGCCTACTTTATTAATATAGCTCGCGGCGCCATTGTCGATGAAGAAGCACTACTTACCGCACTACGCGAAAACTGGATAGCAGGCGCCGGACTAGATACATTTGTTACGGAACCTCTACCCCCAGAAAGTGCTTTTTGGTCATTACCTAATGTATTTGTCACACCACATAACTCCGCTCTGACACCACAACTTTATGACCGGATTGTATCATTGTTTCTTGATAATTTAAATCGTTATAAAACTAGTCAGCCGTTACATAATGTGGTAGATAAACAGATAGGTTATTAGATAATTAACTAGGGTGTAAAATTATGTTCGAGCCGAGATATGGAATTTGGATTCCAGTTTATGGTAATTGCGGCGCCATGAATCATCCAAATGAACCCCGTAATGCTAGTTACGACAGAGCAAAGTATTTGATTCAATTAGCAGAAGAATACGGATTTACAACAAGTCTCATTGCAGAACATATAATTAACCCTAGGAATCAAGAATTAGACCAGCTAGAAACATGGAGTACCGCAGCAGCTTTAGCAGAAGCTACAAACTCAATCGAAATTATTGCCGCAGTAAAACCTTTGCTATTTCATCCAGTAGTCTTAGCAAAAATGGCATTAAACATTGATGCCATTAGCAAAGGAAGGTTTTCAATAAACCTGGTTAGTGCATGGTTCATGCCAGAATTGCAAAAATCCGGCATACCTTTTCTTCCTCATGATGAACGCTACCGTTATTCTCAAGAATGGATAGAAGTAGTTAAAGCGTTATGGAGTGGAGAAAAAATTAATCACGTCGGCTCATATTTTAATATTACCGATTTGTGTTTACGCCCGCGTCCAGTCGCACAACCTCATCCGCGCGTATATTTAGGGGGAGAATCCGAAGCAGCCAAAAATCTCGCTGTAGAATCAGCAGATGTATTTTTCTTAAATGGGCGCCCTTTAGAAGTTATAAAAGAAACAATTACAGATATTAATAAACGTCAACGTCTAAAATTAAAACCTTTACGGTTTGCAATGTCAGCTTTTGTAATTACTCGACCAACAGACACCGAAGCACAAACAGAATATAAATATCTTTTTGAACTGACCAAACAAGATAATAGAACCGAGCTAATAAAAGGTATTGAAAAAGAAGTAGTAATGTTCAAAAACATGGCAAATTACCCAGGTGTAGGAAGTAATGGAGGTACAGCAGCAGGACTAGTGGGAAATTATGACACAGTAGCAGTAAAAATTGCTGAGTTTGTTGAAATAGGCATCGATACATTTATGCTGCAATTCCAACCCTTTGCCTCAGAAATGAAACGATTTTATGAAGAAATAATGCCGCGAGTACAACATTTAAATTCGATATTTTCATCTCATATTAAAAGCCATCATTAGACATTTATCGCTATGCCGTGACAACAGCAACTAAAATTCATTCGCGCTCAATCATTTCTACCAATGCTCCCATATTTTCTCTTCAGTAAAACCAAGTTATCGAAAATCTATAAGAAAGGCACTTAATTATTATTATACTCTTGCTGCAAAAGAGACATAATTATTAGGGAATCATATTTATTTCCTGTTTTTAAGCATTCGCGGAGTATTCCTTCAACGACAAAACCAGCCGTCTTGTAAATTGATTGCGCGCGAAGATTTTGCAATTTTACATCTAACCACAACCGATGCGCCTTATAATTATTGAATGCTAACTCCTTAATCATTTCTATTGTTGCTTTTCCATAACCCTTGCCTTTTTCTGTAATAACGATTCTACGTAATTCAATCGCATTATCTACATTAGTCAGACCAGCTAAAATAACATAGCCAACTTTTGTTTCCTTTTGCACAATTAGATGAAGACTATCAGGAGTATTAATTGCTTGTAAATGTTTTTCGCGTGACCAGGTAATTATGTACTGACGGTTTTCCTCATTGTTTTCAGCACTTAGAATATAATCAAGATCAACTTCTTCAGTTTGGCGTAGACGAAGAACCATTATTTTTACTTAATGATTAGAATTATTCGTTTGTAGAGATTTGCGAAGCGTTGTAAATGCGAGAATACCTACAACAGTCAAATAAATACGTTGTAGCCATGAATTACTCAAGCTCAGGCTAATATTTCCTCCAACAATTCCACCGATAAACATAGCTATACCAAGAATTATACCTAGTTTATAATCAACAACGCCCTGTGTTATAAAGATTTTTTCAACTTCCTTTTATTCAACGGTTTTTATTTTCCTTTCAAACGTCAATTTACTGCTTACGCTGTTGAGTAAAAAATTATATACAGGTTTTCTAATTTTTAAAAGTACGTTCAGACATAGTTTGGGTTGAGGAACGTTCAGCTAGTGTGCCGAAGACAAAACCCAACAAAATCAGGTAAATGTTGGGTATCGAGGCGCCTCCACCCAACCTACAGATTCTCAAAACCTACGCAGTATTGGAAAGATTCTTAATTACCTATCCGTTACATCCGTTATATCCGTTGCTAGTTAACGCGCTCTAAAGTCACCTTCTATGTACTAAAGCTGTACAAAAACAAACTATCTATACATGTCAACTCTGGTAAAATAGCGGTTTTTTTGCGAATAACACGTAAATAATTCAACAAATAGGTATTAATATTTACATTTAATAGCATTTTACTGGGGGATATAGTAAACAAACCCCAGTAAAAAAGAAGATAAAATTATAACCACCAGTAAAACAGCCCCAGTAATTAAAATAAATACTAACAGCATCTTAGAGATTCTACCCTTCGGGAAAACTACCCTGCGGGAAAACTACCCTGCGGGAAAACTTCGTTTACGTTTACGTTTACGTTTACGTTTACGCTTCGCTCAACTCAGAATGACATTTCTCACCCGTTTTCACTATACTCTCTTATCTCTGTGCCCTCTGTGTCTCTGTGGTAAATAAATATACTTAAATCTTAAGACAAGCGCGGGTAGCAAAGTATCAATATATTTAGATTATCAAACAATTAGTATTTCATAAACTTAGATAATCATATACTTTAGTTACAAAGGGCTTGAACTTTCACCAAGGGTTGTGCAATACTACTATGTAAATCACCATAAAATTGGTCGATAAACAGTATTTTACATAGCCAGCGTAGATATTAGATATCAAAATATTAAGCTTTTTAGCTAAGGGGTGAGGCTTGTGGGCATAAATCAATTAATTTTAGAACAACAATCTAATAATGCTTCTGACTTAGATTTACAAGCGGATATTCTAGTTATTGGTGGTGGTCCAGCAGGAGCATGGGCAGCTTTAAGTGCGGCTTCTTCTGGAGCTAAAGTAGTTTTGGTAGATAAAGGCTACTGCGGCGCCAGTGGTTCAACGGCTGCGGCTGGTACTACTGTATGGTTTGAACCTTCAGGAGAACAACGCGCGCAAGAAATAGCCAAGCGGCAAAGGGTAGGAGGGTTTTTATCAGAACTTTCTTGGATGGAAAGAGTTTTGGAGCAAACTCATACAAATTTGTATCAGTTAGGAAATTGGGGTTATCCTTTTTCATTAGACCAGCAAGGTCAACCTTATTATCCTTCACTCCATCAAGGCGCCGAGTATATGCGTCTGATGCGTAAGCAAATTAAAAAAGCTGGTGTGCAAATTCTCGACCATTGTCCAGCTTTAGAATTATTAGTAGACTTAGAAGGTGCAGTTGCTGGAGCTTGTGGAATTAGGCGCCAAAATGGTGGAAGATGGCGAGTAAAAGCAGCATCTGTAATTATTGCTACTGGTGGTTGTGCTTTTTTGAGCAAAGCTTTAGGTTGTAACGTCCTAACTGGGGATGGTTATTTAATGGCAGCAGAAGCTGGGGTTGCAATGTCGGGTATGGAATTTTCTAATATCTACGGACTAACTCCGGCATGGTCATCTGTGACAAAAGGCGCCTATTATCGTTGGGCAACATTTACCTATGAAGATGGAACTGAAATTGAAAACGCGACTTTCGGGAAACGCTCTACTATCGCCAAAGTACTATTAACTCAACCTGTATATTGCAGCTTGCACAAAACTCCCGAAGAAGTAAGAACATGGATGCGAACTATCCAACACAATTTCTTCTTGCCTTTTGAACGCACTGGTATTGACCCATTTACCCAACGCTTTCCTGTAACATTACGTTTAGAAGGAACCGTTCGAGGTACTGGTGGAATTCATATTATAGATAACTCCTGCGCGACTTCAGTCCCTGGACTTTATGCAGTTGGAGATGCAGCAACACGAGAATTTGTAGCAGGCGCCAGCAGTGGAGGTGGTAGTATAAATGCAGCTTGGGCAATGTCTTCTGGATATTGGGCAGGTTCAGATGCAGCGAAATATGCTTTATCACTTGGAAATAAAGTAAACGAACGAAAAGTACAAGGAGTTGGCAAAGCAGGAATTCGTTCGGATAGTAATTTTGCTCCCAAAGAAGTTATTGGCGCCGTTCAAGCTGAAGTTTTACCCTATGACCGTAATTTATTCCGCACAGAACATAATTTAAAAGATTCTCTTAAACGCTTAGATAATTTGTGGCACTCTGTTAAATATAGCGGCGCCGTAAGTGAAGACCAAGCATTGCAAGCACGGGAAGCGGCGGCGATGGTTGCAACATCTCGATGGATGTATAATTCTGCACTAACACGTACAGAAAGCCGTGGTATGCATGAACGCCAAGATTACAAAGAACTTGATCCAAATCAGCAATATAAGCTACTCAGTGGTGGCTTAGATACAGTTTGGGTAAAACCTGAGCAGCACTTTATAAATAAGGAGTTAGTGACACTGTGATTGAATTAGTAAGTGAATCTCGCTGTATAGAATGTAATCTTTGCGTCACCGCCTGCCCTACAAATGTTTTCGATAAAGTACCAGGAAAGGCGCCTATAATCGCACGTAAAAGTGATTGCCAAACTTGTTACATGTGCGAGTTATATTGTCCAGTAGATGCATTATATGTAGCTCCCCAAGCTGATGAATTAGTCGAAGTAGACGAACAAACTTTAATCGAAAATGGTTTACTTGGCAGCTATCGAGAAGATATCGGTTGGGGCAAAGGAAGAACACCTTGCGCCTCTAAAGAAATGTCCGCATATTATTTCCCATTATTAAGCAATAGAAATTTACCTAAAACTTCATCTAATTAAATGAATAACCAATCAATAGACCTAAAATTAACTGCCGATGTCTTAATTATTGGTGGTGGACCCGCAGGAACTTGGGCAGCTTTAAGTGCAGCGACCAGTGGAGCAAAAGTTATTTTGGTAGACAAAGGTTACTGTGGCACAAGTGGCGCCGCAGCAGCTTCGGGAAATGGTGTTTGGTACGTACCTCCTGACCCAGAACAGCGAGAAGTTGCAATGGCTAGTCGCGAAGCAATGGGAGGATTTCTTGCTGACCGTAACTGGATGACGCGCGTACTAGATAGAACCTATGACAATATTCAATCTCTAATTAATTGGAACTATAACTTTCATACAGACCATAATGGGCAAGTAGTTTATCGCTCTTTGCAAGGGCCAGACTACATGCGCTTCATGCGGCAAAAGATTAAAAAAGCGGGTGTCAAAATTTTAGATAACAGTCCCGCTTTAGAATTGCTTGTAGATTTAGAAGGTGTTGTTGCTGGAGCAGCAGGTATTAACCGTCAATCTGGGGAACGCTGGCAAGTTCGCTCTGGGTCTGTAGTAATTGCAACAGGCGGTTGCGCTTTTTTGAGTAAAGCTCTTGGTTGTAATGTATTAACAGGAGATGGGTTGCTAATGGCGGCAGAAGTAGGCGCCGATTTTTCAGGAATGGAATTTTCCAATGCTTATGCTATTTCTCCTGCCTGGTCTTCTGTCACCAAAACTCGTTTTTACGATTGGGCATCTTTTACTTACGAAGATGGTACGGTAATTGAAGGCGCCGGTTCTAAACGTGGTCGCTCTGTAATTGCCAAAACTTTACTAACGCAACCAGTATACGCGCGTCTTGACCAAGGTGTGGATGAAGAAACGAAAGTATGGATGCGCGCGTCTCAACCAAATTTCTTTGTTGTGTTTGACCGTGCGGGAATAGACCCATTTACACAAAGATTCCCTGTTACACTACGTTTGGAAGGAACAGTACGCGGTACGGGTGGAATTCGGATTACAGATTATACTTGCGCCAGCTCCGTTCCTGGTTTATATGCTGCTGGAGATGCTGCAACTAGAGAATTAATCTGTGGAGGATTTACAGGTGGAGGTAGCCACAATGCAGCCTGGGCAATGTCTTCCGGTTATTGGTCAGGTCAATCAGCTGCTGCCTATGCACTTAGTTTAGGAGATACATTGCAACGTCCAGTACAAGGAGTTGGAAAAGTTGGATTATCCTATACAGGAAATCAAACTTTATTCCCAGAAGAAATAATTACCGCAACCCAAGCAGAAGTTTTCCCTTATGACCGCAACTTATTCCGCACAGCAACAGGATTAAATGAATCTCTACAAAGACTAAATAAGCTTTGGCAAGAGATTCGTAACAGTAAAATAACCACAGATAATCAAATTGTGCGCGCGCGTGAAGCTGCGGCAATGTTAGCAACTGCTCGTTGGATGTACACCAGTGGTATACAGCGTCAAGAAACCAGAGGAATGCACAAACGCGAAGATTTTCCTCTTCTTGACTCTAACCAACAACACCGTTTAATTAGCGGTGGTTTAGACACAATATGGGTAAAACCAGAGCAAACATCTGTGAGCAAGGAATTAATTAGCGTGTAATTTTTTAGTTAAGCAGGAGGATTATCATGACTATTGCACTAGAACGCCCCAAGAAAAAAACACGTTCAGCAGAAATTCGTGAACAACTTGGATATCCCATCATTGATACCGATGTACATACCCAAGAATTTCCCCCAGCATTTTTAGATTATCTAGAGCAAGTAGCAGGCGCCGCAATAGTAGAAAAGTTTCAAGAACACTTACCAGGTTCATCGCGTTCAAAATGGTTTAGTCAGACTTGGGAAGAACGACGAGCTTATAGAACAACACGTCCTCCTTTCTGGACTCGTCCTACTAACGATGCTTTAAATTTAGCCACAATTAGCTTACCCAAGTTACTACACGAGCGCTTACAAGAAGCAGGTACAGACTTTGCTGTTGTCTACCCCAACTTAGCAACAATGGCGCCACATATCGGTCATCCAGATATGCGACGTGCAGTATGTCGCGCAGCTAACACGTACCATGCTGAAATTTTCCGTCCTTATGCTGACCGCTTAACACCAATTGCTTCTATTCCAATGCATACTCCAGAAGAAGCCATAGAAGAATTGGAATATGCAGTCAAAGTATTAGGACTAAAAGCAATTCAAATACCCGGTCATGTCCGGCGCCCAATTCCTGCTTTCGAGAAGTATGGTGAAGAAGTCGCGAACGAAGCAATTTGGATTGATACATTTGGTTTAGATAGTAAATACGACTATGACCCCTTCTGGGCAAAATGTGTAGAACTTAAAGTTGTACCTACCACTCACTCCAGTGGTATGGGTTGGATAAATCGCCGTTCAATTTCCAACTATCAATATAATCATATTGGTCACTTTGCCTCTGCTGGTGAAGCATTGTGCAAATCACTATTTTTCGGTGGAGTTACTCATCGTTTTCCCACATTAAAATTTGCTTTCTTAGAAGGTGGTTCTGCATGGGGCGCCAGTTTGTATGCTGATCTAGTATGGCACTGGTATACACGCAATGAAGACCACATGCTAGAAAATAACGATCCTAGCAAAATTAATCGTGAAGAACTTTTAGAATACTATGTTCGATATGGTGGCGAACAAGTCAACGGTCGCTTAGATCAACTAGGAAGTGGTTTAGGATTCCATGCCAACTTATTATCTCCTCTAGACCCAGGTGAACAAGATGAATTTGCCCTGGCAGGAGTTAAAACTCCAGAAGACGTGCGCGCGCGCTTTTTAAATCATTTCTACTTCGGCACAGAATCAGATGATACCCGTGTCGCTCATGCATTTAACCGTAAAGCAAACCCCTATGACGACCGCGTAAAAGCATTCTTAGGTTCAGACTCAGGTCATTGGGATGTTCCAGATATTACCGCCGTCACTGCAAATTCCTACTCATTTATTGAACGTGGCATATTGACCGAAGAAGATCTCCGCCACTTCTTATCTATTCATCCAATGGAGTTATATACCAGTCTCAACCGTGACTTCTTCAAAGGTACATCTGTAGAAAAAGCAGCCGAGGAATACCTGGCTAATAATAAAAATTAAACAATTTCAAAACACTCTTGTGGAGCGGGCATCCCTGCCCGCCCATACATAAACAGGCAAGGATGCCTGTTCCACAAGATTTTTTCACAATAATCAAGGCAAACAACAATGACCATTGCTTTAGAACGTCCAATCCAAAAAAGCAAATCTGCTCAAATTCGTGAACGACTAGGTTATCCCATTATTGATACTGATGTACACACCCAAGAATTTGAGCCAGCAGTATTAGATTATTTAGAGCAAGTAGCAGGAAGCGCAATAGTCGAGCGCTTCAAAGAACATTTACCAGGCGCCTCACGTTTTAAATGGTACAAACAAACATGGGAAGAACGTTTTGCGTATCGTAGCAACCGTCCTAACTGGTGGGGGCGCCCAACAAAAAACACTTTGAATTTAGCTACTATTAGTTTGCCCAAGTTACTTAATGAAAGACTTCAAGAAGCAGGTACAGATTTTGCCGTCGTGTATCCAAACTTGGCAACAATGGCGCCCAACATTGGTAATGAAGAAATGCGACGGGCAGTATGTCGCGCGTTGAATATATACCATGCTGATATATTCCGTCCTTATGCAGACCGCTTAACACCAATTGCGGCAATTCCAATGCATACTCCTACTGAAGCAATAGAAGAATTGGAATATGCAGTAAATGTACTAGGATTAAAAGCAATTCAGATACCAGGTTATGTTCGGCGCCCAATTCCTGCTTTTGAAAAGTATGGTCAAGAAGTAGCAAACGAGGTAGTTTGGATTGATAACTTTGGCATAGACAGCGAATATGATTATGACCCATTCTGGGCGAAGTGCGTAGAACTCAAAGTAGTTCCTACCACCCACGCATCAAGTCAAGGTTGGACAACTCAACGCTCAGTTACAAATGCTCAGTACAATCATATTAACCACTTTGCCTTTGCAGCAGAAGCACTTTGCAAATCTTTATTCTTTGGTGGTGTAACTCGACGCTTCCCCAATTTAAAATTTGCCTTTATGGAAGGTGGTTCTGCTTGGGGCGCCAGTTTGTATGCTGATATAATTTGGCATTGGGAAACCCGCAACAAAGAGCATTTATTAACTCATAATAATCCTGCCATTGTAAATAAAGAAGAACTCAAAGAGCTTTATATTCGTTATGGTGGTGAACTAGTACATGGTCGCTTAGATCAACTTGGTGATGGTTTAGGATTCCACAGTAAACATTTTGCACCAGAAGACCCAGGAGAGCTAGATGAGTTTGCTGATGCTGGTATTGAGAAACCAGAGGATGTGCGCGACCGCTTCTTAAATCACTTCTACTTTGGTACAGAATCAGATGATACTCGTGTGTCTCAAGCTTTTAACCGCGCGGCATTGCCTTTTGGCGACCGCGTAAAAGCTTTCTTGGGTTCTGATGCTGGTCATTGGGATGTGCCTGATATTACAAGCGTTACCGCTAATGCTTACAATATGGTAGAACGAGAGATTATTAGCGAAGAAGATTTACGCTACTTCTTATCAATTCATCCATTGGAATTGTATACAAGTCTTAATCGTGATTTCTTTAAAGGTACAGTAATTGAGAAAGAAGCTGAAGAATATTTGATGAGTGTTGGTCGATAAAATAACCCTCTTGTCCCCCTCTCCTGCCCGGATACAGAAGAGCGAATGGTAGGTCTGACCCCTCAGTATCACGATTTGCCTGTAGCAATGAATACGTCATTCCAGACCACGTAGAGACGCGATTAATCGCGTCTCTACCCGCCTGGTTTAACGAGGGGTGTTACCCTTTGGGCAAGTTTAAATTAGTAACAATGGGACGTTCGTTTCATTGGATGCAGCGAGAGCTTGTATTATCCAAACTTGATTCTTTACTAAATAATGATGGCGGTATTGTTATTATCAAAACAAACGAGAATACTTGGGAGAGCCAACACCCTTGGAAACAAACTGCTATTGCCGTTGTTAAACGCTGGTTAGGTGATAGGCGCCGCACAGGCAAAGGTGGAGAAGGAGAGTGGAAAGCTCTAGAAATACCTCACGAAACTGTTTTAGCAAATTCTTCTTTTTCCAATATTACGTCCTACGAAGTGAAATTTGAGCAATCTTGGACGATTGATTCATATTTAGGCTACCTTTATTCAACCGCATTTGCTTTACCATCTTTCTTCGGCAACAACCGCGAAAAATTTGAGGTAGATTTAAAAGCTTCTTTATTAGCAGTGGAACCATCTGGACAGTTTAGTGAGGTGTTACCAGTTACAGCTTTGGTCGTTAGGAAATAAATTGATGCAAAAACTATACTATTTAAACACATGTTCCCTACACTAAATTATGATAATTTCGCAATATTTCGTCGCTTTACACTATTTTTGGCACCAGGACTATTAACTTTAACAACTTCCTTGACGTTAATTAGTTGCGCTCCTACAACCCAAAAATCAGAAACTTCATCTTCTGCCGTTAATGCAAATGTATCAAATGCTCAAACGAGCGGTATCAAAACTAAGGTACTGCGGATGGGGTATCAGCAAGCAGGTGATTTAGTTAGAATTACAAAAGTTCTAGAAAAACGTTTAGAACCTCTGGGGGTAAAAGTCGAGTGGGCACAATTTGCCCAAGGACCCCAGCTAATGGAAGCGATGAATGTTGGTAAAATTGATTTGGGTTCTGTTGGTGAAACTCCCCCTATTTTCGCACAAGCAGCAGGTGCCAGAATAGTATACGTTGTTGGTACGCGACGTGATGAAAATAGTGGTAGAGGCAGTGCCATCGGTGTTCCACCAAATTCTCCTATTAAAAGCGTAAAAGACATAAAAGGTCAAAGAGTCTTCTTTCAAAAAGCTTCTGCATCTCACTATTTTCTGCTTAGAGCCTTAGAAGAAGTAGGTTTAACCAAAGACGATATTCAAAAGGTGAGTTTACCCACTGTAGAATCTAACGCTGCATTTCTGCAAGGTAAAATTCCTGTTTGGGTAACTAACGACCCATACCTAGCTCTAGCAGAAAAAGAAAATAAAATTAGAGTCCTCAAAACTGCTCAAGGACTAGACTCACCAGGTAGCTATTATATTGGCGCCAAGCAGTTTGCAATTGATAATCCAGAATTACTACGAGTAGTAATTGAAGAAATAGATAAAATTCAACGTTGGGCAAAAGCTAATCCCAAAGACGCTGCACAGCTAATTGTACCATTTCAAAAACTACCGCTCGATATCATGGAAACGGTTATTAGGCGCCGTACTTTAGGGTTAAGACCTATTACCCCAGATTTAATCAAAGAACAGCAGAAAGTTGCAGATTACTTCTATAAAAATGGTGTAATTCCCCAATCCGTAAACATTCAAGAAGCAACGCTTACACCAGAACAATACGCAGCAATTACTCCTCCATCAATTAGTCAAAAATAGTACTTTGTTTATTACTACAAAAAGGAATCATAAATTATGCCTAACAATTGGTATGAATGGCATGACCTCTACAATATCGACGTAAGATTACAGCAACGACTACAAATAGTTCGCGAATATATTCGGAGTGCTATCGATGCATCTCCACCAGGAAAAATTCGAGTCGTCAGTGCTTGTGCAGGTGATGGACGAGATTTATTAGGAACTTTGGCTAGTCATCCTCGTAAATCTGATGTACACGGGCGCCTCGTTGAATTAAATCCAGAACTTGCCCAACAAGGACGAGATAAAATTGAATCAGCAGGTTTGTCACAACAGCTTGAATTTGTAAATGGCGATGCTACTAACTCTTCTAGTTATATAGGTGCCGTACCAGCAGATATTATAATTGTTTGTGGCATATTCGGTAACTTAGATTCAGAAGCAGAACTTAAGCGCTTAATCGGAAACCTTCCAAAACTTGCTAAAAAAGGCTCGTTTGCAATTTGGACGCGCGGTCACGCAGATGGTATCGCTCACTCAGAAACTGTTCGCAAAGTCTTCCGTGAAGCCGAATTTGAAGAAGTAAATTTCCGACTCACCCTAACAGGAGACATGGGAGTAGGAATTCATCGCTATCTTGGAGAAGGATTACCTTTACCTCAAAATCAACAGCTATTTGTATTTTCTGGGGCGCCGGATAAATATAAAGCTGCTAGCACTGTGTAATATCTTCTTGTAGCTTCTTGTGGAATGGGCATCCTTGCCATTGGCGTCAAGTTAAGGCTGGCGCCCATATGTCAAGTGACCTTTGTGCATTGTTCCGATGGCGCCTGCGGACAGCTTTAACAAGCCCCATTGACCGATGATGTTCTACCAACCAAGGTATAAGTTGTAACTCTGGATTTTGTAGTTGCGCGCGATTAAAAAAATACAAGCTGCGGAAAACCATTTCCACGGAAATTTGTTCTAATGGCTGTTGTAAAGCAATAGCGACATCAGCGCATAAATCGTTAAGTACGGCATAAAAAATCCAGGTTGCAAAAATTTGCATTTTTATGCCGTTTACTCCACCAACCCAAAGATATGACAAACCCAACAAGCGTTTTGTGAGTAAGAATGCATCTTCGATACGCCAACGACGGCGATATAAATCACAAACTTCTTGCGCGGAAAGTAGGTTTGGGTCAACAACATTTGTTAAGTATCGATACCAAGTTTTGCCCCATAGAACTGAGACTAAGCGCATTTGGTGTTTACAAGGGTCGGTATGATGTAACCCCATTTTAATAATTTCATCTTTATAGTGAGAGCTTCTTGAAAGTGTACGCACTACGTTATACTTAACGTTTGATTTTTGGCGTGTAAGTACGTACTTTCCTGCTTCGGTCAAAGAATCAAACCATTCAAATCCATAAAAACCCATATCTACTATTATTAGTCCGCCAACTGGCAGGCGCCGAAGTAAAGCTTCCCACCATGTTGTTTCGTTACAGTTAGGGTTGGTATCATACCAAACCGCTACAGGACAATGAGTAAATGCCTCCACTACCATCAATATTTTTCCTGCTAACAACTTACCCGTTTTTTCTTGCAGTTGCCCAAGATGTTTTTTGATTGCTTCTAAAGTTGAAGCATCCGCAATCCATACCGCGCTAAATTTTTGTGCTACTGGCGCCCATTTGTGGGCTAGTTGTTTAGTTCGATTTTTAATGGCAATTCGCTCTATCACTTGGTCGAATAACCCTAAAAATAGGTGTGATGGTAAACTATTTAGCCGTTGAGATAAAGCTTGCTTACTTACCTGCATTGTAGGTGCCCAAAGTAAAGTTTCAGTCTCAAGTGTGCGTACTACATCTGTTAAATGCTGTATTTGCCTATACACTATGCTCAGGACTATTGCTGCCATGACTGGCAGCGTTAGTACTCTGTCACGCAGGTCACGCTCTTTATCTTTAACCCGTTTTAGATTAGTAAACGTGCCTGGACTAAGTAGTTCAAACAAACGCGATTCAATTTCTTCGGTTGGTGGCGCTGGCACTGAAGAACTATGACGAAAGTCTGGATTTCCTGGTTTTTTGCGTGGTTTACTCATGGCTTTTCCTACACCGTTGTGTTGAGTTAACCACAACAGGCGCCCCTACTTGACAAGGCTATAATTTTCTTAACTTGACGCCAATGGCATCCTTGCCCGTTCAACACAAGAAGAGACAGGCGAGGACGCCTATCCTACAAACTTATCAAAAACACTTAATTTGATTTTCCATCACTACCTAAATATTCCCGATAAACGCATATCTTATCGTTACGCACATCAAAGGAAATAGCGATACGGTTTTTGTAAGGTTGTCCCAGCATAATTCCTTCATCACGAAACTCAAAAATAACAGTTGTTTCACTGCTGGTAACTCTTTCAAGAGAAGTTAATTTGACGGTTTGACCAAATACTTCTGTAACATATTAAAAAAAATTCTTTTGCTCTGTCTTTCCCAACATTTAAACCATGATATGCACCAATAGGGAACCAAAAGGTAAAGTCATCTATAAGTAGATTTAAAAGTGGCGCCCAATCACTGGTTGCAAAACCATGCATTAAATTGTCGAATGCTTGTTGAGCAACTTTTAATGTGTTTTCTGAAGGCGGGTGGGGTAATTAAGGTCTAAAAGTTTTCCTAACCATGAATAAAAAAGTACAGAGTCATACTAACAGCAACAAATATAACAAATCTCCTAATTAGGAGAGGGTCAAGTCTACGCGCGTAGTTAGCACACAAAAAACCTCCCAACGAACCAC
>ERZ1066124.17-NODE-17-length-197693-cov-22.099409_pt1 | contig 197693 bp, 177 predicted proteins | sample MGYA00382771_ERZ1066124 | MGnify/ENA primary metagenome ERZ1066124 (study PRJEB33369, sample SAMEA5778354) | biofilm metagenome | biome: Industrial cooling water; feature: Water cooling tower basin; material: Biofilm | place: United Arab Emirates | collected... | reverse complement strand
TGGCTCAACTGGAGCAGAAATTACTCCAGCGAACTTTGCCGCCCTAGTTTTTTTCCTAGCCATTTGTCTAGGTCAAGTTCTACCCGAATCTCCGATGCTGCTTGGGAAAGGGTTACGGCATCCTGAGAACAGGACATCGTTTACCTTACACTCTATGACAGATCCAACTTTAGCGTTTGCGGCGTTGGCGTTCTCGAATCAGTTATCGGATGCAGTTGAAAAAGCATCTCGATCGATCGTTGCCGTCAATGCCCGAAGAAGACGCGCCTCTAGTGGAATTCACTGGCGCAAAGACTTGATTATCACAGCAGATCACACGATTCAGCAAGACGAAGAAATTAACGTGATTCTGCCCGATGGTCGATCGACATCGGCATCGATCGCGGGACGAGATTCGACAATGGATCTCGCCGTTCTCCGCCTCGAAACGGGCAACCTTCCCACGGCTGAGATCGCTGATTCCACTCAAACCAAAGTCGGTCAGATTGTACTTGCTGTCTCCAGAAGCATAGAAGGTTCGACCAGTGCCAGCATGGGAATTGTGAGTTCGATTAGTGAACAGTATTCTGGCAGACCTGAACATCATCGACATGGAAGACGATCGAGAAGTGCGATCGCACAATTAATCCAGCCCGCACTGATGATGTATCCCGGTTTTTCTGGCGGTGCATTGATCAATCCTGAAGGACAAGTGCTAGGAATCAATACAGCAGGTGCGCGACATTCCCCGTTAACGATTCCGGCAGCAATAGTCGATCGCGTGTTAGATCAACTACTTCAAACTGGACGAATTGCACGAGGCTATCTCGGTCTAGGAATGCAGGCGATTCGATTACCGGAAGCACTTTGTCGATCGCTAAACCTATCGAATCCTGGTGGCGTAATCATTGTCAGTGTCGAATCGGGTGCGCCTGCGGACAATGCAGGAATGTTGCTCGGTGATATTTTGGTTGGCTTGAATGAAAGTGCGATCGAAGAGGTGACGGATGTTCACGCGATGCTGGGATCTGAACAAGTCGGACAACCCTTAACAGCGAAGATTGTTCGGGGTGGGGTACTAACGGAAAAAAGCATCATTGTTGGGGAAAGACCAGGGAGGAATGGTTAATGTCGCTCACAGAAAGCTTTGCGGCAATTGTTGAACCCCTTCGTCGATCAACGGTTCAAGTTCGAGTCGGAAGACGGGGATTCGGATCGGGTGTGATTTGGCGATCGAATGGATTGATCATCACTAATGATCATGTCGTGCGCGGTCAGGATGCCACTGTTGAACTTTTAGACGGTCGAACTTTCACAGCCGAGATTCAAGGTCGAAACTCACAGCGAGATTTAGCTGCACTCCAGATTGATGCAACTGATCTTCCTGCGGCTACTATTGGAGATTCGGAGCGGCTACGAGTCGGAGAATTGGTGTTTGCGGTGGGCAATCCGGGCGGAAGAGTCGGAGCAACGACAGCGGGAATCATTCATACGATCGAGTCCAAAAATGCGTGGATTCAAGCCGATATTCGATTAGCTCCGGGTAACTCTGGTGGTCTGCTCGCCAACGCAAAAGGGGAAGTGATTGGCATCAATACCATGATCATGAATGGGAAAGGTTTAGCAATTCCAAGCAAAACCGTCGAACACTTTCTCAATAACATCGGCAATGTTCCTTATCTTGGTGTTGAGCTTCAGTTTGTTCGGGTGATTCTTGGTCGTCGTCCCGCTTATGGATTGTTGATTACTGCGATCGAATCCAATACCCCAGCCCAAAATGCAGGATTTTTACCTGGAGATATTCTGATCGGCGTGCGTGCCACTGTGTTCCAATCGCAGAACGAACTCTTCTGGATTCTGCAAAACTCGAACATTGGGGATAGTTTGTCGATCGAATTCCTTCGAGGTGGGCAACATCTGAGCCGAAACGTTATTCTAGAAAGCCGCCACACTGAGCCACAAGCTGCATGATTCGCGTGTTTATCATTGCTCAATCGATTGTGACTCAAGCAGGACTCACAGCACTTCTCACCCCCGATTTAGAGGTTGCTGGAAGCGCGATCCGTCCTGCTTCGATTTCTTCTGCGATTTCGGCTTCGGATGCAACTGTTATTTTAGGTGAGCAAGATGCCATCTCAGAACTATCTGAGGTCGAGATTCCGATTCTATTACTGCTCGATGATAGTTCTACTCTTGCAGAATTGTTTCAATCGGGCATTCGTTCGATTTTGCCCAGTGATGTGTCTCGTGAACAACTGATCGAAGCAATAAAAGCAACGTCAGCAGGGTTAACGGTACTCCATCCGGATTTAGTCGAATCGATGTTCATGCCAGCGGTACGATCGTCGGAACCTGTACCATTAACACCGCGTGAGATTGAAGTGTTGAAGATGTTAGCAGAAGGTTTGGGAAATAAAGCGATCGCGCAACATCTCAATTTGTCTGAACATACTGTGAAATTCCACATTAGTTCGATTTTTAGTAAGCTCGATGTTTCGAGCCGCACTGAAGCTGTCATTTTAGGTGCAAAACAAGGATGGATTTTACTGTAATCGTGTAATGCTCTAAGCTTCTTGCACAATCCGCAAGCTGGGTGCTTCTACATGAACAAACCGTTTCCGCAGCTTGTGAATTGCTTCGATCGCATGTTGATGTTTTGCCTGATCGCCTTGCACCGAGAACAACCACGCTGCTTCTTTCAAATCCCGAATTGCTCCTGTTTTATCATTCATCGTGCTCCGAGCTAATCCACGGTGAAAGTAAGCCACTGCATTTTGAGTGTCAATTGTTAACATTGCAGTAAAGTCATCGATCGCGCCCAGTTTATTCTCAAATCTCAGGCGTGCCAGTCCACGTTGCACATACGCATTTAGACAAGTCGGATCAACTTGAATCGCGTAGCTAAAATCCTCGATCGCATTAACCTTCTCACCAAGCTGCAACCAAATCACACCCCGATTGCAATACAAAATCGGATTGCGACCATCAATCAACACAGCACGATTGAGATCCGCGATCGCACCTGCATGATCTCCGGTTTCAAACTTCACTAATGCGCGATTGTTATAAGCAACACTCTGTTTCGCATCAAGTTCGATCACGGTCGTGTAATCTTCGATCGCGCCTTGTCGATCGCCCAATTCATAGCGAGTAATCGCCCGATTGAGATAGGCGATCGCATTGTTCTCTAATACTGGATTATCAAAGCGCTCGATCAAGCCTTGAATCACTTTTTCGTTTTGAGTGCGAAGTCCGATCGCCATTTCAGGAAACGCAGTGCACGCAGTGGCAACCGGATGCAATCCCAAAATGCTATAGGTTGAATCGCATACTAGAAAATTCTCGCTGGTTCCCAACACTTTGAAGCGAAATTGTGTGGGATAGTTGCGTTTGAGTTGAGTTAACTGTCCGAGAATCTTTCTAAGGAAGTTTTTTGAAATAGACGGGGTTTCTCGATCGTGAATGTATCGCGCTTGTTGTGCGGCTTGTTCGTCTCCTAAATGTCCCCAACCAATATCGAGCGAACCTCCTCGATCAAGAAACGCTTGAAAGTTCTGGATCAGTTCATCATCGAGTGTGGCGCGATCGGGATACGGAAAGACAACAATCACCCGCGATTTTGCCGCTTCGAGTGCTTGCTTTAATACAGTTCGTGTGTTCTCAAATGGATCAGTATTCTGAGACAGATCAAACAGCAATTCAGATTCAGATTTAGCAGAAGTTATCTCTGCAAGCTGATTTTCCGTCACTTCCAACCGTGAAGTTAAATACTTAATTTGAGATTGGAGCGCACTGGCATCGAGCATTTCCGGTAGGCGACTCATCCATTCAGATAAATGCTTTTGTTGTCGATCGAACTGCTGAGCATGTTGCTGCACACTGTCGAATTGTTCCTGCAAATGGCTCAAATGCCCATTGATCATCGTTTGCATTTCAGTGTGCAGTTCCGCTAGATTCGCACCGCCAGAAAACGTGTTGAGCCGATCTTCAAGTTGTGTGACTGTTGCCTGTAGTTTCTCAACATCCACCATTGGTGAGGCAGGATGACCAGTCGCCACCCAAGTCGATAACGTATCCATCTGCTTTCGCATAATGGTATTGACCGATCGCAAAGGTGCAACAGTTTGCTCTAAGCTCTGATGCTGTTGTTTGATTTTCTCAATTTCAGCCATCAATTTTGCCAAATCGCGTCGAGAAACTAGCTCTCCAACGACTTTCACTAATCCATCAACCTCCTGCTTCAGCGCTGTTGCATCGAAGGGTTGGGGCAAACTATTCAACCGCCGATGAATTTGATGGATTTCATCTTGCATCACGCGCGGAATCACTTGCTTCTGAGTCGTTGCAACTTCAGTCAGCTTAGTTTGAAGTTGTACTACCTCAGAGCGCAGTTCAACGATCGCAGTTTCCGCGCTCTCGACTCGATTGTTCGTCGCCAGTCGCCCTAAGTACTGTGAAACTGTTGCTAACGATTCAGATAATTGAGAGTACTTAGTTTTGAGATATGCCAGTTCTTTTTCAAGCTGGTCAAAGTCTCGTTCCTCGATCGCGCTAATTCGACTCGAAACATTGTGCTGTAATTGTGCGATCGCATTATCGTGTCGCTGTTGAATTGTTTTGCGAACACTTGCCAGATCAACAAAGCTCGGAAGCGTACGAACTTGCTGATCAAGGACTTTGATCTCGTCGGATAATCGCTGGTCGAGATGTGCAATGCTAGTATTTGCCGCTCTTAATGTCTCTTTATCGAGACGGCGGCGATTCATCAAATTGAGTAACAATAAGCACGAGACAGGGGCAGCCGTAAATGCTAATTGTTGTGAGGCGATCGAGGCGATCGATCCGAAACCTGATCCAATGAGTACAAAGTATTCAACCAGGCTAAGCCATTTTGCATCTTTCATATTGCCCCTGAATCCCACAAGTCACTGAGTAATTAAAAGCACATTAGTGCTATCTGTTTCTACAGTCGCGAAATGATTGAATCAGGAAATTGATCGAAAAATTCTCTATGTCTAATTTGAAAGCCTTAATCTTTGATGTCGATGGGACGCTTGCCGATACCGAACGAGATGGACACCGAATCGCGTTTAATCGCGCCTTTGTGGATTTCGGTCTCGACTGGAATTGGTCGATCGATCTCTACGGCGAACTGCTCGAAGTCGCAGGCGGAAAAGAACGCATTCAGCATTATGTCCAAACCTACGGGGCACAGATTCCAGCAGGTGAAGATCTCAAGGAATTCGCTGCGAAAATTCATGCGGCAAAAACACAGCATTATCAATCTTTAGTGAAAGAAGGGATCATTCCATTACGTCCCGGTGTGCGTCGATTGATTCTGGAAGCGAAACAGGCGGGAATCAGATTAGCGATCGCAACGACAAGCCGTCTCGATAACGTAATCGCTCTGCTCGAAGCCGAACTCGCACCCGATAGCCCGAATTGGTTTGATGTGATTGCAGCAGGCGATATTGTGCCACAGAAAAAACCTGCACCTGATATCTATATTTACGCGCTAGAAAAATTGAATTTAAGGGCAACAGACTGTATTGCGATCGAAGATTCTCCTCAAGGTTTACAAGCCTCTCTAGCAGCAGGAATCAAAACTGTAATTGCTTTAAATGCGTATACTCGATCGCAGGACTTCACAGGCGCAACCCTTGTGATCGATCAGTTAGGGGAACCGAATCAACCGTTTGAAGTTCTGAAAGGAAACATCGAACAAACCTATCTTGATTTAACCGGACTCAATCGCTTATGAATCTTCGATCGCTCCCGTTGCTTGGTCTTTTGATTGCATTACCTGCTTCTGCGGAGCGAATTGAACTGAAAAATCCAGCCTGGAAAGAAGTTCCGGGAACTCAATTTGATGGGTCTGCTTACGTCAACCTCAACAGCGTCCAGAAAACGGGAAGCAGAGTTATTTACGATGTGGTGAATTCTGAGGCAGCTTATTCACGGGTCGAAATGGATTGTAAACGACAGCAGTTCCGTACCGTGAGACTCGGATATTTTGAAACGCGATCGCGCATTAATTACAAATCCATTAACGATCCCTGGATGAAACCCGAAACCGCTTATCATAAGGCACTTGCCGCATTTATTTGTAATCTGAAGTAAATGTCGAAGTACCATCAAATCTACGAAGTCGTGCGCCAAATTCCTTATGGTCAAGTCGCAACCTATGGACAGATCGCAGAACTCGCAGGACTTCCAAGACAAGCCCGCTTAGTCGGATATGCCCTGTTCCGCGCCACTGACGACGCTCTAGAAGTTCCGTGGCATCGAGTGATCAACGCCAAAGGAGAAGTTTCAATGTCTCCATTTCGCGAAGGCATGGATTACATTCAGCGATCGCTCCTCGAATCCGAGGGAATCGAATTCGAGGAAAACGGCAAACTCAGCTTAAATCGCTACCGTTGGCAACCCGATCTCACGCAATTTGATTAAAAATCTCTAGAACCCGCTGACAAAAGGTTTTCAATCTCGCAGCCGCTTCCGGTGCAGGCTGTCCTTCTCCCTCAAAGTTCCAATTCTGAACCGTCGAAAACTGCCACTGCTTCCCCTTGTGATCGAACCCCGCTGCTTCAATCCCGATCGCTCTTCTGACTTGCGTTTCCGAATCGGAATGAAACCGAATCTGTACCAAAACGCTGCGACATTGAAATAATCGGCTCCGTCCTGGGAAGTGAAAGCCGATATCGATCGAGTCGGGATCAATCAATTCACGAGTATCAGGATCATTTGCCCAGGGCTTGAGATCAACTCGTGTGTCTGGAAAATCAGTTTTCACTAAATTTGTAATAGTCGCAATTTTACTGGCGGATTCTAAACTATTCGCTTGTTCTGCTGCATTCACGATCGTCCGGCTCCCAATCGAGTCATGTCAAACGTCATCATGTTAACTTTCCATCATAAGGATTTCCCCGACCGATGGCAGTACGACTCGATACGAAAGAAAGTTGTTGACAAAACTTCAGATCTTGATGTTATATTATTTGAGGTGATGCGTTGGGGCGTCGCCAAGCGGTAAGGCACCGGGTTTTGGTCCCGGCATTCCTAGGTTCGAATCCTAGCGCCCCAGTTATAGTTAAAAGTTTCAAAGCGATCGCGTAACTTCTAAACGTGATCGCTTTTGGCTTTAGCGCTTGAGCGTGTGGATGAGAAGCGCGATCGCTTTGATGAGAATGGCGATCGCGAGAATCATTTGAGTTGTGGGATCAGCTTGCGGCAGTTGCGGCGCGGGAACGGTTGTCGGAACTTCGATTTGAGTTGAAAGCATTGGGGTTCTCCCGTTAATTCGATGCTCCTAATGTCTTTCAAACGGTTTCCGAGTAGGGTTTGTATGATGTCTGAGTTATGAGTGTGCGACGTGTGAGTTCTGATGGCGACGGTTAGAATAATCACAAGATTTTTCTTTGAGCGTATGACCGAGAAGTCGCTTCAAGTCACTCCAGAAGGTAAGAAAACAGCGAGAGCATCGCTGACGAGTCTTGGCATGACACAGAAAGACCTTTCTAACAGAAGAGGCATTTCTCTTTCGACAATCAGCAAATTTTTCAACTGTAAACCTGTCGATCGAATTCTCTTTGTGCAAATCTGCGAAACGCTAAACCTGGATTGGCAAGCAATTAGCACCGAGGAAACGGCAGAAACTAGAGAGACTCAACAGACTGAGGAAATTGATGCGATCGTTCAAACCGTTCGGGCAGAAGTTCGATCGCTGATTCACGAACAGTGCGGCACGATGCGGGTTTTGGATATGACACAGCCGATCGAGCTAACGGGCGATCACGGAATTTACACGAATGTCAACATTCTGGAGCGATTGACGGGACGCAGACGATTAGAGATTGAGCAACTATTGAGAAGTTCGACGATCGACGAATTCGAGCGAGCCGGATTGAATCGGCGCATTGGCGAACCTGTATTAGGACTCGAAGCGGTAAAGCAACACAAAAAGCTAATGGTTCTAGGCAAGCCTGGAGCAGGAAAGACCACATTTCTAAAATATTTGGCGATGGCTTGTATTGAAGGAGTGGAATTTAGCGATCGTATTCCCATCTTCATCACGCTAAAACGATTTGCAGAACTAGATGAGCGTCCTGATTTAGAGAGCTATATTCGATCGATTGTCAAAACTGAGCATTCAGAGCAATTGCTGGATCAAGGCAGACTCTTGATTTTGCTTGATGGATTAGACGAAGTTCGTGAAGAAGATACGCAGCGCACCATCTCACAAATCGAAAAATTCTCATCTGAATATCCGAAGAATCATTTTGTGATGACCTGTCGGATTGCTTCCAAAGAATATACGTTTGAGAAATTTACTGAAGTTGAGGTCGCAGATTTTGATAACGAACAGATTGCAACATTTGTGTTGAATTGGTTTCGATGTAAAGATCCAGAGTTTGCAGAAGAGCGATCGACAAAATTACTCGAAAATTTAAACTGCAATGAGCCGATCAAAGAATTAGCCTCGAATCCATTATTGCTAACGCTAATTTGCTTGGAGTGTGAGGAGTCCCTGGAGTTTCCGAAGAATCGGGCGGAATTATACGATCGAGGATTGCGCGTTTTACTGACTAAATGGGATGCGAGTCGGAGAATCGATCGCGATCAGATTTACAAGAAACTTTCACTCAAGCGCAAAGAAGATCTCTTAAGCCAAATTGCACTTACAACATTCACCAACAAAGACTATTTCATAAAACAGCGAATCTTAGAGGGATACATTGCTAATTACATTCGTAATTTACCGGATGTTGCCACTGATCCAGAAGCGCTCCAGGTGGATAGTGAGGCGGTGTTGAAATCGATCGAATCTCAGCATGGCTTACTGGTTGAACGCGCCCGCAACATTTACTCGTTTTCCCACCTCACCTTTCAAGAGTTTTTTACAGCACGACAAATCAAAGAATCTAGAAGCGATGAGTTACTGCAACAAGTGGCAAAGCAAGTTAGTGAAAAACGCTGGCGTGAAGTGTTTCGCCTCACCGTCGAGATGTTGCCTGATGCGGATCAATTCTTGCTGTTGATGAAAGGGGAAGTCGATCGAATTTTAGCGGGAGATGAGAAGTTACAGAAGTTTTTGATTTGGGTGATGCAAAAATCTGCCACAATCAATATTCCCTATAAGCCTGGTTCCATTCGGGCATTTTACTTTACTTATGGTTCTAAAGTGGGAATTGCTTACGGCATTGAACCTTCACGCTCTGTAAATCCTTTACCTTGTGAACCTTCTTTGGCTCGCTTGATTGATTCAAGCTTTAATACATTTAATAGTACATTCACTCACTTCTTAGCTAGTGGTTTAGCGCTCGATACTGTTTGCGCTTTTACAGAGATTGCCTTCTCTAACAACTTCCTTAATGGATTTTCCATGCTTGAGGTAGTTTCAAACTCAATCACATTCACGAATAAGAACGAAGTAGCGGAAGAGGTACTGAAACTTCAGATGCGCTTACCTATACTTGATGGCGAAAACCACATTAGACCCTTCTCTCAAATTATTCATCAGACATTTAAGTGGTATGAATTTAGCAGTACTCTTTGGTTAAAGAAATTGCGATCAGTAATGCTGAAATATCGTAATGTAGGGCACGATTGGCAGTTCAACGATGCACAGAAAGCAAAACTGCAACAGTATTACGATGCGAATAAGCTGCTGGTCGATTGTCTGAAGAGCGATTGTTATGTGAGTCGCGACGTGCGCCAAGAGATTGAAGAGACGTTGTTGTTGCCGATCGCTGAAATCGAAAAACGATCGAGAAAATAGCGATCGTCATGTGGAACGTGGATTGGGCATTTTAGGGATGGGCGATCGTTGATGCTTATCGATCGTGAACCCACGAATTGATCGTAGAGACGACCCGCCGGGTCGTCTCTACCAACCACCCCGAACACCCAACGAAATGACCCGGTATAAAAACAAATATCGCATCGAATCCGCCCGTCATCCTGGTTGGGATTATGCCGCCAACGGTTGGTATTTCATCACCATTTGCACCCACGATCGACAAAAATTTTTCGGAGAGATCGAAAACGGCATCATGCAATTGTCTGCGATCGGGAAAATCGTGGCGGACGAATGGCAAAAAACCTCGATCGTGCGTCTAAATGTTGTGTTAGATGAATGGGTTGTAATGCCAAATCATTTTCATGCGATCGTGGGGATTCAAAATCCTGCCCCCGATCAATTTTCGCGTTTACCCGACAACGTAGAGACGACCCGGCGGGTCGTCTCTACCAGGGTTTCTCGGTTACACCCGAAATCTTTAGGTTCGATCGTTGGACAATTTAAATCCATGTGTACCAAACGCATTTGGGCGATGGAATTCCACGAATTCGCATGGCAATCACGTTTTCATGATCACATCATTCGCGATCGCACTTCTTTCGATCGCATTCGCCAATACATCAAAACAAATCCAGAACAATGGGAAACCGATAAATTTCATCCCCATGCACAAACCCGTACCACTCACTAGAAGCAATACGGGGTTTAATCAAACTATTTGCGTTGGAAAATCCGAGGAGTGGTTCTAGTCGCCGGACGATTCGATCGCGTTTGCACCCCACCAACCAACCGCTCACCCGTTCCACCATCTCTCGGCGATAAGAAGGGCTTCAGGTTGATATTGCCATTCGTCGATCGACGACCGCCAATCCCGATCGCACGTCCCAATTGATCCAACACACTCGATCGACCGCCGCCAAACGTCAGAACACCTTGCGTTTGCTGACCGCTATCTGCGACTGAAAGATTTTGGAACACTCGATCGCGGGTTACGGTCGGATCTTGTCCAGGCGGAACCGTCAACACAATCCGACAAGACGGCACTCGATCGGTCGTCACACAAATCGTGTTATACCCATTCTCGAATCCCGTTCGCATCTCCACCAAGCCATCAGGACGATACGACTCCAGACGACGCGCAATCTCATTACATCGACGATCAGAACTCCAGCCCCCACCCAACGTGCTCGGAACTGCCCAAGGATAAGCCTGATTCGGTTGGCTCTCTGGGAAGTACATCACCGTATTCTGACCATTATTATTCTGACAAGCGAATCGAGTTCCGGCAGCGGTCGGAGAAGGAATCGTCGTCGTACCACCGGGTTGGGTTGTTGTGCCACCACCACGATCAGGTTCTGTCGGAATCACCACATCTCCCGGAGCCGTTTGCGCCATTGCCGCACTACTCGCCATCACCAGCGCACCCAAGGATAACGCCGTTCCTCGCACTAAATTTCGCATTCCTGTCAAGCTCTCTAGCGACATGGTAATCAACCTCGATCGTATGAATGAATTTTGCAAAAGCGGTGTCGAACCCTTCCGGAGTGGCGTTCTCTCGTAATGACCAAAATTTTTGACTGAAGTTCCCAATTTCTATCTCAAGACGAATCTAAAAAGCCTGAAACGCGATCGCATTCCAGGCTTCATTCAATCAGCAGCGGATCTGTTATTGAGTCAATCTAAAGCGACCGACCATCCGCTTGAAGTCCCATCGCACCGCATTGCCAGGATACTCGTACAGCGCACTCAGAACAAAAATGCTGCGTCCATCACGGCTTGGAACGATCACACTATCGCCGCAATTATTGTTTCCGCACCAGGAATAAGACACAGCAGGTTGACCCGCAAAACTATAGCTTTGGTAATTGCTTTGCCGCCCATCAAAGAAGGATTGATTCGGGTTTCGTTCAGCCCATTGACGTGCGCTCAATCGATTCGGATTCGCAAATCTTGTAATCGTAATGCGATCGCCTGGAGAAGATTGCGATTGCACATTACTATCGACAGGTGCAGGTTCATCACTTCCCACTGCTTCAGTTCCTAAAGAAGGATTGCGAACAACGATCGTTCCTTGTCCTTCTTGAGAAGTATCGATCGTGTACGGATCATTCACATCAAATCGGAAACCTAATTCACTTTGGTAGGTTCTCAGTGTGCCGCCTGTTGCTTGCCCAACCGCGTAGATCGTCGGTTTGGCAGTCGGTTGAGTTGGCGCAGCTTGAACGATTCCAGCAATTGCGACACTCAGAAATCCTGAGTAGAAAAATGCTTGAAGGGGGGCTAACTTTGATACTTTCATACAAGAACTCCGACCATCGTTGGATGAAAACGCATATTAGAAAGGCTAAAAAACTTGGTGACAAATCTGTTCTGAATCACAGATTTTGCACCCTCTTAAGTCGAATTCTACCATGAAGAATTTAGACTGTTGCTAAGTTTATCTCTACCAATTTGTAGACTTTTGTTCTACTGTTTTGATATTTGATGAAACCGTGAAAATCTTAAAGAATGATTCTGACTCTTATCATTCATCTCTGTAAGGATTTCTTCTATTTCTGATGGCTGAATTCGCAAAAATAAGGGAGTCAATCTGAGTAGACTGCTCCCTTATTCGTGAATCTCAAGATTTAACCGGATAACTCGTATCAGTCGATCGAGATAGATTTGGGCGCGTTGCCGTTGCCGTTGTGCGGATTGGTGACATAAATCGTCGTTCCCGTTTGCTGCGTCAGCCAGCTTTTGACAGGTTCTTCGTTCAAACTGAGACGCAGTAAGCCCGTAAATAGACCACCCAGGAAGGCGACGGGTTGCTGAGTCAGTTCTTGAACGAGCGGCGAAAGTTCCGTGATAAACATCGAAATACCCCTATGCAAATGACCTATGTTTAAGTCCGATCGTACCGCGAGTCTCAGAGATTCGTCCCAGTCTAAAATATGAATTGTCCCTGACGTGCGAGGAATGACCTGTGACTGATGCCAATTTCGCGCTCAATTCTGACCAAACGATCGAACTCGCTCCGAGCTACACAATCCCGATCGTCTTGATTGCCGCTGCGATTCCGCTGTTATTCGTGCAAGTTTGGGTAGCAGGGCTAATTGCGCTATTTGGAGCATTTTTGCTGATTCAAACCGTGACATTGCGGTTACGATTTACGCCAACGGATCTGGATGTCTATCGGGGTGAAACGCTGATTCGACGGTTTCCCTATCAAGAATGGCAGAACTGGGAAATCTTTTGGTCGCCTGTGCCCATTCTCTTCTACTTTAGAGAGGTCAAGAGTATTCACTTTCTCCCGATCATTTTTGATCCTAAAATGTTACGGATGTGCCTTGAATACCGTTTTCCCAAGGCTTAGGGATTGAGTTATTGCGTATGAGTTCTGATGAGTTGCCAATTTCCGATGAGACTACGCCTTCTGAGACGGGGGCAGCGTTGCCAGAATTGAAGTTACCCGATGCTCAATCTGACTTGACGCAACAAGAACAAGCCCTTCAGCGCGAAATTGAGATGCTGATTGCGACTCGTGATGATTTGCAGGCGCAAACTGCTCAAATGCGGAACGCTTTAGGGCGGGTGGTAGAGCAAAATTTAGCGGAATTGGAGCAGCGTAGACAGACCTTACAATTGTCGATCGAACAATTGGAACGCCGCCAAGAACGCATCCGCAAAGAGATGAAGTCGTCCTTCGCAGGCGCGTCTCAAGAAATCGCAGTCCGAGTTCAGAGTTTCAAAGATTACCTCGTGGGCAGCCTGCAAGATTTAGCGATCGCGGCTGAACAATTAGAGCTACCGACTTTCCAAGCCGAGCCGCCACCCGCTCCGATTCAAGAAGAGCCGAAACCGCGATCGATAACAGTTCCCAGTCCAAATTTTGCCGAATCGACGTTCGAGGAACAATCTCAGAAGATTCGCAGCATTATCGATCAGTTTCGCAATCAGCCCGACTATTACGGTCCCGTCTGGAAATTGCGGCGCACGTTCGAGCCAGTTCACGCAGAACGAGTCTCCAATTGGTTCTTCAAACAAGGGGGACGAGGTGCGATTCGGACGATGGGATCGCGCTTGCAAAATATTTTGATCGCATCGGCATCAGTTTCGATTCTCTACAATTTGTATCGCGATCGCTTAAGAGTGCTCATTCTGGCAAATTCCCCGGAACGTCTAGGAGAATGGCGGCGCGGATTGCAAGATTGTTTAGGGGTGACTCGGAGCGATTTCGGGAGCGATCGCGGAATTGCTTTGTTTGAGGTCGCTGAACCGTTAGCGCTCAAAGCCGAACGACTCGAAAAAGATGGATTTCTGCCGCTGATCGTGGTGGATGAAACCGAAGAAAGTATCAATCTTGCGCTACTCCAGTTCCCGTTACTGCTTGCGTTTGCGCCGAGTCCCCAACAAATGATCCAGCAACAATCCTATTACTAATATGCTTCCTTGGTTTATCAATAACGCACTGCTGCTCATCGTCGCTTATTTGCTCGGTTCGATTCCGACCGGATACCTTGCGGGTCGCTTGCTGAAAGGAATTGATATTCGAGAAGCGGGATCGGGATCAACTGGAGCAACGAACGTGTTGCGGACGATCGGGAAAATTCCAGCTCTGATCGTGCTCTTGATTGATATCGGCAAGGGTGCGTTAGCGATCGCGTTGGTGAACTACGCTTTTACTTATCTCCCAGGCTGGCTCTATTTCTCGAAAATCGTCGGCTTGAATTTTGGCATCTGGCAACCTGCGATGGTCACTTTAGCCGGACTTGCTGCACTCTTCGGGCACAGCAAATCGATCTGGCTCGGATTCACAGGCGGAAAATCCGTGGCGACCAGTTTAGGGATTTTGCTGGCGATGAATTGGATGGTGGGACTATCAACGGTTGGCGTATTTGCGTTGAGTTTAGCGATTACGCGGATTGTGTCGATTAGCTCGATCGCGGGAGCCGTTTCGGTGATCGTCTTTATGATCCTATTCGGGCAGCCGTTACCATATCTGCTATTTGCGATCGCAGGTGGCGCGTATGTGATCTGGCGACACCGATCGAACATTCAACGCTTGCTCGAAGGCACAGAACCCAAAATCGGTCAAAAACTCGAAGAACCCGAAGCCAGTTAAACGGATTTCTGAGGTAGTAGATAAATCAAGCCTGAAATCCAAGTGAGGGCAACGGAAATCCAGAACAAAATCAGGGTTGGAAGTTGCCACTCTGAAGATAACGGCGCGATCAGAAGTGCGATCGCGGCAATTTGACTCACCGTTTTGAGCTTGCCCCAGAAATTTGCGCCCTGAACAGATTTTTGGAGATTTGGATCAACGCGCCAACCTGCGATCGTCAATTCTCGCGCCAAAATCGCAAACACACCCCAAGCTGGAATTTGCTGAAGTTCCACGAGCGACATCAACGGAGCCAACACAAGCAACTTATCCACAAGCGGATCGAGAAACTTGCCTAAATCGGTAATTTGATTAAGCTTTCTTGCCAAATAACCATCGAGCCAATCGGTTCCAGCCGCAATGAGAAAGACAACCACCATGATCCAGCGAGTTTCAGCGCTCGGTGACTGCAATCCATAAAGCAAAATTGGAACACCAAGCAGTCGAGACACCGTAATCCAGGTTGGCAAATTCATCGCGTCGTACCTATTCAGAACAAACTCCAGCATAAAAAAATTGGGACAATCCCGAAAGGACTCTCCCAATTCATTCGTTATCGATCGCTTTTCCTTCGCGTCTAACAAGCGCCTTTTTTATTCAGCACAACCACGATCGTTTTGAAAATCAGTTGTAGGTCATACAGCACCGACCATTTCTGCTGATAGTCCAAATCCATCGCCACGATGTCCTCAAAATCTTTCACGTTCGATCGACCATTCGCTTGCCATTCTCCAGTAATTCCAGGCTTCACATTGAGTCGATTCCAGTGATGCGGTTCGTATTTTTTGACCTCATCGACGGTCGGCGGACGAGTTCCAACTAAACTCATTTCGCCTCGTAGCACGTTCCAGAACTGCGGCAACTCATCGAGACTTGTGCGCCGAAGAAACTTACCTACCTGAGTAACTCTCGGATCGTCTTTGCTCTTGAAAATATTCCCGGTCGCTTCGTTCTTGACCAGATGCTTCAAATTGTCCGCATTTGTCACCATCGATCGAAACTTCCAGATCCGGAACGGGCGACCATTCACACCACAGCGAATTTGGCTGTAGAAGATCTTGCCGGGATTATCGATTTGGATTGCGATCGCAATCGGCAAAAACACCAAGCCAGTGATCAATAATCCGACTGAAGCACCGAGAATGTCGATCGCGCGTTTGAGTTTGCTATTGACTGAAGCATGAAGAATTCGAGGTTCGCGAACCAAGCGCAGTGCATGGCGCATCGACGCGAAATCTTGAGCACTTGAATTAGTAGAACGAGTTGAAGAATCGGTGAATGTCATCACGAGAGCAGCCCAGAATAAAAGGATCGATAAAACTCATCTGTCACTATATTCACGGCTACTGATCCCGACCCTGACATCCCAGAAGCGTTTGTTCAATCTTTGAACTGGCACGACTTTCTGTAAAGTTTGAATGTGGTTGAAGAGAAATCTGTCGCTTTGCCGATGTCGCTTGTCAACCTCAGTCCTTAGTGTTGTTTTCTACATCCTCATCGAATAAATTTTCGACTCCTTCCAGTGTAAAAATTACAGGATCTTGAGACGACCCTGGAGCAGGGGGAGCGAGTCTTAATTGGTCAAACGTGGTTTCTTGGGTCAGAGCACTGTAACCATTCGGCTCGATTAACGGCTCGACTTTGAGTGAATCTCCCTGAAACAGCGACTTTAATTCTGCTGGAGCTTCTCGCCCACTACTTGATCCCTTACGGGGTGGAACAACTGGCACAGCAAGTGGAAATTCATCGACTTCTACCGCTAACTGATCGATTAATTCCGTCAAAACGGTGATGGAGTCGATCGATGATCCCGTCGATTGACGCTGCGATTTCACCGGAGGTAATTCCGCGCCTGCATACGGCATCGCAAGCTGAGGAAGTTGATTCGGATCAGATGCACTTTGGAGAAATGCTGAGGCATTCTGTCCCATCTGAGTCGCCAACCGTCCGACGATCCCAGAGAACATCACTTCGCTCTGCTGTCCCAGACTGTGTAATTTATCAATGCCTTGCGACAGTGAATCTTGATATGCCTGAATATCCTTTTGTAGCGATTGAAACACGACGTGTAGCGTAGAATCGAGCGTGGTCAGAACTTGATCGGCTCGATCGTGAACGACTTGCAATTTCTCAACGGGCAGAGTTTCCGAAGGTTTCGGAGTTGGTTGCTCTAACAATTCGCGGTGCGCCTCAAGCTGGCGGATTTCACGCAAGAGAGCATTTCGCTGCTGCATGAGGCTGGAAACTTCAGAATGAAGTGGGCGCAAGAGTGTCGATCGAAGCGCGTTCATTTCCTCGATCACCGCTTGCATCACATCTTGAGCCTGATTGTCCTTTTCTGGCTTTTCCTGGCTCGCTTCGTACAGTGCATTTTCTAAGTAGGCGCGGATTCGTTCTAAAACTTGGCGTTGACGGGTGAGTTGTGCAGCCGTTCCCCAAGGCAAACGAGCGTTTCCTTGATTGAGCGCGTCTTGAACTTCCGTAAGAAGACGCTGAATCTGATCCTGATTGGCAGTCACAATAACAATCCTTGATTAAAACTCGGCAATACCGGACATCGTATTGATCTCAACTTGATTGTAGGTTGCCCGAACCGAACCATCTTTTGCCAGTTTCACAGGGAATTAGAAAATCAATCTACTTCACGAAACAAAGCTTTACGCCCAAATCAGGATAATTTCACAAGAAGGTCATGTTCTTGTTTTTACTTTGAAACAGGCAATCTGGCTGAAACATGCGCTAAATTCAGCAAACCCTCTAAAATAATCCCAGACTGTCCGAGTGTATGGCTGTGCAATCTCTGGGACAGATGGGCATTCTAGGCTCATCCCTCATTTGATTTTAGGGGTCATCTTGCGTTCATTTTCCTGCCGCACTCTGGTTAGCACTCTCAATGGAAGATCGTCTCACCCTCCGCGATACTACGATTAATGCGTCGATCCGCTCTGCTCCCTTCTTTGAAGGATTGCCGGATAGCGCGATCGAAAAAGCAATTTCTCATGTCGTGATGCGAAATCATCCGGCGAATCAAGTCATTTTGCTCGAAAACGATTGGGGTAGCTCGGTCTACTTCATTCTCAGCGGTTGGGTAAAAATTCGGACGTACAACTTAGATGGGAAAGAGGTGACGCTGAATATTCTCGGTAAGGGTGAGTTGTTTGGCGAAATGGCTCCGCTCGATGAAGTGCCACGATCGACGGATGTAATCACGCTGGCTCCGACGGTGATCGGTAATATGCCAGCTCAAGATTTTGTGCAGCTACTGAATTCTGAACCAGAAGCAGGAATTCGACTAGCGCAATTGATGGCACGACGACTCAGACAGGTGAATCGTCGCTTAAGACTGCGCGAATCAGATAGTACTTCGCGGGTGGCGGATATTCTGCTATTTCTAGCGGACGGGCAAGGGAAACGGGGACAAAACGGAACTGAGATCCCGAATTTACCGCATCGGGAACTCAGTAGTTTAAGTGGATTAGCGCGGGAAACGGTAACTCGTGTATTGAGCAAGCTGGAAAAGAAAGGCTTGATTGTGCGCGATCGCGATACGCTTTGTATTCCTGATTCTCATGCGCTTGAACGGCTGATGATTTAGAGAATGGTCAGAGCTTCGCAAACCAGCCCAATAAGATTAGGCTGGAACGCTTCAAGCAGGAACACTCAGTGCAGCGAAGATACCGCAAATGTGAGCAGCACAATAAAAAGGAATTTTGCGGTTTTAGGAGAGAATGCTGTTCTCGCCAACTGATTGGGTAAGTGCGATCGGGAATTTTGCACGACTCTAGCCGTAAGTAACACTACATTTTACCGATCAGTGACGATTTGAAAGATGCTAAAGATTCCGAAGTTGATTACCTAGTTGGGTTTAAGAGATAGCACGACTCATTAAAGGATGATTTTGAGTTTCACTCTTTTTGTAGGGGTCGCTTCGATCCCAAAACGATAACTTGATTCGTGTAGGTGATTTGGAATTTATTTTTATGACTTCTGTTAATGCGAATGGCGTGGATCAAGCAATGATCGCTCAGTTTAAAAGCTTGCCTGCTAACGATCAACTGACTGCATTAGGGCTGTTGCTTAAAGAAATCTCTGGCTCAATTCCTGCTGATGCGTTTAGTAGTGCAAATAGTACCGAGATGACCTCCCTAATTCAAGAAATTCAGGCACAATCTCCGGATGAACAAGTACGAACATTAAGCGGCTTTCTCAGCACCAAGCCTGAATCAGAGGGCGAGGTTGCACTCGACCCGAATCCGAGCAAAGCATTGGTAGAACTGCTTCCTGGTCACTCTGACCCGACAAGACCTGGAGTCGAGCAGTATAAGTCGATGGATGCGAATGCTCGCTTGGCGTTCTGGTATCAACTCGGTCAGCACTTTAGCAGCAGCATTCCAGAGGACGCGACTTTGACAAAAGATGCGACTGAAGTATTTGAAGAACTACGATCGCTGAGTCCAGAGCAACAAGCTGAATTCTTGACTCGGCTCGCTTAAGGGAACGGGCGCGATCGTGCTCGGTTTTCAAAGCACGATCGCAGATTGGAAAATCTAATGCAATTCTTAGATCTTAATTACGAAATACGACATTCAAAGAAGCCAGCGAATAGAACAGGTTAAGCTTGCGACAGCTTTTCATTTCTTCGTAAAAGGATTCACAAGGCTTCACTATGCGTGTTTTACTGATTTATCCAGTTTTTCCTCAAAGTTTTTGGTCTTTTGAAAAAGCACTAGAACTGGTCGGTCGAAAAGCAATGTTACCCCCATTAGGCTTGATTACGGTGGCTGCAATCTTGCCGCAGCAATGGGAGTTTAAGTTGGTCGATCGCAATGTTCGCTCTGTGACTGAAGCAGAATGGGACTGGGCAGATCTGGTGATCATGTCTGCGATGATTGTGCAGAAACAGGATCTTTTAGAACAAATTCAAGAAGCAAAACGACGTGGAAAGCGGGTTGCTGTCGGAGGTCCTTACGCGACTGCACTTCCGAATGAGGTGGCAGAAGCAGACTATCTAGTTTTGGATGAAGGCGAGATAACCTTACCGAAATTTATCGAGGCGGTGCAGCGTGGGGACACTCACGGCACTTATCGGTCAGATGGCGATCGACCAGATGTCACGATCACACCGATTCCTCGATTTGATCTGCTTCAGTTTGATGCGTATGACAATATGTCGGTGCAATTTTCGCGTGGCTGTCCGTTTCAGTGTGAGTTCTGCGACATCATTGTCTTGTATGGGCGCAAACCTCGGACGAAAAGCCCAGAGCAATTGTTAGCAGAACTCGATCGATTACATGAATTGGGCTGGCGACGATCGATTTTCATGGTTGATGATAATTTCATCGGGAATAAGCGCAATGTGAAACTGCTCTTGAAAGCGCTGAAAGGCTGGATGGAAGAGCATGGGTATCCATTTCACCTCAGTACTGAAGCTTCGGTCGATCTCGCTCAAGATGATGAGCTAATGGAATTGATGGTGGAGTGTAACTTTAATGGGGTGTTTTTGGGGATTGAAACCCCGGATGAATCGAGTTTGTCATTGACCAATAAACATCAGAATACGAGAAATTCGCTCTCTGATGCGGTAGATGCAATCGCTCAAAAAGGCTTGCGAGTGATGGCAGGCTTCATCATTGGATTTGACAATGAGACATCAGGAGCAGGCGATCGTATTGTGCGATTTGTGGAACAGACCACGATCCCGATCGCAATTTTTTCAATGCTCCAAGCCTTGCCGGATACCGCTCTATGGCATCGTTTGAAACGCGAGGGTCGCTTAGTCGAAAACAATGCCAATCTGAATCAATCGACTTTGATGAACTTTGTGCCGACTCGACCGCTCGAAGAAGTCACGCGCGAATACATTGATGGATTCTGGCGACTGTATGATCCGGTGAATTATCTCGATCGAACTTATCGACATTTCCTCAAGCTGGGTGCTCCCAGACATCCGAAAAAGCTGAGAAAGGTAACGTGGATTGTGATTCGAGCGTTTCTAACCGTCTGCTGGCGACAAGGTGTAATCCGCGAAACACGGTGGAAATTTTGGCATCATCTGTTTAGCATTCTCAGACAAAATCCAACCGTCGCAGAACATTACCTTTCGGTTTGTGCTCTGAATGAGCATTTCTTGGAGTATCGCCAAGAAGTTCGTACCAAAATCGAAGCTCAATTAGCAGACTATCTTGCTCGACAGCAATTAAATCAAAGCCTAGAGTCTGTTTCTTCAAACGCTCAAACTGTCTAATGGCTTTTCTGATGTTGATTATTGGCAACAAGAGTGAATCATTCTTGTTGCCAATTGCTGAAATTCGTAGTGCGATCGCGGAACCAGAAACAATTCCAGATTTTGAGCCGCAATGAGTCCACAGATTCGGATCTACTGTCACGTTTGCCGTCGATCACTGTCTCCTCGAAATTACGATCTGGTGCGTTGGGAGAGTTTCCCGTTTCAAATATGTCAGAATTGCCTTAACCAACTTCAACGCCAAGGAATTATGGTTGCCCCCGAAATTACGATCGAGAGTGAATCAATGATCCAAATTGCGCTCCAGAGTCGAGAAGGAGGAGAGCGAGAAGTTGAAACCCCGACGGGTTTTGTTGATCTCTTAACGGATGAGTATGTCATCGAGATTAAGCACGTCAAAGACTGGAAAGATGGAGCCAAAGTGTTAATTTATGCGCTCAGCTTTCCGAATCGAAAACCTAGAGTTCATCTGTTTGGAGGGTACAGCCAAGGATTTCGATCGATGGTTGAAGACACCTTCAAGCAATTGGACATTATTGTGACTTGGGAGCGAGACCCTTACTAAGTCCAGAATTTGCGGCTAGATTGTTGATCGAGCATTTCCCGTTTCACCAACGGTTTGCCAACTGCGACACGCGGTAATCGATGTTTGAATCCGCACAGAATCTCCCAAGAGATCGTTCCAAGCAAATTCGCCCAGTCGTCTGCCAAAATCTTCTCGTTTCCGTCTTGTCCCAATAGCGTTACTACTTCTCCTTCTTGTAAGGCGGGAATGTGGCTGACATCGAGCATTAATTGATCCATCGTGATCGAGCCAATTTGCTTGGCGTGTTGTCCTCGAACGAGAGCGGTCATTTTGTTTGATAAGTTTCGGGGCACTCCGTCTGCGTAACCGATTCCAATGACAGCGATTTGAGTTTCTCGATCGGCAATAAATCGATAGCCGTAACTCACTCCGGTTCCAGCTTGAATCGTTTTCACTTGAGTCACCCGCGCTTTCACCTGCATCACAGGACGGAGATCTAATGCGGACTTCAAATGCTCTGCTGGATAGAGTCCGTACAATAACAGCCCGGTTCGCACCATGTCATAGTGCAAGCTCGAATCTACGATCGTACCTGCCGAGTTCGCTAGATGGAATCGGGGATGCTTGCCATTAAAGTCATACCCACAGGCGCGAATGGCGGTTTCATATCGCTGCTGTTGCTGGTTGCGAATCGTGGGATCGAGATCTTCAGCGGTTGCGAGATGCGAATAGATACTGGCGATCGACAAATTCGGCAGTCCTTTCACCAGTTGGACAAATTCAACTGCATTTTCCCAAGAGGTTCCCAAGCGTGACATTCCGGTGTCTAGTTTGAGATGAATTGGCAATGTACGACGGGCGGACTCTGAATAAACGAGAGCTTGTTTGGGAGTACAGAGCGTCGGTTGAAGATTCCAATGTTCGATCGCTCGAATTTGCTCAGAGGTATGAGTTGCGCCCAACACCAGAATCGGCGCTTCGATCCCCGCTTCTCTGAGTTCAATGCCCTCCGGAATCGTTGCTACTCCGAGCCAACTCGCCCCCGATTGCAGAACCGTTTGCGCGATCGTCACGGCTCCATGTCCGTACGCATCTGCTTTCACGATCGCCATCAACTCCGTACGGGGCGAAACCAGACTCAAAATCTGCTGCACATTATGAGACAGTGCGGCGAGATCAATTTCCACCCAAGCCCGTTCCCGTTGCATCAGCGCAATACTCGAACTTTGATCCCAACTCAACATCACTTACACTCCTCGATCACACCAATTCAATCGACTCCTACCTCTATTTCAACAATTCTTTCAAAATCGGGAAATCTAGGGCATAGCTTTATTCCCCGATCCTGAAAATGCGGACACCCCGATCTTCGACTCGTCGATTGACCTCACTTTATATCGCTTCACTCGGTACAGTGGCATTTCTCGCCCTCTTAGGTCAAGCGATCGTGCAATCGATGTTATCCCAACAAACGCGCGATGCGACTGTCATCGAGATTGCAACTCGCCAAAAAATTCTAAGCTGGCAACTGCGAGAATCGTCACTGGCACTGACAGCCGATGGAAAACGAGACAATTCCAAGCAAATTCAAGAAATTGAGGAAATTTTAGAGGCTTGGGATGATGCCGATCATAAAGTCCAAATCGCGATTCACAAAGCGCAGGTTTTCAATCTCGATCGCACCAAAATCAAATATCAAGCCGAATCACTCGCACCGTCTCACCAACGCATTCAGACCGCTGCTCGATCGATTATTGCTGCCGAATCTCGTCCCGCGAATTCTCAAAAAACCTTGGCTGATCTACAAGAAATTCGAGATGCCGGGAAAGAATTTTCAGACGGGATAAATCAATTGATTTTGACTTATAACCAACAAGCTCAAGCAGGAATCGCCCAGTTACGAATGGTTGAATTCGGACTGTTCGGATTACTGCTGTTAATTCTCTTACTCGAAGGCATTCTCGTGTTTCGTCCAGCAGTCGATAAACTGCAATCTGCCTTGAATGAGTTAGAAATTGCACTTGCTACGAGTCAAGATACTGCTTCACAACTCGCAGCCGAGCAAGCTCAATCGAATCGATTATTGTTGAACATTCTGCCAAGCCCGATCGCAGAACGGCTCAAATGTTCAGAAGAAGCGCCTCATATCGCAGATGGATTTAGCGATGTGACCGTGCTGTTTGCGGATATTGTCGGCTTCACGGATATCTCTGCTCGAACTTCTCCGCAAGAATTAGTGTCGCTACTGAATCAGATTTTTTCTCGGTTCGATCGCTTAGCAGAACAGCATGGATTAGAGAAGATTAAAACGATCGGCGATGCTTACATGGTGGTCGGTGGCTTGCCGCATCCGAGTGAGGATCATGCGATCGCGGTCGCGAATATGGCGATCGATATGCAGGATGCAATTAATCAATTCAATCGCGATACCGGAGAAGCCTTTAGCATTCGGATTGGCATGAATACTGGAGCTGTGGTTGCTGGCGTGATTGGGATCAAGAAATTTATCTACGACTTGTGGGGCGATACGGTTAATATCGCGAGTCGGATGGAATCGCATGGAGTCGCAGGCGGAATTCAAGTCACCGAAGTCACTTACAAACGATTAATCGAGACGCATTTTTTTGAGCCGCGTGGCATGATTCAAGTGAAAGGACGCGGAGAAATGGCAACGTATTGGTTGAAAGGTAAAAAGCAGCTTGCTCACACAATTTAAGTTATGAAAATTTTCCACCTGAGCTTACGCGAATTTGAAACGCTCAATAAAGACCATGTAGATCAACTGGTCTTTCAAGAGAAAACCTACGTGAAGGGCGATGCGTTTTCGGAACGAGTCTACGATCGAGTGATCGAAAAACTTCGGAACGAAGACGACAATCTCATCTCTTGCTTAGTCGTCGATATGGAAGGCGGCTATTTCGTGTGGAACGAAGTAAAGCAACCTGAAGGGGTGACTGAAGAAACTCCTAAACCTGAGTCGAATGAAGCTGAGGAAATCGCCAACTTGATCGCATTCTCGATCGATCAAGCGATCGAAGAAATTCTAACCCACAGACAACCGATTACCCCTGAATTTTTGAGCGATCGACTGAAGAATCCCGAACTCGCGCAGAAAATATTCGTCAAGCTACAAGAAATGGGCACAACGCTGCAAATCGCTGAATTTCTTGAATCCTTCACCCCGCAGACCCCGAACCCCACACCTCGAACCCCTCGGATTTATCGAGGTGTTTCGTACTAACTTGCAAGCAGCGACTCGATTGGATATGTTAGCATCAGTGCAAATAAGCGCGTCTTAAACAATCCGAATGGGAAAGGTTCTGGTGCTCAATGCCTCGTATGAACCGCTCAATATCACCAGTTGGCGGCGGGCAGTTGTACTGCTAATTAAAGGCAAAGCTGAGCAAGTCGAGCATAATGGAAAGTTCATTTATTCGGGGTTTCCACTCCCCACTGTGATTCGCTTGCGCCATTACGTGCGCGTCCCCTACAAAGAGATTCCCCTCACGCGGAAAAATCTCTTACACCGCGATGGACATTCCTGTCAGTACTGCGGCTATACCGGGGACGATCTGACGCTGGATCATGTGATTCCTCGATCGAGAGGTGGTGGCGACTCTTGGGAAAATATTGTCACCGCTTGCGTCCGCTGCAACGTCAAGAAAGGTAATCGTACCCCAAAAGAGGCGGCAATGCCACTCAGTAATCTGCCTCACCGTCCACACAGCAGTCTCTACTTTGAAGTGACAAAGCATGTGAAGAACGGTGTAAACCAGGAATGGCAGAAATATGTCATCGGGGGAGTCCGGGAAGAATAATCTTCCTATAGGAATTTTTTGACTCAGTTCGGTAATTCTCTCTATCTAATGAGGGAAACTAGACAAATCGGTCTGCCGTTTTTTGAAGTTTTTTGCGAAGATCAGGAAGTGCCTTCGATCGAGAATGAAGTAAACGTTGGGGATTCCGTAGGGTAGACATTTTACCTGCTCCATAGCCAATTCTTTCATTTCTCATTGACCAGGCTGGTTCTATTTTTTCGCACAACTTCAAGTATGCAATCCGATTCGACTGTGCCATTCACTTCACTGATTACAATGGAACCAGACTCCGGCATTTCTGGACTGAATCCAACTGAACTCGCCAAAAACGGCATCGCTCAACCGATCAGCAGCGAAACCCACAAGCCGTCCAATGGTACGAGTTATGATCACCGAGGACGCTTTCCCTACGATGTGATGCGTTCTCCCGAACAAGAACAAAAAATCGAGGCATTTCGCCAGGTTCTAGAACGGCACAGAGGCGATCGACAGTTGATCATCCTACAGGATTTTCCCGATCCCGATGCCCTCTCTTCTGCCTGGGCGTACAAGCTTATTGCTCAAAAGTTCGAGATTCAGTCCGAAATTGTCTACGCTGGAACACTTTCGCACCAAGAAAATATTGCGCTGGTGAAACTAACCTCGCTCCCGCTTCAACGGTTAACCACCCAAACTGCAAAAACCAAAGACTTCTCAATCTATAAAGGTTGTGTGCTGATTGACAACCAGGGAACTACGAGCCAACTGCTTACGTCGGTGCAGCAGGCGAATATCCCGATTACGGTTGTGATCGATCACCACAGTATGCAGGACGACCTCAAGGCTGAATTTGTTGATATCCGCTCTTACACTCGCGCAACTGCGACGATTCTGGCGCAGTACATTCAAGCGGGGCTGTTGAAATTTGATACGAGTACGACAGAGCATGTTAAATGTGCGACAGCTCTGATGCACGGGTTACGATCGGATACCAATCGCTTAATGCAAGCACAAGAAGAAGATTTTCTCGCTGCTGCATTCTTGAGCCGATATTATGACGCGCAACTGCTGAACGCAGTCATGCAATCGTCAAGATCAAAGCAAGTGATGGACGTGATCGAGCGATCGCTCAAAAATCGTACCGTTCATAACAACTTCTCGATCGCAGGGGTTGGCTATTTGAGATACGACGATCGAGATGCGATCCCGCAAGCGGCTGATTTCCTCGTGACTGAAGAGAACGTTCACACCGCCGTTGTTTATGGCATTGTCCACGACGAGGATGAGGAACTCGAATTCGTCGTGGGATCGTTGCGAACGAATAAGCTCACACTTGACCCGGATGAATTCATCAAAGAAGCCTTTGGGCAGGACGCTCAAGGGCGCTTTTTTGGGGGTGGTCGATCGCAGGCAGGCGGATTTGAGATTCCAATGGGATTCCTCTCAGGTTTTACCGAAAATAGCGAGTACGCGAAAACGAAATGGTCGGTGTTTGATGCTCAGGTGAAACAGAAATTGCTGCGACTCGTGAATCCGGAGCAACACTATCCGAAAGGAGTCAATTAGGCTAGGGTCTGAGTCCTCTTCCTGGAGAGATTTAGGGAGAGGGCACGATCGATGATTTTCCCAAATCCAGTACGATCGCAGTAGCCCTATTTCACTCGATCGCTATGAAGCTCTACATCATTCGACATGGACTGGCAGGACAGCATGGAGACTATGCCAACGACGATGAACGCCCGTTGACCTTAGAAGGAAAGCGCAAAACTGAACAAATCGCAAAACGAATTTGGCAGTTAGGCTTGAAGTTCGATTTGATTCTAACCAGTCCACTCACACGGGCAAAACAGACGGCTGAAATTCTCAAGGCGGCTCATCTCAGTGATGCGTTAGAAGTCGAAGGCTATCTTGCACCTGGTGGGGATGTTCAGACGTGGGTTGCTTGGTTTGAAGCTTGGCGGACTCCGGAGAAAACGCTGGCATTAGTGGGACATGAACCGGATTTAAGTGGCTGGGCAGAACTGCTGATTTGGGGAGAAATTCGCGATCGTATCATTCTTAAGAAAGCAGGCGCGATCGGCTTGGAAGTACCAGACACCGGAAGCATCATTGCCAATAGTCAACTATTCTGGCTAACGCCGCCCAAGTTCTTACTATGAAATTAAGTTAAGAACAGAAAAAAGTGCAATTCAGCACTGCAATCATCACTTACGATACGGATGACGGTAGACATCTGCAAAAATCCGTTTTAGAAAAATTACTTTAAGCTAAAATTTCTTTACTCAGTTTTTTCGTTTTTTGTATACCCGCTCCGAGCTTCTTGATCGAATTCTGTTAAACGCTGTTTTTTGTAACGTAGATGCTCTCTTCCCAAACTGAACAAATCCCCGCAAACCTCAAGCGGTTACTTGCCCCACATGGTATCGGATATCGCATCAAACTCCTTTCCCAACTCTTAGGACGCAGATTTCAGGAGCGGCTCGAACCGCATAAACTCACACCGTTTCACTGGGTTGTCCTGTGCTGTCTCTGGCAAGAAGATGGACAGGCGACTTCGAGCATCGGCGATCGATTGCAACAGGTCGGAGGGACGTTGACCGGAGTTTTGGATCGAATGTGCGATCGCGGGTTGATTCGACGAGAACGCGATGCCCAAGACCGACGAATTTGGCGAATTTGGCTGACCGATGCGGGACGACAACTTCAAAAAGTGCTGCCACCGATCGCAGTTGAAGTTCGTGAGACCGCCCTCAAGGGAATTTCCTATCCAGAGCGCGAACAGTTTTCGGATATCGTCGATCGCATTATTGCCAATCTTGCGAACGCCACTCCGGTGAATTCTCCTGACGGTTGGCAGTCGCTTCTAGCTCCTTACAATTTGGGCTATCGCATCAAAATCATTGCTCAATTGGGAACCCGTCGATTTCAAGAACGCCTTGATCCGTTTGAACTCACGCCGTTTCACTGGGTGGTCTTGTGCTGTCTCTGGCAAGAAGATGGACAGGCAACTTCTGGAATCGGAGAAAAGCTTCAGCAAGTGGGCGGAACGCTGACGGGAGTTTTGGATCGAATGTGTGAGCGCGGGTTGATTCGACGAGAGCGCGATACGCACGATCGGCGAATTTGGCGAATTTGGCTGACTGAGGAAGGCGAACGGATGAAAACGACCTTACCTCCGGTTGCTTTGTCGCTGGCTCAAGTGATGATGACGGGTATTTCAACCGAGGAACAATCGGCGCTGTCTGATTGGGTAAATCGTGCGATCGCGAATCTCACCACTCTATAAGTTTTTCGGAAATCACAGGCAACGATCCGGACAAGATTCGCTTGGTCTCAAATTTGTGGATCAAGCAAAGTTTATTGGATACTTCTATACACGGAAGTAACACCACTGTAAGTACGTGAGCGTAGTACTTAAGCAAGATTACGCAAAACGCTGTCTATCAATGTTCAATGGCTCAATTCGGGCTGCTTTACAGTTCACATCGGCTTCACAAATACAGGATAAATCGTGATATCTAAGTGAACATGCCGAGGGATATGTCCTTTTATTGCTGTAGCTTTTTACACTAATTGAAGCTAATTCAATTTATACGTGGGTGCTCATCTAAGGGAGGCACGTCGGTTTCCCAAACATTGTCCTACTAGGTATCGAAAGAATTTCCAATCGAGCTTCCTATCTTGCTTTAGATGATTCCACAACCATTCAATTCAACGCGATCGCGTCCTCTTACGCGATCAATTTCACCTGTCTCAATTTTCGGTGTTCAGATCGCCAATGCTTCCCGGTCAGAAGCGATCCATCTCATGGAAGAACTCATTCAACGATCGACTGCTTCTAAGATCTTTTTGCCAAATGCCCATACGCTGAATCTTGCGATCGCAAATCCGAAGTATCACGCCGTTTTGAATCGTGCGACTTACTGTTTTGGCGATGGTTCTGGAGTCCGAATTGCCGCTCGGATACGAGGAGTCAAGATGAAAAGTAACCTAGTCGGAACTGATTTGATTCCGGACTTCTTTCAAACGACTGCAAATCGAGGCTACCGTTACTTCTTATTAGGTGCAGACCCAGACACGATCGAACAAGCCGCACGATATGCTCAGCAACATTTTCCCGGTTGGGAACTCGCTGGATATCATCACGGGTATTTAACTTGTCCGGAGCTACGAGAACGAGCGATCGCGCAAATCGAAGCGGCTCAACCTCATCTGCTACTGGTTGGAATGGGCAATCCGATTCAGGAAACTTGGATCGATCAGTACCAGCCTGCTCAAGTTCCTCTCGCGATCGGAGTCGGTGGCTTGTTTGATCATTGGGGCGGGAATTTGAAACGAGCGCCGCGATGGGTGCGATATTTCGGATTTGAATGGCTGCAACTCTTGTGTCAACAGCCGAAAAAATGGCAGCGTTATTTGATCGGAAATTTCACCTTTCTGTTTTATGCCCTAATTTATTGGAAGCCAGATCGGGACATGCAGTCTAAATTTAACCGCAGAAGAAAGCTATGAATTCTACCTCGATTAGTCCGATGCGCTGGCATCTTAAAAAGTTGGCACGACGGCTGATGATTTTGTCGAGTCTGGTGCTGAATCCGTTTAATTTTGGCAGAAGACGATCGCAGATTCGAGTGCTGACGTATCATCGCTTTGGGGATCAGCCGCGTGATCCGTTCTGTGTCACACCCGAAGATTTTGAGGCGCAGATGGCTTGGCTTGCCCGTTATAAACGAGCGGTGTCAATGGAGCAAGTCGAGCGGTTTTTGAAAGGTGAAATTAATTTACCTGCGGGATCGGTTTTAGTCACGATCGATGATGGCTATCAAAGCATTCACGATCTGGCTCTGCCGATTCTGAAGAAGTATAAGATCCCTGCGGTCGTTTTTGTCACGGTGAGCGCGATCGAGCATCACGAAGATCCAGAGCCGCATCTTACTTGGAGTCAGGTCAAGACGTTAGCATCTCATATCACGGTGGCTTCGCATGGATGGACGCATCGATCGCTCGGCAAAATTAGTCTGGAGGAAATGCGATTGGAAGCGACACGATCGCGACGAATGTTAGAAGACAAGCTCGGAATTCCAGTGACAGCATTCGCGTATCCGTTTGGCACGTTAGCGGATTTTAATACGACGACTGCCACCGTTTTACAGGAAAGCCAGTATCAATATGCGTTTACGTCTCAGCATGGGGCAATTGCAGAACGGGAATCGCCCTTGAATCGGTTCTATCTACCTCGAATCAAAGTCGAAGGCGGTGAGGGGCTTTGGATGTTTCGGCTATTAGTTGGGGGTGGATTGGATCACTGGCGACTGATCGATCAAACGCTGTGGAGATTTCAGCAAAGTCCAGAACGGGTATCAGTGCGGTGAGGGCGCGATTTGAATCGATCGCATTCGTTAAAAATCAAAATATTTCGCGTTGACCCGACGACGTAGAGACGCGAACAACGCAGTGCAGCGAAGCTCCTAATCGCGTCTCTACCCGGATTTCGGCGTAAAACGAACGATCGACAAAATTGGAACCGTTCAAACACAAAAAAACCGGGTGAGGTTTCTCACCCAGTCCATGAAATCACAGCAATAGAAACCTTATTTATTCGGTTGCGGAGTCATCCGGAGATAGGGCTTCACTTCCGTTAATCCTTTCGGGAATTTTTCACGCGCTTGCTCGGTCGGAATCGAAGGAACGACCACACAGTCGCCGCCATCCTGCCAGTTTGCCGGAGTTGCAACACTGTAGTTATCGGTTAATTGCAGCGAATCAATCACCCGCAGCAATTCATCAAAGTTCCGTCCAGTGCTTGCAGGATACGTGAAGGTCAGACGAAGCTTCTTGTTATTGTCGATGATGAACACCGATCGTACGGTCAGTGCCGGACCCGTTGCTGAATTCGGGTGAATCATATCGTACAGTTCCGAAACCTTCTTATCGCCATCCGCCAAAATCGGATAGTTCACACTGCAACCTTGGGTTTCGTTGATGTCGCTAATCCAGCCTTTGTGTGATTCTGCATCATCGACGCTCAGCGCAATCACTTTCACATTGCGCTTGTCGAATTCGGGCTTGATTTTCGCGACTTGACCCAATTCGGTTGTGCAAACCGGGGTATAGTCAGCGGGGTGAGAAAACAATACCACCCAGCTATCGCCAGCCCAATCATAAAAATCGATCGTTCCCTCGGACGAATCCTGCGTAAAGTTGGGAACGGTGTCACCAAGTCGGAGAGCCATATCGCGTAGTTTCCTCTTTTTCTGTCGATCGCATTACTTATCGATCATGCCACAAATCCCGGTTTCCCGGTCGGAGTTTAGATCTTTTAAAGATTCTATAATTGATGAAGAATTCCGTAAAGTTTCCTGAGTGAAATCCGCTGGACTGTACGGAGAAGTGGTTGAAGTTGGTTCGGTTCTCCGTATCGCTCTTAAAGATTTTAAGCAGTGCGATCGGGAATTCGTGGAAATTGCGGACTCTGAGGACGAAAGATTTTAGTTTAATCGCATTGGATTAGAGTGCAGCCCTGCTCTGATCGCTCGAACTCGTGGCAAGATCTCAGTGGATTTAGGCACGTTAACATCGTTTTGGACATCGCAACAGATTACCTTCATGGACACAAACGCTTTTTTGACGATCGATGACACCGCTCTCAGTCTCCGGGAGTGTCTGCGTTATTTGCAAACCTCTGGCAAGCTACAAGGCTTTATCGGCGACATTTTACGGCAATATGTTTTAGACACCGAGGTGAAAACTCGCGAGGATCTCGACATCAATCCAGCCGTGATCGAACAAGCGGTGATCGATTTCCGCCTTCAGCAACAGTTAACCGATCCGAACGTGTTTCAAGAATGGCTGAATCGCAACGGACTCGATTACACCACATTTCATCAGCAGATTGCAACGAACTTTAAAAACGAAAAGCTAAAGGTTGTTGCGACTGAACCGAGACTGCAAGAATATTTCATCGAGCGTAAAGTGTTTCTCGATCGTGTGGTGCTGTCTCGCATTATTGTCGAAAGCAAAGAGGTTGCAGAGGAATTAAAGCTGCAAATTAGTGAAGGGGAAAGTTTCGAGGCGTTAGCGCGGGAGCACTCGATCGCAGACGATCGTATTGCAAATGGCATGATGGGACCCGTCAGTCGCGGTACAATGCCCGATACGGTCAGAGCCGTGATCGACTCTGCCAATCCGGGCGATATTGTCGGACCGATTGAATTGGAGAATCGATGGGCGCTGTTCCGGGTTGAGGATGTTTTGCCTGCAACCTTAGACAATCCTCAATTGAAGCAGATGCTAACGACGGAATTATTCGATCGTTGGATCGCTGAAAAAATTCAAAAAATGACGGTGAAACTGCAAGTCAACGATTAGACTGAAGAACTCCTGATTTCAGCCCCCTAATTTTTAAGATTGCCCCTCATGTTAACGAACGATCTCGCAGCCAGCTTACCCTGGGAATCGCCTCCTCTCTGTTTCCTCAATCCTGAACAACAGGTGCAGTTTAAGACCAAAGCCGAAGTGCGTCGCTTTAAGTTGGGCGAGGTGCTGTGGTCGAGCGACGAGGCAGGCGTTCAGTTAATTGTCCTGTCTGGAAAGGTTCGACTCGTCGGAGAAGATAACAGTACCCGCGTGTTGCAGCCTGGAGAATGGATCGGAGACTTAATCGACTTGCCAGGATGGAAAGCGAGAGCCGCGAGTAGCGATGTCCAGGCGGTTCTCTGGCGCAGTGAGATGTGGACAACGTTGAATTCGCCGGATATCGATCGCTATTGGGCAATTGCGCGATCGAAGTATCTTCCTCAAACTGATCAATCGCCGCAACCTGTCACGGGCTTTCCGTTTGTTCCAGGAATGAACAGTGCGGCAGCTTGTCTAACGATGGTGGCGAATCATTTGCAAAATCCAGTGCAGGTCGATTGGGTGCAGCGGCAATTACGCGGTCAACGTCCGACAAATGTGGTTGATGCAGCGGAAAAGTTAGGGTTGCAACTGCGACGAATTGAGACGACTTGGCAGAATGCTCGATTGTTAACGTTTCCAGCATTGATGCTGTGGGGCGATACCGAAGAGCCGCATTGGGTCGTGGCGTATGCGGTGAGGGGCGATCGATTAATTATTTCTGATCCGCACGATCCGATGATGACTCCGCAAGCGGTTCATCGATCGACGGTTGAACAGCTTTGGGATCGGCAACTGTGGCAAGTTGAAACCGTTCAAAAGCAGGAGAAATTTAACTTAACTTGGTTTCTGCCTGCGGTCTGGAAGTATCGAGTCTTGCTCGGTGAAGTCTTGTTTGCTTCTTTTACGCTGCAACTGTTGGGACTTGCGACTCCGTTGATTACGCAGGTCGTGATCGATCGGGTCATGGTGCAGGGAAGTATTCCGACGCTCGATGTGATGGCGATCGCGCTTTTAGGTGTTGCCATCTTTGAGGCATTGCTTGGAATTCTGCGATTGTTCATCTTCACGCACACGGCTCGACGACTGGATCTTAGCCTTTCTGCTCAGTTGTTCCGTCACTTGATGCGGTTGCCGTTGGCGTATTTTGAATCGCGACGGGTCGGAGATACCGTAGCACGAGTTCAAGAGCTAGAGAACATTCGGCAATTCTTGACGGGAACCGCTTTAACTGTGGTACTCGATTCGATTTTTGCGGTTGTGTATCTGGCGTTGATGTTCTTCTATAGCATTCCGCTGACTGGAGTGGCGTTAGCGGTTCTCCCGTTGTATGCAGCACTAACGCTGACGACGACCCCGATTTTGCGAAATTGGCTAAATGAAACGTTTAACCGGAGTGCGGATAGTCAATCGTTTTTAGTAGAGACGGTGACGGGAATTCATTCGGTGAAAGCGCACAGTGCAGAGAAGCCATCACGCGATCGCTGGGAAGGACTATTCGCCCGCTACATTCGCACCAGCTTCAAGGCATCGACGACTTCTAATATCAGCAATAACTTAGGGGACTTTCTCACGAATTTCTCGTATCTGTTGATTCTCTGGGTCGGTGCTCATTTGGTGATCAAGCAGGAATTAACCGTGGGTCAGTTGGTCGCGTTCCAGATGTTATCAGGACGGGTGACGGGTCCGTTACTGCGATTGGTGCAACTGTGGCAGAACTTACAGCAGGTCTTGTTGTCGGTCGATCGAATTGGCGATATTCTCAATGTCGCGCCAGAAGCCGAACCGGGATCGGGATTAGTCTTGCCCGCTTTGAAAGGACAAGTTTCGTTTGATCAAGTCTTTTTCCGCTACAGTCCGAATCAAGAACCAGTGCTAAAGGGAATCTCCTTTGATGTTGAGCCGGGAATGTTAGTCGGTGTGGTGGGGCGGAGTGGTTCCGGTAAAAGTACGTTGTCGAAACTCTTGCAGCGATTGTATTTGCCAGAAGCGGGTCGAATTACGGTGGATGGATTTGACATCAAGAGCGCGGATCTTCACTCTCTAAGAAGTCAGATGGGTGTCGTTTTGCAAGAAGACTTTATCTTTAATGGCAACATCATTGATAACATTACGCTCGGTCGCCCAGATATTAGTGCAGAACAAGTGGTCGAAGCGGCACGAATGGCAGCAGCACATGACTTTATTAGTGAACTACCACAGGGGTATGAAACGAATGTGGGAGAGCGGGGAACAGCTTTATCTGGGGGACAGCGGCAGCGAATTGCGCTGGCACGATTGTTCCTCTCGAATAATCCAATTCTGGTTTTAGATGAAGCGACAAGTGCACTCGATAGTGAAACTGAGCAACAAGTTTTACAGAGCTTGCAATCGATTTCTGCAAATCGCACCGTGTTTCTGATTGCTCACCGATTTGCACCTCTGAAACGGGCAGATTTGATTCTGGTCATGGAGAAGGGTGTGATCGCTGAGAAAGGCACGCACGAAGAACTATTACGGAAGAAAGGATTGTATTGGTCGCTATATCAACGGCAGCAAGCTTCGGTTTAGCGTCGTATTGCAATTCAGAAGGTTTCAACGATCGACAATTTCACAGATCACGATTTCCAAGGGTTCGTCTGCAAACCCAAATATCATAGAATTCGCTGCTGGATTGTCGATCGTAGTTTTCAGCAAATATCTTTCTAAATTCATCACTGAATAGTTTCTGAAGCGGCGGGTAGTAACTATAAACTTGGAACGGTTGCTTTCCTTTCGGAATTAACCAAATCTCAGTTTGGCAAGTCCGCATCGCATTGAGTGTACTTTCCGGCGTATTGTTCAGTCCTGATGCTTGCATTTCCATTAGTGAAGCAGAATCTAGCAGATACGGATTGCCTTTGAAAACTAACTGTGGGCGATAAGTTGAAAGCTGATAGCTGACCGCGCCGTAACCCATACCAATCGTCCGATTTGGATTCGCCGCCATGATTTGATTCAAATCTGCGATCGCTCGATGTCCGGGTGCAGTCGTCATCCGCTCAATAAACTTCACCTCAGTTGAATAAACTGCTAAACAGAGCGATAACGTGAATGCGATCGCAGCACTTAAACTAATCGGAGTCAGGATTTTAGAGTGTTTTGCATGTTGAAATAGCTCGATCGCTAAGTAACCTAACAGCGGTACAAATGGCAGCATATTGTTTTCTAATGCACCACGGGTCGAGCTAATCACCGCATTCACAACAATTCCAATGATTAGAGTGATGCAGAAAAGTAGATGCTTTGGAAGCCAGCGTTTGAAGGAATTGGTCAGGACAGATTGAAGAAATGCGATTGCAACAGGCATTCCGACGAACCCCGTCCACAAGAGATTTTTAGGAATTTGCTCTTGATTAATTCCTTTAAGTCGAACTTGCTGGAGCCATGTCCAATAGTTGATTAACGAGATTTGAGGAAAGATTAGATACGGTAATGCTGTAGTGAATAGAGAAATACTTGCTGAGATTAGTGTAGGGATTAATCCAAAGCGATACAGCAACAAAACATAGATTGGAATGAAATGTAGAAAGGCTGTGATTTTGAGATTCGTGCTGATTCCGAGTGCGATCGCGCTTCCTAATATTGCGATCGATTTCTTCCCTCGAACTACGAGAAACAATCCCAACACCGTAAAAAACAACAATAACGCATCCGGTCTGACCCAAAACGATGAGATTAATAACCCAGATGCGGAGGTTTGAGCAAGGAAACAAAGAGATGCAATCGCGCTTCCATACATCGCCGCTTTCCATCCCAATCGCTGCTTGATCAGCGAAAAGATCAAGCCTAAACTCGACACTCCCGCTAAACAGCCTGCAACTTTTGAAGAGAAGATACTAGGAGTAAGAACGCTGAGGAATGCGCTCTGAATCACGTAAGATAATGCGCCGTAGTTATTGATGTAGCGTTCTGCGGCATCTAAATCTGGGTAAAGCGGTTGACCGCGATGGAATAGCCAAGACACGATCGCGACATTCGCTTCAGCCGGATCAGCATAGTCCGCCCAAGTTGGATAGAGAATGACTAGACCGATGTAATTGAGAAGAATTAGGCTGGCGATGAATAGCAGAAATGGGTGAATAATGCGATCGATAATATTCCGAGATTTGAAAATGATAAATGCAGGAATTATCCCAATTAGAAACAGAATAAAAAAACCTTGAAAGATTAATTCAATTTCTAATCTTTTGCCGTTTGAAATTGCTTGAACGATCGTTTCTAATATTTGCATTGGTGCAATTTCTGGCGGAAAGATTGCAAATAGTTTCTACCGTGTATGTACAAATCGGACACGCAGGCGTGAGAGGACAGTGATCTGTAATGGCTGAAGTTCTTCGCCCCCTAAATCCCCCATTCTGGGGGACTTTGAGCAAGAATGATTTCTTCAAGTTCAAGGATTGTTCTAGCTTCAAAGTCCCCCAAATTTGGGGGATTTAGGGGGCATTAGCCGCCCCAAACGAAGCAAACAACGTATGCCATCTGTACCATCAACGATACGTTTCAAACCTCTTCTCAACTGTAAGTCATTACCTGAATCACCGATCCTTCTCTCGGTAAATTCGATCGACTCATCGACAATGTATTTCCCCCTCTCCGCACCGGAGTCCCACTCATCACACTCAGAAACGCATCCAATCCACCGATATCACATTCTCCCTTCGCCGCACTGGTGCGAAAATACATCGGCACAATCATTTTCGCATTCAGAACTTGCAACGCCTGACGCGCCTCTTGGGGATCGTACGCCCTCGCACCGCCACCCACCGGAATAAACACCACATCCGGCGACCCGATCAAAATCTTCTGCTCTAACGTAATCGGTGCAGCCGTTCCACCCAAATGCAGCAGATTCAAACCGCCCTGATTCCAACGCCAAGCAATATTCCGCCCGAAACGTCTGCCCCCAATGCGATCTTGATCGGTCGCCACGCCCTGAATCTTTAAGCCGCCCACGTTATACGCACCCGCTTCGACCAACAGCTTCGGATCTCCCGGCACAACATCGATCGCTCCAACATCTAACAATTGGCTACTGATCATCACCAAATCGGTTTGCACATTCGGAGGACGCAACCCAGCCGTACAGCCCGCACTCCGGAATGGATTCACTAGAATGCGCTGACCGCTTCCGGTGAATAGGAAGCACATGTGACCGAGATAGCGGACAGAAAGTCCTCCAGATTGTGCCTGTGCTTGTCCGGCAACTACCGACGAAGCCAATCCTGCGGTCGCGTACTGAATGAACTGCCTGCGTTTCATACTTGCTCACACCAAGGTTTTGAAGTTATTGATCTGGGATCGATCGTAAAAAGTTCCTCAACAGTTGCTTACCCGAAGCGGTTAACACGCTTTCTGGATGAAACTGCACCCCTTGAATGTGCGGATATTCCCGATGGCGAACGCCCATGATCGTTTGATCATCTACCCATGCGGTAATTTCCAGGACTGCCGGACAACTTTCTCGATCGATCACCAGACTATGATACCGAGTCGCGGTCATCGGATTTTCTAATCCCTCGAATACGCCGATATTCGTATGATTCACGGTCGAAGTTTTTCCGTGCATCAATTCAGGAGCCGAAACGATATCGCCGCCAAAGACTTGCCCGATGCTTTGATGTCCGAGACAAACTCCGAGAATTGGCGTATTCGCGCCCAATTGTCGAATTAATTCCATCGAAATCCCAGCATCTTCGGGTCTTCCGGGTCCGGGAGAAATGACGATCGCATCCGGTTTCAATTCCCGCACTCGATCGAGCGTAATTTGATCGTTTCGGTAAACCTGGATGTCTTTGGCGATCGCGAATTCTTCGCCCAATTCCCCCAAATATTGCACTAAGTTGTACGTGAAGCTGTCGTAATTATCAATGACTACAATCATGCGAAATCCCTTGCACTAGCTTCCTCAGTTTCTCATACTGAATCCCGTACGATTTGCGGTTTTTCATTCAACACCAACCAGTGCACATTCAACGTCTCTAAAATGCTCACCAAGTTATCAAAGCTCACAGGCTTCACCATGTAAGCATTCGCCCCCAGATCGTAACTCCGATTTACATCAACATCTTCCCGCGAAGCCGTCAACATTACGACTGGAATCCGCTTCAATCCGGGCTGTTGACGCAACCAAGCGAGCACCTCAGTGCCCGATCGGCGCGGCAATTTCAAATCGAGCAAAATTAATCCGGGAAGCGGATACTGAGCGCGATCGTGATAGGGATCTTCCCCTGCCAGATAGGAAATCGCTTGTTCACCATCACTGACCGCCTGCAACGGAGCCAGAATTTGAGCTTTCCGAAAAGCCCGTTGAATCAGAACTACATCTTTAGAATTATCTTCGACAAGCAGAACGGGAGTCGTATCCATTGAACGGTATAAAATTTACTCAGTGGGTAGTTCGATCAAAGTTTGCAAGAGTTGCGTGGCTTGTCGAGCTTGATCGTAAATCTGTTGCAAATCGGCTTGATCAGGAGAGGATTGATTCTGAAGAAGGCGATAGCTAATTTCTTCGATCGATGAAAGTGCCTGATGCAAATCATCAAAGCGAATATTTCGATAATATTCGAGTTCAGCATGAGTTTTCGCATCATTGGTCGCCCTCAAGACCGCACCCGGTAGTCGAGTATAGCGATCGGCACGTTTCAAAATATAGTCATTCAGTCCGAGCTTCATTGCTTCTACCGCAATTTCCTCGGTTCCGGTATCGGTAAACATAATCACCGGAATGTTCGGATCGCGTTCTTTCACTGCAAGTAATACATCAATTCCAGTCGTCCAGCGAATTTGAAAATCAGTTACTACGACATCAAAATTTTTTGCCTGAATGGCGCGTTTTAAGCTGCCTTGGTCGAGAATTTCGATCACTTGGAGTGATGGAAATGCAGGTTGGAGAGCGCGAATGGCTAAAGCGCGATCGCCTGGATTGTCATCAATCAGAAGAATGCGAAGCGGAGTCATGATTCAAATCATTAGCGGCAGCAAGCGGCAATGAAACCCAGAAGTGGCTACCCTGACCGAGTTTTGACGCTAACCCGACTTTGCCACCCATACGATCGATGCCTTTCCGAACAATCGCGAGACCAATCCCCGTGCCCGGAAACGCTTCAATTCCATGCAGTCGCTCAAATACTCCGAAAATACGATCGTGGTATTTTTCTGCGATGCCGATTCCATTGTCCTCAAAGGTTAAGCGTAGCGAATCCTTCTCAACCTGAGCAGAGATTTTTAAGACGGGCTGTATTCCTTGCTCAACAAATTTCATCCCGTTGCTAATGAGATTCACCACGACTTGAACTAACGTTGCTCGATGAGCAATCACCGCAGGTAAATGTGCTTGAACTTCAATGATCGCTTGTTTTTCTTCGATCGTTGCACTCAGTTGTTGTAGTGCAGTCTCAATCACTTCATGCAAATCAGTCGGTCTTAATTCAATCTGGGTTCGACTCAATCGACTGTAAGACAACAAATCATGAATTAAGTCATCCATCTGCACCGCACTTTCAGAGATGTTTTGAATGTACGAGGTTGCAACTTCATCGAGTCGATCGCCGTAGTCTTCTTCGAGCGCCTGAGAAAATCCCTGCATGATTCGCAAGGGTGCGCGTAAGTCATGAGAAACGGTGTAAGTAAATGCTTCTAGCTCTTGATTGATTTCGGTAAGCTGTGCTGTCCGCTGTTCAATCCGTTGTTCTAGTGTTTCGTTGAGGTGTTGTAGCTCGAATTCAGCTTTTTTACGATCGCCGATGTCTTGAATTACAGAAATAAAGTACTTCGGGCTGCCATCCGGTTCGCGCACCAACGAAACGGTGAGATTGATCCAAATGATCGATTGATCTTTACGAATGTAGCGTTTCTCGATCGAGTACGTTTGAATCTTCCCTGCCAGCATTCGCCGCACGCACTCTAAATCACTGTCCAAATCGTCGGGATGTGTAATCTGTTGAAATGTGAGTTGTTGTAGTTCGGGACAGGGATATCCAACGATTTCACACAGCTTTCGATTGGTTCGTATCCAAGCGCCTGTCGAAGAGACATGAGCAATCCCAACAGCGGCTTGATTAAAGGTTGCTCTAAACTGTTCTTCACTTTCACGTAATTCTGCTTCAATGCGTTTCTGAGCAGTGATATCTTCTACAAAGATCAAAATACCACTGACTGTTCCTGCTGCATCGCGCCAAGGTTGTACTTCCCAACGGAGAAATTGTTCTGTGCCATTGGGTAACACATAGCGATCGCTTTCACACTCAATACTTTCTCCCTTTAGTCCTTTCTGATGCACTGATTTCCAGTGTTCTGATAGATTCGGAAACAGTTCGTAGTGCGATTTCCCCAAGACTGACTCGATCGACTTCAAATGATAGTCATCGATCCATCGCTGACTCACAGCAATATATCGCATTTCTCGATCGAACATTGCCACACTCACAGGCGCATATTTCACGAATAGCTGAAGTCTTTCTTCTCGCTCTCCCAAAGTTCGTTTTGCCCGATTTTGCTCAATCTCATAGCGTTTGAATGCCGATCCAATCAACGCAAGTAAAACAAGGCTTGTTCCTGTGACTAGAGTGAACGTGAGCAACGTTGTATTTAAGCTTCGTTGTGATTCGATTCTTCGCTGTTGTAGCTGTTGATATTTTTCAGTCTCGATCGCGCTAATCTGCTGGCGAATGTCATCCATGATTTGCTTCCCGCGATCGAGCTGCATCATCTTTAATGCTGGCTCTAATCCTTGAGTTCTTCGGATTTGAATCGTTTGATCTAACTCTGCCAGTTTCGCCTTGATCGATTGTTCTAACTTCTGAAGACGAGATGAATCAACCGTTCCAGACTGTTCTAATATTTGAACACGCTGATTAATAGATGCGATCGCGCTTTTGTACGGTTCTAGATATCGCTCCTGTCCGGTTAATAGATATCCGCGTTGCCCGGTTTCCGCATCTTTTAATGTCGAGAGTGTCGCTTCAAGATTCGCGATCGCTTGATTGCTTTGGCTAACAGATTGCTCATTTTCTGACAATCTCACAATATTCCGATAAGAAATGATCGCATTCAGCAATAAGAGTAAAAGCGTTAAACCAAAGCCTAGATTTAATTGCCGAGAGAGCGATCGTTTCATGAGTCGAGCATCAAACACCATCGAAACGGTAATGCAAAACCCCAGATCAATTCAACACGCCTCACTTCGCATGGTTTTCTTTACTAAGTCCAAAAACGCAAACGCTGCTGGAGGCAACAACGCATCCGAAACAACCGCAATGTTGATCACTCGAAACAATGGGACGGGCAGACTATACACTTTGACTCCTGCTGGAATCGGTTCTGCCGCTAATCGAGGGCTAACCGCTGCTCCTAACCCTTTTGCAACCATGTTCACGATCGTGGCATCCGATCTCACTTGATAAGTCGCATGTAGCGTAATGCCATAGTTTGCACAGTGAGCATACACCATTGCATCACAGCCATCATTCTCCGGAGCCATGATCAACGGATGCAAGGTTAATTCTTGCCAGTCTAAAGTCGGCTCAGAATGCTGGAATCCAGGCGGGAATAGTACAACGAACTCATCGCGCATAATTTCCCAAGATTTCAGATCTGATCCGACTGGAGCATAAGTGATTCCGATTTCGGCTCGCCCTTTGTACAAATCTTCTTCAACATCCGGTCGATCGTCATGTTCGGTTAAAGTAATCGCGATCGCGGGATATCTCCGACAAAACTCCGCCAATACATCCGGCAAAATATGAGTCGCCGCACTCCGAAACGAAGAAATTCTCAAATGCCCGCCCTCCAAGCCTTTTGCAAGATTCGCTTGCGTTGCCATGTCATCGACTAGATGGAGGATTTGACACGCTCGATCGACAATCTGTTCTCCGACGGGTGTGGGATGCGCTCCGTATCGTCCGCGTGACAGTAACACCACTCCTAATTCTGCTTCTAAAACCCCGATCGCATAACTCACCGCCGATTGCGATAACTGAAGTCGTAGTGCAGCTTCACTAAAACTTCCACACTCGACGATCGCAGCGAAAATTCGCAGGTGTGAAAGTTTGAGTTGACTTAAACGATCTAAGCTCATACCGCTCACGAATCACATCTTTGCATTGTCGCAAGAAAAGAAACTAAATCCTCTGCACATCTATCGAATGCACTGATACATGAGATTCACGTTATTGTTTGTGGTTTCCAGCTTCAATTCGGCACGATGAAAGCTACAAATTGCGCGGGTTTATTGTTATGAGAGCGATTTCTAAGCCGCAACATGCTCAAGGTGTGTTTCTACTAATTCTGACCACTGCCATTTGGGGAACTTCTTTCCCGTTGCTCAAAGGAATGTTAGGTGATCTGCCTGCACCGATCATTCTGGCAAGTCGCTTTACCGTTGCTGCAATCGCATTTTCTCCTTACCTACGTCATCTCAATCCGAAGTTACTGAGAGATGGTGCAATTCTGGGCGCATTCATCTTCGGAGAATGTTTGTTAGCACTTCTCGGTTTAGAAACCATCTCTGCAAATCGTTCCGCTTTTTTGATTAGCTTAAACGTGATTTTAGTTCCGCTGTTTGGCACGATTCTGGGACGGAAGTTACCAAAGCGGATTGTAGTAGCAGTCGGAATTGCGATCGCTGGAATCACAATCCTGTCTTGGGAAGGGGGCGGATTCGGAATCGGGGATCTTCTGACTTTGAGTTGTGCGATCGGCATTGCCTGCTACATTCTGGCAATGGAAGTCATCACTCCCAAGCACCCAACTCTATCGTTAGTTGCAGTTCAACTTACCGTAGCAGCATTACTTGCAATCTTCTGGGCACTTCTCAATGGCAATACTTCCTTCGCTGGCTCAATTCCTTACCTCTCTACATTGCTGTATCTGGGGCTAATTGTTACCGCTGTTCCGATCTGGACTCAAACACAGGCTCAACGGTGGATTAGTGCCTCTGAAGCCGCATTGTTATACACACTCGAACCTGTTTTTGCCAGCATATTTTCCTTTATTTGGTTACATGAAGCACTAGGAATTCGAGGTTATGTTGGCGCAGCATTAATTCTATCTGCCACCTTGATCAGTCAGTTCCCTTCAAAGCGACTTGCTGAAACGCATTCCTAATCATCTTTCTCCTCAAGCTGGGCACTCTAACAGCGTCCAAAATGATCCTTTATACCCAATCAATTTGTTGCTGCGACAGATCCTTCGCCCCCTAAATCCCCCAATTCTGGGGGACTTTGATTCTTGTTCCCCCAAACTTGGGGGCTAGGGGGCAGCCCGAATCTATCGCACTCAAAAATCAATTCGGTATCGCAGGATCATTGTCTTGAGGAGAACTGAATGATCCGAGTGACAAAATCCGAATGGCGTTCTTTGTCGATCGCTGTTCTGGTGAGTACCGCCACCTTGATGTTCAATCATCGATCGTCGGCTGCTCAAGTCGCCCCCACTTTTGAAGCATCCGTTCTCACCGAAATCAACAAAATCCGAGCCAACCCCCAAGCCTACGCCGACTGGCTCACCACCCAACGCCAGAACTATCAAAACAATCTACTGCACCTTCCCGGAGAGGAAAGAATCTTAACCCACGAAGGACTATCTGCGATGAATGATGCGATCGCATTTCTTCGCACCGCCCCCACCCTTCCACTGCTTTCCCTTTCGCCAGAACTCTCCAATAGCGCCCGCAACTTCGGCAAAATCAATCAAAGATACGAACCTAGCCCTCAGCCTGTTTCAAAACCTGCTCCGAAGATTGAGAAAGTGGCTGAAATTGAGAAAGCGATCGTCGATGAAACCAATCGCCTCCGCTCCAATCCCCAAGCCTACGCCGCTGAACTTGAGGAACTTCGGCAATATTTCAAAGGCAACATCCTAAAAGTTCCTGGCTATCCCGCCTTAAAAACTCATGAAGGTGTCGCAGCCGTGGATGAGGCGATCCGAGATCTCAAAGCCACTCCTCCACTTTCGACGCTGACTTTATCGCAAGGCTTATCACTTGGAGCACGCGATCATGTGCAGGATCTCGGTCCTAAAGGCAAAGCCGGACATTATGGAACCGATGGCAGCGATCCGTTTCAGCGCATGAATCGATATGGGACTTGGAACGGAACCGCAGGCGAGAATATCAGCTTTAGTCCGATCGCGACAGCGAAATGGCACGTGATGCAACTCGTCATCGACGACGGTGTGAAAAACCGAGGACACCGGAAAGCACTGTTAAATCCTGACTATCGATTGACTGGATCAGCTTGTGGCGATCATTCAGTTTATGGTCAGATGTGCGTCATGACTTATAGCAAAGAATATACAGAAGGCAACGTTCAGGGTAGACGCTGAGAGTAAGGGGACATCGATCGATGTCCCCTTACTCTCACAAGCGACACAACTGAAGAAATCTTCATCGGCTCAGGAATCGGGGACAGCGAAATCATCGTTTAGGAATTTCAACGATCGACAGGTGAACGGACAAATTTTTCCGTACTCTTCTTGCGTTGGATACAAATTCTCTCGCCTCTGTTCCAAATTGTTAAGAGAAACCGCCTCTTTTTCCCTACTTATTGCAGATGTTGTCTATAAACAAATTGGAAATCCTGGATCATAGAGACTCATAAAGAAAATCAAGGTGAAACACTTTGAATCGAGAATGCACCAGGATTCCCGAAATTGACTACTCTGGTAATGTAACGAACTCTTAACTTTAGGCGCGAGTGATGGAACCGATATATCAGTACGCCTGGCTCATCCCAGTCCTGCCACTGGCGGGAGCGATGCTTGTGGGTCTAGGGCTGATCACATTCAACAAGGATGTTAACAAGCTCAGAAAAGCGAACTCTACCTTCATCGTGTCAATCATGGGCGCGACGATGACCTATGCGTTCGCGATCTTCTGGAGCCAGTATCAAGGGCACGAACTTTTTACACGATCGATCGAGTGGGCGGCAGCCGGAGATTTCCATCTGACGATGGGATACATCATCGATCCGCTGTCCTCGCTGATGCTCGTGATTGTGACAACGGTGGCATTTTTGGTGATGATTTACACCGATGGCTACATGTCGCACGATCCGGGCTATGTACGTTTTTATGCTTATTTGAGCCTCTTTAGTTCCTCGATGTTGGGCTTGGTGATCAGTCCGAATCTGGTACAGGTTTACATCTTCTGGGAACTCGTGGGGATGTGTTCGTATTTGCTGATCGGGTTCTGGTTCTACCGGAAGGCGGCGGCGGATGCGGCTCAAAAGGCGTTTGTCACAAACCGAGTCGGTGACTTTGGCTTGCTGCTCGGTATTTTGGGGCTGTACTGGGCAACTCGAAGCTTTGACTTCGGGGAGATCGGAGAACGGCTTCAGGATATGGTGGCGACGGGATCACTAAGCGGCGGAATTGCGGCTCTGTTCGCGATTTTGGTGTTTTTGGGTCCGGTGGCAAAATCGGCGCAGTTTCCGCTCCATGTTTGGTTGCCGGATGCGATGGAAGGTCCGACACCGATTTCTGCACTGATTCACGCGGCAACGATGGTGGCGGCGGGTGTGTTCTTGATTGCAAGAATGTTCCCGGTGTTTGAAGGCATTCCGGTGGTGATGGATGTCATCGCTTGGACGGGATGTTTCACGGCGTTCTTGGGGGCATCGATCGCAATTACGCAAAATGACATCAAGAAAGGCTTGGCGTATTCCACGATGTCGCAGTTGGGATACATGGTGATGGCGATGGGTGTGGGAGCCTATAGCGCTGGACTATTCCACCTGATGACACACGCTTACTTTAAGGCAATGTTGTTCTTGGGATCGGGATCGGTAATTCATGGAATGGAAGCGGTCGTCGGTCATGATCCGGTGTATGCCCAAGACATGAGAATGATGGGCGGATTGCGGAAATATATGCCCGTGACTGCGATTACCTTCTTGATTGGAACCTTGGCGATCTGTGGAATTCCGCCGTTTGCTGGATTCTGGTCGAAAGACGAAATCTTGGGATCGACCTTTGCCGTGAATCCGGTCATGTGGGCGATCGCTTGGGGAACCGCTGGCATCACTGCCTTTTACATGTTCCGAATGTACTTCTCGACGTTTGAAGGCACGTTTCGAGGCACGAATGCCGCTGTGAAGCAATCGATCAAAAACGAACAGCTTCAAGCCGCAGGATTGGCATTTGGTCCGGGCGCAATGGACCCGCGTGAATTGACGATGGATGCTGAGATCGGCGAAGCAGTCGATCCTGGACACGATGAACATCACGCTCATGAGCCGCACGAATCCCCGATCGCGATGACGTTGCCGCTAATGATTTTGGCTGTACCGTCGGTCTTGATTGGTTTAGTCGGAACCCCGTTTGCAAACTACTTCGAGCATTTCATCCATGCTCCGAGTGAAGCCGTACAAGTGGCAGCGGAAGCGGGTGAAGAAAGCTTGAACGAGTTCCTGATCATGGGGGGTAACTCGGTCGGGATCGCATTGATTGGGATCACGCTGGCATCGTTGATGTATCTGCGCGGCAAGATCGATCCGGGCGCGATCGCAGAAAAAATTCCCAGCCTGTACCGACTCTCGAAAAACAAGTGGTACATCGACGAAATCTACAACGAAGTCTTCGTTCAAGGCAGTCGCCGTTTAGCGCGTCAAGTCCTCGAAGTCGATTCCAAAGTCGTAGACGGTGTGGTCAACCTTGCAGGGTTAGTCACACTCTTGACGGGTGAAGGACTGAAATACTTTGAAAATGGTCGCGCTCAGTTCTATGCGCTGATCATCTTCGTCGCGGTTCTCGGATTAGTTGTTTTCTCTGGTGTGACCTGATATTCGTTCTCAGGGTGGGGGCAACTCCACCCTTTAATCTTTAACAATGGTTTAACACTGGATAGATTTCTGAATTATCCGTCTAGGATCGAGATATTCCGCATCTGATTATTTTCACCGCCTCCATAAACAAAGCTTAAAAGAAGTTATGTCGATCGAGCATTTTCCTTGGCTAACCACGATCATTCTGTTTCCGATCGTGGCTTCGCTCTTCATTCCCATCATCCCCGACAAAGACGGCAAGACCATTCGCTGGTATTCCCTGATTGTCGGTCTGCTTGATTTTCTCCTGATTGTTTACACCTTCTACACCCAGTACGATTTCTCGAACCCTGGAATGCAGTTGGTCGAAAGCTATCCCTGGGTTCCTCAGATCGGTTTGAGTTGGTCGGTCGGAGTCGATGGTCTGTCGATGCCGCTCGTGATTTTGACTGGATTTATCACGACTTTGGCAATCTTGGCAGCTTGGCCCGTGACCTTCAAGCCGCGTCTGTTCTACTTCCTGATGCTCGCAATGTACGGTGGACAGATTGCCGTATTCGCGGTTCAAGACATGCTGCTGTTCTTCCTGGCGTGGGAGCTTGAACTGGTTCCGGTCTATTTCCTACTCGCAATCTGGGGTGGAAAGAAACGCCTTTATGCTGCAACCAAGTTCATTCTGTATACCGCTGGCGGATCGCTATTCATCCTCGTTGCTGCTCTAGCAATGGCGTTCTATGGTGATACGACCACCTTTGATATGCAGACGTTAGCAGGTAAGAACTTCCCGCTAACCTTCCAACTCTGGATTTATGCCGGATTCTTAATCGCGTATGCGGTGAAGCTCCCGATTATTCCGTTGCACACTTGGCTGCCAGATGCTCACGGTGAGGCGACCGCTCCCGTACATATGCTGCTGGCTGGAATTCTTTTGAAGATGGGCGGATATGCGCTGATTCGGATGAATGCAGAAATGCTACCTGCGGCTCATGCGATCGTTGCTCCAGCCCTTGTGATTTTGGGTGTCGTCAACATCATCTACGCCGCGTTAACGTCATTCGCTCAGCGCAACCTCAAACGCAAGATCGCTTACTCGTCGATCTCGCACATGGGCTTTGTGTTGATCGGGATTGCATCATTTACCGATCTCGGTTTGAGCGGTGCAGTCTTGCAAATGGTGTCACACGGTTTGATCGGCGCGAGTCTGTTCTTCTTGGTGGGTGCGACCTATGACCGGACTCATACCTTGATGCTCGATGAAATGGGTGGTGTCGGTAAGCAAATGCCGAAAATCTTCTCGATGTTCACCGCTTGTTCGTTGGCATCGTTAGCACTTCCGGGAATGAGCGGATTTGTCGCAGAACTGATGGTGTTTGTTGGATTCGCAACGAGTGATGCTTACAGTATGACTTTCCGTGTGATCGTGGTGAGTTTGGCTGCGATCGGTGTAATTCTGACCCCGATCTATCTGCTCTCGATGCTGCGTGAGATCTTCTATGGTCCTGAAAACAAAGAATTGACTTCGCACGAAGTTCTGATTGATGCAGAACCGCGTGAAGTGTTCATCATTGCATCGTTGCTGGTTCCAATTATTGGAATCGGCTTCTATCCCAAGATGCTGACTCAAATCTACGACTCGAAAACGGTGCAATTAACGGCACGTTTGCGAGATGAAGTGCCGACTTTGGCAAATCGGAAAGAAGATACGATCGCGGCTCAAGCAATTGCTGCTCCTGCCATTCGATAATTCACCTTGATTCGCTAAGAAATCCGGCTTCCTTCTGGGAGGTCGGATTTTTTAGCAAAATCGTAGCAGCCTAGAAACACTTATCTTATTTGGGGTTATCCTTTGAGATACGAAGTCACCCTAAAACCAAAAGCAATCAAAGACCTAGAGAAACTGTCAACTGACACACAAGCTAGAATTCTTGAGAAAATAGAACTACTGCAAGACGATTTACAGGGTAATGTCAAACGTTTGACATAATCGATCGCAATCTATACCGCTCTAATCGGTAAGCTCAAGGTTAAAACCGTTGTTCCAGACTGTTGCTCGATCGAGACCGTTGCATTGAGATCCATTGCATAGCGGCGCAACAATGCCAATCGAAGATCCGAGACATTCTGTTTCCGCCTCGGCAACACTTCCTCAGCATCCGCAAGACAGCACACAGAGATACAAAAATTGTGTGAATCAATGAAGGTTCTCAGTTGAATCGGCAAATCTGGGTTGGTGTGATTCAGATGGGTGAGCAGTTGCACGATCGTTTTATCCAAAGTCGGCAGATGCACCAAGAGTTTCGGAATCGCTTCTTCAGTCGATAACTCAAGCTGAATCGCGATACCCGTCTGATTTGTAAAACGCTCGATCGCAATCGACAACCAATCGGGAATCCGCACTTCGCTGAGTGGAATCGCTTCTGAACCGCTCGACGCATTCTGGAACGCGAGAAGATCGTTCACTAGACTGTATTCTTCGTGCCATTCCTGCTGAAGAATCTTTAAGTATTGCTCTAACCGTTGAACTTGAGGATTGGGTGTTTCAGGATCATCGAGCGAAGGTGCAATTCGCTGCATTAACTCGATCGCCATTCTCATATTCGTGAGCGGTGTTCGCAGTTCGTGAGACAGCGCTTCAATAAAATCGTTTTGTAGCGTTTTGAGATGCTGTAACTCGGTGATTTCGGCTTGAAACGTCTGGATTTGTTGAGACGATTGGTAGGCTCGGAGGGCTTGGCTCACCAATTGTGCGATCGCGTCTGCCTGAAAGCCACTCCATCGTGGATAATCTGGCAAAATTAGTCCAAATTCCCCAACCGTACCGGACTCGCCTTGAATCGGACAGACAATCACTTGAGACGGAGCCACATAAAGCGGCGGTAAGATGTCTACATCCGGACAAATCCAGCACTGACGCTGAAACAGACGGAGATAGAACTGGGAAAATTTGGAAAGATCGATCGTGCGACGAATCAGCGATCGCACTTCGGCATCCGGTGAATTGAATTCTGCCACGATCGTCGAAACCGTTGAAGTCGGATCATGCAGCGCAATCCAACAATAATCGAGCTTCAGAGTATGACCGACTTCTTCCAACATCCAGGGAAGAAACTCCGATCGATCTGCATCACAGCGATCGAAGACTCGTTGACGTAATCGATCCATCCCGATCGCGAACTGAAGCTGTTCGGTGCGCTCTTTCAACTGAGCACAAAGGAGCGATTGCGTCGTTTCTAAAATTTGTTTTTGGGCATCTAAACTCGATTCGCGCTGGCGGCGATCGCTCATATCCTGAAACACCATAACGCCACCAATAATCTCTCCGTCACGGTTGCGAATCGGGGAAGCACTATCTCCCACAGGACGTTCTGTTCCATCGCGCGATCGTAAAACGGCACGATCGGGCAGTGTAATTGTATCACCCTGACACAAGGCAGCCAGAATCGGGTTGTCGATCGCGGCTCCAGTTTCTTCATCAATCAGATCTAACACACGTCCGGCAAATTCTCCTAAAGCTTGTTCTTGCGTCCAACCTGTGAAGAATTCGGCAGCCGGATTCATAAAGGTGATAAAGCCATCGACATCGGTTGCGATCGTGGCATCTCCGATACTGACTAAGGTAGTGGCGTACCACTGCTGTGTGTCTTTCAGCGCAACTTCCATTTGATGCCGACGCAAAGCGACTTGAATGGCTGATTGCAAGACCGCTTCTTGAAATGGCTTGACAACATACCCAAAGGGAGAAGTTTCAGTCGCGCGTCCCAAGGTATGTTCGTCTGCATGAGCCGTGAGATAAACCACAGGTAAATTTAGATTCAAGTAGAGATATTCAGCCGCAGAAACGCCATCGCTTTTTCCTTGCAAGCAAATATCCATTAATACGAGATCCGGGCGCTGATTCGTGGCAATCTGAATCGCTTGACGGGCACTGGTCGCGATCGCGATTACCTGATGTCCAAGGGTGTGCAACGCTTCCTGCACATGCCAAGCCACCACACTTTCATCCTCAACAATCAGAATCTTTGCTGTTCTCAACGTCTCGATCGCTCAATAAATCCCCACCATTGTACGGGATGTTGCGATTTTTTAAGCAAAGATTTAAGCACAATCAAAAATCACTTTAAATCGAGTTTTTTGGGCTTTTTCGACAGTAACTTTACCGTTTAGTTGATCCACTAAGGCATTAACAAGGCGTAATCCCATCGATCGAATTTTTTGTAGCTCGAAACTTTCAGGAAGGTTTTTCCCATCATTTTCTACAATCAAACAAACTTGAGAGATTTGATTGATCAAGGTGACAGTGACTTCTCCGGTTTCTTCATCGATAAATCCATGTTTCAAAGCGTTGGTCATCAGTTCGTTTAAGATCAGACCGCAAGGAATCGCTTTTTCGAGACTGACCACCACACCCGGATCAACACGAACCGCTAAATTCACCGTATCAGACTGAATTCGATAGGTATGAAATAAGCTTGATGTCAGAGTTTGCACATATTCAGATAGATTCACTCGCGCAAAGTCCTGAGAGCGGTACAAACTATCATGAACGAGTGCCATTGAACTAATTCGACTTTGACTATCTTCAAAGATTTGTCTAACTTTTGGATCATCAACTCGTTGCGCCTGCAAATAAATCAAGCTCGAAATAATTTGCAGGTTATTTTTAACCCGATGGTGAATTTCTTTGAGCAATGCTTCTTTCTCTAACAAAGACGATTTGATTTGCTCTTCTGCGAGTTTTTGACTGGTAATATCTTCGATCGTGCCCGTGTGTCCAATCAATTTTCCCTCTGCTGAAAATATCGGAGCCGTTCGGGTGTAAAGCCAACGAATTTCTTGGTTAGAAGTAATAATCCGAAATTGATCCGTTCGAGGTCGTCCCGATGACGCATCCTCGATCCAAGCTGGAATCACACGATCGCGATCTTCTGGATGCACATAACTCATCCAGCGATCGCCTAAACTTTCTTCGAGCGGATGTCCAAGAATCTCTTCACAGCGTGGATTTGTATAAATACAGCGTCCTTGCACATCACAGCTAAAAATGCCGAACGGTAAACAGTGGCTTAGGGCTGACCAATGATCCTCGCTGGCATGAGTGGCAATGAAGAGCGGCGCAGCTTGAGGATTAAGGACGGTTTCTAGTTGCGTCAGAATCGTAGAGAGCGATCGTTCGATCGACGATTGGATCGGTTGCGGAAATTCATCGATCGTGTGCTGAAACTCCTGAACTTGGGTTTGAAAAGCACGGATGCGTGACATCAGTTCAGGACGATTCGGAAGGCGGGTCTCGTCCATGCGGCAGGTATCTCAAAAGCTATAGGAACTTTACCAAAGTTTCTATTCCCTGTAGAGTCTCAACCCGGATTTAACCCAAATGAGTGAGAAGAACCGTCTGAAAGAGCCGAATTCCTCTGCCTAAAATAGTACATATACTATGCGACCGGAAACTTTACCAAGGTCGTGCAGCGAATTCCGGTGCGAGTGGTGTTCGATCGACAAAGTGTTCGCGGTTTCGAGAGCACGAACACTCCGGGGATGTCCGCAGAAGTCACGATCGAAGCTGGGAAATAGTTTAGAGAGCGGTGGCGATGCCATCGCTTTTTTTATAGCTGAAATTGATTGGTGATCGTAGAAAGCAGCCATTGATACGTTGAAAGGTAAATCGATCGAACATAGATTCAGACTATTTCAGATTCAGTACTTTTATATCAACAAAAAAGAGGGCTTTCGCCCCCTTGTTCAATTGATTTAAGAATCGAAATTACTCAACGCCTTCGATGCGGTCTTCGACTTCTTGATACAGTTCGCGGAGTCGATCGAGGTTTTCTTCGCTCGTTTCCCAATAGCCACGACCATTCGCCTCAAGCAAGGTCGTCACCATCTTACGGAATGAGTTCGGATTGAGGTCTAACAGACGCTTGCACATTTCCTCATCCTTGAAGAAGGTCGTGTTCGTGTCTTCGTAAACCCAGTTATCGACTGCGTTTGCGGTGGCTGACCAACCCATCGTATTGACCAATCGCTTTGATAGTTCGCGCACGCCTTCGTATCCGTGGCTCAACATGCCTTCATACCATTTGGGGTTAAGCATTTTGGTACGGGCATCGAGACGGACAGTTTCAGACAGAGTACGAATCTGAGCGTTTGCCGTGGTCGTGTCTGCCATATATGACGCAGGCATTTTACCGTCATCGCGCAGGCGGGATACGATCTTGGTCGGGTCGGAATCGTAGTAGTGAGATACGTCCGTCAGCGAGATTTCAGACGAATCGAGGTTTTGGAAGGTCATGTCTGCCGTCTTCAGCGAGGCGCGGAAGAGATCTTCATTTTGTTCCATCATTCCAGGATTGTCCGAGGAGAAGGCGAACCCTTTACGAGCGAGGTACATATTTTGAAGTTCCTCTTCGTTTTCCCAAGTGCCGTTCTCGACCGCTAAGTTGATGTTCGACGAGTACGAACCGGACGCATTCGAGAATACGCGAGTTGCAGCTTGTCGCAGGTTAATACCGAGTTCGTCAGCTTGCTTCATTGCGTGTTTGCGAACGAAGTTCATTTCGAGTGGCTCTTCGGCTTCGGCTGCCATTTTCACAGCTCGATCGAGTAATGCCATCTGGTTAATGAACAAGTCACGGAAGACACCCGAACAGTTCACGACCACATCGATCCGAGGTCTACCCAATTCTTCGAGCGGAATCAGTTCAAGCTTGTTGATCCGTCCGAGTGAATCGGGAAGCGGACGAACACCGACCATCCAGAGAATCTGTGCGAGGGATTCACCGTAGGTTTTGATGTTGTCAGTTCCCCAGAGGACACAAGCGATCGTTTCTGGATATGCGCCACCGTTTTCTGCACATTGACGGGCGATTAAGCGATCGACCACGATTTTCGCAGATTTGACCGCCGCAGCCGTTGGAATTGATTGCGGATCGAGCGCGTGAATGTTCTTTCCGGTCGGCAGTACATCAGGATTCCGAATCGGATCGCCACCTGGACCTGGTGTAATGTATTCACCTTCCAAAGCCGTCAACAGCGCACCAAGTTCGTTATCAGCAACCACTTGCTTCAAGCAGAACTGTGAGAACTCGATCAGCGGTTTCATCGCTTCTTGATCAACATTCGGATAGCCCGCTTCGTGGAGAGCTTCGATCCACGGCTCTTTCTTACCGCCAAAGTTGAATAGATTACTCAACATCGACGATTTAGAAACGCGACCGTCTTGATCAATCTGGGCTTTCACCATTGCGGTTACAGCCGATCGCGTTGCTTGATTGATGTCGTTTAACAGTTGCACATCGTCGAGAATTCCTCGATCGCTGTTCTGGAAAATTTCATCAATGTCACGGTTCAAGCTGTTGGCAATAATTCGCGGCAAGCTGAGCATTTCTTCTTCCGGTCGATCAAGGCTGGCAATGTTCACCAACGTTGCGATCGCTTCATCTGCTGACGGTGGCTTACCAATGACGTGCAAGCCGCAAGGTAACAATCGCGATTCGATTTCCATCAGTTTGATGTAGACCTTTCCAACGATCGTGTCTCGCTCTTCTTGTGTGAGTTCGCTGGCGTTGTCGGGGAATGCAATATCTTTGTCAAGGTTGCAAATCCGCGCTTTGTCCATGATCGTGTCAACGATTTGCACACCGCGACCTGAATCTTTCAGGGTTTGGTATGAGCCGACCAATTCACTGAGTTCTTTCAGACCTTTGTACAGACCAGCATTTTCAGCGGGTGGTGTTAGATAGCTGATCGTTTCGGCATACGAGCGGCGTTTTGCGATCGTGGCTTCTGATGGATTGTTCGCGGCGTAGTAGTACAAGTTCGGAATCGTACCGATCAAGCTATCGGGATAGCATTCTTCCGACATTCCGATCTGCTTACCAGGCATGAATTCGAGCGATCCATGTGTTCCGAAGTGCAACACTGCATCCGCTTTCCAAATTTTTTCTAGATAAGTGTAGTATGCTGCGAATCCGTGGTGTGGACTTGCCGATCGAGAGAACAATAACCGCATCGGATCACCTTCGTATCCAAAGGTCGGTTGAACTCCGATAAAGACATTGCCGAACGATTTTCCGTACACCAATAGATTCTGTCCATCAGTGTTCAGATGTCCCGGAGCGGGACCCCAAGAGGGAATCAAGCGTTCATGATACGGAGTCAGTTCTTCGTATTCTGGAACCGACATTTTGTAAGCAATGTTCAATTCCGGGCTGTTGTACTGAGCGCGAGCATCATGCAACACTTCCAGCATCAGAGCTTCAGCCGATTCGGGTAAATCTTGCACATCGTACCCGTTCTGCTTCAGTGCTTCCATTGCTTTGTAAATGGAGCCAAACACATCGAGATACGCTGCTGTTCCCACGTTTCCTTTATCGGGTGGGAAGCTAAAGACAGTAATTGCAACTCGCTTGTGCAGTTTCGGCTTGCGGCGGAGATTTGCCCATTTGAGAGCACGTTGCGCGATCGCTTCAACTCGATCTTGAAGCGCGATCGCTTTTCCGGTGGCTCCATCTCGACCCGATACGATAATTGGCTCGATCGCACCATCCAATTCCGGTAGGGCAATCTGTAACGCGACTTGGATCGGGTGCAATCCGAGTTCGCTATCTTGCCATTCTTCGGTCGTCTGGAACACGAGCGGCAGAGCGACCATATACGGACGATTCAGACGACGCAGAGCTTCGATCGCTTTCGGATGATCTTGACGCGCAGGACCACCGACAAGAGCAAATCCGGTGAGCGACACAACCACATCCACGATCGGAGTTGAAGTTGCGGTGGCTTCGCCGTTGCGCTTTGCGCTAAGGGGATCATAAAAGAACGCATCCACAGGCTTCGAGAAGTCCAAGCCGCCCGCGAACACGGGAATCACTCGCGCTCCCATCGATTCGATTTCTTGCACCATCGCAACATAGTGAGCATCATCGCCCGTGACTAAATGCGTTCTTTGCAAGACGAGTCCCACTGTCGGAACCAGCGGATCGCGCATATCTTCTTTGATGTCTTTGCGCGAATTAAACCAGTTCAGATACTCTTTGAGATCCTCGAACATGGTGGGAGCCATCGGATGCCAAATTCCAAGATCCGGATAAACCTGCGGCTCTTGAACCGCGCCAGCGATGTCGCCTTTGAAGACGTATTTATCGCCCAACATCAAGAGGAAGTTTTCCAGGTTCTCAGCATTGCCACCCAGCCAATACTGAAAGCTCAGCATAAAGTTCCGGGCATCCTGCGCTTTGTCCATCGGCAGATACTTCAAGACTTTCGGCAATGTGTTCAGCAATTTGAGCATTGCGTCTTGGAAGCCAGCACCGGAATTTTCCTTGCGCTTCTTCATGAATTGCGCGATCGCGCTCTTCGACTGTCCCAACTGTGCCATCGAGAAACTGCCCAATTTATTCAGGCGCATTACTTGAGGCATCGACGGGAACACCACCGCCGCATCTAAACGATCGCGGTGTGGTTCAACGGCGGCAACCACTTTTTCAGCCAAATCTTCCAAGAAGATCAGCGAAGCAATGAAAATATTCGCTTCAGACACATCTTTCTGGAAGGCTTCATAGTTCTCCGGATTGCGGAGTTCTTCGATGAGATACCCACTGATTTCGACCGCCACATTGGGATGATTGGCGTTGATCGATCGAACGGCGGCGGAGAGCGCACTTTGATATTGTGGCTCTAACACGACATAGACCACCTTTAATAAAGACCGTCCTGCCAAGTTCTCAGGGACAATGTGTCGAACGGTGGGCTTGACGTGAGTGAACATTCGCTCAGACTCCTTTATGCGTGTTCTCTTGTTAAAACAACCAGCGAACTAAGCGGGAAGAATGTAACGCTTTGTAAAGCGATATCCTTGGCTTAACGATCGCAAAATGTATTTAATCTACATTTGTGTTTTTACCAGAAAACGTATACATAAAGCGCATTTCGGGAAGTATCTGACACAAATTGATAAGAAACTCGCCGTTTTTTGTTACGTTCGGTTACAGAAAGATGAGTCTCTCCCCGGTTTTCTGTAATATTTCTTAATCAAGATTTGTAACAATAGTCGGGATCAACTCTGAAAAATAACCGCGTTCGATACGAACCGCAACAATTCGGCGGCTCTTTTATCTCTAGCAAAACAAACTAATCTTTTGTCTCTGAGTCTTTGAGGATAAATTGCTCCGCCCACTCTGGAACCTTATCCACCTGGCTCAAAACCGCCATAGAAAAACTGACAAACAACAAGCTACCCACGATCGCAATAAACGGAGAATGCTTTGCAAGCCCAGAATCTCTCAGAATCCGAGCGATCGGGCGACTCTGTTTCCTAAGCTGCTGACTCGATAATTTCTTCGTGCGGAACGGGTCGCGGACATAATGACCGCTGAGGCTGACAACTAAACGCGATCGACAATGCGGACAGGTTAACAAACCGCCAACCGCTTTGACAGAGGGCAATCCCCCAGTCTGATGACAAACCGGACAAGCATTAGAATCGCGATCAAAGGTATCAGCATTCATCAGACAACGTGACATCAGCAGGACAACAAAGGGCAGGTCGCTAAAGGCGCTTTTCTAAATGAAGCAATCTGAGGCAGAAGAATTAAAGATCGAAATTCCTAGAAGTGATACACAACTTTATTTATAACCAGTTTACTCGCGATCGCTCTTGAGAACACGATCATTCGGCAAGATCGCTGAATCTTTATTCTTCGGAGTCTTCCCGTCTAGAAAGGAGCGCAGCGCGTTCGAGCCGCTTTACTCCCATCAGAGTCAGTAGCGTTAATAATGTTCCCAGAATGGTTAATTCCCAAAGTCCGGCTCCCGCTGTAATTCCCAAGGCGGCTGTGACCCAAATCGATGCCGCAGAGGTTAATCCCTTGACTTCTTGATTCTGGCGATTGGGGCGCGATCGATGCAAGATTTCCCCTGCCCCCAAAAATCCCACACCCGCCGCGACTCCTTGAACCGTGCGGCTCACACTATCGATCGAGCCACTGACCTCGATCGGAACCAGGATAAATAGAGCGGCTCCCATACTCACGAGCATGTGAGTTCTCAGTCCTGCGGATTTGTGTCGCTGTTGACGTTCCCAGCCGATCGCACCGCCAGCTAACAATGCAGAACCTAATCGAAAAATCAACCCGCCCCAGTTATGAATGTCGATCGCTATGTTTGCCATATTTCCTAGCACTAAATATCGAAATTAAACGTTGAAAAACTGATTCGATCGATTTTGATTTCTTCTAATAACAATCAACTTGTTTAACGGTATACAAAACAAATCTTCTAGCAATAGAAATCATCATTAAAGTTAAACATTTCTATAGGGAACTCCACCCAAACAAAGGGTAGCTTTCCGATGGCAGAAGTGAATCTTATCTTTTATCTTTAAGGTAAGGTCGAGTGTGGCGACCAGAGACGGAATTGCCTCTATTCAAATATGGTTAAAGCTCATGGCTGAATGTCCTTGCTGTTCAGAAAAATTGTTGCGTCACGTTCGTCAGGGCAAAGTGTATTGGTTCTGCACTCATTGTTGGCAAGAAATGCCGAATTTAGAAGACATTGTTTACCAGGCTGTGTTGACTCCCAAAGAAAGAGTTCTAGAAAAAGAAGTTGTACTAACCTGATGAGTGACGACATTGGGGCTTGAGTATGGCATTGGGAATGATGGTGGATGGGAAGTGGACAACTGACTGGAATGAACGTGATGAAAGCGGGAAGTTCAATCGTACCCCCACTAAGTTTCGCGATCGCATTACAGCAGATGGATCAAGTGGCTTTCAAGCGGCATCTGGTAGATATCATCTCTATGTGTCGCTGGCTTGCCCGTGGGCGCATCGAACGCTGATAATGCGATCACTCAAAGGGTTAGAAGACGCGATTGGTTTGTCGATCGTTGATGCAGTTTTAAGTGATAAAGGATGGTTTTTCTCGGATGCTTCGGGGGCGGTTCCTGATTCTGCAAATCATACAGAATATTTGCAAGAAGTCTATCTTAAGGCAGATTCTAAATATACGGGGCGAATCACAGTTCCGGTACTTTGGGACACAGAAAAGAAGACGATTGTAAATAATGAATCGCGTGAAATTATTCGGATGTTCGATACCGAATTTAATCAGTTTGCAACGCGAGACATTGATCTGTATCCAGAAGCACTAAAACAGCAAATCGATGACACGATCGATAAGATTTACATGCCTGTAAATAATGGCGTTTATCGATCGGGCTTTGCTACGTCTCAAGCAGCTTACGAAGAAGCGGTGACTGAACTCTTTGAGAATTTGGACTACTGGGAAACGGTGTTGGGTCAACAGCGTTATCTTTGTGGCAATCAACTCACAGAGGCAGATATTTGCATGTTTACAACGCTGCTCCGATTTGATTCGGTTTACTATAGCCATTTCAAATGTAATGTGCGGCGAATTGTAGACTATCCGAACCTATGGAACTACCTCAAGGAACTGTATCAGCATCCACAGATTAAGCCGACCTGCAATCTGGATCACATTAAACGGCACTATTACATGAGCCAAACTCAGATTAATCCGACTCGGATTGTACCTGTCGGACCTGAGATTGACTTTGATGAGAAGCACGATCGAGACCGATTCGATTAATCAAACCAGCTTGCGTCTTGATTAGAATCGGTGGGGGTTGGATTTGGAAAGACGGGATGAGCGAGGGCGGCAGCTTGACGCTTCTTGAGAATGTCTTGATGGCTTCTGAGGTCGGCATCGCTCAGTGTCGCTTTCGGAGCAGCTTTGGGTGCGAGTTTCACTTCAGGTTGCTTCTCTTTGGGCTTCTGATTCTCTTCAACTCGCTTTTGATTCGATTCTGCAAGCTGTAGGGCGGTTTGCTGTGCCTCGGTAAGTTCAGTGTGAAGGCGCTTGTTCTCTTCAATCAGTTTTTGGTTCGCTCCAGCCAGTTTCAACGCATCTTTTTGAGCGTGTTCGAGATCGGTTTGGAGATGAGCCAATTTGTCTGTCTTCGTTTCCTCAGCTTGTTTGAGATGCGATCGCAGTTTCTCCATCTCTTCCGCGTGTTGCAGTTTTTCCTCGATCAGCTTCTTATTCTCTTCTGCTAGATTGAGTGCGGTTTGGTGTGCCTCTTTTAGCTCGGCTTGAACTTGATTCGATTGGTCGAGATGGGTTTCAAGGGTTTGCACGATCGCAGTGTGCTGCTCGATTTGAGTTTGTAAATGTTCGATCGTTTGTTGAAGCTGTTTTTCGTTTTGTTGCGATCGTTCTAACTCATGTTTCAGATCGTCAAGATGAGACATCAAATCCGTATGTTCAGAGGTATTTGGGGTGGCTGTAGTTTTACCGTTCTGCGTGGGGGTTTTGCGCTGTCGTTGCGTTGCCATTGTTCGTCCCTTGAGTTCCTATCTTTAACCGTACACTCGATCAAGAATTCCTTATACGGATGTTGACGAATCTTTGCCTGATAGTTTCTGAAGAAAATGTGTACAGCCCATCGGCAGATCAAAGATATGCAATTGGAAATGACGAGAGAGTTCTTCACAGATTTTAATGCCTCGCACACTGTTTCCGTGAATGTCTAATCGTGGAGAAAATATAGCAATTCCAACTTGATTAGGAACAACTGCAAGAATACCACCGGACACACCACTCTTTGCAGGAATACCTACGTCATAGCTCCATCGACCCGCATAAGTGTACATTCCACAGGTATACATTACAGACAATATATCGCGAATATATTCGAGACTGACTGCACGATCGCTAGTAATTGGATTGATTCCCTTATTCGCTAATGTTGCCGCCATTACTGCTAGATCATGACAGTTTACTAAAATTGAACACTGCTGAAAATAAAGATCTAACGCTTCATCGATCTTTTCATCGATCATGCCAAAGTGATACATCAAATGCGCCATTGCACGATTTCGATGTCCGGTTGTACGTTCAGACATAAATACAGAAACATCCAAAAAAACATCACGCCCTGTATAGTTCCGAAACATTTCTAGCAATCGATTAATTCGTTCAGTCGCATTTCGACCTTTGATCAGGCTTGTGGTTGCGATCGCGCCTGCATTCACCATCGGATTATCTGGTCGCTTCGAGTTTTCATCGAGTCGAATAATCGAATTAAACGGATCACCCGTCGGCTCAACTCCCACTTTTTGCAGTAATGTTTCTCGTCCGCGATCTTCTAACGCCATTCCATAAGCAAACACTTTCGAGATCGATTGAATCGTGAACAGTTGCGACGAATCTACGACTTCAAACACTTGTCCATCCACAGTCACAACACTGATACTGAACCAATTCGGATCAGCTTTTGCGAGTTCTGGAATATAGCTAGCAACTTCACCCTCTTTGAGATCGCGATATTTCAGATATAGTTCTTCTAGGAAGCCCTGGAATGGATGAGTCATAGATTTAAAGACGCAGCAAGACGATAGTACCGTATGTTTCAAACCACGCGAAGACGATTAGCACTTTGGTATACAACTGTGACAGCGGTGTTGTTACTGGTGTTTGCGAGTGGATTCTATTTTTATGTACGATCGACATTAATCGAACGGATTGACGACACGTTAAATCACGTTGCAGAGGTGGTTCAGCGATCGCTCGTCATTCAAGCCGTAGGTGATCAAGTGAGCGTCAATGTCGAAGCCAGTTTCCGCGATAATTCCATTTCGCTCGAAGATGATCACATTGATCTTGAATGGTTCGATCCAAATGGTAATCAACTCTGGTCAACATTCGCTGAACCGCTTTCTGTTCCCTTGCATCTCAATCAAGATGGCGAAACGGTTCACGTTTCAGAAACTCAACTGCTCAGACAAGTAACAGAGCGAGTACAGATTGGGCGAAGAGTTCTAGGCTATTTGCGCGTGAGTCATCCTTGGTTTGAGGTAACTAAGCCCGTTCGTCAGCTAGTTCTTGATCTCAGTATTGGTACAGCAATCATGATCGCGATCGTTGCAAGCATTGGCTGGTTTCTTTCAGGTCTTGCCATGCAACCGATTCGGGAATCGTATCAACGATTAAAGCAATTTACAGCGGATGCGTCTCATGAGTTGAGAAACCCGATCGCAATTATTCAAACCAATGTCCAAGTTGCACTCTCTGATCCGAATCCTGATCCACAAACGCAGCAGCAACATTTACAAGTGATTGAGCGGTTAACGCGACGGCTCGGAAAGTTAGTCGATGATTTATTGTTTCTTGCGCGTCAAGATAGCGGAATTGTACAACCGCAACGAAGCGCGATCGAGCTAGACGAACTACTCGACGAAGTGCTAGAAGAACAAGGCATGATCGCCGCAGAAAAAGAAATCTCACTCTCATTCAAAGTCGATCGCGCTTTGGAATATTGGTTAAACGGCGATCGCGATCAACTATCGAGATTGTTCACAAATTTAGTGAGTAACGCAATCAAGTACACACCAGAAAATCGAGAAATTACAGTCGAACTATCACAATTAAAGTCAGGATTGCAGACGAAAGTGATTGATACTGGGATTGGAATTCCTGAAGATGCGATCGCACAATTATTCGATCGATTCTACCGAGTTGATCCAGCACGAACCAAGGCAACGGGCGGATCAGGATTGGGACTCGCGATCGCACAAGCCATTACCGAGAATCATCATGGACAGATTCAGATTGAAAGCCAAGTGAACCAGGGCACAACAGTCACAGTTACTTTGCCACAATCGCAGGTAGAATTAGCTTAACTTCTTGGATGTGGCTATGACCGCGATCGCTCAACTGATCATTCGTCGATCGTCAAACGAAGTTCCCATTTGGCAAACTGCAACGTGGGAAGACTATCTTGCTGGGTGTAATAGCAGCGAGAAATACAAACACGATCGAGATGGTTCGCAAAAAGAAGTTCTGCGGCAATTAATTCTTAGTTAGCATGATCGAGTAAGCGCGAAATTTGAGTCATGGCTTCTTCATCACACAGTAATCCCCTCTCTACGAACGTTTTTCATAAATGAGGAGTCACGCTGCTCAAAATTAAGCTCTGAGATTGGAAAAGCAGCAATAAGTTCGTCATATTCCAAGCTTAGATCATTAATGAGACCACCCATTCTACGAATTTCGTCACCTGTAGAAATGTTGCCACGCAATACAATCATCACATCAATGTCAGAATCTTCTGTGGCTTCGTTTCGAGCCTGAGAACCAAACAGAACGAGCCGAACAAATTGTTCTCCGTGCAGTTCTTCCAGTCCTTGTCTGAGTTCTTCTAGCAGCGATGTGAGTTCTCTGATTCATACTTGCAATAGTTCAGCTTCAGGTTCTTCTTGCCAGCCTGATCGAGAAAGTCGATCGATATGCTTATCCAACAGTTCTAACCCTTGATTCACATTTTCGATCACGCTCAATTGTCCGCGCAGTTCTGCCGCGCCTGCAAATCCTTTCGAGTACCAAGTCATGTGTTTGCGAGCTTGACGAACTCCGCGATCGCCTTTGTATTCCCAGAGCATTTGTAAATGATCACGGGCACACTCTAATCGCTCGATCGGGGTTGGTTTGACCTTTTCTTCTCCGGTTTTGAGAAAGTGATCAATTTCGCCCACTAAGAACGGGTAGCCCAAGGTTCCGCGCGAACACATCACACCATCCGCTTTCGTGAATTCTAAGCATTTCACAGCCGATTCGACTGAGAAAATATCACCATTTGCAATCACTGGAATCGTGAGAATTTCTTTCACTTTAGCGATCCATTCCCATTTTGCAGGACCGTTGTAGCCTTGAGCGCGGGTGCGTCCGTGAACCGTAATCATTTTCGCGCCTGCGTCTTCCATCCGTTTCGCAAAATCGAGAATGTTGATTTCTTTATCTGTCCAGCCGATTCGGGTTTTGACCGTGACGGGAACATTCACGGCATTCACGACCGATCGCACAATTTCTTCTGCCAATTCTGGCTGTCGCAACAACGAAGAACCGCCTCCATTCTTCGTGATTTTGTTCACCGGGCAACCCATATTGATATCGATCGTATCTGCACCTTCATCGACGGCTTTTTGAGCCGCTTCAGCTAGGAAATCAGGACGACAATCGAACAGTTGAATGCTGATCGGACGTTCATTTGGGTCAACTTCCATGATGATCGGAAGCTGTTTAACGTAATGTAATCCTGTCGCGTTCACCATTTCGGTATACATCATCGATTCCGGTGCATGACGACGGACTAATCGCCGGAAAACCAAATCCGTCACTCCCGATAGTGGAGATTGCAAAACGCGACTTTTTACCTCGAAATGCCCGATCTTCAGGGGTGCAGCGAGGCGAGATTGCAAATCAGGAGGAAGAATCAACATAACCGGGGAAACGATCGACGTTTTCCAGCATAGATCATCTAGACGTGCTCTGAGTGCGGTTCAGACACAATTCCGTCTGTAGCAATCTCTACGATTGATGATCCGAGTGATTTTGATTTGCAATAAATCGACGGCATCAAACTCAAAGTTTAAGAGAGTTTCTGTTCATTAAACTGCGCTGGAATTTTTAAGTATTAATTTTTACATGAATATCGATTGTAAAACAAGAAAAAGCGTTTCTTAACAGCGTCAATTCATAGAATACGATCAATCAGAACCGTAAATAATAGAGTGTTAAGCAACACGTCTTTCACCCAAAAGTGTGAATAATTCAAATCACATAACCTAGAAGATTTAGACTCTATCTAGGGGCGTATTAGCAACTGACAAATCGAGATTGTGAACAGATGTAAAATTACAAAAACGATTTTTTGTAATTGACTTGACAGTCTGTATTTCTTTCCTTAGAGTTGTGGAGAACTCAGGCTGATTCTGTCATCCGAATTTAATTTTTCCCTGAAGAGCGTTTTTTGCCGCCTGCATTCATTCTGCTCGGAATTGACTATCGTTCAAACAAAACTGTGATATCAGCAGGTTCGTTAGAATATCCAGATTTTTTTCAGCTTATACGCTCCTTTGATCAAGTCTTTCTTGTTGTCTACCTGTGAGGTTCGTTTCTATGAGATTCGACCAGATTTTAAGATTCACGAGTTGTTGTTACTGATCAAACAGCGTTCTATTAAACAAGATTCGGACTGTAATCCGACAGCTTGCAGCGCCTTATAACGGAGATATCACGTCACTAAAGTTCTCTCCGCCAAAGCGTTGATTATGGTTTTAATCTTGTCGTTCTTTGTTCTGAGAACGACGATATCACTTTGAGGAAATGTGTTATGCACGATCGAATCAGCGCAGGTTCGCCCCTAGCCCCGTCTCGATTTCGAGAGCATTCAGATTCATTAATTCAGCTTTTACAAATTGAATCATCACTCGCACGGGAATTAAGTCGATCGATGACTGTTCTTCATTGCGAATTTGGTGAAAAAATTCCAACCGATGCGTTTTATCTCATTCAATCGGGGCGCGTTCGATTAATCAGTTTCGATCAACAGCAGCAAGATCTGTCGGTCGGTGTGATTGAAGCTGGAGAGACATTTGGTCAGGACAAAATGTTTTGTGAAATGGCGATCAACTATGATGCGATCGCAATTAATGATGTCTGCTTAATTCGAGTTGAAAATTTGTCCTCCTGGCTCGATCGACTGCCGCAATGGCGACAAATTTGGAGTGAGCAAGCAACGACTCGTGAACAAGTCATCTTCTTAAGAACTCAAACGAGTTTACGATCGATTACGAGCATTCAATTTCAACAACTTTTACCGCTGTTGAACACAATTTCAATTCCAGCAGGAACATTACTTGCACAATCCAATGTGAATCAAGGATTGTGCTGGTTGCGCTCTGGTGAAATGGAAGCGCCACACGAATCGATTCAAACTTGGGGGGCGACTGAAATTCCAGCCGATTTAAGAGCGAAAACGACAATAACGGTGTATCAATTACCGAGTTCGGTTTGGGAAAGTGCGATCGCGATTGCGCCTCCACTGGAAAAATTTTTGGGAAAGATTCTGGCACGTGATCCGAATCCCGCAGTTAAGCCTGTTTCGATGGCAAAAGCGCGAGTGACACCCACGGTTGCAGAAGTTCAATCGATCGAGCCTGCAATTGTCGAATTTCCGCAGCCTGTGCGATCGAGATGGCGATTTCGTTTGGGTGCAAGGTATCCGTACATTCAGCAACAGAGTTCTTCAGATTGCGGAGTCGCCTGTTTAGCGATGGTGGCGCGGTATTGGGGCAAGCGATTGAGCCTCAATGTACTGCGGAATTTGGCGAAAGTGGGACGCACTGGAGCAAGCTTGAAGAATCTTGCGGATGCAGCGGAAACGATCGGATTTCAGGCGCGTCCAGTTCGAGCAAGTTTAGGACGATTGCGCGATCAACATCCTTGGGTGGCTCACTGGCAGGGCGATCATTATGTCGTGGTTTATCAGGTCAAAGGGAATCGGGTTTTGATCGCTGATCCGGCAAAAGGAAAGCGATCGATGAATGAAAAAGAATTTCTCAGCCAGTGGACAGGATATGCACTGCTGTTGACTCCTACTCCGGATTTGAGAGCGATCGATGCCAAGGAAGAGCACAACATTTTCCGATTCGGTCAGATTCTTTGGTCGTATCGTCCGACGTTATTTCAAATTGTTTTATTGTCGTTGTTGATTCAGATCTTCGGATTGATCACACCGCTATTCACTCAAGTGATTCTCGATCGCGTTGTCACTGAAAGAAGTTTAACGGCTCTGAATGTATTTGCGATTGGATTGCTATTATTCAGCGTTTGGCGTGTTGGATTAATGGCAGTGCGACGATATTTGCTTGATTACTTTTCCAATCGTCTAGATCTAACTTTACTGAGTGGGTTTGTCGGTCATGCGTTGAAGTTGCCATTGAAGTTCTTTGAAGATCGGCAAGTCGGAGATGTGATCACTCGTGTGCAAGAAAACCAGAAAGTGCAAATGTTTCTGGTACGTCAATTGATTTCGACTTGGCTCGATGCGACGATGGCGATCGTGTATCTCGGATTGATGTTCTACTACAACTGGCAGCTTACGTTGCTAGTGATTGCATTGATTCCGCCATTGGTGTTGTTAGCTGCGATCGCGACTCCGTTACTGAGACGAGTTTCGCGTGAGAACTTCAACGATACGAGCGAACAGAATTCGCAGCTCGTTGAAATGATGACGGGAATTTCAACTGTGAAAGCAATGGCAGCAGAACGCGATGTGCGCTGGCGTTGGGAAGATCGCTTGACTAATATGCTCAATAGTCAGTTTCGCGCTCAGAAACTCGCCAATTCTGTGCAATCGACTGGTGGACTCATTAGCGCTCTGGGTAGTACTGCGTTGCTTTGGTATGGTGCATATCTCGTGATTCAAGGAGAGCTAACGATTGGGCAATTTGTCGCGTTTAACTTACTAATCGGGAGTGTGATCAATCCAATATTAGCGATCGTGGATTTCTGGGATGAACTCCAAGAAATTGTGATCTCGGTTGAGCGATTGAATGATGTATTCGCGACTGCACCCGAAGAAAGTAGTAAGCGATTGATGCTCGTGATGCCAGCGATTCGGGGCGATATTCAGTTTGAGAATGTGACGTTTCGCTATGAAGATGTAGACGATCGCAATACGCTTCAGAACTTGACGTTTTCGATCGAGGCTGGAGAAACGATCGCAATCGTGGGACGCAGCGGATCGGGTAAAAGCACCCTAGTCAAACTGATTCAAGGACTCTATCAGCCGAACAATGGACGAATCTTGATCGATGGTCATGATGTGCGCCATGTTTCGCCGCCGACGTTGCGATCGCAGTTAGGCGTTGTTCCGCAAGATTGCTTTCTGTTCTCTGGCACGATATTGGAAAATATCCAACTTTATCGCCCTGAGTATGATTTAGAGCAAGTGATTGAATCGGCGAAACTGGCAGAGGCAAACGGATTTATTCAAGATTTGCCACTCGGCTACAACACGAAAGTAGGAGAGCGGGGCGCGAATTTGTCTGGAGGACAGAGACAGAGAATCGCGATCGCGCGTGCCCTTCTCGGTGATCCGGCGATTCTCATTCTCGATGAGGCAACGAGTTCTCTAGATACCGAGTCTGAGCGGCGATTCCAGCAAAATCTTCGCCGGATTAGTCGCGGACGGACAACGCTGATTATTGCTCATCGATTGTCTACGGTTCGACATGCCGATCGAATCCTAGTACTAGACAAAGGTGTGTTAGTTGAAATTGGAACACATGAGGAACTGTTGAGCCAAGAGCGACTTTATCACCATTTGACTCAGCAGCAGTTGGCATTGACTTAGATTTCTGCTCCTGAACAGGTCTCCCAAACTCTATTCGCATTTGAGGTATCGCTATGTACTCTCGTTTCGCGCGTCCCGCATCTGACAACCCGGTTTCTGAACCCACTCCCCCAGTTAAGGTTCTTGAACCCACTGTTTCTACCGATTGGTCGCAACCTGTGCAAACCGTGCTCGATCAGCCGCCATCAAACTTACCGTTTCAGTTAGCAGTGGGTGGTTTTGCTTTTGCGGCTTGCTTTGTCGGTTGGGCATGGTTCAGTCAAATCAACGAAGTTTCACGCGCTCAAGGCAAACTGATTCCGAAAGGCGAAGTGTTCAAGGTTGATCCGATCGAGCCTGGAAAAGTCTCACGAGTATTAGTTCAAGAAGGTCAATCTGTGCAAAAAGGACAAGTGTTATTAGAACTCGATCGAGAACTTGCGGCAACTGAAGTCGAACGGCTAGAAAAAGAACTCTCTGCGGCACAAACAGAACTGAATCAAACCCAGTTACTCATTGGACAAGCTCAATTACAAGCTGGGGCACGATCGACGATGGCGCGATCGCAAACTCAAGCACAAGCGATCGAGCTATTAAAAACTCAAAGAGCTTCAGAAAGTAGCGCAACATTAGTCTCTCAACTACAAACCGAAATCGCAGAACATCAGAAACGATTAGAGCGATTACAGCCGTTAGTGTCTCAGGGTGCATTACCGCAAGAGCAAGTATTTCAGGCAGAACAAGCGATTCGAGAACGAGAACGAGCAATCACCGAATCTCAAGGGAACTTAGAGCGATCGCGCACTGAAGCCGATCGATTAGTAGAACTGGTTAAACAACAACAAGCCGATGAGCAAAATGTGCAACTCGAAGCCCAACAGCAAATTGAACAACTAAAACTCAGAGCCGCACAATTACAAGCAAAAATAGCTCAAACTCAGACATTAATTGATGCTGCGAAAGTCAAATTAAACGATCGATACGTCTATGCTCCTGTGAATGGTAATGTTTCCGCTCTGAAGGTTCGTAATCCCGGTGAAGTCGTCCAACTCGGACAAACGATCGCGGAAATTTCACCGGAAAATCGCCCGATCGTGGTGTCTGCGGTGTTACCCACTCAACAAGCAGGGTTAGTAAAGGTAGGAATGCCAGTACAGCTTAAATTTGATGCGTTTCCCTATCAAGATTTTGGAGTCGTTTCTGGCAAAGTTCAACAGATTTCCCTGGATTCCAATCCTGATCAGCAGTTGGGACAGGTTTACCGGATGGAAATCGAACTCGATCGCTCAACCGTGACCAAAGGTGATCAAACGATCGCGCTCAAATCTGGACAGACTGCAACTGCTGAAATTGTGACTCGTCAGCGGCGAATGATCGATGTGTTTCTTGATCCGATCCGCCAACTTCAAAAAGGTGGACTCAATCTCTAACGCTGTGTTTGTTCCTTGTACTTATTGGTGACATGACTCAATTCAATCAGAAGCTCGACAAAACCATGACCGAAGAGCAATTCACCCAGGTCGTCGATGCGATCGTATCCGGTAAATACTCTTGGGCTTGCGTGCTGATTCTCCGATTTGCAGGATATAATCCCCTGCACTATATTCCTTATCGTACATACAATCGATTGATGAAGGACTTTGGCAATTGCAGACATTCTCGAACAGAGACACAAATCAAAGATCTGACATACGTTGAACCGATCCGACCCGAAAAAGTGCGCGGCGGAACGAGCGATCGCGGTTTAATCTACAATCTCTTTTTCCGCGTTCCGAGTTGATTAACTTACGGGCTGTGTGGCAAAAAACGTCTCAGAGAGTTTGATTCCAACTTCGTTCATCCGTCGCTGAAGATTGTCGAGAAACTCATGCAGCCCGGACTCCATCACATCGTCGATCGTTAAATAGTCCAAATCCGCCCGTAGTTTTCCAAGCGATCGCTCGACTCCAGTATTCCAAGTGCCTTCAGGCGTTCCGGTAATCTGGTGTAAGGATCGTTCAGTTTGTCGAATACAGTAGCGAATCGATCGGGGAAATTCTCGATCGAGTACTAAAAATTCCGCGACTGATTTTGGTGTAATCCGGTGAACTCCACGTTTGCGGTACATCTCGTAGGCACTTGTCGATCGAAGTAATGCAATCCACTGCAATTGATCCAACGTTGTACCCACATCTTTGATCGATGGCAGCAGAATAAAGTATTTCACATCCACGATGCGACTGGTTTTATCAGCCCGTTCTAGCCAGCGTCCCATTAATCCGAAGTGCCATCCTTCATTGTGAGTCATCGTTGCACTAGCAATTCCAGCAAATAGATGACTTGCAAGTTTGACTTCGCTGAAAAAGGTTTGAAAGTTGAGCGATTCTTCGTTCGCAGCATCATTGACGAAATGATAAAAGGCATTGATCTGTTGCCACATTTCAGAGGAAATGATTTCGCGTACCGATCGAGCATTTTCCCGCGCAGCATTGAGACAGGAAATGATTGAATTTGAATAATTGCGATCGAAGGTCAAAAATCGAATCACATTCTCTGCATTCGCTTCCCCATACCGTTCTTCAAACAGCGCAAGATCACCCGTCGTCAGAATTAATGGCTTCCATTGTTGCGAAACCCCGATCGGTGAATCTAACAACAATGTCAAATTCACATCAACGAATCGTGCAATGTTTTCTGCACGTTCCACATATCGATTCATCCAATAGATTGAATCTGCTACTCGACTTAACATCTTTCTAATCTCTCAACTCACAACCCAAGTATCTTTATAGCCACCACCTTGCGATGAGTTGACCACAAGCGATCCTTTCTTCAATGCCACACGAGTCAATCCACCCGGAGTCACATAAATATCTTCGCCATACAAAATGTAAGGACGCAAATCCACATGACAGCCTTCAAATTCATCGCCCATCAAAGCTGGAACTCTCGACAACGACAATGTTGGCTGAGCAATATAGTTCCGAGGAGCCGCTTTAATTTTGTCAGCAAATGCTTCTCGTTCCGCTTGCGTCGATTGAGTTCCGATCAACATGCCATAACCGCCCGATTCGCTTGCAGATTTAACTACTAATTGATCAAGATTTGCTAACACATGATCTAACTGTGAAGGTTCCCAACAGAGATAAGTCGGAACATTCGAGAGAATTGCATCTTCACCCAAATAGTACTGAATCATTTTGGGAACATAGGCGTAAATCACTTTATCGTCTGCAACTCCAGTTCCGAGCGCGTTCGCAAGACCGAGACGACCCGATCGATAAACTTCCATCAGTCCCGGAATCCCCAACAAGGAATCGGGACGAAACACCAACGGATCAATAAATTCATCATCAATCCGCCGATAAATCACATCCACGCGCTTTAGTCCTTTTGTCGTTCGCATCTGAAGATAACCATCAGATACAACTAAATCGCGCCCTTCGACCAATTCCACGCCCATTTGCTGAGCCAGATAGGAATGTTCAAAATACGCAGAGTTATAGATACCCGGTGTCAATAAAACAACAGTCGGATCATCAATATAGTCCGGTGCAAGATTCAACAAGGTTTCGAGTAATTGGCTTGGATACTCTTCGACAGGCTGAATTTGCATTCGATTAAAGACTAACGGCAGCGTACTTTTCATAATCCGCCGCCCTTCTAGCACGTAAGAAACGCCTGAAGGACAGCGCAAATTATCTTCCAGCACATACCATTGACCATCTCGATCGCGCACCAAATCCATGCCGCTAATGTGCGACCAAATTCCCTTTGGTGGCTTGAGATCCATACAGGCTTTAAGAAATCCCTGCGACGAATACACGACATCTGCTGGAATCACGCCATCACGCACGATCTTTTGATCACCGTACACATCTGCCAAAAATTGATTGAGTGCCTGAATTCGTTGTTTCAGACCTCGTTCTAAAACTTGCCATTCCGAAGCCGCGATCGTTCTTGGCAAAATATCAAACGGAAAAATTTTCTCTGTGCCTTGATTATCGCTATAGACATTGAACGTTACGCCCATTTTGAACAAAGCAATCTGAGCGGCTTGCTGTCGATGACGAATTTCTTCGATCGACAAAGAATTAATCCGATCAATCAATGGCGCAACTTCTGGGCGAGGCGATCCCGGCGCATCAAACAATTCATCGTAAAACTGCCCCGGATCATAATTTGCTAACTTCACGTCAATCACCTGATCAAGCTACCTGATTAATAGAATTGTCTGAACTTTCTAAGCTGTAAAGCTGAATACGAAATTTGTCATCAACGTAATCAAGAAATATGACAAAACTGCTCGATTGCTCAGGGTTCGTTGCAAGGTAAAAAAGAGGAATTCTGCCGATTGCGATGACTTACGTAGCAGATTTGGGACAAGGACAATCGTTAGCGATCGACAATGTTGGCGTTCAAACAACGATTACTTGGGAAGCCAAGAGCACCGGACAACAACAAAGCCAACAAATGAGCCTGTCACTCGGTCAATGGTCAGCATCCCCGATCGTGTACCGAATGAATCACGGTTTCATTTTGCAGATCGAGTCGAATCAGCGTCCGTATTATGTGCGTCTGCAATCCAACAGTATTAGCCTGCTGAGCGAAGTTCCTTTGATGCTCGGCGCAGAAGAAGTGCCACTCCGTTATGTCGCGTCTTCTAGCGCGAATAAAATGCCGGAAATGAAGCCTTTAGAGCCGCTGCGAATGGGGAATATGTCGATGCGGATGGAACCGATGGAAATGAGCATGGGCAGTATGAGCATGTCTAGCTCAAGTTCCAGCAGTTCGACTCCGCATTTCTGTTCGCACTGTGGCACGAAGGTGAAAGAGAGCGATCGTTTTTGTTCGCAGTGTGGCACGAAGTTAATGTGATACCCATTCAAAAATGCAATGCGGCAGATTATGCGTTTACCCGACGACGTAGAGACGATTCGGCGAATCGTCTCTACCCGGATTTTGCGTTGAGAACGACGATCGTTCGGTGTGTTGCATTCAATAATTAATTTGATATTAAACCGATCGCTCTAACCATGCCCGCATCTTACCCGGATTGAGCAATCCATACGGATCAACTTTCTCCTTAAATTGCAGTTGCGCCACATCCACCATTTTCATCCCACCATCTTCAATCAAATAAGTATGCGGATTAAAGATAAACGCGCCTTTCGATTCGTGATGAGCAATAATTTCATTCAGCCGCTCTTCAGTCGTATACCGTACCAATTGAAGCGAAGCAGGTCGAGCCGTTCCGCCTACTCTCAGAAATTCCAAATGCGGCATCACCTCATCGCCGTAGTGATGATACATCTCTTCTAAAAGCGTCAGATTCTTATCATCCGGAAACAACGTTTGCAGATATGTAATCGACGGATCAACGCTCCGAGCATGAAGCGTCGTGTGATTCCAGCTATATTCTGCTAATGCAATTCCTTTTCCAGCCTCTTGAGCATCTTTCTGATAAGTAATCTCGCCCCCAAATTCACTCACAAATTCCCGTAGCGGTTCTAGACAAGTTTCTGAGACGATCAACAGCGCACAACTTTTTCCGCTGGGAATGTAGCTCTTCAATGCAGCGAAATAACCGGGAACCGGATCAGCACAAATGCACACCAATTTTTTGATTATGCCATCGGCATCGCTTAAAGCTTGCCCAAATCGCGCCGCCTGCATGAATTCGTCAAAGGTCACAATCACTTCCGCCCAAGGATAAGCCGGAGCCAGCGGAATCTCTAACTCTGTGATAATTCCATTCGTGCCATACGCATGAGCCACCTGATAGACTTCATCGCCCCGAAGCTCGATCGCTCTCGGTTCATCTTCCATCGTCACCACGCGAACCGCGATCAAATTTCCGCGATCGCGTAATTGCCCATACGTGACCGATCCGATTCCACCACTACCGCCCCCGATAAATCCGCCGATCGTTGCCGTTCGATACGTCGAGGGAGCCATCCGAATTTCCCAACCGATTTCGCGAGTTTGTTTGTCGATCGCGGCTAATTTCGCCCCTGCTTCCACCCGCAACATTCCCGGCTTCATCCATTTCACAGCGGTCATCTTAGTTAAATCCAGAATCACGCCGCCTTCTAATGGAATGCACTGCCCATAATTCCCGGTTCCCGCTCCCCGCACCGTTAACGGCACTCGATGACGCACACAGGCTTTCGCGACTTGTAAAACTTCTGCCTCGTTCGCCGGACGCACCACGACATCGCCGACTTTATCTTGCAACTGCGGCACTAAGACCGGACTGAAATGATAGTAATCCTGAGACAGTTTCGCGACTTGATTTGGCTCTGTAATGAGTTCGAGTCCTGCTAATTCCGCTACAACGGAAGCGATCGCGCTTGATGTGGTCGTCGTCATTTGCCTGAATCCTTAAAGTCTTGTTTCTGACTATATCTGGATTTCAAGCTTTCAAAGTGTGCAAGACGCGCAAATTTCCAATAAAAAACCCCGGTCAGAAACCGAGGCAAATAATCAGGGTGCATCTACCATTCCACTATTCCAAGATAGGGAGATGCGTCCGGAACAATTCCAAAAATTTCCAATAAAAAACCCCGGTCAGAAACCGAGGCAAATAATCAGGGTGCATCTACCATTCCACTATTCCAAGATAGGGAGATGCGTCCGGAACATTTAACGTCTTTTTTTCGGTTTGGCAAATTGTCGATCGCGTTCTTTCCTCGGAGCCTGTGACGACTTGCCAAACGCCGCATTGTAAATCTTCTCGTTCGCCTCCGCAGACTTAAACAGATCGACGACTGGATTCGGATAATCGACTCCTAAGCGCACGTTAAATCGCTCTTGTTCAACGGGCAGGAGTTTCCAAGGCTCATGAACTTTCGCGGCTGGAATGTTTTTCAATGCGGGAAGCCAGTGTTTAACATAAGAGCCATCTGGATCGTAATCTTTGGCTTGCTTAGTAATGTTGAAGAAGCGGAATCCTCGTGCATCGTTTCCAACTCCAGCGGTATAGTTCCAGTTCCCCCAATTACTACAGACATCGTAATCAATTAACTGAGACTCAAACCATTCCGCGCCCCACCACCAGTTAATTCCAAGATTCTTAGTCAGGAAACTTGCCACATTTTGCCGCCCACGATTCGACATAAAACCCGTCGCGGCGATTTCCTGCATATTGGCATCGACGAGCGGGAATCCGGTTTTACCTTCAAGCCAGAGATTAAAGCGATCGACATCTTCTTTCCAGTCAATTTTCACGCCTTGCAAGCCCGATCGATAAAACACCTGATTCCCATGCTTGGCAACAATAAACCGAAAATAATCCCGCCACAGTAGCTCAAAAATCAGCCAGTACGTTGAATCATTCCGCACTCGTTTCGATTCGTACTCCTGAACTTGCGAATAAATGTATCGCGGCGACAAACAGCCCAACGCTAACCAAGCAGAGAACTTCGAGGAATAATCCACGCCTAACATTCCGTTGCGCGTTTCTTTGTAAACCTTGAGCGCGTCTTGCTTCCAGAAATACTCTTCGAGTCGTGCCTTTCCTGCGGTTTCGCCCCCTTTATACGGAATCATCACTCTCGGATCGGGTGGCGGCAATTCTAATCCGAAATCTTTTAAGGTCGGCAGTTCACCGGGTTCAATCTCTAGGAGTCTAACTAATCGCTGTGGAGCCGGAAACGCTTCATAAACCGTCGAAGATTTCTCAACTTGCTTACGGAAACTGGTGAAGAGTTCGGGAATTTCTCGAATTTCAAACGGCAAATCATCGACGTGATAAAGCGTTTGTGCCCAGAAGCGTCTCGTTGAAATCCCGATCGCTTTCAATCGATCTTCCAACGCATCCTCAACCGCTGTCTCTTCGGAAGTGACTTCGTGATAGTAATAAACCGCTTCAACTTCTAGATTTGACGCGATCGCTGGAATAATTTCTTCCGCTTTCCCCGTCCGAACGATCAAATCACTCCCCAACGCGCGTAAATTCTTCCGCAAATCCGCTACACTCTCAAGCAAAAAATTTGCTCGAATTGCGCCCGTTTTCGGAAACCCATACGGAGTCGTGCCAAACTGTCTCGGCTCAAAAATGTAAACCGGAATCACTTTCGCGCCTGACTTCACCGCTTTCATTAACGGTTCGTGATCATGCACTCGTAAATCATTACGATGCCAAATAATAATTCGCTTCTCTGCCACGATCGATCCATGTAACGCTTCAGTCTCGATCGTAACGTCTCTTAACAATAACGCGATCGCCAATTCGACGATCGCGCTCCTTAAACCCTATGCCGCCAGAAGTCTAGCCTGCGAACACGGGTAAACTTGCCAAGGTTGAACGCAACAAAGCGGGAACAAATCCTTGAACGAGTTGCAGTGCTAGAAATGCCAGGATCGGCGAAATATCAATCCCGCCGAGCGGCGGAATAATGCGGCGAAAAAGATTCAGATACGGATCGGTTAACTGGCTCAAAATTGCAAAGGGTTGGCTATACCAATCGATCGTCGGGAACCAGCTCAGAAGAATTCTCAGCACGAGGAGAACAAAATAGATTCCTAGGAATCGATCGATTGTAGTTGCAAGTAACTCCGCTGGACTCATAACGTTTCAACTTCCTTTTGGCGTAGGGGTGTTTGATTCATTTCCACCATAGTTTAAGCGATTTTTCGGGCGATTGTACTCCCGCCCCGGAAGCACCTTAATCTTCGCGGATAATTTCCCGCGATCCCGGCAAATCATTTTCAATCGCGCGACCGTTCACCGTTCCGAGTTGTTGCCGCACATCATCGATCGCATCATTCAACTGAGCAATCTTGTCTTCTAAACTGCGTCGAGCTAACTCGATATTTTGTTCAGACGAAGCTCTCATCCGCTTTTTCGGTTTCGCATTCTGCAATTCCGGCTTTTCTTCGACTTCCTCTGCCAATCGTTGCGATGTCACCACCGAGCCAATGATGCCGCCAACAATGCCACCGACAATCGCGCCGAGGACAAATCCACCAGAAAAATTATCTTGTTGACTCATGGGCGATCGTTCCTCAAGCTCTACTCTCCTTTATTGTATCGATCCTGAAGCGACAAAGATTTAGGTGCCAAAAATGCGATCGCCCGCATCTCCCAATCCGGGGACGATAAATCCGCGATCGTTCAACACTTCATCGATTCCCGCTGTATAAATTGCCAAACTCGGATAAGCCGCGCCCAATTTTTGCAACGCAGGCGGAGCCGCCACGACCGCAACAATTCTCACGAATGCCGGATCAATTCCCCGCTTGGTCAATTCTTCCACCGCCCGAATCGAGCTTCCCCCAGTCGCCAGCATCGGATCAACGATCAACACACGAGTCTGCGGATCAAACTGCTCCGGCAACTTATTCAAATAGCAACTCGCTTCGAGCGTCTCTTCATTCCGCACCAATCCCAAATGGTAAATCGAGGCTAACGGTAATAACGACTGTGCGCCATCGAGTAAACCGAGTCCAGCCCGAAGGATTGGCACAACGACGATCGGCACTTCAGGATTAATAAAAGTCGCAGGACACGGAGCGAGCGGAGTTTCGATTGTCGTATCAACGGTCGGCAACCATTCTCGCACTGCTTCGTAAGTCAGCCACCGTCCCAATTCTGCGATCGCAGTGCGAAAGAGTGTCGAAGGAGTCGAGGCATCACGAGCGACACCAAGCCAATGTTTGATTAAGGGATGGGGCGGAACATATACGCGCAGTTGCAAAGCCATAATCGCTCATCATGAATGAATCTGAATCATCATACTCCGTCTCTCTCAATATTTTCGGTTATTTCCGTGGCAGCAAATCGAATTCTTCTCCAAATTATTGAAATATTTTCTCATTAGTGTTGACAAAGATTTTCAATAAGCTTTATAGTAATGTTCAGTGTTCTCCTCTCTAGAGGATCGGCAGACGGGCGTAGGAAGTGGTAGATTTCTTGCGTCCTCTTTTTTTAGGTTTAAAGACAGAACCGACATTGTGTCCGAACGGCTATAGCAGTAGAAGCTTGGATTAGGACATCCTCCCAGTCGCCCCCCGACCCCCAATTCTGCGTGCTCAAGACTCTTGCTCCCCCAAACTTGGGGGTCGGGGGGCTTTTTATTAGAAGTGTCCTAACTGGAGTAGGTACTGCTATACCTTTAAAGCATCCTCTAAGTTCAATGAACGCGAAGACAGCAGAATTACCCAGCTACATCAATCAGCAGTAGCTGGGTAATTCTGCAATTTCTCGATCGTTCACCCAACCTCGCGCCACAATCATCCGTTGAGTAAACAGCCGAAATTTCGTACAACCGTTACTTACTTGCTGTTTCCACAGCCGTAGTAGAGTCTAGGATGGGAGTCGTGGATGAACCAAAGGCAACCCGCAAAAAAGGTGGAGCCAGAAAAGTTGTCAAAATTACCATGATAATAATCGACACCTCTAGCGGTTTATCCAAGATGCCGCTAGATGAGCCAATCCCAGCAAACACTAGACCCACCTCACCGCGAGGAATCATACCGACCCCGATCGCCACTCGATTGATACCGGGTTGCCCAAACGCTGCCCAACCTGTAATCAGCTTGCCAATAATCGCTACGGTGATCAAAAACGTTGCAATCAAAAGACCCGCTCGATTTTCTGGAACCGTCGGATTCAAAACACCGAGGTCGGCACGTGCTCCAACCGTCACAAAAAAGATAGGAACCAGTAAATCAGCAATCGGTTTGATCAATTCATCCAACTCGTTCCGGGCATCGGTTTCATCGAGCACCAAACCCGCTGCAAAAGCACCCAAAATCGCTTCGAGATGAATGGCGTTCCCTAAAAATGCCATAAAGAACGCAAAGCTGAATGCCGGAATCACGATATTTCCACGGGTTTTGAGCTGATCCACGATCGCGACAAAACTTTTGTTAAAGACACCTCCCAACACAATTGAGCCAATCAAAAATGCCGTAGCGCTGACAATCAAGTAAATGACATTGGCAACATCAATCTCACCCGTTTTAGCTAAACTGGCGACTACCGCTAGGACAATAATACCGAGGACATCATCAATCACCGCCGCGCCAACAATAATTTGCCCTTCTTTGGATTTGAGTTGACCTAGCTCTGACAATACTTTAGAAGTAATTCCGATACTCGTTGCCGTTAACGCAGCCCCCGCAAAAATCGCTGGAATGGCTGCAACATGAAAGAGCATCATTAACCCGGCAGTCCCCGCCGCAAAAGGCGCAGCAACTCCAACACAGGCGACAACCGTGGCTTGAATTCCCACTTCCTTCAGTTGTCGCAGATCGGATTCCAGTCCAATTTCAAACAGCAGAATAATCACGCCGATTTCAGCCAGAACCGAAATCACTTCGCTTTGCGACTCAAAGATCCGGGTCAGCGCATCCGGTGTCAACTGATTCAATCCTTGCAGCGCCGTCATAATCAACGAGTCAGAGGCAGACAGCCCCCCTTCGGGAAAGATCACCAGGTGCAACGCCGAAACGCCAACAATCACACCCGCGACCAGTTCCCCTAAAACGGGCGGAAAATCCAATCGTCTAGCGACCTCTGCGCCGAACTTGCTGGCAAGATAAATTACCACCAGCGTCAGCAATACACCAGACAGAATAATCGGTGAATCCTCAGCAACAACGGTCGCTAGGAATGATATTGGAGCCATGAGAGCAGCTATCCCCCCACTAAACGGAGGCAGAAAATTGGACAAAATCATGAGTCTAAAGCAATGAAGGTTAAGGGTTTGAGGGATTTATCAAACTGCGGACAGTGATGAAAAAAGCAACCGATCGAATCAAAGACTGTCGTGCTTTGAATGCGGTTGCCTGGATCGAGACAAGCCCGGTTGTCAATGAGTAACAGGGACGTATGGGCGTTGAAATGATCTCAACAACCGTCTGGTCCACAGAAACTTCTCCCGTACAGCACCTCTGCTTCACAAAGATAGGCAATGCCCGCATAATTGGTAAAAAACTCCAATGCGACCCGATCCGCAATCTTCTCAGCCATCTCCCGACTTTCGGTCAGTATCTCAAACTTTACATTCGAGTCGGTGTCAGAAGTGTTGGGTTTGCCCGTAGAGCGCACGTTGCGACTGCCTTTACCGCCAGTATCCACCACCGTATACCCGGTTGCCCCGCATTCATCGATGATCTTGGCGACCTTTTTCAGCAGAACCTTTTCCGTAACGATGACGAGCTTGTTGGCAAGCTTAGACATGTTGGTTATCTCCTTGGATGTACATTAATCTGATAGGTCTGCCGGGTAAGGGAACACCGACAGACCACGACACGCCTGGAATTAGAGTCCACCGATCGCTTGGGCAAGACCGATAAAGAACGGAATACACAAACCGATCGCAATGGGCGTACCGATGGCTGTGGACGCGCCGATATAGGCGGAGGGATTGGCTGACGGGATACCCGCTCGCAATGTGGGCGGACCTGAGATATCTGAACTAGAGGCAGCAATAACAGCCAGGATCACGACACCGCCCATGCTGAATCCCATCGTTTTGTGGGCAATCATGCCGAGAGCGAAGGCGATTAGCCCATGAATAAACGGTGCCACCACACTATACACGACGTACCATTGGGCAACCTTGCGAAGTTCGCCAAGTCTTGACCAAGCCTCCATTCCCATGACCAGCATCAAGATCGAGAGCAGACCGCGAAATGCAGGATCGTAGAAGCTTTTATAGACACTTTCTGGCTGGGCGAACAGACCAAGAGCAAGCCCTAACAACATTGCCGATAAAGCAGGACCCCGGAGGCTTTCCTGGATGATTGGCCAGATCCGGACCCGATTAGAACGCTGCGGCTTGTCCTGCAAGGTCGGGTCGGTTGCTGCAAGATGCTTTTGCTTCCGGTTGAGGTAAATGTTGGCAACAACAATCGCAGTCACGAGGGCTGGGATATCCATGAAGGGATAGAGTGCGCCAGCCCATGCCTCGAATTTGATGCTTTGTTCTTCCAGTACTGTTAGACCAGCAGCCATAGTAGAGCCACTCACAGCACCAAACAATCCTCCGGTTGCGATCGCATCCACGGTTTGAACCTTCGGCAGCTTAGCTAATGTATAGCGTGCGATGAATACAATCAGAATCCCTGACGCGACAGCAAACAATGCGGGCAATATCATATCTGACAGATTGGAATTGCGGATCGCAATGCCACCAGTCAAGCCGATTTTGGTGAGCAGCATGAAGACGATAATCGTACAAATCGACTCTGGGATTACCAATTCGCTACCGAGAGCGGCAATAACCATTCCACCAATCAAAAAACTGAGTGTTGGAGACTGCAACTGCTTAACGAAGTCCATAACAAATAAGGACCAAAAATCCACGAAGACCTCCTTCCCCTCTGACGAGGAGTATTGTAATAAATGAACTATCGGCTGGGCAACGGAATCTGGCATCGGCGCTCGTGTGCTTCAAAAAGTCTCAACAGCGGACTGTCAAGGATGATTGCCGAGCGACTTCAGGCGTTAAGTCCTAATAGTTGAATTATTTCGATGTTTTTAACTGTACGATACTCTGAGTAAGTATGATTACCAAGTAATTAGAAGAAAAAAATACTGTTTGCATAGAGCTTGCTTTATGGCTTTTAGATTAGTGTCACCGCCAAGCCAACGGTCAGAGTACGCGATCGCCGTCAGCGCTCCAACAATGTTACAGCTTCAATAAATGCCCATTGATCGGCAATTTCTTCAATGATTTTGGCGGTCGGCTTTCCGGCTCCATGTCCCGCTTTCGTCTCAATCCGAATGAGCACAGGTTGTTCTCCTTGATGAGCCGCTTGGAGTGCCGCTGCAAATTTGAAACTATGAGCCGGAACAACGCGATCGTCATGATCCGCAGTGGTCACTAACGTTGCTGGGTAACTCGTTCCAGGCTTCAAGTTATGTAAGGGTGAATAAGCATAAAGCGCTTTGAATTCTTCTGAATCATCAGGAGAACCATAGTCAGATGTCCATGCCCACCCGATCGTAAATTTGGGAAATCTCAGCATATCCATTACACCCACTGCGGGAAGTGCTGCACCAAAGAGTTCTGGGCGTTGCGTCATGCAGGCTCCGACGAGTAAACCGCCATTACTGCCCCCTGCGATCGCTAATTTTGCAGGCGAGGTGTATCCATGCTCAATTAACCATTCCGCAGCCGCAATAAAATCATCGAATACATTTTGTTTGTTCAGTTTCGTTCCTGCCTGATGCCAAGCTTCTCCATATTCTCCACCACCCCGCAGGTTCGGAACTGCAAACACGCCTCCGCGCTCCATCCAAACTAGATTTGCAATCGAAAAGTTGGGGGTAAGAGAAACATTAAATCCACCGTAGCCATACAACCGAGTAAGATTGTTCCCGTCGAGTTCTAAGCCTTTCTTGTGGGTAATAAACATCGGAACTTGAGTTCTATCTTTGCTGTGATAGAAAACTTGTTTCACTTCGTAATCATTTGGATTGAAATCGACTTGTGGCTGACGGAATAAGGTACTTTCTCCGGTTTCTAAGTTGTAGCGATAGATAGTAGTCGGAGTTGTAAAACTGGTGAAACTGTAGAAAGTTTCAGTGTTCTTGCGTTCGCCACCAAAGCCGCCTACAGAACCAATTCCAGGCAGTTCAACTTCTTTGAGCAATTCGCCTTGAAGGTTGAGAACTTTAATTTGGCTGTAAGCATCTTTGAGATATGAGGCAATGAATTGATTTCCGAAAAGGCTCACTCCTTGGAGTGTTTCAGCAGCTTCTGAAATAACTTCTTGCTTGTGAGCGGGATTTTGAATGTCGATCGCAATGACTCTTCCCCGTGGTGCATCCAAATTCGTCTCAAACCAGAACAAGCTCCCTTCATGATCAATCAAGTTATATTCTGCTTCTAAAACCTCAATCAGCGGAACGACTGGCGCATTTGGAACAGTGAGATCTTTGTAAAAAACTAAATTCTTAGGGGCTGAACCAAAGCGAACAGAGATGACCAAATACTTACCATCTTCAGTAACATCACCTCCCAATAACGCTTCTTTCTGCTCTGGAAGTTCAAACACTAGAACATCTTCAGATTGGTCGGTTCCAAGCTGGTGATAGTACAGCTTGTGGAAGTAATTCGTATCTTCATATTGTCCTGTTTCGTTGGGTGCTGGGTAGCGGGAATAGAAAAAGCCTTGATGATCGTTTGTCCACGCTGCACCGGAGAATTTCACCCAGTTGATACGATCGCTCTTGTCTTCTCTCGTTTCCACATCGCGCACGAGCCATTCTTGCCAATCTGATCCCGAAGTTGATAAACCATACGCCATCCACTTCCCATCGTCGCTAATCGCTAAACCGGAAAGCGCGATCGTGCCATCTTCGGATAGTTTATTTGGGTCTAACAATTCTCGCGGCTCATCGTCCAAAGAATTCAACGTATAAAGCACGCTCTGATTCTGTAATCCATCATTCTTAAAGTAGAAATAGCGCTCTCCTCGCTGAAATGGAATGCTGTACTTCTCATAATCCCAAAGCTGGGTTAATCGCTGCTTAATTGCTTCACGCGCTGGAATCTGTTCTAAAAAGCCAAAGGTCACTTGATTCTGTGCCTCAACCCAAGCACGAGTTTCTTCTGAATCTGGATCTTCTAGCCAGCGATACGGGTCTGCAACTTCTACACCGTGGTAGATATCTTTTTGATCGATGATTCGACTGGATGGATATTGAAACACCATAATCGCTGACTCAAGGACACTGCTGAAACCGAGTGTATCTCAAGAACTTTCTGAATTGCATAAAAAAGGGATGCCCCGGTGGAACATCCCTTGAAAGTTTAATTGAGTTAACAATTACGCGAGTGCTCAGCGCTACGCGATCGCTGCAATCTGCACATCACTGGTGCTGAGTAACTCTTGCAGTTCTTCAGAATCGACGGTTTCTTTCTCAACCAGCATTTCAGCTAATCGATCGAGCACCGGACGGTTTTGAACCAGAACAGCTTTCGCACGACGATATGCTTGTTCGACTAAATTCCGAACTTCGTCATCGATCGTGGCTGCGGTTTCTTCTGAGAAGTCGCGTTCTGCGGCAATGTCACGTCCTAAGAACATGTTGCCTTGCTGACGACCGAGGGCAACCGGACCTAAGCGATCGCTCATTCCAAACCGAGTGACCATTTGCTTCGCGACTCGTGCCACTTGCTGAAGATCATTCGATGCACCTGTGGTGACTTCTTCTTCACCGAAGACAATTTCTTCAGCAATCCGACCACCGAGCGCAACCGCCATTTGGTTTTGCAAGTAGGAGCGAGAATATAAGCCCGAATCCATCCGATCTTCGCTCGGAGTAAACCAAGTCAAACCACCTGCACGACCGCGAGGAATAATGCTAATTTTTTGAACGGGGTCATAATCGGGCATCAATGCGCCGACGAGCGCGTGACCTGCTTCGTGGTAAGCGACCAATTCTTTGCGCTTCTCGCTCATCACGCGATCCTTCTTCTCAGGACCTGCGAGAACACGATCGATTGCGTCGTTGATTTCATCCATCGAAATCTCGGTCAAATTGCGACGAGCCGCGAGAATTGCTGCTTCGTTCAGCAAGTTCGACAAGTCTGCTCCGGTAAATCCAGGAGTCCGACGGGCGATCTTTTCGAGGTCAACGTCTTTCGACAAGGTTTTACCACGAGCGTGAACGTTCAGAACTTCGAGGCGACCCGCATAATCAGGACGATCGACCACGACTTGACGGTCAAAACGACCCGGACGCAACAGAGCCGCATCCAAGACATCAGGACGGTTTGTCGCCGCGATGATGATGATTCCGGTATTGCCTTCAAATCCGTCCATCTCAGTTAAGAGTTGGTTTAAGGTTTGTTCCCGCTCATCGTTACCGCCACCGAGACCAGCACCACGCTGGCGACCGACGGCATCAATTTCATCGATAAAGACGATACAAGGCGCGTTCGATTTCGCTTGCTCGAACAAGTCACGGACGCGGGACGCACCGACACCGACGAACATTTCCACGAATTCGGAACCAGAGATCGAGAAGAACGGAACACCTGCTTCACCTGCGACTGCTTTCGCCAGCAGGGTTTTACCCGTTCCAGGAGGTCCGACTAAGAGAACGCCCTTAGGAATTTTTGCACCGACAGCGGTAAAGCGATCGGCATTTTTCAAGAAGTCTACGACCTCGTTTAATTCGAGTTTCGCTTGGTCGATACCCGCCACATCGTTGAACGTGACTTGGGTTTGAGGCTCCATTTGAACTCTGGCTTTCGATTTACCGAAGTTCATCGCTTGGCTACCCGGACCGTTCTGAGCGCGGCGCAACAGGAAGAAAAGACCCACGAGCAGCAAGACTGGGAAGAACAGACTGCTAACTGCACGAAGCCAGAAGTCGTTGCCATCGGTTGCAGGCAGGACAGAAATATCGACGTTGTTGCGGGTCAGAATGCTGATCAGTTCGGGGTCGCTCGGCAGGTTGACCAAGATGCGGCTGCCGTCTTGAGATTGAACCAGTGCACGAGAGCGATCGCTGCTCAGACTGACTTTATTGACGTTGTTTTTCTCAACTTGTTGAATAAACTCGCTGTACCGCCAGGTTTCACGAGTTTGGGGTTGCTTATCAAAAACCGCCGTTGCTAAGGCAATCACGACGATCGCTAATAGCGCATATAGCCCTGCATTTCTCCACCGCTTGTTCACCGGGGTGTATCCTCCTGAAATTAGGAATAAAAAGGGAATCTCAGATTTGTATTGTTAACTTATATTACTGCGTATTAAGACTTCTTGCAGCTATACGGTCGAAATCTGAGAATCACTAATTTATTCAATGTAACGTACCGATCTGACAATGGACTTTGATTTCTGAGGGAAATTCCGATGCGCTTGAGTTTTTGCATCATTGTGAAGGACGAGGAACAGAATCTGCCACGCTGTTTGGCGAGTGTGCGGGATGTGGTCGATGAAATGATCGTGCTCGATACCGGGTCAAGCGATCGCACAATTGACATCGCAAAATCGTTCGGCGCGCAGGTTCACTCATTTAAATGGTGCAATGATTTTTCCGCTGCTCGGAATGAATCGTTAGAGTACGTTCAGGGTGATTGGGTCTTAGTCCTCGATGCGGATGAGGTGTTAGTGCCGGAAATTGTGCCGATTTTGAAAGATGCGATCGCACAACCCGACTATTTAGTTTTTAATCTCGTCCGCCAAGAAATTGGAGCCACTCAGTCTCCTTATTCTTTGATCTCAAGATTATTTAGACGACATCCTGATATTTGGTTTACTCGTCCGTACCACGCGATGATCGATGATCAGGTGATGGCATTATTAGAGCGTGAGGCGCATTGGAAAATTGGCTCGATTCCAGAAGTGGCAATTTTGCATGAAGGATATCGAGCGGATGTGATTGCGGGACGAGACAAAGTGAATAAAGCGCGATCGACAATGGAAGGCTTTCTCGCGACACATCCGAATGATCCTTATGTATGCAGTAAATTGGGAGCGCTTTATATCCAAGTGGGCGAAACGGCGAAAGGAGTTGAACTCTTAGAGCGAGGATTATCAACCGTAGAGGATGCCTCGACGAAATATGAATTGCACTATCATTTGGGCAGTGTTTATTCAGAAGTTGATATCGAAAAAGCGGCTCAACACTATCAAGTAGCGATCCAGCAGCCGATTCTACCAAAACTGAAATTAGGAGCGGTCAATAATTTAGGCAGTTTATTGAAAGGCTCTGGCGATCTTCAGAATGCACAGATTCTTTATCAGCAGGCTTTGAAGATTGATCCGAATTTTGCGATCGCACATTGCAACTTAGGCGCAACACTCAAAGCGATGGGACAGTTCACGAGCGCGATCGAGCATTATAAAAGTGCGATCGCTTTGAATCCAAACTATGCTGAAGCGTATCAAAATCTCGGTGTTGTCTTGCTGAAATTGGGGCAAGTGCCGGAGAGTTTAGAAGCATTTAGAACTGCGATCGCGCTTCATCAGCAACAGAATCCATCCGAAGCCCAACGAATCCAACAGGGATTAGAAGCAATGGGACTCTTGCCGAACTGAGCACCAAAAAGCATCCTTTCAATGCGCGAGTTAGCTTAAGCCGTTTCAAATTACCCTCAGTGGTTTAACGGAAATCTGTCATGCCTTGATAAAGATTGCGAGAAGCTTGGGCATGTTTTATCTGTACGATTTGTTTCCTGCGACTGATGACGATTGCAACTGCACTGAACGCGAGGCTAACTTGAGGCTTCTTTAGGTAACTGCTTGCACTCATACGTTCGCACTCTCATCAACTGCCTGCCTGCGTCTGACTGTTCCAAGATTTTTCCCTGAACCTACTCGTGCTCTGACCTCCAGTGGGGTTGTTTCGCATGTCTTTTTTCCAGCCCACTTTTTGTCGATCGATATGAAAACTACTACTTATAAGCTCCTAGCTGCAACACTTCTCATCGGAAGTAGCTTGTCAGGAGTCCGCACCGTTCTCGCGCAAACCACAGCGGGCACGACCATTAGTAACACGGCAACGGCAACCTACTCCGATGGAACAACGACTTATAATGCAACTTCCAACACGGTAACGGTTCAAGTCGCGGAAGTTCCAGGAATTAACGTCGCGGCACAAACCCCCAGCAACGCAACCCCCATTCCGAACAGCACACTGTATGTCGATTTCATCATCACAAACGTTGGAAACGACCCGACCCAGTTCTTCGTTCCTGGAACCGCCACCCTTTCGGATAGCACCAATTTTGTCGTGGATGGTGCGCTCCAAATCATTGCTCGGAATGGGACTGCGATCGCTCCGGTAAACGTCCCAACAACAGGAGCCGCCACTGGTTCCAACACGTTATTAGGTGCAACTGACGGATCGATTCCAGCAAATGGAACAATCACCGTCCGTGTTCCGATCCGAGTTCAGGGAACGGCTCCCGCAAATGCGACGACGACGGTTGCGCTCGGAAATACCGCAACTGCAAACGACCAAAACGTCGATCGTACGGGCAATATTAGCACCCTCGATGTGTACACCACAGATAACCCAGATGGAGCGACAGGCGAAACTCCAGGGGTTCTCACGCAAGTCAACGAAGCAATGGCAACGAGTACAGCGATCACCGTGAATGCTCGTCTGCAAGCCTTTGCTACCATTCTCAAAGCAGTCTCAGCCTACAGCAATAACACAACGCCTGCTGTCTTAACCGATGACATACTAACCTATTCATTAGCGCTCAAAGTTGAGTCTCCCGATCTTCCAGTTGCGGGTGTTGTGCCTTCCGATCTACACCCCACCGCATTGAACCTGAATGGAATCACTCAAAACCGCATTCTGATTTCTGATGCGATTCCGACAGGAACCGTTCTAAGTTCGAGCACCCCAACAGTGCCAGATTCAAGCTGGACAGTAGTTTATACGACCAGCCCGCTTGCTGTTCAAGCGCATCAAGCCGCCTGGGTCGCCGTCCCTCCACCACTTGACACGATTACGAGAATCGGTTTTGTCCGATCGACTGCCATTCCAAACGGGACGACGATCGAGAACTTCTCATTCTCAGTGAATCCGACTTCCGGCTTTACTGGCGGACGAATCGCGAACATTGCCCAAGTGTTTGGTCAATCCCAACCGGGAACCCCGGTTTCAGGAACTGCCACACAATTGGTGTACGACGAATCTGGAGACCAAGCTGCCAATAACCAATTGAACGAAGGTAATCCAGCCGCCGCACCGGATACTGGACTTGGAATCGATGATGGTGTTGCCGATCCGACAACCGATGGCATTGATTCAGGAACGGGATCAGATCCAACAGACGAAACCAATACAAACCAAGGTAGCACCACAGATACGGATGGCGGTGAAACCACCGTTTACACGATCGCAACCACACCGCTCAATGGTCCGCTCGATCGTCCAAATGCGGTGAATACCACGAACAATGACGACTTCACCAATCGATCAATTCAACTCCCCGCAGATCTCAATCCTGCGACTCCATTAACGGATGTTCAAACACCCGCGACAACTTTTACGAACACCGTTCAAAACACCAGTGGTAGCCCACAGACAATTTCACTGCTCCCCACACCGCCAACAAACGCAGCCGATCTACCGCCTGGAACATTGGTCACAATCACTGCGGGAAGCGATACCGCAGTCTACCGCTACAACGGAGCAACGTTTGTTTTTGAACCAAATGGAAGCAGCAATACCGCAGCAGATGATCCGGTCAAACTGGTGAACATTCCAGCAAACGATAACAGTCCAGGGGGTGCGGACGAAAGCGATTACACCGTCACGATCGATCTTCCGGGCAGCACGACCGGAAACCCGATCGCGCAAAACACAGGCTTCCCCGTTCCGATCCTGGCATTTGTCGATGAGAACAATGATGGCAATGCAACCAACGAGCCTGGAAACACGACCATTAACCGCCTCTACACCGGATATGTCGAACTGCAAAAAGATGCACGAATTCTAGACGGTGCGGCTGAAGTGGTTGGATTTACGACAGATCAAACTGCGCTCAGTGCAGCAGCAAGACCGGGAAGAACGATCGAATATCGCATCCGATACCGTAATGTTTCAACCCTCGCTCCCGCGAATTCTGGCAGCATCGATCTTCCTGCAAACAGTCTGACAATCACCGAAGACGGGTTAGATGCTCCGAACAATTGGTTCAACTCGACTACGCATTCACCGCTGGGCGCATCTCCGAGCTATGGACAAGCAAGCCTCGGAACAATCACGGTCACGCTCAACGGCACAGATATTCAAGTCTATGTCAATCAGGCTGGAACGATTGCCCCACAAGGCACAGGCGAATTCATCTTCCGCCGCGCGATCAAGTAGTGGATTTATCAGGAGAGAACAATGAAACGGAATTTTATTTGGATGGGATTGGGACTTGCAGCGACTGTCGCAATGTTTCCGATCGATGGTGCTCCCGCTGCGGCTCGATGGTTGGATCAGGGATTGTCGATCGCTCAATCCTTACAGCAACCGAAAGTTGAACTGAAACTGATCGCCAAGCAGCGAGTCGTTCAGAAAGATGCTCAAGGCAAAGAGCAAGTCGCTTGGAATGTGTTGACGAAAGATACGATGGTGCAGAAAGGAACTGTTCTACGCTTTCAAGTGGTGGCAAAGAACACGGGCGATCGAGCGGCTGAAAAGTTCGTCGTGACGCAACCTGTTCCCAGAGGAACCACATACTCGACTGGTTCTGCAACTGCGACTGGAGCAGAACTGACTTACAGCATTGATGGCGGGAAAACGTTTACGGCGAATCCGATGGTGCAGGTCACATTGCCCGATGGCAGAACCGAGATGAAGCCTGCGCCAGAGGAAGCGTACAGTCATGTGCGGTGGACATTTGAAACAGCGATCGCGCCCAAGAATGCTTTGGAAGTAAGCTACGACGTGAGCGTTCGATAGTTCTATAGAACTCCGATTTCTGAGTGAGATTGGAGTTCTTTTTCCTGAAAATCTTACGCTATAAGACCGTGAACAGATTGTCCTCAAATCAAGTGCAGCGTCTCTATTCCAGAATCACAACTGCATTGTTGCTTACCCTGAGTGCTTCTGCGTTGATTCCTGCTGCACAAGCACAACCGAAGACTGCTGCTATTACCAATCGCGCCACCTATCGCTATACTGATCCTGCTTCTGGTCATACCTTTAGCAGTGCTACAAACCAACTCCAACAAGGTCTGATTGATCCTTTGGGACGAATTACAGGCTGTGCGGGAGAAGTGCTAGCGAGCTATTCAGGATTTAGTGTCAGTGTATATGAGGCGGATGCTTCTGGAGTCGAACTGGGTGCGCTTGTTCCTTTGACTCGGACGGAACTTCCTGATATTCCGAACAATGGCATTGCCGCTGGTCTTGCTCCGAATCGACAGAATAGCAATCCTTATTTTCTGGGTGCAAATAGTGATGGGCGGTATAATTTCCTGCTCGACGATGCACGCGGACAACTGGAAATCGGTAGGCGTTACATTCTTGTGATCACTCCGCCCGAAGGTTCAATTTACAGCCAGCGTCGTGTTCGATTAACCATCACAGGTCGCAATGGTCGCCAAGTTTCTTACAATGCAACTTCGCTCGATGGTAGAGCATTAAGCACGACGACGGGGGTTAACTCGATCGATGGACAGTTAACCATCCAAGATGCTGAACAGGTGGGACTCTCCCTCGCGGCGATCGATGTGGATGCAAGTATCTGTCAAGCTCAAGCGATTCAAATTATTAAAACGGGCGATCGAGCAAATGCCGCTCCCGGTGATACAGTCCTCTATCGATTGTCCATTCGCAATCTCGCCAGTGCTCCCGTGAGCAATTTAACGATTACAGATTTATTACCACTCGGTTTTCGATTCAGAGATAACAGCGCTAGAGCAGAATTTCAAAATACGAGCATTCCAATTACTGCTAGTTCTAATGGTTCGACTGTTAGTTTTACGCTGCCGAATGTGACATTACCTGCAAACAATGGTGCACAAACTCCAGTTGTGAATATTGCTTATGCAGCGACTTTAACGCCCGATGCAATTCGAGGAACCGGACAGAATCGCGCATCGGTACAAGGAACACGATCGGACAATTTGGATATTGTGCGCGATGGTCCAGCATTGCACCGCTTGAGAGTTCGCAATGGCTTAATCACTGACTGTGGAACCATTATCGGTCGTGTTTTTGACGATAAGAACTTTGACGGTGAACAACAGCCTGGAGAACCTGGAATTCCGAATGCTGTCGTCTTTCTCGATGATGGCAACCGGATTACAACCGATCAAAACGGATTGTTCTCAGTAGCGAATGTGCTCGCTGGCTATCGGACTGGCGTGTTAGATCTGAGCAGCATTCCCGGTTATACCCTTGCCCCGAATCAGAAGTTCCACGAACGCAATAGTCAATCGCGCTTAGTTCGACTTGCACCGGGTGGTTTAGTGCGGATGAATTTTGCGGTCACTCCAGCGCAACGGGAGGCAGGGAAATGAAATTTAATCGATGTTCTATTTACGCATTCTGCTTTGTTTCGCTGTTCGCATTCCAAGCGCCTCGATCGATTGCAACTCCCGTTCCCGCTCAATCGCAAGTTGCTCTAAAATTCGTTTCTCCAACCGTTAACAGTGTTCTCGATTTGCCGTCTGCAATGGTAGTTCTAAGCTATCCGAAAGATACCAAAGTCGAACTGTTTGCGAACGGAGAACGAGTCAGCGATCGCTTAATCGGACGAACTGAAACTAGCAACACAACCATCACACAAACCTGGTACGGGGTCACACTCAAAGAAGGCAACAACACGTTAACCGCTCAGATGAACGGGGCTAGTACTTCTATTGATGTGCAAGTTCGTGGAGAAGCGACGAAGTTAACGGTTAGCTCAGTTGAATCGCGCGTTCCAGCAGATGGTCGCTCGACCGCAACGATCAAAGGTCAATTGCTCGATGCTCAAGGGAATCTCTCGAATCGAGAAGCGACGGTTACTTTATCAGCAACCGCAGGCGAATTTACTGGAATTGATGTCGATCGAGATCAGCCCGGATTCCAAGTCAAAGCACAACAAGGACGATTTACAGCAACATTGCGATCGGGATTAGAACCGAGAACCGTCACCGTTCAAGCGCGATCGAATAACTTAGAAGCTTTTTCACAACTGAACTTTGAAACCGATCTAAGACCGCCGATCGCGACAGGTGTGATTGATTTGCGCTTGGGCAAACGGGGAACTGATTATTTCGATCGTCTGAGAAACTTTAATCCGGTCGATCGAGATAATCCATACCGTTTAGATGCAAAAGCTGCCATTTTTGCTACAGGTCGAATCGGAACTTGGTTGTTTACAGGTGCATTTAACAATAGCAGAACATTAAACGAAACTTGTGATTCGACTGCACGATTGTATCGAGACATTCAGCCTTGCGATCAGAACTATCCAATCTATGGTGATAGCTCCTCAACCACAGCAATCGCACCATCACAAGATAGTTTATATCTGAGATTTGAGCGAACTTCTCCGGTTCCCGGTGCAGGCATTGATTATGCAATGTGGGGGGACTATAACACCGAAGAATTTGCACGTCGATCGCAGCAATTTACCGCGACAACTCGCCAGCTTCACGGCTTCAAAACGAACTACAACATTGGTGATTTGCAAATCACAGGCATCTTTGCTAATAGCTTAGAAGGATTTCAGCGAGATACGATCGCACCTGATGGTACAAGCGGCTTTTACTTTGTGTCGCGCCGATTGTTAATTGAAGGTAGCGAGAACGTCTTTCTTGAAACTGAGGAATTGAATCGACCGGGAACAGTAATCGATCGTAAACCCTTAAATCGAGGTGCAGACTATGAAATTGACTACGATCGCGGTTCTCTTTTGTTCCATCAGCCGATTTTAAGAACCGATGTCGGTCTGAATGGCGAAACATTAGTGCGTCGGATTGTGGTGACTTACCAATATGAGCAGCCTGGATCAGACAACAATATCTATGCGGGACGACTTCAATATAATCTAGCGCGGGGACTCGATCGAGAAAGTTGGGTCGGTCTAACTTACTTCCAAGAAAACCAGGGAGTTCGCCAATTTGAACTCTTTGGAGCCGATGCACTCCTCACTTTCGGATCGACTCGATTCATTGCAGAATACGCCAACTCCGAAAGCTCACTCGACTTTGGGAATCTTGTCAGCGGTTCAGCTTATCGATTTGAACTCGATAGCCAAATTGCTCAAGGCATTCTTGGACAACTTTACTATCGAAAAACCGATGCAGGCTTTAACAACAATGCCACCACAAGCTTCACTCCCGGACAAACTCGCTATGGAGCACAAGTCACCGCTGCGATCTCTCCGACAACCAATGTTCGAGTGCAATACGATCGAGAAGACAACACTGGAGTTGCCCCACGTCCACTCACGCTAATCGACGAGCTACTTACACCTCAAACCGCTCCCACTCCCGGATCACGAGTGGATAACTCTCTCACAACCATCACAGCAGGGGTTGATCAGAGATTTGGAACAGCGAACTTTAGCTTAGATTGGCTACATCGAAATCGCGAAGATCGGTTGACTCCTTCAGTGTTTGATACCAACTCGGATCAACTGCGATCGCGTTTCACGTTCCCATTCACCCAAACCCTAACATTCCTCGCCCAAAACGAAACCACGCTCTCATCTGAGGTCGATCAAGTCTACAACGATCGAACATTACTCGGCTTGAATTGGAGAGCAATACCCGGTGTCAATGTTCAACTCTCACAGCAGTTCTATCATCGTGGGCAATTTGCAGGTCGATCGCTGACAAATTTCAGTGTGTTAGGCGAATACAAGTTGCTGCGAGATACCACCTTGACTGGACGATACACATTGCTTGGTGGCGCAAATGGCACGAACATTCAAGCCGCGATCGGACTCAACCAAATCTTCAGAGTCTCTCCCGGTCTACGAATCAATGCAGCTTACGAGCGAGTGTTCAGTACAATCTCCAGCCGCAGTGCCGCAGGAACAATCTTTGCTCAACCGTTTGCTGTCGGACAAAGTGCTTCAAGCTTAGGACTCGATGGTGGTGATAACTATAGCATCGGGCTAGAGTATTCAGATAATGTAAGCTTTCAAGCCAGTGCTAGATATGAGCATCGCACCTCATCAGCGGGAGCTAACACAGTCATTTCTGCGGGGGCTGCCGGAAAAATTAGTCCTGCATTGACCGCATTAGTGCAATATCAGCAAGCGAATGCAGCAAATCAGACTCTAGAAGGCTTGGATGATACGAAAACCTTGCGAGTTGGATTAGCCTATCGTGATCCGAATGACGATCGCTTAAATGCTCTCTTCCGATATGAATACCGCAAAAATCCTTCTATCATCCCTGATTCAATTCTCTTCGGCAGTGGAACAGGCACAAACGAACATCTTTTCGCCCTAGAAGCAATCTACGCTCCAAACTGGCGTTGGGAGTTTTACGGAAAATTTGCGCTCAGAGATAGTACTTCGTATCTCGCGAGTGATTTAGCAGGAACCAGTACTGTTTTCCTCGGACAAGGACGTGCCGTTTACCGAGTGGGATATCGCTGGGATGTCGCGGCTGAAGGACGCTGGATTGGGCAATCCAGTGACTTTAATGAACTGGGCTGGGCACTAGAAGCGGGATACTATCTCACACCGAACTTGCGACTTTCAGCGGGTTATAGCTTTGGACGCGCAAACGATCGAGATTTTACGGGAGCGCGATCGACGGGTGGACTGTATTTTGGCGTAACTGTGAAAGTGAATGAGCTATTTAACGGTTTCGGTCTTCAACGCATTCCCAAGCCGCAAAATCCGCCAACTCAAACCACTGTCACCCAAGAACCTTCTCAGTCCAACTAGATTACTCAGTGCTATGTTGATTCAACTTCTTCTAACTCTAAGAAATCCGGCTCAACGACTGGGAGGTGTTGCGCTGTTGATTTGTGCGATCGCGTCTCTTGCCCATCCCGCCAAAGCAGAAGGAAGTCGAGAACTCACCTCAAATGGTGGATATCGACCCTTTCTAGAATTCAAACAAGACGCAAGTATTGGCATCTCTCGTAGAACGATCGTGAAAGTTTTCGCAAGAAGCGGAGAAACGATCAACCTCGGATCGAGCGCAACTGGACTAGGAGCGGGTAACATTCGATATCGCAATCCAAACGGAGCCATTGGAGACTGTACCCCTGGAGTCGGGCTAATCCAAAATCGCGCCGCTGAACTTGCAGGACCTAGACATCCAACAACCAACACCAATTCAGATGCGTTTACACCTTGCATCGTGAATGTAACCGTCGAGGGAATCTGGGACATCTATTTTGAAAGCCCCGATCAAGGTAACAACACGAATCCAACACCGATTTTGGCAAACGCAGCATGGACACAGCCCAACAATGTATTCTGGATTGCTGCTTGGGATGTTACCGTTCGCAGTAACAACGGAACTGCCATTCCCGGACGAGCGTTCGCTAACTACCTTGCCTTAAACATGGGAACAGACAACATTCCATTGAATGCAAAAACCTATATTCAAACCGCAGATGGTTACGGGTATGTTGTAGATACTAACGGAATTGAGCCGTTTGGCTTCATCTTCTTCGCCAATAGCAGAGGATTCAAAAATAGTGCAGGCAATCCCATTTACCGATCGCTGCAATTACTAGCTGCCCAAAACGGTACAAATCCCAGCCCGAATAACACTCCATCTGGCTTTTCAATCCTGTTTCCCAGCACTGTAGATAATACTTACACTGGGTACGGTGACTACACTCATAAAATCTTTTTTAACATTAACGGACCTGACCAAACAATGCCTTCAACGGCTCCAGCCCCCAGAGACTATTCAGGTACTCTCACAACAGTCCCTTCTAGAACGACATGGCTATTCAATCAGCCTCAAGTTCCAACTGCTGCTTCGAGCTTGACTTTCGTTGGCAGAGAATTGACACCCGGACAAGCTGGATCTGGATTAGGTGGAAACTTCACATTCAATTCGGCTCAGAGCAGTCCGTTTAATTTGGTGTTAGACCTCAACCAGAATGGCATTTATGGAGACGGGAATGATCGCACGATCGTGGGAACTGCAACCAGTGGAAATAACACCGTTTTCTGGGATGGACGAGATGGAAATGGAATTCCGGTTGCTCCGAGCAATCAGGCTTATAACGCTCAGGTTGAGATTCAAGCAGGAGAAATTCATTTTCCCTTTATTGATCCTGAACGCAACACGAACGGCATTATTGTGCAACGGGTAAAAGACTCAGGCACAAGTCCTAATCCTAATGATCCGTTTGAAGTCTTTTTTGACGATCGCTATAACTACACAGGCACGAATACTTACGATTTTAGTCTTTGTGCTGCTGGAGATACGCCACCTCCACCTCCGACTGCAAACTTACCTGCATGTGAAGGCGTTGCACCTGCGGTGCGAAGCGCATTGAACGGTGTCTCTAGTGCTAGTGGTGCTCACCGATGGGGAGACAATTTTGGAAACCGCCGAGGAATGGATACTTGGGCATTTTATCCTGCGGCGATCACCGAGATTCGAGATTTATTTGTGGTCAAACGTGCGGATCTTGCAGTCACGAAGACGGACAATCTGACTGAGATTGCCGCTGGATCAACCGTAACTTATACGATCGTTGTAACCAATAATGGTCCAAGTGATGCTTTAAATTCAACGTTCAGAGATTTGCTTCCCAGCCAATTAACCAATGTGACTTGGACTTGTACGGCTTCTGCGGGTTCAAGTTGTGCCGCTGCGAATGGGACTGGCAATATTGACATGAGGATTAATGTTCTAAACGGAGGTAGCATTACTTACACCATTACGGCGGTAGTTGATCCGAATGCTTCAGGAACGATTACGAATACAGCAACCGTACTGCGTCCGAATGATGTGAATGATCCCACTGATCCAGACCGAACAGGTGCAGGAAATAACAGTGCGACAGATATAACGACGATCGTAGCCCCAACGACTAATGTTGAAGGACAGAAATCGGTTCGATTCTTTAGTGATGTAGACAGTAGCAATTCAGTCACCGTTGGAGATGTTGTTGAGTATGCGCTTACCTATCGCAATCTGGCTCCGACTGCAACCAGTGATGTCATCAATTTTGTAATCAATGAATCCCTACCTGCACAGCTAACTTATGTTCCAGGCAGTGCAACGATTACCGCAACGACTGGAAACAACATTGCATTAAATCCAAGCTATAACGGCTCAGGTGCAATTACAACTCTAGTTACAGGCGCAAATTCAACGAACTCTAGTACCCTGCGAGTGGGAGATAGCGTGACTGTGAGATTGAGGGCGACGATTAACGATGCAAACAGCGGAAACCCAATCGACAACCAAGCGATCGCGAATTTCCGTACACCAACCAATGCCACGAATAATACGATCGTCACAGATGCCGATTCCGCAGGTGCAACGAGCAATCCGCCTACCGTGGGGAATCCGTTCTTTCAGATTGCAGATGATGGGGCGAATACGGGCAATGGAGTCAGTACGGCGGATGACGATCGCACCTCGATTCGAGTAACCTCGATCGCAGCAGTTCCCAATCTACGGTTAGTCAAACGTATCACCGCCCTGAACAATACACCTTACACCGAGGTCATCGATGATCCAACCGATGCGAATGATGATAGCTCACTCAATTGGACGACGAACTATCTCGCAGGTCGAACCGGAAAAGGCATCACTGCGGCGGATACTGTTCCAGTAAAACCGGGTGATACTTTAGAGTACACAATCTATTTCTTATCTGATGGAGCGAGTGCGGCTCAAACTGTGACACTTTGCGATTTAGTGCCTGCAAACACAACATTCTTACCGAGTGTCTTCAATAGCAATACACCCAAAGACAATCCAGCATCGGTTGGAGATTTTGGACTAAGATTAACGATCGACAACTCTACGGTCTATCTCAGCAATGCCGATGATGCTCCCGATCGTGGTCGATACTACGCCCCTGGAACTTCTGCGCCTTGTGGCAATAATGGAACTTCAGCGATCGCTCCAAACGGTGCGGTTACAGTTCAACTCAACAATGTTCCAAATGCCACGAATAAAGGCACTCCGAATTCATTTGGGTTTATTCGATTCCAGGTGCGTGTGAACTAAGTCCACATCACCGAAGACCAGGTGGACCAGACAAAAACACCGACAGCAACGATCGCTAAAACGACTTCAATCAAGTTTCCAATCAAAGCACCAAACCCGATCCCAAAACTAACTTTCCCCGCCGTTTTGAGTCGGTCAGAAGTCGGAAGATTGCGCTGATAAAGATACTCCCCGATAAATCCGCCCAGCAATCCACCAAGGAGAATTCCCGCGATCGGTCCTCCAATGGGCAAAGCAGGCAACAATCCAAAAAAGCCCACTGCCATCCCGCCAAACATGCCATACTGTGCCCATTTACTAGCACCGACTCGTTTCGCACCCCAATACGATCCCAACCATTCGACCACTGCACTCAGAATCAGCGCCACAAAGATCAAGCTCAGCGGCAAAAGTGGAATTGCGAATTTCGTGACCACACACCACACGAGAATTGCAGCCAGAATTAAACTCGGTCCTGGAACTCCCGGCAAGACGGCTCCAGCAACTCCAACCAGCATGACTGCAATTAAGATCCAATAAAGAACCATTAAATTCATTGTCTACCTCCTATCTGCGAAGAACGGCTTGCGCGAATCGATCGCGTCCATCTTCCAAATCCGCCGGAACGCCCTGCGGATAATTCTTCTGAATCGCAGCCTTCAAAGCTTGCAACCGATTCCCCGGATCAGGGTGAGAGCTAAGGAATTCAGGCTGTCGTCCGCCGCCACTCGCTTTCGACAAGATTTGCATGACTTCTAAAATGCCGCGTGGTGTGTAACCTGCTTCGGTCATGTATTTTAGTCCGAAGCGATCGCTTTCTGACTCATCCTCGCGACCGTACCGCAGATCGACCATTTGGTTCACGGCTTGAGCGATTACAGCGGCTCCCTGTCCGCCATCTTGTCCGCCACTCGCAGCGATTCCCACTGCATTGACTAAAGATGCTCCTAACTGCTGTTTTGCTAAATGTTCGGCTCCATGTCGTCCGACAACGTGCCCGACTTCATGACCGAACACTCCCGCTAACTGAGCTTCGGAGTTCATGCGCCCAAGTAGTGCAGCGGTGATAAAGATTTGTCCCCCCGGAAGCGCAAACGCATTCACCGTTTGAGCATCGCGCAACAGATGGAACTCAAACGGATAAGGCGCTTTTGAGGCTTCCGATCGCTGAACGATTCGCTGTCCCACACTATCGACGTAAGCTTGCAAGGCTTCATCGGGAAACAGTCCACCGTGGCGGGCTGCCATCTGTTGACGGCTTTGCAGTCCGAGCACAATTTCTTGGCGCGGAGTCAATTGAACGCGCTGTTTTTCCCCAGTCACCGGGTTCACGGTGGTATTCCCGTAATAGCTGAACAGTCCACCAATGACAAAGAACAATCCTAAAATCAATCGAATTAAAATGCTCACAGTCAGGCTTTATCACAATACGATCGACTGTATTTTCAAATACTCTAGGGAAATAAATCAATCACTCTCACGGTACAAATTCATGATTTTTTGCATAAACATTTAATACTTAGATCTGAAGCTGACGATAAAGAGTCTTACGGTGATAATTTCTGCTGCGGTGAAAGTGAGTCAGGCACAGTCTTACCGTCAATGATCTAAACTAAGCGAGACGCGATCGAACAAAACACATGGCTGGCTCTAAATTTGGTGTGGCAATCGTTGGAACGGGATTTGGGCAAAAGGTTCATATTCCGGGATTTCAGGCACATCCGCGAACTGAGGTTGTCGCTGTTTATCACCGGGATTTGCAGAAAGCACAGTCCATTGCACAAACGCATCAAATTCCACAGGCTTGTTCGTCGATCGAAGAAATTCTCAATCTTCCGAATGTGGATGGAGTCAGCATTTCAACGCCGCCATTTTTGCATTATGAGATGGCGAAATCGGTGTTAGATGCGGGGAAACATTTGTTGCTGGAAAAGCCGACTGCATTGGATGTCGATCAGGCGAAAGATTTGTATAGTCGATCGCTAAAAAATCGCGCCATTACTAGCATGAACTTTGAGTTCCGGTTTGTTCCAGCATGGCAGCATTTCGCGGATCTCTTAGCTCAGAACTATGTGGGACAGAAGCGACTGATTAAAATCGATTGGTTGGTGTCGAGTCGGGCGGATGCGTCTCGTCCTTGGAATTGGTACGCAAGGAAAGACCAGGGGGGCGGTGCTTTAGGAGCCTTGGGATCGCATACGTTCGATTATGTAGCTTGGCTGTTTGGAGAAGTCGATCGATTAACTGCCAGTCTCACGACAGCAATTCCTCAACGTCCTGATCCCGCTACAGGCGAACTTAAACCCGTCGATTCGGATGATACTTGCAATCTCACCTTAGAATTGGCAGACGGAACGCCCTGTCAAATTTGTATTAGTTCGGTGACGACTCAGGGACGAGGGCACTGGATCGAAGTGTATGGCGATTGCGGAACGTTGATCCTCGGAAGCGACAATCAGAAAGACTATGTACACGGATTCAAACTCTGGGGAGCCTCGATCGGACAAGACCTATCAGAGATTGAAATTCCGAAACAGTATGCGTTTGATCAAGTGTTTAGTGATGGTCGAATCGCGCCATTTATCCGCGTTATTGATCAATGGCTCATTAATATCGACAGACAAGAATCTATCGCGCCCTCGCTGAAAGAAGGCGTGTACTCTCAACTACTCATGGATTTAGCACATGAATCGAACGAAACTGGAACCTGGGTGAAAGTACCCCGGTGGTAAGGATTAAATCTCCTCGTCCGGTGCTAACCCCAGATACAAACGAATAAACTCGGATGCTGCCTTCGGATTCAGAGACTTTAACGCCTTGTAAATCTCGACGACAACTTCAGCCAGCGGATCGCGCTCCCCCCTCAGCCAGCGACTGAAGTTCGATCGATTCACACCCATGATCGCAGATAGTTGATACTGCGTGATGCTGTAGGATTCCAGCACCTGTTTCAATGCACTCCCCGCTTTTGACATGCTCCGTTTTAGACAACAGTGGATGCTTTGACTATATCGGGTTTTAAACTCTGTGCAAATAAATAGAGTTGTTCCTATCCTGATTAAAGATTATTCTACGATAATCGATACTTCAACCACGCACCCAATAATGGCAGCGCAATCCGGTATCCTAATTCGGCTCCATAGACTAATCCCTTTTGCTCTAAGCTGGCTAACGCGCCTTGTAATCCGCCACCCCGCGACAAATTATGTTTCTGAATATACTCGCGAGCATGAGGACTGTCCGTGGGATCAAGCGCAAGACTTTCTAAAACTCGAACTTGGCTATTCGGCAACAGCAAAATGAGCGACTCAAAGGTGACAGAAAGATCTTCGATCAGTGCGATCGCACTTCGTTCAACTTGATGTGGCTGAACAATTGTCAGCAATTCACGATTTTCTCGTTTCCCATATTCCAACCAAATCCGACGAGCAAGGGTAATTGCATCCCCGAAATGTCCCTGCACATAGTTGAGAAACAGCAGTAAGCTCTCTGGCTCGAATTCCAACCCTTCAGCCAGCATCGCCTCTATAATCCAAGTCTGCATAATGCTATCGGAAACAGGACTCAGAGAAACGATCGGTAAATGATTCGATTCTGACCAACGTTCTGCAACGGTCGCGATCAAGGCGTAACTGACTCGACTTTGCCGATCGACTTCTTCGCGTAAGTACTGCTCCCATTTGTTGGCTCGATCGAACGATCGCAGATGTGGAAAATTGAGAAAGACAATCACAACCCGACTATTTGACCATTCTGCTAAAGCTTGCGGCAGCGTTAATAGAGCTTCAAATAAAACCGATTCTTTGCCAGGGGAAGAATGCCAAGTCAGTTGTGGCTTTCCATTGGTCGATCGCAGAATAAACGGATGCTCTTTACTCCAGCGATCGATGAATCGAATTTCTTCGGGAGATTCATAAGTCGAAATAATCGCATCAGCAAGAAGTTGCAGAAATCGCGAATAGTTCGTGGCGCGGAGGCAATCGATTTCGAGCACTTTCGCACTACAATGATGAGCCGCAGCGCGAATTAAGGTGCGTCGTCCGATACCCGGCACACCTGCGAGGAGCAAATCGCGATCGCTCAGCAAAATTTGACTCACCTGCGCGAGTTCTTGCTGTCGTCCCACGATCGTAGAAGAGGGAAATGGAGAACTGACCATCGGCTTAAATTTGTACCTTGAGACGCTTCACAAACACTCTCCAAAACGGTATTGTCTGAATCTTATAACAAGAATTTCAAAAACAATACTATTTAATAGTGCTATATTTTGCTTGTTGGCACTATCATAAAGTGCTGTAGGCATTTATTCCCTAACTCCTGAATTTTTCTATGTCTGCTCATTCCCTCCCCTCGCCAACCACGGCTTGGCATACTCTAGATACCACTGGGTCGCTTTCTACCTTGAACAGCGATCTCAAGACTGGCTTAAGCGAACAAGAAGCGGCAACCCGCCTCGAACAGTACGGAACCAATGAACTCGAAGAGTCAGGCGGTCGAAGCCCCTGGGAAATTCTGATCGATCAGTTCAAAAACGTGATGTTGTTGATGCTGATTGGGGTTGCGCTGATCTCTGGACTGCTCGATTTGTACTTGCTGAGTCAAGGCAATATCAAGGAAGGCGAAGTTCCGTTCAAAGATACGATCGCGATTTTAGCGATCGTCATTCTTAACGGTGCATTGGGCTACGTCCAAGAAAGTCGTGCAGAGCAAGCCCTTGCTGCATTGAAGCAACTTTCATCACCGCGAGTCCGAATCTTACGCGGTGGAAAAGTGACCGAAGTCGATTCTAAGTATCTCGTTCCCGGTGATGTCATGCTCGTTGAAGCGGGTGTACAAATTGCCGCAGATGGTCGAATTCTAGAAGCGTCAAACCTACAAATTCGAGAAGCGGCACTGACTGGAGAAGCTGAAGCCGTTAATAAAAGCGCGAATGCGGTCATTAAAGAAGATGCGATGCCTGCCGATCGCATTAATATGACCTACCAAGGAACTGAAGTCGTTAACGGTCGCGGAACGGTTCTAGTGACCGGAACGGGAATGCGGACGGAGTTAGGTAAGATCGCAGCTCAAATTCAAGGTGTCGAATCCGAGCCGACTCCGTTGCAGAAACGGATGGATCAACTCAGTAAGGCACTCGTAACTGGAGCACTAATTCTCGTTGCGATCGTGGTCGGTGGCGGATTGATTTTTACACGCGATTTCACCAAACTACAAAACTTACTGCAAACAGCACTGAGTATGGCGGTCGCGGTTGTGCCCGAAGGTTTGCCTGCGGTGATGACCGTAACGTTGGCGATCGGGACTCAGCGCATGGTTCGTCGCCAAGCATTGATTCGGAAGCTTCCGGCAGTTGAAACTCTGGGATCGGTTACAACGATTTGTTCCGATAAGACCGGAACGCTGACCCAGAACAAAATGGTGGTGCAATCGCTCCATACGATTAGTTCTAGCCCAAAAGTCACTGGGCAAGGATACGCGCCGGATGGAGAGTTCCTAGCCAATGGTTCGAGAATCCTTCCTTCTGATGATCCAGAGATGAGAGCTTTGTTACTGGCTTGTACAGTCTGTAACGATTCGATTCTGCAACAGGAAGACGGACAGTGGATTATCCTGGGTGATCCGACCGAAGGCGCATTGTTAACCGTTGCGGCAAAAGCTGGACTCGAAAAAGATCAGTGGAACAGCAAACTACCGCGCGTTGCAGAATTTCCGTTCTCGTCCGATCGCAAACGAATGAGCGTGATCGTGAAAGATGCGGCTGGCTTGCTGCAATCCGAAACCGATTTCTTGGCAACTCCTTATCTGATGTTCACGAAAGGATCGCCGGAGATTGTTCTAGAACGGTGTCAGCAGATCCAGATTCACGATCGAGTTGAACCAATCACGCAAGCCCAACGCTCCCAAATCCTAGAACGAAACAATGAACTCGCTGGAAATGGTCTACGAGTTCTGGGTTTTGCATATAAACCACTGAAAGAAGTTCCGCCCGAAAATGCTGATGAAGCTTCAGAGCAAGGATTAGTTTGGCTCGGTTTAGTTGATATGCTTGATGCACCTCGTCCGGAAGTGCGTGAAGCGGTGAAACAATGTCGGACAGCGGGAATTCGTCCAGTGATGATTACTGGAGATCACCAATTAACCGCAAGTGCGATCGCTCAGGATCTAGGGATTGCCAAACCGGGTGATGAAGTTCTGATCGGACGCGAACTCGAAGCCATGAGCGATCAAGAGCTTGAAACCCATGTCGATCGTGTCAGCGTCTATGCGCGTGTAGCTCCTGAACATAAACTGCGAATTGTCCGAGCACTTCAGAAACAAGGTGAAATCGCTTCGATGACCGGAGACGGGGTGAACGATGCACCTGCACTCAAACAAGCAGATATCGGCGTGGCAATGGGGATTACCGGAACCGATGTGAGTAGAGAAGCATCCGATATGGTACTCCTCGATGACAACTTCTCAACGATCGTGGCAGCAGTCGAAGAAGGTCGAACCGTTTACACGAACATTCGCCGCTTCATCAAGTACATTCTGGGATCGAACATCGGGGAAGTGATTACGATCGCGCTTTCCGTTGTCTTGATTCCTGCGGTCGCTGCAACTGGAAGTGTCCCGTTATCGCCTCTACAAATTCTGTGGATGAACCTTGTCACAGACGGTTTACCTGCGTTGGCGTTAGCAGTTGAGCCTGCGGAACCGAACGTGATGGATCGTCCGCCGAACCATCCAGGAGAAAGCATCTTTGCGCGGGGACTGGGAGCCTATATTGTCCGAATCGGGATTGTGTTGGCGATTCTTGCAACCGCAACGATGATGTGGGCGTACAACTGGACAACTGCACCTGGAAACTTTGGGGGTGAATTGGATGACGATCGCTGGAAAACGATCGTATTCACGACCCTATGTTTAGCGCAGATGGGTCATGCGATCGCGATTCGATCAAATACAAAATTAACGATCGAGATTAATCCATTCACAAACCTCTATGTCTGGGGTGCAGTCATTCTGACCACCATTCTGCAATTGATGCTGGTGTATGTTGCACCACTTCGAGCCTTCTTTGGAACGCACTATCTACCGTTTAACGAACTGATGGTTTGCTTTGGTGTGAGTGCGCTGATGTTTGTCTGGATTGAAATGGAGAAACTGTTCTTCCGGTTCTACTTCCGCAAAAAGCGTTAACTCTGAGTTTTGATTAACAGTAGCCGTTCTCGAATCGAGGGCGGCTTTTTTATGACCTAAAAAACGTTCTGACGATTAAATCAAAGCAAACACCACCCAGTAAGACACCTGCCGCACCAATCAACCCCATCAGCGGGGGAACCGGAGGTGTAAGCTTCATTCCTGCAAAGATGATTCCGACAATCCAGCCTCCGAGGAGTGCCATTCCTGCATCTCTGATGAATCCAATCATGTTCTGACAGCTAATAAGTTGAGTGGTGGCTAGTATCCTTTGCGTCTCCATTAAGATTCCTCACCTGTCCGCTCCAACGTGCTGTTAAACCAGGCTTCCGCGACAAATTCACAATTTCTCTACCGCTTTCGGCTTGTTTTTTGCGAAGGTCTTCAAATATCGCATCTAAGTCATCGTTAAAGGACTTGGCATACTCCTCCCGAATTCGGTGGATTTCCTCAACAATCTCGTCTTTCCACATGGTCTAACTCCCGATCGCTCTGAAAGCTGCTTTTTCGAGTTGCTGGATTCTGATATACGAAAATCGTTCAATAAGAAAGGTAGGCAGCATTACGCCACCTACCCGAAGTGTAGATCAGACGGAGTGAACCAATTAGGTTCCAGAAGTCCAGGAGTTGATGTACTCGGTTTGATCAGAAGTCAGGCTATCGATCGAGAAACCCATCGCTTGCAGTTTCAAGCGAGCGATCTCTTGATCCAATTCGGTCGGAACCGGATACACACCAGGCTCTAACTGTCCTTTGTTCTTGACGAGATACTCTGCTGCCAATGCTTGGTTTGCAAAGCTCATATCCATCACCGCGCTGGGGTGTCCTTCTGCGGCTGCCAAGTTCACCAAACGACCTTCGCCCAAGACCACAACGGATTTACCCGATTTCAGGCTGTACTCTTCGGTGAAGTTGCGAACGGTCTTCACTTCAGAAGAGCGCTCTTTCAGGGCTTCGAGGTCGATTTCGATGTCGAAGTGACCAGAGTTACACACGATCGCGCCATCTTTCATCGCGTCGAAGTGTTCACCTCGGATCACATGCTTGTTACCTGTGACGGTAATGAAGATATCGCCTTTCGCTGCTGCTTCAGACATCGGCATCACTTGGAAACCGTCCATCACAGCCTCGATCGCTGCAACTGGGCTGATTTCAGTAACGATCACGTTTGCGCCTAAACCACGGGCACGATTCGCCGTACCTTTACCGCACCAGCCATATCCAGCAACCACGATCGTTTTACCAGCCAAAAGAATGTTGGTAGCACGGATGATGCCGTCGAGGGTCGATTGTCCGGTTCCGTAACGGTTATCGAAGAAGTGTTTGGTTTCTGCGTCGTTGACGTTCACTGCCGGGAAGGTCAGCGCACCATCTCTAAGCATCGCTTGTAAGCGGACAACTCCGGTGGTGGTTTCCTCGGTGGTTCCGATCAAGTCTGCGAGTTGGTGTTTGCGTTGTTGCACCAGGGTTGCAACCACATCACAACCGTCATCAATAATCAGGTTGGGACGGTGATCAAGCGCGATTTGAACGTGCTTGTGGTAGGTATCGTTGTCTTCACCTTTGATTGCGAAAACAGGGATTTCGTAGTCTGCAACTAAGCTTGCAGCTACATCGTCTTGAGTGGAAAGTGGGTTGGAAGCAATCAGAATCGCATCAGCTCCGCCTGCTTTGAGGGCGATCGCGAGATTTGCAGTCTCGGTCGTGACGTGGCAGCACGCCACGAGTCTGATGCCTTCAAACGGTTTTTCTTGAGCGAAACGATCGCGGATTTGCTTCAACACTGGCATTTCCCGCCCAGCCCACTCGATCCGCTGTTTCCCAGCAGGCGCGAGGGCAAGGTCTTTGACTTCGTATTTCAAACGGACGGGGGTTGCAGTCATGTAATTCTTCCTTACAAAAGAGATCAATAGAGTTGTGAAAACTCCTTAACACGTTAACTTGCATCGCGAGATCCGATCCAGCGATCGCACGAATTTTCTCGCCGATGGCAGATCGCTCCCGATCGCAAGTCAACCCTTAATTTCAAGCGGGTACGGAGTGAAGTCAAGGGTACGAGTAAAGCTTTTTACTGGCTTTACGGGGATATTCTGGACTCCTCTCAAAAGCTTAACGTTTCTTTATAGAGAATGGTCAATTTCACGGAAATCGGATAATATAGTACACATATACCATTTAGACGAAAACCGTCCCCAAACCGTCCTAATTTGGTACGGCGATCGCGCTTTAATCTATCCCAAGTTGTAGTTGATCTTCACTACAATAGAGAAGTAATGAATCCTCCCCTCCCTATGACTAGTTTCGTTCCAGTTGGTCGGTTTTTCTCGATGGGCGATGGACGGGTTGGACAGTATCTTTCGACTAGAGTTTTGAGTGTGAGGACTCCGTTTCGTCGATATTCTCGATCGAATGATGTCTGTTATCTTGGTTTTGAGAAGTTGAGCCAAGCTCAGAAGTTTGCTCAATCGCTTGCGAGTTCAGGGTTACGCTTTACCGTGCAGAAGAGTCAGGTCTTTACTCAGTTTCCGTATGAAATCAAGTTGTACGGTGACACCGAGACGGCGAAGCGGCTGGCATATTGGGATCGTAAGGAGCACGATCGAGCTTCACAAAGATCTGTAATTGCGGCGTAGAAATCTACTTGAAATCGTAGCCGTTTTGCACTACAATTAGTACATGTGATTCAGGTTCTTGTTCCATGACGAAGCATTACATTCTTCAGCTTGATCCGAGTGCCAAGTACGAGTGGGATCGGTGTTCGCTTCGAGATCCGATTACTGCCGATCGACCAGAGTTTGCTGGATTGATCGCGCAAGCTGTCGGAGAGCAGCCCGGTTCGTATCTCGTGTCCGTCAAGATTGAAGTGCAGGTTCTAGAGCAAGCCGCACCGCAGTCTCAAAGAGAGCTTCCCCCGATTTCTGAGTTGTCGTCCGAGCTACCGACCCGCGTTCCGGTTTTACAGGGTCGTGTCGCTTAGCTGCTTGAAAGGGTTTGTTGTTGTTCGTAGTCGGTTGTCAATTCTGACCCGATGGCTACTGACCACTTATTATTTTCAGGAATGTCAGTCATGAAACTTCGTTTAGATCAATATCCCACCGCGATCGCTCAAGCGTCCCAGCACGTGAATGAATTGGAGCAGAACATCGCAGAGATCCGCTATCATATCGCTCGTCTAGAAGGCAATGCTGATATGGTGGTGGCGTTTGAGACCGCATTGAAGAATGATAACCAGCGCAAGGCACGACGCTTTGAAGTGCTGCAAGTGAATAACGAGTACCAGAGAGCGATCGATGCCCTCAATCGTGCCACGACCGAGAAGGCGAATGCGTTTGCCCATCTAGAGCGATTGCGGAACGAGTTCAGCGTCGCGAAATTGGAAGCCCGTTTAGCGATCGCGCAGCAGTTGAGCGGATTAGAGTCGCGTGAATTGGTCGGCTTGTAATCGTTGAAACCCGGTTGATGTGTAGCAGTAGAGCATTCGAGAGTTCTACTGCTTTCTTATGAAAAAAAAGACCTCCACCACTCGCGGCAAGGTCGTTCAGTTGATTCAAGTTCTCAGACCATAGATTAATCGAAAGGTGAATCGAATGCAAGAAAGAGTGGTGGTTGTGATTCGAGAGTTGATGAAACTTCAAGGAGTCAGTATTCGGCAGATTTCAGCCAAGATCGCGGAAGAACATGGCGGAAGTGCCTTGGGATACACGCAGCAGATTAATCGGATTCTGAACGATCCGAAATATGAGCCGAGTTTTGCAACGGTGGAGAAGATTTTATCGGCGTTAAAATTTTCGATGTGGCAACTGCCGTCGAATTTGAAAACGATCGAAGCTCGACTCGATCATTTAAGCGATGAGATTACTGAGATTAAGAATGCGATCGCGCAGATTACTTTAGCGATCGAGTCACTGAACAGGCATCAAATCAGCGATCGTCATAGTGATATCGAGCCTGTAAGAATTCAACGCGATCGATCTCAACAGGCTGAAAGTTTTTCTTCTTCGACAAGTCCAAACTCCTGACGTAATTCATCCACAGTGCGAGGCTGATTGTTACCGGATTTCGCTCGTTCTAGTGCGTCCAGTAAACGAGTCGCATTAGTATGAGAATTAGACAAATAAACAGTTTCAATTAGGCTTTCTAACTCTGAAGTTGAAATGATCGAAACGCTTCCAGCACCTTCGCGAGTGATCTCAATGGCTTCTCCAGTTGCGATCGCTGCTTCACAGAGTTGCTCAAAATTCTCAGTGGCTTCGCGATAAGAAATTTGTTTTGCCATCGTTGCAACTCCATTGCGATACTTCATTGTAGTGCGGAAAAACGATACCTTATTCGATCGCTTTCAGTTTCCATTCATCTCCCTCGCGCTCTGCCAACTGCCAAACCTCTTTCTTCTTATCTCCAGTCTTCCGCTGCAAATAGAGATCGAAAGTGTTGTCTGATAATTTATCTTGTCGCTTCGGTAGCTTTAGCGTGAAATCGTATTCACCTTTGACGTGATAGCCTTCGATCCCTTCGATTTTGAGCGGGGATTGATCGGTGATTTTGACGCGATCGACATTCACTTTCGGAACGCCTGAGAGCTTGATCTGCTGGCTGATTTCTTGCTGAGTTTGATCGACCGTAATCGCGATCGCTTTTTTCAATACGTTTCCGGGAACGGAATATCGCCCACCACACGCAACTAAACCAATTGCTAGAACAATCGATAGGATAATTTGTATCGTTCGTTTCACGGGTTTTAACTCCTATGTATAAGCAAGCGTTTGGTGTCGATGAGGCTCTCTACCGCTATATTCTCTCAAACTCGCAGCCAGAATCGGACATTCTCGCTCAACTTCGTCATGAAACCTCAAAGATGCCGCAGGCTCGAATGCAGATTTCGCCGGATCAAGGTCAGTTTATGGCAATGTTAGTGCGATTGATGCAGGCGAAAAAGGCGCTGGAAGTCGGAGTTTTTACCGGATATAGTTCGCTTTCGGTGGCGATGGCACTACCGCCAGATGGAAAGCTGATTGCGTGTGATGTGAGCGAAGAATATACCGCGATCGCACGTCGATATTGGGAACTAGCAGGAGTCGAGGACAAGATTGATCTGCGAATTGCACCAGCGATCGACACTCTTGATGAACTATTAAAAGATCAGGGTGGAACCTTTGATTTTGCTTTTATTGATGCAGATAAAGGAAACTATGCGAACTATTACGATCGAGCCATTCAACTTGTGCGATCGGGTGGATTAATTGCGATCGATAATGTTCTCTGGGCGGGTCGAGTTGCTGACGAAACCGATCACGATAAGATTACGAATACCATTCGGGCATTCAATACCAAAGTGGTGCAGGACGATCGCGTAATTGTGAATCTTTTACCGATCGCAGATGGACTTACTTTAGCCTTGAAACGATAGGTTCATTAGAGAAAGCAAGTTCTCGCCTAAGTTGTGCCACTCCGTACCAGCACAGCATACTCATAAAGAACATTTCGCCACCATCCTCAAGGAAGTCAAAAACACCGATCGTGCTAAGAGTGCTTTCTGCAAAAATGCTGTGGAGTGCATCAATGACAACTCCACAGGCTGCTAATCCTGCGACCAGAACTGCAATTCGATGACAAGTATGGCGAAATGTCTTGTTTCCGAGCCAGTATGCAATACCAATCATTACTGCGAAAAAACTTGCTGCACCCAAACTTACAACGATTTCTCCTTGATATTCGGGTCCCAATCCGAATCGAGCGAATCGAGATGGAAAGTTAAACCAGCGTGCGATCACACGACCTCCACGCTCATGAACAAACAGTAAATCATCCAGAAACAGATAAAAAAACAGTAGCGATAATGACAAATATCTCCAATCTGATCGAAGTCTAGTCAGTGCAATAAAACTAAAAATTAACCAAAGTTCTTTGATGTATTGAAAGGTTTCTCCAAATCCTCGATCGACTGCGATCGACCAGTACTCACTAGTAACACCTGGAAAAAAATTAGCAATAAAGTGAATTCCACAAATGACTAGATCAGTGAGCAATAACAGTACAAGAAACTCAAACGAACTTTGTTTGCTCAAATTCATTACGCTAAATATACTCCTCAAAACTATTCACTTGCGTATTGCATCTGTTAAATCACTACGCAGTTATGAATGCAATTAGTCATACGAAAAGAAGTCGTTTAACTTCTCTTAGCCTGAGCTTAACCTAAAAGGGTGAAGGAAATTTGGGATCTATCTTTTGATAGAGAGTGCAAATAATTACCAATGTTCAAAGAGCAAAAATCGCCCCTTACTTGAGCAATATCAGCAAAGTAAGAGGGCAATTTCGAGGTAATTCAATTGTTACTGAGGTTGCGGGATCGTAATATCAATAGCCATTACAGGTTGCCCTAAACTCGATAGTGAAGGCTGAATTTCTTTTTCATTGCCTACAACTAAAGTCACCAGTTTTTCAGGCTGGAGATACTTCTGCGCGACTCGTTGAACATCCGCGATCGAGGTTGCTTCCACGGCTTTCCGATACTGGAAAATGAAATCCCTCGGATAGCCGTAGTACTCGTAGCGCAACAATCGCGACAACGTTTGGCTCGGATCTTGGAAGTTAAAGATAAACGAGTTCAGAACTGTATCTTTTGCGAATCCAAGTTCGTCGTTTGAAATCGGTTCTTTGCGAATACGATCGATTTCCTGTGTCACGGCTCGAATAAAGGGAACGGTCACATCCGATCGCGTTTCGCCACTCGCAATAAACACACCCGGATAGTCAAATTGAGCGCTCCAACTTGCACCCACTGAATAGGCTAATCCTTGACGCGATCGCACTTCATTAAACAATCGTCGCCCAAACCCGCTCAGCACATCTTCCATCACGCTCAAAGCCGGATAATCCGGGCTGTTTAAAGTTCCACCCAGATGACCCATTTGAATGTAACTTTGATTCAGTTGGGGTTGATTTACGAAGAAAACGCCACCTTGTTTCGCTTGAGAAACAGTTTGTGAAAACTTCGGTAAGGTGGTTTGGCTTGTAGGTTTCCAAGTTCCGAATCTGGCTTCGATGAGCGATCGCATTTGTTTTGGTTCAAAGTCGCCCACAATTCCAAGCAGCATTTGATCCGGGCGGAACGATCGCTGATAAAACTCAATCAGATCCTTGCGGGAAACGTTCGCGATCGTGGAATACTCAACCGTTCGAGCGAAAGGACTTTCATTGCCGTAGATCAATTTCTGAAATTCCCGACCTGCAATGCCGTTGGGATCATCGTTTCTGCGGGCGATCCCGCCTTGGACTTGAACTTTCGCGATCGCGAGTTTGTCTTCGGCAAATACAGGTTGCTGAATCACTTCCGCAAACAGATCAAACACTTCAGGCAAATCTTCTGTCAGCGTGTTAAATCCTGCACTTCCGGCACTGGTTGAAATTCCCGTTTCAATGCTTGCCGCACGTTGTTCGAGTAGTTGATTTAACTGATCAGCATTACGCTTCTGAGTTCCACCTGCACGAATGAGCGTTCCGGTCAGTTCTCCCAGTCCAACTTGCGTCGCGGGATCAAATTTATCACCTGTCCGAACGATCGCAGTTCCACTCACGAGCGGCAATTCATGATCTTCCATCAGGTAAACGATCATGCCGTTCTGGAGTTGAAAGCGCGTATAGTCTGGAACTCGAATTTCTGGAGGTGGTGAGAATTTTAGATCGGTGTAGTGCTTTGGTGTATCTGCAACGGCTGGATGCACAGAGAACAGTACAAACAGCAATGCTGAAATAAATAAAGAGATGGCTTTCATTCGTGGCTATCCTTGGGGCAAAATGCGTCCGATCGTGCGATTGTTGTCGGTAAACGTAGCTTTGGCGACTCGTTGAATATCTGCGGGCGTGATTTTCGCGATCGCGTCAATTTGCTGGAACAAGTTTCGCCAGCTTCCGGTTTTGATTTCGTACTCTAAAAGCGACTGAGCCATTCCCATATTGGAATCGAGCGATCGTAATAATCCGGCTCTCGCTTGAGTTTTCACGCGATCGAGTTCTTGTGCCGAAACAGGCTGAGTTTTTAATCGATCGATTTCCGCTCTCAGGGCAGGCGCGACTTCTTCAATCGATCGACCCGGAGCCGTCAACGCATAAAACAGCATCAAATTCGGAAATTTATCGCCCGGAAATCCATTAATTCCTTGAGCCGCCAATGCAAGTTTTTTCTGCTCAACGAGCGATCGATACAATCTTGAAGTCCGACCATCACTGAGGATCGATGCGATCGCTTCATACACTGCATTGTCTGGATGGTTCAATGCTGGACGGTGATAGCCTTCGAGATACCAAGGTTGCGATTGCAGCTTTAAGGTCACTTCCCGCTGTTTCGTCTGAGCAGGTTCGACCGCGACCACATCAGGCGGAGCAGGCTTCGTTTTGTAACGACCGAAATAGATTTGAGCGAGGCGTTTTACTTCAGTTGGATTCACATCGCCGACAATTGCGATCGTCAAATTATTCGGAACGTAATGCGTATCGAAAAAGTCCTGCACATCCTTCCGCGTCATATTCAACAAGTCTTCCGTATAGCCAATCACCGGACGACGATAAGGATGCACTTGGAACGCAGTATCGATAAACGCTTCGATCAATTGCCCGATCGGGGAATTTTCCGTTCTCAATCGCCGCTCTTCTAAGATCACCGATTTTTCCTGGAAAAACTCCCGAAACACAGGCTCTAGAAAGCGTTCCGATTCGAGCGACATCCAAAGTTCCAATTTATTTGAGGGGAAGCTATAGAAATAACGAGTCGCATCCGCAGATGTATTGGCATTCAACCCAACTCCGCCTGCTTGTTCAACAATTCGCCCTAATTCATTCTGCCGTCCGAGTTTCGTCGCTTCAGCTTGAATACGATCGAACTCTGCCTGTAAGGCGGTGACATCTTTCTTTTGTTCTTTCCCAGCTTTAATCTGCGCTGCAAGCTGATCTAACTGTTCTAACAGCGGCTTTTCTGCCTGGTAATTCGAGGTTCCGATCCGAGTCGTGCCCTTAAATGCCAAATGCTCTAGATAGTGAGCAACCCCGGTTTTTCCTTCCGGTTCATCTGCGCCACCCACATCAGCATAAGTTAGAAACGAAACCACAGGCGCTTGGTGTCGCTCTAACACGATAAATTTCATACCATTCTCTAATTTAAACTCGGTGACATTTTGAATCACACGATCGAGATATGGCTGAATTGATTGAGTAGGAAGCGTTCTTGCAAATCCGATACCCGGAACGCTACTCCAACTCAGGAGAAAAATTAATACAAAGCTGACGATTGTCCGACTCATTCTCACCATATTTCCGACCCTTTAAGGCACGTTCTCTAGGATAGAGAGTTTCGTCGGAATTGACTTATTCGGAGAGGGTTTTGTTCTCGTCGATCGCGGTTGTGACTGTGAAATTATAAGTGTCGAACAGTGCGCCCACGACCGCACAAGAGCATCCGATGACGATCGTGCCTTCGAGTGCATTTCCATTTCCAAAGGTTTGAAGGAACGACAGCATTTGAGTGGTGCAGGCTTGTCCAAATACGGTGAAGCCTGGAACTGCTCCGAAGAGGAGGGGAATCGCAATCAAGCTGCCGATGAGTGTGATCGGGGCAAGGAAACTCAAGAAACTCGCTAAGAAGAGCGATTGAAGATAACTAATGGTGAGGCTAAACGACATAGACCACCTACGCGAAACGAACTTGAAACAGGTTGGAACTTCCTCTAAGAATACGGGGGAATTTTTGATTTGGGTCTGGATGTTGCTAAATCTTAAATCTTTATAAAGAAACTTGGTTAAGCACTGCTTGAATTGTGTACCAGTAAAACCCGAAAAGCTGTAATCGTCTTTACGAGTTCACAGAGTGATACACACTCGACTTCTCGCCTAGATTCAGATAAGCGTTTCAGAGTTCCTTTACAAATCTCAATATAGTTGTTAAGCTTTGTAAAGAAGATTAAGCAGAAAGTGAGAAAACTCCATGAAAAGCGGCTCCATTGTGGACGATCAAGGTAAGTTGAATAACTTCGCGATCGAGCCTCAAATGTACGTGACAGAACAGCCTCAATTCGGATTTAACATCAACGCAGAACGCCTAAATGGTCGCCTTGCAATGATCGGTTTTGTATCGCTCATCTTGCTAGAAGTCTTTACTGGACACGGCGTAGTCGGATTCCTGACCAGTCTCTAAAGAGTGTTACAAATTTCTGAGAAGGTGATGTCTCGATCGAGCATCGCCTTTTTTGTTTAGAGGAAAAACCAGAGTGCAATCCCGATCGCAATCGTGAACGCGATCGTAACAAACGTCTTTTTCAACCGCTCCAAAATCGGCTGTACCTGATAATTCACAACCAATCGATCTTGCGCTAACACTTCGGGTGGCTTTTCCCACATTTGCCCGTCATACCAACCCGACTCTTCATAAAACACGGCTGGATCGAGCAAACGTCGCTGCACATACGCCCATCCCAGATAGAGCCGCAATAGTGCCAATCCTGGAATCACTAATGCGCCCGCTGATGCGAATAAGAGAAATTGCGATAGATGTTTCGCAGGTGGAAAACTGACCGCAGCCACCGGAGCCGAGATCATCCAGCTAACCGCCCAAAGAATGACGATCGGCTTAATGTACGCAACTGGATCAAGCGTTGCCCACCGGAAAAACCAAGATTCCTTCAGGTCTTGATATTCATTAATTGGTCGCTGTTCATCAGGAACGGGACAAATAACAGAGTTCATGGATCAAGCCGAAGAAATAGAAAGCTATCGTTCAGTATAAAAGACTTGGCTGGAGGATGAAAGGTAAGACGAGATTAAATCAATCAGGTTGAGAATCTAGACAATTGAATCGTTCCGCTCACCTGCATTGATCGCCGTTTTTTGCTGCCGTCTCACCTCGAACTTTACGATCGCTTCATTCAACGATTGATTCTGTAAATCTCTGACTTGTCTTGGATCAAAAACCCATTGTTTTCGTCAACGGAATGGTCATCTCATTTGACGCACCTGAACGGATACGTCACAATCGGACGTAGGTAGCGGAACATACCGGGTGCGTCCATTTGCGTTACGACCTCCGAACTAGCCCAACATCGACTCTTCATGCAATCTACGCTTAAGACCGGACAAGCAAAGCTCTGGGTTCTCCTCGTGGGAGTGAGCCAGTATCACGATCGACGATTTCCAATTCTGCAATATTCCACGATCGATGCTCAAAGACTTTCAGATGCGTTCGCGGATGCAACTCTAGAGTTTCCCAATACATCGGTTCAGGTTTACCACGATCAGGCAACCGTTCCGACCTTGGAAGCCGTGCGATCGGGATTAGAAGCGATCGTGAATCAAGCAAAACCAGACGATACAGTCGTTTTCTATTTTTGTGGGCATGGAGCGCTCGACTCGCGGTTACAGCAAGCCGTGTTTTGTTTGGCAGATACGCAGAAAGACGCGATGCTGCAAACCGGATTAAGCGCGATCAAACTGTTGGGAATGCTTGGAAGCTGTGCGGCAAAGCAGCAGATCGTATGGATCGATGTGTGTCACGCGAATGGAATGACCGACCAGAGCGAAACACCGGAATTGCTCGATAGTCCGGTTGAGCAACTGATCCAGATGTTCCGACAGCAAGCGAGTCAGAATCCTGGGTTTCAATCATTGCTATCATGTGACACACCGAGCGGCAAAGGACGGCAACAATCCTGGAAGTTTCCAGAGTTGGGACATGGAATTTTTGCCCATTTTTTAATCGAAGGACTGCGAGGAGCCGCTGCAAATCCACAAGGCGTTGTAACCGCTTCTGTGTTGGCGAATTATGTTCACGATCGCACAATTCAATATATCGATCGAACGAATCAACAACTGTCCTGGCTGAATCGAGAGGCAAACGAGCAACCCTCGAAAGCAATTTTACAAACGCCAACTCGCATCGGTCAGGGACAAGCCCAAATCGTTTTGGGACTCAAACCTCAAGATCCGCTAGAGCTTCTTTTCCCAGATATCAAAGCGACGAATATCGATCCACCGCTTGATCGTTCGGCTTCGCTGGTTAAACCGAAACCAGAATCGGTCATTCCAGCCCCGATCGAGAAACCATCCTCGATTGAGCCTGCAATTCCCACAATTCAAAAAATTGTTCCTGGAGTAGTTCCGCCAAAAGTTGAAGAACCTCAGATTCAAGCGGAATTGTTTGTTGAAGAATCCTCCGAACCTGTAGAAGACATTCCTGAGCCAGTTTCGCCAAAGGTAACTGAACCTGAAATTCACTTTGAGCAAGTCGAATTACTTGCAGAGTCTTCGACCCAAACTATCGAACCGATTTCGTCAACACCAGAAGAACTATTAATTCAGTTCAAGCAAGCTGAAGAACTTATCACACAAGAGACTTCTGAATCGATCGAGCCTCACGTTATCGAATCTAGTCTTCCAACCGTTGAAGAAACCATTTCTCCTGAAGTCACTGAATCTCAAACTGAATCTCAAGAAGCAATCCCTCACATAACTCAACCATTCCAGCAAAAGCACGGTTCAGAGACAATTCAAGAAGTCGTTTCTAAACCTGCTCCACGGACGATCGCGAAACCCAATCAAACTCAAGAACAGATCAAACGGCTGCAAACTGCGACTCAAAAACAACTCAAACAAACCGCAAATACGATCGCACAAGCGACTCAAGCAGCGGGAAGTTTTGCAGCCGCGAAACACGCTCAATCGAAACAGCGAGTCTCCCAACTCCAAAATGCGATCGCAACGAAACTCGGTGAAGTCAATCAATCGATTCACCATACTGCAAATTCTGGGCAAGCGATCTACCGTCAGCGTACTACCGAAGCGAGTCAGACTGCGGCAAATACGATGCAACAGCTCGATCGATCGACTCGCAACTTGACGCAATCCGCAGTTGAACGAACTCAAAAACCTGAAACGCAACAACTCATTAGAACTGGGCTGAAAATCCTTGGAGTCGTTGCGGTGACGGTCGCAAGTGTAGGACTGTATCAGTCTCGAAACGAACAAATTCAAGCAGTACAAAGATTATCGAGTGCCGCAACAACTCAGATCGAATCGAGTCAACCGGGAGCGCTGAGTACCGCCCTCAAAGCAGGACGCAAACTTCAGCAAGTCGATCAACCTTGGAATTTTGTGCCAGACACGCTCAGACTCAGCACCACTGCAACCTTGCAACAAGCGATCGCATTGCTTGAACAACCCAGTACCCCGATCGGCGCTTCGTTCTCGAATGCCAGCATGAGTCCGGATTACAAGACCTTCGCTGTTTCGGCTCGTGACAACACAATCCAACTCTGGCGGCGTAACGGTGAAAAGTTCCAGCAACTTGAAAGTTTTAAAGGACACCGAGGCGCAATTACTCAACTGGTCTTTAGTCCAGACGGAAAACGGTTGGCTTCCGCGAGTCAAGATAAAACCATCAAACTCTGGGATGTAGAGAAGGGAATTTTGATTCAAACCTTGTCCGCACATACGCAAGCAGTAACGGCTCTGAGTTTTCGCTCCGATGGGGAAGTTCTCGCTTCGGGAAGCGCGGATCAAACGATCAAACTCTGGAGTGTGAGCCAAGGCAAAATTCTAGATACGTTCAAAGGTCATAACGCGACTGCGAGTGTGATTCGTTTTAGTCCAGATGGTCGAATTTTGGCAGCAGGCATGACTGAGAACTCGCTTTATCTTTGGTATCCCGATAGCCAGAATCCTGTGCTGTTGGGAAATCATGACCGCCAATCTGAAAAAATCCAAGGCGTTAACGATCTCGCGTTCACTCCAGATGGAAAGACGATCGCATCAGCAGGATCAGACGACACGATCAAGCTCTGGACAGTCGGAAATGCGAATTCTGAACGAGAAACGATTCCGAATCAGACGTTATCAGGACATGAAAATCCTGTTACCAGTTTGAGCTTTAGTGCAGATGGGAAAGTTTTGGCATCTGCGGGACGCGATCGCACCATTCGTCTCTGGAATATGCAGGACGGAACATTCTTGAAAACGCTGCTCGGATCTCAAGAGCCGATCGAGCATGTCTCATTCGCTGCTAACGGTAAAGCACTCTACAGTGTTGGAAATCGGTACGGCTTGAAAGATTGGAATCTCGATTTAGATTCGCTGATGAAATCCGGCTGTCGATTAATGGGAGATAGCCCACCCCCAGAATGCCTCTAAGGCAGACTTTCTGGAGGACTAATCGAGTTCTTCAAAGCAGGTAACGTATCTCCAGGAGCCGATCGAATTCGACCTAACTGATTCAACGCCCATTTCGCCGTTTCTTGCACGTCTTTATCCGAATCTTCGGTTGCCTTGTGCAATAAATTACTAATCTGCGAAACCATGTCATAGACGCGGGTTAAGTCTCGAATGGCATTTTTCCTCACTTCAGCGTTTTCATCCTGGAGTGAAACTGCTAATGCCCGCGTCATCGGTTTTAGCGTTCGGGTTCCAATCTCAGACAAGGCAGACAAAATAAGACTTCGCTGTTTGGAATCGGAATCGACTAGCAAATCGACCAAAGGCTGAACCGCACGAGTGTCACCACGCTGTCCAAGTTCCCAAATTACTTTACGGCGTTTGACCGGATCGGGCGACCGCAAATCCTGAATCAGTTCATCAACAATATTGACCTTTGCCAGTCGCGTCGTTTCCTCAAGCTTCGGAGCTGGGGCAAGTGTCGGTGGCTCAACCACTTGCAGCAACGTTTCTAACTTTTCAGCTTGTGGCAGCGTTTCGGTTTGCGTGTGCCCATTACGCGAAAGAAAATCTGGCTTCGAGCCGTTCGATGAGTTATTTGAACCGTTCGGCAGCGGTAATTTCGGTGGTGCAACGGGTTCAGGATCAGGCGTAATCGGTTCGGGAATTTCAGGGATTGAGCGCGTTGATCGCTTCAAAATAAACACCGTTGCTGCACCCACAATACTCGTCGCACCGACTCCACCGAGAAACAGAGGTGATGCCCAGAATGGGGTTCTAGCTTGCTGTCCGGTTTGTGCGAGGAGAACGGGCTGGGATGGAACAGTTGCAACGGAACGAGTCGAAACGCCAAGACAAGCCGCACAAGTGACAATCAGGAGTTGAAGGCGAACCATAACGGAATCCAGAATGGAAGGTCACATCGCCATCCGGCTCATCGCTGAGCATCGGAATCGGATAGGGTCGTAATTTCACGGAGATTTGATTCGGCTTGCGGTAGCAATTGCCTATTCTCGGCTATGTTACCCTGAACTTCCTCGATCGACTCAGAAATTGATCCGCTAAGTTTCTCTCTCAGGACATCTCGCTGATTGATGAGATAGATACTCACAAGTGTCAATCCCACGCCACTCCATTGAATTGGACTCAATACTTCAGATAAGAAAAGGTTGCCAAATAGCAGAGCAAATACGGGTGTTAGAAATGTCAGCGAACTCAAACTCGTAAGGCTACCACTTGCAGCGAAATAGAAGAATAATCCGTACGCGATCGCGCTTCCAAAAATCGTCGAATAAGACAGCGATACCCAATTTGCCGCAGTCAATTGGCTCCATTGCTCAGTCTCTAATTGGCTCGACAGTCCGAAGAGCGGCAATCCTCCTAAAATCATGTGCCAGCCTGTTGCCACGATCGGATCAGCATATTGGCAAACATAGCGAGAAAGAATCGTTCCCACTGCCATTGATAAAGCAGCCAACAGCATCAACCACTGACCGTTATCGAATAAGCCTGCGAGTAAATCAGTGAAAGAACCAACATCGATAAAAGCATCTCCGAGACGCGATCCCGCCGACAGAATCAACTCTTCTGGCAATCCGAGCAAGCTGATACCGAGAACCCCGATCGCTAATCCTAACCAGCCCCAAACTCCAATCTTTTCCCCAAACAACCACAACGCCATCAATGCGACTGCCAACGGTTGCGAATCGATCATTACCGATCCCAGTCCTGCGCCAGTCCGAACCAATCCCTGCGCCAAGAAGCCCTGAAACATCGCACCGTCCACGAGTGCAAACAAACTAATCCAGAGCCATGCTGTCCATCCTTTCGGCTGCGATCGCTTCATCCACACAGCAGCCAGCAAAACCAAAATTCCAGCAGGCAGTAAACGAACTCCCGCCATAAAAAACGGAGTTGTATTTGGAATCACGCCTTTCATCGCGACCATTGCCGTGCCCCAAAGGAAAAATGGAGCAATCAACAGAAACGGAGAGCGAGCTTTAATCTGCATGGGTCGAGTTCGGGAATGCGGTTCTTCTCATCTTAAGGAAATTATGTAGAACTGTTAAGGCTTTCAATGGAACGGATTAGAGAAAAACGCGGGATTGTGACAAATTCAAGACCGTCAAAAATCCTTAGAGTAGAATCGGATCATTGAGTTGCTACGGTCTGAATCTATGAATTCTGATACTGTTGTTCGCATCTTACAAAAAAGCTTCCGTGTCACGCTTGGAGCGACTGCTTCCCTCGTCGAAATTCTCCAAGATCCCTACAAGCGAGAAGCGAATCTTACGAAAATCAAAACCGAACTCGATCAACTGACTCGTGAATGGGCAGACAAAGGTGAAGTGACCGAGCATGAGGCACGAACCTATGTCGATCAGTTCATTGCTCAACGTCGCGGTGAAATGAATTCGGGCACAACTGTTACCACGACAGCGACTCCAGTTCCGACGACGACTTCTTCTCCAGAAGTTCAGCTTGAATTACAAGAGCTAACGGCACAACTTGCAGCAATTCGAGCAGAGATCGAGCGCTTGAGAGCCGAAGAGAATCGCCCGTGAACTGTCTCGGAATTGATTTAGGCTGGAGTGCGAATCCTAGCGGTTTGTGCTGTTTAGAGTTAGTTGATGGAGTTTTGACGCTGCGGGATTTGCGGCGAGAAAGCTCGATCGATGAAATTCTTTCCTGGGTCGATCAACACGCTCCCGATGATGCGATCGTGGCGGTCGATGCCCCCACAATTATTCCAAATCAAACCGGAATGCGACTTCCCGATCGCTTAGCTCATAAGCACTTTGGGCGATATCATGCTGGATGCTATCCCGCAAATTTAGGGCTTCCATTTGCCGATCGTACCGTCGGTTTAGGACTCAGCCTAGAATCACGCGGGTTTGAACACGCTCCAACAATCGAAGCACAACAACCGGGACGCTATCAAATCGAAGTGTTTCCACATCCGGCAATGATTCATTTATTCAGATTGAATCAGATTTTGAAATACAAAAAAGGCACGATCGCACAACGCAAACCTGAACTAGAAAAATTACGCCAGTTTATCCTAGAGCGATTACCTCAAATCGAACCAAAACTCAAAATAGAAACACTTCCAGAAATCCCAAATAAAGGAGCCGATCTGAAAGCCGTTGAAGATCAGTTTGATAGTTTGATTTGCGCTTATGTTGCGGCGTATTGGTGGTATTGGGGATCGGAAAAAAACTTAGTATTGGGCGATCGAGCATCAGGGTATATTGTGGTTCCGTCTTCCTTGAGTTAAACGATGCTGGCTTCATTACTGCGATCGCGCAAACTCTGTCTCATTCTCGTTGCAGCCGCGATCGTTCATTTTGGGTTGATGCTGCTCGGTTTACCCAGTTGGCAATGTCCGATTCGGCACACGCTAAAGGTTCCTTGTCCAGGATGCGGAATTTCTCGCGCCACGATCGAGCTTTTACAAGGTCACTTCGATCACGCCTTCAGAATTCATGCTTTTGCGCCGATCGTGGTTTTCGTTGGCGGATTGGTGTTGAGCGCGATCGTTCTACCAAAATCTCGACGCATCAGGCTTGTCAGAACGATCGAACGGATTGAACAGCGGACTGGAATCACGACTGTAATTATTATCAGCGCCTTCGTGTATTGGTTAATCCGATTGTTCTTTTTTACGAAGGAATTTTATAAATGGGTGATGTGATGTGTTTCGATAGCTACAGACGTTATGAGACTCTTTGAATGAATACGCTACTTGGATTGGTTTTTCTAGCCGCAGGCATTACGAGCTTCGTCTGTTTCATTCTGGTATTGATCAAGCTCTTTGGCGATAAAGGAGTCGGCTGGGGAATTTTCGGGATTTTCTGTAGCATCTACACCTTTATTTGGGGTTGGCAAAATATCGATCGCTACAACATCAAAAACATCATGATCCTCTGGTCAGCCATGATCGGAGTCAATCTACTGATCAGAATTTTGGCACTTTCGGCGGCAAGAGGTTAAGCCAAAAAGGGAGACTGTCATCTCCCCCGCTCAGCAAAATTTGCTGGATCTTGATCGCGTCGATGTTTGATTGGAATTGGCAAACTTTGACCACTACCAACCAATGCAGCGGTTTCTTCTAGCGCAGTTCTGAATCGCTTTGCAGCATAAATCGACATATCGCGCGGAACACTAATACGATCGCGCAAATACCGCAAAGCCACATCTGATCCGGCGGGTGGTGTACAAATCTCACCCGTCATCATGCGAGTTAAAGCACAGCGCAACGCTTCATCGATAACTCGATCGTCTGCGGGATTGACTCGGATAATGTTCGATCGATGTTTGACCACTCGATGCAGTGCTTCTTGACGAGAATTTTCCGGCTCTGGATAGCTCACATCCGGTAGCGCAAACCAGTCGCCTTGATCGACTCGTGCTTTGTTAATCAACATCTGCGGTTCGCCATTCTCCCAGCATCCCCCCATCTGAGGCGGCAAATCGTGAGCGTGAGTGTGAAAATCGCTTTGAGTTCCGCGATACGTCGATCGAGTTTCCATCGCATCGAACCAAGCCTTCAATCTTGGATTCTCCTCGCGCATCGAATAGCCTTTGTAGTAATACAAACTGGCATTCATTCGTTCAACATACGGTGTGAAAATCACATCAACCGTACTGAATTCTTCTAAAAAGTAGTCCCCTGGCGTTTTACTCAGAGCCTCTTCAACCTGCCCCACGATCTCGATAAATTTCTCACGTTTCTGTTGCTCTTCTCTTGCCGAATACGAGGGATAACAGAGCCAATTGCACCAACCGCGAAACAGGAGTCGTTCCAGCCAACGAAGCGGTTTCACTCTCGGATCTTCCATCCCGAAAGTCAGCACTCCAAAAGCCCGCTCCAGAGCAATCAGAATGTCATCGCTTTCGGTAATGATTCGACCATCAAGCTCGATCGCAGGGAGCATTCCCGATCGCACTTTTCGCTTATACCAAGCTTCCTTTTCCCCGTAACAGAACATCGTCACTTTCTCGATGCGGTACGGGATCTGTTTCTCTTCTAGCCACAGCCAGACTTTCTGACAGTAAGGACACCAAGCGTGATAGTCACGATACAACGTTACGCGCACATCCGATTCCGAATGCCCGAATAAGCGCAATCGGGCTTGGGAATTGGTCGCACCATTGACGCGATCGAGTTCAAAATCGGTAAGGGCTTCGAGTTCTGTCCAGCTTAGAGCGGTCATAAGAGAATGCGATCGCAACGAACTTCCTTATCGTTACGAATTTCGCACCCGTCCGTCAACCTAAAATCGCAATCCGACTCCACCTTGTAAAGTCGCTGCGGCTCCTCCGCCACGATATCCATCAAACGCAATCACCGCATTGCCAAAGACAACGAGATTGCTATTCGGCAACACATAATCGATTCCCGGCTGAATTGCGAAACTGGTACGGTTTCCAACTACTGAATCACCACCGAGTGGAATCGAAGCACCCGCACCGATGTAGATATCGGTTTGCCAGTTCAGCGGATAGTCGTAAGAGATAGTGGGAACGATCGCGGTTCCACTACCCAGAAATGCCTGTGCCCGCAATGAAATTGGTGCTCTCAAGAACTTATAGCGTCCAGCGACAACCGCCCCAATCCCGCTTCCGTCATCGTCATCGCCGCTTGTAATTCCGACCGCAGGACCAATCCCGATATAACTTCCGTAGGCAGCTTGAGCAGAAGCGGGGGCTTGATAAGCGATCAATCCAACCACTGCGGCTCCGAACAAACTCGTTAAAACTTTCATCGATCAACTCCTCACAGCAAATCGGCTGAATTATTTTTAATCATATCCAAGTTTGCCCGATTCACAAGCGCAACCCGTCGATTTTTCTCTTGAATTTTGATTGGAAAATGATTGACTTTCAGCAGAACTTTTAGAATGAGAAGAGCCTCTATCGATGAAATTTATATGTCTGATTCTGCATTAGGCGATCGCTATTCCAATTTGATCGAACAAATTATTCAAATGACGCTGAAAGGCAATATTCGATCGAAAGAACAGGTCTATCAAATGCTGGTGCAGGAGATCGAACCGGATAGCAGCGAAATTTTTGAAGTGAAGTTTCGCGATCGATATATGCAAACCGAAACGCAGGCAAACGATAAGAGCGATGAACTGAAGCAAGCGAAAGCAATGCGGGCGATGCGAGCGTTGAAAACCCTTGATGGAGAATGGAGCCGCTGGCAATCTGAGAATCGAAACAGAAGCGCGATCGCGACTGCGGTTCGACGGTTGAATCAGGCAGATAAAAGCGATCGCTTACTCATTTTCCTAACGCTGAGCGATCCGAATCATCCTGATAGCTTGAATGCAGATCAGCTCAAACAAGTCGCACTCACATTAAGACAACAACCGATTTCTGATCCCGAAACTCAGCAAGAACTTGCACAATTGAGCGAAGGAATTCTCCGAGGATTTCAATCTTGGAATGTATTACAACCCCATTTAGTCAGTTGGATTTACGATCCAGAGCAACTCGGATTTGACGGCACATCAAAAGGAGTTAACCCTTGGGAAGTTTGGGCAAAACAACCCGTCGGAGCGAAACTCCAATCCTTTTTTGCTGTCCTCGATCGCAATGAGCCTGCAAGATTTTGGGCACAAGATCAAACGGATTTGACCGTATCAGATTGGGTAGAGTTCTCGATCGTGGTTCAAACCCTTCAACGCGGCTTAGTCAGTTGGGCAGAAAATCAAAGCTATAGTTCCAAAGCGGGACGCTCCTTGTGTGTTTCGCTATTTCTGACGTTTGCTCTTATTTGGTCAGAATTAGCGAATGGATTTGCACAGTCTTCGTCCTTGAATTCGATCAATCGATCGCGCTTTTCAGAGGCATCTTTCCGAGTTACGTTACAAATCCTCCGCATCTTTGCTCAACGCGATTACTTCCCGCTCTATGGAACAATCTACACACCTTTTACAGGGGGACATTTCCGTGAAGCGATGAACTATCTGAGTGAACCTTTAAAGCAAACCGAAGGCACTCAAGAGAAAGCACGAATCCTAACTTTGATCGGAGCCGCACAGCGAATATTCGGAGCGTTTGACATCGCAAAAGAGATTCATGAGCTTGCAAAAGAAATTGCTCAAGAAGCAGGCGATCGTAAATGTGAAATTGCCAATCTCAATCATCTCAGCCGCATCAGTATCAATCAAAAACAATACGCAGAAGCGATTAGTACCAGTCAACGAGCCTTAATTCTCAGTCGGCAATCCGGCGATCGTATGGGTGAAGCCAATGCCCTTGCCAATCTTGGATATGCAGAAGTGTTCCAAGCACAGCTACTCGAATCTGATCCGGATGCTTATGAATTAGCGATCGGCTATTTAGAACAAGGTCTAGCACTCTCTGAAAAGCTGAAAGACTTACAAAGTCAGGCTCTTTGCGCTCTCAGTTTGGGAAGTGCTTATGTGACGTTGAATGATGTTGACCAAGCTTTGAAGTACTTGGAACAAGCAAGTTATGCTGCTGCCGATGCAGGCGATCGCTATCTGCATGCACTCTGTTTGGTGAACTTTGGAGAAGCTTTTTATCAGGAACAAGACTATCCAAAAGCTGTGTTTGCATCCACGATCGCAATGTACAAACTTGAACAGATGGGAACCACAGACTGGCGTGCTCCAGCAGGATTGCTCACGATTTTACAAGGACAACTTGGAGAGCGATTCGATCAAATCATGGAAGAACAGCGATCGCGAATCACAACCGAGATCGGAGTCGATGGCTTTGACTATTTGGCGGAATTGCTCGATCGATATCGTCAATCTTAGTCGTCTCAAACCTTTGAGGGACGATCTGAAGCAGTGAAATTCAGCACGATTGACAAGTTGTATCGTTGAATTTCATCATGGCAGACGTTGATCAAGCAAATATTGACAGTACGATCGCAGCCTTGGAACAAGGGATTACCTCAATTCCCATCGAACAGGCGACAACCGTAATCGAGGCTTGGGAACAGCAACTTCGAGGACTCGCGATCGCAAATGACCTGGGAGAATTGAAAGATGCACTTCGTAAGGAAAAAAGTGCTGATGCAATCGCAAATCTGCTCAGCAAATTAGGCGGAGATACATCCAGTGAACTCACGATCGAAACTTCCCCAGATGTCGCAGAGAAGATTCGACGGCTCTCTGCTCTTTTGACCGAAGCAAGCACAGACCTACGAAGCTAATCAACACAGGCGAGAGTCGCTCAACTCTCGCCACATAATCTATACTGCGGTCTTTTCGAGCTTCACCGCTCGTTCTGCTGTCTTTGCGGGTAAGTAATTGAACTTCAGCCAATCTGCCAATCGAAGAGACATTGCCACGATCATTAGAGTCGGATTCGCATGTCCCGCCGTTGGAAACACGGAGCTACCTGCAATAAACAGACCTTCCACACCATGAACTCGACTGTTAGCGTCAACCACACCTTCTTTGGGATTGTCTGACATGCGCGTCGTTCCGGTGGGATGTGCTCGATCGACAAAGTTCGGCTCCCAGCCTTCAGCTTGGTCGAGCCAATCGGATAGTACAGGTTTGGGTAAATCTAATCGATCGAACTCTTCACAGATTAGATGAGCTAGCCGTCGAACCGATTGCCGTTCTTGCTCGTTGATTTTCCAGTTGATTCTCGAAAGTGGCATTCCTAAGCGATCGCGCTTTTCAGAAAGTGTGATTCGACTCTCTGGATCAGGGCGTTGTTCAACATGACAATATAAATCGACGCGATCAGCTTTATTAATGGTTGGTCGATGCCGAATATATCGACGGTAGAGACCATAACCGATCGCATGAGGTTGAGTTAGAACCGCCATTGCGCGTTGATAAGCTTCCGATGTAATCTTGCCGCTTTCTAAAGATGCCTTTAATGCTTTAACTGCATCCCACGGATCATTTTCAGCCGTAATGGTTTCAAGATATGCCGCACAGTTGAGCAATTGTTCTTTCCGCTGTAGCTCAGGACTCAGTGCCATTCCATGAATATAAACGTGCCGACCTTTAGAGTTGTCTAGCCAGTAATGTCCAAAGCGATCGCGTACTTTTTTCGCCGCATCCGGATCAAAGCTTCCCAGCACACAACCAGGATGATCCATCAAATACCGACCGACGACATCATGCTGGTTCCCCACACCCGATGGAACAATCCGATTAGAGGCGAGTAATAGACGGGCATTCTCGATTCCACCACAGCAGAGTACGATCGCAGTCGCTCGAATCTTTGCTTGTTTCCCGTTTAAGCTTGTCACCTCGATCGATTCTAGTCTTATTCCGTCTGCATTCGTGTTCAGATGGGTGACATTTGCATTCATCAAGACCTTGATGTTAGGCACTGTGTCGGGCATAAAGCCTTGACCAAATCGGGTAGGTTCCTGTGAATTCGTGTGATGCTTGCTGAATTGCCAAAAAACAGGTTTGACCACTGCTTCATCGAGCGAGGCAGTAGGACGGGAGACTTTAAACTTTTGCCAAAGCCGCTCATCGTAGCAGTGAGGACCGATGCCAAGATTTTCCCCAGCACGTTCGAGATAAGGATCAAGACTGCGGCGAGTGATTGACCAGCCAGAGTAAGGAACCCACGATCGCTGCTCAAAATCTAATTCGTCAAATGGCGCACAGCGACCCGTCCACAAGTGCGAAGTACCCCCGAAAATCCGATAGCGAGTCACTAAATGATTTTGTCGAGGCACACCGACATTTTCAATTTCGTAAAGTGACTGTGTTTCCAAGTCTTCAACTTTACTGCCGCTCTCCACGATTAGAACATTCACTGATGTTCCGATGAACTCTTTTGCGATCGAAAGTCCCGCTGGACCACTTCCCACAATGCACAAATCCGCTACAAATTCAGAATCGTTTTCTAACGCTCTCAGATCACTAACCTTCACACTCATCGCTCCATTACAGTCTTCGTGATGTCACCTCGCTCTATCTGTTGCTGGCTTCTTGACAAAAAGTGACACAGATAGAGTCTGGGTAAAAGCTCAAAAGGTTGATCTCTACTTGTCATTCAAACAAAGCCAAGAACCGATGTAGAAAAGGCTAGAAGTCGTACCGGACGCTGGCAGCGCTTCTCATGTGTTTTGAATTACAGGTGTAGAAGAACACACAGGAATATACGATGATTTCAGAGTAGTTTGTGTATAGATGTTATAAAGTTTTCACAAACTCTACGTAGAACCTGGGAATTACTGAATTTCGTAAAGCTTTAATATTTGTGCCGATCGATAGAGCCACGGATCGGCTCATTTCCGTCTCAGGGTAGAAGTACAGAATGTTTGTGATCACCACTGTTCGTAGAAATTCGGAGATCAGCGACAGAAATTCCTGGGTTTCACGGCTGACAGTATCCTCATAATTTGAGATCCGAATATCAAGATTCTGCGGATTTTGGGTATCAGTCTACGTTGGAAGGAGCAATAAGCGTTTAAACTGCATGGCATGACTGTATTGCGATCGACCCCCACCGAGTTTAGGGGCTGACTAAGTGTGAAAAAGCTGCTTTTATTTGCTGAAATTTGCTTCGTCGTCTTCGGATTGACCTTCTTCACAGGCGGTCTCACGCCCGGAGCCAGCACCGATGGTGTCGATACGGGTCTGGTTCCAGAAATCATCGTCACGGCGATTCGATATTTTATCTGGTTCGTGAGTGCGCTCTTGCTCTTACTCAACGGCAAGCGGACGCTGATTACGATGCGGCGAGACTGGGTTCTGTGGATTCTGACCGTGATCGTGCTGTTTTCGTTTGCTTGGTCAGATTTTCCAGAATGGACGCTGCTGGCGAATCGTGAAATGGCACAGATGACGTGCTTTGGGCTATATATTGCAACTCGGTTTTCTTTGCGAGAACAGGTCAAAATCTATGCGCTGACATTTGCGATCGGCGCGATCGCAAGTGTGCTGTTTGCAATCGGTCTACCATCAGTGGGATTAGATGTCGATCACGTTGGTGCATGGCGAGGCATTTACGGACACAAGAACGTCTTTGGCAGCATGATGGTGATGACGTTCTTGGCATTTTTTGCGCTACCTGTGGAACGCCCGCGCGATCGCTGGATCAAGCGAATTGGAATCGGACTTGCTGCTGCTTTGATCTTGCTCTCGACTTCTAGAACTGCACTGGTTTTGGCGGTCGTTTTATTGGCACTGATGCTGTTTTATCGGAATTATCGCTGGCGGGGGAAGCGATCGATTGTCTTGGGCAGTTTGGGAGTTTTGATCGGCGGTGCGGCGACTGTCTTGATTCTGACAAATTGGGTGGCGATACTAACTGCAATGGGAAGAGATCCAACGCTGACCGGACGGACTTATATTTGGAAAGTTTCGCTGGATTATTTGCTCGATCGTCCTCTGTTTGGCTTCGGTCGGAGTGCGTTTTGGTCTCCAGACAGTCCTTATCCGAGAGCAATTAGCTCTTATCTGTCACAAGCATTTAGAGCACCTCACGCCCACAATGGATTTATTGAAATCGCGCTCGATGTTGGCTTTGTCGGTTTGATCCTGTTCTTGATTTGCTATGTATCAGGCTTTATCAAAGCACTAATGCGGGCTTATGGCTCTAAGCATCCTGAGCATTTATGGTCATTAGGATTTCTGACGTTTCTTGCGCTCAATAATATGACCGAGAGCTATATGCTGCGATTAGCAAATATCTACTGGGTGTTGTTTATCGCTACATTGCTCACCGTGAAGCAGCGGGTTCCGATTTTTGATGATGAGGCAGAGTTGCCGAGCTTGACGCGATCGTATCGGGAACTGCCTCAAGCACCCGTGGGTAACGTTCGAGAGCAAATCTAGCGGTTAGTCGATCGTCGGACGAATTGCTTCAGGTTTGCCTTCTAGAGCGCGGCTCATCAATTGGTGGAGTCGGGTGACTTCGGTTTTGATGTTGAATTCTGAAGTTACTTTTGCGCGTCCAGCCGTTCCGAACCGCGATCGCAGTTCCGCACTCTGGACTAAATCTTCGATGCGATCGGCTAATGTTTCTGCATCTCCGGCTGGCACAAGATAGCCATTGATTCCAGGTTCGACTAATTCACTCACGCCTGCAATTTGAGTCGCCACGACGGGAACGCCTGCTGCCATTGCTTCCATCAGAACTACGGGAACGCCTTCGGCAAAGCTTGCCATCACAAACGCATCTGTTTTCTGGAGATGTTGACGAACTTCGATTTGAGACTGATAGCCAAGGAATTTCACATGCGATCGCAGTCCAAGCGAATCGGTCAAAGCTTCTAATGGTTCTCGATCGCCCCCATCCCCAACTACAGTTAATTCTAGATCTGGATAGTTCGACACTAATTTCGCCAAGCTTTCGAGCAGAATGGGTAAGCCTTTCACCGCTGCTAATCGTCCAACATATAGCAATCGATTTCCAATACCTTGATGTGTCACAGGTTCAAACAAGGCGGGATCGATTCCACAGTGGATAATGTGCATTCGCTTCCAAGAATCGATCGAACCAAAGATCATTCCTTGACTGCGGCAATAATGACTGATACAGCAGACGAATAAAGCACGATCGATCTTGTCTGCTAAGTGCCATTGATACGGCTCGAAAAAAATATAAGGTCCGTGGAGCGTGAAACTAAAGGTAAAGCCTCCGAGTTCCGCTGCTAACATTGCAACCGTACCGCTAGAAGTGGCGAGATGATTGTGTAGATGCTGAATCTGACGAAGTTGAATTTGTCGAGCGAGGATGCCCGCTTCTAGGAAGTAGAACAGTTGATAGAGTGATCCGCGTAGCCCAGGTTGGCGAGTTTTCCAGGCGAGTTTGAGCGATCGTAAATATCGCCCGCTCCCCATTAGCTTGAAATGCGATCCAATCAGTTGTATCCAGTTCGGCGGTAAGAGATATGTAGTGCGATCGAATTCTGCTTTCTGTTCTTCCCCGACCAACTGTTCGATGCCGGGACGACGCACAGAAAATGTATGAACATCAACGCCTAAGTCTCTGAGTCCAGCAACTTCTCGCTGAATGAAAGTATCGGTTGCTCTTGGATATTCTCCAGTTAGATATGCGATTCGCATTCACTTTGATGATGGATGTAGATTTGCTGGAGATTGCCCTAACTAACTAACGCCTGCTGTGGTTCCTGAGCAGATTCAGGCATACCTGGAACAGCTAATAAATCGATCGTGCTACAACTACGATCGAAGGCTTCATCCAAGCTATATCTTGGAATCCACTGTAGAATCTGTTTTGCTCGATCGTTTTCGTAAATCAAAGGCTTAAATCTTGCATGAAGTTTCGCCGGAACAAAGATACCCGGAAACTTTGCCTGCCCTTTCAGAACTGTCTTGTTATATGCCCATAGAATCCAAGTGAATCCCCGCATTAATGTCCAATTGAGCGGAACCATTCGCGGAAAGTTTTTTTGTCGTGCAAACAGCTTCTTAGCAAATTCTCGCTGAGTTGGCAGATTGTCATCGACGAGATTGATCGTTTGACCGATCGCGCTTTCTTTCTCAGTTGCCAGTAGAATCGCTTCTGCACAGTTCTCGACATAGTTCATCGGCATCTGTGCCCGCGCACCAATTCGCAGCCAGAGCGTATCCGTCAATTCTGCGCCCAAGCAAGGATTCCAAAGGTAATCGCGACCGTAGATCATTCCAGGTCGAAGAATCGTGACGGGTGCACTGTTCTCTTGCTCGAATTCACGCACTAATCGTTCTTGGAGTAGCTTTGTTTGAGCGTATTCATCGCGCTCTCGTGGATTTTGTTCGATCGCTGAATCTTCATTCAACACCGAGCCGATCGGCAAATTCCAATAGTCATAAACCGAGAACGTGCTAATTGCAACCAACCGCAGCACATTCGCCGCTTTCATCGCTTCTAATAAATTCTCAGTTGCAATCACAGTGCCAGCAAACTGAGCGTAAAAATCACCTGACTTTGCCGCTGCAAGATGGATCACAGCATCGATTCCTTCAATGACTGCAATCAATCCATCTTTGCGCCGCAGGTCTAATCGCACAATCTCTAGATTCGGGTGGTTATGCCAGGAGAACGGTTCAACCTTTGTCATCGGACGCACGATCGCTCGAACCTGATGACCCCGCCTCAAGGCTTCCGCCACCACATACTGTCCTAAAAATCCGGATGCTCCCGTGATTAACAGTTTCATAGACAATTCTCCTCTGCCAACAATGCTTCGACTAATCGGCTCGTGCGCTCCATATCTTCATAAGAAATCGGAGGTGGATCGCCATTGAGCAATGCGGTGTAAGTTCGATCGAGTAATCCATGCAGTCCTTCATAAGGAGTTCGCTGCATGATTTTTCGACTAAAGTTCCGCACACTACAGCGCATCAATTCCGCACCATTGATCAAGTGATTCGCTAACGGAGACAATTGCTTTCCGACTGTACGAGGCAGAACGGCGCGGAGATACGGTTGAAACAAGTCTGTCTGAGCGTAACCTTTTGAGCCACGAACGATAATTTCAAAACACTCAGGCAACGTGGTTGAGCTAAACCGGATTCGAGCATGTTTCGAGCCACTAATTAGTAAGGCATCAAGGTCATCGTATTTGAACAGATCACCGCCGCCATAGTTACTCCAACTCGCCCGAATTCGATCGAACTCCACAGGCAAAAATCGCAGCACCAAATACGCCATGTGTGTAATCGTGTCATGAATTACGCCTCCCGGCAATTTGTGAATTGGATTCGGCAAATTTTCATCCGCGAACATTGCCATCTTCCGCACTGCCAGCGAGATCCGAATATCAACTTCTTCCACTTCACCGAGGCGACCTTGAGCGATTAATTGTTCGATCGCCAAAATCGGCTGATTGAATCGATAGTTCTGGTCTTCAATTAAGTACCGCTGATTCGCTTGTGCGATCGACCAAAGCTTTTGGAACTCTTCATAAGTTGGCGCGATCGGCTTTTCACAAATGACGTGTGCGCCAGCTTCAAGACAATCTTTTGCGATCCAGGAATGTGTCTGAGGTGGCGTGAGAACGTGCACCACATCCGGTTTGGTTTCTGCTAATAGTTGCCGATAATCCGTGTATGCAGCTTCAGCTTGAAAGCGCTCTGCGGCATATCGGGCTGAAATCTTGGACAGATCGCAAACTCCGACCAGCTTCGCACTTTGCGATCGCTCCAAAAAGCTTAAGTGCTCTTTAGAAATAACGCCTGTCCCGATCACCGCAGCTTTCAAAGCGGTCACTATGCCAACCCTCCACCATATTCATCGGGTGAGTGCGTCCGAGATATCACTGAAACTCACGCCACGATTTGAAGAACAATCTATAACTAGCAGAAATGTTAAAGATTCTTCTCTCCCTCCGGACAGGTGACAAGCCCTATGTAGTAAGAGTTACAGGCTTTTATGTGCCATAAGAATCATCGGATTAATTCATCAAATTGTGATGAAAACACCTAACGATGAAGGAAATCAAGTTTTCCTGACTTGTCTGAAATATCACTGCACAGTTTCTCAGTAATGCTACTTGATCGACCTGCACTTTTCATAAATCCTTTATATTCAGGCAAGTTCCGACAAAGAATCGAGAAGACTGAGAAAAAGCTTTTGCCCTTCGACCGTGAATTCCTATACTAATTTCAGCATCCACACGTAAGTAATAGTACCCGGTTTATGAAGAAAGATGTGCCAAAAATTGCATATCTGATTAATCAATATCCGAAGGTTAGTCATAGTTTTATTCGTCGTGAAATTCATGCGATCGAAAAATGCGGTCTCCCGGTTGGACGCTATGCGATTCGATCGTGTCGAGCCGAGTTAGTCGATGAAGCCGATCAACAAGAACTTGCCCTGACCCGGACGGTTCTAGAAAACGGGGCGGCAACACTCTTGAAAAGTTTGACCAAAGCAGTTTTCACCCGACCCCAACAGTTTCTACAAGCGCTTAAATTGGCTGTAAAGTTCGGGCGACGCTCAGATCGCGGTATCTTACGTCATCTGATTTATCTTGCTGAAGCCTGCGTATTGAACGATTGGTTCAAAGAAGACGGCGTTCAGCACATTCACGCTCATTTCGGCACGAATTCCACAACGGTCGCAATGCTGTGTACTGCTTTGGGTGGACCGACCTACAGCTTTACGATTCATGGACCCGAAGAATTTGACACGATCCAAGCTTTGTCGATCGTGGAAAAAGTTGAGCGATCGTCGTTCGTCGCAACAGTCAGTTCCTTTAGCAAAAGCCAACTGTATCGCTGGTGTGATCAATCTCAGTGGGACAAGATCAAAGTTATCCATTGCGGAGTTGATCGAGCTTTTTCCACCGAAGCAACTCCCATTCCGACTGAGCCTCGCATTGTCTGTGTCGGGCGATTGTGTGAAGCGAAAGGACAGCTTCTCTTGATCGAAGCAATTAAACCGATCGTCGCCGCAGGCATTCCGATCAAGCTCGTCTTCGTCGGTGATGGCTCGATCCGTCCCCAACTCGAAACAATCATTTCAGAAGCGGGACTCCAGAATCACGTCGAGATCACAGGCTGGGCAAGCAATGAAGAAGTCCGTAAACAGATTCTCGCCGCTCGTGCCCTCGTCCTTCCAAGTTTTGCTGAAGGATTGCCTGTCGCACTGATGGAGGCTTTGGCGCTTCATCGTCCAGTCATTAGCACTTACATCGCTGGAATTCCTGAACTCGTCATTCCGAATCAATGTGGCTGGCTTGTGCCGTCTGGCGCGATCGCAGATTTGACTGACGCGATCAAAGACGCGATCGCGCTTTCTCCTGAAGTCCTCGCAGAAATGGGACGCAACGGAGCAGAACGAGTCGCACGCCATCACGATGCCACTACTGAAGCGCAAAAATTGGCGGCGCTATTTACCGAAGTCACTCAACAGCCCGTCATCGAAACCGTTTTGACCGAAGTGCAGCCTGCCGCTGTCTCGATCGCACCCTAACCCTTGCAATAGAGGACGCAACCGATGAATCATGCAACAGATTCCCCTAATTTGTGGCAGCAAATTGTCGAAGACTGGAACGCGCATGGACGCGACTGGACAAAACCTGGATTTCGAGCGATCGCGGTGTATCGCTTCGGAGTTTGGCGTATGGGAATTCAGCCGCTAATTCTGCGAGCACCGTTCAGCGTTCTCTATCGCATGATGTTCCGCAAAGTCCGCAACGGCTACGGAATCGAGCTACCCTATAGCGCCAAAGTCGGGCGCAGAGTGATCATCGAGCATCAAAGCGCGATTGTGATTCATGGCAACTGTGTGATCGGAGATGATTGCGTGATTCGGCAAGGTTGCACCCTGGGAAATCGCTATCTTGATCGATTAGATGAAGCACCGATTTTAGGCGATCGTGTAAATGTTGGTGCAGGGGCGAAGATTTTAGGTCGCGTGCGGATCGGAAACGATGCTTGTATTGGTGCGAATGCGGTAGTGTTATCCGATGTAGGGACTGGAGAAACTGCGATCGGTATTCCAGCAAAAATTCTCAAGCGCAAGCCTGCCGAACGTCCGCTCTCTACAAATGATGTATTGAGTTTAGCGGTAGCAATGGCATCTCCGGTAGAAGAGTAGAAACCTCGATATCAACTTCTAACACCCTTGATCGTCGGTAGCGTGATCGACTGGCTCCAGACGATCGAGGGTTTTTCAATACTGAACCATACGGTCGCTGCAAATCCAAAACAGACAAAGATACTTGCTACTAGACAAACAGCGTCTGAGAGTGCAGACGTTCCCAAAATTCGCTGTCCAACAAAGAAGACGACACCCATTACTGGAGTATGAGTCAAAAATAAACTATAAGAAACATCGCCAAATACTTGCAGGACCGACCCCTTCAGAAGATCAGTTAATTGTCCAGCACGTCCAACTTCTAGTAATAATGTTGCAGCGATCGCGCTCACGATCGTAAATTCTGCTTGGTGTACGATTCCAGCAACGAGCAAAACTCCGCTATAGAGATAAAACCAAAGACGCGAAAATTTTTGCTGCCAGCACCAGTATGCAAACACACCAAGTAAGAAGCTATAAAGCAGCGGAACAATCATAAGTGATCGTCCTAAACCAGGCATAATCACAACTGGAAATAATGCTGAGATGAGCGCAGTCGGAAGAAACACAATCAAAAAACTAGATTGTATTTGACAACGATAAGTAAGCCACTGTGAGAATCCAATCAACGTACAGAGAAGTAAATAGGATTGGATTTCTAACCCCAATGTCCAATAAACGTCATTGAAATTAGCGAATCCAACAAGCTCTTGAACGTAAAATAAATGTGCAATGAACCGCTCGATCGAAAATGGTTCTCCCATCGGCGCGAACGGTTGTCGCTTCATGAATGCAGCCAGAAGTGAAAATCCAAGTGTAATTGCGATCGACGCATAGTATGGGGGCGTTAATCGAATCAAACGGCGAATCGTAAACTGGCGAAAATAGGTTAAGTCGATCGTGGCATTTCTCAAAGAGTGCGCGATGACAAACCCACTGAGCACAAAGAAGATCGCAACACCGAGATAGCCCCACTGAAACAGAAGGGCATCTATCCAGAAGGGTAAGTATTGCTCTAATGAATCAAGTCGCTCATCTAAACGAGCATGAAAGAAGATAACCCACAATGCAGCCCATCCGCGTAAAGCGTCAATGAAGTAAAACCTGGCTCTTGGGGGCGAAATCGAGGTTTGAGGCATGGTTTCCGTGTATTCACTGATATTCGAGCTAAACCGAGTGATCGAGAATTTTTAAGCGATCGAATGTATCACCGATTGCGGATAAAATCATTGCTAATTCTAGTAACTTTAACGCAATTTTATTGCCATACAAACTAACACCATTCTCCACTAAAACTGATCATTTCTTCTAGGAAAATCTGTCCGGTTTCAAGCAAACTGCTCGTAATTACAGAGAGTCAAACAAGTTGCAATGTTCACCTGTTTACATAAGAGAGATGCTATCAAAACTCTTAGTTATATCGAGCTCTAGAGTTTTAAGAATCAATAGTAAAAAATACGGAGAACAGTTAGAACAAATCAACCCATAGAGGTAATGTTGATAACATAGAAGCTGAACCTATTTCCTATGAGTTCAGCTTTTCAGCGGAGAAATCTATTAATCGATGTATTTATTGTTCAGTTTGAAGGATTTGCGCTTTGCGGACTCAATAATAATAAAAAGCACAATATTGGCGCTGAATTAAATAAGTACTCTCCAGATTTGTTTGAAAATAAATATATGGTTTATCTCAAGTTTCTAGAACTTAAGAACTGCGTTTCTTGTCCTAAAAATGCGATGTAATCAGGGATGAAAACAAAAAGTATCTGTCAATTTGTTCACTGCCAATTTCTGAACTGGCTGGCTAATTGCAATAAATTATTCTCAAACAATTTAAGCTCTGAGTGCTTTCCTCGATATCAAGTTTCGTCTCGCCGATTTTGCACCTAAATATTGTGATCATTTCAAAGCAATAATTTGATCTTCTTTCAGATTGCTTGCCACGATTTTCCGTAGTTCCACGGTTTTCACTATCGGTAATCCCTTAATGGTGGCGTAAAGATTCAGTGAAGCGAGTAGACGTAGCTCCGGCAAGCCACTTAGATTACGTAATGAGCCACCTCGAAGTTAGACAGAGCGAGTTTCTAAAAACACAAGACGATTGGGTGCAAGATGAGCAAGCAGAAGCGAATTCGGATTGTCCAACTCGGACGATCGCCAGTATCAGGGCTTTGGCTCTATTGAGAGGGAGCCGTAGTAGAGATTTTTCGGGCAAAGTAATGAGACAGGTTCACCTTCTTAACATTGGAATTCACAACCTCACGATGATCGAGCTGCTCGAAAAGCTGAGACTCGGAGGAACCGTGTTCACGCCCAACGTGGATCACCTGATGAAGTTGCAGCATGACCCTGAATTTTACAGGGCGTATCAAGGTGTGGATTTCAAGGTGTGTGACAGTCGGGTGCTAGTCTATGCCTCGTATTTTTTAGGGACTCCAGTTCAAGAAAAGATTTCTGGATCTGACCTGTTCCCTGCGTTCTATACCTACTATCGCAATGACCCCAGCGTCAAAATTTTTCTGCTCGGAGCCGCCCCCGGAATCGCGGAAGCAGCTCAAAGCCGAATTAATGCGAAAGTCGGGCGCGAAATCGTCGTCGCCGCACACTCCCCTTCTTTCGGTTTCGAGAAGAATGAGGCGGAGTGTCAAGCGATCATCGAAATGATTAATCGTTCTGGTGCGACAGTTCTCGCAATCGGTGTTGGTGCACCCAAGCAGGAACTCTGGATCTCGCAGTACAAAGATCAGTTACCAAACGTCAAGACCTTTCTCGCGATCGGGGCAACGATCGATTTTGAAGCTGGAACCGTTCAGCGATCGCCCCGATGGATGAGCAACGTTGGACTAGAGTGGCTGTTTCGGATTCTTTGTGAACCGAGACGGCTCTGGAAACGCTATCTGATCCACGATCTACCTTTCTTCTGGTTGCTCCTTCAGCAGCGATTCCGTCTCTATCGAAATCCTTGGGGAACGGTCGAAGCTGCGCCAGCTTCGGAAAAAAAGTCACGATCGCTAATGAAAACAATCTAGCAAGATTACGGATGCAACTTTAAAGATTTCATCTAGTTGCACCTTTATCTGAACTTTTTGAACGACAAGATATGGCATAGTGATGGGAAGATCTACTGACTTCGTAAAGCGATCGCGATACCATCTAGCGAACCTGTACCGAACACGTACACTCAGGCGCATCTATTTCTAAACTCACCCGAACGCTCTCAAATTCTCGGTTTCGTGTGTCCACAAGGTATTGAGTAACCCACTTTCTGAGATTCCTCTTTATGACAAGCATGAACATGGAGACAAAGCGCTACTCTGAAGATTTCGATCTTCAAAGCTATTGGCTCGTCCTGAAACGTCGCTGGCTCGTCGCTGCGGGTGTATTCGCCGCAACGGTTGGAGTTGCTGGACTCGCAACTTCACTCCAACGACCAAGCTATGAAGCCAACGGACGAGTGTTAGTTCAATCGAACCGTACTACTTCGCTGACTGGAGTAGGTGAACGGGTCGGAACCCTCGAAGCCCTCAGAAGAGAAGGCAATCCGCTTGATACCCAAGCAGCAGTTGTGACCTCGTACCCGATTTTGCAGCGTGTGATCGATACTCTGCAATTGAAGAATGCTCAAGGGCGACCGTTGGAGCCGGAAGAGTTGAGCCGTCAAATCAAGGTCGAACCCGTTCCCACGACTGACATTCTCGACCTGAAGTTTTCAGATGATGATCCAGAAATGGCGGCAAATGTCGTCAACCAGGTGATCAAAGCCTACATCGACAACAACCTAAAAACCAACCAGGAAGAAGCGAACAAAGCAGGTCGCTTTATCGATAGCCAAATTCCAGCCGCAGAAGAAGCACTGAATCGGGCATCCGAAGACCTGAAGAACTTCCGCGCACGCAACAACATTGTTGACCTAGAACGGGAATCAGCCGCAAACATTAACTCTAGTGCAGTCTTACAAGACCAGTTGAATCAAGCCCGTGCACAATTGGCAGATGTCGGTCGTCAAGAAAGAGCCGTCGCTGATCAATTGGGACTTGAACTTGGACAAGCGATCGACCTTTCCTCCTTGAGCCAATCGGCAGGGGTACAAGATGTCTTGAGCCAACTTCAGACTGTTGAATCGCGTCTTGTCACCGAGCAATCGCGCTTCAAAGATACAACACCGCAAATCCAAACGCTGAAACAGCAGCGGGATGATCTGAACGCTCTCTTACAGTCGCGAGTCGCTGAAGCAGTTGGAGCGAATGTGCAAGTGTCTCCGAATACGCTGCAAGTCGGCGACATCAAGCGGAACTTGGCAGCCGCTTTATCAACCCTGCAATCTCAACGAGCAGGTTTAGAAGGTCGGATTACCACCCTGTCAGGACTGGTTGCAAACTACAGTAGCCGCGCCGCTCGGACTCCTGCACTGATTCAGGAAGAAAGCGAATTAGAGCGCAGACAAGAAATCGCCCTCACTGCTTATCAAAACCTCAACGCTCGGAAACAAGAGATTGAAGTAGCGAAAAATCAGCAGGTCGGTAACGCACGAGTGCTGCAAAGCGCAATGGTTCCTACTCGTCCTGCGGGTCGGATGCGGTTGATCTTGCTGGCAGCAGGCGCGATGGTCGGCTTATTGTTGGGAATTGCAGCAGCATTCTTGATGGATACGATCGACAAATCGCTCAAGACCGTCAAGGATGCCGAAGCACAATACGGCTACACGCTGTTGGGCTTAGTGCCTCGCTTTGAAACCAGTGACACGCCCACCATTCTTTCACCCGGTGCAGATGATATTTCGCCGCGTGTGATTGCGATGAGTTCACCCCGATCGATGATTCACGAAGCCTATCAGATGCTGCAAGCGAATCTGAAATTCATGAGCCTCGACAAACCTGTGAAAACGATCGTCATCAGCAGTGCCGTCCCACGGGAAGGTAAATCTGAAGTGGCAGCAAACTTAGCCGCAACAATGGCACAATCCGGTCGGAGAGTGTTGTTGGTTGATGCTGATATGCGGAATCCGTCGCAGCATCACCTGTGGGGAGTGGTCAACTCAGTGGGCTTAAGTAACGTCGTCGTCGATCAAAGCGAACTGCGGCAAGCCGTGAAGCCGATTACAAGCAATCTCTCGGTGCTGACCGCAGGTGTGATGCCGCCGAACCCGTTATCGATTTTGGATTCGGAAGCGATGACTGCCTTCTTAGAAACGGTGTCGAAAGACTACGATTACATCGTGTTTGACACGCCGCCGCTGGCAGGAACCGCAGATGCAGCGGTGTTGGGCAAGATGGCAGACGGTGTCCTGATTACAGTACGTCCGGGTGTGGCAGATGCCGCCAGTGTTGCTGCTGCGAAATCACTGCTCGATCGCTCAGAGCCGAACATTCTCGGACTCGTGGCGAACGGCGTGAACGTGCGGTACGAACCGGACAGCTACTTCTACTACACTAGCCCGCGTGAGCAAGTCGCAGATCGTCCTGAGCGCGGTGAGCGGACACGATCGCTGTTAACCAAGTAGTCCCCATCTCGGATCAAAATAAAGAGGAAATTGCGCGATCGTACTGAGTGCGATCGCGTTTTTTCATGGGATTGCACCTGTCTTAAGGCACTGTCGCAGACGTAAAATCTGTGAAAAAATTGCCATCAGCCCCCGTAAGGAATTGCAGATTTCCATGTTTATAGTGAGTGCAGCCCTACTAGGACTCGTCGGAGTTCTGCTTGGATGGAGTGTTTGGACTGGACTAGAGACAATCTTTGCGCTGAGTTCTAGAATTTCGTCGCAGTCTGGCATTAGAGGAGAAGAACGAGTTGCGATTCTAATTCCAGCTCACAATGAAGAAATTGGACTAGAGAAGACGCTACTAGATGTGATGCCACAATTGCGATCGAGCGATCGTCTTGTTGTTGTTGCAGACAACTGTACTGATAAGACCGCAGAGATTGCTCGAAAGCAAGGTGCGATAGTGGTTGAGCGTCAGGATTTGACTCAGCAAGGAAAAGGATATGCACTCGATTATGGCTTGAAGCAATTAGCGAGTGATCCGCCTGATGTGGTGATTGTGATTGATGCGGATTGTCGAGTTGAACCAGGTGTGATCGCGACCTTGACCGAAACTGCTTTGAAACAGAATCGCCCAGTTCAAGCAACTTACCTGATGAACAAACCTGATCAGCCAACCGCGAAAGATTCTGTTTCAGCGTTTGCATTCACGATGAAGAATTTGGTGCGCCCGTTGGGATTGTGGCGAGTCGAATTGCCGTGTTTATTGACTGGGACGGGAATGGCGTTTCCTTGGGCGGCGATTCAGGCGGTGGATTTTGCCAGTGGGCATCTGGTCGAAGACATGAAGCTGAGTGTGGATTTGACGATCACGGGATATGCCCCGGTGTATTGTCCAGCGGCGCGAGTAATTGGAACTTTACCGCAGCAGCGCAATGCAACTCAGAGTCAGCGAACGCGGTGGGAACACGGACATTTACAGTCGATCTCAGTGTATGTACCGCTATTGTTGAAAGCAGCAATTCAGAAGGCGAATCTTGCGGCGATCGTGCTTGCGCTCGAGTTGAGTGTGCCGCCGCTCTCTTTGTTGGTCATGACTTGGATGGGTGTGAGTGCGATCGCAATTGGCTGGGGAGTTCTGACTGGATTTTGGGCAGCGGCAATTGGTGCGATCGCGGCTGGATTATTTTTGCTCGTGGCGGTTCTTGGAGCTTGGGCGAAATTCGGTCGCAAAGATCTGCCTCTGAGAGAACTATTAGCAATTCCGTTTTATGTGTTGTGGAAGATCCCAGTTTATTTTAAGTTTCTGGTGCGTCCTCAACGAGATTGGATTCGGACAGCCAGAGATTAAGTACGGAGGGGAACTCGGTTAGAGAATTTACGTCAGACCTAGAATCGAATTAGATTGGAAGCGAGGTGCAGCAGAATTGAGTGTCGCACCTCGTTTTGATTGAGTGAACAAAAAGTCTGGCGGGATTTTTTACAGTGAAGCGGGATATCTCTTGGAAAACGATCGGGTGTGGATTTTTGACGGGAGTAGCGCTTACAGCCACAGGAGCGGCTCCGAGTGTTGCGGCTGAACGATTGAATTTGCGATTGGGACCATTTGAGCAATCGATCGCGGTTTCTGATTTAGAACAATTTGCAAAAACGGGGAATGTTCCTCGATCGCTTCAACTCTATTCAGCGGTGTTGACTCCTGAATTGCGACGGGCGTTGACCAGCCGATTGCAGCTTGATCCGAATTTGGGGACACAGATTGTCGAGGACTTGCTGAAATCGCCATCGGGTCAACAGGTGCTGAATTCGATTCGGCAAGCTGCGCCAGAATTGAGTTTAGAAACGTTGCAGGCGGGATTTTGGTTAGCAGCACGGCAGGCGAATGGACTCGATGCGATCGGAGTAATTCGAGCGATTCCACAAGATACCGTGACGATCGATGTAACGCAAGCCGTGGGAATTGCTTCGCAACTGAATTTTTCCTATTGGAAAACGCAAGGAATTCGATCGCTGTTAGAACGGAGTTTGACTGCGGGGAATCAACCGTTTCGAGCTTCGTTTGATCCCTCAGCGGCTGGATCACAAACAGTTCAAGAAAGCTTTTATTCGTTCTATGATGCTCAGCGAAATCGTCGATTACCTGTTGATCTCTATTGGAGTGCTTCTACAAAGCCAGATGCGCCTTTGGTCGTGATTGCTCCAGGATTTGAGGCGAATCGGAAGTTTCTGGCTTACTTAGCGCGACACTTGGCATCGCATGGATTGACGGTGGCAGCGATCGAGCATCCCTTTGTGGCGCGAAATGGTTCGTTGACTTCGCTCAATCCGGATCGGCTAATTCCATCCAGTGAATTTGTCGATCGACCCAAAGATATTAGTTTTCTCTTGGATCAGTTCGAGCGATTGAATCAACAACCGGGAGAACTCCAAGGAAAGCTCAATGCTCGGAAAGTTTCAGTGATCGGACATTCATTAGGCGGATTTGAAGCGTTAGCATTAGCAGGCGCAGAACTTCGCTTTGATGAACTGCGGGAATTTTGTCGAACCAGTGGATTGCTCGATCGAGTTCCGGCAGATTGGTTACAATGCGCCGCTGTTGAGCAACCGAAAAATCGATTAAGTCTCCGAGATCAAAGAGTTGTGCAAGCGATCGCGCTTAATCCCGCGATCGGGCAAATTTTCGGTAAGTCAGGATTAAAATCGGTTGCAACTCCGACCTTAATTTTGACCAGTACCGATGACACGTTAGCGCCTGCGTTTAGTCAGCAACTTCAACCGTTTTTACAGTTACCGACTCCGAAATATCTATTGACTGCGATCGGAACAACGCATCTGAGTGTGAGCGATCCGGGGAATTTTTCGGGTGCGATCGCACAAGGAACGTTAGTGAAAGAGCGCAAAGGGGAAGAGGTTGAACCGCTGCGGCGATTGTTGCAGGGGGTGAGTTTGGCATTTATTCAGCAAACGACTTCCGAAGCGAAAACCTACCAACCGTTTTTGACACCAGAATATGCTCGATCGTTGTCGAGACCAGATTTACCTTTACGGCTCAATACTGAGTTACCAGAGAATCTTACTCGCTGGCTGAGTTTAGCCACAATGTTCTAATTCTTGTGGGTCAGGCAAGATGCCCGACTCACAAGAATTTTTAGAAACTAATCTGCACCCTCGATCGGGGCAAATCCCTGACGCTGAACATTCTCAGTCACCACTCTAGGTTCAAGAAACTGGAGCAGGTAATCGACTCCACCTGCTTTAGATCCCACACCCGAAAGCTTAAAGCCTCCGAACGGTTGACGAGCCACGATCGCGCCTGTAATGCCCCGATTGATGTACAGATTCCCCACTTCAAATTCTGCTTGTGCTTGCTCGATATGCGATGGAGTTCGGGAATACAATCCACCTGTCAACGCATACGGGGTTCCATTCGCTAAATCTAAAGCTTCTTGGAACGAACTTGCCCGCATCACAGCCAACACTGGACCAAAAATTTCTTCTTGAGCAATCTTGGCATCGGGAGAAACATTCGTGAAAATCACAGGACCAACATAATAGCCACCATTCGGAGTCGGAAGCTCGATCGCGACTTCTGCTTCAGTCCGTCCTTTCTCGATGTACTTCTGAATTCGCTGCTGTGCTTCCCCGTCAATCACGGGACCCACTTTGGTGCTAGGGAGTTCAGCTTCTCCGATGTTGAGCGATCGAGTCGCTTCAATCAATCGCGCTAGGAAAGTCTCGTACACAGGTTCAAGTACGATCGCACGAGAACAAGCCGAACATTTCTGCCCACTATATCCAAACGCAGACTGTACAACGCCTTGAACGGCTTGATCTAAATCAGCACTTTCATCAATGATGACGGCATTCTTACCGCCCATCTCAGCAACGACTCGCTTAAGATGTTTCTGTCCTGGTTGTAGAATTGCAGCATCTTTGTAAATTTGGCATCCGACAGCTTGTGATCCAGTAAACACAATCATGTGCACATCAGGATGCTTCACTAAGTGCGCTCCTACAATATGACCTTCACCAGGAATAAATTGGAACACACCACGAGGAATGCCAGCTTCGATCAACACTTCTGCAATCTTGGCAGCAATTACCGAGGAAGTTTCAGCAGGTTTTAGCAACGTACAATTTCCCGTAACTAATGCTGCAACGGTCATTCCTACTGGAATTGCTAAGGGGAAGTTCCAGGGAGAAATGACTAGAACAATGCCGCGTGGATGATAGCGATAGTGATTCGTTTCGCCGGGAAAATCATAGTCCACCCCTCGATCGAGTCTTTCCATCTCATCGGCGTAATAGTTACAGAAATCGATCGCTTCTGAAACTTCTCCGTCGCCTTCTTTCACAGGCTTACCCGTTTCGTAAGTCATCCAAGCGATTAATTCTTCGCGTCGTTGTTCAAACAGATTGGCAGCTTTGCGAAGAATTTGAGCGCGTTCTTTAGCGGGAGTGCGTCGCCATGCCGGAAAAGCAGATTTAGCCGATTCGATCGCTTGATCCGCTTGCTCAATATTAATCATGCCGATCGTACCCACCGTTTCACTAAACCGCGATGGATTCTCAGATTTGAGTGTTTCAGCCGTTTCGACAAATTCACCATTAATTAACGGTAAGTAAGTTTGTCCGAACTGTTCGCGAACGGATTTCAAAGCAGCTTGAATACGATCGCGTTTCGCACTATCTGCATAGTCCGTGTCGGCTGCATTCTCAAATTTCTCTAACGGCTTCAGTTCCGAATGTTCGCTTACTTTTGGAGCAGAGATCAATTCCTCGATCGGTCTTTCCTCTAAGTTCTGCCGCAAGAACGAACTATTCGCCGTATTCTCTAACAATCGACGAATGAGATACGACATTCCTGGAATCAGTTCGCCGTAAGGACAATACACTCGCACTCGATAGCCTTGATCAACGATCGCTTTCGCTAACTTATCGCCCATTCCGTAGAGAGTTTGGAACTCGATTCGATGTTTGGGAATGTTCAGGGATTTCACGATCGCTAATGCGTGAGCTTGCGATCGCACATTATGACTTCCAATTGCTGCATTCAGAACTTCATGATTTTCCAACAGCATTTCCGTGAGCTGTTCATAGTTTGCGTCAGTCTCAGCCTTATCATTAAACACTGGCTGTTCCCAATCTTTCTGAACTGCTTTGATGGTTTCTTGATCCCAATACGCACCTTTCACTAATCGAACTGTGATCGGAGTTCCGCGCTCTTTTGCCCAATCGATCAAGCCTTGCAAGTCTTCTTTACTATCGCGAAGATAGCCTTGAATCGTCATACCAATATCAGCACGCGATCGAAACTCTTCTTCCATCAACAATGCTTTCAAAGTTGCTAAGGTCAAATCTTTGTAAGCATATTGCTCCATATCAAAGTGAACCGCTGCACCGAGTTCCTGAGCATGACGTAACAAGGTTCTTGCTCGATCGGCTACTCGCGCTTTACTCCCTTCTTCATCCAGCGGATCGAACTGTGAATAGAATGCGGTGAGCTTGACCGAAACCTGAACTTTCGGAAGTGGTTTTCCATCTGCGAGATCAATCTGTTCCACTTTCGACCAAGATTTCGAGGCTTCGGTTAACTGCGTCATTAACTCTAAATAGCGATCGAGATACGATTGCGCTTCCGCTTCCGTAATCACCGCTTCGCCCAGCAAATCGACCGTAAACGTCATTTTCTCCTTTCTCAAACGCTCGATCGTTTTCAAAACTTGCTTCAGGTTTTCACCTGCGATGTACTTATGCGCCAAAGTCTCGACCGCAGTTGAAAGCGTCGTTGCTGCTAACTGTCCGGGCATCGAGTCCGCGTTCGCAAAATTGAGCAAGTTTTTCAGAGCCGCAGGAAGTTCAACGGTTCGATCGCTCATATATTCCTGCAAGTGTCGCGCAATCTCTGGCTTACTTTTAAGCGACGGCAAACAATCGATCAAGCGAAACAACTGCACCCGTAACCCAGGATTGCCCATTGCCCAGCCGAGTAACTTATCATCCCACTGCATTTGATCGCGCATCTGAGCAAACCACGATCGAGACTCACGAGTCGCGCTCAAGAGTTGACGTGCGATCGCTTGCGTCTGGGATTCATAGCGGTCATTGAGAGCCTGACTCACCATAACTTGAAGTCTCCAATTGATAAATCTGGGGGAAATCGGTAGCCGTCTAGTGTCCTACAGTTCTATTCTCAATTCTGTGAGGATCATCACAGCGAGAATTCGCTACAAAGGTTCACGTTTCAGAAACAAAATCCTTGATTGTTTGCTAGTCGCAATTCATTTCAGCAAACCATGTGTACTATAAGAAGATCGTAGCGTGGGACAAGCAGCAAATGGGTTCAGCCGCACAATTTGGATTACTCTGCTTTCTATTATTTTTTGCCCTTTCTCAACTCTTTCAATGGGCACAGGAAATTACGTTGCCGCTCCCGTTTTTTATTCTGGGTGGCGCATTACTCGCGATCGCATCAAACTTCGATCGACGTGCAGGCTTTCCATTTAACTTGATCAATTCCCCAACCGCTGAAGCTCCCCCTGTCGAACCGCCAACGATTAGTCAATCCTCTACATCCAAATTCCCGCGAGAAATCTCTTTCACGATTCGCAAACCTGAAAAACTGGATCAGTAATCCGTCACAATGGGTAAGAGTGACGTTATTTCTCTGACCCTTATGCTGAACCGTTTCGTATTGGCGTTTGTTGCGCTGTTGATGATTTGTTTGACGATCGCGCAACCTGCCTGGGCAAGTCTCGATGACGATCGCTATGATGGCGAAATCTTTGCGCTGTATGCCGGAAACGGTTCACTCGTGCCGCCAAAAGTGACGCTCGCTGATGCACTGAGTAAGAAGAAGCCCGTTTTACTCGTGTTCTACACCGATGACAGCAAGGATTCTAAGCAGTTCTCAAATGTGGTTTCTCAAACCCAAGCATTTTATGGGCGCGTGATCGATATTCTGCCGATTCGAGTTGATTCGCTGCCTGTGAAAGAAAAGTTTGACCCAACGGAACCAGGCTATTACTACAAAGGTTTTGTGCCGCAAACGTTAATCTTTGATCAAGATGGGAAAGTGCGCTTGAATGAGATTGGATCGATTCCGTATGAAGCGATCGATGATGAGTTCCGCAAAATCTTTGATTTACTTCCGCGATCGGAATCTGTGATTCTCAAACGCCGCCCCGTGAACGAAATTAATTCTGAACTCGTGCCGCAAACCAAACCTTAAGAATCACGTTGAGAAATTCCGCGCTTTAAGATTTCCTCGGTAAGATCGCGAGTAGGACACCTAGCCCCAATTCCTGAGATGCCCCAAATTTACAGCACTGAGGAACTGATCCAAATCCTGTCGCAAGAGCGGCAAGCCTGTATGAATGGGCAACGCTTGAATCTTGCGGCGATGCCGTCTGGGATTAATCCATTGCTCGATCGCTTTGTCAATTCTGATGGCATTCAGCGATTCACGGCTTACCGAGATTTCCGTAGCGCAATTCATCAGTATCAAATCGAGCATCGAGTTTCGGGTCTCGTTTGGACTTCGCTAACGATCGGGGGGAGAACGTTTCGCTGTCCGAAAATCCACGAGCATTTGATTAGTTTGCCATCGGATTTGGCGGTTTTGAAAGCTGAGAAAAGCTCGATCGTCGAATTTTGGCGCTCCATCACAAGCGGATTCGATTTCTACCTCAGTATGAATAGCGGCAAGCTGCATCAATTAATTACCAAGGATGATATTGAGCGAATCTTACAGCGATCCGAATGGGCAACTTTGAGTCATCAAGGAAAAGCTGAAGCGCTAGAAATCATTCTGCAATTGGGCTGGGGCAAACCGGAAGAAGCCGTTTATCGTCGAGGATTTCCAGAGTCAGGCAGTGAATATATCCATGCAGTCCGACCGGGAAGAATGCCGATCGGGTAATGGCGCAGTTTTTGATGGCAATTACCGCTATGCGCTTTGGCGAACTTGGAATGCTTCGCCGCGCGTCGGGTTTGTCATGCTGAATCCGAATCAAGCCGATGCTCAATTGAATGATCCAACCATTCGGCGCTGTATCGGGTTTGCAAAAAGTTGGGGATTTGGTGGGCTTGAAGTGGTGAATTTATTCGCATACCGGGCGAAAACACCGCAACTATTGAAGCAAGCAACGGAGCCGATCGGGAAAGACAACGATCGCTATTTATTCACACTTTCTGAACGGGTTGATTTAATTGTTTTAGCTTGGGGCAATTGGGGCGGATTGTGGCAACGTCACCACGAAGTATTACCGTTTTTCCAAACAGAAAATACCTACACATTAGGTGTTACGAAATTAGGACATCCGAAACATCCGTTGTACTTACGGCAAGATAGCGATCGCATTCCGTGGATTGGATAAGCCCCAATTAAGACAATAATAAATGTTACTCAAATCGCAAAATTAACGGAGCTTTTTATCATGAAGTATTCCGTATCGAGGTGATCAAGACAGCAAAGATTCAGTTTGTATTGGTGCTAACTTGAGCAGGAAACATTAAAAGAAATCGCCTAGCTTAAGCCCACGATCGCATTAAATCTGCATTAGAATGATATACACTCACGAACTTAAATATCTACGTATTGTGGTTTTCTACTGACACTTTGGAAAAACTCTAGTTTGCTAACCAAAGTTATATTTCATACACTGTGCATCGCTTTTTCTAATTGTGTCATTTAGCACTTTAATTTAATCTCTGTCTGATAATAATGAATCGAGTTCCTGAAACAAAACAAGTTGAACGTGGTCATTCAATTTCTGAGATTGTCCAGTTCGCCATTGCGATCGTCTGCACAGGTAGGTGAATCAAAAATGGTGGGTGAGAAAATTGCGATCATCGAGGATGAAGGCGTGGTTGCACTCAGTTTGCGATCGCGCTTAGAAGCTGCAAATTATTCGGTTACAGGTATCGCTGATTCCGCACATTCCGCTTTATCTCTTGTTGCAAATACAACGCCCGATTTAGTCCTGATGGATGTGGGATTAAAAGGCGAACAAAACGGAATTGAAGTCGCTCATACGATTCGCGATCGCTGGAAAATTCCGGTCATTTTTCTAACAGGTTATGCCGATCCAGACATCATCAATTCGGCTCAACAAACCGATTCGTTTGGATATCTGATCAAACCAATCAATCCGATCGAACTGCAAAACGCGATTCAAATTGCCTTGCAAAAACATCAATACCAACAAGATTTAGAACAACGAGTTAGACAGCAAACTCAGGAACTTGCAGTCATGTACGCCCGTTTGCAGCACGAAATTGCAGAGCGACACCGGACAGAATCACAGATCACTCAGGCGCTTGAAGAGTTACACGAATTGAAATCGCGCTTCATCACGACCGCATCGCACGAATTTCGCACCCCTTTGTCAATCATTCTGACCTCTACGGAATTGTTAGAGCGGCTCGGTGCGGACTGTCCTGAAGATCGTCGATCGCGCTATTTCCAAAAAATTCGCGATGCCGTGCGATCGATGACCACAATCCTCACAAATGCCCTCACACTTCGGAAAATGGGCGCGAACGAGATTGCTCCCCAGCCGAATTCGTTTGATTTACAGCGGTTTTGCACGAGTCTTGTATCTGATTTTCAGCAGCACGATCGTATTCAACTTCACTTTCTTGGTGATAGTCGGCGAGTCAATCTCGATCCTGAATTATTTAGCTCGATCGTGAATCATCTCGTCGCTAATGCGCTCAAATTCTCGAAACAGGAGATCGATCTAGAAGTTTGTGCGGATCATCGCCACATTTTAATTAAAGTGAGCGATCGCGGTTTAGGCATTCCCGAAGAAGACCTCCCGATGATTTTCGAGCCATTTCACCGAGCGAAAAATGTTGATACAATTCCGGGCGGTGGATTGGGATTATCGATCGTGAAACAATGCGTCGAACTTCAGCATGGCACGATCGCGATTCAGAGCGAACTCGGACAAGGCACGACGGCTCAGGTTGAACTCCCGACCGAATCCTAATCGCGGCACTCCGTTAGAATGGGGAATGCACAATTTCCTATTCAACTCATGACAGTTCGCGTTCGTATTGCACCCAGCCCGACTGGGAATCTCCACATTGGAACGGCTAGAACTGCGGTTTTTAACTGGCTGTTTGCCCGTCATCAGGGTGGAAAATTCATTCTTCGTATCGAAGACACCGATTTAGAGCGATCGAAGCCCGAATACACGCAAAACATTTTCGATGGCTTGACTTGGCTCGGTTTGACTTGGGACGAAGAACCCGTTTATCAAACCGCTCGGATGAGTTTGTATCGCGAAAAGATTCAGCAACTTCTCGATCGAGGGCTTGCTTATCGCGCTTATGATACGCCCGAAGAACTGGATGCGATGCGGGAAGCACAAAAGGCGAAAAACGAGGCTCCCCGATACGATAATCGTCATCGTGATTTAACTTCCGAACAAGAAGCGGCTTATTTGGCTGAAGGTCGGAAGCCTGTGATTCGGTTCAAGATTGAGGACGATCGCGAAATTTCCTGGACGGATCTCGTGCGCGGAACCGTCACCTGGAAAGGTCGCGATCTCGGCGGCGATATGGTGATTGCGCGAGCGGCAGAAGGCGAAGATATCGGACAACCGCTTTATAACTTTGTCGTGGTCGTTGACGATATCGATATGCAAATCAGCCATGTGATTCGAGGCGAAGATCACATCGGCAACACTCCGAAGCAAATCCTGCTGTATGAAGCTTTAGATGCAAAGTTGCCAGAATTCGGACATACTCCGCTGATTCTGAATCAAGCAGGCGCGAAATTGTCGAAGCGCGATGGCGTAACTTCAATTTCTGACTTTAAGAATATGGGATATACCGCAGAAGCGATCGCGAATTATATGACGCTTCTCGGCTGGTCGCCCCCCGAACCGATGACGGAAATTTTCACACTCTCAGAAGCGGCTGAGAAATTCGGCTTCGATCGTGTGAATAAAGCTGGAGCCAAATTCGACTGGGATAAGTTGAACTGGATCAACGGACAGTATATTCACGCAATGCCGATTCCCGAAGTGACGGATTTATTAATTCCAGTCTGGAAATCAGCAGGATATGTCCTTGATGAGAAGAGCGATCGTGCTTGGCTCGAACAAGTTGCCGCTCTCGTTGCTCCAAGTCTTTCTCGCCTGAATGAAGCCGTAGAGATGACTCGCTATCTGTTCCAGCCTGTGGAGTTTACAGAAGATGCGAAAGCTCAAATGCAGCAAGAAGGGGCATCCACAGCGATTAAGGCAATCTTAGAAGCGATGCCATCACCGCTCACAGAAGCTGCGACTCAAGACGTGATTAAACAAGTCGTGAAAGAGCAGAACTTGAAAAAAGGCGTAGTGATGAAATCGCTCAGAGCCGCGCTAACTGGGGCACTTCAAGGACCTGATTTAGTTCAATCCTGGGTGTTACTGAATCAGAAAGGACTCGATCGAGAACGATTTGAGCAGGCATTGTCGATCGCGGCTTAAGAGGGTGCTTTAAAAGACATTTCGCTGCGATGCTATCCCGCCCGGAAATGAATCTCCGGGCTGATACAGAAAACTCCGCTGAAGCGGACTCGGAGTGTATGTCGCGGCTCTTAGTCCACTTCAGTGGGCTTCCCTCAATTAGCCCGGAGATTGATCTCCGGGTGGGTGAATGCCATAAGCGATATTTTTCAAACATCCTCTAGCGATCGTCTAAAAATCAGAGAAGTTCCTTGTTTCCCGCTCTCAATTGCCCGATGACTCAGATTTCTGTTAAATTTAGTTAAGATTCTTCTCATTAAACCCCTGGTAGAGAATCCGTAAAAGTACTTGCGCTTCATCCCGGCTTGATCCTTGAGCCAAATCGCACCGTACAAACTCGTATGGATCTTCCATACTTAAATAACGATCGATCTTTACCGTTGTAGCCGTATCGCGAGGTTGCTAGTTTATGAAATCTTCTTGGAGAACCATCCTGCTTTGGGCAATTCCCGCGCTCGTCGTCGGGTTTTTCCTGTGGCAAGGATCAATCGCTCCAACCGCACCAAATACGAGTCGAAACACCGCCAGTACTCGGATGACTTATGGACGGTTCTTGGAGTACTTAGATGCTAATCGAATTACTAGCGTTGATTTATATGATGGCGGTCGAACTGCGATCGTAGAAGCAGTCGATCCAGATTTGGACAATCGGCTACAACGCTTACGAGTCGATCTTCCTGGCAATACTCCCGAACTCGTGACTCGTCTTCGGACTGCTGGCGTGAACCTCGATTCTCACCCGCTCCGCAACGATGGTGCAGTCTGGAACCTACTTGGAAACTTGATTTTCCCGATTCTGCTGTTGGGTGGATTGTTCTTCTTGTTCCGTCGATCAGGTAACGTTCCCGGCGGTCCTGGACAAGCAATGAACTTTGGTAAGTCCCGCGCTCGTTTCCAAATGGAAGCGAAAACGGGTGTCTTGTTCGATGATGTCGCTGGCATCGAAGAAGCAAAAGAAGAACTGCAAGAAGTTGTAACGTTCTTGAAAAAGCCTGAACGCTTTACCGCAGTCGGCGCGAAGATTCCCAAGGGTGTTCTCTTAGTAGGACCTCCTGGAACGGGTAAAACTCTGTTGGCAAAAGCGATCGCTGGAGAAGCAGGTGTTCCGTTCTTCTCGATCTCTGGTTCTGAATTCGTTGAAATGTTCGTTGGTGTCGGTGCTTCCCGTGTTCGCGACTTGTTCAAGAAAGCAAAAGAAAACGCACCTTGTATCATCTTTATCGATGAAATTGATGCCGTCGGTCGCCAGCGTGGTGCGGGTATCGGTGGTGGTAACGATGAACGGGAACAAACCCTGAACCAACTCTTAACCGAGATGGATGGATTTGAAGGCAATACCGGAATCATCATCATTGCTGCAACGAACCGCCCAGATGTGCTCGACTCTGCTTTACTGCGTCCGGGTCGTTTTGACCGTCAAGTTACCGTCGATGTCCCTGATATCAAAGGTCGCTTGGAAGTTCTGAACGTTCACGCTCGTAACAAAAAGATTTCTGAGGAAGTCTCGCTCGAAGCGATCGCACGTCGGACTCCTGGTTTCTCTGGAGCAGATTTAGCGAACTTGCTGAACGAAGCTGCAATTCTGACCGCACGTCGTCGTAAAGAGGCGATCACGATGCTCGAAATCGATGATGCGGTCGATCGTGTGGTTGCTGGAATGGAAGGCACACCGCTGACCGACAGTAAGAGCAAGCGATTGATTGCGTATCACGAAATCGGACACGCGATCGTCGGAACCTTGGTGAAAGAACACGATCCGGTTCAAAAAGTGACGCTCGTTCCTCGTGGTCAGGCTCGTGGTTTGACTTGGTTTATGCCGAGTGAAGATCAAGGACTGATTTCGCGATCGCAAATCTTGGCACGAATCAAAGGTGCTTTAGGTGGACGTGCTGCGGAAGAAGTGATTTTCGGTGATGCGGAAGTGACGACGGGTGCAGGTGGTGACATTCAACAAGTCACCGGAATGGCGCGTCAGATGGTCACACGGTACGGAATGTCGGATTTAGGTCCGTTATCGCTTGAAAGTCAGCAAGGCGAAGTGTTCTTAGGTGCAGGTTGGACAACGCGATCGGAATATTCCGAAGAAATCGCGTCTCGAATCGATGCCCAAGTGCGATCGATTGTTGAACACTGCTTAGAAGATACACGCCGGATTATTCGCGAAAATCGGGAAGTGATCGATCGATTGGTCGATCTGCTTGTAGAAAAAGAAACGATCGACGGTGATGAATTCCGTCAAATCGTTGCTGAATACACTGCTGTTCCTGATAAAGAGCGCTACGTCCCGCAACTGTAATTCGCTAAGATAGATTCAATCAGTCGGGGTGGTGAAAGCCATCCCGATTTTTTGTTCAACCGATGTCCTGCATACGGTTTGAGCAAAAGTGCCCATTCTACGAGATACTTTTGGGAGGGCAAACCGCGATCGCAATTTTGATTTCGGTGAGTTCTGAAATTCGTTTTAGATGAGATAGAGAGAGTCCAATGGACGAAGACAGCATTAACAGCATGGATGCTCCAACCGTAACCCTCACAGATGAGTCAGGCTCGACCCTCACCTGCTACATCGAGCATTCTTTGGATGTGGAAGACCAAGAATATGTGCTGTTACTTCCCGTTGACTCGCCGATCGAGATTTTCGCTTGGCAAGAAAATGGCGACGAGGACGAAGCAGTATTAGTCGAAGATCAGGCAGTGATCGATCAGGTGTTTCCGATCGCAAAAGCCGTTTTAGAAGAGCAAAATTTGGCTCTGAAACAAACAGCGGTCGTGTTAACCGTCGAGGGTGATTTGCCCGATTTAGACGACGAAGAAGCGTGGGCAGGAGTGGAGTCAGATTCCGACGACGATCAAGAAGAACTGCAACTATTAGCCAGTTTTTGGCACGAGGAGCAGGAATACGCAATTTATACTCCCCTTGATCCTTATTTCATATTGGCGCGACTCGATGACGACGGAACGCCACATTTGTTATCGCAAGAAGAGCTTAAGAAAATTGAGCCAATGTTACCCATGATCGAAGATCAACTCTTCGATGAAATGGAATAGTTTAAGCGGAGTCGGTAATTTTGAATACTTGCATTCAGAGTATCTTCAACCGACTCCTAAAAAATATTTTTCCTAATCTAATTCAGCGCTACAATCCTGACTTGATCGTGATCCCCTCGATCGCAAATTTCGTTGATAAATCATTTTCAGATCGGTTGACTTATTTTCAATCTTCGTTAAGATTTGTTCTCAGCAAAGTGATTTGCTCAGTTCTTCACCTTGATTCCAGATGAAAATCGCTAAAAGTGTTGCGAGATTTTCGTTTTTCCTGTTTCTCGTCGGGGCTGCACTCGGTCTGTCTGCTTGGCGTGCTCAAGCCTGGTGGAGCTTTGCGAGTTCTCCGATCGCGCCTCAAGCGAGTTCCGAGCAGGGGAAACGAGTTCTAATTCAGATTCCCCAAGGCACGTCGGCTCAGCAAATCGGACAGGAGCTTGAAGCTGCCGGACTGATTCGATCGGCAAGAGCTTGGGAAGTCTGGGCACGTTGGCTAATGTGGAAAAATCCCGATGGCGGATTCCAAGCCGGAAATTATGAGCTTTCGACCGGGGATAGTTTGCAAACGATCGCAGAAAAGATCTGGGAAGGACAAGTCGCCCAACGCAGCTTTACGATTCCCGAAGGCTGGTCGCTCAAGCAAATGGCGAACTATTTCGAGAAGCAAGGATTTTTCAAAGCACAAGATTTTCTCACCGCTGCAAGCCAAGTTCCGAACGCAGAATATCCTTGGTTGCCGCCGAATCTGCCCTTCTTAGAAGGCTTTCTTTACCCCGATACTTATCAAATCGAAGCCGGATCAGCGATTACACCTCAACAGGTCGTACGCCAAATGCTGAATCGTTTCGAGCAGGTAGCACTGCCGATTTATAACCAGAATCGCGGCAAGACCAATCTTTCTCTACTTCAATGGGTGACGCTTGGTAGCATTGTCGAGAAAGAAGCGGTCATTCCAGCCGAACGTGGTCGAATTTCTGGTGTCTTTCACAATCGGCTGAAGAAGAATATGACGCTTGGATCAGATCCGACCGTGGAATATGCGCTCGGAGTGCAGCAAACGCCTGAGAATCCGTTAACGTACGCGCAGGTTGCGACTCCTTCGCCGTATAACACCTATGTGACTCCTGGATTGCCACCGACTCCGATCGCGGCTCCCGGTGTTGCCAGCTTGAAAGCGACCTTAGAACCGGAAGCGACCGATTATCTCTATTTTGTGGCGCGGTACGATGGCTCACACGTGTTCAGTCGGACTTTGGCAGAACATGAAGCGGCGCAGGGTAAAATTCGCGATCGCATCGATTCCCAGGCACAAAAAGAACAAACGAAACCTTGACCTTAGAATTAAGTCCGAAATCGAGGCTCGATCGCTCTAAACTGTGAATTAGGTTTGGAGCATTCTTTTATAAAGATATAAATAAATTGTCACAGTAAATGGAATTGTGATTGATTTAACCAAATTCAACTCGTACGCTAGTAAATAGCTTTTTATTGTTCAACCTCACGAGTGTCACGCCATGTCTTGGGGCAAACTTCTCCAACCCGATCTTCTTCTCGATACGACGATTCTCGGACTCACGCCAGAACTTTTACAGCAAAACGGATTGCGCGGTCTAGTACTAGATGTTGATGAGACTCTGGTTCCCATCACGACAGCACAAATCTCAGCAGAACTTTCCCCGTGGGTTGAGCAAGTTCGGGAAATTACCCAAATCTGGCTTGTGAGCAATAATATCAGCGAACCCCGGATTAAGCGAATTGCGGATGTGCTGAAACTACCGTATTACATTACAGGTGCTGGAAAACCTTCGCGTCGGAAACTCAGACGAGCCGTCGAAGCGATGAATTTACCGCCAGAACAAGTGGGGATGGTCGGCGATCGCTTATTTACCGATGTTTTAGCCGGAAATCGTTTGGGAATGTTCACGATTTTGGTACAGCCGATGGTCGATCCTGCCGCAGAAGTGGCGCGGAAATATCCGGTTCATGCGATCGAGATTTGGCTATCCCAAGCTCTAGGCGCAACCTTAACTCCTCACAAAAATCAAATCTAAAGAAAAGGTTAGAGAATCAGCGCATCCCCCAAATGTCTGAGATTCTAGGTATAGATCAAATGGAGCCAGCGAATATAAAGGCTCTAACCCATAAATCTCTGTGAATACTAGGTGAACCGCCAACCCCTACTTTGTAAGGATTGGCGGTTCACTTTTTGAATCGGTGGAATTGATAGAGCGATCGCATCAGAAGCATTAGGTCTAATTCCACGGTGCGAAGTATACGAAACGCCTGACTAGCGGTAGAAGATTGTCTGCGGGAAGTTCAGTACGTTATCCCTTGTTTATAAACAGAGTTTAGGTTGTTTTTATGAGTTCTTGGCGCGATCGATTAAATCAATTCACAGGAAAAACTCGCTTCATGGTCTGCCGAATTTTCATCCATTTAGCGGGGGATGAAGTGGCTCCATTGTTGGGAGTCTTGAACCGGGCGGGGCGCGACGCGATCGAGTCCGATGGCGATCTGCAAGTTTTAGGTGAAGGACTCGTCGAGGTTTGTCAAAGTTTGCTGCAATATCAAACCTATTGGCGATCGGCAGCAAATGAAGGCGATGCCATTTTCGACGAAGGTGAGGCAGGCGATTATGTGAATGAATTGTTCACCGATTCGGCTCAGCGATATTTGAGTGCACCGGAATTAGAGACCAGTACGGGAAACCCTAATGATGAATTGACGTTACCCGTGACGCAGAATCTGATTGTAATGATTACGATCGCAGCAGAAGGAGAGGTTCCTGAACTCGAAACAGATTTAGCGGATCTGAGAGCGCTATCTACCGGGCTGAAAGCAATTATCAACTTGCAGTACCAAGAGCGATTAAGAGCAATTCAAATTCACTTTTCTCCTTCACGTCTCGGTGACGAACTTAGTTCTGATCAGTTGTTGGAATTTTACCCAGAACTGATCCCTCTCTAGAAATATGCGGTGTTCTCTCGCTAGGATGCTGGATATTGTAAGAAAAGACTCTAGAACGGAATTAGGTAACGCGCCATGTTCTTCTCTATTAAACTCGCTCGATCAATGATGCGAAAATTTCTTGCTCTCTCTATGTCGGTTGCGCTCTGCTGGACAACAGTAGGATGCGGTAGCTCTTCTCTCGGTGATCCGGCTCGTACCGAAACGAATCGCCCCGCAACGGAAGCGCGTGCCAATCGGTCTTTGCCCAATGGACAGTATGCGGTTCAGCAAGCCACGTTCGATGATGGTTCTGGTGAATACACGGTTTTGTTAAGAGATACGCCTGCGGGAGTGAATTCGTCGTTTAGAACCGAGAATTTGCCGCTGGCACAATTGACTCCGGAGGAAGTGCAGGCGGGTCAAAAAGCGTATCTGAAGTCCGAAAATGGTCAAGTTTCGCTACACATTCCCGAAGACTTCCGAATCGAATACGTTCATAACGTGACCGAGAATGTGACCAATCCTCAGACCGGACGAACGGAAACGGTCGTGGTTCGACAAGAGCCGAATTTCTGGGCACCGTTTGCGGGCGCGATCGCAGGTCAAGCGATCGGTAGCCTCCTCTTCCGTCCTCAGTACTATGTACCCCCGGTTTATCGTCCAGGTGCGCCGCTGACCGGATTTGGCGGATACGGTTCTTCTTACGGTCAAGCGGTGAATCGTTATCAGCAGCGTTATCAAGCACCGCCAGCAGTTGAACGCAATCGTCAAGTTTTCCGCTCAACTGGCAGACTTGGATCACCGAGTACACGGGTAAATCGTCCTCGCATTACGAACGATCGGCCCACCGGATCGGGTTATGGAACGAGCACATTACGACGATCAAATCGATCGACTCCGAGCCGTGTGAATCGTCCGGGTGGATTTGGTAGCGGAACGCGATCGCGCCCTCGCTCTTCATTCGGAAGCGGTAGACGACGCTAATCGTTAATCAGAAACTAAGAATCCTGTGGTGAGATAACTCGCCGCAGGGTTTTTTATGGGTATGGCACAATGATGGTTTAGTTCCGAAACGAGAGAAGCGTGTGATTGAGGTAGAAGTCCACCAACAACTCCGTGCCTTTCTGAGAGAGCAAGGCGAATCATATTGGTCGCATCATTTGACGATGGCGCGACTTGTGGCGCGTGCGCTTCGGATCGGTCGGAGTGCTCTAATTCAAACGGGTGCGCCTTCAGATCTTCAAGGACGCTACCGATTAAGCTATCTCGTGCCGATTCTGATGTGGCATGAACCTGTCGTTCTGGTTGTACCGGAAGTGATCCAACAGCGGATCTTAAGAGTTGAAATACCAAGATTGCGCCAGTGGATCACTTATCCCAAGCCGATTCAAACAGGCAATCGCTGGCTTTCTTCAGACTACAAAGGCATTTTGATTACAACACCGGAGGCTTGGTTAAGCGATCGCCTGAATCACGAAGGCAGATTTCCTACCGGAATTCCGACCGTGATCGATGGTGTAGACGATCTCGAAACTTGGACACGCAACCAATTAACGCTGCAAATCGAATCAGCAGACTGGGAATCGTTGATGTTAGCCTGTCCCGCGCACGTTGAATTAATCCGAGATACCCGAATTCAACTGATTCGCGCTGTTTTCCAACATCCTGCGAATCCTTATGAATGCTATTTATTCGAGCAATCCGAACGCGATATTTTAACGGAACTACAGCAGCGATTAACCCAATCCTTGCCATCGAATTGGGCGAAATTCTTTGAGCAATTTAATCAGAACGATCGCTTAACTTGGGTGACGATCGCACGACAAGCCGGACAATTTTCTCTTCATTGCGCTCCGGTCGAAGTGGCTTCCTCGCTGGCTCCAATTTGGTCACATCAACCAACAGTACTAATTGGTGGAGCGCTCGATCTTGATTCGGATGCGGCAATTTATCGATCGACGATCGGACTCGAAGATGATTTAACTTGTTTGAAATTCGCGCTCGATCGCCAAGAAGATCTCGTTCAGCTTTATCAACCCGAAGGAATTCCGCTCCCGAATACACCCCAATTTCAGCCCGCATTGCTGCAAGAACTGCGATCGCTTCTCAGCGTTTCATCTCAAGGATTTTCGGTCATTCTCGTGGGCGATACTCCTCTGAGATCCCAAGTCGGATCGATTCTGGCTGCGGAATTCGGTTCTAGAGTTCAAGTTGAGCGAACTTGCTTAGAAGAGAACGGAATTCTTGTAACGGGTTGGGAATTTTGGCGAGAGCATCAGAGTGTATTGCCTGCACCGCAAGTTTTAGCGATCGCAACTCTTCCGATTCCTTCACTCGAACATCCATTGGTCGCGGGTCGTGTTGCTCACTACAAACAGCATCGTCAAGACTGGTTTAGACTCTATCTGCTTCCTGAAGCGCTCAGTGAACTGCAACGTGCGGTTTCTCCCGTCCGAGAAAGTCAGGGTGTTGTCGCGCTTTTAGACAGCCGAGTGCTTCATCGGAGTTACGGCAGTCAAGTTTTAACTGCACTCAGTCCATTTGCTCGAATTAACTATCTTGATGCCACTTTGTTTAGCAATGTAGGCGACGAAACAAACGCGATATGATCGACACAAGACCTTAACTGATAAGAAAACTATGGGAGAAGCAAAACGTCGCAGAGAATCGTTGGGTGAAAATTATGGCAAAGAACCCACGATCGCGCCTTGGTTTCCAGTCACCAAAACGCAAACTCAACAGTTTATGAAGTGGACATCGACTGGAGCTTGGGCGGGAATTGCCCTTTTAGTAGTGGCTTGGATTGTCGTCCGATTTGTGGGTCCAGCAGCAGGTTGGTGGCAAGCAAACTAAGAGATATTTCCAAATAAAAAAAGGTATTGTCTTGTTGAATTTGGGGGATCAATTGATCCCCCTTATTATTGTTATAAAACTTATGTATTGTTTCTGAGAAATCTACCGATCGGTTCGCACCAATTTCCTGATCCCCTCACTAGAATGTGCATAGTTTAACCAAGGCTAGATCTTGATTTTCCAAGCCTGCCGAACGCAACGACCATTCAAACTTTAGTCAAGGAAATTGGTACAAAAGATTAAGAATTTCGTGGTTTCTTAGACTTGTTGCGTTCGCTACTTTGGCTTGAGATCCAGTCAGTTACGATAGCTAATGTGTCGAATGTATCTAATTTGACATTCGGCATACTGTCAACTTCAGCGATCGCGGTATAGTATCAAGGAAATGTTCGGTAAATTCTTAAGACAAGGTTTAGAATTGTTTGTGGTGATTGGAGGGCAATTGTGTTCTTACGACTAGCAGAGCAACACCGTCAATTCGTTCAAGACTTGGTAATGAATCTCCAAGCCTTAGCGACCGTATTAGAGAACCGGGGCTACCTGGCTTCCTGCTACACCTGTGGCGGTCAAATGAATAGCGCATCGTTCATGGTGAGTTTGGGTAACAACCACCTGATCCGGTTTTTGGTCTCCGATTATGGGATCACTTGGACAGAAATGCGCGACGATCGAGAATTGATGAAACTAGAAGGTGCAGAAGCAATCAGTCAGCTTCAAGAACTCGCCAACCTCGTGAAGTATCAAATCAAACCGTCCGACTATCGCCCGATCGCACCTGTGGAAAGTCTACGATAAGGCTGAATTCGTTGAACTGTGAGTGATCCCCTCGTTTCTGTTGGTACGCTTTCAATGGGATAATTGACAGAAAGCGAGGTGCGTCCATTCACACAGCCCGATGCTCCTCATAGAACTCCGTGGCTGGTGTGCAGAAAGCGACTATGACCGACTCAAATTGGCAGCATCAATTCATTGAAGCCAATCAAATCCGATTGCACTACGTTACCCAAGGAGAAGGCGATCTTGTTCTCCTGCTGCATGGATTTCCTGAGTTTTGGTATTCGTGGCGGTTCCAAATCCCTGCATTGGCAAGACATTTCAAAGTCGTTGTTCCGGATCTCAGAGGCTATAACGATTCAGAAAAGCCAGAGAGCGGTTACGACCTCGATACTCTAAGTGCTGATATTCGCAGTTTAATTGATCGACTTGGGTATTCCCGCGCTCACATCGTTGGACACGATTGGGGTGGCGCGATCGCATGGCGATTTGCTCAAAAATTTCCGAATTCACTCGATCGATTAGCGCTCCTCAGCGCTCCCCATCCCCAGCGATTCGCCAAAGATCTCCTCAGCAATCTCGATCAATTGCGTCGAAGCTGGTATGTTCTAGCATTTCAAGTTCCAACACTTCCAGAATGGCTGATTCAACTGAACATGAAAGCCTTTGTGCAGAACATGTTTCAGGAACAAGCGGTGCGGAAAGGGGAGTTTACTCAAGACTTGATTCAGAAATATCAGGCAGCGCTTCAGAAACCGGGCGCGTTTAGTGCAGCCGTGAATCACTACCGACAATTATTTCTGTCCGGTCATTGGGTGAGAGATTGGATGCGATCGCCTGATCCGATCTCGGCTCCGACGCTGGTTCTCTGGGGCGATGAAGATTCGATTCTCAGTCCGAAATTAATGGACGGGCTTGAGAATTGGGTTACGGCTCCGTTCAAATTCAAGTTAATCCCGCACTGTGGGCACTGGATTCAGCAAGAAGCACCGCAAACTGTGAATCGTGAATTAATTGAGTTCTTGAGAAGTCCCGCTTGGGCTTGAGACAGTTCTTTTCTGAACTTCGTCCGCTACGGAGTTAATTTGCTTGACAAGTCGAACTCATTCCGAGTACGCTTTAGAAGAAATCAACTCAGAGAAAAGCACATGGTGTTCGCCAACCGAGAAGGACAAAAAGTTCCGGATGTAACATTCCGTACCCGTGAAGACAATCAATGGGTGAGTCTCACGACGCACGAACTATTTTCAGACAAAACCGTGATTGTGTTCTCACTGCCGGGAGCATTCACACCAACCTGTTCATCAACGCACGTTCCTGGCTACAACGAACTCGCAAAGGTCTTTAAAGCAAATGGTATTGATGACATTATTTGTATCTCTGTGAATGATGCGTTTGTCATGAACGAATGGTGCAAAGACCAGAAAGCTGACAACGTGAGAATGATTCCTGACGGGAATGGCGAATTCACAGACGGCATGGGAATGCTGGTCGATAAAACTGATCTCGGATTCGGGAAGCGATCGTGGCGCTATTCGATGCTGGTGAAAGATGGCACGATCGAGAAAATGTTCATCGAACCCGACGAACCCGGCGATCCGTTCAAAGTCTCTGATGCGGACACGATGCTGAAGTACGTCAACGAACATGCTGAAAAGCCGAAAGCGATTTCATTGTTCACAAAAGTGGGATGTCCGTTCTGCGCGAAAGCAAAACAGATGTTAAGTGAGCACGAATTCGACTACGAAGAGATTGTTTTGGGTCGTGATGCGAGTCCGCGCACATTACGTGCTGTGACTGGAGCTTCTACGGTTCCACAAGTCTTCGTAGACGGCGTTCTGATTGGTGGTTCTGAAGAATTGGCGGCATTCTTGGGATAGTTAAACCCGACGCGAATAGGATTCTAGAGCGTTCTATTCGCGCTTCTATAGCAATGCTTTGATTGATTGAGCGCGAGTCAAATCCTCGATCACTTTCGGCTTGATCTTTTCAAACTCAGCTTTGAGCAAATCTTTACTGGTCGCAGCTTTTCCCATCGATGCCCAAGTTTGACTTGCTAGCATCCATTCGAGAAGCTGCGATCGCTGCATGGATGAAAGTTGGAGTGGCATCACATAGGCGCAATGATGTGGATCTTCGATCGCGAAAAAGAGAATGTAATAGCTTTGTTTCTCGATTAATAGCTTGGTTAGCTTCTGTCCCTGATCCGTTTTTAAATCGAGAAAACATTTCAACCATCGCGGATTACCGTCTTTGTGCTGAAGCTGGTTATACAACGCCGTCACCCACATCAGCACCGGATGGGGCGATTGAATACACAGAAACGTTTTGAAAAACCGATTGTACAGTTTCCCAATTTGAATGTTCTCAATCTCTTGCTGTGGCAACATGACCCAAATCGTTGCTGAAGTCTCCCGCTTGGTTTCGAGAATGTGCGGAAAGACAATTTGTGCGATCGGCTTATCTCTGGGCCAAGTCGTTAACTGACACGCTTCATCCGGTGAAAGATCGTCTGCATTTCGAGCCGGGGTCACGACAGGTCTTCTTAACAGTGCTTCCCCGATCCGATGACTAATCTGGCGAGTCGCATTGTATCGCTGTTCTAACGGCTCTAAGCTTTTCAGAATATCTTCGATCGTTTGTGGACGATCTTGCGGCATTTTCGCCAAACAACTCATCACCAACGACTCTAGAACCTTAGGTACTTTTGCATTCGGATTCACCTCAGAGATACTATGCGGCGGTTGAAAATGATGGGTCTTGTACCAACTGCCAAAAGAATGCGTATCCGCTTGGAGCGGCATCTTTCCGGTCAGCATCTCGAAGAACATCACACCCAAACTGTAAATGTCCGATCGCGAATCGAGTTCCCGTCCTTCCATCTGTTCCGGTGACGAATACGCCAGCGTTCCCATATAAGAACTCGTCTGACTTCCATCGGATTGCAGCAGCTTAGAAATCCCGAAATCGAGAATCTTTACCAGTTCGCCATATCCTGAATCCTGCGTCACCAGAATATTACTCGGCTTAATGTCTCGGTGAATAATCGGATAGAGATTACCATCGATCGTAATTCCTTGATGAGCGCACTGAATCCCAGCACAAATCTGCCGCGCTAAGTTCAAAAATCGAGGTAGAGGAAGATTCTGAGCACTAATCACTTCGCTCAAACTATTGCCCTCTAAGTATTCCATCACATAGTAAGGCACTTCCTGATCATCGACCCCATAATCCATCACCCGAACAATGTGCATACTTTTGGTACTGAGGAGCGCACAAGTCCGAGCCTCACTCCGAAAGCGATCGCGCATTTTCCGAGTCAGCAAGGTTTGAGACAGAAACTTCACGGCAACCACCACGCCGCCCAGTAAAACGTCTTCTGCTTTGTACACTTGCCCCATCGCGCCCCGTCCCACTAACTGGATTAGCTGGTAACGGTTTGAGAGCAGTTGTCCGATTCTAGGGTCAGTCATGCGCCAAGAAGCTCAAGGAACAGATGGCTTCAGTATGGACACTTGCGCCTTTGAAGTAACTTTATGAAGTCATCTCTTTGCGTCCGTGAAATCGCGAGGATTTGAGCGATCGGACTTAGACATTGAAGGTTTATGAAGTTGAAGATTGAATCGGATCATCAATCGGTGGATGTCTTCCAATTTCAAGATCAGCAGCTCGAATGCTAATCACTCGAACCCGATTCAAATCTAGAGCCGCGATCGTAGCCCTTCCAATAGAAGTTAAGCCAATGAGCCGAAGTCCGTCGGCTGACCAAATAAAATGATCATTCCAGCGATCGTGACGAGGATTGAACAGCGAAACGACTTGCTCAGTTTGTGGATCGAGGACGTTAGTTTGATTGGTTTTTCTACGATTGCAATGGAAACAAGCGAGTGCCAAGTTATTCAGATCGTTGGTTCCCTCTTGAGCAATTGGAAGGATATGAATCAGAGCAATTATTGTCATGGGGAACAGTCGTCGCAGAACGTCAACGATCGCAGCGTTTAGCCGAAAAGCTCCGAGAATTAGGAGTCGATCCGGATCAGCTATAAGACTTCTCGACCCAGATAAGGCTGCAATACTTCTGGAATTTTCACGGTTCCATCTGCTTGCTGATAGTTCTCTAAAATTGCAGCCATTGTTCGCCCAACAGCTAATCCCGATCCGTTCAAAGTATGAACAAGCTGTGTTCCTTTTTGTCCTGCTTCCTTCAGTCGAATACTACCTCGACGGGCTTGGAAATCTAAACAGTTCGAGCAGCTAGAAATCTCGCGATAAGTTCCTGCTGATGGTAGCCAAACTTCCAGGTCGTAACACTTCGCTGCCGAGAATCCTAAATCTCCGGTGCAAAGTTCAACCGTTCGATAAGGTAATTTCAACGCCTCTAGAATTGCTTCTGCGTTTTGCACCAGGGTTTGATGTTCCTGCTCTGAAGTTTCAGGATGAACGAGCTTGACCAATTCGACTTTATTGAACTGATGCAGGCGAATTAAACCGCGTGTATCTCTGCCATAGCTGCCTGCTTCTCGACGGAAACAAGGGGTGTAGGCACAGTGATGAATCGGGAGTTGATCGGATGGAATAACCTCGTCGCGGTACATATTGGTTAACGGAATTTCTGCCGTCGCCGCTAACCACAAATCATCATCCGCGCACTTGAAGCCATCTTCGGCAAATTTAGGCAACTGTCCGGTTGTGATCAGCGATCGAGAATTAATCAACACCGGAGGAATCACTTCCACATATCCCGCTGCAATCTGCTGATTCAACATGAACTGAATCAACGCCCGTTCTAATGCCGCACCCGCACCCATCAGAATCACGAATCGGCTCTGAGCAATCTTTGTCGCGCGTTCAGTGTTGAGAATTCCGAGCTTCTCGGCAATCTCGTAATGGGGGAGAACCTCGATCGACGGTTTAAACTCATCCCCCCATCGCTTCACCTCAACATTTTCGGTTTCATCTTTCCCGATCGGAGTCGTATCACTCGGTAAATTCGGAAACGTTAACAACAGCGATTCGATCTGGTCGCGAATTTCCTTTTCTCGCGGCTCTAACTCGCTCAGTTTTGCTTTTAACGAATTTCCTTCATCGCGGAGCGGTTGAACTTCGGGATTTTTCGGATCGGCTTTCATCATTTGACCGACCAATTTCCCAATTTCATTACTTCTTGCTTGGAGTTGCGATCGCTCGACCTCTAATTCGCGCCGCTGCTGATCGAGAGACACGATCATAGACAAGTCATAATTCCCGCCGCGCTGATTCAGCTTGGTTTGCACAAGGTCAGGATTTTCACGAATTAGCTTCAGGTCTAGCACAATACAACATCCAAAATTGCTCCTTAACCAGGATACATCGGGGATTGGAAGGTGAGAAACGCGATCGCAGCTCAGAAACCGAATTTCGCCTTAACAATCTGAAATAATATTTCTGCTAAATTTCTCAATATTTCTTTACGGACTTGAGTTTTGCTTGTACCCCTGAAAAGTTCTACATATCAATCGCTGATTGCCTTCTATAAATCTTAAGAAATCATTAACTTAATAAAACTATACAAATAGCCCCTAATCTTTCTCAGAATCTCAGAAAAGATTAAGTCTTGATCCCTTGCAAACCCTTATTTAGCAATACTTCCGATGAATATTTCGTTGAGCGTGATACAAATCAACAACTTGTAACAAACTCAGGCACTCCAGCATTGTATAAAAGGAAATCGAAGGGGAAAACAAACAAGACAGACCCGCTTAAAACACTATCTGAATGGGATTCGCGCTTTCTCATAGAAATGTCACAATCTCTCAGATTTCTTAAAAAACTCAATTTTGTCATCGCTCGATGCGAGTCGGGTTTCTCAAGAAACTGAATTCAGAGAGTGGGGTTTATACCTCTTCAGGTATTTCATCCTCCAGATGGCTTCAGTAACGCCTTCCAGTTCTGAACCAAACCGAACTCATACCCAGTTTTTAGGAGAATTCCAATGTTAGATGCTTTCGCAAAGGTGGTCTCTCAGGCTGATGCCAAAGGCGAATTCCTCAGCACCGGTCAACTCGACGCGCTGACCTCGGTTGTGCGTGATGGCAGCAAGCGCCTTGACACCGTGAACCGCATCACCAGCAACGCATCGACGATCGTTGCAAACGCGGCTCGTGCATTGTTCGCAGAACAGCCCCAACTGATCGCTCCTGGCGGAAACGCTTACACCAACCGCCGCATGGCAGCTTGCCTCCGCGACATGGAAATCATCTTGCGCTACGTGACCTACGCAACCCTCGCAGGTGATGCAAGCGTGCTCGACGATCGCTGCTTGAACGGTCTGCGCGAAACCTACCAAGCACTGGGCGTTCCTGGTGGTTCGGTTGCGGCTGGCGTTCAGAAAATGAAAGAAGCTGCAATCTCCTTGGCAAACGATCCGAACGGAATCACCAAAGGTGACTGCTCACAATTGATGTCGGAAGTTGCTTCCTACTTCGATCGTGCGGCTGCTGCTGTTGCTTAGTTCTTAAGCGACAACCCTCTTTTACTTTTTCAAAAACGATAAACCCAAAGGGAGAGACTGACAATGAAGACCCCGATTACTGAAGCGATCGCTGCTGCGGATACCCAAGGACGTTTCTTAAGCAACACTGAACTTCAAGCTGTCAACGGACGCTTCGAGCGTGCAGTAGCTTCGATGGAAGCAGCTCGTGCATTGACTCAAAACGCACAAAAACTGATCGACGGTGCTGCAAACGCGGTTTATCAGAAGTTCCCTTACACCACCCAAATGCAAGGTTCGCAGTACGCTTCGACCCCCGAAGGTAAAGCAAAATGTGCTCGTGACATCGGCTACTACCTCCGCATGGTGACCTACTGCTTGGTTGCAGGTGGAACGGGTCCGATGGATGAGTACTTGGTTGCTGGTTTGGCTGAAATCAACCAAACCTTTGACTTGGCTCCTTCGTGGTACGTGGAAGCTCTGAAGAACATCAAAGCAAGCCACGGTCTGAGCGGACAAGCTGCAAACGAAGCAAACACCTACCTCGACTACGCGATCAACGCGCTGAGCTAATTTAGCTTCACCTTGCCCGGAAAGGTATGCGGTTCGCTGGCAAGTGCTGGCTATTGTTTACCCTTCCGGGCATTGTTTTATCAAAATTCGGGTTAGCGATCGGCGATCGACTAAAAAACGATGGCGAGGATCGCTGACACAGGCTTGAAATTCCGCCGTTGTTTTTGGAGAACTCGATGGCTATTACAGCAGCAGCAGCGCGGTTGGGTACTGCGCCATTTCAGGAAACGCCCAAGGTAGAATTGCGCCATCCTTGGACTAAAGAAGATGTTGAAGCAGTGATTCGCGCCGTTTATCGTCAGGTGTTGGGCAATGACTACCTGATGAAGTCGGAACGGTTGACGAGTGCTGAATCTTTGTTACGCAACGGCAAGATCTCGGTTCGCGAATTCGTTCGTGCCGTGGCGAAATCAGAATTATATAAAGAGAAGTTTCTGTATAACAACTTCCAGACCCGTGTAATTGAGCTAAACCATAAGCACTTGCTGGGTCGCGCTCCGTTCGATGAGTCGGCAGTAATTGAACACTTGGATATCTACGAAACTCAAGGGTTTGATGCTGAAATCGATTCTTACATCGATTCGGAAGAGTACGAAGCCAACTTTGGTGAAAACGTTGTGCCGTACTATCGTGGCTTCCAGTATGAGACTGGAGCAAGAACGATCGGCTTTACGAATATGTTCCAGTTGTATCGCGGCTATGCAAACAGCGATCGCTCTCAAGCAGCCGGAAAGAATCCTCGCCTAGCGCGGAATTTGGCGAAAAATACGTCGTCGTCGATCGCGGCTCCCTCTCAAGCGGGTGGCGGTTGGTCGCACTTTAGCGCGTCTGATGATCTAGCTCCGAAGAAAGCTCTAGGCGGATCGTATGGCGAAAGCGGTCGGATCTATCGGGTAGAAGTGGCAGGTGTGCTGTCTCCTGGATATCCGAAAGTGCGTCGTTCTAGTACCGCCTACCTCGTGCCTTACGAGCAGCTATCGAACAAGATGCAGCAAATTCAACGCACGGGCGCGAAAATTGTCAGCGTTACGCCAGCGTAAGTTGAGTAGGGGGTAGGGCGTGGGGAACTAATTCTCACCCTACTCCCCACCCCCCACTCCCCAACTTTTTATCCTCAATTCCTAAAGGAGTCTTGAACCATGTTCGGTCAAACCGCAGTAGGAAGCGCCGCAAATACTCCATCGGGCGCACGTGTTTTTCGTTATGAAGTGGTGGGCTTGCGTCAAAACGACCAAACCGATCGCAATAACTATCAAATCCGTAATAGCGGCAGCGTTTTCATCACGGTTCCTTACAACCGGATGAACGAAGAAATGCAGCGCATTACCCGCTTGGGTGGTCGCATCGTCAACATTGAACCGCTCACATCTGAAGACACCGTATCTGCTGATAAGTAACTCCTACCGTGCTTGAATCAAACGCTGAACTTGAACCCCAACCCGGAGCCGAACCGTTAACGGTCGAAAGCGCGATCGCAAATCTATCGAGTCCCGATACGAGTTTGCGATATTACGCGGCTTGGTGGCTGGGAAAATTTCAGATTACTGATTCAAAAGCGATCGAGGCTTTGATTCGTGCGTTGGAAGATGAAGACGATCGTACCGAAATGGGCGGCTATCCGCTGCGGCGAAATGCGGCGCGGGCGTTGGGGAAATTAGGCGATCGTCGAGCGGTTCCTGGGCTGACTCGCTGTCTTGAGTGTGATGATTTCTATGTCCGGGAGTCAGCGGCTCAAGCCCTGGGATTGCTTGGCGATTCTTCATGCGTTCCTCAATTAATGGCATTGCTCAAGGGTGGGATCGAGATGGCTCAGTTTGTTCCGGGTCGTCCGCATTTGGTACAGCCTGTTGAGGCGGTATTAGAAGCATTGGGCGCTTTAGGGGCGACTGAAGCGATCGATCTCGTTCGTCCGTTTCTCGATCACTCGGTGGCACGAGTTCAATATGCTGCGGCGCGATCGATGTACCAGTTAACGCGCGATCCAGTTTATGGAGAGCGATTGGTACAGGCGCTACAAGGCAATGATGTGCAACTGAGACGATCGGCGTTAGCGGATTTGGGTGCGATCGGATATCTTCCGGCAGCGGACGCGATCGCGGCTTCTCCGGTGGAAAACAGCTTCAAGCTGCTGTCTTGTAAAGGTTTGCTCGATTACCATCTTGGCGAAACGAATGATTCGTTGTCACCAGATGCGATCAAGCTTATGACCCTGATGGATAGCTTGCTGTAAGTTCAATGGGATTCGCTCCGATTGCGAACTCGGAAAGCCCCCTAAATCCCCCACGAGTGGGGGACTTCGAGCCAAGAAAATTTTGAGTTCCAAAGTCCCCCAGCATGGGGGATTTAGGAGGCAGAAGCCAATTCAAACGAAGCGAATCTCACCAAACAAAGCATCACTGTGAACTGGTAAGCGGTGATTCGGGAGCGAGAACATCGAACCGGGATCGCCAAATTGCCCCATCACGAAAATTCTATGATTGCAACTGATCCCACAATTCAATCGTTGATTAATGCTGTCGAAGCAGCGGATTCTCCCGCCAAATTGGTTGGAGCCGTTCACGCTTTGGCAAATGTACGATCGACTGAAGCCATTCCGACGCTGATTCGCGCTCTAGGATTTAACAATCCGGGTGCAGCATTAGCGGCGGTTTCTGGTTTGGTGGCGTTGGGTGAAGTCGCAGTCCCCGAATTATTAGCGCAGATCGATGGCTACAACTACGGGGCAAGAGCTTACAGTTTACGGGCACTTGCTGCGATCGCAGATCCACGCGCTTTGGAGGTGTTGATTAAAGCTGCCGAAGCCGATTTTGCTCCAAGCGTCAGACGAGCCGCAATTAAAGGATTAGGACAAATTCGCTGGGAACAACTTGAACCCACAGCCCGCGAATCTGCTCAGTCCCAAACTTTGAAAACGCTCATATTTGTCGCGCAGGATGTCGATTGGGCGACTCGGTACGCTGCGATCGTCGGTTTACAAAGCTGGCTCACTTCTGCGGAAATCGATCGGACTGATGCGATCGCACAACTCGATCGACTCCTGCAAACTGATTCCGATGGTGCGGTTCGAGCCAGAGCCGCCCTTGCGAAACAGCAACTTTCGTAAGTTCACTTTATTGGGTTTCTCCCATGTCAATCCCACTTCTTAAAGTCAATCCCAAAACTCAGAATCAGCGGGTCGATGGATACGACGTGGCTGATGAAGACGATCCGGTGATTTATCGCTTAACCGATGCGCGATCGGCAGAAGATGTCGATCGTATTATTTGGGCAGCGTATCGCCAGATTTTTGCTGAGCATTTAATTCTCAAGAGCAATCGCCAAACCTTCCTCGAATCGCAATTGCGGAATAGAGCGATCGGCGTGGCGGATTTTATTCGCGGCTTAGGTAAGTCCGATGTGTATCGCGAATTGGTCGCCGAAACGAACTCGAACTATCGCTTGGTAGATATTACTTTGAAGCGGTTCTTGGGTCGGGCTTCTTATGGTCAGGATGAACAGATCGCGAAATCGATCGTCATTGCAACCAAGGGCTTACACGGTTTCATCGATGAAATTGTCGATAGCGAAGAATATCGTGAGAACTTTGGCGATGACATTGTTCCGTATCAACGCCGTCGCTTAGAAGGTCGTCCGTTTAATTTGACGAATCCGCGTTATGGCGACTTCTGGCGCAATCGACTGTTAGAGCGGGAATTGGCTACACGGTCTTACTATCAAGTTCGCAGCTACAACGCAGGCGATCTGGATAAAGAGGTGATTCGTCAAGCGATTCCATTCACGTTCTTGAACATGGCGCAAAGCTTGAGTACACCTCACCTCGATACGCAGCGCCATGTGGCGCGGGCAACATCGAGCGCGATCAAAGTGCCCGATTCGAGCCGTGAAGCTGCTGAGGTGACGAAGCCGACGGTCAGCCGTCCGAAGGTGAACCTGCCTTATAGCTACATTCCCGAAACTCGGAAAGTTTAAGTTGCAATCAGAGAACTCTTCAGCGTTCTCTGAAGCGCGATCGCCAAACCCCTTTTTACCCTTGATGAACCATGTCGATTCCCTTACTTGAGTACAAACCCTCCTCGCAAAACCAGCGAGTCGATGGATACGAAGTTCCAGGCGAAGACACTCCCTATATCTATCGTCTTGAAGATTGTGTCGATCAAACCGATATCACTAATCTGATTTGGGCAGCTTATCGTCAAGTGTTCAGCGAACATGTGATTTTACAAAGCAGTCGTCAAAAAAATCTTGAATCGCAACTGAAGAATCGGGCGATTACCGTTCGTGACTTTGTGCGCGGATTGGCGAAGTCAGAAACCTTCAGAACGCTTGTGATCGAGAAAAACTCGAACTATCGCTTAGTTGATATTGCTCTCAAGCGGTTACTCGGTCGATCGGCATACAACAACGAAGAAACGATCGCTTGGTCGATCAAAATCGCGACCCTCGGCTGGGATGGTTTCGTTGATGCTTTAGTGGACAGTGAAGAGTACGCGACCACATTTGGGGATAACACTCTTCCCTATCAGCGTCGTCGGTACAAAGGTCGTCCGTTTAACTTGGTAACACCGAGCTACGCGGACTACTGGCGCGATCAGGAAGAAACGAGCCGCTACAAGTGGGGCGATATTAACAACTTCCGGGATCTCGCTCGATCGCTCTCCATCAAAACCGTCGAATACAAACCCGTCTCGACGGAAAACATCGCGATTCCTGACATGACGCGCGAATTGGCTGGTACAACTCCTGCCTCGATCAGTTCGACATCGAGCTTTCCGTTACGCTAAACGTGTCCCAGACGCGAGATAATAAGCGTAGCAATGAGATTCATTTCTTCAAACGTCTTGCTGTTTATTAATACGAGGGAGATTCTGACATGGCATTGCCATTGTTAGCTTACAAGCCGACCACTCAAAACCATCGGGTGAAAAACTTCGGCATTGCTGACCAAAACGAAGACACTCCTTACATCTATCGGATCGAGGATGTAAGCTCTGTGACTGATATGGAAGCTCTGATCTGGGCAGCATATCGTCAAGTGTTCAGCGAACATGAAACGCTGAAGTTCAACCGCCAACTGGCATCTGAATCTCGTGTGAGAAATGGTGCAATCACAGTGCGCGACTTCATTCGTGAATTAGCAAAATCTGAGCGGTTCTACAGCACTGTTGTAGAAGTCAACAATAACTATCGCTTGGTGCAAATCTGTCTCAAGCGGTTCTTGGGTCGTGATTCTTACGACAAAGATGAAGAAATCGCTTGGTCGATCGTGATCGGAACCAAAGGCTTCGATGGATTTATCGATGCGCTGTTGGATAGCGAAGAGTACACGAACGCCTTCGGTGACTACACCGTTCCTTATCAACGTCGCCGCATGGAAGGTCGTCCGTTTAACTTGGTCACACCTCGTTACGGTGAAGACTTCCGCGAAACGGCTGGCACTGTGAAGAACGATTGGCAGTTTGTGGTGCAGAACTACTACTCCAAGAAGTCGCAAGAGCGCAACTTGCCCGAAGGTGATCCGCGTCGCTTCCTCAGTGTCGCAGCCGCGATCGCACCTAAGACCAGCTACGGTAGCGTCTCTACTTCTCTCGATTACATGAGCAAAGTGCCGAACCGCAGTCGTCGTTAAGATTGATTGGTGCGAACACGGATACGTGTAGCGAACTATCGCGCTTTCACTGTGGGCTTAATTTTCGATTGCAGTCTGTCTTGGATGGATTGGAATCGAGAGTTAAGCCCACTTGTTTTTAGTTCGTCGCTTATGATCAAGGCATTGAAATTGGTCGATCGATATGATTCAAGCCCTGAAAAAACCTGTCAGTTTTGATGAATTCCTCGAATGGTATCCGGAAAACTCGGAGGCTCGATATGAATTGCATCAAGGAGTAATTATTGAAATGCCCGAACCGAGAGGAAAACATTCAGATATTGGAGGGTTTCTTACGGTTGAAGCAGGAGTTCTGATTCGGCAGTTGAAGCTAGACTACTCTACTCCAAGAGAGTGCGTTGTGAGGGCTGACGAGGGTGAATCTGCTTATAAACCGGATGGGATTGTTCTTGATCGGCGTGAGATTGCAAATGAGCCGAATTGGGAGAAAGCATCTGCTGTTGAAAACGGAAAAACGATCAAACTGATCATCGAAGTTGTGAGTACCAATTGGCGCGATGATTATTACAAGAAGTTTTCAGCTTATGAGGCTTTGGGGATTCCCGAATATTGGATTGTAGACTATGCAGCACTGGGGGCACGAAGATTTTTAGGCAATCCGAAGCAGCCAACTTTTTGGGTTTGTGAGTTGGTTGATGAAGAATATCAAATGACTCCGTTTCGGGGAGACGATCGCATTATTTCCCCCACGTTTCCAGACTTACAATTAACCGCTGCACAAGTCTTTCAAGCTTAGTTTTATTTTGACTTGAGAAATTCTTGCACAACCTGTTTCACGTCTTCTTTCTTGCCATCGACTCGATAGTTCAACTCTTGCATTGTTTTGTCGGAAATCATTCCTCCGAGCTGATCTAATACTTCTCTGAGTTCTGGATGTTTTTGGAAGGTTTCGCGACGAACGACTGCGGCAGCTTCGTACGGTGGAAAATAGCGCTTATCGTCTTTGAGAACCGTTAGATCAAGCGTTGAAAGTAAACCATCGGTCGTGCTTCCGGCTACGATATCGACTTGGTTATCTTGCAGCGATCGATACAACAATCCCAAATCCATCACTTTCGGCGCTTGAGTAAATTTGAGATTGTAAGCCTTTGCCAGCCCCGGAAATCCATCTTCACGGTTGAGAAATTCAGGACCAAAACCCGCACGCCACTTCGGTGTGTAAGTTGCTGCTTGTGAAAGGGTTTGGATCTTTAGCTTTCTGGCATCGTCTCCACGAACTACCATTGCAAAAGAGTTGTTAAATCCAAAAGGCTTTGTCCAAAGAAGTTGGAAATCTCGCTCAAATCGGCTTTGTACGGTTTCCAAAACTTTCTTTGGATCGCTTTCTGCGCCCAGTTTCAAGATAGCTCCGTAAGCGGTTCCAGTGTATTCGGGATAGATATCGAGTTCGCCCTTTTGAATGCCCGTTAAGCAGACGAATGTCCCGCCTAAATTGAATTTACGATCGACTTTTATATTCGTTTTGCGCTCGATCTGTTGTGCGAGGATTTCACCTAAAATAATCTGCTCGGTAAAGTTCTTCGAGCCAATCACCACGCGATCGCCGCCCCCTTGACAAGCCACGATCGACACCATTAAACAAAGCGCTAAAAGTCCAAGTGCGAGAAATCTTTTCATCGTTTGATTGTTAACCGTTTCTCAATCCAACCTAATCCCCAGTCTGCACCCAAAGCAACGATCGCTGCTGGAACTGCTCCAGCAAGAATGAGTTGATTATCTACGATCGCGACTCCTCGAAAAATAAATTCGCCCAATCCTCCGGCTCCGATCGCTGATGCAATTGTAGCCAGTCCAACCCCGATCACGGTTGCGACTCGAACCCCAGACAGGATGACTCCGGTTGCTAACGGGAGTTCCACCTGGAATAAAAGTTGTCGATCGCTCATTCCCATTCCCCGCCCCGCTTCTCGAACAGCTGGATCAACGCTATTGATTCCAACCACGGTATTGCGAATGATGGGAAGCAAGGAGTAGAGAATCAGAGCCACGATCGCAGTTCTCGCCCCAATTCCACCAATGATTGGAATCGGCAGCAGAAATCCAAACAATGCCAAACTTGGAACGGTTTGCATCACATTGGCAAATCCTAGGATTGGCTTACCGAAGTTGGGACGGCGAGTAATGAGAATTCCCAACGGAATGCCAATTAGAATCGCGATCGTCGTTGCGACTCCAACTAAAAATAGATGCTGTCCAAGCCGTTCTAAAATCTCATCGCCGTAGCGTGTTAGGAATTCCATACATTCATAAATTCTTGGGCTTCTGGGTGACTCGATCGCATAAATTCTTGAGGCGTTCCGAGTTCTACTAATTGTCCTGCTTGCATCAGTCCGATCCGAGTTCCGAGCTTAAATGCTTCTCGAATATCATGCGTCACGAATACGATCGTTTTTTCTAACTGATGCTGCAATTTGACAAATTCTCGCTGAAGTTCCGCTCGTGTAATCGGATCTAAGGCTCCAAAAGGTTCATCCATTAACAATAATGGTGGATCAGCCGCTAACGCTCTCGCCACTCCGACTCGTTGCCGTTGTCCACCGGATAGCTGATGTGGGTAGCAATCTTTGAAGCGTTGTGGTTCTAATCCAACCAGTTCTAATAGTTCGATTGTGCGGCTTTCAATGCGATCGCGTTCCCACTTGAGCAGCGAAGGAACGACTGCAATGTTCTGTGCCACGGTGAAATGGGGGAACAATCCGACTTCTTGAATGACGTATCCGATTTGTCGTCGAAGCTCGATCGCATTCCAGTCTTTTGTCGATCGACCCTTCACCCGCACTTCTCCCTGAGTCGGTGTTAGCAATCGATTAATCAATCTCAGCGTCGTGGTTTTTCCACATCCACTGCGACCCAGTAGCACCAGCGTTTCGCCTGAAAAAATGGTAAAACTCAAATCAGAAATGAGTTGCCTTTGATTTAATTGGTAGCAAACTTGACAAAACTCGATGATACTCATTTAGTCACACACTAATTTGGGAAAACACAACGGTAAAAAATGATTTCCCTCACCCAGTTGGGGGAAGCCATCAGGTGATATCCCTTCTACTTTAGGGTAGTTGGTGTTCCTGAATTTCGTTGATCAAACAGACCCTCAGTTACGGAGATTGGAAGCATGGCAAGCCTCAAGTGTCTTATCGTGCCATGTGGTTGAAGCGGACTCAATTGCTGCTCACATTATTCGCGATCGTACTTGTTGCTATCGTCTATTTTGTTAGTGCCAAACTCGCTTTTACCTTTGTCCAACTCGATGCCCAGGCGCAAGCTTCGGTGCTGTATCCGCCGATCGGGATTACACTCGCGGTGGTGATGTTGCTCGAACGCTTCTCTTGGATTGGTGTGTTTGTGGGTGCGACGCTGTTTGGTCATTCGCTCGACAGTGTGAGTTGGACAACCGCGATCGTGGCAGGACTCGGAAGCACATTAGAAGTTTTGGTTGCGGTCGGGTTGCTTAGACGAGTGGGATTTCAGCGCTCCCTGCGTCGGGTTCGGGATGTGTTGGCATTTGCCATCATTGGAGCCGTTATTGCACCCAGTTTGAATGCGACCGTGAGCACGATCAATGGATATCTCTCCGACATTGTTCCGAGCGCTGAGCTTTTCGCCAATTGGATCGTGATTTGGCTGGGGGATGCGGTTTCGATTTTGGTGTTGACTCCTGCGATCATGGTGTGGGGGAGTCGCTCGGTTCAGGTTCCGAGGTCTTGGAATGAATTGCGACGGGAGGTCAAAAAGGCTCTATTACGGCAACGAGTGATTGAGTTTGCGATTTGGTTAGGGTTGATTGTGATGTCTAGCTGGATGATTTTGAATTCCCCATTCGCTCAGATTCCTGCTTCAGCGATCGGAGTAATGGCGACCTTTCGTGGGGCAGTCTCCCCGATTTTGCAATATTCGCCGTTTTTGTTTATTGTCTGGTCGGCGTTGCGATTGGGTCAACGCGGTACGGTCGTGTGTTTGTTGATTGCTTCGCTTGTTTCGATTTGGGGAGTGTCGCAGAACTATCGCTATTTTGGTGAGTCGAGCAGTGAAACGCTGCAAAATTCACTGTTTCAGATTCAGGTCTTTATTGGAGTGATGGCAACGATCGCGCTTGTGTTGGCAGCGGCGATCGCAGAGCGGCATCAGGTCGAATCGTTGCTGAGACGGCGGATCGAGCAGGATCAATTCTTGGCGGAAAGTACGCTGCGAATTCGTCGATCGCTGGATGTGAAAGAAGTTTTAGATACGACTGTGGCAGAAGTTCGTGCGTTTCTGAATGCCGATCGCGTTTACATCAGCGTGTTTGATGAGCAGGGTTTTACGGCAACAGTGGCGGAATCGGTTGCACCTCAGTGGAGTCCGATGTTAGGAACGCGATCGCCGCGTCCAATTCTTCCAGATATTCAGCAGGTTTTTGCTCAAGCTCCAATTCGAGTCAATCCAGATTCAGAGAAAACCGAAACGAATGAATTTCTCCGAATCTACTACCAGATGTATCAAATCAAAGCGAGTATTGGGATTCCGATTTATCAGGATGGACGATTGTATGGTGTGCTGAATGTGAATCAATGTGCTGCACCGAGGCAATGGCAATCGTTTGAAGTGGAATTGCTCGATCGCTTGGCGACTCAAGTTGAATTAGCGCTGCAACAAGGTCGATTGTATGAAAGAGTGCAAGGATTTGCAGCCGATTTAGAAACTCAGGTGCAAGACCGAACCGCAGAATTGCAGCAACGCATGTTAGAACTGCAATCGTTGAATCAAGTGAAAGATACTTTAGTTCATGCGGTCACTCATGATTTGAGAACGCCTGTGATTGGGATGCTGATGGTGCTCAAACGATTGCAGTCGAAAGCGGAAGATACAATTTCGCTGTCTCGATCGACCCTCGATCGCATTGTCGATAGTAGCAATCGCCAGCTTGAACTGATTAGCTCATTGCTCGAAGACTATTCGCATGAACCGCAGAAGGTTGTGATTAATCCACAGCCGATTTCGTATTCTGAAATTGTCGATCGAGCATTAGCTGATCTAGAACCGTTACTGTCGCAAAATCGCATTCATCTCGACCATCAAATTCCAGATGATCTACCAATGATTTCTGCCGATCCGACTCAGCTTAGAAGAGTGTTGGATAACTTGATCACGAATGCAATTAAGCACAATCCGCCTGAAATTATATTGACATTGCAGGCTGAGAAAGTAGGAGCAGAAGTGAAATGTACGATCGCAGATAATGGCGTGGGAATTTCACCCGATCAGTGCAATCAATTATTTAAGAAGCCATATCTTCGGGGATCACAGAATCAGCATCGAACCGGATTGGGACTTGGCTTATTCCTATGTAATCAAATCATTACGGCACATCGGGGGCAGATTGGTATATCGAGCAAACCCGATCAGGGAACGCAGGTCTGGTTTAGTTTACCGATCGCATAAAAAAGCCCGATCGCTTAAACAATCGAGCTTGCTCAGCACAACACTAAAAGCTGATTTAGTACTCTAAAAACAGAGTATTCAACGCTGAATCAGGAGCGGAATTCTTTGAAACTGGAACCAATTTGGGAGCCGATGCTTGCGTGGTCTGCTGCATTTCTGCGACTTGACTTTCGAGAAACGACAGACGTTTTTGGATGCGATGCCGACGTTGATCGATCGAGTCGAGTTCGTGTTGAAGTCGTTTTTTCTCGATCGCTAACTTATACAGATTGAGATAAGCCGTAGCTTCCGTTTGGGGACGGGGCATCGTGCTGATCTTGGGGCGGGAATCAGTCAATGAGGTAGGACGCATAAGAACACCTGGTGTGTAAGTTGGAAGACTTACGTTATCTCGATCTCGTCGTTCGCATAGGACAGCAATTCTCGCTCACGATGGTGTTGAGTTCCGTAAGTTTCATGTCCTTAGAGTGCCTCAATATTTTTATTCTTTAACAGGTTATCTTCATGATTTTTTCACATCAGTGTGATGGCGCTTTTTCGATCGAATCGTGTTAGTTTAGTACACAAATACTATGATTAGTTAAGTGCTCAAACCTTGGCTAACAATTTTGTGATGCAAACACCATTGTCTGTCGATACGGTTTTAGTCGATCGCTTTTGCATTCTGAAAGTTCTACATCAGAGTGCGGCGGGTTGGGTGTATCTAGCAATTGATCAAACCACAAAAAGCTTTTATGTCTTAGAAGAAGCTCCAGTAATTGATTCGGGGGCGTTGCCTGTTTTGCAGGAACAATTTACTGAACTATTAGCAGTCTTGAAATTGGCATATTATCAAAGCGCGATCGTTGATGTCGATCGTCTTTTTCTTGTTCGCGATTATGTAGAAGGTCATTCTTATCGCGAATTGTTTGAGCAAAATCGCATCTTTTCAGAGAAGGAAGTTCTACGGTTTTTGAAGCAAGTTTTATTGTTATTGCGATCGCTCCACCGCAAAGAAATTGCACACCAGAATCTCACATTCCATTCAATCATTCAGCGATTGGATGGTTCGCTCATGCTGGCTGAATTCACACAAGCAAGCTTTGTCGAGCAAGAATTTGATATCGATCTCTATGCGCTGGCGGTAATGTCGATCGTGCTTCTGACCGGATGCGAACCGAAAGAACTTTATGATGAATCGACTCAAACTTGGAAATGGCATAGTCGTGTAGAAGTTCAACCGCGTCTCATGCAAGTTCTCGATCGAATGCTTTCCCCACATCCCCAACAGCGTTATCCTTCTGCTGCGAAAGTTCTTCAAGCGTTGTTCGCCCCACCAGATTTTGCATCCATTGTTTTCACTTTTGTGTTAATCGGGCTTGCGGCAATTTCAGCCTATCGATTGATTAATCACCTCTCGAATTTGCAGCCTGCAATGGTTACACCCTCGATCGCGGTCGATGCTGCACCGACACCAAAAGAGACAACAAAACCACGATCTAAACAATTAGGACTCCGCGATGATGCCCTGAACTTGATTATTAAAGAGTCTGGTAGTTCGCTTGAGCAGTTGCTAAATCAGCTAGAACCTTTGAGCCTAGAAGCTAGAAGTGGAATCGGAACATACAAGCGATCGAACTATGATGCGTGGCTATCGAATGCGAAAGTCAGTCAGAAATCGATCGAGCTTCTCACAGATTATCAATTCGTTCTGCGTTTTCCAGATCAGAAAGGGAAAGATATCAATCCGCGAACGTTTGGGCAGATCTGGTATGCGATCGCCCGTGATCAAACTAAAAAAATACAGCCCGAAACCTTATCATCTCCGGCAAGTGGAACATTAAAAAACGGAACAGGTAAAGTCTATCGTGCTGCATTTAAGCAAGGACAGACTATCAAGCTGAACCTTAAATCTGATTCGGTTTCAGTCTGGATCTTTTCGGCTGATACTACGTTGCTCAAGAACTTTAGCCAATCGACTTGGACAGGAAAAGTTAGTCGATCGAGCAACTATGAAATTGTGATTGTTCCGAATACGATCGGGGACGCTAACTATCAATTGTCGATCGACACTAGCTCAGCTTCTTCAAAATAGCTTGCTGTTGTGTCGTTCTTTGAGTCGAACTACAACGTAACTTCGAGTAAGCGACTGCACTATACCCGCTATAGGTTCGATAGTCCCGATAAATTGATATCAAAAATGGAACACTAGAAGACTTTCTAGCGTAAGCAATAAAGCGATTCATTTTTCACACTCACAATTTTGTTAACTACTAGAAACTGGGGGTAGTCAAGATGACTACCCCTCAGACCAGCATTTAGCACTCATTCCCTTACAGTCCCAATGCAAGCTGCAATTCGGGAGTTGCACTAACTGTCGTTGGTAACGGTGCTGGCTCTAAACTGACCGCAGAACAATAGCGAGAATAAGCACATCGATCGCATTGTTTCCCTGGTGTGGGTTCCCATGTCTCATCATGTCGCAACCGCACTGCCAAATCTGAAATGACCGCTTGCACTTGCTTTTTATGACGACGAGTTGCCCGATAGCGAACCTTTTCGCCTGTTCTCAGATGCAGCAAGGTTAGATACTTCAGACTTTGTTGATAGGTCTGTTCCAACGCCAGGTAATACAATCCGATCTGCAAATCCATCTCATCAGATTCAGGAACCTTCAGATCGCGACTCGACTTGTAATCGATCAACTCCAGACCATCATTGAGATAGTCAATCCGATCGTATCTTCCCGTAATGCAGAATTCGAGGCTTTCGACTCTCAGAAATGCCTGAATTCGTCCTTCGACCGCTAACGGTTGACGCAACGATGGCGCATCGAGGATGAACTTCTCATAGTAGCGCTCAAGAATCGATCGACCATCTTCAATTTGACCCGGAGTTAAACCCGTAGAATGTTCTTCCCAACAGCGATGAATCCATTGCATATCGGGTGTGGCTTCGTGGTAGTGCCAATCCCGATAGACCATTGCCAAAGCTTGATGCAATGCAGTTCCCAATGCTGCTGATCCGAAGAAATCACTGGTTGTCAGTCGCCGTTCGTACCGCAAATAGTACGCATAGGGGCAGCGACTATAGGACTGAAGTTTTGTCGCGGAAATCTGATAAGGCATGATTAGAGGCAAACAAGGTTATGTAGAAGCGAAAATCGGTTAGATCTGTTCGACTGGACGCTTGAAGATCGAGTCCAGATAAATCCGAGCGGTTGCACGATCGTTCTGGCGTTCATTTGCCGGACGATTCTGCAACAAGAACAACGACAACGCCGCAGACATTACACGGTCTTGATCCCAGTCTGGGCGCGAATCGAGGAACGTTTGAAACGATTGATGCAGTGCTTCAGGAATTTCGACAAAAAGACTAATGTTGCTTTCCATATTCATCAAACCTCAATAGTGAATCGCCAATAGGTGAATTCCAACCGCCCGATTTCCGCAAAAATTCGCAACAGAAATCTACGCCAGTTCGATCTGAGCTTCTCAATCTCCAACTTGTGGAAATCTTGTGTCGCGGTCGTCTGAGCGCTTTTGGTTAGTCGCTACATTCTGCGCGATCGCGTTCAGAAGATCAACATCAAGAAAAGTAACAATCTGCCTCTAGATCAAAATTACTGAACGGCAGAATCGGCATTCCAGCCATTTTTTCGTTACTCAGCTTCATCAAATGAGTGCTGACCCTGTGAAAAACCCGTTTTCGTCTGACTTTTCCACAGTCCCCCGGAAAATGACGATCCTAGCTCGATCCCCTGTGGAAAACTTTCAATTCGATGTGGAAAAGGTGTGGAAAAGCGATCGACAACTTGTGGATAGTCTGTGGAGAACCTGGGGAAAACTCATCCAATTGTAAAGTTTTGTTAAGATTCCAAAGAAACTCGACTTTCGGCTGTGAGTTTAGCGATCGAATTGGGAATTCTTTATTTTCGTTGCTGAAACTTCCGTAAATTCACGAACAGAGACGGACTTCCCTACCTCTGATGGTCGTCGTCAATCTAGACATAAGGAGAGATAATAGGATGTCTTTCCCGATCGTTGTTTTGAAGTTCTCGAATGATTGACATAGATATTCCGGCTCACCTCAGCCCCCAAACGTTCCTGCTGCTGCTTGTCTTAGTGGCGTTGGAGTGCGTCTTATCGGCGGATAATGCGATCGCGCTTGCCGCCCTCACCCAAGGCTTACAAAACCCAGAATTAGAACGTCGTGCCCTTAATATTGGTCTGGTGTTCGCTTATGTTCTGCGAATGTCGTTGATTCTGGCTGCCTCTTGGGTGATTGGATACTGGCAGTTCGAGCTGGCGGGTGCGCTTTACCTTCTATGGTTGGTGTTTCAGCACTTCAAACCTTCCAGCGAGGACGAAGAAGGAGTTCATCACGGTCCTCGATTTGCATCCTTGTGGCAAGCGATTCCGGTGATTGCGCTGACGGATTTGGCGTTTTCATTGGATAGTGTCACGACAGCGATCGCGGTTTCCCAAGATACGTGGCTGATTCTGCTCGGAGGTACGATCGGGATTGTGGCACTGCGGTTTATGGCAGGCTTATTTATTGGTTGGCTGGAAGAGTTTACGCATTTAGAAGATGCGGGTTACATCACCGTGGCGTTTGTGGGCATTCGATTGTTGCTGCGGGTGTTTAATGACCAACTCGTGCCGCCGGAATGGTTGATGATTACGATGGTCGCGATCGTGTTTGCGTGGGGATTTTCCAAGCGGAATGACATGGCGGAAATTGAAGCGATCGCAGAATCTCAATCTGCGCCTGAGATTGAACCCGTTTCGGAAAAAGATCCGGTTTGAAATTGAGAATGCGATGAATGTTGCGTTTACCCGACGACGTAGAGACGCGATTAATCGCGTCTCTACCTGGATTTCGCGTCTGGAACGACGATTTTTGAATGACGATCGCCATTCGCGTAAAACGATCATTTTTGAATGACGATCGCGCCGATTATTCGTAAATCCAGTTCAAGACCGTTGGTTGCCAGTTCACCAATTCTTCTTCCTTAAACCACAGCGCAATCTCGCTTTGTGCGGTTTCCGGTGCATCCGATCCATGAATCAAATTCCGTCCGATATTTGCGCCAAAATCGCCCCGAATCGTTCCCGGTTCAGCAGCCAGCGGATTCGTCGCGCCGATCACTTTCCGCGCACCCGCAATCACGCCGTCACCTTCCCAAACCATCGCGACGATCGGACCCGACGTAATAAATTCAACCAGACTACCGAAAAACGGACGTTCCCGGTGAACACCGTAATGGCTTTCTGCCAGTTCGCGACTGACGTTCATGAACTTGAGACCGACGAGAGTAAAGCCCTTCGTTTCAAAGCGGCGAATGATTTCACCGATCAGTTTGCGCTGTACGCCATCGGGCTTAATGGCTAAAAATGTGCGTTCCAAGCTGGACTCCCAAAAATGAAGTGAAATTTACAAAACCTAGATTAGCCTAGAACGGTGATTCCGGTGATGTGAAAGACTTCTGTTTTTGAGCAGTCGCGATAGACTGGATGCTTGAAGATTCGTTGCAATGAGGATAAACCACGATGGGAGGACGCTCCGCCACTGTTAAACCTGACAAACAAGCACCTGATCAAGGTTTGACAGATGAGGATTTGAACGCCAAAAACGGCAAGAACGGAAAATCGAACGGGAAAGCGCCCGTACCCGAAACCACTCCGAAAAAATGGACGATCGAAGATAGCGAAGAACTCTATCGCATTCAAGGCTGGGGTGATCCGTATTTTTCCATCAATGCCGCAGGGCACGTCACCGTTTCACCAAAGGGTAATCGAGGTGGATCGCTGGATTTGTTCGATTTGGTGAACGCGCTAAAGCAGCGAAATCTTGGTTTGCCGTTGCTGATTCGGTTTTCGGATATTTTGGAGGATCGGATCGAGCGGATTAATTCTGCATTTTCTAAAGCGATCGCACGTTACAGCTATCCCGGCGTTTATAAAGGCGTTTTCCCCGTCAAATGCAACCAACAGCGGCATTTAGTCGAGGATTTGGTTCGCTTCGGAAAACCGCATCAGTTCGGACTCGAAGCTGGATCGAAACCGGAATTGATGATTGCATTGGCATCTCTGAAAACTCCAGGTGCTCTATTGATTTGCAACGGGTACAAAGATCGCGAGTATATTGAGACGGCAATGTTGGCAAGACGATTAGGACAAACGCCGATCATTGTTCTAGAGCAGATCGAAGAAGTGGAGCTCGCGATCGAAGCCAGCAAAAAACTCGGTATCAAACCAATTCTCGGAGTTCGGGCAAAACTGAGCGCACGAGGCATCGGACGTTGGGGAACTTCGGCAGGCGATCGAGCAAAATTCGGCTTAACCATCCCCGAAATCATTCACACTGTCAACCAGTTGAAAGCCGCCGATATGTTGGACTGTCTCCAACTGCTGCATTTTCACATCGGTTCTCAGATTTCAGCGATCAGTGTACTGAAAGAAGCGATGCGCGAAGCGAGCCGAATCTATGTCGAACTGGTTCAACTCGGCGCGAATATGCAGTACCTCGATGTTGGTGGTGGTTTAGGTGTGGACTATGACGGCTCACAAACGAACTTTCACGCCTCGAAAAACTACAGTACTCAGAACTATGCAAATGATGTGGTCGCAGCGGTGAGAGATGCTTGTGCGCTGGCAGCGATTCCGGTTCCGACTTTGATTAGTGAAAGTGGAAGAGCGATCGCGTCTCATCAATCGGTGCTCGTCTTCGATATTCTTGGAACCAGTGATGTCGCCGCTGAAACGCCTGAGTCTCCAAAAGAAGATGAGCATTTGATCATTCAGAATCTCTACGAAACGTACACTTCGATCAACTCTGAGAATTTCTTGGAGATGTACCACGATGCGACTCAGTTCAAAGAAGAAGCTGTCAATCTCTTTGGATTTGGCTATCTGAGCTTAACCGAACGAGCACGAGCCGAACGCCTCTACTGGTCATGCTGTCACAAGATCATGACCTTTTCACGTCAGCTTGAGTACATTCCTGATGACCTCGAAGACCTTGAGAAAATCATGGCTTCGATCTACTACATGAATCTTTCAGTGTTCCAATCGGCTCCAGACATTTGGGGCATTGACCAATTGTTCCCGATCATGCCGCTCCACCGTTTGAACGAAGAGCCAACCAAACGAGCAACCCTAGTCGATTTGACGTGTGATAGTGACGGCAAGATTGATCAATTCATTGATCTACGCGATGTGAAATCAGTGTTAGAACTGCATTCACTCAAACCGGGTGAGCCTTACTATCTGGGAATGTTCCTCAATGGTGCATACCAAGAAATCATGGGCAATCTACACAACTTGTTCGGGGACACTAACACCGTTCACATTCAACTAACCCCGAAGGGTTATCAGATTCAGCACGTCGTTCGAGGTGACACGATTAAAGAGGTATTGGGCTATGTGCAATACGATGTAGAAGACATGATCGAAAGCATCCGATTGCAGACTGAAACCGCCCTGGAAGACGATCGCATTACTCTACAAGAGTCTCAATTGTTGCTCCAGAACTACGAGCGCAGTTTGAGCGGCTACACTTACCTACTGTCCTAGAACAAGCTGGAGAGATGCAACCTTACCAGGGAAGTATCTCTCCATTCGCGTGCCAGAAGGTTCCAGTATTCTCCAGCGTCAATTTATCAATTCGATCGAGTAATCCCTTCACTGATTGTTCTGGCGTAATTCCCCCTGCTGTAAAGTTCGTCATTCGAGTTTGAACTAATCCAGGATGCAGAATCGCGATCGCAATTCCATGCGGTTTGAGATCATGTGCTAGAGACTTTCCTGCCATTGATAGCGCAACTTTCGACATTCGATAGCCGTAGGAACTGCCAGAGGTATTATCAGCGATCGACCCCATTCGACTCGTCATCAACACAATCTTGGAGCCTGATTTGAGACGGGGTAACAGTGCGTGAGTGACCCGTAATGCACCTAAAGCATTGACCTCGAATTGTTCGCGAATGCTATCGAAGTCTAAGTTGTCTAATGTCACTCGCTGAATGATGCCTGCATTATTGATCAGAACATCGATCGAGGTCTCATCCAAGCGATCGCATAATTCCGAGACAGAAGCCTCTGAGGTAATATCAATTCCTGCTGCAACTTGAACGCCAAGCTGCTGCAATTCCTCAGAGGCAGTCCGACAAACCGCAATCACGGTTTCGCCTCGTGCTTTCAATTGGCGACAGTATTCGTAACCAATGCCGCGATTTGCACCTGTGATCAGATAAGTTGCCATTAGCTTGCTTGTTGCAGTTCGTCTAATTTTGCTAACACTTCGCGACTATGCACGATCGGGTTCACGCCTGTGAAGGTTGCTCTGAGAATTCCTTCTGGATCAATGACGTAAGTATGACGGGCTGAACGAATTCCGAACCAAGAGCCGTAAGCTTTACTGATTTTGCCGTTCGTGTCTGCAAGTAGTGGGAATTTCAAGCCTTCGGAATCACAGAAATCCTCGTGGGAATTCACATCATCGGCACTGATTCCGAGAATTTGGGTATTACGATCGAGATATTTCGGCATATCTTCCTGAAACTTCCGCGCTTCGATCGTGCAACCTGGTGTGAAGTCCGCTGGATAGAAGTAAGCAACCACCCATTTTCCGCGATAGTCTGAGAGCGAAACCGTTCCGTCACTATCGTTGCTCGGTAGCGTGAATTCAGGTGCGGGTTGATTGATGGGCGGTAATGTTCCACCGAGGGCAAATGCAGGCAGAGTGAAGTTCAGACTGGCAGCGATCACGAATACACTCACCAGTAAAACTCGAAGCAAATTTCGACGCGACATAGAAACATCTCTGAAATAAAACTTAACTAAAGTTTACCGCGTTGGCTGGAGTGTTTTTTGAAAATGCGATCGTAGATCATGCAGACAGCAAAACTGCCACACACGGATTGACGTGCGTGAATTTCTCTCAGTATTCTTACAGAATGAGCTTCTACCACTAAAAGACCGTGTAAAGATCTGCGAGTTCCTACTGAGGGTTTGATTGATGCAATCTTCATCTTTTTACGACATGGAAGCCGCCCCGAAAGCACCAACGATTCTAGACATCGGTGGAATGTTTGATGCGTTTGAGAATTTAGAGGAAATCTCGCCAGATCTCGATTGGCTCGAAACGATCGCTGATAGCTGGGGAATTTTTCACACCTCTATTTCAACAGCGTCCACAGTTCAGGAGCCGTAAAGTCTGCGATCGCAAATTTCACTCCTAAACCACAAAGCGTTTCCGGCATCTGCGTAGAAGTAATCCCGATCGTCGGAATTTTCGCCGCCACCGCAGATCGCACACCCGACGGCGAATCCTCGAATGCGATCGCTTGATCCGGTGAAATTCTAAATTCGTTCAACGCATAAAGATAAGGAGCCGGATCGGGTTTTCCAATGCCTAAATCGTCTGCCAAAATAACGCGATCGAACACTCGATCGAGCTTCAACAACTTCAACATAAAGTGAGCATTTTCGCGTGGCGCATTCGTGACCACGGCTTGCTTCAGACCGTTTTGTTTCCCCCAATCGATCAACTCTCGCAAGCCTGCCATCGGTTGGAGTTGTTCAGCTAACTCTCGGAATCGGGCTTCTTTACGATCGGCAAACGCTTCACTCTCACCTGAAGACAACTGAGGCAAAAATTCTGCAATAATTGGCGGGTTCGTTCTACCACTCATCCGCTGTTTATAAATCGTTTCGTCAATTTGAACGCCAAATTCTTGCAGAACATCTTGCCAAGCGATGTAATGCACCGGATCAGTATCCGCGATCGTTCCGTCTAAGTCGTAAAGCAGCGCAGCAAGCACAGGATCTCACCTTCACAAAACTTCAACTCAGCGTAACGCAGAATCCGATCAAATTCTCGTGGAAATCGATCGTAATTCGTCTGGAATGATCACATCGTCAGCAAATTCCAACATCGTCTCCGACAGTCCCAAATAACCGGACTCTGCAAACGACAGCAACATTCGCTGCAACGCAAACCACACCTCCGGTTCATACTCCCAATCGCGTCCCCGTTTTGCTCGACCCGCGATCGACTTCAGCGCCCAAAAATAACTATTCCGCACCACAGACCCGCCTTTCTTGAATGGGGGCACATCCTCGTGATGCAAATACAAAATATCCTGTTCGATTTTCGCTCTCATCTTTCCAATATCAAAAGAAATTCCCCCGTAGCAAACACCACAGGGGAATTAATTCTAGCGAATTCGATTAATAGCGTTGAGAAAAACCGCCACTGCGACCGCCGCCACTGCGACCACCGCCACCGCCGCCGCGCGATTCTTCACGAGGCTTCGCTTTGTTGACGCGCATATCGCGACCCATCCATTCAGCGCCATCCAGGGCTTCGATCGCGGCATCTTCCTCGGCATCCGACGACATTTCCACGAATCCGAACCCACGCATCCGTCCAGTTTCACGATCAACCGGAAGCTGAACGCGCTTGACAGATCCGTATTCTGCAAAGATTTCCGTTAAATCTTCGCGTGTAACCTCATAGGACAGGTTACCTACATAAATCGACATTGAAAAAATTCTCCAGAACCAGAAATGAACGAGGCAATCGTATCGGAGTGTGCCTGCTTTAGCTCAAACAAACTTGCTAGTTTCGATGAAAACAAACGAGTCACTGTCAGAAAAAACAAACGAATCAACCGAGTGGGACACCTCTCTCTTTTCACTGTAACACGAATCTCTAAAGCGAGCAGGTTTGTACAATTGCAATAGTTTTAGAGATGGTGATTCGGAGAATTTCTATGGTTGTGGCTTCGTATGGGACATGGAAGTCCCCGATTAGTTCAGATTTGATTGTGGCAGGCACGATCGGGCTGGGACAAATTAAGTTAGATGGAAAAACAATTTATTGGACAGAATCTCGTCCTACAGAGGGAGGACGGAATGTCATTATTCAGCGTTCTGCGAATGGTCAAAATATAGATGTGACACCTGCGCCGCTGAATGCTCGGACACGAGTGCATGAATACGGAGGAGGGGCATTTATTGTCGCAGACGGAACGGTTTATTTCTCGAATTTTGCCGATCAAAGACTGTATCAGCAGACTGTTGGAACGGATGCGATCGCACTCACTCCAGAAGCACCGTTAAGATATGCCGATGCTGTTTTAGATAAAACTCGAAATCGGTTGATCTGTGTGCGCGAAGAACATGGAGAAACGGTTGAGAATACGATCGCTGCAATTCCTCTTTCTGATCAAAGCCAAACTGTCCTCGTTTCTGGTGCTGATTTCTATGCGTTTCCGCGTCTCAGTCCCGATGGTTCTCGCCTCAGTTGGATTTGTTGGAATCATCCAAATATGCCTTGGGATGGAACAGAACTTTGGACAGCACCAATTCATGCAGATGGAACATTAGGAACACCGGAAAAGATTGCAGGCGGTTTAGAAGAATCGATTTTTCAGCCGGAATGGTCGCCGGATGGCAGTTTGATTTTTATTGGCGATCGTACTGGATGGTGGAATTTTTATCGCTGGAATCCGAACGCTGGCACGATCGAACCGCTCTGTGAAAAAGCCGCAGAATTTGGTTTACCGCTGTGGGTGTTTGGAATGTCTACTTATGGATTTGCTGGAAACAAAATCATTTGTAGCTATACCGAAAATGGTTTAAGTCAGTTTGCTAGTTTAGATTTAACCAGTCTTAAACTATCACCAATTGAAACACCGTATACGAGCATCGCAGGCTTACAAGTTTGCTCGGAGCATGCTGTGTTCAATGGTGGATCATCAACGGAACCAAGTGCGATCGTCAAATATGATCTAAACACTCAACAGTTTGAAGTGCTCCGACGAGCCAGCGAATTGAAGATTGATCCAGGGTATCTATCCACTCCAGAAGCGATCGAGTTTCCGACTGAGAACAATCTCACTGCTCACGCGCTTTACTATGCTCCAAAAAACAAAGACTACATTGCACCCGAAGGCGAACGTCCTCCGATGTTAGTCAAAAGTCACGGAGGTCCGACCGCTTCGACTTCCGCTTCCTTTAACTTAGGGATTCAGTACTGGACGAGTCGCGGATTTGCAGTGCTCGATGTGAACTATGGTGGCAGCACAGGATATGGTCGAGCTTACCGAGAGCGATTAAAAGGAACATGGGGCATTACCGATGTCGATGACTGTGCAAATGGAGCGAAGTATCTAGCAGAACAAGGAAAAGTCGATGGCGATCGATTAGTCATCGCAGGCGGAAGTGCAGGCGGATACACTACACTGTGTGCACTTACATTCCGCGATACCTTCAAAGCGGGTGCAAGCTACTACGGCGTGAGTGATTTGAAAGCGTTAGCCGAAGATACTCATAAGTTTGAATCGCGCTATTTAGATGGATTGATTGGTGCTTATCCAGAACGAGCCGCTTTGTATGAAGAACGCTCTCCCATTAGTGCTGTCGATCGCTTATCGTGTCCGGTGATCTTCTTCCAGGGCGACGAAGATAAAATCGTGCCACCAAATCAGGCTGAAATGATGGTCGATGCACTCGAACGCAAAGGACTTCCTGTGGCGTATGTCTTATTTCAGGGGGAACAACATGGATTTCGTAAAGCAGAGAACATTAAACGCGCATTAGACGGAGAATTCTATTTCTATTCGCAGGTGTTTAGATTTGAGCCAGCGGATAAAATCAAGCCTGTCCCGATCGCGAATCTCTAGCCTATGTCGCCACCCGTTGGATTTATTTTGCTGACTCATGCTCAACCGAAACAGATTCAACGGTTGGTCGATCGATTAAATCGCTTATTTGATCATCCCCCGATCGTCTTTCATCACGATTTCTCTCAGTGTCCGATGTCGATCGAGCAATTTCCCGCAAACGTCTCTTTTGTCCAACCGCATATCAAAACCCGATGGGGCGAGTTCTGCACAAATGAAGCCGTGATCAAAGCGATGGAGCAAATGCAGCAAAGGCTCGATCGACCCGAATGGACAATCTTGATCAGTGGTTCAGACTATCCAATCAAACCAGCTTCCCAAGTGATTGCTGACCTAAAAGCGAGTCAGGCAGACTTTCACATGGAAAGCGAACTAATCGATCCGTCAAACCTCAAAACAGATTGGCATCGAGAAATGTATGCCCGTTACTACACTCGATGGATACCGATGCCGAAATGGATTGCAAATCCGCTCAAGCTCAACTGGCAAAAATTACGCTTAAAACCAGAGAAGCTCATGAAACCGTTTGTGCCGTTTACCTCGAACTTTCGTTGTTATGCGGGTAAATCTTGGTTTTATGCAAATCAACGTTCGATCGATTACATCATCGACTTTCATCACGCCCATCCTGAAATCACAGAACACTTTCGCTGGGTAATGTTTGCCGATGAAGTCTACTTCCAAACTATCATTGGCAATGCACCTCATCTGAAGCTCGATTCTAATGACTGGCGCTACCATGACTGGTCAGCAGGCGAACCACACCCGAAGATTCTCGATCGCTCAGATCTACCGAAGCTCCAATCCTCATCGGATCATTTTGCACGGAAATTTACTCCGGATGCACCTGTGTTGGATGATCTCGATCGCTTCCTGTTTCAGTAGTCCGCTCAAATCCTGCAATCTCTGACAGCGTATACAACGGGCGGTTTTTCACTTCCTCATAAATTCGCCCGATGTATTCTCCTAAGATTCCAATGCTCAACAACTGAACTGCACCGAGAAAGAAGATCGCAACCACGATCGTCGTTAATCCAGTAACAGGCGATCCAGGATAAGCAATTCGCCAATAAAACACCAGAATCATCATAATCACTGCCACAAACGCCGCGAACAATCCGATATAAGTCGAAATCCGCAGCGGAACTGTTGAGAAGGACACTAACCCACTAATTGCTAACGTCAACGATTTGCGAAAGGTATACTTTGCATCCCCCGCAAATCTTGGATCGCGATCGAACTTCACAGCGATTTGACGAAATCCAACCCACGATCGTAATCCCCGAATATAGCGATTCCGCTCTGGCATGGAATTCAAGACATCAACCACTTGCCGATCCATCAAGCAAAAATCTCCGGTATCCGTCGGAATTTCCACATCTGCAAGCTGTTTCAACAATCGATAGAACACATAAGCGGTCGATCTCTTAAACCAGCCTTCTTTTCGTCGCTGTGTCCGTTGAGCATACACAACCTGATACCCTTGCCGCCACTGCTCGATCATTTTCGGAATCAGTTCAGGTGGATCTTGCAAATCGGCATCCATCACGATCGCAACTCGACCCCGCACATAATTCAAGCCAGCGGTTACTGCGACCTGATGCCCGAAATTTCTCGCCAAACTGAGATAACAGACTCGCGAATCGTGCTTGTGTAATTCTCGAATTAAGTAAAGGGAGCGATCGCGACTTCCATCGTTAATCAAAATCACCTCAGACGGAGCATCCAAACGATCGACCACTGCCCGAACCCGCTCATAAAGTGCTGCGATCGTGGCTTCTTCGTTGTAGATCGGGATGATCAGAGAGTACTTCGGCAACATGGCAATTTCGGCAACTTTCTCGATCGTGCCATTATTTGCCGATTCGATCTTCCGTGACTGAATAATTAATTCTTGATTCAAATGCGATCGATGCTGTATGATAGGAACACATCCGGGCGGATGGCGAAACTGGTAGACGCACCACACTCAAAATGTGGCACCGAAAGGTATG